>Ga0183095_10024_pt3 | contig 233665 bp, 219 predicted proteins | sample BioMet4_FD_130346 | JGI IMG/M metagenome (GOLD analysis project Ga0183095, IMG submission 130346) | Microbial communities from bioreactor (seeded with sewage sludge) at LBNL, California, USA - Biofuel metagenome 4 (v2) (version 3) | ecosystem: Engineered > Bioreactor > Anaerobic > Unclassified ...
TGGTAATGTAATTTCTCACGGGGATTTAAAAAAGTCCCCTCTAATCTTTGATGGGGTTATGCAGCCGCGGAAATGATGATTTGTCTTAATTGATCAGTCGTCATTTCATTGTAAAAAAGAAGTTCTAAATCATCTGGTAGAGAGATCTTTCAGATGAATGGCAGTCAAGCTACTTTCTATATAGAAGCATGTGCAAAGTAGACAGGTAATATTTCAAGGTGTGAATCGCAATAGCCCATCTTAGGCGCAGTTTGAAGTTGAGTTTGATATAATCTCATCAGGCATAAAATGCCTCCCTCCATATAGAACTTCTGTGACAAGAAAGCTCTAGTATGGAGGTGCTTTTGTATATGAGGCAATAGTATCGTTGATCACCCCGTGAAAGATTACAGGGCCTCCCCACGCAACGAATAAAGAGGTCAAAAATCGACCCCTTAGGAAATTACAGCCTATCCCCGACCCCGTAAGAAATTACTTAGCCTTTTTTGTCACAGAGGGAATCTTCTGCAGAACGCGTATCAGTATTGCAGAAGGAGGAAGTTGGATGAGAACGATCAGCGTAGAACCGGAACAGGTAGAAGCATCTGCAGCCAGAATGGATGACCAGAATCAGGCATATCAGAGGACTTATGCACAGCTGTTCGAGACAGTAAATGCAATGGCAGCATCCTGGAAAGGAGCCGATAATACTGCCTTCAGCACGCGTATTGGCAAGTTTGAGTCGGATTTCAGGGAGATGTCAGTGCTCTGCTCGCAGTATTCAGAGTTTCTGAAGAACTCAGCACGCGCGTATCGTGAAATGCAGAATGATCTTGCCGGACAGGCATCGAGCCTTGCACAGTAGAGGAGGAAAAGATGAGCACACTGAAGATATCTCTTTCTGAAGTAAGCGAGACGGCAGCCAGAATCCGCACACTGAATCAGCAGATGTTCGATCAGCTGACAGAGATGAAGCGGGAGATGAATGGAACCAATGTGGCATGGATCTCTGATGCGGCTGAGACCATTCGGTCAAGATTCAACACATTTGCAGCGAGATTTGAAACCGAGAAGGAGACGATTGATTCCTATGCCAGGTTCCTTGACCTGACTGTTCAGAGCTATGATTCCCTGGAAACAACAATCAATTCGAATGCGTCCGGGATCCAGTCTTAAAAGACTGATGATCGCGTTTCTGTCCATGATGATTGGGCTGCAGCTGTATGGCTGCAGTCCGGTCAGGACGGAAACGATTTCACTCGGGGATTGGATCGCAGCGATTGATGCCAGAGCAGGATTGGAAGGATATCAGCAGAAGACTCCCTATTTCCTGAATGTATCTGAAGGTGATCCATGCTATCAGGCAGTTCAGACCGCAGTTGAATGGGAAGTTCTCAATCCGGAATATCCGTTTCAGCCGAATGCAGCCCTCACCAGGGAATGGGCTGCCTACACGCTCATGCATCTGAGCGGAAGAGAGATCAGCGATTCACCGTCCCAGAAGATACGGGATATCAGCCGAAGTGAATTTCAGAAGGAAATACAGGCAGCAGTATCTTCCGGCCTTATGGAGATCGATAAGCATGATCGTTTCAGGCCTCTTGATCAGATCGAGAAGAAGGATGCATTGATCATGCTTGAACAGGCAGCATCCTATCGCGACAGCATTCGATTTGAGAACCAGGTGAGCGATATTCAGTGGGATGAGACTGTCCGTAAAATCGATGCTGAGCCGGAAAGCTATGATCCTGAATCGCAGACCGCCAAGTTTCCGCGGGAGTCCGGCTTGAAGAACGATGATCTGGTTACCTTTCACGATCAGAATGGCAAGGAATATTCCCTGATCGTAGAAGATGCGAAGCAGGATGAAAGCGGACAGATCAGTGCTCATCTGAAAATGCCGGAAATAGAAGATGTCGTTGAATCCATGGAGATCGCGGATACATTCAATGCAGATCTTTCACAGGCTGAAATCATTGAGACGCCGCAGGCTGATCAAGATGCTGTCGGATATGCGCAAGGTTCTCTCAGAACCATGTCCTCAGGCATGAAATCAGGCAAGTTCCAATATGCCGGATATGAAATTTCCTATGGATTGACGGCAAGTGGCATATCAGCTGCAGCTACGAAAACAGCGCCTCTAGGAATCAGGATCGAGGCGAAAGCGGCAATCAGCTCGATCAAGCCTTCATTTCACTGGAAAATGTCTCATGGAGAGATCGAAGAAGGATATTTCAGAATTGATTTCACATCAACAGAATCTGTCGGCGCAAAGAGGTCTGATTCAAGAAATGCATATGCAAATCTGAAGGACATCAATCCATCTGAGTTCCTCGCCTCGGCTAAGGCTGCTTTCTCGCCTGAGGCCGATCAGGCAGAGCTCTCAGTTCCGCTCTGCACAATACGGATTCCTGTTCCTGAGCTTCCTCTTGTAAGCATCACTGCCCGCATAGAGCTTCATCTGAAGGCAGATGGAAGGGCAGAGCTCAGCCTGAGTCAGACGCATTCTGCCGGCATGGAGATACATAATGGCAATATGCGCAGGATCAATCAGCACAGCAATTCCTCTAAAGCACTGATTCAGGCTTCGGTGAGTCTGCTGAGCGGAATTTACTTCGGCCTGGATATGGAGCGCTGGAAGATTGCTAATGTCGGTCTTGAAGGCGGCGCCAAGGCTGAGGTGAAATCGGCTGTGCATCTTTATGGAAAAGATGGATCTCATCAGATCGCTGCCTCAACACTTCCGGCAGATTATCTTTCAGAAGCGTCTGATGGCAATCAGAATGTTCTGATTTGCGGGGATGTGAATGCATACTGGGTCATGGATATGAAGCTGAATTCCAGCGGAACGCTTGCAGGCAGATTCGGATTCAGCAAAACATTCGATATTCTTAATCAGGATAATGGCATGCTGATCCCTGGCATGAAGACACATATTGAGAATTTTCAATTTGTAGACTCGTGTACTCGCAAAGATCGAAATGCATTCAAAGAACTGGAAAAGATGCCTGACACCCGGCAATTCAGACTTCACAGCTACAGCATGATCGGCAGCGCAGGCGAGAGCAGATCCCTTGAAGTGCTTTCACTGCCTGAAGGATATTCCATGGGCGATCTTCTCTATCTTTCCTCGGACCCTTCAGTTGCCTCGATTGACAGTTCAGGCATCATTACGGGCCACCAGAGCGGCAGTACGATTCTCACGGTACAGACAAAGGATGGTAAATACAAAATCTCATGCAGCTATCTGGTCAGACAGAGTATCCAGTCCTGAATGCAATTCTCATAGAAGAAAATACGGTCAATGAGGTTCATATCAGAGAAGGCAGAACTTCGTTCAGGGCTCTGGGACAGGATGCTTTGTTTCTGACACATGATGCTCAGGTAATTCTTCGGGCTCCGCATCCGCTGAAGCGTCTTGATGAAAGTGCTATTGCGGATGGCAGCTGTGCGTCGCTGCGAAATGAGGAGACGTCAGAAGAATGCAGAATCATGTTCTGCAAGCCGTCTGACGGCGACACCAGGTTTGATAGTTATGCTGTTTCAAAGGAGATCATCACGATTGGATCATCCGATTGTGATGATCTCTTCCTGAATTCTTCTTATCTTCTGCCTCATGAATTTCAGATCAGCTTCAGTGAGCATCTCATTTCAGACTGCATCAGTCATGGAATCGGTACCTGCAGCGGAAAGCGTATCAATGAAGAAATCACTTGGAACAGGGGAGACTTCCTTCAGATCATGAATCTCCGTATTATCTTTACGCCTGACTGCCTGCGAATCAATCGCTGCTCCGGACTCGAAAACCATCTCAGGCTATACAATGTGCCGGAAGATCCTGAACCTCTTCCTACTTTTGAACCAATCAGGATCAAGTACATATTTCAAAAAAAGGAATTGAGGACTGCATACGAGGAAACGCTAACTGAGCCTCAGAAAGCAAGTACTGCTGAAGAGCGTCCAATCATATTTACGCTGGGGCCAGCTCTTACAATGACATCAGCTTCAATGGCAAGCGGAATGTTTACAGCTTACCAGTCTTACCTGAATGGGAGATCAGCCGAAGAAGTGCTTCCAATGCTGATTCTTCCTGCAATGATGCTCGTCAGTTCATTGTTCTGGATTCCATTTCAGCGCATCTATGAGAATCATGTCCGCAAGGCTAAGGAAAAGCAGCGTAATCAATCCTGGAACCAATATACTGAAGAGCTGGAGCAGAGAATCCTTCATGCAGAGCAAGACTATGTAAGCACTGCTGTCAGCTGCTTCCCAAAACAAAATGAAATTCATGAAAATGGACTGCTCTGGAAAATGCCCGGAAGTTCCGATTTCGGCTATATGAGGCTTGGAACCGGAAATATTCCGTTCAGCCTAATCCTTCATCAGGAGTTTCGCCTGGAGCCTAAGGATCCGATCAGCGTATCCATTCAGAATCTGATGGCGAGACATCATTCAATCAGTAAGGCGCCGGTTCTGATGAAATTTACAGATTACAGAAATATCTTTTTTTCTTCCGAGGACAAAGCACATCTTGAATCCTATCAGATGAGCCTGCTATCTCAGCTTCTACATCTATACTCGCCATCTCATCTTTATTTCTATATGCTTGCAGATGAATCATGGCTTTCAGATCATGCTATGATCCGCTCATTACCTCATTTTGATAATACGGGCGGATCCATTCCCAGGAAGATTGCGTGCTCAAGGATGCAGGCTGGATATCTCAGCAGAGATTACAGCCAGCATAAGGATCATCCCTCGGTAGTACTGATCCAGAAAGAGTCATTGTTTTCATATGAGCAATGGGAAGGTGCATGCTGCATCCATTGGAATCAGGAGCCGCGAGAGCTTCGCCGGAATGACTGCATGATCAAAATTGGTGCTGAGTGCTCAATAGATACAGGCAGTACTTCGCAAAGCTTCTGCATGGATGAGCTCAGTGGCTTTGATTTCACTCAGCTTGCCGAAATGCTTCGATCATATCATCGAACTGATATTCGAAGCTCAATCAATTTCCATCCTGGATTTCTGGAACTGTATCAGGCGAGGACGGCAGCAGAGCTTGGCATTGAGGATATGTGGAATCGAAATCATTCGTCAGAGAATCTTTTCTGCAGACTTGGCGTTTCTTGTACAGGTGATCCGATCTCGATTGATATCCATGAACACGGCAATGGACCTCACGGGCTTGTGGTCGGCTGCACAGGAAGCGGGAAATCTCAATTTCTGATAACACTTCTGCTCAGCCTGTCAGTTTCCTATTCACCACGGGAGCTGCAGTATATTCTGATAGATTTCAAGGGTGGCGGAGCATCCCAGGTTTTCGTAAATGAGAAAAGAAGACTCCCGCATGTCGCAGGTGTCATTACAAATCTTGACTCTGCTGAGATACAGCGTGCTCTGGTCTCTTTCCGAATTGAGTGCACGCGAAGAGAGAAGCTTCTTCTGAAAGCTTCTGCAGTTCTCGGCAGCCCTATTACAAGCCTGGATTTGTATCAGAAGAAATGGAATGGCACCTGCGGTCTTCCATATCTTCCGCATCTTCTGATTGTTGTTGATGAATTTGCAGAGCTGAAGAAAGAGTATCCTGATTTTCTGAAAGATCTGATCAGCATATCCAGAGTCGGAAGATCGCTCGGCATTCATCTGATTCTTTCAACCCAGAAGCCAAGCGGAATCGTGAATGATCAGATCTGGGCAAACAGCAGATTCAAAGTCTGTCTCAAGGTACAGGAAAAACAGGATTCCATGGAAGTACTTCACCTGCCCGATGCTGCAAGTATAACTACACCGGGAAGCTTCTGTCTGCTATGCGATGGCATTATGCAGAAAGGCCAATGCGGATATGCAGAAGCTGTGACCACATGTCGAACTGTGAAGCTTGAACTGATTAATGAGGCTGGTGAAGTATATGCCTCAGAGAAATCTGTTTCTAGAGATTCTCAGACTGATCTTGATGTTACGATAGACAGAATCATTGAGATTTCAGATCAGCTTAATATGCATGCAAATGAAATTTGGCTGCCTGAGTTACAGTCCTTTCCAGTAACAAGCATGTCTCCGGAAGCATTCTGTATTGGGCTGGTTGACGATTTCTGGAATCAGAAATGCATCGAATACTCAATCTCTGCTCATCGTTGCAGAACGCTTGCTGTTATTTCCATGGATCAGAAAGAAAAGGTTGCTCTTCTGAATCTGATGCTGTTTGCAACTCTGAGAGGCGCTGCAATTGAGGATGAGATTTTCCTGATTGATGACTGGAATCTTGATATTGGAAATATGAAAAACTGTCCCCAGTTCATTGCTTCATTTCCTTCTACTGATACGGAATCAGTGCGTAATCTGCAGAATCATCTTGCGAAGCGGAGAGCAAATTCAGCAGGCGTATGTCATATCATAATAAATGACTGTGCCGCATGGACTGCCCAGTATTCTCAGCAGCCAGAGATACTTCAGAGGATGCTTGAAGATACAGAAATCTGCAGTACACAGGTCATCCTCTTTGCAAATAGAGCCAATCTGATTCCTCATCGGCTGCTGGCACTGTTTTCAGATCGCATGTCAGTCATGAATGATAATCTGCAGGATCTCAGTGAGCTGTTTGAATGCGCAGTTCATGGAGGCATATTGAAAAGGGGATATGGACTGATTAAGCGTGATCACATCCTGACTGTCAGATTCGGAGAATGCAGTTTGCAGGATTCTGAAGATCTTTATCAATGCCTTATTCATACATATGGCGTAAAAAAGAGATATCAGCTTCCATTTCTCCCAGACAGAATCTCATATGAAGATTTCAATGGCTGTGGAATTGCAATTGGCAGAAATATTGAGACATATGACTGGATCTCTCTTGAAAAGAATGAGAATCTCCTGATCCTCTCAACATATGCGGAAGAGGAAATCAAACTTGCAGCGCTTTTTCGTTCAATGAATCTTCCAGTTCTGTTTCATGAGATACCAGATCATGATGCCATGCAGGAAAATAATCAATCTTTTCTGTTTCTTACGCTTGAAGAATATCAGAGATCCTTTTCAGCCAGTCGAGGCGCATTTACAAATATTCTTTATCTAGGGACCGGGTTCCATGATCAATTTGTATTTACCTCAGGATATCGCGGAGTGCTGAAAGAGAATCAGGCGATATTCTACCGAAGGGGAAGAAATCAGGTGATTCAGATTGTTGAACAGCAGAAGTGATATCCATTTCTTCTTCATAATTCCAGTGCTTCAGAAAACTGTTGAATGCAGAGCCAGTGGAGAAATGAATCTTCTTGAATGCCTATTGATTCTTTCTCGCATACTTCAGGAAGAAGGAATCAGCATTGCATTCAGCGAGGAAAATGTTGTGCATGAGCTCTCGACTGGCAGGCGATGCAGTCTTGATATTCCGCTTCATTCGCTTCGGGTTGTGCCTTACATGATGTTTCTGATTTCATGACATGTTAAAATACTGATCAGGAGGCATTATGAAATTTAGTGAGATGAAATACGAGCGCCCGGATATCGCTATGGTATCTGCTGCCATGAAGAAAGATCTGGATACGCTGAAGACCTGTGCTTCACCTAAGGAGTTCATGGAGGTATTCAGAAAAATCAACGCTCGCAGAAACAGTCTGCAGACAACTGTTACCCTGTGCCAGGTAAGACACACAATCAACACTGCAGATGCGTTCTATTCAGCGGAAAATGACTATTGGGATGAGACGCTTCCAGCTCTGCAGGGACTGGACAGTGAGTTCATGTCTATCTGCCTGGATACGCCGTTCAGAAAAGAACTCGAAAAGGAGATACCTGCTGCATTCTTTCAGCTTGCACAATGTGCACGCAATTCCTTTGATCCAAAGATTATTCCCCTGATGGTGGAAGAGAATCAGCTTCAGACTGAATATGGGCGCATCAAGGCTTCTGCCCAGATCGAGTTTCAGGGAAAGGTCATGAACCTTTCAGAGATCTCCAAGTATACTGAATCTCTGGATCGCAGCGTGCGAAAGCAGGCTTATGATGCAAAGATGAAATTCTTCTCGGATCATCAGAATGACTTTGATCGCATCTATGACCGCATGGTGAAAGTCAGAGACACTATGGCAAAGCAGCTTGGATACCGTAATTATGTCGAGCTCGCATATCAGCGGATGAATCGGCTTGATTATGATGCTGACATGGTTGCTTCATACAGAAAGCAGATCCTTGCGCACGCTGTGCCGCTGGCAGGAAGAATCTATGAGAAGCAGCGGCAGCGTCTCGGCCTGGATCGTATGGCATATTATGATCTGCCGATTTCTTTCCCCGATGGAAATGCAGTGCCGGTAGGCACCGCTGAGGATCTGGTGAATGATGCCGTGAGAATGTATCATGAAATGAGTCCCGAAACAGGGGAATTCATTGATGTAATGGTACGTGATCAGCTGTTTGACCTCATCAGCCGTCCTGGCAAGGAAATGGGCGGATATATGACCCAGCTTTCTGACTACAAGGTGCCCTTTATCTTCAGCAATTTCAATGGGACATCTGCAGATGTTGACGTGCTGACACATGAAGCAGGGCATGCCTTCCAGTATTACCTTGCCAACGATATTGAGATCCCTGATGTGACAAGTCCTACCATGGAATCCTGTGAAATTGACTCCATGTCAATGGAATTCTTTGCAGAGCCCTGGATGAACCTGTTCTTCCAGGATAAGGCAGACAGATATCGCTATACTCATCTGGCAGGAACAATTACATTCCTGCCCTATGGTGTTCTGGTCGATCATTTTCAGCAGGAGGTTTACGAGAATCCCGACTGGACGCCGGCAGATCGCCGGGCGTGCTGGAGAAGGCTCGAGAAGCAATATCAGCCGTTCAAGAACTATGAGGGATGCGAGCTGCTGGAAAGCGGCGGCTGGTGGTATCAGCAGAATCATATCTTCCAGTCTCCGTTCTATTACATTGACTACACGCTTGCGCAGGTATGCGCGCAGGAGTTTGCAATCCGCATGCATGAAAGAGATCCGAAGACATGGAATGACTATCTTCATCTGCTGCGGCTTGGCGGAACGCTGTCATTCACGAAACTGGTAGGGGCGGCTGGACTTGAAATTCCGTTTGAGTCAGGAACAGTAGAAAAGGTAATGAATACTCTGGAAAGCTATCTGCAGAGTATGGATAACAATAATCTCTGAAATAATGGCGCAGGATCATATATTGATCCTGCGCCTATTTAAACCTGGACCGATATGTGCATCCTCTGCAGAATGGCTCGATGACGCGATGCCTTCGAAAGCCATCAGTGATTGCAAGATATCGCTCAGACTGAAGTATCTGATTCAGCTCTGTGCTGAAGATGTTGCCAAGGCTGATATGCCCCTCACAGTCCAGACAGCATGGAACTACCGTGCCATCAGAGAGGATAGCGATCTGATCAATGCCGCCGTGACAGGTACCGATGCATTCTCCGTCTTGCTCATGAGCTGCAGAAGGCCATTCAAATGAGTTGTCAAATTCCGCATATACGCCAGGAATGAGCTTGAAGTTGTTTTTCCTTCCATCCGGCAGCATCTCAAATTCTTGATGAAGCCGTTCAAGGCATTCCCTGGTACGGGGCAATTCTTTCTGGTCCTGCCGCCAGAAGCGAAGCTCACAGAATGGCTTTCCTTCATCGCTGCAGCGCCGGCAGAAGTCAATGACAATATCCATATATTCCTGAACTGGAGTACTCTGAAATTCGATGCTCTGGAGAGAGATCGAGATCTTGCGAAGACTGGAATGCTTTGAAAGATCCATATGTTCCTTCAGCATGGATCCGTTTGTAACGAGCTGAACCTGCACTTTCTCTTCATCGCATAGATCCATGATCTGCTCAAACTGCGGATGCAGCAGGGGCTCTCCCTGAACATGGAGATAGACATAGGAAGTAATGCCTTTTACCTGAAGCAGCACCTGCTGAAACTCCTCAGCACTCATCATCCGCTTAGGTCTGCTGCTTTTCAGGCAGAATGCACAGCTCAGATTGCAGAGATTCGATATCTCGATGTAGACACGCTTCAGCATGATGACATTATAGGGGATCCAAGCAAAAGAAAACACTGGAATTCAGCAGATTCTGCCTTCCAGTGTTCTTGTAAATGCGTCAGATCGCATCCGGATGAAGAGAGCGTGACAGGAATTCCTTTGTCCTTGCGGACTGAGGATGATTGAAGAACTGATCAGGGGTTCCTTCTTCCTCAATCTTTCCATTATCCATGAAGACGACATAGTCCGATACATCTTTAGCGAAGTTCATCTCATGAGTGACAACAATCATCGTAAGCCCGTCATCCGCAAGCTGTTTCATGACCTGCAGAACTTCGCCGACCATTTCCGGATCAAGCGCCGATGTAGGCTCATCAAACAGCATCAGCTTCGGCTCCATGCAAAGCGCTCTTGCAATTGCGATGCGCTGCTTCTGCCCGCCTGACAGCGTTCTGCTGGAAGCGTGGGCAAATGGCTCCATGCCAACATTGTTCAGATAGAACATTGCTTTTTCTTCAGCTTCCGCACGGCTTCGATGAAGCACCTTTTCCTGCGCAATCATGCAGTTCTGAAGGACGTTCAGATTGCTGAACAGATTGAACTGCTGAAAGCACATGCCCACCTGAGCGCGGTATGCATTGACATCATGAATTGCCATGATGTCGTGCCCGAGTACCTGAATGCGGCCGCTGTCAGGAGTCTCAAGAAGGTTGATGCAGCGGAGCAGGGTGGACTTTCCGGATCCGGACTTGCCGAGCAGGGTAACTACCTGGCCCTCTCTGACATTGAAGTCAACGCCTTTCAGCACCTCAAGACTGCCGAAGCTCTTGTGAATATCCTGAATCTCTACCAGATTGGTCGCTTCGGTCATTGCTTTTTCCTCCTCGCAGCGTATTTCATGCTTGCAGGAACCGTATCAGACTGCGGAATGCTGACGGTATCATTGTTGATGCGGTGCTCAAGCGTATTCATGATGATGCTCGCGATGGAAGTCAGGATCAGATAGACAATTGCCTCAACAAAATATGTTTCTGTCGCATGATACGTTGTTCCTGCAATTGATTTTGCCTGGAACATCAGGTCAGTGATGGAGATAATCATCAGGACGGAAGAGTCCTTGATATTGACGACAAGCTCATTGCCAATGGCAGGGAATGCATTTCGGATTGCCTGCGGCAGAATGATGTTCATCATAGCCTGGCTGTTAGACATGCCAAGCGATCTGGCCGCTTCCGTCTGGCCGATATCCACGGATTGAATTCCAGAGCGGATGATTTCAGACATATACGCGCCGGTATTGATGGAAATGACGAAGATTGCAGCTGTCATCTTGTCCCAGTGAATTACATTCAGCAGGGCATAGTAGATGAATACAGCCTGAACCATCATAGGCGTGCCGCGGAAAATAGTGACATATACGGAAGCAATGCCGTCAAACAGGCGCTTGCCGAATCGCTGTCCTCGGGATGCGTTGGCATCGAGCTTGACTGCCTTAAAGCCGCCGATCAGAAGACCGATCAGGAAGCCAATGGCTGTTCCACTCAGGGAAACAATCAATGTCGTCTGTACGCCAAGCAGCAGGCTCGGCCAATACGTGACGATGATTTTCCATACTACGCTGAAGTTCATGCTATCTCTTTTCTCTGCTATTCATTTGTGGCAGGCTGTCTCTTGACCGCATCTGCCATCATCTGCTGGCGCTCATCTTCGGAAATGTTATCAAGAGCAGCCTGGACCTGCTTGAGAAGATCCGTGTTATCCTTTGCAATTGCGATCGAGACAGAGGAATCTGCCTGGAATCCATGCCCATCCTCAAAGGTTACATAGGCGAGATCAGGGTTGGCGGCTACAATGCCTTCGGCAACCGGGAGCTCAGAGACGATTGCGTCTACTTCCTGGTGCTGCAGGGAATTGATGGTAGCAGGGACGCTCTCCAGCGGAGTTGCATGAATAACGCCGTTAATCTGGTCAATGACTGAATCATAGAGCGTATTGAGCTGGCCCATGACCTTTCTTCCGCTGAGCTGCTGAATATCAGTAATGCCGGTCAGATCGCTGTCCTTGCGGACGACAATGACTTCCTGGCTGGTGTAATACGGCGTGGTAAAGCTGACTGAATCTTCGCGCTCCGGCGTATCGGTCATGCCGGCAACGATGGCATCGATCTCGCCGTTCTGCAGAGCAGGAATCAGGTTATCCCAATCGGTCTTGACGATCTGTACCTGGGCACCCATGGCTGATGCAAGCTTTTCAGACATGACAACGTCATAGCCATCGCAGTAATCGACTGAGCTGATTGACTGCGTGGTATCTCCGGCTGTGGTCGTGGTCCAGTTGAACGGTGCATAGTTGCATTCCATGCCAACCTTGAATGTCTTTCCGGAAGCGCTGGCACTTGTTCCGGAAGCGGTGGATGCGCTGCCGCAGCCTGACAGGATCAGTACTGCAGCAAGCAATGATGAGGTGAATCTCAATTTGTTTTCCATGTCTTATTCCTCCCTGGAATATTCCATAAAAACAAAGCCGTATGCTATCACATACGGCTCAACATCCACCATAGTAATAGCGCCACTTCACGTTCGTGAAGGAGTGGTGCAGATGTTCTCTGCATCCCCACGATACCAGGCTCCCGGCGGATCCTGTCGTTCGGCGACGGTTGCCTTTCTCTCAGTTCATCGCCTCCCGGCTCACTGAGATACTCATCTGCGTCGCTACCTCTACTTGCTTTATTTTTATGTCCGTATCTTAAGTCCGCATCTGAAAGAAGTCAATAGTGGATTTTCATTTTGTTTCTTTTCTTTCATGATTTCCGGACTTGACCCAGAGCTTGAGCTGCTCCTGATTGGAAAGGGATGTAAGCATGTTCTCTCTGGCCTGCGGATACTTTTTATAGAGCTCTGAAAGCATGTCTTTCACCTCAGCCCGCTTCGTGTATCCATCATTAGGGCATCCGCTGAGTACAATCGGCAGGTGAAGCTCCTGCGTCGCAGTCTTGCGGATATCCTCTTCCGAGCAGTAGATCAGCGGCCGGATGAAATCCATGTTCTTTCTCTCGAGATGCATCGCCGGCTCAAATACATTGATGCGTCCTCCGTAAATCATGTTCAGGACCAGCGTCTCGATGGCATCATCCGCATGATGGGCAAAGGCAGTCTTGTTGCATCCGTTCTCGATGGCCGCATTCACGATCGCGCCTTTTTTCAGCGTTGAGCATCGGGAGCACTGTATCTTTCCCTCTTTATCCGGATAAAGCTTCAGAATGTCATAGATTCTGGTCGGATAATCAAGGTAGGGTATATCCTGCTGATGCAGAAACGCCCTGAGGTCAGTGAAATCCATTCCCGGGAAGCCCATCTCCAGGTGAATTCCAAGCACGGAGAACGACTTATGATCGTATTTCATGGTGATTCGGCGATATGTGGAGAGTGCATAGAGCAGCAGCAGGCTGTCCTTCCCGCCGGAGACACCTATGCAGATACGGTCCCCATCATGTATCAGATCGTAATCCAGATCCGCGCGGCGGATCGCCCCAAGTATCTGCTTGAATGACATTGCAGCCTCCATTTTAAGTGCTTTGCCATTATAGCATTTGTTGCTATAATTTCGTGGGTAATGACAATGAACACTGTAATCCTGCTGAAAAAACCGGAGGGCATGACCTCCTTTGATGCGGTGGCCTCCTGTCGGAGAATCCTTCACGAGAAGAAGATCGGACATACTGGCACGCTTGATCCAAATGCCTCAGGACTTCTTATCATCCTGACCGGAAGCTGCACAAAACTGCTTCCGTACTGCATCAAGAACCATAAGCACTATCAGGCAACATTCCTGCTGGGCCAGAAAACGGATACGCAGGATATATGGGGTACGGTACTGGAGAGAAGAGAGCCTTCGGTCCATGATCCTGAAATCCTGCAGAAGCAGGCAGACCTGATGCTTGGCGATTCCTCACAGATCCCTCCGATGTACTCCGCCGTCAAGATGAATGGGAAGAAGCTTTATGAGCTGGCCAGAAAAGGGAAGACTGTAGAGCGCCAGCCGCGTCCGATTCATGTCTCTTCCCTCAGGATCGGCTCAGCCGGAGACAATGCCTATACGATGGACGCTGTCGTTTCCTCCGGTACCTATATCAGGACACTGATTGAAGACCTCGCCGCTGGCATCGGGGAGCTTGCCTGCATGTCATCACTGGTCCGCATCGGCATAGAGAATGTCTCTCTGGATGATGCCTGCACGCTGGAAGAGCTGGCGGATCATGTTCCGGAGATCCCGCCAGAGAGAATTATCGATCCTGAGATTGAGCGCGTGCAGACGGATGCGCTGAGGGAAATCAGGGATGGCAAAGATATCGTGCTTTCATCAGCTGCAGATCAGGTGCTCCTGATGAAGGATCAGGAGATACTTGCAGTCTATCGAAGAGCAGACGGAAGCCGGTATCACTGCGAAAGGGGAATTGCATCGCTATGAGAATTATCAGACTGAATCTTGAGCATCCATTTCAGATGAAATCTCCGGTTGCAGCCTGCATCGGATACTTTGATGGGCTTCATATCGGCCATCAGGAGCTGATCCGCAGAACGAATGCGCTTGCCAGGGAGAATCAATGTGAATCAGCACTGATCACGTTTGATCCGGATCCCTGGGTAACGATTCGCGGCGAGAAGGATGTTCATCATATTACAACCATGAAGCAGCGGATCAATCTTTCCGTCGAGTTTGGCATTCAGAATATCTTCATTCTGGAATTCAGCAAGGAGATGTCAGAGCTTCCTCCTCATGATTTCGTGACACGGATTCTATCCATGTGCAACCTGAAGGCGCTTGTCTGCGGATATGATTTCCGATATGGATACAGGGGCGCAGGAACGCCGGAGACACTGGCAGCAGAGCATCTGTTCTCTGTTACAGTTGTCGCGCCTGTAGAAGCTGGCGGAACGAAGGTTTCCAGCACCCGCATCTCGGCGCTGATCGAAAATGGCAGCGTCCGTGAGGCAGCAGCTCTTCTTGGCTATCCTTTCACGATCGAGGGGACGGTAGATCACGGCCACCATCAGGGCACTGGCATGGGATATCCTACAGCGAATATCTCTGCTGACCGAGAATATCTGCTTCCGAAGCCGGGTGTATATGCATGCTACGTCATTGTCCATCACCAGCGCTATCGTGCCATGGTAAACCTCGGGCATAACCCGACATTCAATTATTCTCCTGTGCTGTCTCTTGAGGCTCATCTGCTGTATTTCAGCGGAGATCTTTATGGAGAACGCCTGGAAGTGCAGTTTATCAGCTTCCTGAGAGAAGAGAAGAAGTTCAGGAGCAAGGAGAATCTGATCATGCAGCTGGAGCAGGATGTTCAGACGGTCAGGAAACTGCTTCCATGCTGAAGCAGGAATACCTGGATCAGATGAAGGATCTTCTTGGCAGGGACTTCGATTCCTATCTTGAAGCAATGACGCTTCCACCGGGAAGGGGATTCCGAGTCAACACCTTGAAGATCAGCGATGAGAAGCTGCAGCAGCTGCTTCCTTTCCGCATGATTCATACTGGCTTTGCAGCGCATGGCTATCATCTTCCTGAAGACTATGAGCTGCGCAGGAGCCTGCCATATGCGGCAGGGCTTTTCTATGTGCAGGAGCCGAGCGCATCTGCTGCCGTTACTGCGCTTGATCCAGAGCCGGGTATGATGGTTCTTGATCTCTGCGCCGCACCAGGCTCCAAGTCCACGCAGATTGCTGAGGCAATGCAGAACAGGGGGCTTCTGGTAGCCAATGAGATCCATCCGAAGCGGGCGCGCATTCTTGCCGAGAATCTCGAGAAATGCGGAGCCGCCAACGCGATGGTTCTCAACGCAGATCCTTCCGAGATCGCATCCGCTTTCCCGGAGGCATTTGATCAGGTTCTATGCGATGCTCCGTGCTCTGGCGAGGGGATGTTCCGCAAGGATCCAGAGGCAATGGATGAATGGACCCCTGACAGTCCCCGCAGCTGTGCCATACGGCAGCGCAGCATTCTGGAATGCGCATATCAGGCCCTGAAGCCAGGCGGCACGATGGTTTATTCCACCTGTACCTTTAATCTGGAAGAGAATGAGCGCAACATGATCTGGTTTCTCTCTGCTCATCCTGACATGGAGATCGCTGAAATTCCAGCCGGGTTCGGACGCCCCGGACTTCTTCCCGGAATGGAGAAGGCAAGGCGAATCTTTCCCATGGATGGAGGCGAAGGACACTTTATCTGCAGAATGCATCGCATGCCATCCAAAGCTGCTGTCTTCAGGCCGGAATTGCTGACAGGTGATCATATGCCGCGAGAGGGTGCTTCTGCGCTTTCCGATCTGCTTGCCGAACCGTATCCGTATCAGCTGATCAGGAAAGATCGCATCTATATCTCCACCATGCCGTTTATTTCTGCCGGCAGATGTCATATGCTCAGAGAGGGTATTCTTGCCGGAGAAATGCGGAGCGGGCGATTTGAGCCTGATCATTCGCTGTACATGTCATCTGCAAGCCATTTCACTCATGCTGCAGAGCTGGATGATTCTCAGGCATGGAAGTATCTTGCCGGAGAAGAGATCACTCTGGCAGCTGAGAAGGGCTATCTCGCCGTTTCCTGGAATGGATACACACTTGGATTCGGCAAGTGCGACGGCAGAGCTCTCAAGAACAAGTATCCAAAGGAATACCGTATTCGCTGAGGAGAAAACATGGAACTTGAACTGTTTGATTTTATTGAGCAGACCATGAAGGAGTATGAGATCCGCAAGCCTGTCTATTCCTACGCTGAGGGAATCATCAGACGCCATTTTACGGATATCATTGATCACAGCGACAATTCCATCGTGGCAATTCATACCCGCATCAAGTCTTCAGCCAGTCTCAAGGAGAAGCTTCTGCGCAATAAATTCTATCTTCATTACAAGCAGCCAGGCGAAGCACTGGATCATCTTTCCGATCTGATCGGAATCACGGTGGAATGCCGCTTTATCCGCAATGAGACAGAGATCTATCAGAGCCTTTTCCGCCACTTTGACGTAGCCATGAAAGGCTACTGCCAGTCGCTGGAGAACAAGGATATCTATCTGAATCTGCACATGTCTCAGCCGCAGGTACAGAGAAATGGATTCACGATTTTCCGCATCGACGGCTATTACGTATTCAATCAGAACAAGATTAATTTCGAGCTGCAGATCAAGTCGCTGGTGCATCGCTTCTGGAGTGAAATTGAGCATGAGGTAGTTTATAAGAATCCTGACTTTGTTGTCTATGACCGCTTCATGAAGAATATGCTCGGAGCAGTCAGGGACAACCTTGATGTGGTGGATCATCAGCTTGAGATTATCTATAACGAGATATCCAATGGATCAAGGCAGGCGCAGATCGGCATGGACGAGGAAGGGTTCAAACTCATGACAGCCGCCTCCATCAACGAGCTTGTCAATCGCAACATGAAGGACAGCATGGGCTTCAGCACTGATTTCAAGAAGTGCTCGGCAATTCTTGCACAGTATATCTATATCCGTGACTTCGTGAATGGAGAGAACAACGAAGTTCGGATGGTTGACTATCTGGAGCATCTGAATTATCTGTCAGCCCATCCGATCGATTTCCGCTCACCGATCGTCATGGAGGAGAACTACCGCACTGAGGATGCATTCTGCACCATACTGAGCGATTACTGGCAAAGCGTGATGAACAGGGATTTTGAATGGCATGTGTTCTTTGTCATGCTGTTTGAGATTCAGCCTGGAAATAATGCAGAGGATTTCAGTGACTTTGTCCGCGTCATCAAGATTCTCCTCATCCAGCCAGGCTGGTATCAGAGCAGATTTTCCGGCTTCGGAAAGGAACATGCAGAGGAAGCAAGGATCTACTTCGAGAAGGTGCTGGCAGCAGCATTGAAGGATGCAGATACAATCGAGATGGTGCACGAAGACCTGATGATCAATGTGATGAATTATTTCCGCGATTTGATTGAGCGCACAGAGCTTGCTTATCCTGAATATGAGGCATTCTGCAAGCGAAAAGAGGATGTTGCATCAGATCTGTCGCATGGGATCAGGCAGTTGTTCCATTAGGGAAAAGACGATATAATACGTCTGTTGAGGTAATGAATATGGCACAGGACTATGTGGTTCTCAATAAGGAAAAAGCAGAGAATGGAATGATCGCAATCAACAAGTCGGTATTCGAATCCATTGCGGAGATTTCCATTGAAGATGTCGACAATGCAATTCGGGTTGAACCGACAAAATGGTCAAAGCCGGTAACGGTCAAGATCATTGATAACCGTCTTCATGTCTATGCGGATGTGAAGGTTCGCTATGGTGCAAATGTCAATGCGACCTGCGAACTGGTGCAGAACAAGATCTATGAGAATATCGTTTTCATGACGGGATATCATCCTTCCGATGTTACCGTGAACGTGACCGGTTTTGAGATCTGAGGCTGCCTGAAAATATTTTCTGAATTTGGTTGACATTCAGCTGATCGGCTGATATAGTCATAAAGTAATTAGAAAACGGAAAGCAGAAGCGCCGCTTCTCACCCGACATCCTAACGGATCTGGGTATATGCCGAAACAGTGATTTCTTTGGCAGGTGCGGCTTCTGGTACCTGCTTTCATTTACAGGAGGAATGCTTGCAATACATTAAACCAAAACGGAATGTGCCGGAAGAATTAGTCAACGAGAATATTCATTTCAGAGAAGTGCTGGTCATTGGACCGAACGGAGAGCAGCTGGGAACACTGATGCGCCGTGAAGCCATTGAGAAGGCATACGAGTATGGATTGGATTTATTCTGTGTCGCTCCAAGTGCGAAGCCTCCGGTATGCAAGATTCTGGATTACGGAAAGTATCACTTCAACGAACAGAAGAAGGAACGTGAATCCAAAAAGAAGCAGCATGTTACAGAGATCAAGCCGCTTCGTCTCTCACCAGTCATTGACGAGCATGATTTCGATACCAAGATGAAGCATGCAAGAGAATGGATGGAAGACGGGCAGAAGGTTCGGCTGGATATGCGGTTCCGTGGACGCATGATCACCCGCAAGGAAGTCGGCGAGGCAATCATGAAGAAGTTCATCGAGCAGATCTCCGATCTGGCTGTGGTAGACAAGGCACCCAGCATGGAAGGCAATACGATGTCTGTGGTATTGTCGCCAAAGAAAAAGTAAGCGGTCAGGAGGAAAAAGGTATGAAGGCTAAGGCTAAGAAACCCAAGAAGATCAGAATGAAGACCAAGAAGACCTTTGCAAAGAGGTCTAAGGTGACAGGAAGCGGCACAATCACGGTTCGCCACAACTTCGTTTCTCACTTTGCAGCAAACAAGACTCACAAACAGAAGAAGCATCTTGCAGCGTCCGCTGATATGAACAAGACAGATGTCAAGCGCGATAAGCAGCTTCTGCAGGGCTAATCGGGGAGGCTAAACAAGATGAGAGTAAAAGGATCAACACCTACCAGGAACCGTCGCAAGAAGGTCCTGAAGCTTGCCAAGGGTTATTTTGGAAGCAAGCATCTTCTTTACAGAACTGCCAATGAGCAGGTCATGCATTCGCTGCGCTATTCCTTCATTGGACGCAGACAGACGAAGCGTGAAATGCGCAAGCTCTGGATTGCCCGCATCAATGCGGCAGCCAGGCAGTATGATCTCAGCTATTCCAAGCTGATGCATGGACTCAAGGTCGCCGGCGTCAATGTTAACCGCAAGATGCTCAGCGAGATTGCAATTCATGATGAGAAGGGCTTCAAGGATCTGGCAGATACTGCCAAGAAGGCTCTTCAGGCTTAATTGACTATTGATGAAAGGAATGCAAATTCCTTTCCAATGGCGAGTTGGTGAAGCGGCTTAACACATCGCCCTCTCAAGGCGACATTCACGGGTCCGAATCCCGTACTCGTCACCATTTAAAACCAAGGCACCGGCCAGTCCGGTGCTTTTTTATGGAACCTGATCGTGCTATTCTTTCCATATCAGAAAGGAAACCTCAAATGAGATTTGAATTTCATCTGGATACAGATCCGAAAGAGATGGATGCCTTTGTTACTGCTTCAGAGCAGAACTCATTGTTTCAGTGCTCTCCCTGGGCAGGCGTGAAGACAAACTGGGATCATCTGTTCGCATCTGCAACCGAAGGCGGAGTGATTGTCGCTACTGCGCTTGTACTGATCAGAAGGATGCCTCTTGGCCGCACGCTGTTCTATATTCCGCGCGGCCCGGTCATGAATTACGAGGACCCTGAGCTTGCGGAGTTCTTTCTGAGCAGCCTGAAGCAGGAAGCCAGAAGGCATCATGCAATTGCAGTGCGCTTTGATCCTTCCATTCTTCTGCGCAGATATTCCTATAAAGACCGCAGCGAGAAGGGCGAGCCTGAGCATGCCGAAGTGATCGCGCTGCTTCAGAAGCTTGGAGCCAGGCATCGCGGCTTCACCGTGCAGATCGCGGAAAGCACACAGCCAAGATTCAATGCGGAGATGGATGTCACTCCCGACTATCGGGATCATCTTGAGCATAAGACTGCCAAATGCATCCGTGCAGCTGAGCATCACGAGCTTGAGATCCTGAGCGGGCCGGAAGCGATCCCTCAGTTCTCGGTTGCCATGCATTATACAGAAGTCCGCAAGAAGGTTGCGCTGCGCTCAGAGTCCTATTTCAGCAATATGATGGAAGTCTATGGCGACCATGCCATCTGCCTTGTAACTGTGCTGAACTTCAGGCAGCAGATTGAGCGCCTGCAGAGCGCAGTGAATGATGCAGAGCAGCGGCTTGCCGGCCAGCTTACCAAGAAGGAGCGGACAGCGCTGGCGCAGCAGTGCGCAAATGACCGGAAAGAGCTCGCAAGGCTGCAGGAAGACTATGCCCGTGAGCAGAAGGAAGAGGTCGTGACCTGCGGCATTCTGGCAGTATATAACGATCGCCTGATGGAGCTGTTCTACATGGGCAATCATCCGGATTACCTGCGTCTCTATTCCAGCTATCTGCTGTATGCAAAATGCCTTGATATCTGTGCTGAGAAGGGCATCCGCAGATGCAGCTTCGGCGGCATCGAGGGGACGCTGGATGACGGCCTGACGCTGTTCAAGTCCAACTGGCTGATGAATGTGGAAGAGTATATCGGCGAGTTCAATATCGTCCTTGATCCATTCATGTACCGCGCATTTGACCAGGTCTATCCGTTCCTGCTGAAGCAGGCAGCCAGGCTGCGCGGCAAAGGAGGCGACTGACATGAGATTCGTTGCCGGCGTAGATCCGGAGCGCTTTGATGCCTTCGCGATTGCCAGCCCCCTGAATCATTATTCCAAGACCTCCCGGTTCATCGCATTCAAGCAGCCTGAGTTCAGGGGCGGTGACCTTCTGGGCGTAGAGGATGATCAGGGAAATCTGATCGCAACAGCGGTCATGCTGCATCATCGCACCTATATTCCATCCGGACAGTACTCTTACTGCCAGTATGGATTCAACCTGGATATCGAAGACCGTGAGCTGGTCCGGTTCTTTGCGGAGCATCTCTTTGCATATGCGCGCGAGAAGGGATCCTTCTTTCTGCGGATGGACTTCAATATCACCCGCAGGGAACATGAAAAGAGCGGGAAGGTCATGGAGGGCGGCTTCAATCATGAGTATCTGACTGAGATCCTGCAGCAGTCTGGATTCAGGCATCTTGGCTATAACTACGGCTACAGCGGCAACTGGATGAGCCGCTATACGGAGCGCCTAGATCTCGACAGACCATGGAATGAGGTCCTCAAGGGCATCAAGCGCTGCAGCACGCTGACTGCGAAGAATGAGCAGCGGGATGTGCAGGTTGAGAAGGCTGGCAGAGATCAGCTGAATATTCTGGCCATGAGCCAGGGGCAGCTGAGTAGGCGGCTTGGCTTCAAGCCCAAGAGCCTGAGCTATTTTGAGCACATGTGGGACTGCTATGAGCCATATATGCATTATTATGTTGTCACCGTGAACTATCACCAGGCAATGCTGAATCTGAATTCAGCGATTGAGGAAGATGCCCGTCACCTGGATCTGATGAAGGATCCCAGGAAGATGGAGTCGATCCGCAAAAATATGGATGCGATGCAGAAGGAAATCGCGCAGATCAAGGAGCTCGGGCTTGATCAGGACCGCAGGGTGCCGCTTGGCGCAAAGCTGATCATCATGCAGGGGACCAATGTCTGGAACGTCAACATGTATACGGTCAAGACGCTCATGAACTTCCGCGGAGCCTTTGCCCTGCACCGCTATGCAATCGAGGATCTCTATCGTCTCGGCGCAAAGACCTACGATTTCGAAGGGATCTCCGGCTCTCTGGATCCCAGTGACGAATACTATGGGCAGCAGGAGTTCAAGAAGTCATTCGGCGGAGACTTCCTTGAATTCCTGGGTGAATTTGATGCCGTGGCAGATGAGAAGGCCTATCAGAGCTGGCTCCGATCGGATCATCTCTATCGGAGGATACGTCGCAAATTCAGATATATCACCAACCGGAAAAAGGCAGACTGAATTGCGCAAGACCCTGCATGCAGGGCCTTTTCTTTTCGGGTATAGAAAAGCACTGGCTGAATATCTGCTGATATTCAATCCAGTGCTGCCTCTGCTATGAATTCTGCTTTTCTCCATCCTGGCTTCTGCGCTTCTGATACCGGAAGGCCCAGTACTTTCTGCGAACATGATTGATTGCCAGCTTCTCAAAGCGGAACCGCTTCATCGCGGAAGGGTTGCGGACGTAGTCGAATTCACCGATCTGCTCAATGAATTCCGGCCCGAAGGATCGCTTATATGCATACAATCCATAGTATGGATCTGACTGTGAAGCGCTGCCGCTGAAGCCGCACATGTCATAGCGAAGGACGCCGCGGCGCTTCATGTCCGCCATGGCAAACGCATGCAGGTTATCCACCGGCTTGATAAAGTTGAATTCCTTGTGGTTGTAGGTGTAGAGATCCCACGACATGTCGCCGAGATACAGGAACAGACCGCAGGCAATCGGCAGGCTGGATCCGAACTTTGAAATCAATTCACCGGCTCTGGCCAGCTCCTTTTCCTTGGAGGCCCTGGCCTCCGGGTCCTTGCTGTACTTCTTTCCGGCAAGCTCGCTCTCGATGCCGGTGATCATCGTCTTGAGATTGATCTCTGTCACATACAGCACGGCATGGCTGCCAAAGCAATCCAGAAGGCTCTCGAAGAACTTCCGGGAATGTGGCTTGAAGCCGTCCTGCTCCGTCAGCTGCTTCTCAAACTCCATCAGGGCAGGAATATCCTCGCGGGTGCCGATATGCGTCGTTACGCCGCTGACTGCATGGCGCTTGAGATCCGTCTTTCTCTGCTTGGTATAACGGGCAGTGATTTCCTCCATGCTGGGGGATAGATCTGCGATCAGCGTATAGCGATTGGTCCAGCTGCCGTTATAGGCATAGCCGTATCCCTTGTGCTGAAACCCGAGATGCTTAAGCAGTTCGGTCACAGACTCATGGCTGAAGCCGTCCTCAACCGGCTCTCCGACAATTGTGCGATGCAGTCGGATCACATTCGGATCTACCCGCAGGAATTGAACCTTCTCTTCATCTGCGTACTGCTTCAGAAGGGTGAATGCCTGCTGTACCTGCTCCGCAGAGTCATAGTCCAGGCACGGTCCCCAGGGCACGTAGAGATAGGAATGGCCAAGCCAGCTGCTCTTCAGCGCCATGGCGGTTCCCTGCAGGATTCCGCCTTCATAGAAACCCAAAAAGGATGGGTGATCCCCATCCATTCTGGCCTTGAAGTTCCCCCACATGGAAGTCTTCATGTAATGCACATAGGGACTTGCGGCAACATACTGATCCAGTGCAGCCGGATCATGAATGACACGCAGCTCCATCATCTGCTTACTTCTCCAGCTGTCTGATGCTCAGCTCAAGCCGTCGCAGTGTCTCCTCTTTGCCGAGAATATTCGCAATCTCGATTGCTCCGCCCGGCGTGAACTGCTCACCGGTAATGGCAAGCCGCAGCGGGAAGAGAACCTGTCCGTTCTTGCGGCCGAGCTTTACAGGAAGTGCCATCAGCACTTCATGAAGATGCTCCTGAGACCAGTCAGTCTCATTTCTGAGCACTTCATCCGCAGCCTTGAGCGATTCCAGAGCAACTGCTGTATCTGTCTTCATCTTCTTGTTCAGATACAGATCATTGCTGTAGGAAGGGAAGGTATCGAAGAAGCCGAGCATGCCCGGGATCTCATTCAGTGTATTGGCTCTCTGCTGCACGACGGCAGCGATTGCCCTGCGGTCAAAATCGCCCTTGACTGCCTGGTCAATATACGGCCGGATCAGCGCTTCATACTGGTCAAGAGGCATATTGCGCAGCCAGATGCCATTGATGGAAGTGAGCTTGACCGGATCAAAGATAGCGCCGGAAGTTCCGATATGCTTGACATTGAATGCCTGTGCAAGCTCATCCAGGGTAAAGATCTCCCGGTTCTCCTCAGGCGACCAGCCGAGCAGCGCGATGTAATTCAGAATCGCAGCCGGCAGATATCCCTTGGCAACGAGATCCTGGAAGGAGGCATCGCCATTGCGCTTGGACAGCTTCTGGTGCTCATCCTTCATGACAGGCGGGCAGTGGATATAGCGGGGAATATTCCAGTTGAACGCCTGGTAGATCAGATTGTACTTCGGCGTCGAGCTCAGATACTCCATGCCGCGGACAACATCAGTGATTCCCATCAGATGGTCATCAACGACATTCGCAAAGTTGTAGGTAGGGAAGCCATCGCTCTTGATCAGGATGGATTCATCCAGGGTTTCATTCTCGACGGTAATGCGGCCAAAGACCTCATCATCGAATGAAGTGGTACCCTCAGAAGGAATCGTCTGACGGATCACATATTTCTCGCCGGACTCAATGCGCTTCTCGCACTCCTCAATGCTCAGCAGCTTGCAGGGGTCGTCATACTTGAAAGACTCTCCGCGGGCTTCCTGAACCTCGCGCTGTGCCTCGATCATATCCTCATCGCAGAAGCAGTAGTGAGCGCCGCCGAGACGGATCAGCTCCTTTGCGTAGCCCAGGTAAAGTCCCTGGCGCACGCGCTCAGACTGGACATAGGGACCTACCGGTCCGCCAATATCCGGTCCTTCATCATGCTTGAGGCCGCACTGCTTGAGCGTTTCATAGATGATATCGGTTGCGCCCTCGACAAGGCGGCCCTGATCAGTGTCCTCAATACGGAGAATAAAGACTCCATTCGGATCCTTCTTTGCCACAAGATAAGCATACAGGGCGGTGCGAAGGTTTCCGATATGCATATAGCCCGTTGGGCTTGGTGCAAATCTAGTACGAATTCCTGACATTAGTTCACTCCTTTTTTGCATGTCAATTTTACTCTATTTCATAAGGCCAGGCAATCACCTGCGGCGCTTTTGAAAAGGTTTTTCTTGCAATCCGTCCAATCATGGTTATAATAATTTATGCGCATTGGGGTATAGCCAAGCGGTAAGGCTACGGACTCTGAATCCGTCATGCGAAAGTTCGAATCTTTCTACCCCAGCCAGAAAATTCTGCACCATCCTGAGGGATGGTGCTTTTCGTTGCAGGAGGATATAATTCAGGCTATGGAAAACAGAACAGAGAAGACGATAGTCATCGCCAGCACAAATGCAGGCAAGATCAGGGAATTCAGAGAGATGCTTGAGCCGGAGGGCTATACCGTCAGGACACTTGCGGACTTTCCGAAGATGGAGGATGTAGAGGAAACCGGCACCACTTTCCGCGAGAATGCAGTCCTGAAGGCAAAGGCACTGACCGATCGCTATCAGATTGAGGCAATTGCAGATGATTCAGGCCTGGAGATAGATGCATTCGGGGGTGAGCCGGGCGTGCACAGTGCCCGCTATCTTGGCCATGATACGCCCTATGCCTACAAGAATCAGGTTATACTGGACCGCCTGAAGGGCAGCAGCTGCCGCAGCTGCCGCTATGTCTGCGCAATCGCGATCACGAGGCCCGGCATGACGCCGGTCGTATTCGAGGATACCGCAGAAGGCGTTATCGCGGAAGCGCCAAGGGGAGAGAATGGCTTCGGCTACGATCCGATCGTATTCTATCCGCCGCTGAACAAGACCATGGCGGAGATGACCAAGGAAGAGAAGAACAGCATCTCGCACCGGGGCAAAGCGCTTCGAAGACTGGAGATCTGGCTGAATGAAAACCGCTAAGGCGTTCTCTGCGATCGGCTGCTTTCTGATTGGCCTGACGCTGCTGGTATCAATCATCGACTGGCAGTGCTTCCTGCCATCTTTCTATCAGGAAGAATACCAGAAGAACCAGACTGCAGCTGAGATCGGCATGAGCCAGGAAGACCTGGATACCGCTACCAATGTGCTGCTGGACTATCTGCGTGACAGGCGGCAGGATATCGTCGTCACGGCAGTTGTCAACGGCAGTACGCAGGAAGTATACAACGACCGCGAGACCCGGCACATGGTAGACGTCAAGGTTCTCTATCAGAGGGCAATCATGCTGCGCAACGCTGCCCTGGCTGCCGGAGCGCTTATGCTTGCGCTCGTGATTTTAAGGCATCGGAAGGACTGGCGCTATTATCTGCGATTTGGATACCGCACCGGCATGAGCGTGCTGCTGGTGCTGATCGCTGCCATAGCAGTATATGCATCAGCAGACTTCTATTCCTTCTGGTACAAGTTCCATGAGCTGCTGTTCACGAATGATCTCTGGCTGCTTGACCCGAATACATCCATCATGATTAACATGGTGCCTGGTTCCTTCTTCTCAGATCTTGTCATGAGAATCATCCTTTGGTTTACCATTATCTCAGTTGGCTTTGGCATTGCGCTCTTCTGGCCGTTTCTTCCCGGAAAGAGGAAGGCAGCATGATCAATATCGTTCTGTATGAGCCTGAGATTCCTGCAAATACAGGCAATATCATGCGCACCTGCGCTGCCTTTGACTGCCGTCTGCATCTGATTGAGCCGCTTGGCTTCTATCTGGATGAGAAGCATCTGAGGCGGGCAGGCATGGATTACCGCGATGGGCTTGACTATCATGTCTATCATGACTGGCCTGCCTTTCTCAGTGAGAATCACGGCTCTTTCTATTATGTGACCCGTTATGGCTTCAAGAGCCCGTCAGAGTTTGATTATGCCGAGGCAGAAGGAGATATCTATCTGGTCTTTGGCAAGGAGAGCACCGGCATTCCGAAGGAAATTCTGCGGGAGCATCCAGATCAATGCATGCGTATCCCGATGAAAGCAGATGCCCGAAGCCTGAATCTCTCCAACTGCGTGGCACTGGTAGCGTATGAGGTGCTCGATCAGCTGGGCTTTCCAGGTCTTTCCCGAACTGAATCCATCAAGGGAGCAGACTTTCTGTTCCGCGGATGATTGGACAAAGCCTGCATGATTTTTTATAATGATTCAGGAAAGACGGTGAGGCGCGATGGTCGAATCAATCGGTGACTTCCTTTCGCTGGCAGTGACAGTATTCTTCGTCATCATATCGCTTTACTTCTTCTATCAGGTCAATGTGCAGCATCATGCCGCAAGCATGAAGAAGCTTGAAGAGCAGTACTATCGCTACTATGATGATGCGGATGATGATGAAGATGACGAGGACAGCGAAGGTCCATATTACGAGGAATAGAAATGCAGATCAGAAACGAATTGCACAGCCCGCTCTCAATGCGGGCTGATGATACGGATTCCCGTGCTCTGCAGGTCGGGGATTTTATTTTGATTCCGCTGCAGACGGCAGCAGAATCAAAGATCGGGGCAGGGGCAGCGGAAGAGACCAGATCCTGTATGCGCAGGATCGCTGCCTTCCTGAGAGAAATCGATCTCAGCAGCAGCTATCTCTGCCGTCTGACGCTTTATTATGTCAATCCAGAAGACGGGGAGATCATCAGAAAGACCGCAGAGTCATGTCTGAAAGAGAAGCCGTGGCCTGCTATCAGCATGATCGGTGCGGCATTTCTTCCCCATGGTGCCGCTGCAGGAGCAGAGGCGCTGGCAATTGATACAAGACAGGCAGAGCAGCAGGGCACTGAGCCCGCATCAGAAGAGAAGAACGGCTGCGCTGGCTGCAGAGGATGCCAGAGGAAGTAGCGTTCATGCCGGAAAGAGACAGTAAATTCCAGGGCGGCTATCCTGCCGTCATCACTTCAGAAGGCAATTCAGCTGTCTGCTATTTTCCTGATGGCTCAGCCTGCAGATATCCGCTGAGCGCATCCGCGCTGCTCCAGAAATGGTGCCTTCTGAACGGATCCAGCATGCAGGGAAGAATTGATTCCTTCAAGATGCTGACGGGAGCCCGCAGAAAAGCAGGCGTACTCGTAAATGAGATCAGCGGTCCGCTGTACTTTCCGCTGTATGGATTTACCAATCCGCGGGAGACATGGATATCCAGCATGTATCTGAAATCATATGCTGAAGAAAGCGTCGGCACGAAGCTGACATTCTTCGGCGGATTCACATATCAGACCGACTGCGGCTACCGCCTGATTCAGCATCAGGCCGAGCGCTGCAGCAGGTTCCTGAAGGCTTTGGAGAAGCCGGCACTGGATCTTCTCGGCGCTGGTGATATTGCCGGATTCCTGGAGGCGGAGATCGCATGAGCAGCACGGATGTCCTGCTGATTGCAGGTGCGGTAATCCTGATCCTGGCAGCGGTCCTTTCTGCTGTGCTTTACAGCCGCTTCCAGCTTCATCAGAAAATGGAGTTCCAGAAGCTGATGATGCAGCAGAGCGAGCAGGAGAGCCAGCGCATGCAGCAGTTTCAGGAGCGCATTTCCGGACAGATGCTGGCCTATCAGAATGGTCTGGAGGATACTGTGCGGGCGGAGCTGCAGCGCCTCGGACAGACCAGCTACAGCCAGCTGGAGCGTCTTGATGCAAGAGTAAATGACTCGCTGCTGCGCGGATTCGAGAAGACAGACCAGTCCTTTGCAATGATGAAGGCGGAGATGGCCAGGATTCAGAATACGCAGGAGAATCTGAAGGCGCTTAGCCAGCAGCTCAGCAGTCTGCAGGGAGTCCTGACCGACAAGAAGACAAGGGGCATCTTCGGGGAAGTGGAGCTGTATTCCCTGATGGAGCAGGTATTCGGCAGGAATGACTCAAGATGGCAGCGTCAGTACCATCTGCCCGGGGGAGCAATCGCAGACGCTGTTCTGCTCAGCCCGAAGCCGCTAGGAATGATCTGCATCGATTCCAAGTTCCCGCTCGAGAACTTTACCCGCATGTCTTCTCCTGGCCTCACCAGGATGCAGGAAGAGGGCTATCGCAGCGCCTTTGCAAAGGATGTCAGAAAGCATATCAGCGATATCGCCGAGAAGTACATCCTGCCTCCCGATACGGCTGAGGTTGCCTATATGTTTGTGCCGGCGGAAGCCGTGTTTGCAGAGATCTACGGCCGCTTTCCGGAGCTGATCCAGTATTCGTACGAGAAGAATGTATTCATTGTCTCTCCGACCACGCTGATGGCATATCTGACAGCCATCCGCGCCATTTACCTGAACCAGGAGCGGAATGAGAAGGCTGCCGAGATGCAGGAGGAATACCAGAAGCTCGGGCTTGAATTTGACAGATTCGTGAGACGCTTCAATAATGTGTCAGGGGATTTCACGAGAACTGCAGCAGACATCCATGATCTGGAAACAACATTCCAGAAGATGCATCTCCGGTTCGACGAGATCAGCGCTGTCCAGCTTGGCGGCAGCGAACAGGATGGGGAAGAGAAGAATGAAAAATCACTTTAGCAGAAAGGACATCTACATGGTCCTGATGGTTATTCTGTCTGCCTTTGTATACTCAACCGGTTTTGTTGTCTTCGTACATTCCGGAAACCTGTTCCCGGGCGGATTTGCCGGCCTGTCCAGGCTGCTCAGCCAGGTCAGCATCCAGTATCTGCATATTCCGGTCTCCTTTTCCGTTCTGTACTTCGGCCTGAATGCCCTGACGACGCTCTTCGTCTGGAAGAAGATCGGCCATAAGTTCATTATCTACTCGATCCTGTGGTATACGCTGACTTCGCTGTTCACCGGCATCCTGCCATCGCATATGATTACCAACGATGAGCTTCTCCTGGCTGTATTCGGCGGGCTCATCAACGGCTTCGCGATCGGCATTGCCCTGCAGAATAATGCCAGCTCCGGCGGCACGGACTTCATTGCCATCTATTTTTCCATGAAGTACAACATGCCAACCTGGAATTATCTGCTGGCTGCCAATGCATCCGTTCTGTTTGTTGCCGGCCTTCTGTTTGGCTGGGAGCGGGCGCTCTATTCCATCATCTTCCAGTTCGTCTCAACGCAGGTCGTGAATACCATGCATCAGCGCTATAAGGTGACCCGCATTGATGTCGTCACCAACATGCCGAACGAGATCTGCGATGCTGTCTTCCATACCTGCCGGCACGGCATTACCAAGCTTCCCTGCGAAGGCGGATATACTGACAAGCCGCACTGGCTTCTGCTCATTACCATCAACACCTATCAGCTTAAGGATGTGCTGGAGACGATTCACCAGGTCGATCCGCATGCATTCATCACGCTGAACAGCGTTGAGCGGATCATCGGCAACTACTACCAGAAGCCTCTGGAATAGCGGACTGCTGAAGGACGGGAAATGTCCCGCCTTTCTTCGTTGACGGCGCTGCTGAGCTCCCGATACAATAGAGGAAAGAAGCCGGGTATTCTGCGGATGCAATCATGATTTCCTGTTCTCAGGGAGCTCACTTGCTTTGCCTGCAGCAGGCCTCCGGGGAGGATTCTCATGGAACAGGATGAGCGGCTCAGTGAATTCCGCAGTCTTCTGGAAAGCAGGCAGTATTCCTCCGTTCGGGCGCATGCGGCTGAGATGAATGTCTCTGATCTGGCCGAGCTGATGGATCTCATGGAAGATGAGGATATGCTGAAGCTGTTCCGCCTTCTTCCGAAGATGCTCGCTGCCGAGGTATTTTCAAGACTGGAGCTGGACAGCCAGCAGTACATCATCAGCTCGCTTTCCGAGAAGGAAGCAGGCGTGATCATAGATCACCTCTATTCTGATGACGCTGCTGATCTGCTTGAGGAGATGCCTGCGTCGGTTGTCTCAAGGCTGCTTGCCAATGCCCGCCCAGATACCCGGAACGACATCAATCATCTGCTTCAGTATCCCGATGATTCTGCCGGATCCGTGATGACTGTCGAATATGTATCGCTTCGCGAGCGAGATGCAGTATCCGCCGCAATCGAGCGGATCCGCGAGATCGGCATGGATTCCGAGACAGTCAATATCTGCTATGTCCTGAATGAGAAGCGCATGCTGCTCGGAATTGTCGCCCTGCACTCGCTGCTGATTCATCAGCCGGATGAGATCATCGGCGACTTCATGGAGAAAGAGGTCATTTCCTGCAATACCCTGACAGATCAGGAAGAGGTTGCCAGGATATTCCAGAAATATGACTTCACGGCAATGCCGGTTGTGGATCAGGAAAACAGGATGGTCGGCATCATCACCGTCGATGATGTCATGGACATCATGGAGCAGGAAGCCACCGAGGATATGGAGAAGATGGCTGCCATCATCCCGGGCGATCGCCAGTATCTGAAGACCGGCGTCATTGAAACCTGGAAAAAGCGCTATCCATGGCTGCTTCTGCTCATGATTTCCGCGACTTTTACCGGCAGGATCATCACCAGCTTCGAGAGTGCCCTGAGCAGATACGTCGTGCTGACTGCCTACATTCCCATGCTGATGGACACCGGCGGCAATGCCGGAAGCCAGGCATCGACGGAGGTAGTACGTGCCCTGTCGCTTGATCAGGTCAGCTTCCGCGACTTCTTTCGGATCATCTGGAAGGAGATGCGGGTCGGGCTGATGTGCGGTCTGACGCTTGCCGGGGCGAATTTCCTGAAGTGCATTCTTCTGGACCGCGTTTCCGTACGCATCGCGCTGATTGTATGCATCACCATCATCTGCGCGGTCCTGATCTCCAAGCTTACGGCCAGCATGCTGACGCTGATCGTCGATCATATCCATCTCGATCCGGCGGTTGTGGCTTCGCCGATGCTTACGACAATCATCGATGCAATCTCGCTGCTGATCTACTTCACGATTGCCTCGGCAGCGCTTGGCATTTCATAAGAAGATATTGACGTCCATGCTACAATGAATAACGGAAAGAAAGAAGGGACGACGAACATGATAGTGCTATATACCTCGCCAGGATGCGCAAGCTGCCGTAAAGTCAAGCAGTGGCTCAAGGATCGGAATCTCCCTTATGTTGAAAAGAATATTTTCAAGACATTGCTGAATGACAGCGAGATCAAGCATCTGCTCATGCGGAGCGAGAATGGAACGGATGATATCATCTCGAAGCGCTCCAAGATCATTCAGGAAGGGCACATTGATATTGACTCCATGAAGACGGATGAGCTCATTGAGTTCATCAAGCAGAATCCGAGCATCCTGAAGCGCCCGATCATTCTCAACGAGAAGAGCTTCCAGGTCGGCTATGATGCAGAGGAAATCAGCGTCTTCATCCCGGAGGAGCTGCGCCGGATGGCAGATCACAGCTGCGACAGCTGCTGCAGCAACTACAAGGGCTGCGGCAAGGTCCGCGGCGAGGACGAAATCGAAGCACAGGATCAATAAGGCCGCACGGCCTTATTCTTTATATCAGGAGGATACGCGCATGAAGGTTCTGGTAGGACTCTCCGGCGGCGTAGACAGCGCAGTCGCGGCATACTATCTCAAGGAGGCAGGCTATGACGTAACCTGCGCTTTCATGCGCAACTGGGATTCCCTGACGAATGACGACATTCTCGGCAATCCTACCATCAATGATCCGGTATGCTCACAGGAGCAGGATTACCAGGATGCCAGGGCGGTCGCAGACAGGCTTGGCCTGGAGCTGCTGCGCGTAGACTTCATCCGCGATTACTGGGATGAGGTATTTCAGCGTTTTCTGGAGGATTACCGCCGCGGAAGGACGCCAAATCCTGATATTCTCTGCAATCAGTACATCAAGTTTGACAGCTTCATGGAGTTTGCCGCGCAGAAGGGATTTGATACGGTTGCCACCGGGCATTATGCAAAGCTGGGCAGCGATTCATCCGGGCATAGGGTCCTGATGAAGGCAGACGACCGCAATAAGGATCAGTCCTATTTTCTCTGCCAGATCCATCGCGAAGTTCTGGACCATGTGATTTTCCCGCTCGGGAATATCGATAAGCCGGAAGTCCGCAGGGTTGCCTCGCAGCTTGAGCTCAGCATCGCCAGGAAGAAGGATTCTACCGGCATCTGCTTTATCGGAGAGCGCAATTTCCGGGAGTTTCTCAGCAATTACCTGCCGATGAAGCCGGGCCGCATTATCCTGGCTGCAGACGGCACGACTGTCGGCCAGCATAAGGGCGTTCTTTACTATACCGTCGGGCAGCGCAAGGGACTTGATATCGGCGGAACCGGTCCGTATTACGTCATCGGTAAAGATGTTGTCCGCAATGAGCTCTATGTCACAGACGAATCTCATCAGGAGTGGCTCGTGAGCGATTCCTGCACAGCAGTAAAGGTCAACTGGCTCGCCGATCATCCTTCCTCCCTGGACTGCACCGCCAAGTTCCGCTATCGCCAGCCGGATCAGAAGATCCATCTTGAGGATCTCGGCGACGGCACAGCACGAGTCAGCTATCCGCAGGGTGTCCGCAGCGTCACGCCAGGGCAGGAGGCAGTATTCTATGACGGCGATGTCATGCTGGGAGGCGGAACGATTGATACAGTCATGAAGGATGGCAGAGACTTGATGACCATGATCCGCGATGAAGCTCAGAAGAAAGAGCGAGGCTGATGGAAGATCTGGTCGAGATTACCGGCAAGCCGGTCTATATTGTCTACCGGAATGAAGAGACCTTTTATACGGTCATGAAGTTTCAGATGATGGAGGACAGCGAGCGGATCATTACGGCAACTGGCATTCTTCCGTCTATTGAGCAGGATGTCCTGTATCATCTTTACGGCAAGTATATTGAGCATCCGCGCTATGGAATGCAGTTTGCGATCGTCTCCTATGAAAAGCCTCTTCCCAATGAGGAAGAGGGAATCATCCGCTATCTCTCCGGCGTGCAGTTTCCCGGCATCGGCAAGAAGACTGCCGGCCGGATTGTCAGCGCGCTTGGCGATGGCTGCCTGGAGGAAATCCGCCGGGATCCTGCCGTTCTGCGCCAGATCCCCGGTCTTTCCGAGCATGTAATTGAGACCATTGAATACGGGATCAAGCAGGAGGATGACGGCATGCAGGAGCTGGTTCGCTTCCTGAACGTGCATGGCATCGGCATGCGCAATCTCATCCGCCTGAACCGCGCCTATGGAAAAGATGCACTCGTGAAGCTCAAGGAGAATCCTTATCGCGTGATTGATGAATGCGACGGATTCGGCTTTGCGACTGCTGACAAGATTGCCATGAATCTTGGTTTTGCAGAGAATGATGACCGCCGGCTCTATGCGCTGCTGGTCTCCATATGCATGGATCGCTGCATGTCTACCGGGGACAGCTGGGTTGATGCTGAGACACTGAGGCAGATGTTCCTTGAGCGCATTGCCCCGATGGACTGCGACTATGATGCCCTGATGGAGCAGGCGCGCATGAACCGGCGCCTGGTTCAGGAAGCCAACCGCGTCTTCCCGATCAGCCAGTACGAATCGGAGGACAGCATCAGCTCCTTTCTGGCCCGGTTCCCGTTTCAGGAGCTTGAGCCGCCGGAAAGAAGCATTCTGGATGGGTATCTTCATTCGCTGCAGGAAGAGCTTCAGATTACCTATGATGAGGATCAGGTCTCCGCAATTGAGTCATTTTTCCAGAATCCGTTCCTAATCCTGACCGGAGGTCCGGGCACAGGCAAGACGACAGTCGTCCGCGCCATGGTTCAGCTGTTCCGCCTGATCTATCCCGGCAGCACGGTATTATGCGCTGCTCCGACCGGAAGAGCCGCCAAGAGGCTTGCCGAGCTGACAGACACAAGCACCTATACGATTCATTCGCTGCTGAAATGGGATCTTGAGACGAATACCTTCGGCATGGGAAAAGAGGAGCCGCTGCAGGCAGACCTTCTGATCGTCGATGAGTTCTCAATGGTTGATAACTGGCTGTTCTATCATCTGCTCCTGGCTTCCGAGCCTATCCGCAAGATCTGCATCATCGGCGACGAGGATCAGCTGCCTTCTGTTTCACCAGGATGCGTGCTCCGCGACATCATTGACGCTGATCGCTTCCCGCTGATCCGCCTGACTCATATCTACCGGCAGAAGCAGGGCAGCGATGTCATTGAGCTGGCGCACATGATTCATGATGGCACCGTTGATTTCTCGAGCCTGAAGAACGAGGTGCGCTTCTTTCCGTGCGCGCGCCAGGAAATCCGCGATCAGATCCTCAGGATCGTTCAGAATGCGCTCGATAAGGGCTACACCATGAACGATGTGCAGGTTCTTTCACCGATGTACAGCGGCGTTGCCGGCATCGATGTGCTGAACAATGCACTTCAGGAATGCTTTAATCCGCCGGCAAGGGGAAAGGCAGAGATCAAGTCCGGCTATACTGTCTTCCGTGTAGGCGACAAGATTCTGCAGCTCAAGAATCAGCCGGATGACGATGTCTATAACGGCGATATCGGAATTCTTGAGGAAATAGACGAGGATCGCACGACTGCTGCGCACCGCGTGACGCTCGTTGTCAATTTCGATGGTGTCTATGTCGAGTATACGCGGGACAGCCTTATCAATATCACGCTTGCATACTGCATCTCCATCCATAAGTCACAGGGCAGCGAGTATCCGATCGTAATCATGCCGATCACCTATCAGCAGAGCATCATGCTGCAGCGAAGACTGCTGTATACAGGAGTGACAAGAGCGAAGAAGTCACTGATTCTCCTTGGAGAGCCGGGCGCATTTGCAAAGGGAGTAGAGACTCTTGAGAGGCATCCGCGTCAGACAACGCTGTGCCGAAGACTGCAGGAGCGCATTCCTGAAAGAGATATCACGGAACAATAAAAATGCATCTGAGCCAGATCCCGGTCAGATGCATTTCTTTCTTCTCTCAGTGAATCAGAAGCGCCTTGTCATCGCTGAATTCCTCGCCGCTTGCTTCCTCGAACTTATTCAGCAGCTGATCAACGGAGAGGCTGCGCTTTTCCTCGCCGCTGACATCATAGATGATTCTTCCTTCATACATCATGATAAGGCGATTCCCGATCTGGATTGCGTCTCTCATGTTATGCGTGACCATCAGAGAGGTGAGATGATTCCTGGCAATGATCTCCTGCGTCAGATCCAGCACTTTCCTTGCTGTCTTTGGATCCAGCGCGGCCGTGTGCTCATCGAGCAGAAGCAGCTTAGGCTTCTGCAGCGAAGCCATCAGAAGGGTGACTGCCTGGCGCTGGCCGCCTGACAGCAGCCCGACCTTATCATTCATGCGCTTTTCTAGCCCGAGTCCAAGCGTTGCCAGCTTCTCCTCGAACAGCTTCTTCTCAGGAGGAGTAATTCCCCATGCCAGCGTCCGCCTGCGTCCGCGGCGATTCGCCATAGCCAGATTCTCCGAGATCTCCATATCTGCTGCAGTTCCCTTCAGGGGATCCTGAAAGACTCTTCCGATATAGGCGGCACGCTGGTACTCCGGCATGCGCGTCATGTCAATTCCATCCAGGATAACAGAGCCTGAATCAACCGGATACACGCCTGCAATCATGTTCAGGATCGTAGACTTGCCGGCGCCGTTTCCGCCGATGACTGTAACGAAATCGCCATCTGCCAGCGTAAGGGAGATCCGGTCCAGGACTTTATTCTCATTGACCGTTCCCGGATTGAAGGTCTTGGATACTTCTCTTACTTCAAGCATTGTGTTCACCTCCGGCTTTCGGACGGCTGTTCATGAATACCGGAACTGTCAGGAACGCAGCTACAAGAATTGCCGAGAACAGCTTCAGGTCATCTGTATTCAGGCCGAGCTGCAGAACAATTGCAATGACGAGACGATAGATTATGGAGCCAAGCACGATCATGGCAAGGCGCACTGCGAAATTCGTGTGCCTGCGAATCATGGTCTCGCCAATGATGATGCTGGCAAGACCGATGACGATAGCTCCGATTCCCTGCTTGACATCCGCATAGCCCTGAGACTGCGAGACCAGCGCTCCGCTCAATGCGACCAGTGCATTGGAAATCGCCAGGCCGATAATCTTCGTGGTGTCTGTATTGACGCCAAGCGAGCGTACCATATTCTCGTTGGAGCCAGTCGCCCGGATCGCAGATCCGATCTCAGTTCCGAAATACCAGTACATGATCCCGATCACGGCAGCAGTCATCAGCAAGCCGATCAGCAGCACCGCGAGATTGCTGCTGAGGCCTGTTGCTTTCTGAAGCTCCTTGAAGATCGTCGTCAGCTTCAGCATCGGGAGATTGGATCTACCCATGATGCGCAGATTGATGGAATACAGGCTCAGCTGCGTCAGTATTCCAGCCAGGATGGAAGGAATCCTGCATTTCGTTGTCAGAATTCCTGTCAGGCATCCGCCGATTGCGCCAGCCGCCAGTGCGCAGACTGTCGCAGCGAGCGGATTCATGCCCATCGTGACAAGCGCAGCCATGGTGCATCCGCCGGTTGCGAAGGTTCCATCTACGGAGAGGTCTGCAATATCCAGCAGACGGAAGGTGATATAGATGCCGAGGGCCATGATGCTCCAGAGGATTCCCTGGCTCACGGCTCCCTGCATCGCTAATGCAATTCCGCTCATTCCTGATTACCCGACCACTTTGGCCTTGGCTTTGATGTCATCGGGAATCGTGATTCCAAGCTGATCGGCAGCTGTCATATTGACAGAAAGCTCGCACTGCTCAGCCGGCAGATACTCAATCGGCATATCAGCAGGGGAGGATCCTTCCAGAACCTTGACTGCCATCTCTCCGGCCTTGACGCCGAGATTGTAGTAATCGATGCCGTAGGTAGCCAGGCCGCCGTTCTCGCACATGCCGCTTTCGCCTACGATAACCGGCAGATGATTTGCATTCGTTACCTGCGTTACATTTGCCATTCCCTCAGCCAGCAGATTGTCAGTAGGGATGTAGACTGCATCTACCTTTCCGACCATGGATTCAGCGACAGACTGAATCTGGCTGGAATCCGATACGGTGAAATCCGTTGTCTTCAGTCCCTTGGCCTCTGCGCACTTCCTGGCAATATCAGCTTGGAAGATGGAATTATCCTCGGAATTGTTATACATGATGGCAATGGTCTTGGCATCCGGAATCAGCTGCGTCAGCAGATCAATCTGCTGCTCAACAGGCGTCAGATCAGAGGTTCCGGTGACATTTCCGCCCGGCTTGTCATTCGAGCTGACCAGGCCGCTTGATTCCGGATCTGTCACAGAAGTGATGACAATCGGAATGCTGTCTGTCTTTGCGGCGACCGCCTGAGCTGCAGGCGTCGCATTTGCGAAGATGAGATCCACGCCCTCATTGACAAGCGTATTGGCAATTGTCTCGCAGTTGGATACATCACCCTGTGCATTCTGCTCATCCAGCGTAAGGTTCTGGCCTTCCACATAGCCGGCGTCCTTCAGGGCATCCTTGAAGCCCTGCGTTGCCTTGTCCAGCGCAGCGTGCTGCACATACTGAATCATGCCGATCTTAACCGACTTCGCAGCTGCAGTTCCGGCAGCGGTACCAGAAGCTGCGGTCGCCGCAGAAGCGGCTGAGGAAGCAGCTGAGCCGCATCCGGCCAGACCGACACAGATCAGGGCAGAGATCATTTTCTTTGTAATATTTTTCATAATTTCCCCCTATATTGAAAGTACTTTCAATATGTTTACATTCTATTTCAAGCAATACCCGTAGTCAATGAGGTTTTTATCTGAATTCTGCCAAGTTGGAGGTCTTTTCTTCTGTTCAACTGTGTGTTAACATAACGTAGAAATCGTTGAAGAAGACGAGTAATGCTGCTGTTCCGGCAGAGAGAAGAGGCGGATGGTGCAAGCCTTTCCGGAACAGGACATGAAGCTGCTTCCAAGAGCGCCCAATCCGCGCCGCGCCCCGCGTTAAAGGCTGAATTGAGTGCGTATCTGCAATGCAGATGCGAATCAGGATGGTACCGCGTTGATGACGTTCCTGCAGATGACAGGAACGTTTTTCTGTTCAGGAGGACATATGGAGCAAAAGCAATTGACTGGGAATCAGGTTCGGCAGATGTTTCTGGATTTCTTCAAATCCAAGGGCTGCATGGTGGAGCCGGGCGCAAGCCTGATTCCGCATGATGACCCGACGCTGCTCTGGATCAATGCAGGCGTTTCAGCGCTGAAGAAGTATTTCAGCGGCAAGGAGAAGCCGGCAAGCAACCGCATCTGCAATGCGCAGAAATCTATCCGTACCAATGACATCGAGAATGTAGGCAAGACGGCTCGGCATCACACGTTCTTCGAGATGCTCGGCAACTTCTCCATCGGTGATTACTTCAAGAAGGAAGCGATTCCCTGGGCTTGGGAATTCCTGACTTCTCCGGAGTGGATCGGCTTTGATCCGGACAAGCTCTACTGCACAGTCTATCCTGATGATACGGAAGCCTATGATCTCTGGGTTAAGGTCGGCATGAATCCGGCGCATATTCACAAGTCAGCGGATAACTTCTGGGAGATCGGCGAGGGACCTGGCGGACCTGATACTGAGATCTATTACGACCGCGGCCCGAAGTATGACCCGAAGGGAATCGGCGAAAAGCTCTTCTTCGAGGATATGGAGAATGATCGCTATATCGAGGTATGGAACATCGTATTCTCGCAGTATGACTGCCGTCCGGGCGTCGTGCCGCGCACGGAATACAAGGAGCTTCCGCAGAAGAACATCGATACCGGCATGGGACTGGAGCGCCTTGTCGCTCTGATTCAGGGCGGCGAAACAAACTTTGATACAGATCTGTTCCTGCCGATCATTCACGCAACGGAGCAGTATGCAGTGCATCAATATGATGAGCCGGAGTACAAGATGGCCTACCGGGTCATCGCTGACCATATCCGCACGGTAACCTTTGCAATCGCTGACGGCGCAACCTTCTCCAACGAGGGAAGAGGATATGTGCTCCGCCGTGTCCTTCGCAGAGCAGTTCGCTACGGCATCAAGCTCGGCATTGAGGGAAGCTTCATGTATCGCCTGGTGCAGGTTGTCGCTGACAACATGAAGGATTACTATCCTTATCTTGAAGAGAAGGTCGAGCTGGTATCCAGGCTGGTTAAGATTGAGGAAGAGTCCTTCCACAAGACGCTGGCAAACGGAGAAGCGCTGCTGAATGAAGAGCTGGCGAAGCATGCCGATACGCATCAGATGCCGGGAGCAGTCGTATTCAAGCTGTATGACACCTATGGCTTCCCCAAGGAACTGACGCAGGAAATCGCGCAGGATGCAGGCTATACCGTTGATATGGCTGGATTCGACGTCGAGATGGAGGCACAGAAGCAGCGTGCGCGCAATGCCCGCGGCAATGAGCAGTCCATGGGATCACAGCATAAGGATCTGATGGACTTTACGGAAGCTTCTGAATTTACCGGCTACACGGATGCTTCCTGCCATGGCACGATCATCGGCATGTTCCGCGATGGCGTCAAGTGCGATGAGCTGGAAGAAGAGGGAGACATCATCCTGAGCCAGACCTGCTTCTATGCAGAGTCAGGCGGCCAGACCAGCGATACCGGAAAGATCTGGAGCGATACAGCCAAAGCTGAGGTAACGGATGTCAAGAAGGCGCCTCACAAGCAGCATCTCCATCACGTGAAGATTACCGAGGGCATCCTGAAGCTCGGCGATACAGTCGATGGAGCCTATGACTTCGAGCGCAGGCAGATGACCCGCGCCAATCACTCCAGCCTGCACCTGCTCCAGAGCGCGCTGCGCAAGGTGCTTGGCAGCCACGTTGCTCAGGCCGGGTCCTATAACGGTCCTGATTATGCCCGCTTTGACTTCACGCATTATGAGAAGGTCACAGAGGAGCAGCTGAAGGAAGTTGAATATCTCGTCAATGAGATGATTCAGAAGGATGCGCCGGTCACGACCGAAGTGCTCCCGATTGAAGAGGCAAAGAAGACTGGCGCCATTGCCCTGTTCGACGAGAAATATGGAGATAATGTGCGCGTTGTTACGATGGGCGACTTCTCCAAGGAATTCTGCGCCGGAACGCATGTTGCCAATACTGGAGATCTTGGCGTGTACAAGATCATCAGCGAGGAATCCATCGGCAGCGGCGTGCGCCGCATTACGAGCAAGACCAAGATGGCCGCATACGGTGACTTCAAGTCTGAGGAAGAGGAGCTGCTTTCAGCTTCCCGGATGCTGAAGATGCAGAATGCAGGCGGTCTGCTTGAGAAGCTGCAGGGACTTCTGGATGAGAATGCGGGCCTGAAGAAGGAAGTTGAAGCTGCGCGCGAGAAGGCAATGCTGATGGAAGCAGATCAGCAGCTTGCCGGCCGTACTTTGATTTCAGGCATCTCCGTGCTTTTCGTAAGAACGAAGGACATGGATCCAGGCAAGCTCAAGAACTATGCCGAGCTGCTCCGCAATCGCATGCAGGATGGCTTTGTATTCCTGACCAATACGCAGGCTGATAAGGTAACCTTTGTCTGCGCATCCTCCAAGGCAGCAATCGATAAGGGACTCAAGGCAGGCGATCTTGTCCGCAGGGCAGCAGAGCTGACTGACGGCAAGGGCGGCGGTCGCCCTGATATGGCCCAGGCCGGCGGCAGGGATCTTGCCAAGGTCGATGATGCCATCAAGGCAGTTCAGGATGCAGTGAGCAAGATTCAGTAAGCATATAGTGAGCGGCGCAGAGCCGCTCATTATTTATCTGCGTCGGTATACAATTACTGACTTTTAGGATAAAATGATGACTTGAAGAAGGGGTGATTCTAATGGCACAGAATGACATGCAGACAACCGTAAGCTTCAATGCAGATGAGGTTCGCAGACAGAACATCTGCCAGGTATTGAAGCTTGTTCAGGAGGCATTGGAGGAACGCGGCTACAATGCAATCAATCAGCTTGCAGGCTATCTGATTTCAAATGATCCTGCCTATATTTCAAGTCACAAGAATGCGCGCAGCATCATTCAGTCGGTAGAGCGCCATGAGATCATTGAGGAGCTTGTGAGGTTCTATCTCGAGGAGCATCAGTAATGCTGATGCGTTCTCTGGGACTGGATCTTGGCAGCGTCACCTGCGGGGTGGCGCTGAGCGATCCAATGGGCATCATCGCTAGAGCAGTCGAGACCATTCGTTTCAGTCCGGATGATTATGATGCCTGCCTTGCAAAGGTGCTTGAGATCGTCAAGCGCGAGGCCCCGGGCGAGATCGTGCTCGGCTATCCGAAGCACATGAACGGAGATGTCGGAGACCGCGGGCATATCTCTGAGGAATTCAAGCGAATGCTTGAGGAGAATGTTTCCATACCGGTCATTCTCTGGGATGAGCGCCTGACGACAAAAGCGGCAGAGCGAATCCTGATCGAGGCGGATCTGTCCCGCAAGAAGCGCAAGAAAGTAATCGACCAGATGGCAGCAGTTCAGATCCTGCAGAGCTATCTGGATTCAAAGGCGAATTAAATCCGCCTTTTGTTGTGTTCTGGAGGCAGCGCGATGAATAACAATACGAACCGCATGACAATTACAGATGATTCCGGACAGGAACGCGAGATGGAAATCCTGCTGACATTTGACAGCGAAGATGGAAGCAGGCACTTTGTCCTGTTCTCCGATCCGCAGGAAGAGGAAGGAAATGTCTATGCCTATTCCTATGATGAAGACGGTAATATGGATGCAGTGACAGATCCGGATGAGCTGGAGATGTGCAGCGAAGTACTGAGCGCATTCCAGAATGAGGAAGAAGATGGAGCAGATGGCGTCCAGGAAAACTAAGAGGCGGCATCGTCTTCGCGTTGGAAGGCTGATTCTGCTGATCCTGATCCTGCTTGCGCTCATCTTCGGCGGCTTATACCTGAAATATTCCTCAGATCTGAAGGCAAGGCAGTCGGCCTCGGAGTCTGTGGATTTTATCGTGGACGATGGCAGCACGGCAAAGACTGTGACCTCGAAGCTTGCATCTGAGGGCATCATCCGAAATGCACAGTCGGCCTACATCTACGCAAAGCTCAACCATTATACGGATATCAAGAAAGGTGAATATCAGCTGGACAAGTCATGGGATGTCAAGACCATTCTTGTTACGCTGAACGATCCAAACAGTGCCATGGCCAACGTCGCCTCCGTGACGATTGTTGAAGGAGACTGGGCAAAGGATATCGCGGACAAGATCTCGCAGGTAACAGACGTATCCTCTGACGATCTCCTTGCCTTGTGGAATGATGAGACCTATATCCGCTCGATCATGTCAAAGTATCCATTCCTGACAGAAGATATTTTCAATGATAATGTACGGATCAGCCTGGAAGGCTATCTGGCACCGGATACCTATCAGTTCTTCAAGGACTCAACTGCTCAGGCAGTCACCGAGAAAATACTGGACCAGACGCTTGCTGTCTATCAGGAGGTTCAGTCGGAGATGGCATCCAGCAGCTATTCCATCAATGAGATCTATACGATGGCCAGCATTATTCAGTATGAATCCGGCAAAGTCTCAGACATGAAGGAGATTGCAGGCGTATTCTACAACCGACTGAAGGCGGGTATGCCTCTTCAGTCCAGCGTAACTGTCTGCTACGCCATTGATCTTGACAAAGTAAATGACAACTGGAGAAGCTGCGAGGTAAACAGCGACTTTGAATCACCATACAACACCTATAAATACACAGGACTGCCGCCCGGGCCGATTGAGAACCCAGGAAAGGATGCCCTGATTGCCGCACTTGAGCCAAGCTCAAATGACTACTATTACTTCATGGCGGATGTCTGCGGAGATGGCACTGTCTATTATGCAAAGACACTGGAAGAGCATAACCAGAATGTCAAGAAGTATCTGACAGATACCTCGTGCCTGAAATGAGTGAGCGCATGATCAGGAGTACATGCGCCTATCTGATTCGCGATCGCAGTTGGCTCATGCTGCTGAGAAACAGAAAGCAGCATGATATCAATCACGGCAAGTGGATCGGCGTCGGCGGCAAGAATCTGGAGAATGAAAGCTTCCGCGACTGTGCTGCCCGGGAGATCCGGGAAGAGACCGGGCTTGAGGTTCAGAATCTGGAATTTCACGGATTTGTCTATTTTACCTACCTGCATCAGGAATCAGAGAAGATTGCGATCTATTCCTGCACAAGTTTCACAGGAGAGCCCGCCGACTGCAATGAAGGCACCCTGGAATGGATACCGCAGGAACAGGTGATGTCACTGGAGCTGTGGGAAGGGGATCGAATCTTCCTGAACCGCATGCTGACAGAGCCGCATGCCAGATTCTGCTATGAGTTAAGCTACGACGAGAATGGCAGAATGACAGCAGCGAAGGAAAGGATGACAGAATATGAATAAGCCGATCATCATTGGCATCGCCGGCGGCAGCGCCTCCGGCAAGACTTCCATTGCAGGACGCATCAAGGATACCTTTTCTGACCAGAAATCCGTTTTGATCATCCGACAGGATGACTATTACAAGGATCAGTCAGAGATGACCATGGAAGAGCGCTACAAGACCAATTACGACCATCCGTTCGCATTTGATAATGAGTATCTGATTGCACAGATGCAGGCGCTGATGAATGGCGAAACGATCGAGAAGCCTACCTATGACTTCGTTGCGCATACACGCAGCAAGGTTACCGAAACGGTGCATGCGGCAGATGTCATCATTCTGGAAGGTCTGTTTGTTCTGGAGGATGAAAGGATACGCGATCTGCTCGATATCAAGATCTTTGTGGATACCGCTGCAGATATCCGCTTCATCCGCCGTCTGCTTCGCGATGTCAAGGAAAGAGGCCGCACGCTTGACTCTGTGGTGAACCAGTATGTCAACACAGTTCGCGTGATGCATGAAACGTTCATTGAGCCGAGCAAGCGCTATGCCGATGTCATCATCCCGGAAGGCGGTCAGAACACGGTTGCCATTGATCTGCTTACCACAAAGATCCGCAGCATCATCCATCACGAGGCACAGTAGCAGTTCCTGCCATTTCTCTGAAACACCTCTGCATAATGTCTGAATCCGGCGGAAGAGCGCTGCTGCCGTGCTGATACAGGTGTAAAAACCTGTGGAAACATCACGTCTGCAATGATATAATGTCAGCGCAAAAAGGAGCAATTTATGGCTGAAGAAAACAAGATTTATGTTACCAAAGAAGGCCTTGCCAAGCTGCAGGAAGAATATGAGAATCTGGTTCACGTCGTCCGTGAGGAAGTCAAAGCTGAACTGAAGGAAGCACGTTCACTGGGTGACCTTTCAGAGAACGCGGATTATGATGCAGCAAGAGATAAGCAGGCTCAGGTAGAATCCCGTATTGTTGAGCTTGAGAGCATGCTCAAGAACTATGAGATCATCGATACCTCCAAGAGCAGCTCCAAAAATGTCCGCATCGGATCTGAGGTAACGCTTGAATTCCTTGATACAAAGGAAGAAGCTACCTACCGGATTGTCGGCTCCACGGAAGCCGATCCGCTGAATGGCAAGCTGAGCAACGAGACACCGCTGGCACAGGCGATTCTGGACAAGAAGGTCGGCCAGACTGTAGAAGTCAATGTTGCCAAGCCCTATAAGGTAATTATCATCAAGGTAAAGTAAGGAATCTCAGTTTGCATGCAAATCAAGTAAGCAGGAGGTCATCTCATGAAGCCACTGCTTATTTTTTTATTGCTTGCTGTCTGTTCCTTCTGGATTGATCTGAAGCCGATCAGGCTGGAGGACTTCAGAACAGAGGAAATCAATGTCACGGTCAGAGGAGCTGTCAAAGAGCAGGGGGAGATCAGTCTGCCGCTTTATGCAAGCATACAGGATGCGCTGGAAAAGACCGGTGTTTCAGATCAGGCCGATCTGTCTGGAATCAATCCGCAGCAGATCCTGCGCGACCATGATGTTCTTACCGTTCCGTTCCTTCCTGACAATACAGCAGCGCCGAAGGTACTGCTGAACTCTGCAGATGCCGCAGCATTGGCTACGCTGCCGGGCATCGGTCCTTCTACCGCTGATCGCATTATTCAGTATCGCCGCGATAACGGCCTGTTTCAGAGCACAGAAGATCTCATGAACGTCTCAGGAATCGGGCCGGCCAAATTTGCCAGGATCAAGGACCTGATCGGGCTTTGAAATCACTGATCCGCAATTCAGTCCTGCTCAGCATTCTGCTGTATTTCTTTCTGCTGTCAGCGAATCATCTGCCGCTGACAGCGGGTATTCTGTGCATTGCCTTATGGCATCTCAGGACGAAAGACAGAAGCTGGATTCTGGTAGCAGTGCTTCTTGCCGGCATGATGATACCGAGAACATGCCGCAGGATGCCGACAATGCATGAGGGCAGCGTCATTGCTGTTAAGAGCCGCTATGCCGTCGTGGCAAAAGGAAACCAGCGGCTGCTGATATATACGGAGATGATGCCAGTCTATGATTCTGTCATTTCATTTGAAGGAGACTTCGAGAAGATTCAGGAGACGCCTGGCTTCTTTCGATCCGACTTTGCAGCCTATTGCCATGCGCGAGGAATCTACTATTCAGTCACGCCGGATCAGATTCATGTGGTCACGGAGAGCCATTCGCTGCGCGGCGCACTGCAGCGTGCCATTCAGCGTCACAAGCCGGAAGAGGAGCAGGAAGATCTGCGCCGCATTTTGCTCGGTATCTCTAGCACCGAAGATGACTTCAAGAGCTTCCTGAACAGCTCCGGCTTTTCAAGGTCCGGAATTCTGATCCTTCTCGACCGCATTCTCAAGCCCGTGACAGATCGGCGACGAAGGAAGAAGATCACGGCAAGCCTATGCTTTCTGCTCTGCATCCTCTATCATTTCCCGCAGATCCTGGTGCAGAGCCTTCTCTATCGTCTGCTTGCATGTACCAAGATCAAGCCGAGAGCCTATATCGGGATAGTTCTTGTCCTGATCCAGATTCTCTATCCGGAGACGATGCAAAGCGCATCCTTCCTGATTCCGGCCTCATTCCGGCTCTGCCGGCTGCTGTTTCATGATCACCCGAAGGCCGCGTCGTTCTTCACCGGCATGTGCATACAGAGTCTTCTGTTCTATTCCGTGAATCCTGCCGAGATGATAATCTACCCGGCGCTGATGCCGTTGCTTGGATTCTTCTGGCTCCTTGCATTTCTGCAGCTGCTTCACATTCCTGCTATGGGTGCAGTGCACAGCATCGATCAGCTGCTTGCAGGCCTGAATCTGTTTCAAATGCCTGGATCCATGCTTGGCTTCGGACTGCCATTTTTCCTGCTGATTCTGTTTTCTGCCTGCAGAAGGAGACATGCGTGGTCCCTGGCGGTCATTTGCTTTCTGCTGTTCCAGCAGCTTGGACTGTTTCATCCATTTGCAGAAGTGACATTCATTAACGTGGGACAGGGTGACAGCATCCTGGTCAGGGCACCGCTCAATACCGACAATGTGCTGATTGACACCGGCAAGCCTTCGCAATGGCAGAACCTTGATTCCTTTCTTGAATGCAAGGGAATTCGAACGATTCAGACGCTGTTCATCACGCACAGCGACAGCGATCATTCCGGAAATCTGGATCCGGTTTCCATGAAATATCATCCTTCCGAAATCGTGCTGAGACATCAGCTGGTCACGAAAAGCAGCCGCATGACATTTGCAGATCTGAGCAATATGGAAAACGATGATGAGAATGAAAGCTCTCTGACCCAGGCATTTCAGCTGAATGGAATCAGATATCTCTGCACAGGTGATCTGACGCAGAGAGGAGAGGATCAGATCCTTTCCTCTTTTGGAAGGCTGAAATTCGATGTGCTGAAGCTGAGTCATCATGGCAGCAAGACAGGAACCAGCGATGCTTTGCTGAATGCAGGCCGGCCTTCGCTTGCCATCATCTCCAGCGGAGCTTACTCAATCTATCATCATCCTTCTGCTGAAACGATCCAGAAGCTGCTGCAGAGACATATTTATTATCTGCTGACCAGGGAAGAGGGTGATATTACCATCCTGTGTCTTCCGTTCATGAATCTTGTCATCACATCTGCGGGAAGAATATTTCTGCTTTAGCCGTTGATAGTCCTGTATAATAGTTGCATGATCTATTTGCTTGACGGAACTGAGACCTACAAGCTGGCAGAGAAGAAGAACAGCCTGCTGCATGGAAAAGACATGCTGGAAGAGAATATCATCAGCATTGACGCTTCCAGTGCATCTGGCTTTAATCTTTCAAATGCGCTTCTGCACTGCAATACCGTATCCCTTTTCAGCGAGCATCGCGCTGTTGTCCTGGAAGACCCATATTTTCTGAATCCGAAGGGAAACAGATCCGAGCCTTCGGAAAAGAAGCCTTCCCGCTCAAAGAAAGACCGCGGCAGCATGGAGGACATGCTGAAGGAATACTGCGACAATCCGAATGATGATACTGATCTGATCTTCTACTGCTTCGGCTATGATGCGGATAAGCGCACCAGGGAATTCAAGCTTCTGGAAAGCTACAACGGGCATTCCCTGACACATCTTCACTATGGCAATCTTTCTCCATGGGAACTGGAAAAGCTGATTGACCGCACGCTGCAGACAAAGCATTATCACCTGACGAGTGAAGCCAGATCAGAGCTTCTGCTGCGGGTAGCAGGGCAGACCACGGAATTCTACAGAGCACTTGATAAGCTTGATCTCTATGGGCAGAAAGATCTGACGCTGGACGATATAGAGCATCTTGTCCCGGTCAGCCACACGGTGAACATCTGGAAGTTTGCGGATTATTTTATTGCGCATGATGCGGGCGGATGCTATCGATCTCTAAAGGAAATCACTGAGATTGAAGGGCTGCCATACCAGAATGTCATGCTGCTTCTGGCCGGAAGGCTTCGCACGCTCTACAATGTCCTCCGGCTTCAGGAATGCGGCGTGAGACTGGACGAGATCAAGAGACGGACGCAGCGCAACTATCCGGATAAGGACATTGCGAGTGCTCATGGCCTTAGCAGCATGGTATTTCTCGGCTGGCTCAGCCAGCTCGCAGAGCTTGATCAGTCCATCAAGGCCGGAAAGACAACAGACCGTGAAGGCCTTGAGCTCTTCCTGATGAGGAATCTCTGATGCCGGATGATACTCTTCTGGTGCATCCGTTTCCGCCGCTGTGCAGGCCGGATTCAAGGGTGCTGATTCTTGGCTCTTTCCCATCTGTTGTCTCGAGAGAGCAGAACTTCTATTATGCCAATGCGACCAACCGCTTCTGGCCGGTCATGTCTGAAGTATTCGGTGAAGAGATCAAGGACCGCAGGCAATTCTGCATGGAACATCACATTGCCCTCTGGGATGTGATCGCTTCCTGCCGCATTCATGCATCTGATGACGCCTCAATTCATGACGCAACCGTTAACGATATCAGTCATCTGGTCCAGGGCACAGAGATTCATCAGATCTATACAACCGGCCGCAGAGCCTGGGCTCTGTACAGCCGCTATGTCAATTGCTGCCTTCCTGCTGAATGCCTGCCAAGCACTTCCAGTGCCAATGCCAGGATGAAGCTGAAGGATCTAGCAGATGCTTACAGGGTGATCAGAGATGCAGCTGAAAAAGAAAGTTGAACTGCTGGCTCCAGCCGGCAATATGGAATCATTGAAAGCTGCCGTCGCAGCCGGATGCAATGCAGTCTATCTGGGCGGCACGCTGTTTTCGGCACGCGCATTTGCCGGGAATTTCAGTCATGAGGAATTGATTGAAGCCGTTCAATACTGTCATGTGCGTGACGTAAAAGTCTATGTGACCATGAACACGCTTCTCTTTGAAGATGAGATGGAGAATGCTTTCAAGGAGATCGAATTTCTCTATCAGAATGATGTTGATGCGCTGCTGGTGCAGGATCTTGGGCTCTTTCATTATCTGCGCACCTGCTATCCGGACTTCAGCGTTCACTGCTCTACGCAGATGCATATTCATAATCTGGATGGCGTGCGCTTCATGAAAAAGATGGGAGCCGAGCGCATTGTCCTGGCCCGCGAGACTCCGATTGAAATCGTTCAGAAAGCCTGCAGTGAAGGCGCTGAAATTGAAGTGTTTGCCTATGGCGCCCTCTGCATCAGCTACAGCGGCCAATGCCTGATGAGTCAGTCCACCAAGAACCGCTCAGGCAATCGCGGCATGTGCGCTCAGTGCTGCCGGCTGCGCTACTTTCCATCAAGGAATGGCGAGCAGGGAAGCAACCCGGACGGTGATTTCATGCTCAGCCCGAAGGATCTCAATATTCTTGACAGACTGCCCGAGCTGCTGAATGCAGGCGTCAGCAGCCTGAAGATCGAGGGAAGGATGAAGCGGCCGGAGTATGTATGGCTGGTTACGCGGATCTTCCGCGAAGCTATTGATGCCTGGGAACAGGGAAGGCAGTTCCGTCTGGACAGCGATCAGAGAAGAAAGCTCATGCTGATGTTCAACCGCGGGTTTACGGAAGGACATCTGTTTCATGCAGATACCATTGACCGCATGAGTCAATACCGTCCAAATCATCAGGGCATCCAGATCGGTACAGTAATCCGCTATGAAGGCGGAAGAGTTCTTGTAAAGCTGAGCGCACCCCTGTATCAGCATGATGGTCTTCGCATCCTGAATCAGCCGATCGATACCGGCCTGACTGCAGTCAGGATCGAGAAGAAGGGCCTTCTGGTTGCCAGTGCCAAAGCAGGGGACGAAGTATGGCTTGACTGTCGCTCCAAGCCGATCCCGAAGAAGGGACAGCCGCTTCAAAAGACCTCGGAAGCACCGCTGCTTGAGGACATTGACCGTCATATCCAGAGCGACCGCTGCCTGATTCCCATCAAGGTATCCTATCGCGCGGTCCCAGGCGAAGCCTTTCACCTGAAGGCTGTGGACCCGGATGGCCGTTCTGCGGAGCTTGCCAGCGACTTTATTGTCCAGGAAGCGATGAAGGCACCGCTCTCCCAGGACCAGATCGAGACTGCCCTTGCCAAGGCAGGGGACGAGCCTTATGAAATCTCCTTTGATAAATGCACTGTCGATCATGCATTCATCCCAGTCAAGATGATGAATCAGGCGCGCAGGGATCTGCTTGCAAAGCTATCCCTGATGAGATCAACAAGACATATCAGACATGGACGGCAGGCTTATGCAGTTCAATTGCCGGCCGTCGATGCTCCGGATTTCAGGCTGATCACAGATCTGGAGAAGCCTGCGGCTGAACTCATGGATCTGAAAGGATGGCTGATCTCGGAAGCATCAGACAGCATCCGCGTCCATCAGAAATTTCCGGCAGTGAATGAAAATAATGACAGCGGCGCACCGATCATGGACAGCCTGATCAGTGAGATCGGATGTCTCTGGCATCCGCTGAGCCGCGTGATTGCGGGCATGAACCTGAACGTGACCAACAGCTATGCCGCTGCGTTTCTTCTTGGCATTCCCGGCCTGCAGGGAATCATTCTGTCTTCTGAAATGAATCAGCTCCAGATCCAGCATCTTCATGAGCAATTTCAGACCAGGTATGGATGGAAGCCTGCCTGCTACCAGCTGGTGTACGGAAGACGTACCCTTATGTATATTAAGAATGGAATTTTGCCTAATATTGATTTTGATTCTCTGAATGACCTTGAAAATCATACATTTCCGATAGAAAATGATAGCAGCCTTATGAGGATACTGGAGAGTGAGCCTGTCCATTCTGAAAATTCAGAATGCTACGGAAGCTATCTCATCCTGACCGGCGAATCATTGGCTGAATCTGAGAAGATTCAGGAGGACGCATATGAAGAACTTCTTCAAAGAGTTTAAGGAATTTGCCATGAAGGGGAATGTCATGGACCTGGCTGTTGGCATGATGATCGGCTCTGCCTTCGGCACGGTAGTTTCTTCCCTGGTCAGCGACATCTTCATGCCGCTGATCTCCACTCTGTTCGGTGCTGAGGATTTTTCCAGCCTGAAAGTGCTGCTTGTAGATAAAGGCTCAGCAGATACCAATGTATATCTCAGCTATGGCAGCTTCATTCAGAATGTCGTCAACTTCATCATCATCGCATTCTGCATCTTCCTCATCGTGAAGGCAATGAACAAGCTTCGTGCAAAGCCGGAAGAGAAGCCTGCTGCACCTGTAAAGTCCGATGAGCTGAAGGCTCTGGAGCGAATCGGCGATCTGCTGGAAGCTGACAGAAAGCATAACTGATCTTGGAGAATTTCAGAAATGGCGGTGACAAACCGCTTTTTCTTTTCGGAAGGGGTCTATTTTGCTATAATTAAGGACGGTATTTCAAGGAGATCAGAATGTTCTTAAAACGAATCGAAATGCAGGGTTTCAAGTCTTTTGCAGATAAAACGGTTATCAACTTTGATAACGCGATTACCGGTATTGTCGGTCCGAATGGATGCGGCAAATCCAATATAGCAGATGCAGTTCGCTGGGTGCTCGGTGAGCAGAGCGCCAAGTCCATGCGCGGCGAGAAGATGAATGATGTCATTTTCTCAGGAAGCGCTGACCGCAGAATGCTGAATCTGGCGGAAGTAACGCTCGTCTTTGATAATGGCAATCATATTCTGAACAGCGATAAGGATGAGCTGGAAGTAACGAGACGCCTCTACCGTGATTCCGGCGATGCACAATACCTGATCAACCGGAATCCGGTCCGCCTGAAGGATGTCGTGGATCTGTTCCTCGATACCGGACTTGGCAAGGATTCTCTCAGCATCATTTCGCAGGGCAATGTCATCAGCTTTGCAGAGGCAAAACCGCAGGACCGCAGGGGCATTTTTGAGGAGGCAGCCGGTGTTGCCAAGTATAAGAAGAGAAAGATTGAATCTCTCTCCCGGCTGGAGCGCACAAAGAATAATCTGGACCGCTCCAACGATATTCTCGCAGAGCTTGAGAAACAGGTATCTCCGCTGAAGCGACAGGCGCATAAAGCCGAGATCTACCGTGAAAAGAAGAAGAGACTTGAAGAAATTGAAATCACGGTTCTGGTCAAGGACATCGAGGAAATCAATTCCCAGATTGAAAGTGCCCAGAAAACGCTCTTTGATATTGAGACAAAGGCCCAGATGTACTCAACTACAATCCAGATCGGCGAGACCAAGATTGAGGAAGAGCGAAAGCACAGTGCAGATCTGGATCGCATCATCAGCAATCTCCAGGAAGAGCTGATGAACAACGTGAATGAGATCACTGCGCTCGAGGCACGCAAGACCGAGATGGATGAGCGGCGCAAGTATATCATCGAAACCGGCAATCGAGAGCAGAAGGCAAAGGAGACCAGAGATCTTCTGGAATCCGCGAAGCAGGAGTATGAAGACCGCAGAACTCGCTTTGACGGCATTCAGAACTCCATCAAGCTGGACAGTGAGAAGCTGAATCAGACAGCTCAGAAGCTATTTGATCTCAAGAATGAGCTTGAGCAGGCACAGGGGATTCTGCGCAGTCTCCAGAACCAGAAGGTCTATCTGGACAACATGCTGAAGGATCCTTTCAGCGTATCCAGGCAGGCAGGCGTCAAGTCTATCATGGACAATCACAGCGCTCTGAATGGCATCCTCGGTGTCCTCGGCCAGGTAATTCAGGCTAAGCCGGGATATGACCAGGCAATTTCAGAAGCTCTCGGCGGTGCCATGTACAATATCGTTACCAATGATGAAGCAGATGCCCGCGATGCCATTCGCTTCCTGAACCGGAACCAGTCGGGCAGGGCAACATTTCTGCCGCTGACGGTATGCCAGCCGCGCTACATCGCACGCGAGGCTGAAGTCATTGCCGCCGGAACCGAGGGCTATCTTGGGAGTGCAGCTTCCTTCGTGACATTCGATCCAAAATTCCAGCCAATTGTAGACAGTCTGCTCAGCAATGTCATGCTCGTTGATACCATGGAGAATGGCAATCAGCTGTCCAGCCTGACGAACCGCAACTACAAGATCGTTACCCTGAATGGAGAGATCATTCACCGCGGGGGCTCCATGACCGGAGGCAAGCTGAGGCATAATACAAATATCGTTACCGTCCAGCGCGAAGCAGAAGAAATCGCTCAGAAGATTGATGCACAGTCCGCAAGAGTGGAGCTCGCCCGCAAGAACTATGACCGGGCAGAGATTGAACGTGATGAAATCAGCAGCCGCCTGCAGCAGCAGCGCATCGCTGCAGCTTCGCTTGAACCAGTCGTCGATGCAAAGCAGGCGAAATACGAGAAGCTTCGCAATGATCTTGCCCTGCTTGAGCCGGAGGGAACCGATCATCCTGCAGCCGATTCTGCGGATCAGGCAGATGATACAGTTACCAGGCTGAACCATGCCTATGAACGGCGCGATGAAATCACCGGAGAGATCAAGGCAAGACGTGACGAAAAGCTGCAGCTGAGCCAGGAAACGGACCGCAAGGAGCAGCAGCTCCGCCAGACCCGCAAGGATCAGCAGCATGCGGAAGCCAGCGCCAATGCGATCAAGGTCGATCAGGGCAGGCTTGAGACCAAGCGCGAGAATGATCTGCAGCGCCTGAACGAGACTTACAAGCTCACCTTCGAATTTGCGCAGACGCAGGTCAGCGAGAATGGTATTGACACGGATAACGCGCGCGAGGAAGTTCAGCAGCTGCGCACGGATATTGAGCGTCTCGGCAACATCAACATGAATGCGCCGGAGGAATACAATGAGGTCAATGACCGCTATGAATTCCTGAAGAAGCAGATTGAGGAACTGACACAGAGCCGTGACAAGATTCTCGCTGCAATCGATGAAATGGATCGCGTCATGATTCATCAGTTCAAGGAGATGTTCGACCGCATCAATTCAGAATTCAACGATATCTTCCGCAATCTCTACGGCGGCGGCAAGGCAAGGCTGATTCTGCAGGATCCGAGCGATATCCTGAATACGGGAATTGATATTGATGCACAGCCTCCTGGAAAGGCAGTGCAGAATAACATGCTGTTCTCAGGCGGCGAGAAATCACTGATTGCGCTCTGCGTCCTGTTTGCAATCCTGAAGGTAAAGCCGGTACCGCTGGTCATCCTGGATGAGGTCGAGGCAGCCCTTGACCAGTCCAACGTTGAGCGGTTCGCGATGTACCTGCACAGATACACAGACCGTACGCAGTTCATCGTTGTTACGCACCGTCCCGGCACCATGGAAAACTGCGATGTTCTCTATGGTGTTACAATGCAGCATCAGGGCGTCAGCCAGATGCTGAAGGTCGAGCTGAAGGATGCAGTCGACATGTCTGAAAAGACCGTACATGAAGGAGCGCAGGCATGAGCTTTCTTGAAAATCTGAAGGCAAAGTTCTCCCGGAAGGATGACAAGGCTGCCTATCTGAGCGGATTCAGGAAGTCAAAGGATACGTTCGGCAGCGCGCTTCAGGAGATGTCATTCCACTATACAGGCATTAACGAAGCATTCCTCGAGCAGCTGGAGATTGTCCTGCTGGAAAGCGACGTCGGCGTGGAGACAGCAGATCTGATCTGCGATGCGCTGAAGAATAAGGCAAAGGAATATCCATCCGTTACCTTCCGCTGGGCAATGAACTTCCTCATGGAGACCATGAAGAAGATCTATGAGGAATATCCTGACCAGCCGATGAGCTTCGCTGACCAGGGACCTACTGTGATACTTCTGGAAGGCGTCAACGGCTCTGGAAAGACAACAACTGCTGCCAAGCTTGCCGCCATGTTTCAGAAAGAGGGAAAGACGGTCGCCTTCACGGCTGCTGATACCTTCCGTGCCGGTGCTATTGAGCAGCTGGCAAAGTGGGGTGAGCGCCTTGACGTGCCCTGCATCAAGGGCAGAGAAAACGGCGATCCCAGCGCAGCAATCGTGGATGGCTGCCGCTATGCGAAAGAGCATGGCACTGACATTCTGCTCTGCGATACCGCCGGACGTCTGCAGAACAAGCAGGGACTGATGGCAGAGCTTTCCAAGATGAACCGCGTCGCTGCCAAGGAGATTCCGGGAGCGCCTCACAATACCTGGCTGGTGCTTGATGCGACCACTGGTCAGAACGGCCTTGCACAGGCAGAAATCTTCAATGAGGCTACGCACCTGACCGGCATCCTGCTGACCAAGATGGACGGCACTGCCAAGGGCGGCATCGTTATCGCGATCAAACACAAGCTTCATCTTCCGGTCTACTACATAGGACTCGGCGAGCATCCTGAAGACCTCAGGCCATTCGATCTGGACAGCTATCTGTACAGCATCTCGGAAGGCCTGGACCATGAATGACAAGTTCCTGATGAACACGCTCCTTGATTTCTATGGAGCGCTGCTCACGGAAAAGCAGCAGGAAATCTGCCGCTTCTACTATCAGGAAGATCTGAGCCTGCAGGAAATTGCAGAGATTGAGGGAGTATCCAGAGCAGCAGTGCATGATACCATCAAGCGCTGCCGAACAGACTTGGAGCATTATGAAGAGCTGCTCCATCTCTCCGAAGGATTCCAGAAAAGGTCACTACTGTACCAGCAGATGCTGGCATGCACCAGCGATATACAGTTGCGAGATTTGATTGAACGGTGTATTGATGCCGAAACAGAAGGAGGAAAAAATGTCTAAAGTAATTTCTGTCAATTCAGGTTCATCTTCATTAAAGTTTCAGCTGTTTGACATGCCGAGCGAGAAGGTGCTTACCTCCGGACAGGCAGAGCGCATCGGCCAGGAAATGGGTACATTCACCATCAAGGTCAATGGCGAGAAGAAGGTCACTGAGCTTCCGCTGCCGGATCACAAGGCCGCAGTTGACATGCTTCTGAAGTCCCTTGTAGATAACGGGATCGTTGCCTCTCTGGACGAGATTCAGGGAGCCGGCCACCGCATTGTCCAGGGCGGCCCGTACTTTGATCAGTCCGTCGTGGTAACGCCGGACGTCGTGCAGAAGGTAGATGAGCTCGCTGAGCTTGCTCCGCTGCACAATCACGCGCATCTGGTATGCTACAAGGCATTCCGCGAAGCGCTGCCGAACATCGGTCATGTCTTCGTGTTCGATACTGCATTCCATCAGACCATGGGTCCTGAATCCTATCTGTTCCCGGTTCCCTATGACTGGTATACCGATTATAAGATCCGCAGATACGGCGCTCACGGCACCAGCCATATGTATGTAAACCGCCGCGCAGCTGAGCTTATGAACAAGCCGGTCAGCGATCTGAACATGATTACCTGCCACCTTGGCAATGGTGCTTCAGTCACTGCCATCAAGGGCGGCAAGTGCATCAACACCTCCATGGGCCTGACCCCGCTTGGCGGCATCATGATGGGCACACGCTCCGGAGATATCGATCCGACTGTCGTGTTCTACATGATGAAGAAGCTGAACTGCACACCGGATGAGATGGATACCTATCTCAACAAGAAGTCCGGCATGCTCGGCGTATCCGGGATCAGCTCAGATGCACGCGATATCGAAACAGCAGTCAAGGAAGGCAATCCGCGCGCGCAGCTTACTGTTGATCTGTATACCAACCGCGTCATCAATGTCGTCGGCGGATACTATATGCAGCTGGGGCATGTGGATGCAATGGTCTTCACTGCCGGCCTCGGCGAGAACGACTCCAGCACCCGTGAGCGCATCCTGAAGCATCTGGAATCAGGCATGGGGCTTTCCATCGACTATGAACTCAACAGTAAAATCCATGGCAAGGAAGCTCTGATTTCAAAACCGGATTCCAAGATCGCTGTCTATGTCATTCCCACCAATGAGGAGCTCGTCATTGCCCGTGATACTGTCCGCCTGCTCGGTCTCTGATCATGGAGTTCCAGGAGCTTCACGCTGCTATTGAATCAAGCAGTGTTATCACGATATTTCGTCATGTTCATCCTGACTGCGATGCACTGGGCTCGCAATTCGGACTGAAGCAATGGATTCATGACCATTATCCTGATAAGCAGGTATATGCACTTGGCACAGACACGCTGTCCCAGGGAAGATGGCCGGAGCTTGACAAGGCCGCTGATGAGATTGTCTCAGGCAGCCTGGCCATTGTCCTGGACACTGGAAACGCAGCCAGAGTAGATGACTCCAGATTTGCCACGGCAGAATCGATCATCAAGATCGATCATCATCCAAGCCATGACAGCTTCGGACGCATTCAGTATGTAGATACACACGCTGCAGCAACATGCGAAATTCTCGCTTCCTTCTTTCAGAAGGAGCAGAAGACACTTACCAGACCTGCTGCAGAATTTCTGTATTGCGGGATGCTGACGGATACGCTCTGCTTCAGAACATCCAATACGACGTCAGAGACGCTTGCCATGGCAAGCTATATCTCTTCCGCAGGCATTGATATCCCAGGCCTGAATCGCATGCTGTTTGATCAGTCTGTCCGTGAATTTGAATTTGCCAATTATATTCGCAGCCATTACCAGAAGCTTGGAGAACATGTTGCCTATAAGATTATTTCCATGCATGAGCAGGAAACCTATAAGCTGAAAGCCACAGAAGCACGCAACTTCGTGGATGAATTCGGGCATGTTGCAGAATTTGAGATCTGGGCAATCTTCACTGAGCAGCTTATCAATGGCAAACTGTCCTATGATGGCTCACTCCGTTCCAAGAGCGTTCCAGTCAACGATATTGCAGAGCGCTTTCATGGCGGCGGGCATATAAACGCTGCCGGCGTTAAAAATTTGAGTTCTGAAGAGTTGAAATCCTTATTAGACAGCCTTTTTTCAAGAGTTTCACAAAAACAGCTCAATGCCGAAATTCATTGATTGTCAAGTATTGAAACAGAGTATTTAGTAGGATATCATTAAGTCGCATCAAAGCTAAATTAGGAGGAAATCAATCACAATGGAGACACTTAACAAGAAGAGCATCGCTGAAGTAGTTGCAGAAAAGCATGATCTCACCAAGAAGGAAGCATCTGAGATCGTTGATCTTGTATTCGACACGATCTCTGACGCTCTGAAGAACGGCGGCCGTGCAGATATCACAGGCTTCGGCAAGTTCGAAGTAAAGACAAGAGCTGCACGCACTGGAATCAATCCTCAGACCAAGGAATCCATCCAGATTCCTGAGTCTAAGCTTCCTGGATTCAAGGCTTCCAAAGGCCTCAAAGACATCGTCAAGTAATTTTCCATTTGCATATATGGAATCCTTCATCTGAAGGATTCCTTTTTTAGTTTTATAACTCATTCACATTCAGCAATTGTTTCTTCGAACATAAGTTTACCTGAATTGAGATAACCAGCAGGGGAGGGCTATCCTTGATTACCTCTTTTCAACAAGACAGATCATATTCTGAACTGATCACTTATATTACTAAAAAATAATAACTCTCTTCAAAAATAAAAAATATTGCCAGCATGGAAATTAATGCCAGCACAAGCAATTTCTTCACGCGGTTTTAAAGATATCAATAACAGACAGAACAAGAAGTCAGAAAATTGCTGAACTTGTATAACGCTTCGCATAATGTATGTTATGCGATATTTATATAGGCTTATCGAGACTCCCTTCAATCCCTGAATAAGCAATATAATTCATAGCAAACCATCAATCATCCTGCAGTCATGATCCAGCCAGGCTTTCCCTGAATCATGATCCTGCTTTTCTTCTTTGCTGCTTTGTGATTCATGCTTCTGACTTTACTTCAGACTTCACGGTGTCCAGCTGACTCTCAGTTTTCACTTGGTCTCGTTTTTGCATTCAGCCGCAGAGCCTGCTTAATCGCTTCACAGCAGGCTCCCTGCCCGGAGCGGCATTCCTGTACCAAAAAACAATCAGCGGCTTCCTGCGGTGCTCTGTGAGCGTTTGAGACAGATGATTGTCCATCTTCCGAAAAAATTTCTTCTCACAGGCGATCTCAGGAAATCATTGCTTATGGATTGCCTTGCACGAGTCAGAGCTTTTTTTGCGGCACTGATGCTTTCCTGACTATGGTAATCACGCAGCCATGCAATTATATATATCGGCTAAAGGCATCTGCCTGAGAATTCCCGGATCGTTCGTCGGTCTCAGGATTTGCGATTCGGATCATGATATCTGCGCGCAATTCAATTCAATTACCGATACAGACAGCTGTTCTTCCTGCGTCACAATGCTATTTCTTCTTCAGCGGCTTGAGCTCCGGAAAGCTCATTGGCTTGGAATCCCCTTTCCCCTCTGGATGATACTTCGCATAATCTTTTTGAATCTGCGCATTCTGCACATGCGTATAGATCTCTGTTGTCTGGATATCGCTGTGGCCCAGCATCTCCTGAATGCTTCTGAGATCTGCGCCGCCCTGCAGCAGATGTGTTGCGTAGCTGTGCCTCAGCTTATGCGGCGTCAGATGCTTCTCAATGCCAAGCTCCCTGCACTTCTCTGCCATCAGCAGCTCAACAGACCTGGGGGTCACCCTTCTCCCAAGTCGATTCAGGAAGAACAGATTGCTGCTTCTTTTCAGATAGACAGGCCGCACGATATCACGATACTGCTTGAGCACGGCAATGCTTCCATGCGCAATTGGGACATTGCGCTCCTTGTTGCCCTTGCCAAGCACGCGGATGATCCCGGTTTCGAGATTCACCTGGTTCATTGTCATGCTGCAGGCTTCTGATACGCGCAGGCCGCAGCTGTAGATCATTTCCAGCAAGGCATGCTGAAAGAGCTGCTGGGGATCCCCGTCATCAAAGGAATCCATCAGGGCACTGATCTCATGAACCGTGGCAAATACCGGCAGCGTCTTCTGATCTTTCTTGACCTCAAGATTCAGCGAAGGATCATTCTCATCATACCGGAATGCCAGAAAATGATGAAATGAGCGGATAGAAGCGCTCATCCGGACAACACTGGTGCTCTTCTTGGCCTCTGACTGAACCGCAAGAAAAGCCTCGATCAGCCCGTCATCAATCTCCTCGGTATCCTGAATGCCTCTCTTCTTCAGATAAGCCAGATATTCAGTGAGATCCTGTCGATAGGAAGATACAGTGCGGAGAGATTTTCCCTCATTGACATTGATCTCTACAACATACTGCTGCAGCGCTCTGTCCAGCTTCATGACTTTTCCTTAAGCGTCTCACTCGCCCGCTTCAGTTTGGCTCCAAGCGTCAGCTCCTTATTAAGATCCTTCAGGATCGCAGAAGTCTCTTCCCGCTTCTCATCGACCGGATCAAACAGATTGATCTGCGTCGCTGCCGCTTCCTCACTGACAAAATCGCTGACAGATAATCCAGTCAGGCGGATTGGATCTCCCTCCCAGTTGTCATCGAACAGGCTCATAGCCTGCACGAACAGATCATCCGCCCTGAAGATCGGCTGATCCAGTTTCTGGGAGCGATCTGTATTCTGAAAGTCATAGTACTTGATGCGGATGGAGATTGTAGTGCCGATTTTATGCTCCCGCCGCAGCCGCTCGCTGAGTCTTCTCGACATCTCGCGGAAATAGCCGCGTATCTCATCATAGTCAGTAATGTCTTCAAGAAATGTCTCCGAGACACCCATGGATTTAGAATCGGCTTCCGTTACGAGCTGCCGATCGTCATAGCCATGCGCTCTCCTGATCATCAGCTCCGTATTCTTACCGAAGATCGGCCGCAGCTGCTCCGGATCCTGGACATTTGCGAGATCGCCGATCGTATGGATTCCCAAATCATTCAGCAGAGGAACCGTCTTCAGGCCGACCCCTCTCATCTCTCCGATCGACAGCGGCCACAGCTTTGTCTCAGCTTCACGGATGCGAAGCACAGTGATGCCCATTGGCTTTTTCATGTCGCTGGCCATCTTGGCCAGAAACATGTTGGGTCCGACGCCGATGGAGCAAGGCAGGCCAAGCTCGCTGAGAATCTCGTGCTGGATCTTCCAGGCCAGGTCCAGCGGCTTCTCATATTTGCGGATCTCTTCTGTCATATCCGCATAGCATTCGTCAATGGATGCCTGCTCAATCTCTGAGGTATATCTGCGCACGATCTCGATAAAGGATCTGGAAAGCGCCGCATAGTAATGAAAATGCGGCTCGATGATCAGCAGTTCCGGACACAGCTTCTCTGCCTCTGCAATCGGCTGTGCGGAATGCACGCCGAATACGCGCGCTTCATAGCTGGCAGTGGAGACAACGCTTCTGCGCGTCTGGCCCGCGACTGCAATCGGCTTCCCCTTCAGCTCTGGATCCAGCAGGCACTCTGCATTTGCATAGAACGCATTCAGATCTATATGAAAATAGACTCTTGACATATCAGTCCTGATTTCTCCTGTACAGTTCCAGTGCAGCCTTCCTTGATGCAGCAGTGATGCTGCCGGAAGAGATCAGCGCCAGCTGGTCAATGAGCGCCTGCTCTGAAAGCTCGCTGACCATTGTTCTCGTATGATTGTCCGCTGTCTCCTTGGAAACCAGGTACTGGTGTCCTGCGCAGGCTGCTACAGGGGCCAGATGCGTCACGGCAAACACCTGGCAGTCACCTGCCAGCTGCCGCATCTTGCGGCCGATTGCCGTGGCTACAGGGCCGCTCACGCCGGTATCAATCTCATCAAAGATCACGGTCTGAATTCCTTCCAGCCGAGTGAAGATTACCTTCAGGCCAAGCATCAGCCGTGATAGCTCGCCGCCGCTGGCAGTCCTGCTGAGAGGCTTCAGATCCTCGCCTGGATTCATGCTGATAAGGAATTCCACCTTATCCATGCCATCCGGATTCGGGCGGCATGCCTGAATTTCCGTATGAAATCTCGCATTGGGGAGCTCCAGGTCTTTCAGATGCTGCGCAATTGAAAGATCAAGCTGCTCGCAGCCGCCGCGGCGCATTCTGGAAAGCACATCTGCTTCCTTCTTGAAAGCAGCCAGCGCCTGCTCAATTCTGCGGTCCATTTCCTGCAGGTATTCCTGGCGGTGAGAGATGATCTGCACCTGCTTCTCCAGCTCCTCTTCACGCTCCAGAATAGCCTCGATAGTCGGCCCGTATTTATGCTTCAGCTTCTGGATTGTATAGAGACGCTCCTCCATCTCATTGATGTCACTCTCAGATAGATCCATGGAATCAAGCGCTCTGCGCATTGCATCCATGCCGTCATTGAAGGCAAAGTAGCTGTCATTCAGCACTGTCTTCGCATCTTCAAGATTCAGATCAGGCGATAGAGACTGCGCCAGGCGATTCAGCTCATAGAGCTTATCAGATACTTCTGAATCATAGGATTCAATGATCTCATTCAGCTTGTCAAAGCTGTTCTTGACTGCCTTGTACTGGCGCTCTTTCTGCTCCAGTTCTTCATCTTCTCCTGCCTTGAGCTTTGCCTGCTCAATTTCGGAAATCTCATACTGAAAATACTCCAGGTCATTCTCATTGTAGGTTTCCTGAAGGGCCTGCTCCTTCTCCTGAACCAGGCTGTGATAGGTATCATACAGCCTGTGAACGCTGCTGAGCTGATCATGATCCTGAAGATATTCATCAAGCAGATGAATATGCTCGCCGGCATTCAGCAGATACTGATTGTCTCTCTGCCCGTGAATGTCAATTTCCGACTGCAGGCAGTCTTTCATGAGCTGCAGCGTGACAATGCGGTGGTCGATTCTTGCAGTGCTCTTCCCGGCTGCTGAGATCTCGCGGGTGAATGTCGTCTCTTCCTGATTCACGTCAAACCCGGCCTCAGCCAGCACCTTGCATGCATGGCTGTCCTCGGACAGATCAAATGTCCCTTCAACGATTGCCTTGTCATGGCCCCTGGATACCAGTGAGCTGCTGGCGCGGTCTGCGCACAGAATGGAGATTGCATCGATCAGGATGGATTTCCCGGCGCCTGTCTCGCCGATGAAAGTACTGAAGCCGCTGTGGAAGTCGAGATTCAGCTCATTGATCAGGACAAAGTCTTTGATGTAGAGATGACGGAGCATTACTGATCACCCTTTCCCATGTCATCGCGGAAGATGACTTATAATGACGTCAAACAGCGTATTCAGATCATCTCCTGAAGCTTTGCGAAGCTGATTGCAGGAGCCATGGGTAACATAGGCATCGCCAAGACCGATCCTGGTCACATCCAGGTTCAGGCCATGATCGCAGGAATATTCCAGAATGCTTGCGCCGAGACCGCCTTCCAGCATATCTGTCTCGTAGACGATCAGCTTCATCTTTCTCGGTGCCAGCTTTTCCAGCAGCTCGCCGTCAATCGGCTTGAAGAATCTGCAGTTGATGACAGTTACCGGAAGCGAATTCACTTCAATCTTGTCAAGCACCTTGGTCACATCCGGGCCATAGGTCAGGACAGCAACCCTGTTGGTTTCCTCATCATGGTATACCGGCCATGTCCCGATCGGAATGATCTCTGCCTGATCTTCCTGATTGCGGCAGGAGATCTCGCCTCTTGGATAGCGGACAGCAAATGGATGCATCTGCTGAAATGCCGTATGGATCAGATTCTTTGCCTCTTCAGCATCCTTCGGCTGCGAGAGAATGATATTCGGGATTGATTTCAGAATAGATACATCAAAGACGCCGTGATGCGTCTCTCCGTCTTCCCCGACCAGCCCTGCTCTGTCAATGCCGATCACGACCGGCAGGTCCATGCGGCAGATATCGTGATTCACCTGATCATACGCCCGCTGCAGGAAGGAACTGTAGATGCTGAGGAACGGGCGCTTGCCGCTGATGGCAAGCCCGGCCGCAAAAGTTGCCGCATGCTCCTCGGCAATGCCGCAGTCAAAGCTGCGATCCGGATAGGATGCGAAGAAATGCTCAAGGGCACTGCCGGTAATCATTGCCGGCGTGATCGCGACAATATCCTGATTCACTGCCGCTTCTGCCTCCACATCCTCTGCAATTGCGCGGGACCAGCTTCTGAAGCCTGCCGGCGTCTCGTGCAGTGCCTTTCCGGTTGCGATATCGAACGGACCGACGCCATGCCATCTGCCGCTCAGGTCTGATTCGCATGGCGCATAGCCTCTTCCCTTCTGGGTGATGACATGTACCACGACCGGGCCCTCATGGTCCTTGGCGACGGTCAGGACGCGGATCAGGCTGCGGATATTGTGACCGTCAACCGGGCCCATGTACTCGAGATTGAACTCGCCGAAGATTCCGCTGTCAATGACCTGCTCCTTAATGCCATCCTTGAAGTTCTTAAGACCGCGATACATCACCTTTCCGAACTCATTCCGATTCAGCGAGTCCTTCAGGTTCGTCTTCATCTCGTTATAGCTCTTGGCAGCGCGCATGCGTGCAAATCCCTTGGTCAGTGCGCCGACATTGCGCGAGATCGACATGTTGTTGTCATTGAAGATAATGATCAGATTCCGCTTCTCGGAACCGATCTGATTCAGTGCTTCCATTGCCATGCCGCTGCCGAGCGCTCCATCGCCGATGACCGGCACGATATGGTACTTCTCATGATTCAGGTCTCTTGCAACTGCCATGCCCATTGCCGCGCTGAGCGATGTAGAGCTGTGCCCTGCTTCCCAGACATCATGCTCGCTCTCACGCCTTTTCTCAAAGCCGGACAGGCCGCCGTACTGCCGAAGCGTCTGGAATTCACCTGCTCTGCCGGTGAGTATCTTGTGGGTATAGCTCTGATGTCCTACATCGAAAAAGATCTTGTCCTGAGGGGAATTGAATACATAGTGCAGCGCGATCGTCAATTCCACAACGCCGAGATTGCTGGCCAGATGCCCGCCTGTCTTCGAGATGCTGGAAATGAGAAAAGAACGGATCTCCTGAGCCAGCTCATTCATCTCAGGCACCGTCATTTCCTTCAGAAAATCAGGATTTTCAATCTTGGTAAGATCCATATCGAAGCCTCCTACTTCATGCGGGTTCTGATCTGCTCAACCATATCCGCGAGTGCGTTCGATTCAAATCCCCTCTCGCTGCTGATCCGCCGGATGCAGTCTTCATAAAGCTGCTCCATCAGGTGTCTTGCTTCCCCTGCCCCCAGCAGGGTAACGCTTGTCACTTTCTGATTCCGTGCATCGGAGTTGCTCTTGCCAAGCTGCTCCGCCGTCTCTGTGACATCCATCAGATCATCCTGGATCTGGAATGCAAGTCCCAGCTCCATGCCGGTCTGCTTCCATGACTCGACTGTGCCTTCCTCTCTGCCTGCAATCACTGCTCCCATCATCAGAGGTGCGCTCAGCAGGCAGCCGGTTTTGTAGTGATGCACTTCCTTCAGCGCATTCCAGTCCGTCGTGCCGATATCTTCCTGCATATCATAGCACTGACCGAGAACCATGCCGTCAGGTCCTGCCATCTCTGCAAGAATCGAGATGCATCTCTGCACCTGATCTGCCGGGAGCGGGCTGCCGGCAGCCGTCTCGAACGCATAGGTCAGCAGGCCATCGCCCGCAAGAATTGCTGTTGCCTCATCAAACTGAACATGGCATGTCGGCTTTCCACGGCGCAGCGTATCATTATCCATTGCCGGAAGATCATCATGAATCAGGGAATAGGTATGAATCATCTCCAGCGCACAGGCAAATGCATCTGCAGAGGTCTCTTCCATCCCGTAGCCCTTGACGACCTCATACAGCAGGCGCGGCCGGATTCTCTTTCCCCCTGCCATCAGTGAGTATTCCATGGCATCCCTGACGCGGCTTGGCTGCAGAAGATGGATTCTCTCCTTTAGAAGCTCTTCAATCCGCATCTTTGTCACCATCATTCTTTGCGCTCAGCGCCTCTACTCTGGTCTCAAAGGTCTTCAGCTTGCCATCGCAGGCCTTTACCAGCTCAAGTCCCTCTTCAAAGAGATCTACCGTCTCATCCAGCGGCTTTTCATTCTGCTGAAGCTCGCGGATGATTTCCTCCAGGCGATCCATGCTTTCCTCAAATGACTTCTCTTTCTTTGCCATATGCATCATTCTCCCGTCTTCGTATGATCTACGGTTCCGTCAAAGGAACCGCTGCCAAGCCTGACAGTTACCTGATCGCCCGGATGAAGCTGACCTGCTTCACGGATGACTGCTCCCTCTGACATCGTGATGCTGTAGCCGCGCTGCAGCACCTTCAGCGGTGAATAGGCGTCCAGCAGGCCGGCTCTCTGCTCCAGCTGGTATCGCCGCGCCGTGAGCGCCTGCTTCTCAGCGCTCTGCAGCGCTGCCCTGTCTCCAGACAGCCGCTGCTCCGCCGCTGCGCTTGCATCCTTTGCGGCAACCAGAAGGCTGCCCTTCATGCGCTCCAGCTGCTCTGATAGCTGTCTGCCGCGAACGCTCATCATCTGCTGCAGCTCCATGGCCAGTGCATTGACATGCATCTCGCGCTCGCTGAACAGGCGCTGCGGGTTCCGGAAGACCGGCTGCTGCGCAGCATGATCGAGCGTCTGCCGGCATGCACTGAGCCTTGTCTTCATGAGATTCTCAAGCTGCCTTCTCTCTGAGGACAGCACCGCCGCAACTTCCTTCAGATCCGGTGTAGCCCGCTCAGCGGCGCCGGTAGGCGTAGGCGCTCTCAGGTCTGCCGCAAAATCAGCAATCGTGAAATCTACTTCATGCCCGATGCCGGTAATGATCGGCGTGTGCAGTGCATAGATGATTCTGGCAAGTTTCTCATCATTGAAGGACCAGAGATCCTCAATTGAGCCCCCGCCGCGAACCAGCAGGATGACATCATATCCCACGCTGTCTGCTTCCAGCAGTGCGGCGCGGATCTGTGCAGCGCTCTCATTGCCCTGAACCAGGACCGGATACTCCGTGATTCTGGCAACCGGCCATCTTCTGGCCACTGTATTCAGAACGTCTGCTCTCGCTGCCGTATTCTTGCCGGTAATCAGGCAGATCTCAAAGGGATACCTGGGAATCGGCTTCTTGTGTGACTCGTCAAAGAGCCCTTCTTCTGCAAGGCGCTTCTTCAGCTGCTCATATTGCAGAAAGAGATCGCCGATGCCGGACGGCTTCATGCCCGTGACCAGCAGCTGCATCTCTCCCCTTGACTCAAATATGGAAATATCCCCCTGCACGATGACCTTGTCGCCATCTTTCGGCGAGAAGGCAACAGTCCGGTTGCTGTAGGAAAACATGACGCAGCGGATCTGCGCACCGGCATCCTTCAGGCTGAAATACCAGTGCCCTGACCGGTAGCTGCTGAAATTGCTGATTTCCCCTTCCACCAGCACATGCTGGACCATGGGGTCGCTTTCCAGCCTGCTCTTGAGATATCGCACCAGTGCAGAGACTGTTACGATTGATCTGCTCATATCCGATCCAGAACCCCGTTGATCAGCTTATAGGAATCCCCGTCGCAATACTTCTTTGCAAGGCGTACATACTCATCAATGATTACTGCCATCTCGATCTGCTTCAGATCGAACTCGCCGCATCCCATCAGCAGGATTGCCTGCTCGATCATGCCGAGACGGTCAAAGGTCCAGTCATCAAGGACCCGATTGATATATCCTTCGTAACGCTCACGGTTATCAATCGCCTGATGGATGACGCTGACAATATAGGTATCCTCTTCTGCGCTCTCTTTCTCAAGGTTGTCTTCAACCAGGGTATCAATATCCCGTGGGCAGATCAGATACTGATAGACGCAGTACATGGCTTTCTCTCTGTTAATATGACGGTACATGCATTCCTCCGTTTTTACTATTTTATCATGTCCAGGCCTATCATTCTATCGCATCTTGCCGATTGTTGCATCTGTTAGTTGACGGGTTTAAAATGCATTCATCATGGAAATTAACGAAAATCAGAAAAAAGGATTCCTTGCGAGGCTGCTCGGCCATCTGTACACCGTTCATGAGCACCGCAGCCTGGTCAGGAGAAACTGCTTCGCCTGCGGCCTCTACTGGCAGGGACTGACCCACGATCTCTCGAAGTACAGCCCTTCGGAATTCTGGCCAAGCGTCAGGTACTACCAGGGCTATCGCTCTCCCTACACTCTTCAGAAGGAGATGCAGGGCTATGCGCCGGGATGGCTCCATCACAAGGGCCGAAACCGTCATCACTGGGAATACTGGTATGATACGCTGGACGGGCACTGGCAGCCAATCAGAATGCCCGACCGCTTCCTCGCAGAGATGGTCTGCGACCGCGTCGCTGCCAGCAGAACCTATCTGCGCGAGCGCTATACCAGCAGCAGTCCGCTGCAGTATTTCGAGAGCCGCGCAGAATCCGGATACATGAATCCTGCCACCAGGGATTCCCTTCATCACATCCTGGCAATGATCAGTGATCAGGGAGAGCAGGAAACATTCCGATGGATCCGCATGCGCCTGAAGCACAGCCAGCCGCTGTAGCGGCATGCCTCATTTGAAAGAACGGCGAAGTCTCTCTGTATCCGGAGACTCCGCCGTTTTCATGTGTGCTGAAGCGATGATGCGATTACTGCTTGTATTCCGTATCCTTCTTCTTGACGATGACGTCGTGAGCGCCGCCTTCCACAATGGAAGTCGCGCTGACCAGCGTCAGCTTGGCCTTGGACTGAAGCTCACTGATGGACAGCGAGCCGCAGTTGCACATCGTGGAGCGGATCTTGTAGGTCGTGATCGCTACATTGTCATGAAGCGTCCCGGCATAAGGCACATAGGAATCGACACCCTCCTCGAATGAGAGCTTCTTTCCGCCGCCCAGATCATAGCGCTGCCAGTTGCGGGCACGGTTGCTGCCCTCGCCCCAGTACTCCTTGACATAGTTTCCATTGACCAGCATCTTGTTGCCCGGTGCCTCCTCGAAGCGGGAGAAGTATCTGCCCAGCATGACAAAGTCTGCGCCCATGGCCAGCGCAAGCACCATGTGGTAGTCATAGACGATGCCGCCGTCGCTGCAGATCGGAATGTACACGCCGGTCTCCTGATAATATTCATCTCTTGCCTTGGCCACTTCAATGACTGCTGTCGCCTGTCCTCTGCCGATGCCCTTTGTCTCGCGGGTAATGCAGATAGAGCCGCCGCCGATGCCGATCTTGATGAAATCAGCTCCTGCCTCCGCAAGATAGCGGAAGCCCTCGCGGTCAACGATATTTCCGGCGCCAACTTTCACGCTGTCTCCGTATTTCTCGCGGATCCAGGCAATGGTATTCTTCTGCCAGACAGAGAATCCATCAGAAGAATCAATGACAAGGCAGTCTGCCCCGGCATTCACGAGCGCCGGCACGCGCTCCTCGTAGTCCCTGCTGTTGATGCCTGCTCCCACCATGAAGCGCTTCTCGCTGTCAAGCAGCTCATTCGGATTCTCCTTATGGGATTCATAATCCTTGCGGAATACAAGGAAGGCAAGATGATCATCATCATCAACGATCGGGAGCGTATTCAGCTTGTTGTCCCAGATCAGGTCATTGCATTCGCTGAGTGAATCCTTCACATTGCCGACAACAAGGTTTTCGCGTGGAGTCATGAACTCGCTGACCTTCTCATCGCCGCTCATCCGGGACACTCTATAATCTCTGGAGGTAATCAGGCCCAGCAGCTTGCCGTTGGTCGTGCCGTCATCCGTTACCGGCATCGTGGAATGACCTGTCTTCTGAAGCAGCTCCAGCACCTCATTCAGCGTCGTGTCAGGCTTGACATTGGAATCGCTGTAGACAAAGCCCGCCTTGTGGTTCTTCACGTGATTCACCATGGCGGCCTCCGACTCGATCGACTGCGAGCCGAAGATAAACGACATGCCGCCCTCCTTGGCAAGGGCGATTGCAAGCTTATCGTCGGAGACAGACTGCATGACTGCACTGACCATCGGAATGTTCAGGGTAAGCGGGGGCTGCTCCCCTTTTCTGAATTTCACCAGCGGTGTCTTGAGCGATACTGCTGACGGGACATTCTGTACATCTGTAAGACCTGGAATCAAAAGATACTCACTGAATGTATGAGACGGTTCATTGCAATAGTTGGCCATGCATATCCTCCTCGATTTTTGTCAATTATAGGCGATGAAATGATGAAAGTAAAGCAGCTCTCATGGTATAATCGACAGCGAAATGAGGTAAAGAATATGAAGTTAAGCAGCAGCTTCTTTTACACCCTTCGTGAAGATGTCAAGGATGAGGATTCTCTGTCCGGAAATCTTCTGGTAAGAGCAGGCTATATCAAGAAACTAGCCTCGGGTGTATACATGTTTCTCCCGCTCGGCTATCGGGTCATGACCAGGATCAATCAGATCATGCAGGAAGAAATGGATAAGACCGGATGCCAGGAGCTTCTGATGCCGGCCCTGATCCCGGAAGATGTCTATGTCGCATCCGGCCGCAGAGCAGGATTCGGTCATGATATGTTCACGCTGAAGGACCGCAAGGGACAGCCCTATGCCCTCGGCCCTACGCATGAGGAACTCTTTGCCATAGCTGCGAAGATGAAGATCCGCTCCTATAAGGACATGCCCTTTTCCCTCTACCAGATTGAGGAGAAGTTCCGCGATGAGCCAAGACCCAGATATGGCCTGGTGCGCACGCGTGAGTTTGCAATGAAGGATGCCTACACCTTTGATAAGGATGAGGCGGGGCTTGATGAGGCCTATGCAAAGCAGTTCAATGCCTACAAGAATATCATGGACAGGCTGCACCTCAACTACAAGATCGTGCGCGCAGATACCGGCATCATGGGCGGTCTTCTGAGCGAGGAGTTCCAGGCAGTAACGCCTATGGGAGAAGACACGCTGGTTCTCTGCGACAGCTGTGACTTCGCCTCCAATATTGAGGTTGCTGCCTGCGTGCCGGAAAAGCCGGATCACGAGGAAGCACCGGAGGAGCTTACACTGGTTGAGACTCCTCACTCCAAGACCATCGAGGAAGTCACTGCATTCCTGCACAGAGATGCAAAGAAATTCGTCAAGACGCTGATCTATGCTGTCGACGGCAAGCCGGTTGCGGTCATGGTCCGCGGCGATCGCGATGTCAATGAGACCAAGCTGCGCAAGCTCTTCGATGCCGGCGAGGTCGAGCTCGCAGAGCCGGAGATGGTTCGCGAGGTAACCGGTGCTGAGGTAGGATTTGCCGGCCCGATCAATATCAAGTGCCCGGTTGTCGCTGATACAGAAGTGACATTCATGCAGAACTTCATCGTCGGTGCCAACAAGACCGGCTATCACTATACCGGCGTCAATCAGGGCAGCTTCAAGATCGACAGATCCGCTGATCTTCGCAATATCATGGAAGGCGATACCTGCCCTGTCTGCGGCGGCAAGATTCATTTCACGCATGGCATTGAGGTCGGAAATACCTTCAAGCTCGGCACCAAGTATTCCAAGGCACTGAGCCTGCAGTATCTGGATGCGAACAACCAGCTGCAGTATGTCTGGATGGGAAGCTACGGCATCGGCCCAGCCCGTGCCATGGCTGCGCTGGTAGAGCAGTGCGCTGATGAGAATGGCATCAACTGGCCGGCAGAGCTGGCGCCTTATCAGTGTGCAGTCGTTGTCATCAGCACAAAGGATGAAGCTCAGATGAAACTCGGCAATCAGTTGCATGATGCGCTGATTGAGGCTGGCATTGATACCATGCTGGATGACCGCAATGAGCGTCCGGGCGTCAAGTTCAAGGACATGGAGCTGATCGGCATCCCCTTCCGCATCACAGTCGGCAGAAAGGCTGCTGACGGTCTAGTTGAAGTGAAGTCGAGAACCGGCGAGGCAATTGAGGTTCCGGCAGATCAGGCTGTTGAGAAAGTCAGAGAGATGCTCCGCGAGAGCACCGGATCCGCAAAGTAGCAGGATCGTTTCCGATTGCATTGAAAAAGGACCGCGAGGTCCTTTTCTTAATGTGCTTTGCTATTCGCTGACTACCTTGGTGGAATTCGTTACCTTGACATTGACGCCCGGGATCTTCTCCACCTTCGCCGCAAGCTCATCAATCTCCTCCTGCGGCGCGCAGAGAACGACGCTGATGACATTGAGGCGCTCCTCGCGGAACGGAATGCCCATCCTGCCGATGACAGATTCCCCGTGCTCATGCAGCAGCTCATTCAGCTCCATGATATTATCGCGGTTCTCGACGATGATGCCCATGATTGCAATGCGCTTCTCCATCTGACAGATACCTCCTGCTCATACAATAGTTCATCCTTCGCATTTTGCAAAGAGGATGCTGCGCTATTGAAAAAGAAGCAGCAGATCACTGCCTTCGCAATGGTCACGCTGCTTCTCTGACTGCTTTCAGACTGCTGAATCAGAATACGTGGAACTTGTCCTTCGGGCTGTAGCTGGTATGGAGCAGTTCTTCTGCAAGCTCGCTTCCCGGCTCGCCCAGATAGTCTTTGTAGAGCTCCTGGATCTGCGGGTTGTCACTGGAGACACGGATCTCCTGGCGCTCATCCTCGGAATACAGGGCCTTCATGCGAAGATCCTTGTAGCCATAGCCGAGCTTGCCATTCTTGATGCGGCTGGAGACGATCGGCTGGCCGCCGCCATTGATGCATCCGCCCGGGCAGCCCATGATCTCGATGAACGTGTACTTGGACTTGCCGGCACGAACCTCATCCAGCAGAGGCTTTGCAGCAGACATGCTGGAAGAGATTGCGATCCACAGCTTGGTGCCGTTCAGATCGATCTCAGCTTCCTTGACGCCATCCATGCCGCGGCATGCCTCGAAGTCAACCTTCTCGAGCTTCTTGCCCTCAAGCTTCTGCTTGACAGTACGAAGCGCAGCTTCCATGACGCCGCCGGTAGTTCCGAAGATAACGCCGGCACCGGTATAGTCGCCGCAGAGATCCGGATCGAATTCCTCATCCGGCAGATCATTGAAGTCAATGCCGAACATCTTGATCAGACGTGCACACTCTCTCGTTGTCAGGACTGCATCGACATCGACATACTCAGAAGTCTTGCATTCCGGTCTCTTGATCTCGGACTTCTTGGCAGTGCACGGCATGACAGATACCACGAAGATATCCTTCGGCTCAACGCCCTTCTTCTTTGCCCAGTAGGACTTCAGAATTGCGCCGAACATCATGTGCGGGGACTTGGAAGTGGACAGATGCGGAAGCAGATCCGGATATTCGTACTCGATATAGCGGACCCATCCCGGCGAGCAGGAAGTGAACATCGGGAGAACACCGCCGTTCTGGAGTCTGGCAAGAAGCTCATTGCCCTCTTCCATGATGGTCAGGTCAGCGCCGAAGTTTGTATCATAGACACGGTCAAAGCCGCATCTGCGAAGTGCAGCAACCATCTTTCCGGTAACAGGAGTTCCGATCGGAAGACCGAATTCCTCGCCGAGGCCGGCACGGACAGCCGGTGCTGTCTGGACAATGACGGTCTTGTTCGGATCGTTGATTGCATTGACGACATCCGTAATGTCTTCCTTCTCGGTCAGAGCTCCGACCGGGCAGGCATTGATGCACTGGCCGCACTGCATGCAGTTGACATCAGCGAAGCTCTTGTTGTACACAGGAGCGACGATGGTCTTGAAACCACGGTTCTCAAAGCCGAGAATGCCAAGGCCCTGAACCTTCTTGCAGGTCTCGATGCAGCGTCCGCACAGAACGCACTTGGAAGTATCGCGGACAATGCCGAACGAGAAGTCATCATAGGAGCGCGGTGTATGGTCGCCCTCGAACTGATTCTCGCGGATGCCGAGCTCCTCGCAGAGCTTCTGCAGCTCGCAGTGCTGATTGCGCTTGCAGGACAGGCAGTTCTTGTTGTGGTTGGACATGATCAGCTCAACGCTGTTTCTTCTGCCCTTGATTGCCTTTTCGGAATTGGTCCAGACTTCCATGTTCTCAGCTACCGGCGTGGTGCAGGCAGACAGCAGAGATCTTGCTCTCTTCACCTCTACCAGGCATACGCGGCATGCGCCTGACTTGTTGATATCCTTCAGGTAGCAGAGCGTAGGAATCTGAATTCCAGCATGCTGAGCAGCTTCCAGAATCGTCTCGCCTGCTTCAGCAGTCACATTTCTGTTATTAATCTTTAAATGTACCTGTGTCATCTTCTGTCGGCCTCCTTCAGACTCTCTCTACTGCGCCGAATCTGCAGGTAGTAAGGCAGGTTCCGCACTTGATGCACTTTTCCGGATCAATCTTGAACGGCTCCTTGCCGGCGACACCGGTAATTGCGCCGACCGGGCAGTTCCTCGAGCAGAGTGAGCACTTGCGGCACTTGTCTGCATCGATCTTATAGGTGAGCAGCGCCTTGCAGACACCAGCCGGGCATCTCTTGTCCTTGATGTGTGCAATATACTCATCTTTGAAGTGATTCAGCGTAGACAGGATCGGGTTCGGTGCTGTCTGGCCAAGGCCGCAGAGTGCGGTATCCTTGATCTCATAGCAGAGCTGCTCCATCTCGTCCAGCATCTCCATGGTTCCTTCGCCCTTGGTGATCTTGGTGAGCATCTCCAGCAGGCGCTTGGTTCCGATGCGGCACGGCGTGCACTTTCCGCAGGACTCATCAACGATGAATTCCATATAGAAGCGGGCAACGTCAACCATGCAGTTGTCTTCATCCAGAACGATCATGCCGCCGGATCCCATCATGGATCCTGCAGCGATCAGGGAATCATAATCAATCGGAGTATCCAGTTCCTTCTCGGTCAGGCAGCCGCCGGAAGGTCCGCCGGTCTGCACTGCCTTGAATGCCTTGTTGTTCGGGCAGCCGCCGCCGATCTCATAGATGATCTCGCGCAGCGTTGTTCCCATCGGGACCTCGACCAGGCCGGTATTCTTGATCTTTCCGCCAAGTGCGAATACCTTGGTGCCCTTGGACTTCTCGGTACCCATGCTGGCATACCAGTCAGCGCCCTTCAGCATGATCTGCGGAACGTTGGCCAGAGTCTCGACGTTATTGATGGAAGTCGGCTTGCCCCATACGCCGTGAACTGCCGGGAACGGCGGCTTCGGCGAAGGCATGCCTCTCTTGCCCTCGATGGATGCGATCAGAGCAGTTTCCTCGCCGCAGACGAATGCGCCGGCGCCGAGTCTGATCTCGATCTTGAAATCAAATCCGGAATTGAAGATGTTCTTGCCGAGCAGGCCGTACTCCTCAGCCTCCTTGATGGCAATCTTCAGACGATGGACTGCAATCGGATACTCAGCACGGATATAGATGTAGCCGACATGAGCGCCGACTGCATAGGCCATGATCGCCATGCCCTCGAGGACTGCGTTCGGGTCACCCTCAAGAATGGAACGATCCATGAATGCGCCCGGGTCGCCCTCATCAGCGTTGCAGATGACATACTTCTCATCGCCCGGCTGATCCTTCTCAAACTGCCACTTCACGCCGGTCGGGAATCCAGCTCCGCCTCTTCCGCGAAGACCGGATTTCTTCATGACATCAATGACATCCTGCGGCGTCATCGTGGTCAGTACGTTGCCGAGAGCCTGATAGCCATCCATGGCGATGTACTCGCTGATGTCCTCAGGATTGATCTTGCCGCAGTTGCGCAGCGCAATGCGCTGCTGCTTCTCATAGAACTTGATCTTGTCAATATCCAGGATCTTCTCATGCGTCTGCAGATCCTCATCGGAGAGCTCAAGTTCCTTGACAACACGTCCCTTGTAAAGATGCTCAGAAACGATGCGCTCCACATCCTCCGGCTTTACATGGCAGTAGAATACCTTATCCGGATAGATTGCAACGATCGGACCCTTCTGGCAGAGGCCGAAGCATCCGGTCTTGACGACCTTTACTTCCTGCTCGAGGCCGTACTTCCGCAGGCATTCATTGAAGTTATCAAAGATCTTCGCAGAATTGCTCGCGGTACAGCCAGTGCCGGCACAGCACAGTACATTAGCGCGATACATTAAGCAGCCACTCCTTTCACTGCGTCGACGGTATACTCCTCGACGACGTTGCCTTTACCAATATGCTCTTCGAGGACACGGGTAGCCTTTTCCGGTGTCATGTGCACATAGGTGGTATGCGAGCCATCTTTTCCATAAACCTCGACAATCGGCTCATAGACGCACATGCCGATGCAGCCAGTCTGCGTCACGACGCAGTCGTAGTTTTTCTCAGCTGTCTCTTCTACCAGACGGTTGAGAACCGGTCTTGCACCGGCCGCGATTCCGCACGTGGCCATGCCTACGACGACGCGGTAGTTCTTCCCACCTTCGCGCATTTCCACTTTCTTGAGTGCCTGCTCGCGCATTTTCTTGAGATCCTCTAGGCTTTTCATTTCATGTCCTCCTTCATCCCTTCAATGTTCTGATTGATATATTCTTTAATCCAGAGAAGCACCTGCGGCTCCTGCAGGCTGACTCCCTCAAGCTGCTGCCGAACCTCACTGGATTGAAAGACAAACTTAGATGAATCTGTTTCGTAAATCATTTCGTAATCAATGCTCTCATTCGCCTGGATGCATTCCATCATCATCTCGCCGATGTCTCCGAGCGGCGGCGTGTCGATGTTGTCGCGCTGCACTTCTGCACGGATCGAGGTGCCCTTTCCGGGCGTGCTCTCAATATGGAATGTTCCATTGCATGCTTCCGTAAGGCCCTTCATGAATGCAACTCCCATGCCTACCTTGCGAGTAGTGCGAGTGGTTGCAAACGGATTGGTTACCCGATCCAGAAGCTCCTTGCTCATGCCCTTGCCGTCATCCTTCTGCAGGATGGCGATGACGTTGTCCCGGGCGCTGCTTCGGATATGAAGCAGGATATGCTTTGCTTCTGCCTGGATGCTGTTCATCATCAGCTCCAGTATCTGCATGGCAAGATCTTCCATCATACGCTGCTGCCCCACAATCGCCTTACCGTTTCGTCGCTGATTTCATGTACCGGCTCAGAGATATATGTCAGCCGATGTGCATCAGAGTCGAAGAACCAGAAGGTATCCTCCTCGTGAATCCATGGATGCATGCGCAGAAGCTGCTGCTTCTGCTCCATGCTCTTAAGCTCGATGCCGTCATACTTCAGTCCTTCCGGAATGAAGCCAAGCTGCGTTGTCACGGAGTTCTTCCGATCCAGCGCATGGGCCAGGATCGCCCTGCCGCCATATTCATGCACGGCCTGCACGCACTCTTCCAGCGTTGCGCTCAGCGACACGAGAAGCAGCCTGCTTTCCTCTGCGATCACCTGATCCTGTGCATCGCAGATCTCCTCCTTGCCGAAGAAATCCGGCTGATTTGGAATTCCAGGCATCTTCGAATCAACCCAGCCCTGGAAGGACTGGCTGATGCTGAGATCCGGAAACAGTCCCAGCATGTGAACCTCTTCTGCACTCTCCAGCTCACATCCATACAGCATCTTCAGGCCCAGCTGCCTTGCTACCGCTGATACGCTGGGAAGCTGTCTTAGGGAATTGTGATCCGTTACTGCAATCAGCTGAAGCCCCTTGATCACTGCCATGTTGCAGATGTTATTCGGGGTCATCTCATCTTCCGCACAGGGTGACAGACAGCTGTGAATATGGAGATCGTAGAACATCAGATGCCCAGGCTGACGAGTGTCCTTGCAATTTCGAATGCCGGTGCCTCGCACTCCAGCAGAGGAATCTGCTCCTCTTCTGCTTTTGCAATGACATCTGCCGGCCACTTGGCCCCATCTGCCAGAATCACGCAGGAGAATTCCCGGAGGCTGGCGACTGCAATCACGTTGATGTGGCTCTGAACCGTAATCCATGCCTGTTCCGGCTGCCCTCTGCCCATGACCCAGCTGAGGAGATCTCCGCAGTACGCCCCGCTGATCTCGGCATCCTGTCCGGCTGCTCCGGCTGCAAGCTTCCAGCCGGTCTTCTCAATCAGTTCCCGCACTTTCATTTTCTGCCGTCCTTTCCAAGACTCATCGAATGATGAATTCTGCAGTCATCAATCGTCTTGTTGCCGTTCACGATTTCCTCTGCCATGATCCGGCAGGTCTGCAGGCCGCAGGCACTGCAGTCATAGCCCGGAAGCTTCTCAAGCTGCTCATTCACCTTCCGGAAGTACTCCATCTTCTCCTTGAGCGTTCTCGGATCATCCTGTGAGGATGCGATATGCTCTGCATAGAGCTCCTCAATCGGATAGGCGGAATCAGGTCTTGAATCGCCTCGGGTCAGCTCATCGAGGTTGTTTCTGCTGAGATAGCTGTTGCCCCAAAGCAGATGGCCGCCGATGCAGCCGTTGAAGCATGGAAACAGATACATCATATGGAAGCTGTCCAGAAGTCCGAACTCTTCCATGGAGAGAATATTGTTTACCTTGTCGAAGCCATCCGCGATCAGCAGATCATCGCGCTGCATCATCACCGCCGGATTGCATGACTGCAGGCCGCTTCTCGCGAAGTGAACCTCAGCCGTTCCCTGATGCAGATACTTGCGGATCATCGGCAGGATATCAACCAGGGCCAGTGCATGATCTGTCTCATACTCGTTGTTTCCATACGGATATTTGGCCAGCGCCAGCTTTGCTTCGCATTCGCAGCAGAGGAAGATTCCGATCTGCCTGTCCGGATACTTCTTCCGAATCTGCTTTGCCATGACCTCGCTTGCATAATTCAGCGGAATCACATGATCAATCAGCATCGGATACTGCGTCTCGATCAGACGGTTGATTACCGGGCACTGAGATGAGATCCCATTGGAATTCTCGTCTGCCTCTGCAAGCATGTGACTCTCATGCATCAGCTGGCCTTCCACCGGTGACAGATCCACTACCTCATCAAATCCAAGCTGCTTGATCGCGTAGAAGATCTCACCCGCCTCCTGCTTTGTCGAGCAGACGCTCGTCATTGCAGATGGCACCATGCATACCGTGTATTCATAGCTGTTGATATCTTCCAGCGTGCTTCCCTTGGCAAGCAGTCCCTTGTTATGGCATGCCTGTATGCATCGGCCGCAGTTGATGCAACGGGCCTGATTTACCTGAATCCGGTCATGCGCCATGGAAAGCGCAGATACCGGGCATGCCTTCACGCATTTCAGGCACTTCACGCAGCGTGACAGCGTATAGGTTACTACGCTCTTCCTGCTCATGCGGTGCCTCTGAATCCCAGCGTCAGGGTCGTTCCCTGCGGTGAGGATTCAATATTGAATTCATCCGAGACGCGCTTGATGTTCGGAAGACCCATGCCTGCGCCGAAGCCGAGCTCTCTCGCCTTCTCGCTTGCTGTGGACCATCCCGGCGTCAGCGCCTTCTCAAGATCCGGTATGCCGGGACCTGGATCCTTGAATACCATTCGAATCAGGCCATTGTCCTCGACATCCATCGTCACTTTGCCGCCGTATGCATGAATGATCATGTTGATCTCAGCTTCATAGGATGCCACGGCAATCCGCCGCAGCAGCTTCGGATTGATGCCGATCTGGCGCAGCGTCTCCTTGATATGAGAGCTCACTGTGCCCGCATTGGCAAAATCATCCCGCTCCACTGAATACTCTTCATGCATAATAACCGTCATGAAATTGCCCTCAGGCCTTTGCCGTAAAGAATACCGCAGGTTTCATAAAGCGTGTATTTCGTCGAGAAGATATTGAAGCCCATCTCCTTGGCAATCTCAAGCGATTCTCCGGTCAGCTGCTTGTTGCGCACAAATATAATCAGATCAATATCCAGCATCTCTGCAGTTCGCAGTACCTGGGCATTGCAGAGTCCTGTGATCAGCACTGTTGTTTCCGGTGACTCCTGAATCATGGCAAGTGCGTCACTCATCAAATCAGTCGCAAAAGCCGCCGAATAGTCCTTCGACAGCAGATGTTGATTCCAGATTGCGATTGGCTTCGCGTGTAGATTTTCTGCAATTTCTCCTGCCTGCATAGATAACCTTCTCAGGCCAGGTTTTCCTGTGCCTTGATCTTTGCAATTTCCTCTTCCACGCGGGCCGTAGTGCACTGTCCGATGACTCTTCCGTCAATCACGCATACCGGTGCAAGTCCGCAGGCACCAAGGCATCTTGTTGCGTCAAGCGAGAAGTTTCCATCTTCGCTCGTCTTATTGACCTGAGCTCCGGTCAGCTCCATTGCCTTATCAATCAGTGCCTGGCTGCCCTTTACATAGCAGGCGGTTCCAAGGCATACATTGACGACATGCTTTCCCTTAGGCTGCGTCGTGAACTGTGCATAGAAATTGACAACGCCATATACTTCAGCTACGCTGGCACCTGTTGCCTTGGAAATTTTCTCCATCGCCTCAAACGGGATGTAGCCAAGCGAGTCCTGTACTTCATGAAGCATGACGATGACAGGTCCCTTGTCGTTCTGATGCCGTTCTACTACTTCATCAATGGTCTTCAATGCCTCTGCGTTCAGTCTATTCACTTTAGTTCCTCCTTCTTCCTATCATGAATCAGCGCCGCAAATAACTGATCAAATACTACCGAAACAAGAATAATGACTGCTGTCCACGCCAGCAGGCGTGTTGTATCCAGATATATTTTGGAGAGATACAGCTGCTTTCCGATTCCAACCCTTACCTGTCCGAGAATCTCGGCCATCACGCCGACCTTGAGGCCGAGCGATGCGGCTGTCCTGCCGGTGCTGAGAATCTCCGGAAGCATCTGCGGAAGCACCTTTACGCGAAGCCGCGTGAGAAAGTCCTCTTCGTAGATTGCCTCTGCATCCTTCTGGCAGATCGGCTCAGATTCAAAGCTGTGCATGAAGCTGCTGAAGAATACAGGAAACAGGATCATGAAGCTGACGGTTGAAACTGCCCCTTCGGCTCCAAGCCAGATCAGGGCAATGATGATATAGCTGACATTGGGGACTGTCTTCAGAATGATCTGCACCGGCTCGAACAGAAGCCGGTATGTCCTTGACTCTTCAGCCAGAATGCTGCAGGCCAGCGCTGCTGCCAGTGAAATCATGAATCCCTTCAGGATCCGCAGCACAGTACCCGCTACAGACCAGTAGAATTCCGACTTCAGGAACAGGCTCAGAAACGCTGTCAGCACAGCCGAAGGATAAGGAATGAGGATGTCATTCTGAATCAGTGCGGCAAGCATCTGCCATACCGCAATCAGGATCGCAACTGAAAGAAGGTGTTCCTTCTTCATTAGACCTCCTATATTGGTAATATTATACCAGTTTTACGAGGATGTTAACGAATGATTTCACATTATGAAGCGTTTTCATAAAATGACTGGCTGCTCAAGAAAAAGCCCAGTTCATGGGCTTTTTAACTTACTGGATGATACCGTCCGTCTTGTCAATGCCGAACAGGCCGAGGAATGAGCTGATCTGGTCCTGGACGCTCGCTGCAGACACGATCCTGATATTCATTCGCTTCCATACCTTTGTCACAATCTCGGAGCTGGGAATGCCAAGCGTCTCTGTGCCGATTGAGTCGATATCAGCCTTCAGCTGAGTGGTATCGTCATCCGGAAGGCTGTCAAAATAGGTTGCCATATTCGTTGCAAGATCCTCGAACTTGCCCGGATCTGCTTCATAGCTTGACTTCCTTACAAACAGTCCTGCCTGCGGGTATCCTTCGCCGCCATTGAAGTTTGCCTGCAGGTCAGCGATGATCTTCAGGTCCTTTCCAGACTCTTTTGCCTTTGCGATCGTAGCCGTCGCTGCCGGCTCCGCAAGCAGAGCCGCATTTGCCTTCCCGGACAGCAGCGCCGCCTGCGCCTCTGTCACGGAGTTATACCAGGTGATATTCGGCGTCACGCTTGTGAACTCTGAATTGAATACCAGCCCGGCGACAGCCTGCTCTCCGAACGCAGCGAACTCGCCTTCCTTCTGCATTGCATCGTCTGAATCTGCGACAATATAGAGATTGCCCCATGTCACCACGCTGAGCAGCTCATACTCGCTCTTTCCTGCCTGGTAAAGCTTCATGCCGAGATTCGTCGGCGCTATGATCGCATCATACTCCGGCGACGGATTGACGAAGGCAGCCTGAAGCGGATCAGCGCCATCAACGGTTGTGATGTCATATCCTGACTTGAAGGCCGGAATCAGCGACAGCGCCGGAGCTCCGTACGGAGCCAGAATGGAAAGCCCGGAAGAATCAGCAGAGGCAGGTGCAGATGCGGCAGACAAGGAAGCTGTTGCAGCGGTAGATGCAGGTGCAGATGAAGCTGCCGATGAAGCCGTGCTGCTGCAGCCGGCCAGTAAAACGGATGCCATCAGAATCAAACCGAGTTTTCTCATTGAACTATTTCTCTCCCCTTTGATCACGCGAAGTAATCTGCATATGAAACGATATGATGCGTTGTTTGTGAGTCAAGCTCAGGACTCTACCGGAAACATGCGCGCAGCTGCCACTGCCTGCTGCCAGCGCTCATAGAAGCGATCCGCTTCCTCTTTCTTCATCTTCGGCTCATAGACATGAAGCCCGGCTGCTTCCTTCTGGCACAGTTCCTGCGGATCTTTCCAGTAGCCCACGGCAAGACCTGCAAGATGCGCAGCGCCCAGCGCGGTTGTCTCTACGTTGCGAGGGCGCAGCACCTCCTTCTGCAGCAGATCGCACTGGAACTGCATGAGATAGTTATTCGCGGATGCCCCGCCGTCGACACGAAGCTTCACGATATCTCTGCCTGAGTCCTGTTCCATTGCCGAAAGCACGTCTCTGGTCTGATATGCCAGGGAATCCAGCGTTGCCTTCGTGATATCTGCGACGGTTGTTCCGCGGGTGATTCCAAAGAGCGCGCCGCGGCAGCGATCATCCCAGTACGGCGCTCCGAGGCCTACGAATGCCGGCACCAGATAGACACCATTGTCTTTCTTGACGCTCATTGCAAGCTCTTCAGAGGCAGAGGAAGACTGGAAGAACTTCATCTCATCGCGAAGCCATTGAATTGCCGAGCCCGCCACGAAGACAGATCCTTCCAGCGCATAGGTGATTTTGCCCTGATAGCCCCAGGCGATGGTTGTCACGAGTCCATGCTCAGACCGCTTCGGCTCGCTGCCTGTGTTCATCAGCAGGAAGCAGCCGGTGCCATAGGTATTCTTGACCATGCCTTCCGTAAAGCAGTTCTGTCCGAACAGGGCAGCCTGCTGATCACCGGCGACACCGGCAATCGGTACTTCGCGCCCGAAGAAATGATACGGTGCAGTCATGGCAAAGATGCCGCTGCTGTCCTTCACTTCCGGCAGCATGCTCATGGGAATGTTCATGATCCTGCACAGCTCCTCATCCCATCTGCACTCATAGATATTGTAGAGCAGCGTGCGCGAGGCATTGGAATAGTCCGTGACATGAGCCTTCATGCCGCTGAGGCACCAGATCAGCCAGCTGTCAATTGTGCCGGCAAGCAGCTTTCCCTGCTCTGCCAGCGCCTGTGCTCCCGGCACGGAATCCAGCATCCAGCGAATCTTGGTTGCGGAGAAATACGGATCAATCCGCAGACCGGTCTTCCGGTTGAAGAGATCATCATATCCCTTTGCCTTCAGGGCATCGCATATGTCTGCGGTCTGCCGCGACTGCCAGACGATGGCGTTGCAGATCGGAAGGCCGGTATCCCGGTTCCATACCACCGTGGTCTCACGCTGATTCGTGATGCCGATGCCGGCTACCTGATCCGGCTGGATCCCTGCCTTCTGCATGCAGGAAGCCATGACAGAAAGCACTGACAGCCAGATCTCATTGGCATCATGCTCCACCCATCCCGGATGGCGAAAATACTGCGTGAATTCTTTCTGGGCAACTGCTGCAATCTCGCTCTCGTGATTGAACAGAATTGCCCTGGAACTAGTCGTTCCCTGATCAATTGCCATGATAAATTTTTCCATTGCCTGCTCCTTAACTCTCTTGTTTTTATTATCCTGCAATCAGCGCATGGTTTCAAGACAGCGGAGCATAGGAAAGGCATGCCCTGAGGGAGAAATGACTCCGGCAGCGCATGCCCTCTTATAATCGGATGAAGCTTACTTCTTTTCTGCTTTCTTTGCAGCCTTCTTAGCTGCCGGCTTCTTTGCAGGAGCCTTCTTTGCTACCGGCTTCTTAGCAGCTGCCTTCTTGGCAGGAGCCTTCTTTGCAACCGGCTTCTTAGCAGCTGCCTTCTTGGCAACAGCCTTCTTAGCTACCGGCTTCTTTGCAGGAGCCTTCTTGGCAACAGCCTTCTTAGCTGCCGGCTTCTTTGCAGGAGCCTTCTTGGCAACAGCCTTCTTGACAGCTGCCTTCTTTACTGTTTTCTTCTCAGTCATTTTAATTACCTTATTTTCCTCTCTTGGCTGCGGACTTCTTAACTGCCCTCTTTGCCGCTTTCTTAACGGCTGCCTTCTTTACTGCAAGTTTCTTCTCGACCTTGTTCAGATCCTTCTTTGCCTTCTTCTTGGCAGTTAACACTTTCGCAGATACAGCTTTCCTAGCTGCTTTTGTTGTGGATGCAGTCTTTTTATCGGCTGCTTTCTCAGCATCAAGCTTGATCGCTGCCTGAGCTGCTGCTAAGCGTGCAATCGGGACTCTGTATGGCGAGCAGGATACGTATGTCAGACCCACACGGTTGAAGAACTCAATGGAAGCAGGATCTCCGCCGTGCTCTCCGCAAACGCCCAGCTTGATGTCAGGACGTGTAGCGCGTCCCTTCTCGGCAGACATCTTAATGAGCTTGCCTACACCATTCTGGTCAACATGTGCGAATGGATCCAGATCATAGATGCGCTTGTCATAGTAGTCTTTCAGGAAATGACCTGCATCATCACGGGAGAAGCCGAATGTCATCTGGGTCAGATCATTAGTACCGAAGCTGAAGAACTGCGCTTCCTTTGCGATTTCATCTGCGAGCAGAGCTGCACGAGGAATCTCAATCATAGTACCCACTTCATAATCCATGGTGACCTTGTTCTCTTTGATGACCTGATCTGCTGTCTTTACAACAATGTCCTTGACATACTTCAGTTCCTTCGGATCGCCGACTAATGGAATCATGATCTCCGGAACCAAATGCCAGCTGCGATGCTTCTTGTTGATATTGATAGCAGCCTCAATGATAGCCCTGGTCTGCATCTCACCAATTTCAGGATACGTAACATCCAGACGGCATCCGCGATGGCCCATCATCGGGTTGAACTCATGCAGGGAATCGCACTTTTCAGTGAGCTCCTCAACACTCATTCCCATCTCGTCTGCAAGTTCCTTGATCTGAGCAGCTTCCTTCGGTACGAACTCATGCAGAGGCGGATCGAGCAGACGGATGGTCACGCTGCGGCCCTTCATCTCCTCATAGATTCCCTCAAAGTCGCTGCGCTGCATCGGGAGCAGCTCGTTCAGATACTTCTTGCGCTCCTCTACGGATCTGGAAACAATCATCTTGCGGATCGCCGCAATGCGCTTGTCATCGTTGAAGAACATATGCTCGGTACGAACCAGGCCTACGCCCTCAGCACCGAACTCATAGGCACGCTTGGTATCAGCAGGCGTATCTGCATTCGTGCGGACATGCAGAGTGCGGCGCTCATCAGCCCAGCCCATGAAGATCTTGAAGTTGCCGGAAATGGAAGCAGGAACCGTTGCGATCGCTCCCTTGTATACATTGCCGGTTGTGCCGTCCAGCGAGATCATATCGCCGTCATGGAATGTCTCTCCCTTGACCGTGAATGTCTTGTTGACTTCATCAACTACAACCTCGCCGCAGCCAGATACGCAGCAGCGTCCCATGCCGCGGGCTACGACTGCCGCGTGCGAAGTCATGCCGCCGCGAACGGTCATGATGCCCTGTGATACATGCATTCCCTCGATATCTTCCGGAGAGGTCTCAAGGCGAACCAAGACAACCTTCTGTCCGGCAGCAGCCTTTTCCTTTGCCTCAGCAGCATCGAATACAGCGTGTCCGCAGGCAGCTCCCGGGGAAGCCGGCAGGCCTGTGGTGAGAATATCAACAGCCTTCTTCTTCAGATCAGCAGGATCGAAGGTAGGATGCAGCAGGTCATCCAGCTGACGGGGCTCTACCATCATCAGAGCCTGATCCTTGGTGACGAGGCCTTCCTTGACCATGTCAACTGCAACCTTCAGAGCGGCAGCAGCGGTACGCTTGCCGTTGCGGGTCTGCAGCATGTAGAGCTTGCCATGCTCGATGGTGAACTCCATATCCTGCATATCATGGTAATGCTGTTCCAGAGTCTTGCGTACATTGTCCAGATCCTTGAATGCGGCCGGCATGGACTCTTCAAGAGAAGCATACTTTGTCCTGCGATCTTCTTCTGATACATTGTTGCGCTTTGCCCACTCAATGGATCCCTTCTTGGAGATCTGCTGAGGAGTGCGGATGCCTGCGACGACATCCTCGCCCTGCGCGTTGATCAGATACTCACCGTAGAAGAAGCGGTGCTCTCCGGTCGACGGGTCGCGGCTGAAGCAGACGCCGGTGCCGCAGTCAGAGCCCATGTTGCCGAATACCATCTCGACAACGCTGACAGCAGTTCCCCAGTCACCCGGGATGTCATTCATCTTGCGGTAGAAGATAGCACGTTCATTATTCCAGGAGCGGAAGACAGCCTTGATAGATTCCGCCAGCTGGATCTGAGGATCCTGCGGGAAATCCTTGCCGAGGCTCTTCTTGTAGAATTCCTTGAAGCGGATGCTGAGTTCTTCCATGTCATCAGCAGTCAGTTCAATATCAAGCTTGACGCCCTTTTCTTCCTTGACTGCATCGATGATCTTCTCGAACTCTGACTTGCTGAGTCCCATGACGACATCAGAGAACATCTGGATGAAGCGGCGATAGGAATCATAAGCGAAGCGCTTGTTGCCGGACTTCTCCTCAACTGCCTTGACAACTTCATCGTTAATGCCGAGGTTGAGGATCGTGTCCATCATGCCAGGCATGGATGCTCTTGCACCGGAGCGCACAGATACAAGCAGCGGATTCTTCAGGTCGCCGAGCTTCTTGCCGGTTGCCTTCTGCAGCGATGCAACATGTGCATCAATCTGCTTCATGATGCTGTCGTTGATCTTCTCGCCATCTGCGTAATAAGCATTGCATGCTTCTGTGGTAATGGTGAAGCCCTGCGGAACCGGGAGCCCGATGTTGTACATCTCGCAGAGGTTTGCACCTTTGCCGCCCAGTAATGCGCGCATGCTTCCGTTTCCTTCTGAAAACTTATACACGTACTTCTTTACAGCCATGTTTCCTCCTTGGAATTTATTCATTGCTTCTTTGATTATATGCCGAGAAAATGAACCGCACAAGACGATAAGCCCATTTTCATGCGGGTTTTATCCAATATGCCTGCCGATGAATTCAAACACTGTCGGAAAATACTGCTCGCTGCAGAAACACTGCGCATGACCGCTTCCCGTGAACATCTGAAGCTGCTTCTCTGACTGGCAGGCGTAATAGCAGTCGTACGCCATGCTTGCAGGTATGAGCGAATCTGCCTCGCCGTGCATGAACAGCACCGGCGTGCGGCACTGCATCAGCTGTCTGCGGATGCTGACATCATTCAGCGAGTAATGCAGATTCTGCTTCATGAAGAAATCCACGCCCATCATCAGCGGATGGCCGGGGATGCTGAGATGATCCGCTACGACCTGCTCCAGCAGCTCCTGCGCATCCGAGAAGCCGCTGTCCTCGACTGCGCATTTCACCTGCTTCGGCAGATAGTCGCCGAGCGCATACATCACTGCAGATGCGCCGAGCGAGACACCGAACAGCACGATCTCCGCCGCAGGATCCAGATTGACAAGAAAGTTGATCCAGCTGATCAGATCATAATGCTCCGGCCAGCCGAGCCCGCAGTATCTGCCTCTCGACAGGCCGCACGCGCGCAGATCCGGTGCCAGCAGATTGTATCGCTGCTGATCGAACTCATGCAGATAGTCAGCCATCTCCATGGCACAGGAATGATATCCATGCAGCACGATCGCCCAGCGATGCGATTCCGGATGATTCACGATTCTGGTCGCATGCAGCTTCAGGCCGTCATATGAATTCAGATAATCCTCCTGCCGGCTGCACTCCGCGAACCAGCGGTCATTCTCCGCCTGATGCGGCGAACGCTTCCAGGGAATCTTCGCCGAGAAGTCCGAGTTCTCCATATCGCAGGCGGTTCGGAATACATAGTAGCTGAGACCGCCGTAGGCAGCAGTGCCGAGCACCGCCGCAGCGGTCAGCGTCTTCAGAACAGGATGATCATTTCTTGCTTCTTCCTTCTTGCTCATTTTCTTCCTCCAAGGTATGAAAAAGGGAATCTCAAAGGATCGCCTTTCTGAATCCGGATCACCTCAGAATATTCCCTGCATTTCATTCTGCTATTCTCCCTTGAGATTATAGCATGTTTTCACTTTGATAATTCTTCCAATCTGACCTTCACGACAGCGAGCTGCTTCTCGTAATCCGCGAGCTTCTGCTTCTCAAGATTCACCTTTGCCTCTGGTGCCTTGCTGAGGAAGCCCTGGTTGGAGAGAATGTGATTGGATCTCGCGACTTCCTGGCTGAGGCGCTCCGCTTCCGCGGTGAGCTTCTCAATCTCAGCCTTGCGGTCGAGCAGCTGCTCGGCCGGAATGAAGAGACTGCCGCCGGTTACCGGCTGCACGGTCAGATCCCCTTCCAGGCTGCTGACCCACTGTGCCTTTGCCATCTTCTCCATCATCGCGGCGAGATTCTCATTGACCGGAACGACCTGATTATTCAGATCCCTGATCAGCACGGTCAGCGGTGCGTTCGGCTTCAGATCATTCGATACCTTGATCTCGCGGATCTTCTTGATCACGGAAATAAACCGCTCCATGCCGGCAAGATCGCTGGCTGGCAGATCAGCAATCTTCTGCGGCCATGATTCAAGGCAGATGCTCTCGCATGCATGCGGAAGCTTCAGATAGATTTCCTCCGTCACGAACGGCATGAACGGATGCAGCAGACGAACGATTGCATTCAGCACGGTCAGCAAGGTATCCTGTGCCGCCCTTCTGACATTCCCGTCCTCGCTGTTCAGGGAGCTCTTGCTCATCTCGACATACCAGCTGCAGAAATCATCCCAGACAAATGCATACAGCTCATTGCCGACCAGCGCGAACTCATACTTTTCCATGTTTGCAGTCACGTCCTCAATGACCTGGTTCAGGCGATTGAGAATCCATGCGTCCGCATTGGAGAGCTGCGACGTCGGCAGCTTTTCCTCCGTCGTCATGTCTTCCGGCAGATTCATAAGCACGAAGCGGCTGGCATTCCAGATCTTGTTGATGAAGTTCCATGCCGCTTCTACCTTCTCCGGAATATAGCGCATATCCTGTCCCGGCGTGGAATTCGTCGTCAGGAAGAACCGCAGAGAATCTACGCCGTACTCATCGATGACCTGCATCGGGTCGATGCCGTTGCCAAGCGACTTCGACATCTTGCGGCCCTGCGCATCGCGGATCAGGCCATGAATGAGAACATCTTTGAACGGCCGCTCATGAGTGAAGTGCCTCGCCTGGAATGCCATGCGGGCAACCCAGAAGAAGATGATGTCATAGCCGGTCACCATCGTGCCGGTCGGATAGTAGCGCTTCAGGTCATCCGTATCTTCAGGCCAGCCAAGCGTCGCAAACGGCCAGAGCGCGCTGGAGAACCAGGTATCGAGCACATCTTCGTCCTGGATCCAGTTCTCCGGATCCTTCGGATCCTCCTCGCCGACATAGGTCTCGCCGGTTGTCTTGTTGTACCAGGCAGGAATCCGATGCCCCCACCAGAGCTGACGCGAGATGCACCAGTCTTCAATATTCTCCAGCCACTGCTCGAAGGTGCGGCTGAAGCGCTCCGGATAGAAATTGATCCTCTGCTCCGGATCCTGCTGATTCTTCAGGACATCATCTGCCAGCGGCTTCATGCGGACAAACCACTGCTGGGAGAGATACGGCTCAACGACGCAGTGCGTGCGCTCGGAGTGGCCGACATCATGCGTGATCTCCTCGATCTTGATCAGGCAGCCCTGCTCCTCGATTGCCTTTGTCACTTTCTCTCTGCACTCATAGCGGTCCATGCCTTCATAGATGCCGCAGAGCGCATTCATCGTCCCGTTCGGATTCATGCAGATCGGCTTCTCGAGATGATGCCGCTCCGCAATCGCAAAGTCGTTCGGATCATGCGCCGGTGTGCACTTCATGGCCCCGGTGCCGAACTCGATATCGATATAGTCATCCGCAATGATCGGCAGCTCTTTTCCGTTTGCCGGGTTGATGCAGTGCAGGCCGATCAGGTCCTGATAGCGCTCATCCTTCGGATTCACGACAACGCAGACATCGCCGAACATGGTCTCAGGACGCGTCGTCGCAACGGTAAACCTGCGGCCGTTCTCGACGACATGATACTCAAAGTAGTACATCCTGCCGGGATCTGCCTGATGGTAGACCTCGATATTCGAAAGCGCTGTCTGCGCTTCCGGATCCCAGTTGATGATGCGCCAGCCACGGTAGATCAGGCCTTCCTGATACAGCGTGACAAACACATGGCGGACAGCCTTGTTGAAGCCTTCGTCCATCGTGAACCGCTCGCGGCTGTAATCCAGGGAGTTGCCCATCTTTGCCCATTGCTTGCGAATGGTTGCGGCATACTCCGCTTTCCATTCCCAGGCTCTCTCCAGGAACTTCTCGCGGCCGATGTCGTAGCGCGAGATGCCCTCCGACTTCAGGCGCGCATCGACCTTGGCCTGCGTGGCGATGCCGGCATGATCCATGCCCGGCAGATACAGCATGTCATATCCCTGCATGCGCTTGTAGCGGGCAATGATGTCCTGCAGCGTGTTATCCCAGGCATGCCCGATATGCAGGATGCCGGTGACGTTCGGCGGCGGGATCACGATCGTGAACGGATCGCGCGATTTGTCTCCAGCGGTGAAATAGCCCTTCTTCACCCAGCTGTCATACTTGCCTTCCTCAACTGACTTGTGATCGTACTTTGCTTCCAGATTTTCCTTCATGTTCTCCTCCCGCAAAAAAAGCGCCCCTGTTCGCAAGGACGCTCAGACTTGGCGTGGTACCACCTTGATTGCTTCTCAATCAGATAACGGCATCTGCCGGGAGCGCCTACTTGCTTCAGCACTCCAGCTCAGGGAGGACTTCTCTTCAGCAGCCGGATCTCCTCGCACCGATGCGGAGACTCTCTTGGCCATGGCGCTGCTGCGGATACTTATTCCCGTCATCGCTTTCTAGGGGCATTATACGCTGCGCAGCCGCCAATTTCAATCCTGTGAGCGAAGCCAGCGGCTCTGCATCTCATGGTTTGCGATATGCGCCGTGAGGAATGTGGAGACTGCCAGCAGAACAATGACCGCGATGAGGTTCACATAGGGATGAACCGGCCAGATCGTCAGAAAGATCGTCGTGATTCCATAGAGAACGAGAAAGACGACCATGTAGATCAGGATCACGCTGAAAAAGTACTTCAGCTTCATCTGCTTCAGTCGGCTGCCCCGCTGCAGCCCGGAAGATCCGGCATCTGCAGAGGATTCAGCCTTCGCCGGGCGGGCCTTCTTCCTGCCCTGTGCCGGCGCAGCTTTCAGGGCGTCGCTCTGCGGCTGGCGGGGCTCTTCCGCCGTTGGCTCAGCATCCTCAAAGTCTCTTGGATCCGGCCCGAGCAGCAGCTCCAGAAAGCTCTTCTTCTTTGCCGGCGCCTTCTTTGCCTCAGCCCTGTTTCTTGCCTTCCTCTTTTGCTTCATGCGTTCATTTTAGTTCATCGCGGCAGGATGCCGCAACTTGAAATGGTACAATACCGGTGAGGACACTGACATGTGCGGAAGATATGTATTTGCCGACGGGCGGAATCAATGGATCAGCAATTGGGTGGAGCAGGCGCGGCGGACGCTGAGCGACCAGGAGTTTGAGCAGCTTTCCCTGTTTGAGGTGTTTCCCGGCAGCCATGTTCTTGCCATGGTCTATCATCCGCAGAAGCAGCAGCTGCAGATGACGCCCATGCACTGGGGATACGCATCGGGAAGCGGGAAGCTCATCATCAATGCGCGCTCGGAGACATTTGAGCAGCTTCCGCTCTTTCGGGAATCGCATCGCTGCGTGATTCCGGCGAGCGGCTACTATGAATGGTCTGCCTCGCCGCGGGCAAAGTATTACTTTACCGCGCCTCAGGAGGAGGTTCTCTATCTTGCCGGCATCTGCCGCCGTGGCCAGGAAGGCCTCTCCTTCGTGATCCTGACGGAGGATGCAGGCATGCCTCAGGCTTCCGTGCATCCGCGCCAGCCGGTCATCTTCTCAAAAAAGGATGCTGCTTCCTGGTGTTCCGGCCAGGACAGCCGCATCCTTCTGCATCATTCCATTCAGGCAAGATCCATGGCAAGGCAGGACGCTGCTCAGAACAGGCTGCTCTGAACATGCGGGAGCGCAATGCCGAGATGCTGATATGCCTTCTCCGTAGCCATGCGGCCGCGGGTCGTGCGGTTCACGAATCCGATCTGGATCAGATACGGCTCATAGACATCCTCCAGCGTGATGGTCTCCTCGCTGATGGAATTGGCCAGTGCCTCAAGGCCGACCGGGCCGCCGTGGAAGCGCTCGATGATTCCGCGCAGATAGCGGATGTCCACTTCATCCAGGCCCAGGGAGTCGACATGAAGCCGATTCAGAGAGGACTCTGCAATTTCTTTCGTGATCACGCCGTGATTGAGAACCTGGGCAAAATCACGGATTCTACGCAGCAGGCGATTCGCAATGCGGGGCGTGCCGCGTGATCTTCTGGCGATCTCCGTGACCGCCTCTTTTTCAATCTCGACCTTCAGCACGCGGGCAGTGCGCTCCACGATAAGCTCCAGCTGCTCATTCGTGTAGTATTCCAGCTTGGATACGATGCCGAAGCGATCGCGCAGCGGCGCTGACAGATCGCCTGCCCTGGTCGTTGCCCCGACCAGCGTGAACGGCGGCAGATCCAGGCGGACGCTGCGGCCTCCCTGGCCGCCCTCGCCGCCGATCATGACATCGATCACGTAGTCTTCCATTGCCGGATAGAGCACTTCCTCAACTACCTTCGGCAGGCGGTGAATCTCATCGATAAAGAGGACATCGCCGGCTTCCAGCACAGAGAGAATGGCCGCAAGATCTCCGGCCTTGGCAATGCTGGGGCCGGATGCGATGCGGATGTTCTTGTGAAGCTCATTGGCAAGGATATAGGCAAGCGTCGTCTTGCCCAGGCCCGGCGGGCCGTACAGCAGCACATGGTCCAGGGACTCATTGCGCTGCAGCGCTGCCTGAATGAAAATCCTGAGATTCTCCTTCAGGGCATCCTGGCCGACATACTCATCAAGAGTCCTGGGCCTGATTGTCTCATCATCGTCGCCTTCCTCAGGCGCTGCTGAAAGCAGCCGTTCGCTTTCTTCCATCTCAGCCTCCGATCCTGTTCTTCAGGAGATACTGCAGGCCGAGCTTCAGATACTGCTCTGTTGTCTTTCCCGGCTGCTGCAGCATATAATCCTGCACTCCATTCAGTTCAGAAGGCTTATAGCCAAGTCCCTTCAGGCCATTCAGGGCATCCTCAATCTCACGTGGATACGAGGGCTTTGCGGCTGTGCCTGCAGTCTCTGCAGGAACCAGCTTTCCCTTCAGGTCAAGGACAATCTGACTGGCAGACTTTGCGCCGATTCCCGGCATCTTCTTCAGAGCTGCGACATTGCCCTGCTCGACTGCGGAGACAATCTCGCGGTAGCCGGCTTTCGCCAGCATGCCCATGGCTGTCTTGGGTCCGAGTCCCTTGACGCTGATCAGGCGCAGGAAAAGCTCCTGCTCCTCGCGGCTTTCAAAGCCGAAGAGCGAGATGTCATTCTCCGTGAGATGAAGATAGGTATAGATCTGCACCTCGCCATTGAGCGTCAGTGCGTCCGTGTGCGGATAGGCAATCTTCCAGCCCATGCCGTCGTGATCGATGATTACCCAGTCTGCTCCGTAGGCAGCTACCTTACCGCGAATAAATGCAATCATTCATCCTGCCTCTCTGCTTATTCATGATAATCCATGATATAGGTGCCGACAATGACCTGATCGCCCTCTCTGGCGCCGGCCTGATGCAGCGCTGCATCAATGCCCATCTTCGTGAGCGTCAGCGCAAACTGATAGGTATCCTCTTCCTTATCAAAGTCGACCTGATCTGCCAGGCGGTCCACCTTATCGGATTCCACCTTCCAGCGGCCGTTGCCGAGATTGCGGATGCGGTAGTCAGGTGCCTTCGGCTCATACCGGTAGACAACGGTCTCCTCTGTTTCTGCCTCAAGCGCGGCCTGACGGCGTGCCTCTTCGATCTCATCCATGGCCGCATTCAGCACCTCATCGATTCCCCTGTGCTGCAGCGTCGAGGTCTCGAAGATCCTGAGGTCAGGATATGCCTCCGCGAAATGCTTCAGCTGCTCCTGTGCCCCCTCTGCGTCCATCTTGTTTGCCACCACGATCTGCGGCTTTTCTGAAAGCTGCGGATCATATGCGGCCAGCTCGTGATTAATGGCCTCGTAATCCCTGATCGGATCACGCTCCTCGCCGCTCATGTCCAGCACATGAATCAATACGCGGCAGCGGCGGATATGTCTCAGGAACTCGTCTCCGAGACCCTTTCCGGAAGCAGCGCCCTCAATCAGGCCAGGCATGTCAGCCAGCACGAAGCTGCGTCCTCCGGAGACCCGGACGACGCCGATATTCGGCTCAAGCGTCGTAAAAGGATAATCAGCGATGGCAGGACGGGCTGCGGATACCACTGACAGAAAGGTAGACTTCCCGACCGAGGGGAAGCCGATCAGCCCGGCATCAGCGAGCAGGCGCAGCTCAATCTGCAGATCCATGCTTTCCCCGATCTGGCCAGGCTGCGCAAATTCCGGAGCATCGTTTCTTCCGGTCGCAAAATGATGATTGCCGAGACCGCCCTTGCCGCCCTTGGCGATCAGCACAATCTGATGCGGGCGGGTCAGATCCGCGATCAGATCTCCGTTTGCCGCGTTGCGGATCATCGTTCCTAGCGGCACCTTGATGGTTACGTCATCGCCATCCTTGCCATGCATCTTCTTGGTAAGTCCGTTGCCCCCGTTGCCGGCCTTGACGCTCTTGGTATACTGCAGCTTCATCAGCGTCGTCTCGTTGGTGTCCACGACAAAATAGATGTGACCGCCGCGGCCGCCGTCTCCACCGGAAGGACCTCCATTTGGATAAAACTTCTCATGGCGGAAGGCGACGGCACCCTTGCCGCCGTCACCTGCCTTGATATGCATTCTGATCAGGTCAATCATTCTGATATGGCCTCACTTTCTAAAAAAGCTCCTGAATTGCTTCAGGAGCAGAGCGATCGTTCTTTAAGCCTGCTGAGGATAAACGGAAACTTGCTTCTTATCCTTGCCAAGACGTTCGAACTTGACAATGCCGTCAGCAGTTGCGAACAGCGTATCATCGCCGCCGCGCTTCACGTTCTTCCCCGGATAGATCCGAGTGCCCCTCTGGCGATACAGGATGGAGCCTGCTGTGCAGAACTCTCCGTCAGCGCGCTTCGCACCAAGTCTGCGGCCAGCAGAATCACGGCCGTTCTTCGTGGAAGATACACCTTTTTTAGATGCGAAGAACTGAATATCCAGTGTGAATTTCATGGTTTTACACCTCCAATGTTTGAATGTTCAAATAAGATCCGTTCGTTTCTTCAACCGTTTTCAGCTGAATCAGGCCGGTGCGCAGAATCGTTTCCGTATTCTGATCGCTTCCTGATGCCTGAATCCTGATCCGGTTGCTCTCCACCTTGATCTCTGCCTCCGAGCCGGACTGATCCAGCGCATTGCAGAGACCGAAGCTGATTGCGCTGACTGCCGCGCAGACAAGATCTTTTCCCTTTTCGGCAGAGCCGGCATGGCCGCTGACCTCAAGAGAGACGATTTGTCCTGCATGGAGCTTTGCGCAGACATGAATCATACTATGCCTTGATGGATTCAACAGTCAGCTTTGTATACGGCTGACGATGTCCCTGACGCTTGCGGGCAGAGACCTTCTTGGATTTGTACATGAAGGTACGAACCTTCTTTTCCTTGCCCTGCTTCTCAACCTTGCAGGTGACCGTTGCGCCCTCAACATAAGGGGTACCGATCTTTGTTGCTGCATCTGATACGAGACAAACCTTGTCGATTACAACCTCGTCGCCGGCATTGACATCCAGTTTCTCAACATAGATGACAGAGCCTTCCTCAACCTTAAGCTGCTTTCCGCCTGATTCGATAATTGCGTACATAAATGCACCTCCTGACATATTATCTTAAGACGCGCCATTAAGGGGACAGTTGCCTGTGCTTAACCCTGCTCTGAGCGGTTACAGACCTCATCAAGAGGGCTGATAACAGCAAGATAATAGCAGAAATAGAGAATGCCGTCAATCGATTGCTCGCATAAAATGGGCAGAAATGCAACGCTTTCAGCTTTTGCCGATGGCTGTCTTCCCCTTACTCATTTGCATGGAGGCGCCGCTTCCCCTGCAATGCCATCTCCTGCCGCCGGAATCTGCCTGTTCACCCGCAGAGAAGCGTCAGGCAGCAGCAGAAATCAGCGGCAGGAATGACCAGTTGCACAAAATCCGGGAAATGTATATTCTCATGCTCTTCAGGATCGCTAAAATGGAACGTGTAAGAAGGAGCGTGGAGATACGATGATGAAGTCTAAATATGGATTCAATCTGGCCGAAGATGAGCAGCCGTTCTACTTTGCATATGATGAAGAGCGTGCCCATGTCATGCTGCTGGATAATGGCGTTCTGGTTCAGGAGTTCCTGGATGGCAAGTGGACGGATGTTCCGAACCGCACCCTCGGCCGCTGGGAAGCCAGAGACATCACGAAGGAGCAGTTCATGAAGGAAACCGGCGGCGTCATGCCGGATGTCGATCCGAAAGATGTCATTGAGCTCTGAAAAAGACTGTCAGCGATGACAGTCTTTTTTCGGCATCGGGCAGTCCAGGAACAGCGGCGGCTCCCACTTCAGATCCTGCTGCGGTGCCTTCCGCAGTTCCACCGCGAATGTCTTGCCGGGACCGGCAGAGGACTCGTATGCAATGCGGATCCGGATCGGATGCAGCCCGCATTCTGCAGCTGATGCCAGCACCTCCGGCATCCTGCTGACGCGGTGCACCATGCTCAGGCTTCCATAGTCCTTCAGCAGCCTGCTGCTGCACTGCAGCAGTTCCTTCAGCGGCAGGAATGACTCATGCCTTCCTGCCTGCAGAAAGCGGTTTGCCTTCTGCTGCTGATCAGCAGTGAAATACGGCGGATTGCAGATCAGCCTGTCAAACGGCGCATGCTGATACTCCTGCAGGCGGACAGCCTGCAGCTCTGCCTGCAGGCCATAGCGCCTGAGATTCTCTTCCGCCAGGGCAATCGCTTCCGGAAACAGGTCGATGCCGGCCAGTCCCGCCGGCTGATCCAGGGAAGCGTACAGCAGCAGCGCTCCGCTGCTGCAGCCGATATCCAGCACATGATCCTGATGGCGCAGCTGCAGAAAGCTCCCGAGCAGTGCCGTGTCTGAGTTGAAGTGATACTGATCCGGATCCTGGCGAATCTGCAGATCCGTGCCGGGCAGATAATCAAGCCTCGCTGCTGTCGCTGTCATGATCCAGCTCCTCCGGCTCCTGCGGACGGCGCAGCTCAAACCAGAACAGAGAGCCCTTGCCAAGCGTTGACTCGACGCCGTATTCCGCGTGATGCGTATCCAGAATTGCCTTCACGATTGCAAGTCCGAGACCGGTATTGGACATGGATCTCGAGAAGGAGCGGCTGGATTTCTGATAGCGATCCCAGATAAACGGAAGCTCCTCCTCGGAGATGCCCTCCCCTTCATCCTGAACCTCCACGCGAACCGTCTCCTCATCCTTCTTCAGGAAGCAGCGCACATAGATATGCTTGTCCGCAGGCGTATGCTTGATCGCGTTGGACAGGAAGTTTGAGATGACCTGATCAATCTTCACCTCATCCGCGAATACGGTGACGGATTCCGGTATCTCCATGATTACCTGGAGATGGCCATCCTCAATCGGGACCTCATGAAGGGACACGATATCCCTGATATCCTGAGAGAGGTCGAAGTTCTGCTGGCGCAGCACATAATTGCCCGACTGCATCTTTGACAGCTCGCTCATGTCAACGACCAGGCGGTCCAGATAGTCTGCCTCCGCAATGATCACGTTCAGATGCTTGGTCCGCTTCTCCGGATTGTCTCCGGACACATCGCGGATCATCTCCGCATAGGCCCGGATGCTGGTGAGCGGCGTCTTGATATCATGGCTGACATTGGCAATCAGGTCCCGCCGCAGCTCATTGATCCTGCCCAGCTTCTGGGAGGCATCATTCAGCGTGCCGGCAAGCTCCTTGGTCTCTGTGAACTTGCCGCCGTCAAAGTGGGCGCTGTAGTCGGCATGGGCAAGCAGCTCTGCTTCCCGGTTCATGCGCACGATCGGCTGCGTCAGCGCCGTTGCGATGCGCATCGAGATCAGCGAGGCGATCAGGACAACGATCAGCGTATAAGCCAGATACTGCCGGGAGAAGAACGAGATGATGGAATCCACCGGCTCCAGCGGCGAGTTCACGAACAGATAGAAATTGCCGAGATTCGAGCGGATCGTCCGCCCATAGACAATCATCTCCTGATGCGTCCGGGAATTAGTCAGATTGAAGGACCACTCGCCGGCATTCTGCCTGAGCACATTGACCAGCGAGGAGCCGCTGTTCAGTACGACATCCGTGCTGTCCGCAGCCATGCTGCTGTAGTGAAACACGCAGCCGCTGCCAAGGGAATCCGCATCATAGACCAGATTGCCGGCTTCATTATAGATGGAGACGCACACATTATTATTGACGGTAACCTGAAAGGCACGGGCGATATCCGTGCTGTCAGGATCTTCATTGATGATGTAGCTCTGGATATCATCCGACACCTGTTTCACTGTCCGGATCTTGTTATTGCGGTAGTAAGGGCGGATCAGTGAAAACTGCAGAACGCCCAGCAGCAGGACAATGCCTACCGCAAAGAAGAAGAAGAACAGCCAGATGTTGAATCGAATCCCATGTCTGTCAAGCTTCAAGTTCAGATGCCCTTTCTATGCGCTGCGGTGAATCTTTGTCATTATAGCATCTCAGCCGTGCCGCCGCCCTGAATTGCATATCCGCAGCCTTCAGTCCCCGAAGAACGAAATCAGGACATCCGCTGCCGGATGCCCTGATGCGCTGCAATGACTGCCATTAATCCGAGCTTCTCAGGCCTCGAACTTATATCCCATTCCACGCACGGTCACGATATGATCGCGGTACTTGCCGAGATTGTGGCGCAGCATCTTGATGTGCGTATCCACGGTCCGGTCATCCCCGAAGTAGTCATAATCCCATACCTGCTCCAGCAGCTTGCTGCGGGAAAGCGCAACATTCTCATGCTGCACCATGAAGATCAGAAGCTCAATCTCCTTCGGCGTCAGATCAGCCTTCTGGCCGTCAACCGTAACGCTCCTGCCATCCACATCGATGACCAGGCCGTCATACTGGACAACCTGGTGATCCTGCTTGTGAGAGCGCTCCAGAACGACCTTGACTCTTGCCATCAGCTCCTTCGGCGAAAACGGCTTCACGACATAGTCATCCACGCCAAGTTCAAAGCCGAAGAGCTTGTCATATTCCTCCTGCCTGGCGCTGAGCATGATCACGGGAATATTGCGAATCTTCTTGATCTGCTTGCAGGCGGAGAATCCATCCAGCTTCGGCATCATGACATCCAGGATCACGCAGTCATATGCATTCGCGCTGACCATATCCAGCGCCTGCATGCCGTCTGCCGCCTCATCTACATCATAGCCGTTCAGCTGGGCATATTCCCTGACAACCTCGCGGATATTCTCTTCATCATCTACGATCAGAATTCTTGCCATCTTTGTCCATCCTTCCGCTTCTGTCACTGCTGAATGAACCGGATCGTATCAGCCAGGCAGGAGCCATCATTCTGTATTTTACCATGAAACAGGCAGTACTTTCCCTTGGCAAGGTCAGCGCTGACCGCCGCGTACAGCTTCGGCATCACTGCCATCTCAAGCTCAGCGGTCTCATCAGCGACTTTTACAAATGCCATCATATCACCCTTCTTGGTCCGATGCTGATGCACTGATTGAATCAATGCAAATCCATCCGCCGGTCCCGGTGCATCGCGCAGCGTGATCAGAGAAGGAAGATGAATATTCCGGTTCTTTCGAATCGCGATGATCGGATGCGGGCCGAGGCAGAATCCGAGCGCATTCTTCTCGTTCTCGCTGCGCTCCTCGGCAACATCCTTCATGCGGATCATGACCGGCTTGGAGACCAGCCCGAGATTGATCTGGATCATGCCGCCCTGATCCACTCGGATCAGCTCTGAATAGCTCAGTGCATCCTCAATGCTGGCTTTCAGCGTGCTTCGATTCTCATGGAAGCAGTCCAGGGCGCCGGCATCGATCAGCGCTGAAAGCATCTTGCGGTTCAGCCCGAGCAGCGAGGTGCGCGCAACGAAATCGAAGAAGTCAGGATAGATTCCGGAAGTCTCCCGCTCCTGGATCAGGCGGTCAGCTGCCTCGCGGCCGATCCCCTTCACTGCGCACAGCGGCAGCCGGATGGCATTGCCTTCCATTGCATAATTCTCAGCGCTGCAGCAGACATCCGGATACAGCACATTGATGCCTCTTCGTCGGCACTCATCGATATACTGCGATGTCTTCTCATCATCGCCGACGACGCTGTCCAGCAGAGAGCTGTAGAAGTCCAGCGGCGCATTCGCCTTCAGAAAGGCCAGCTGATAGGCAACCAGCCCGTATGCAACAGCATGCGACTTGTTGAATCCATAGCCGGCAAACTTCTCGATGACCCCGAACAGCTGCGCAGCCGTGGCATCGCTGTAGCCATTCTGCACGCATCCGTGCAGGAACTCCTCGCGAAGCCCCTCCAGCTCCTTTGCCTTCTTCTTGGAGATCGCGCGCCGCAGCACGTCAGCCTTTGCAAGCGAGAAGCCGGCTGCGATGCGGGCTGTCATCATGACCTGCTCCTGGTAGATCATGACGCCGTAGGTCTCCTTCAGCACCGGCTCCAGCTCAGCGGCCGGATAGCGGATATGAGACGGATCTGCCTTATTGGCAATGTAGGTAGGAATATTCTCCATCGGTCCCGGCCGGAAAAGCGCCAGCGCAGCGACAATATCCTCAAAGCGATCCGGCTTCATCCTGCGCAGCAGATTCTTCATTCCGCTGGACTCAAACTGAAAGATACCGACCGTATCCACACGCTGAAACACCTCATAGGTCTTGCGGTCATTCAGCGGGATCGACATGATTCGGAACTCCGGATAAACCTTCTGTATCTTATGAACGATCTCATCAATGATCGACAGATTCCGCAGGCCGAGGAAATCCATCTTGATCAGGCCGCGCTCCTCCAGATACTCCATCGTGAACTGGCTGGTGCGCATGCCTGTCTCTGTCTCGAGATCCATAGTCGGCACGACATCCTGAAGGCTGAGCCGGCTCATGATCACTCCGCCTGCATGAATGGAGGTATTGCGCGGCAGCCCTTCCAGCTGCTCAGCCAGCGCAAACAGCTTCTGATAGCGGATCTCGGCATGAACAACCTGCTGCAGCCGGGCATTCTGCCGCATGGCCTCGCGCAGGGTGATCTTCGGCGTATTCGGAATCATCCTCGTCAGCATGTCAACATCTCTTGCATTGAGATTCATGGCCTTGCCGACATCATGGATGACCTGCTTGGCGCCAAGCGTACCGAAGGTTACAATGCCGGCCACATGATCCAGTCCATAGGTACGGCATACATAGCCGATGACCTCCTGGCGGCGGTTGTCAGGAATATCCGTATCAATATCAGGCATGGATACACGCTCCGGATTCAGGAAGCGCTCAAAGAGCAGCGAATACCGGATCGGATCCACCTGCGTGATGCCGAGACTGTAGGCAACCAGGGAGCCGGCGGCGCTTCCTCTTCCCGGTCCCATATAGATGCCGGCAGAGCGTGCAGCCCTGATGAAGTCATAGACAATGAGAAAATAGTCCTCGAAGTGCATGCGGATGATCACGTCCAGCTCATACTTCAGCCGGCTGAGATAATTTTCTTCCGGCTTGCCCTTACGGCGCTTGGAAAGACCGGCCAGGCACAGCTGCGTCAGATACTGCCCGCTTGTCAGCGGTGACGGCGTCGGAAAAGCCGGCAGGCTTGTCTTCGGCAGACGCAGATCTGCCTGGCATCCTGCCGCGATCTCATCTGTCCTGGCAAGATCATCCGGCTCATACAGCGCCTTCATCTCATCCGGGCTGAGCAGGCTCCGTCCTGAGACACGGGGCAGATTCTGGTCGGCGATCAGCCGGTTCTGCCGGATTGCAGAGACGGCGCGGTATGCCTCCGCGTCAGATTCCTTCAGATAATAGACCTTGTTCAGGGCAACCGTCCGAATGCCGAGAGTTGCACAGATGCGCTTGAGCCCTGCATTCTTCATCTTCCATAGAGAGGCATCCATATAGGAAAGCGCAACATCAAAGGCCGGAAGCTCCTGCTTCATGATCTCCAGCTTGCGGCGGACCTCATCCTTCTGGTCCGCGATCAGCGCTGAGTCAAACCAGCCGCCTTCCCCGTACGCGATCAGCCAGCAGTGTGCAGCGTGCTCCCTCAGCTGATCCAGCGTGCACTGCCTTGCCTCGCCGCAGATCAGGCTGCTCAGCCGCATCAGATTGGAATAGCCGATATTATCCTTTGCCAGAAGCAGAAACGGAACTGTCTCCTCATGATAGCTGCAGTCCGCCTCCAGGCCGTAGATCGGATGCATGCCATCCTTCTCGCAGGCATGTGAAAACGCGGCTGCGCCATGCATGACGTTGTGATCCGTCAGCGCAATCGAGGAATATCCGAGCTCCTTTGCCCTCGCTGTCAGCGCATTGACTCGAATCGTGCTGGACAGCAGCGTGAATGAACTTCTGACAAACAGATGTACTGTCATGCCATCTATTTTAACATATCGGAAAGGTTTTACATTTTCGGTTCATCTCGCTAATATGAAAGAAGAGGAAACGTCTATGAAGATTGCGTTTGTAACGGACAGCGGCACAGGCTGTTCCATAGAGGAACTGGCAGCAGATGGAATTATCAGCGTTCCGCTGCAGATTATCGATGGCAGCACTACATACCAGGATATGGAGAACCTGGATCGCAATGAGTGCATTGCCCTTCTGCAGCAGCAGCACATCATGAAAACTTCGCAGGCTTCGCCGGGCATCATTGAGGAAGCCTTCATTTCCCTGCAGAAGCAGGGCGTCGACCTGATCATCGCTGCGCCTATCTGCAACGGCCTGTCAGGATGCGCTTCCACGATGACAGCCATCGCCAACAATCTGAATATCCCGATTATATGCGTTGATACCTATACCACCGCCGTCGTGCAGAACTTCGTGATCCACCAGATCAAGAAATGGTATGAGGAAGGCCGCACGGACATGGAGATACGCCTTCTCTGCGAGCAGATCATCCAGTCCTGCGATACCTACGTAATGCCGATTGATCTCTCCCATCTGTCGCGCAGCGGCCGCATGACGCCGACGGCAGCCGGCATTGCCAAGCTGCTCAGAATCTTCCCGATTCTTCACCTGAACAAGGAGACCGGGGGACGGATCGATGTGCTCGACAAGGTCATCACCTTGCGGAAGGCGGTGCTCAAGGTCATTGAGCGCATGAAGACACAGCAGGTTGACGAGAATTCCCTGATTACCATCGCGCATGTCAATGCCATTGAGAGCGCCGAGAAGATCTTTCACCAGATGCAGGAGGCATTCCCGACTGCCAAGGTGCAGATCATCCAGCTCTGCAACCCGGTGGCCATTCACGTCGGCCTCGGCGGCATCTGCATCCAGCATTTCAGACAGGTCAGAGGATGACCTGTCTTTTTAATATGCTAGTCTGCGTCGATGTGGTAAAATAATCAATGCATTTCTACGGAGGTGGCTATGAGCGACGAGAAGAAAGATCTGTTTGGCCTGAATTCAGAATCCGGACCTTCAGAGCAGAACACTGAGTCCAGTGCAGATTTCGGAATCCGCAAGCCTGAGAATGCATCTTTTTCAAGTCATGATGAGCAGCCTTCATTCCCATCTCTTCATAAAAAAAGCGATCCGGAAGTATCCTTTCCGAGCCTTCACAATCAGCCGGAGTCATCCGAATCCCCCTCCTTTCCTGCGCTGAACGCCGCAAAGGAAGCAGAGGGCAGCAGGACCGCTTCCGAGCACTCCTCCGTGGAGGAGACTACCTCGATCATGGCTGTTCATGAATCTGATTCCGCGGCCGCTCCGTCCAAAGAGCCGGTTTCTCCTGACAATACCTCTGCGCAGAAGAAAGCAGAGCCGATCAGCCTTCCGCATACGGAGACTCCATCGCGTCACGCCGCAGGACAGCAGAACACTGCCGCAAAGAGGCAGGTGACTCCGACGGCAGCGAAGCAGGCAAAAGCCGCGTCCCGCAGCCGCCCGACAGGCGAAACCCTGACCCGGGTCTATCAGCCGGTTCATGAGACCCCTGAAGAGACGCTTGCGAGAGAGAAGCAGCGCCGCAGGCAGCAGAGAAAGCAGCGCCGCTTCCAGATCGTCACGGCAATCCTGGTATTGCTCGTTGCCTGCGAGCTGATTGTCGGCATTACCGGCTTCGTCATCGCCGGCAACATGATCAAGAGCTCGCCAAATATTGCCGTATCCGACTTCATCGGCGAGGAATCCTCGAAGATCTACGATGATTCCGGCAATGTGCTGACGGAAGTCGGCACCTACTACCGTGAGAATATCACCTACGACAAGTGCCCTGAGAGCCTGATCGATGCCTTCCTGGCTATTGAGGACTCCCGCTTCTTCACTCACTTCGGATTTGACATCCCGCGCTTCACCAAGGCGCTGATCGAGAACCTGAGAAATCATGACTTCGGCCAGGGCGGCTCCACCTTCACCATGCAGCTGGTTAAGAACACTTACTTCTCCGTTGATGCCGGAGACTCCTCCGTGGAGCGCTCCAAGACGATTGAGTACAAGGTGCAGCAGATCTGGCTTGCGATCAAGCTGGAGAAGATGCTGTCCAAGAAGGAGATCTTCCAGCTCTATCTCAACAAGCTGAACTTCGGCGGCCGGATCCGCGGCGTCCAGAAAGCATCTCTGTACTACTTCGGAAAGAACTGCACCGATCTGACCCTGACAGAATCCGCAATGCTTGCCGGCATCGTGAATCTGCCGAACGGATACAATCCTTACCGGTACCTCGATTCTGCAACCACCAGGCGCAATGAAGTGCTGTACCAGATGGAGAATCACGGCTATATCACCTCAGATGAATATGACCTTGCCAAGTCAGTCAAGGTAGAAGATGAGCTGGTCGGCGAGAACTACGCCACCCAGTCTGCAGATTCCACCCAGAACAATTATCAGTCGTATATTGATGCCGTTCTGGATGAAGCAGAGAAGATGACCGGACAGGATCCGACGATCAAGGGCATGCAGATATACACCTACATGAACAAGACGGTTCAGGATGAGGTCGAGGCAATTCAGGCCGGAACGGATGTCACCTTCCCGAATGACCTGATGCAGTGCGCCATGATCTCCATGAACAACAAGACCGGAGCGATTGTCGCCATCGGCGGCGGCCGCAACTATAACACCGGTGCCCGCCTGCTGAACCGCGCAACCTCCCAGTTCAAGCAGCCTGGATCATCCGTCAAGCCGGTGCTGTCCTATGCTCTTGCATTTGAGTATCTCGGCTATTCGCTGGATGAGATCCTGATTGACAAGCCGATTACCTACCCGAATGAATCCATGGTCCTCGTCAACGCCACCGGCACCTATGCCGGCGATGTCACGATCAAGGATGCCGTGGCCTACTCCCTGAATATCCCTGCGATCCTGACGCTTGAAAAAGTGCAGAACAAGATCGGCAAGGAAGCAATTGTTAACTACATGAATTCAGTCGGCTTCACAGTGCCGACCGTGGATAACTTCCACCTCTCCTTTGCCATCGGCGGCACCTGGTTCGAGACGACCTGCGAAGAGCTGGCCGGCGCGCACAGCATGCTTCTGAATGGCGGCGTCTATAACAAGCCGCACACGATCTCCAAGATCGTCATGACAGATGGAACGGAATATTATCCTCAGGATCAGAACAAGCAGGTGCTCAGTGCCGGCTCTGCCTATCTTTCCTGCCAGCTGATGTACAACAACGTCTACGGCAGCGTATACAACTACATGCAGATCCTGAAGCGCGATTATCCGGTCTATGCAAAGACAGGCACCTCTGACTGGGGCAAGGATGGACTGCAGTACGGCATTCCGCAGGGAGCCATGAAGGATAAGTGGATGGTGGCAAGCACCAGCCAGTATACCAATGCAGTATGGATCGGCTACGACATGGCAATTGCCGGCAAGAATACTTATATCAATCACAGCGATGTTCTCAACAACTATCCAGGCCAGATCAATAAGCTGCTTCTGGATGCAGAGGACAAGGTGACAGATGTCTCGAACCTTCAGGGCATTGAGAAACCTTCCGATGTCGAGGATGTCACCTATGTCAATGGCACCTATCCTCATGTAGAACCTGAGGACTGGATGGATTCCTCTACCTATATCACCTCTGAAGTTTCCAAGGCAGGTCTTGAGTCCCAGCCGCTGGTATCATCGACTGAGTATAAGGAATACCTCGCCAAGGAAATCACGGATGGAACATTCGGCATTACAGCTGCATATGACTCGACAGGCGCAATGAGCGTGACATGGGGCAATGGCAGCAATTCCTGTGCCGGCGGGCAGAAGAACGTCTCTCTGCACGACCAGTGGGGCAATAACATCGAGGCATGGGGAGCCTGCCTGGCAGATCTATCGTGGCTGACGGGCACCGGCGGCAGCTCCTACTGGGCGACGGTCTATTCCGATGATACGGCGGTTGGCAATATCTCCAGCGAGAATGGCTATTACTACGGCTATGTCGGCTCGCTGTATGGAACTGTCAAGGTGTGCGGCGGCATGGGCACGGATTCTTCCTCAGCCTGCGTCGTGGCAAATTATCTGCCTGAAGGCGTAACCGATCAGTCTGGAGGCACCACTACCGACAGCAATTCAACCGGCCACGTGGATGCGAACGGCGTCTGGGTGGATGACGGCTGGTGGGATGAGGCTGGCGTCTTCCATCACTATTGATATCCCGGATTCTTTAAAGAGCCTGCGGAAGGATGTTCCCTTCCTGAGGCTCTTTTATTCTGCCAATTCTGCGGAATATCAAATTCTCTCTTTCCATATGATTGACCGCAGGTCAGAAAAGATACTATGATGGATGCAGCGTAAAGGAGTGATGCATATGCGTTGCAAGTACTGCGGACAGGAAATACCTGATAATTCCGTCTTCTGCACCAATTGCGGCAAGCCTGTCGCAAAGGACTCTGCTGAGAAGCCGGCAGAGCATCCGAAGGCACAGCCGAAGGAAGATGTGAAGAAGAATGCGGAACAGGCAATGAAGCAGGCATCAAAGGCCGCATCTGAAACGGTCAGCAGGATTCAGAACAGCAAGAACGTGAAAACGGCAAGGAAGTCTCTGTCTGCCGGCTTCAGCGCGATCAGGATTCTTCTCAAGGACCCGACTGCAGATGTTGTCATGGACAGAAACGCAATGATCGTAGTCACAGCCTTCTCCGTGATTGCCCATGCTCTGTTCATGATTATCGGCCTGAACGGGATCTTCCAGGCAATCCAGGATTTTGTCGGCAGGATCTTCAATACCGGCGATCTCTTCGGTGCTGCCGGCTATGCATCCTTCCGGGCAAATATCTGGCTGTCCATTCTGTTCGGCCTGATGATGACAGGCATCATCCTGATCATCTATTTCATCTCTCACATGATTGAGGAAAAGACATTCGGCAACTTCCGCGAGCATTTATCCGGCGCTGCCGCCGGGCTTGTGCTGCCGAGCGTATTCATGCTTGCAGGCGGCATCGTGCTGGCCATCTCGCCGAAAATCGGATTCTTCCTCGTCCTGGTTGCCCTGGTTTCCGCAATGACCTACATGATGAGAAGCTTTACGAGCAAGACCAATCAGTATGTTATCCTCATCTTCACGACGCTGGCAATTGCCCTGCTGCTGTTTGCCGGCTTCGACATGGCAGACAACATCCTGACGCATTCCACAGTTATCTACTGAGCGCATTGTGAGCACCGCAGCCTTCCATCAATATCGGGAGGCTGCTTTTTTTGCATGCATATCATTCCGGCCAGATGCATCTCATGCCGGATTCCAATCATGAGATCGGCAAAGAAAAAGCCTGGCCGAGACGGAGCCAGGCTGACAGATGCTGCATTCAGAAATGCGCTGGATCCATCAATGGAATTCAGACTTCAGATCGCGGTTCATCAGATCGCGGATTGCGTCTGCAGGCAGCTTGCCTTCATACAGGACAGCATGCACTTCATCCGTGATCGGCATGGAGATACCGCGCTTATGTGCTTCCTCATATACAACCTTGCAGGCCTGAATTCCCTCAACCGTCTTGGTATTCTCGCGCAGGAATTTCTCAGCGCTGCCGGCCTTGCCAATCTCATATCCGGCCATGAAGTTGCGCGAATGCCTGGAAGTGCAGGTCACGATCAGATCCCCCACGCCGTCAAGGCCAAGATAGGTCTCCTTCCGGCCGCCGAGCGCTACGCCGAATCGCGACATCTCTGCAAGGCCTCTTGTCATCAGCGCTGCCCTGGCATTATCCCCCTGCCCGATTCCTGTGAGGACGCCGCTGGCAATGGCCATGATATTCTTGACTGCAACGCCGATCTCGGCGCCTGCCACGTCCGTATTCCGATAGACACGGAAATAGTCATTTGAGAACAGCTCCTGAATCTGCTTTGCGCTCTCCTCATCATCGCTGACTGCATTCACGACCGTCAGCATCCGGATGATGACCTCTTCCGCATGGGAAGGCCCGATCAGGGATACCACAGCCTTCAGAAGCTCCGCAGGCATCGTTTCCTTTATGACCACGCTCAGGCGCTTGTGAGAGACCGGATGGAAGCCCTTGGCGACATTGATCACGATCACCGGCCGATCAAGGTACGGAACAGCCTTGAGCAGCGTCTCCTCCATGGCAATGCTCGGCACTGCCAGCAGAAGGATATCTGCACCATGCACGCAGGCAAGATCTCCGGTCGCCTTCAGCTTCTCGGAGACAGGCGTATTTTCATAGTACTTTGAGTTGCGGTGATTCTCATTGATATCGCTGACTTCCTGCGGATTGATGCCCCAGAGAATGACATCCTGATGATTGTCTGCGAGCACCTGCGCGAGCGCGGTGCCCCAGCTGCCAGTACCAAGCACTGTAATTTTCATTCACTGACCTTCTTTCTGGCGATGATCCGTATCGGCGTGCCCTCGAAGTCGAAGGATTGTCTCAGCTGATTCTCCAGGAAACGCTGATAGGTAAAGTGCATGAGCTTCGGATCATTGCATGAGAATACAAAGGTCGGAGGCTGAACGCCTACCTGCGTTGTGTAGTAGATTCTGAAGCGCTTGCCGTTCCTGGCCGGTGCCGGCGTGGTCACCTGCGTATCCGCAATCACCTCGTTCAGCACATTCGTCGCGATGCGGCGCGTTGAATTCGCGAAGATGCGGTCAACCATCGGCACGATATTCTGGACTCTCTGCCCCGTCTTTGCAGAGACAAACACGACCGGCGCATAGGCAAGATACACGAATTCATTCCTCACCTTCTCGGTGAAGGCATTCATTGTCTTGTCATCCTTGACGACAGCGTCCCATTTATTCACGACGATAATCACCGGCTTGCCAGCCTCAGAGGCATATCCCGCAACGTGCTTATCCTGTTCCCGGATGCCCAGCTCTCCATCCAGCACGAACAGCGCAACATCGCATTCATCGATTGCCTTCATTGCCCGCATGACGGAGTATTTCTCGACGGACTCATAGACCTTGCCGCGCTTGCGGATGCCGGCAGTATCCACGATGACATACGGCTTGCCATCATAGGCAAAGGCAGTGTCTACCGCATCTCTGGTCGTTCCCTGCTCATCTGAAACGATAGCGCGCTCTTCCTTGAGGATCGCATTGACAAGAGAGGACTTGCCGACATTCGGCTCGCCGATGACAGCGATCCTGGTGCCAGCCGCCTGCTCAGATCCATCTGATTCCTTGAATGCCGCAATGCAGGCATCCAGAAGATCGCCGACGCCGATGCCATGAACGCCGCTGCAGGGAATCGGATCGCCCATCCCGAGCGCATAGAATTCATAGATGCCGGCCATGCGGGATGTATCATCGACGAAATTGACGCCGAGCACGACCTGCTTGTGATGGCGCTGCAGCAGACCTGCAATATAGCGGTCATCATCTGTAAGCCCGGTCTTCCCGTTGACAAGGAAAAGGATGACATCCGCCTCCTCGAGCGCAATGTCTACCTGAGCGCGGATCTCCTCCTGGTACGGCTGGTTCTCCAGCTGTATGCCGCCGGTATCAATCAGCCGGAATGTATTCCCGAGCCAGCTGCCGGTTGCGTAGATCCGGTCTCTCGTCACGCCGGGAGTATCCTCCACGATCGAGATCCGAGATCCTGCCATTCTGTTAAAAATCGTTGACTTCCCAACATTAGGACGGCCAACGATCGCAATCACACCTGTTTTCATATCAGGATTCCTCCTGTTCAATTAATGCATTCGCTTTATTTTCGATCTCATCAACAACCTGTTCAATCGTCATGTCTGAGCTGTCAATTTCAATCGCATCCGCCGCCTTGGTCAGCGGTGAATTCTCGCGGTGCATATCCTGGTAATCACGCCGCTCAATATCCTTCTCGATGGACTCGAGATCAGCATTGCTGAGATTCTGCTCGTGATTCTGCACCATCCGGCGCATCGCTCTTGCCCTTGCCGAAGCTGTCAGGTATATCTTTAGCTCTGCATCCCTGAGAACAACAGTGCCGATATCCCTGCCATCCATGACAAAGCCGCGGGCTCTTGCCATTTCCTGCTGCCGTTCAACCAGCAGTGCACGCACGCCCTTCAGCTTGGAGACATTGCTCGCTGCCATTGATACATGATCCTCGCGGATCTTCAGAGATACGTCGCTGCCATCCAGAAGAACGCTTCCGTCTGCCAGCAGCTCGATCCTGGTATCTCTCAGCATCCTGACCAGAGCTTCCTCATCATCAAGCGCAATGTGCTCTGCGATCGCCTTCAGGGCTGTGCAGCGGTACATGGCGCCAGTATCCAGATGAATATAGCCAAGCTTCTTCGCCAGAAGCTTCGAGATCGTGCTCTTTCCGGCTGCACTCGGTCCGTCAATCGCAATATTGATACGCCTCATCAGATAATCCCCTTTGAGGAAAGGATCCAGTAGACGACGACTGCAAGCACTACCAGCATCGCAATAATCAGCACGATCAGCACAAAGTTCAGCACCTTGTTGGTGTGCTGCATCTTCTCACTGACATCATTGAGGTTATCTTCATAGTCATCCAGCTGGGCGCGCATCTGTGTGGTTTCATTCAGCAGCTGCTGCCGGGTTGCCCGCTCTGCCTCCAGATGCTCATTCAGCGGTGTGCGATAAGATGGGTCTGCAGCAGCCGGTGCGGCTGCAGCCGGCGCTGCCGGCGCGGCAGTGCTCTGCTGAGCAGGGTCCTGGCTGCGGATAAGGCTCTGCACTTCTGCAGCGATATCCTCCTTGGTCATGGTCTGCGTCGGCTCGTCATAGCTTCCTGCCGCAGAATCGACAAAGTCGCTCGGCGCGGAGCCGATTGCATCATTCTTCACGAAAGGGATATCAATGGTGCTGTCAGGAGCGCCCTGCGGCTTGCTTCCGAGCACCGGTGCATTGTCCGGCATGCTTCTTGCAGCTCTCTTCGGAACTGTATTCAGCTTCGGCGCTTCAGGCTCCGGCTGCTTAGCCTGTCTCGCCGCATCCACCTCATTCGGGAAAGGCTTCTTGGCTGCAGGCGTCGGTCTCTCGCCGCGCAGGCTCTTCAGAATGTTCAGATCCGTATTGGTGCTGAACGCATTGCCCTGATCAATGTTATACTGCTTGACTTCATTGATGTAGTCATTCAGATAGGAATCATCATAGGCACTTGTGTAGTTCTCATTCTCGCGGAGCGAAGGCGAATCCATTGCCGGCTTGGCCGCTGCTTCCTGCGTCTTTGCAGGCGCTTCTGCCGGTGCCGCGCTGCTCTCATCGGCATGATCAAGATACTGGCGTCTGCGGGCATGAATCGGATCATGATCCTGCGCCTGATATTCGTCAGGCTCTTCGAAATTATCGCTGTTGATCCGATTGAGTCTCTTCTCGTATCCGCTCAGTTCCCTGCTCTTGATTTCGCTCTCTGTATCATTCTGCAGACGGCTGCGAAGCTCTTCATATTTCTGTTTCCGAGAGTATTTTGTCATTGTGCATCCCCATCAATTTCTATGACATTATATCATAACAGAGCCAGTGATGAACTTGTTTACGGGCCAGTGCAGGCTCTTTGTCAGCGATGCAGAAGCGGAGAGATATGCTTGTACAGCAGCATCGTCAGGACGCTGACAATAATGCCCTTCAGAAGATTGAACGGCGTGGTTGCAAGCAGCACGAAGGAAAGCTTGTCCTTGATGGCAGGAATCAGCGCGCTGCCCATGCCGATCAGCACATCCATATCGAGATGATAGAAATAGGAATAAGCGTTCAGCAGGACAAAGTAATTCAGCAGCACGCCGGCAATGGTCATGCACAGGGTTCCGATAACCATGCCCTTGATCGCGCTCTGCTTTGACTTATGCTTCTGGTAGATGATCGCTGCCGGCACCACAAAGCAGATGCCGATCAGGAAGTTTGCAATTTCGCCGATATAGGCAGTCGTGGTCCCGTGGAACAGCAGGTTCAGCACAATCTTGATTGCCTCGATGACAACGGCTGGGATCGGGCCCATTGCAAATCCCCCGATCAGCACTGCCATCTCGCTGAGGTCCAGCTTGTAGAAAGACGGGATCAGCGGAATCGAGATCTCCATCAGCATCAGCACAAATGCGACCGCACCAAGAATGGCGGTTCGCGTCAGCACTTTTGTGGTAAAGATTCTCGGTTTTGCGGATACAGATGCGGCTGTTTGATTGCTCATGACGGTTTCCTCCCTTGCCTCCATTAAAAAAGAGGCTTCGTGATAAAAACCTCCGGGTATCGCTCTAAATAAATATCGAGAGATAAGCACTCTTTCATCCAGACTTTACTGTCGCCATCGGAATCTCACCGATTCGTTCTGCCAAAGCAGTTCGCGGGGTTTACCGCCGGTCAGGTATTTCACCTTGCCCTGAGTTTTATCGCTCATAATATAACACTGCTCCATGAAAAAGGAAACAGTTTTGCCTGTTTCCTTATTGCAATCAGAGATTCATGATCACGGCGAGAATCTTCAGCAGATCCTGGCATGTCAGCCAGAACCAGAAGCAGCTAATGATTGCAGCCGTGCCGGCGATTATGCCGATCAGCAGCGCCAGCTGTCTTCTGTGAATCCGGCCGGTAAGTTCATATCCGTAATTTCTGAGAACTGACACAAATGCAATCGCGGCAACCAGTGCAGAAAAGCCGATGACCGGATTGAAGGATGTCAGTATTCCGGAGATGGAATATACCAGCCCGGAAACAGAGGATGTCTCGGAAAGAACTGAGAAGACGGTAAACTTTGAAACCGGCTGATACCAGCGGGTCGACATCTTTGCAAACAGCATAGAGGAGCTGATCTCAATAAAGAGCGCCAGAATGATCAGCCTGAACCAGAGCCATACCCCATCCGTGAATGTCAGTCTCACGATGCTGAAGGCATTGGCATTCAGCATCTCGGCAAGAACGTAGATATACACAGCGAGCACGATTGCCCACTTGGAGAATACCTTCCAGACCGGTCTGGACCAGCTATCATGAAGATGATTCAGCCTGTATTCCATGCAGGAATCCGGTGCCGTGAATCTGAGCCTTGCAGTAATCGCCTTGATGCCGCTGCCTGAAGGCTGCGGCTCTTCATCGCTGCTTTCCGCATTCAGTTCTTCGCCTGCATGCATGCTGCCGGAATCAGCTTTCTCTTCCTGGTGTTTTTCCTCAGCCGGTGCAGTTTCAAGGTTCTGATTCATGCTGCTGTCAGCTGCCGCATCTGCTGCAGACGCAGCTGATGCCACTGCATGCTCCGCCGAAGGCTGATTTGCAGAGGCTGCAGTCTCTGCTGCAGGCATCTTCTCCGATGGAAGCTCCTCTGATGGATGCGCGACCGGCTCTTCTGAACTGATTGCTTCAGCAGATTCAGAAGGTATCTTTGATGCCTCTTCCAGTTCCGCACTCTCAGCCGGATGTGCCTCAGCATCTTCCGCAGTACCATTTTCCGCTTCAGGTGCTTCCTCTTTCATCTGTGATTCTGCCGGAGAATACGCCGAAGCAGATGCATCTGCGGCTGTATTATCCGCATGCTCATCGTGCTCGCTGATTGCCTCTGGCGAATCCGTGATCTCTGCATTGCCGTTCCCTGCTTCCGCCGGTGCATCCAGGCTGCAGGAAGCATCATCTGCTTCAGCAGCAGATTCTTCAGGCGCTTTTTCAGCGTCTGCCGATGCATCACTCTGAACAGCATCGACGGAATCAGCCGATTGCTTCACTGGAATCTCATCCTTCTTCTGCTCCTGCACCGCGATCTCTGAAACAGTCTGCTCTGCAGGATCGGATGCTGCAGCGGCAGACGCCTCTGGATGCACCGATGCCTCAGTGGCATCAGGAGTACCGGCAGGCTCTGAAGAGACAGCTGCTGCTTCTTTCTTGCTGCGTGAAGTTTCTTCGATCACATGAATCTCCGCATCCAGCGGAACATCTTTCAGATGATCGCCTTCCTCTGCCGCATTCTGCTGCCCGGCTTTCTCAGGTTCAGTAGCTGTGATCCCGCTCTTTGCATCTGCATTAACGGGCTTCTCAATCTCCTGGATTTCAGCATCCAGGGGAATATCCTTCTGCAGCTCTGCCGGATCCGAAGCGTGGACAGGATCTGCATCTGCATCATTCTTTGGATTCTCCGGCTCATCAGCCGCCTTGATTTCAGCATCCAGCGGGATATCCTTCAGCTGCTCATGATCTTCCGCAGGCTTTTCTTTTTCCGTCTGTTCCTGAGCTGCCGGCTTTTCCTCAGAAGCGGAAGAATCCTTCCGTTCCTTGACTTTCTCTGCTTCTGCAGATGATTCTCCTGCTGCTTCAGATGCAGAGATCTCTTCTGCGTGCCTTTCCTGCTCAATCGTATCTTCCGCGGCACAGGATGTATCGCTTTCATTGCGCCTGTCCGTCTCGCTCATTTTCCCTGCAGATGATCCGCGCCTGCGTGCATGGCTTGCAGCCGGGGTTCCTGAGGACCCTGTCTTTTTTCTGCTTCTTCTGCTTCTCTCGGGCTTTTCAGCAGCATGTGATGAAGCCTCTTGCTCGCCCGGGAACTCTCTTTTTTCTGACATGACCCACCTCGCTTCACTAGTATAAATCAGAATGATAAAAAAATGTGCCGGGCCGGCACATTTTCAGAATTACTTAAGCTCTTCCGGAATACTTGCCATCTGCTGTAGAGATGGTAACCATTTCGCCGTTCTGGATGAACAGAGGCACCTTGATCTCGAGCCCGGTCTCAACCTTTGCATTCTTGGTTGCAGAAGTAGCGGTATCGCCTTTTACAGCCGGCTCGCACTCAACGATCTTCAGGATAACCTTATCAGGCAGGATGACACCGAGGATCTCGTTCTCATACATGGAGATCGTAACCGTGTCATTTTCCTTCATGAACTGCATTTCCCATGTCAGATGCTCCTTAGGGATCTCGATCTGCTCATAGGTATCATTATCCATGAATACCAAGCTGTCGCCGCCGTCATACAGGTACTGCATTTCCTTCTTTTCAATGTGTGCCTGCTCAACCTTGTCGCCGCCTGTGAAGGAAAGCTCATTAATGACTCCTGTCCTCAGGTTCTTGACCTTGACCTTTACAATCATCTGACGCATTGCCGTCTTGTTATGGTCAATATCGAGCACACTGAAGATATTTCCTTCGTGTTCAAATGTTGTTCCCGGCTTTAAATCGTTTACAATAATCATATTTTCACGCTCCTACGGATATATATTTTAAAGGAATAGACTTGTTTGTCAATTAAAAAGCGGCATGATTGCCGCTTATTTATCATCACTTTCCGTTGCTTTCATTCCGCAGGGATAAAAAGTCGAGAACTACGCCGTTCTCAGGGTCAATCTCGATCTCCAGAATCTCGGCAACCGGAGATTCAATGCTCGCTGTGACATTTCTGCCATCCTGCCTGAGCGTAAAGAAGGCAGAGCCGTTCTGAAAGCTGCCATCCTTCAAACAATCGTTTTTCAGCCCGCACTTCACTTCCGAGAGCACCGCATTCTCTGCTGCCTGATACTCGGATATTCTGCGCAGGTTTGCAGCTGATTGCAGGCGGTTGGACTCATTGGTTGCAATTACTGCTGTCAATAAGGCAATTCCGGAAAAGACTGACAGAAAGTAAATGCTGGCAAATCCCTGCCTATTCGTGAACCAGTGCTCTTTCATAGTGGCGCTCCCCTCTTGCATACTGCATCATGATTACGCCATCCCGCTCGAGAAAGGCTGCGTTATCGATCTCTGAGAGAAAGATCTGCGTGCCCGGCTGGAGAATCAGGTGCCTGTTGACCAGTGAAATCTCGGAATCCGCTCCCTGATACTCAAACTGCAGGCAATCTGTTCGAATCTGATATTCGTCACCGATCATCAGGATTTTTCTCAGCTGGCTGAGCGCTATCTCATCCTGTATTTCCTCCGTAAATGTCAATGTCTTCTCAGCTACCTTCAGTGCTGAAACAGTGATCGGCACGAGCAATCCGACGATGATCAGCACAATCAGCAGCTGCTCAATTACGAAGCCGCCGGCGTGCCTTCCGGTGTCTCTTTGCATGGTATGCATGTTCGTATCTCCAGTGCAGACTCTCCATACTGCTGCTCATAAGCATCAATGGAATCTCTGAGACCGGCTTCAGCCGAGCCGCGCATCTTTACTGCCGCAAAAATCAGAGATACCGAGACCGTGACGATCAGGATCGCAATCAGCCCATCCGTCAGCAGAAAGCCTCTCTTATCGAAATACCAGCCTGCCGCCGCCGAGCTCCATGACAATCTCACGAACGGTACCCGCATGCGGAAACTGCAGTGTCCTGGCCTGGCTGATGTTGCCATCTTCGTTAAAGGAAATCTCCGGCAGCTCATTTTCATAGGCATGTTCAAATACCACCCGCTCTCCTTTCAGAAGCGCTTCAGACTGCTGCTGCAGGTACTGATCCGGAAACGCAAGATAGCTGCTGTCCGGCGTCATTCGGAATCCTGCAGCAAGTGCTGTCAGAACTGCCACCACGAAGACGGCAGCTATCATCTCCGCCAGCGCAAATCCGTCAGCCTGCTTCCGCCTGGCCATTGCTGATCCCAATCGTTCGATTATCATCGCATTTTGTCTGCTCTTCGCTCAGCAGGCCGGCATTGATCAGATCTGAGACGCTGCCCGGATCCTCATCATATTCCAGGCGATACTGGACAATGGATGAATCCACCACCTTGACAAGCGCGTCACATCCCTTCCTGTCGACAATGCCAAGCACCTTCTGAATATTTGGAACAGTCAGCAGAAACAGGATGGAAACAATCGTGACAACGATGATCATCTCCAGCAGCGTAAAGCCCTTCTGATTATTCTTTTTCATGACACCTCCTTCTGATGCCTACATCTGCGACATGATGCTGAGCGGCATGAGCAGAACCTGATAGACCAGGATTAATATGGCTCCGATGCCGGCATAGCAGCACATCTGGATTGCTCTGGTCAGGACGACGCACTGACGGTGAATCCGCTCCAGAGACATGGCGAGATATCCCTCCATCATGGTCTCGAGATTGGAGGAGTATACTGCGATCTTCATGAATCTGGTCAGCGCCGGATCAAGATACGGCGATTCTACTGCATGCACAAACGAATCTCCCGTCTCCAGCGATCGCTCGATCTCCGCAGCGAGAAAGCTGATGACCGGACGGTGGCGGATCCGCTTCATGATTTCAATGCTCTGTCTGGTATGAATTCCCATCTTCGTGCATTCCAGAAAGAATCGAATGAAGTCCATGGACGCGTACTGGATCACCATGCTTCCCGGCAGGATGCGCTTCAGCATCTCATATCCGCGCAGCTGATGCGATTCCTGAAGGAACCAGATCGCCGCGGCTGACATGCAGACAAGCATCAGGATCAGGAAAATGGATATTACCCTGGCGATGGCATGGAATGCCGAGAATGAATCCAGCGAAACCCGGAAGCCTCTCATCATTGAAAGAAGCGGCGGGAAGCAGAGTTCATTGAACATGATCAGCCCGCCGACGGTTGCGAGAAACAGCGCACACGGATACAGCAGGCCCTTCCTGTATTCCTTTCTCTGGCTTTCTTCCTGCTGAACCGCATGAATGCTGAGCGTCAGGCTTTCCTGCAGCGGCAGATACTGGAGAAAGCCATCCAGGTATCTTCGATAGATTCCGGGGCAGTATCGAAGCAATGTCTCTGCTGCGGATGCCCCCGCCGAAAGCTGCTCACGGATCTTCTGGAATACCTCCTGATTCCGGCTGCTTCCGAGCAGCTCCAGTGCCTCCTGAAATGTGAATCCATTCTTCATCAGCTGCTGGATGCCCTCGCAGTCCATGCGGTCAATCAAAGTCCTGCGATGCCTGCGCGGAATCCACGATGCCTGCCTCCACTGTCCTGCGAATCTGCTCCCGGAGCGGAATAAACCTGCTGCTGACTGCTGCGTGGCTGAAATAATACCTCACCTCCTCATGATCCATGATTTCATAAACACCGATCTTGCGGCCGTCGCCTGTATCGTACAGGCGCTGGCTGGACACTCCGCAAAGAACATCCTGCAGCTGTATCCTGCTTACCTGCAAATCCATCATTCTCTCAATGGCGTTAGTGCAGGAAGACGAGTGCAGGCTGGTCAGCACCAGATGTCCGGTCAGCGCGCACCGCACTGCCATCTGAGCAGCAATCTGATCGCGGATCTCGCCGATCATGATGATATCCGGATCATGCCGCATCAGCTGGCGGATGCCATCCGCATAGCCCATCTGCTGCTTCTCATTGATCTGGATCTGCACATATTTTTCCGAGTATACCTCGACCGGATCCTCCAGGGTATAGATCTTCTTTCCTGCCGCCGCATCCAGAATTGTATACAAAGATGTTGTCTTGCCCTGCCCCACGGGGCCGGAGAAAATGTATAGGCCGGAGCGATGCGACGTGATCTGCTCCATCCAGGCTGCCTGCTCCGGATCGCTTGACAGGCTGCTGATCTGCAGCGACTCATGATTATTCAGGATTCGAAGCACTCCTGAGGTTACGTGATAGCTTGAAAGCAGCGCAAATCGAAGCGCCAGCCTTCTGCCATCTGCTTCCGCCTCAAAGCGGCCGGTCTGCGGCATCAGCGTATTAGATACATCCAGATTCGCACGATACTGCAGATACCTGAAAAAGCGCTCATCCTCCTGCTGCTTCAGCTGCCGGATCACGCCGTTCACGCGCATCTCAATCAGCACAATGCCATCTTCACGCAGGCTGAAATGAATATCAGTGACGTGATTCCGCAGCGCTACTTCCAGGCAATGAATCAACCGTTCCTCCATCTCGCCTCCTCACTTACTTCATACGCGGCATGAAGGAATTCCCTCAGAATTAAAAAAATCGCCTGTCTCCAGACGATTGCAGATCAGAGTTCAGGCAGCCTGCAGATAGGGATTTACTTTCAGCTCCATGCTGATGGTTGAAGACGGCCCATGGCCGGGATAGACCTGCAGATCTCTGGAAAGCCCGGCAAGCAGATGCAGGGATTTCTGCATCGCAGCCTCATCGCCGGAATAGAGATCCGTTCTCCCGCAGTCGCCGGCAAACAGCGTATCGCCGGTAAACAGCAGATTCCGGTAGCGGACGCATACGCTGCCGGCTGTATGCCCGGGCGTATGATATACCGTCACAGGGAAGGTGCCAATCATCATCTCGCCGCTCGAAAGAGGCTGGATCTCATGATAGATGGGATGGTCAGTTCCATCGAGATGGCGGTCTGCAGACTCAACAAGAATCCTGTCCAGCGGGTGCAGATAGATCGGGCAATGATACTGATCAGCGAGATCATCTGCAGCCATGGTATGATCGGAATGCCCGTGCGTCAGCACGATTGCATCGACGATCTCCTTCTGATCCACCCTGGCAGCGATCTCCTTCGGAAATCTTCCCGGATCAATCAGGAGCACATGGCCGTGATCGTGCAGGACCATGCTGTTCTCTTCATACAGGCCGATCGGCAGAATATCAAGCTTTGCCATGAGTTTAAAAAAATAACCGCAAAGCGATTATTTTTTCTCCTTGTGAACAGTCTTCTTCTTGCAAACTGGGCAGTACTTCTTGATTTCCATCTTCTCAGTGTGCTTGCGCTTGTTTCTGGTTCCAATATAGTTTTCTTCGCCGCAAACAGAGCACCGGAATGTAATGTTCTCTCTAGCCATTAGATTGACCTCCTGAATTAGCAAAAGTAGTATATCATAAACATTTTCCATTATCTATATAAAATTGACAAACCACCTTCAATACCGCGCATATTGCCCGCTTTTTATGCCGTTTCATGTCATAATGTTACCGGAGGCTGAAAACATGAAACGTACTGAAACCCGCCCGATCTATGTCGGAAACGTCCGGATCGGAGGACAGAATCGCTGCGTTCTGCAGTCCATGACCAATGTTCCGGCTAAAAATGTGGACGCCACGGCAGACCAGATCAATGAGCTGGCAGAGAATGGCTGTGAAATTGCCAGAATTGCAGTTCTGGATGAGGATGACGCAAAGGCTATCCCATTCATCCAGAAGAAGATATCCATACCGCTGGTTGCGGATATTCATTTCAATTACCTGCTGGCCCTGAAGTCCATTGAAGGCGGCGTGGATGCAATCCGCATCAATCCGGGCAATATCGGCTCCCGGGAACATACAGAGGCAGTTGTCCGGCAGTGCCAGGACAGGCATATCCCGATCCGCATCGGCATCAATTCCGGATCTCTCGAGAAGGAATTCCTGGAGCAGTACGGCGGTAAGCCATGCCCTGAGGCCATGATTGCCTCCGCTGACCGTCATGTTCAGATTCTTGAGGATCTTGGCTTTCACGATATCTGCCTCTCCTTCAAGTCTTCCAACGTCGCCCTGACCATCGCCGTATATGAGGCAGCCGCCGAGCACTATCCCTATCCGCTGCATCTCGGTGTCACCGAGGCCGGCGGCTTTGCGGAGAGCGCCGTGAAATCCTCGGCAGCCCTCGGCACCCTGCTCCATGAAGGCCTCGGAGATACGATCCGCGTCTCGGTATCCGGCCCGCCGAAGGATGAGATGATCATCGGTAAGCAGCTTCTGAAGTGCTTCGGACTCTGCGAGAATGTTCCTGACCTTATCGCCTGCCCTACCTGCGGCAGGATTCAATACGATATGCTGCCGATCGTGAAGGAAATGGAAGACTATCTCCGCAGCATCCATTCCGATATCACGGTTGCCGTCATGGGCTGCCCTGTCAATGGCATGCAGGAAGCCAGCCGCGCTGATGTTGGCGTTGCCGGCGGCTATGAGACCGGGCTCTTGTTCCGCAGGGGAACCCTGGTCAGAACCGTTCCTCAGAATGAGCTTGCAGCAGCACTGAAGCAGGAAATCGAGTCGATTCTGAAGGAGCGGCAGAACGGCTGATCTTCCGGCCTGACTGAGCTTCATAAAAAAATCTGCCTGTGCAGATTTTTTTCATTTCGTCTCTTCTGTTTCCAGCGACTTGTCCCAGCCCGGTTTATAGATCCCATCCCGCAGCATGCGGATCTCCGTCCGGTACGGAGGCTTCTCGTCAATATACGGCGTCTCCAGTATCTTGGCAGCATGCGCCAGCTCCTGACAGCACGCAACTGAATGAAGCTGATCGAATCCGATCGTGCCGAGGCCGATATTCGCATGACGGTCCTTATGGCTTCCGCGCGGATTCTTCGAGTCATTCAGATGAACGACATGAACCCGCTCCAATCCGATCAGGCGGCTTTCCTCCTCCAGGATCCTGCCGAACCCGCTGATATCATATCCGGCGTCATTCAGATGACAGGTATCCATGCAGATTCCGAAATGCTCCGGATGATCCAGGCCTTCGAGAATCTCAGCAAGCTGCTCAAAGCTGGATCCGATTTCGCTTCCCTTTCCAGCCATTGTCTCAAGACAGATAATGACTCCCTCCGGAATCTCAGGCAGCGCGTTGAGAATCCTGATCGTGCTTGCAATGCCGGTCTCAGCATCCGCTGTCGTATAGGATCCGGGATGCAGCACCAGATAGCGCGCTCCGATCTCATGCGTCCGCTGAATCTCACTTGCGAGGAAGCTGCCTGCAAGCTCAGCGACTTCAGGCTTCACGGAATTAGCCGGATTGATCAGATAAGGCGCATGCACGATCATCCGATCCATCGGCAGGCCGCTCTCCTTCATGAGATGACGCGCTTCCTCTGCATGCATGGCCTCAATCGGCGACCGCCTCGTATTCTGCGGGGCGCCTGTATACAGCATCAGCGCATCCGCGCCATAGCTCAGCGCCTCCCGGACGCTTCCCTCCAGATACAGCGGCGCTGTCATCTTTACGTGACAGCCCAGGATCATTTCCTGCCTGCTTCCTTCTCGGCGATGGTTCTCTTCTTGTAGATTGCCTTCTTCTCTTCCTTGATCTTTGCACGGATGAAGTCGCGCTTCTTCTCGCGATGCAGCTTATCAATCGCTGCTTTGCGCTTCTTCTTGTAGCCTGGCTTGACCTTGGTATTCTTCTTGGTCATCATCATCGAGATCTTCTTCTCAAGCTCATCATCCGGCTTCATGCGCTTCCTGCCGTAGGGCCTCAGCTCCTGCCATTCGCCGCTGCGGCACCGCATGTGAGTGAAATGAATGCCCTGCTTCATGAGCGAGCGGATAGAGGCATCATCGCTCTCGTGATAGAGCGCATAGCAGGTTCCCTCGCTGCCGGCTCTCCCTGTTCTTCCGGCACGGTGAATATAGTATTCAAGATCCTCCGGGAAGCCGCAGGAAATGACATGCGTGACTGCATCGAGATCAATGCCTCTTGCGGCAAGATCGGTGGCCACGACATAAGTATGATTATTCTCGCTCAGCTGCTTCATCGCCTGCTTGCGCTTGCGGCTCTCGAGATCGCCTCTCAGCTCCAGTACAGAGAGACCTGCCTGACGCAGATCCTCGGCGATATCCTTTACCTCTTCCCTCGTATTGGCAAAGATCAGGCATACATAAGGCTGGAAGCCAGGCAGGATCGACTGGATCGTCTGCGTATAGGTGTGGTGATAGCACGGAACGAGGATATGCGTAATGCGGGGATTGAAGCGCTCCTTCTCCTCGATGCGGACTGTCAGCGGATGATGCATGTACTTCTTCAGGAATGGCTTCAGCTGATCCGGCATCGTTGCGCTGAATGCAAGCATCTGCAGCGGCTCCGCCATGCGGCCAGCGAAGGCATCGATCTCGTTCAGGAATCCATATTCAAGCGTCATGTCAGCTTCATCGACAACCAGGATGCCTGCCTTGTCAATGCGCAGCGCGCCGGCATCGAGAAACAGATCGCGGATGCGTCCCGGCGTGCCGATGACAAGATGCGGCTGAGCATTCTCCAGCTGATGCAGCTCGCGGGACCTATCCTGTCCGCCGACAATCAGGCGGATGCGAAGATCCGGATTGATCTCCTGCATATCCTTCGCCTTCTCGAAGATCTGCGCGGCAAGCTCTCTTGTCGGGGCGGTAACGACAGCCTGAACATGGTCTGCCGAGGAGTCCAGCTTCTCCATGAGCGGAATCAGATAGGCATGCGTCTTTCCGGTTCCGGTCTTGGAAAGGCCGATGACATCCTTGCCGCGAAGCACTGAGGGAATCACCTGCTCCTGGATCGGCGTGGGCGTGCGGAAATGGTTATGTGCGATCAGGTCCATCGTCTCGGGCCTGAGATTGAAATCTGCAAAGTTCTTCATAAGTGCTAATTACCTCGTCTCTGTTATACTGAATACGGTCAGATTATACCTGATTTCAAACATTTGTGGAAAGGAACTGCATGGAAATCATACCTGTTGTCCCCCGCGGCTACTGCCAGGGCGTAGTCAGGGCAATCCAGATCGCCCGCCGCACGGTTCAGGAGAATCCTGATGCCAGAATCTACATGCTTGGCATGATTGTCCATAACAGCCATGTCGTTGATGCGTTCCGGAAGATGGGAATCCTGTGTCTTGAGGATCCGGCAAAATCCCGGCTTCAGCTGCTGGATGAGATCAGCAGCGGCATCGTCATCTTCACAGCGCATGGCGTCAGCGATGCGGTGAAGCAGAAGGCACTCGACAAAGGGCTTGCCATCGTTGACGCGACCTGCCCGGATGTTGCGCATACGCATGCGCTGGTGCTTTCGCACTGCCGCTCAGGCGGCGAGGTGCTCTATATCGGCAAGCGCAATCACCCTGAAGCAGAGGGCGTTGTCAGCCTTGATCCCCACGTGCATCTGGTCACATGCCCTGCTGATATCGATCAGCTTGACAGCGGCCTGCAGAATATCCTGATTACCAATCAGACCACGCTCAGCCTGCTTGATACGCGTGATCTCGTCGAGCGGTGCATGCGCAGATATCCGGATGCAGTCAGCATGCCTGAGATCTGCAACGCAACGACCATACGCCAGCAGGCAGTCATGAGCCTGAAGCAGGTTGATGTTCTTCTGGTCGTCGGCGACCCGCACTCCAACAATACCAATCAGCTCCGCGAGATCGGCCTTCGCGCGGGCATTCCCCATGCCTTTCTGATCGAAAGCGCAGCGCAGCTGCAGGAAGACATGGTCAGAGGCGCCGAGCGCGTCGCTGTCACCAGCGGCTCCTCAACCCCGACCGGACTTACCGCGCAGGTGATTGAGGTTCTGAATCAGTACGCTGCCGGCAATCCGTGGCAGACTCCTGCTGAGACTTCTGATCCAGCGATCTGAGATCCTGAAGCTCTGCTTCGCTCAGCCGCCGATAGCAGCCTGGTGCAAGCGATTCATCCAGCACCAGGTTTTTCATGCGGATCCTTCTCAGAAAGGTCACCTCATTGCCAAGCGCCAGAAACAGTCGCTTGACCTCATGGAACTTTCCCTCCTGCAGGATGATCCTGCATGCATGATCCCCGGCCGGCGTGCAGAATGCCGGCAGGCACTGCTCGCCGCCGTCAATGATCATGCCTTCAGCGAGCCTGCGGATATCCGCTCCGCTGACAGGATCCCGCAGGATGCACTCGTATTCCTTGTCAACATGATGCGCTGGCGAAAGCAGCTGATGCGCCAGCGGTCCGTCATTGGTGATCAGCAGCAGCCCTTCCGTATCGCGATCCAGGCGGCCGCACGGAAACAGATCGCGGAACGGCTCATGAATCAGGTCCATGACGGTTGCAGATCCACTGGAGGCGCTGATGACGCCGGCCGGCTTGTTCAGCATGAAATAGACGTACTTCTCGTATATGATTGCGCGGCCATCCAGCTCGACCCCGGCAGTGCCGGGATCCAGTTTGAAGGAGGAGTCGCGGATGATCCTGCCGTCAACAGAGATGCGGCCTTCCTTCGCGACCTTCTTCAGCTCGCTTCTGCTGCCGCAGCCCATGTCGCAGAGATACTTATCCAGCCTGATCATATCGCCTATCTGCTGCGATGCAGGAATGTCTTCACGGCATCCCCGAGGGACCGGTGGAAGATGCCCTCCGGCACCTTCATGCTGGAAGTCACGAAGAAATAGACTGCAGCGCCGACGACGCCGTAGACAGCCAGCTGCCCGACCGCAAGCGCCCGCGAGGTTTCAGTGACATTGAACCCGGCCATCTTCATGAGCACGAATGCGCCATTCATGGCAAGGCAGCCGATGATCATCTTGCCAAGCCGGATCAGGGACATCCGATAGGATACATCAAAGCGGTTCTTGATCTTCGCAAGCGAGAGATAGATGATCGCTCCGGAGCAGGCAACGCTGGAAAGCACAGCGCCGCCGTAGCCGATCAGCTTCATCAGGGGGTAGAAGGTAACGCACTTGACGACAAAGCCGACGCAGAGATAGAAAATGGATTCCTTGCGCAGATGCAGCGTCATCATCATGGAGCTGCAGATCGGCGTAAGCGTGGTCGCGAGCGCGAGGAAGCTGCAGTACTGCAGCACGGATTCGCCATAGTCCAGATTGACGCTTCCATACATGATGTAGTAAATCGGGCGGGCCAGGACCAGCATGGCAAAGCATACCGGCACAGCCATGTAGAGCACGGTATCAAGGCAGGCGCGGATATTCCTGCGAAGCTCCTTGAAGTCGCGCTTTTCCAGCGACACGGTCATATAGGGAACAATGCCGACGGAGAAGCCGGCGCCGAGCACCTGCGGAATGGATGTCAGCTTATCGCACTTGCCGTCCATAATGCCGTAGATGACCTTGGCAGTGTCATAATCCGTGCCGAGCTTCGTCAGCGTCGTGATGAAGAACTGCGTATTGATCAGTGTCTGCGAATTTCCGAGAATCGCCGCAAACAGATAAGGGAGGCCAAAGGCAAATACCTCGCGGATGATCTGCCCGCGGTCTGCGGCCTCTGTCTCCTGGGCCCGTGCCGCCCGCCTGATCGGTCCGATCTGGCGGCGGTCATAGTGCACATAGTAGCCGATCGCCGCAAGCGCGCCGACCGATGTTCCGAGCGCTGCCATATAGACTGCCCAGACGCCCGACATATGCATGCCCTTGACCAGAATCCAGCCGGCAATGAGCAGGAACGCAACCCGCATGAGTTGCTCGAGAATCTGCGAGTCAGCATACAGCTTTAGCTCCTTGAAGCCCTGATAGAAGCCGCGGTAGGAATACAGGATCGGCACGATGAACAGTGCCAGGGAAAGAATGATGAAGGACATCCGCATCTGCTGGATATCTGCCGCAGATGCGCCTGTTCCGAGGATGGAGATCGCCAGCGGCCTAGAGACCAGGCAGAAGATCACTGCTGTCGCAAAGCCGGAGGCAGCCAGGATGCCCGTGGAAAGGCGCCGCACGAGGAGCACGGTCCGATAGTCCTCCCTGCCTGCATACTTGGCGATGATGGCAGCGATTGCATACGGAAGGCCGGCGGAGCAGATCTGCAGAAGAATATTGTAATAGGAATAGGAAGCAGTGTAATAGACCATGTTCTCATCGCCGACGATCGCTGCGAAGGGAATCATGTAGAACAGCCCGATAAGCTTGGTGATGAATACGCCGGCGGAGCTGGTCAGCGAGCCCATGATGAATGACTGCTTGACTTTCCTCCTGTTTTCGGCGGTCATCCTGCGCTCGCTCCGTTTCCAGAAGCTCCGGCATCATCCTCCGGATGCGTGAAGCCATCCATATTCAGCTTCAGGGATATAAACTCGCGCGTCGTATTCTCCAGCGTGCGATCCTTCCATTCCACCACGATCTTCAGCAGCACCTCCGATTCCTGGCACTCACCGCTGAGCACCAGGCCCTTGACAAAGCCGCCCTCCTGATAGGACTGGAACGGGATCAGAGAATACTCCTGCGTATCAAAGATGCCGACAGAAGGCATCATCTTCACCGACTGATCGTACGGGATGTCATTCTCCACAGACATCATGACAACGTCATACATGGCGATCTGCGGCTGATCGAGAAAGATATAATAGCGATGCGTTCCGTCAGGAAGCTCGCTCATCTCAGCGCTCAGGGTATAATAAAGAGAGGAGCCCGCAAACTTGTCGCTGTCCTCGATTGCCGTATAGTATCCCTGGTAGGAAGCCAGCGCGGCGCTGTCAGTGCTGTCCTTTGACTTGCTGCATCCGCTTACCAGTAGAGCTGCCGCTGCTGCGGCAAGTAGAAATCTTCGCATAGGAATACCTCGTAAGGATTATACCATAATGCCTGTTGCATAGAAACGAAGGAAAGCGCCCATGATGAGCGCTCTCCCTTTGATTATGCCTTGAATGTCAGGACGAAATAGTTCTTCTTGCCCTTCTTCAGGATGGTGAAGTCCTGGTCGATAGCCTCGCTGCGATGCATGCAGGCATCCAGAGCGGTTACTTTCTCGCCGTTGACCTGAATCGATCCCTGCTCAATCAGCTTTCTGGCCTCGGACTTTGATTTTGCAAGCCCGCAGGCAGCCAGCGCATCAATCAGCTGAACGCCATCCTCGACCTCAGCCTTGGCGGCGTCCTTCAGCCCGTCTCTCAGCTCATCCGGCGTCAGGTCCATGATGGAGCCATGGAACAGCGTCTCCGTGATCTTCTTTGCCTTGGCAAGTCCCTCGCTGCCATGGACCAGCGCAGTCAGCTCCTCGGCGAGTGCCTTCTGGCCCGGCCTCAGCTCTGGATGCGCCTGCATCTCGGCATCAATTGCCATGATCTCTTCAGGGCTGCGCAGCGACAGGCGCTTCAGGAAGTCAATGATGTCCGCATCTGCCACATTGAGCCAGAACTGATAGAACTGATATGCATTCGTGCGGGCCGGATCGATCCAGACGTTGCCGCCTTCTGACTTGCCGAATTTCGTGCCGTCGCTCTTGGTGATCAGCGGGCTGGTAATGCCCCATACATTCGTGTTCTCGCCCTTGACCTTGCGGATCAGCTCCATGCCTGAGGTGAGATTGCCCCACTGATCAGAGCCGCCGATCTGGATCTCGCAGTGATGAAGGTTGTAGAGATTCAGCCAGTCAATAGCCTGCAGGATCGTGTAGCTGAATTCCGTGTAGGAGATGCCCGAATCCAGGCGCTTGCGAATGGTATCCTTGCTCAGCATATAGGAGACGTTGAACAGCTTTCCGTAGTCTCTCAGGAAGGTCAGAAAATCCATCTTGCCGAGCCAGTTGTGGTTGTTTTCCATGATCGCGGCATTGTCTCCGTCAAAGGACAGGAACTTTGCCAGCTGAGACTTGATGCACTCCGCATTGTGCGTGACCTCTTCCAGCGTCAGCAGCTTGCGCTCAGTCGTCGGGCGCGGATCGCCGATCATGCCGGTAAAGCCGCCGCACAGCGCAATCGGCGTATGCCCCTGCATCTGATACCGGCGCAGCAGGATGATCTGCTGAAGATGGCCGACATGCAGCGAGTCAGCGGTCGGATCAAATCCGCAGTAGCACACCGTCGGCTTTCTGAGCCTCTCTACCAGTCCCTCATAGTTGGTGCAGTCCTTGACCAGGCCTCTCCATTTCAGTTCCTCAATAAATTCCATCTTGATCTCCCTTTCCGGCGCCATGTAAAAAGGCGCCCTCTTCTAAGGACGCCTCAGCGCGGTACCACCTTAGTTCGCGACTCTGTCGCGCACCTTGATTCCTTTATCGCAGGAGTTACGTTCTGCCTTTTGAGACAGAATGCTCAGGGATGTATTCCCGCATCTGTCATCGCTGTCCCTTTTCACCAGCCAGGGCGTCTCTATCGCAGCTTGCAGTGCAGTACTTGTTCCCGTCAATGCGTGTTCATGATAGCACGATCCGAAATCAGCTTCAATCCTTCGTTGTCTGTCTCGGCGTAAACAGATAGCTCAGCTCAATCTCCGGCTCGACATCGGTTCCGCCCTGCAGCATCTTGGTCATTACCCGCATGGAGACAGCGCCAAGATCATAGGACGGAATGGAGAAGCTGGAGATCTGCGGACGGACCATGCTGTTATACTTCGTGTCAATCACGCAGACGACTTCCATCTGCTCCGGAACCTGGATGCCGTTCTCTCTCGCTGCATTCAGGATTGCCATTGCCTGAGAGTCGCGGTTGCCGATCATCAGGTCATACTGGTGGGTCTTCAGCCATGAAGTCAGGAATGCATAGGATGTCCTGGTCTCCGGCGGGATTCTGAGGAAGCCGTCAAACTTGAGCCCCTTCTTCTTGAAGGCTGCCTCCGCGCCCTTTACCATCTGGGCGGTGGAATAGTTGTTCTTGCGATCCTCAATCAGTGCTATCCGATGCTTGCCTTCCTCCAGATACTTCATGGTCAGCTCGAAGATGGCCTTCTCGATATCCACGTAGACGCAGCAGACATTATCCGCCTTGATGCGGTTGCCGATGATGACGATCGGGATGCTGTAGCGCGAAAGCTCAGACATTTCCGGCATCAGCTTGTCATTATAGATCACGACGCCGTCAACTCTCGACTTGATGATATCCTCGATGATATCCTTCACGTTCGTGATTCCCGCGGTCATCGTATGCAGCATGATGTTATAGTTGTAGATCTTGGCAACATCAATCAGGCCGTTGATGATCTGCCCGGTATACGTGAAGCTTGCCTCCGGCACAACCAGGCCGATTGTCGTTGTCTTCTGCAGCGCCAGCCCCTGCGCAATTGCATTCGGCTTGTAGCCGAGCTTCTCAATCGCTGCCTGAACCCGTTCCTGCGTGGGTGCCTTTACGACATTTGATCCATTGATGACACGGGATACCGTCGCCAGGGAAACACCTGCCTCTTTTGCCACATCATAAATTGTTACGCGCTTCATCTGTCTTCCTCCGGCGTCATCTATTTCTTGCTGAGCAGATCCTTGATAGCCTTGCTCCCTTTTTCAGCGAGCTCTTCCGCAGAGCTGCGGGTCTTCTCGATTGCTTCCTGAACTTCCGGCTTGGCGATGAACTCAGAGACACTCTTCTGCAGATTCTCAGCGCCCTCAGCTGCCTTCTTGCCAGCTTCATTCAGCTTCTCGCGGGTGCTTTCCGGCAGCTTATCAGAAATGCTGCGGATCGTGTCATCCGTGAATGACTTTGCCTTCTCACCGGCATCATTCAGCTTGGCCTGAACCTCCGGGTTCTCCTGGATCTCCTTGATCTTGGCCTTGGCCAGATCAACCGCCTTGAACGTATTGTCGCGGATATAGGCAATCGTCTTATTGACATTCGGATCCGCGGCGAGCTCTCCGGCCTTGTTCTTGATCTCCTCGATCGACTTGTTGACCGTATCCACTGTCTTCTCGCGGATGGAGGTAATCTTCTCCTTCTGCTCGTCATTCAGCTTGAAATCAGGAATATTCAGCTTCCTGTCCTCGCGCTCCTCGTTTGCCTTCTCGCTGTCGACATTGATTTCCTGGATCTTCTTCTTCAGATCCTCAACGGTCTTCTCAATGGACTCAATCGGCTCGCGGGTATCGTCTACCTTGATCTCCTTGTTCTCTGCCGGAGCAGATTCTGCAGCTTCAGCTGCCTCTGCAGGCTTCTGCTCTGCTGTTTCCGGCTTCTGCTCTGCTTCTTCCGGATTGACATTTCTGTTCTCTTCTTCACTCATTTGAAGGTTCCTCCTTTTCTGTGCTGCCTGCCTCAGCAGGCTTTGCCGCCTGTGGTGCCGATGGTGCTGTGAAGGTCTCTTCCCTGGCTGTCCTGCGGCCGAACTTATCGCTGACAAAGCTCTTCACGGATTCCATGTTCTCAGCCATGAATTCCGAGGCCTTGCCAACCGATTCCACAGTCTTGTCATGCACCTCATCAATTGTTCCGCTGAGCTTGACCGCGGTATCCAGCGGTGCCTGCAGCTTTTCAATCGATGTATTCGCCAGCTTGATGGTAGGATCGACCGACTGTACTGTCGCTGTCACCTGATCGATCAGCTTCCATGCCTTCTTCAGGAGGATACAGAGAAAAATCAGCGCAACTGCGCCGAGTATCGGGACCAGCTGTCCGCATACGTTTTTCAGATCATAGAGCAGTGCATCCATATCGTATTCACCTCTCTCATGATTATGCGCCAGAAATGAAAAGTTTTCAAGGATCTTGGTAGCGCTTTTATGAAACTTCTTTCACAATCTGATGCGATTCTGCACCAGAAATGAATTATGGTCATCTTCTTCTGCAGCAGAAAGATTGCCGCCCGATATATAGGGTACTTGTAGGATTGATGGCTTTCCAGCAAAAAAGCGTCTTCCTAGAAAGACGCCTTCGTTTCCTGTTCTGCTGCGCCGCCCTTGACCAGTCCTGCCAGCCAGTAGATATCCTTGCTGGACATGAACAGGAATACGGCCGGCTTTTCCTTTGAGAGCACATCTGCGCCAGCCTGATCCTCGCTGAGCACGATCGATCCCGGAATCCGCTTCTGCAGATACGTGATATCGATATCTGTTCCGTCCTGCTTGTCATCAATGCTGGTGAAGTCACAGAGGTAGACCCTGTCCGCCTTCTTCAGCACAGCCGCGAATGCATCAGCGAAGTACTTCACCCGCGATGCCCGATGCGGCTTGAAGATCGCGACGAGCTTTCTGCCGGGGAAGCGCGTTCTTGCAGTATCGATCGTCACGCCGACCTCAGTCGGATGATGCGCATAATCATCAATATAGACAGAGCCGTCATGCTCCTCGACGTTGAAGCGGCGCTTCACGCCATGGAAGGAGGAAAGGCCGCGCTCAATGGACTGCGGATCAATTCCGTTCAGGATGCCGATGCCGATGGAAGCCAGGGAGTTGAGAAGCAGATGGTGGCCGACGAACGGGAACTCGAAATGGCCGAACATCTTTTTCTGGAACAGCACATCATAGGACATGCCGTCACTGCGCTCCTGAATATTCACAGCCTGCAGATCATCCTCAGGCTCTGTGCCGTACCAGTAATGAGGCACAGAAGGATTCAGCCTGAGCATCCTCGCCTGCGCATCCTCGCCATAGATCACGATGCCCTTGCTGACCTGCTCGGAGAACTGCTCATAGGCGCTGCGGTAGTCCGCCTCATCCCTGAAATAGTCCACGTGATCGATATCCACATTGGTGATGATCGCATACTGCGGATGATAAGCCAGGAAATGGCGCCGGAATTCATCTGCCTCCAGGCAGAAGTATTCCGTATCCTTCTCGACATGGCCATTGCCATCGCCGATCAGCCATCCAGTCCTGCCCTTCTCCTGCATCATGCATGACATCATGCCGGTGGTAGTGGTCTTGCCGTGGCTTCCTGCAATTGCGATGGTCTGGTAGCTCTTCATGAACTGACCGACATACTCATGGTACCGATAGCAGGTAACCGTGGGATTGCTGCGGGCAGCCTGCACTTCCGGAAAGTCTTCCAGGAATGCATTGCCGATGATGACTGTCGCATGATCCGGAATGTTTTTCGGATCAAACGGCAGGATCCTGATACCGCGGGCAACCAGTGCATCTTCCGTGAAAAAATGCTTCTCCAGATCGGAACCGCTCACCTCATTGCCGAGATCGTGCAGCATGCAGGCAAGGGCACCCATTCCGGTGCCCTTGATCCCGATGAAGTAAACCTTCATTACCGCGTCCTCTTGGCGCTGCTTCCTGCCGGCGTGCGAACCGTGCCGAACGGGCTGACATTCTCCTGTGGAATCACCGTGGTATTGTCCACCGGCTTTGCCTCATCCTCTGCCGGGAGATCAAGATCCGGGAACAGCGGCTCCTGCTTGGACTCTGCCGCATATTCCTCATCGCGGACCTTCAGGATGTCATCCAGGGAGAAATCAGGAACCTCCTCCTCATTTGACTCCTGATGCGTATCCTTGCTGAGTTCAGCCATCTTGTTGGACTTCTCTACGGTCTTCTGGATGCTGGTAGGCTCCGCATCCTTCGTGATGCCATAGATCGGCGATATAATCTTGGAGACGTTGTCATCATCCTTCTTTGTCGCAGCAGCCTTCGCGGTTGTCTGGACAGCAGAGAGATCCTTCTCATCAACACCGAAGATCGGGCTGATGACAGGCGAGAATTCATAGACCGGAGCAGCCGGCTTCCTGCGCTCTGCAGGTGCGGTCGGCTTTGCAGCTGCCGGACGGGCTGCGGAAGGTGCTGCTGCCGCCGGCTTTGCACGCTGCGGAACGGAAGCACTTCCATCCATATCATCTACCGTGATGCCAAGAGAGATCTTAGGCTTCTCAGGCGCCGGTACCGGATTGACAGGTGCCGGGCGCTGCTGTGCCGGCCGCGGCGCAGCCGGAGCAGACTTGCGGAATACGGAATCCTGGCTCTGGAACGGGCTGGATGCATTCTGCGCATTGGCCGCAGGAACTGCCTGGGTCACATCGATGCGCTGCATCCTTTCAGGCTCCTGCTTTGCCTGTACTGTCGGCTTCACATACTCCGGCTCAGGCTCAGGAGCAGCCTTCTTGCGGCGGCGGGGAGTCTCTACTACTTCTTCCTTATCCTCTTCCTCGTCGATATCCTCATCTTCGTTGACGTCTTCGTCCTCAAACAGTAAATTCTGCAGTTTCTTCAGCATACGTCATGGTTCCTTTCTTCATGATGGTAAATAAACCTATCTTATATTTTATGCTATTTACGGCCGCTTGTTAAGATTCTTTATTCAGTTGGCGATGCGGAAGCGGATGGCGTGGCAGTCGGCTCCGGCGTCATCTGATCCTGGGCAGCCGTTCCCGCATCCGGATAGTTATCAGTCGCGTAATTGCCGCCGGTGATCTGCGTACCTGAGCTGATGCCGGCATAATTGTCATGATCAGCGAACAGCTCATCCACGACGCCGTTCTCCGGCGCGATGTTCTGAAACAGCTCCAGCTTCTTGCGGCTGTAGGAAATCACCTGCCGGTTGGAGAAGTCCGCAAGGATCTCATCCTTCATGATCCTGACGCTTCTTGCAATCCGGATCATCTCCGCCGCGACTTCCGCCGCTTCATACTTTCCGGAGAAGGAATAGAACTCCATGGTCGGTGTGGAGACGATGGTATAGTAGCTGTCATCCATCTGGTAGATATAGACCCGATACTCATTCTCGCTGCCGTCATAGTCCAGATAGCTGCCCGAGACCGAAACCACGGTCTGCAGGCCCTGGACAGTGCTGTCAGCGGCTGAGGCATCCGCATAATAGGCACTCTGGATGATGCCCGGCACATTCAGGTTCATGACAAACTTCGTGCCGTTCAGAGAGAGCACGTTGCTGGTGCGGTCAGAGGAGATCCGGCCGACGCCCGGATCGACATAGTAATAGTAATAGGTGCTGTTATAGTACGGCTTGCCGGCAGGCTCGGACTGCACTTCCGCCAGCTTGTCATTCACTACCGCAGTAAGATCCTGTGCATAGGTTGTGCATCCGGCCAGCAGCAATGTTGCTGCTGCGGCCGCGATCCATAGTCTCTTCATCGCCTATAGTTTACCATATTCAGCAGTTTCCTGAACAGGTTTGGGCGGCAGCGCAGCCAGCTGATAGATCGGCTGCCCGAGCTCCATGAATCTGCTTTCATATTCCGTGATCGCATCTTCCGGATGCGGGCTGCGGCGGTAGTTGACGGAGAATTCTGCAAGTTTCCAGCCGGCGGCCAGGAAGTACAGCACGGAGTCTTCAAACAGGTCCTGATTGTCAGTCTTCATGCGGACCGATCCTCCGTCCGCGAGCAGCTGCTGATACATCGAGAGGAAGCGCTCGCTGGACAGCCGGCGCTTGTGCGTGTACTTCTTCGGCCAGGGATCGCTGAAGTTCAGATGGATCACGTCAATTTCCCCATCCGCGAACCAGCTCATCATGTCCTCGGCGCTGCCGACGATCATGCGGCGGTTGGCAATGCCCCTGTCTTCCTCTTCCAGCGCCTTGCGGCATGCGACTGCCGCGCAGTTGTGCTCCTTCTCGATTCCGACCCAGCCCGCCTCCGGATAAAGCGCTGACATGTGATTGAGATAGTCACCCTTCCCGGTGCCGATCTCGACATGGAGCTCGCTGCAGCCGAGCAGCTTCTTCCAGCTGCCCTTCTGCGCCTGCGGATCCATGTATGCATACTCCGGATGGGCCAGCAGATACGGCTCGGCCCACTTCTTTCTGCGCATTCTCATACTGCATTTACCCCCTGTAAGAAAAGAAGGCTCTAGGCCTCCTTCTTCTTGAAGAATCTCTTTTCTGTCCCGGCATCGCTGCTGCGGTGCTCGCTGCCGTGGCTGCTTCCGCCGTGGCCGCCGTGGAAATCGCCGCGGGCGCCATGCTGAGGACGCAGACCCGGATTGCGCTTCGGCTCAACGTATCCCTCCGGCTTCGGTGTGCATTCCCTTGCGGAAACCTTGACCTTGCCGGCATCATCAACGCTGATGACCTTGACCTGGATCCTGTCGCCCTGATGCAGAGCATCATGGATGTCAGCTGTGCGCTCCCAGGAGATCTCGGAGACATGCAGCAGTGCATCCGTTCCGGTGAACAGAGTCACGAATGCGAAGGAATCACGGACCTCGCTGACCGTCGCCTCGTAGACATCTCCGACCTTCGCCGTGCGGGTGAGGTCATCGATGATGCCGCGGGCCTTGTCAATCATCGCCTGGCTGGTGTGATAGATCGCGATCTGGCCAGTCTCCTCGACATTGATCTTGACATTGTCGCAGTCAGCAATGATCTGGTTGATGGTCTTTCCGCCGGTGCCGATGACATCGCGGATCTTGTCAACCGGGATCATGAAGGTCTCGACCTTCGGTGCATACTCGGAGACATGATCTCTCGGCTTGGAGATGGTAGCTTCCATGTTGTCGAGAATCTGCATGCGTCCCTTGTGCGCCTGGGCAAGTGCCTCGCGCAGGATGTCCATGGTGATGCCGGCAACCTTGATATCCATCTGCAGTGCAGTGATGCCCTCACGGGTTCCTGCAACCTTGAAGTCCATATCGCCGTAATGATCCTCCATGCCCTGAATATCTGTCAGGATGGAGTAGCTGTTGCCGGTGGTGATCAGGCCCATGGCCACGCCTGCAACCATTGCCTTGATCGGAACGCCGGCAGCCATCAGAGACATCGTGCCTGCGCAGATCGAAGCCTGGGAAGAGGAGCCGTTGGACTCGAGCACTTCAGCAACCGTGCGGATCGTGTACGGGAATTCCTCGAGGCTGGGCAGTACCTGCTTCAGGGCACGCTCGCCAAGAGCGCCGTGGCCAATCTCGCGGCGGCCCGGGCTGGACATGCGTCCGACCTCGCCGACGGAGAACGGCGGGAAGTTGTACTGATGCATGAAGTGACGCTCCTTGACAGTTGTCAGATCATCAATGATCTGATACTCATCAAGCGCACCAAGCGTGGTGACGGAGAGAACCTGGGTCTCGCCGCGGGTAAACATGGCGGAGCCGTGCACTCTCGGCAGCAGATCAACCTGGCTGTTCAGCGGGCGGAGCTCATCGAGCTTGCGTCCATCCGGGCGGATCTTCTCTTCAGAGATCAGACGGCGAACCTCGCCGGCCTCGATCTCGACGCAGTATTCCTTGGCCTGCTTCTCGGCCTTCTCGCGGTCTGCCTCATCCTCGAAGGAGAGTGTCTGGCCGACTTCGCGCACCATCTTGTCTGTCAGCTCATCGATCTTGTTATAACGCTCAAGCTTCCCCTTGATGGAGACAGCTTCCTCAATATCCTTCTTGCCGTGCTCGTTGATGTATTCCTTGACCTGCGGATTGATCGCATACAGGATGACTTCCATCTTGGGCTTGGCGCAGGCAGTGATGACTTCCTCTTCAATTGCGCAGAGCTCCTTGATTGCGTCATGGCCGATCTGGAGCGCTTCCAGCATCTCTTCCTCAGAGACTTCCTTGGCCCCTGCCTCAACCATGTTGATGGCATCCTTGGTGCCGGCAACCGTCAGCGTCAGAGTTGCCTTTTCCGTGTCCTCAACGCCCGGGTTGATGACATACTGGCCGTCAACCTTGCCGACAACGACGCCTGCAATCGGGCCGTTGAACGGAATATCAGAAACGCAGAGCGCAAGGGAAGAGCCGAACATTGCGGCCATCTCACTGCTGGCATCCGGATCTACGGACAGAACCGTGTTGACGATCTGAACCTCATTGCGGAATCCCTCTGCGAACAGCGGACGGATCGGGCGGTCAATCAGGCGTGCCGTCAGCGTGGCATGCTCGCTCGGGCGGCCTTCTCTTCTCAGGAAGGAACCCGGGATCTCGCCGGCTGCGTAGAGCTTCTCGTTGTAGAGGACTGTCAGCGGAAAGAAATCTGAATCCTTTGCCTCGTGGCTGGCGGTCGCAACCGAAAGAACGGTCGTCTCGCCGTAGCGGATCAGGACGGAACCACCGGCCTGCTTGGCGATCTCACCATTCTCAATGGTCAGCGTGCGCCCATGAAATTCCCAACTCTTCTTGTACTTCTCCATCTTTTAAGTTTACCTTTACCTTTTCCTTATATTTTAACGGTCTCATTCTACCACAATGAATGCGCTATTGGTATTGTCATTATTTACCTCATTTCATGCACGAAAAAGCCCGCCGGAGCGGGCCTTGACGGAGTGTGTTCAGGCTTCTGTCTTCCAGAGGCCGTGCTTGTTGCAGTATTCGTATACGGCGATGACCTTCTCATCCTCATAGAAATCAACGCTCGGACGATCGCCCGGATTCAGATAGGCAACCCGGAAGTCCTTCTCCGTTACGAGAATGATGAACTGAATGTAATGATCCGGAACCATCGGATGCTCCACTGAGCCAACCGTGACCGTAACCTTGCTGCCTTCTCTCGTGACGACAGGCACATGCTTCTCTGTCGCTGCATCCGTGGAATTAGCCTTCAGAAGCTTCATCGGCTCGCCGCAGCAGATTGTCGGGGACTCCGTATCCTTCAGTGCAACCACAATCTTTCCGCACTTCTCGCAGCGATAAATCTTAAGCTCGTTCATTGATATATTTCCTCCTTGTTTTCAATTGATCTTGATGCATTCATTTTCTTCTTAATGAGAATATTTATCAAATGAAATGCTCAGGATCTTTCTACCTAATTGATAGCATGATTCCCTTCTCTTTTCAATCGCTCCCTATTCCACGGACTTCAGCGACTCGACCATCTCGATATCCGCGAGCTTCCTGCGCATGAAGAGATTCACGAGCAGACCGAAGCCGATGGTCAGCACGACTGAGAGGAAGATGCCGGCCGGCAGCACCTCGCGGCCGAACATGATGTAATCCATCTCCACCTGCCCCATGACGTAATGGTGCAGCAGCCGGCCGATCGGAATGCCGACCAGCGAACCGATGATCGTCAGCACGTTATTTTCCTTGTAGATATATTTCTCCACTTCGCGCCGGCGGAATCCCAGCACCTTCAGCGTTGCGATCTCGCGCGCCCGCTCGCTGATATTGATATTGGTCAGGTTGCCCAGCACCACGAAGGCCAGCGACATGGACGAGATGATCAGCACCCAGACGATCAGGTCCAGTGACTTGACCATGGAATGGAAATTATTGAGGATCGTGTCGTAGAACTGGATATCCTTCACCTGGCTGCTGGCCGCAAGATCCGTCTTCATCGCCTGCAGGTCAATGCCGCTTCTGGCCCGGATCATGATGGTATCCATCTTCTTTGCCGTACCGAATACCTTCTCGTAATAGGCCTGCGTCATGAAGACATAATGCTGGATATAGTTCTCACAGATGCCGGTGACCGTGACCTCCCTGCGGACGCCCGTATCGCTTTCAATCGTCATCTGGTCGCCGATCTTCAGGTGCAGATTATCGGAGAGCTTCTCATTGATGACGACGCCGTCATCGCCCAGCTCTATGGCTCTGTGGCCGACCCTGGTCCGCAGATGGTACAGGTCCTTCAGCGTGTCTGCGCTGTCAAAGACCTGGGCAAAGGCGGTATCATCGCTGGAACTGGCCGAGGAAGATACCTTGGCGCTGTAGCTTGCCGCTACCACTGCCGCATCTACATCATCCCGGCTGCGGATCTGATCGGCAAGCGTCTGCACTTCGCTGGCCGTGACCTCATCCTTGACATGCACCAGCCCGTCGTACAGCTCAATCTCGTCGAACTGGATATTGACCATGGAATTGACAGAATCCTTGACGCCGAACCCGGTAATGAGCAGCGCCGTGCATCCGGCCACGCCGATTACGGTCATGAACAGCCGCTTCTTATACCGGATCAGATTGCGCACGGTCACCTTCCAGGTAAATGACATATGGCTCCATAGCAGCGGCACCTTTTCGATGAAGGTGCTTCTGCCGAGCTTCGGCGCCTTCGGCCTCATCAGCTGCGACGGCACCTCGCGCATGTCATTCCAGCATGCATTCCAGGTTGTCAGTATCATCACTGCCAGGAATGCGGCGCCGGAGAGCAGAACCAGGCTCCAGGGCACATACAGCTTCATCTTCGGCTGGACATACATCATGTTCCAGGCATTGTAGATAATGGCCGGGAACGTAAGAAGGCCGATGACCGTCCCCAGCACGATGCCGATGACCGTTGCCAGCACCGCATAGAACAGGTAGATGGAGGCGCACTGCAGATGCGTGTAGCCAAGCGCTCTCAGGATTCCCAGCTGGCCGCGCTGCTCATCGATCATGCGGCTCATGGTCGTAAGGCACACCAGCGCTGCCACAAAGAAGAAGAATACCGGGAAGATATTCGCGATCGCCGCCATCTGGTTGACGGAATTTCGGTAGGTCTCGCTGGCATAGTGCTGTGAGCGATCGAGGACCGTCCAGCTGCCTGCCTCAAGATCCTGTATATCCTGCTCTGCCTTGTCGAGATCTGCCTTGGCATCCGCAAGCTTCTGGGCGCCATCCGCTTTCTGGTCAGCAAGCTCCTGCCTGCCGTCCGCAAGATCCTGCTCCGCATCGGCAAGCTTCTGCCTGTTGTCATCAATCTCATTCCACCCGTCATTGATCTGGCGCTGCGCATCCGCAACCTTCTGATCAAGCTCAACGGACGCATTGACGGTCTGCTCATATCCCTTCGCGAGCTTCGCCGCACCATCCGCCAGCTGCTGCTCGCCTTCCGCGATGCCATCCGTGATCTGCTTTCGCTGCGCCTGCAGCTCCGCTGTTTTCACCGGCACCGCAGTTCTGAATTCACCGACCGTATTGACGGATGGATCAAGATTCATCGTTGTCAGCAGCTGCTGAAAGGAGGCCTGCTGCGCGGCCGGCATGGCTGTAAGCACGTCATTCAGAAGAGCATCGTCGCTGAAGGGAGAAGCCGAGATCATGCCGGCCAGCGCTGCTGAAGCTGTATCCAGCTGCGCAATCTGCGCTGACAGTGCATTCGAGGCTTCCGTGAAAGATGCTGTATTCATGTCAAGCGTCGGCAGCGCTGACTGCAATCCGCCGTACAGCTGCGCCATCGCGTCGGCTTCCTGATGCAGCACTGCCGCCAGCGTAGCTGTATCCGTATCTGCGGGAAGGCCGCCTGCTGCGGCAGCAGCTGCAGCCTGCGTCTTCAGCGCTTCATCCGGAATCGCGCTGATCGGCATGGCCTGCATTCCTGCCAGCGTGTCTCCCATCGTCTTCAAACTGTCCGCGGCAGCAGAAAGCGAGACGACAGGAAGGCTTTCTGAAAGCCCCATCTTCTTCAGCTGGTCCGGCTGAATGGATGCCTGCAGCTGCACAAGCTCTGCCCTGGTATCCGATATCCTCTGGATCAGATCATCAATCGTGCTGTCATCTTTCAGGCCAAGGCTGCTGATCAGCCCCTTCAGGCTTTCCGGAACCGCCGGATTCAGGCTCAGCGCTGACAGCGGATCAGAGCCCTTGAAGGCTGGTGCATTGATGCTGTCGAGGGCTGCCTGCATGCCGGCAATGCCGTCATCAATCTGCTGGATCAGCGCCTCATATTCCGTCTTCTTCTGTTCGAACAGCTTCTGATTCTCCTTCAGCGATGCCTCGCCTCTGGCAATCTCATCCCTGGCTGCGTGAATCTGGTTCTGGCCGGATATGCTCTGCTCATCCAGCTCCCTCTGGCTGTCCTGCAGCTTCGCGATGCCGTCAGAAAGCTCCTTTCGCCCGTCAGCGATCTTCTGGGCTGCATCCTGAAGCTGCTGCTCTGCATCAGCGATCTTGTCATTGTATTCCTGCAGGCTGTCATTGTATTTCTGCAGCCCGTCCTGATACTTCTCATTTGCATCCGCGACAACAGCATCCTTCCGGTGCGCTGCCTGCGTGCTGCCCAGCGATTCAATTGTTTCCTTGACGGAGAGATCATAGTCGGCATAGCGGCTGGAGAAGGAATTCATCTGCTTTCCCTGCGTGGTCAGCACATTGACTTCCGTATCATAATCAATCGCGAAGGCTTCTTCCGGAATATAGAAGTAGGTCGCGATGTACTGATTGCTCAGCGTGCTGTTCTCCTTTGTCTCATTCAGGTACAGCGGCGTGTCAATCGTCCCTACCACCGTGACCGTGTCAACCTTCAGCCAGTCCGAGAGATCATTATCCGGCCGGGATAGCTTCACTACGGTGCCTACGGCAAGTCCCGGATCAAGATCAGTTCCAGCCTCGCCCAGCACTTCATTCTCATTTTCCGGCAGGCGTCCCTCGCGCAGGCTGAACTGATTGATGGATGCATCCTTCTGATAGGAATGAATCCGCGTCACCAGTGTCGTCCGATCAGAGGCAGCAATCACATCCACAAACTTTGCGCCCTCCGCATCCTTGACCTGCGGCAGCGCCCGGATGGCATCAATATCATCTTCGTCAAATCCATAGTTGGAATAGACCGTGATATCCTTCAGATTGAGGCTGTCGCTGTAGGAATCCACGGAGTAGGACATGAAGCGCGAGCTCGCAGAGACACCGACGAAGAACGCCATGCCGAGCGTGACGATTGCCGTCAGTGAAAGGAAGCGGCCTCTGGTCGCCCTGATCAGTCTCAGCGTATCCTTATGCAGCGTTCTTTCTGCCATTTCTCACCATTCAATCGTATCGATATCAGCCGGTGCCGGATTTGCCTCGGCAGAGATGATACGCCCGCTCTTGACATGGAATACCTGATCGCCCATCGGGCACAGCGCCAGGTTATGCGTGATGATGATCACGGTCATTCCCTGGGCGCGGCAGGTATCCTGAAGCAGCTTCAGGATCTGCTTGCCGGTGACGTAGTCCAGCGCCCCGGTCGGCTCATCGCAAAGCAGCAGCTTCGGATTCTTCGCAAGCGCTCTTGCGATGGCCACGCGCTGCTGCTCGCCGCCGGAGAGCTGCGAGGGAAAATTATTCATGCGCTCCCCCAGCCCGACCTCCTGCAGCGTCGTTGCCGGATCCAGAGGCTTTCTGCAGATTTCCGTGGCAAGCTCCACATTCTCCAGTGCCGTCAGATTCTGGACCAGATTATAGAACTGGAAGACAAAGCCGATATCGAAGCGGCGGTAATCCGTCAGCTGCCTCGCGGTCATCTGATCGATGCGCACGCCATCCACCTCGATCTCGCCGCCGGTCGGCGTATCCATCCCGCCGAGAATATTCAGGATCGTGGACTTGCCGGCGCCGGAAGCTCCGGCAACAACGACGAACTGCCCCTTCTCCACAGCGAAGTCAACGCCGGCAAGCGCATGAATATCCACTTCGCCGACATGGTAGACCTTTGTCACATTCCGGAATTCAATATAGCTCATGCTCACCTCGCGTACGCTGCTCCATATGTTCCATTTTAACCTGACTGGGCTAAAAGAAAACCGGAATTCATCATTCCGGCTTCTCTCAGTCTACCAGGTCCTTACTTTCTCAGGCCGAGCTTCTTGACTACTTCACGGTAGCGGTTGACATCCGTGCGGGCAAGATAGGTCAGCAGATTCTTTCTGCGGCCGACAAGCTTCATCAGTCCGCGGGCAGAAGAGAAGTCCTTCTTGTTGTTCTTCAGATGCTCCGTAAGACGGTTGATCTGCTCTGTGAGCATTGCGACCTGAACCTCAACGGATCCGGTGTCGCCTTCCTTGCGGCCATACTCCTTGACGAGTGCAGACTTTGTTTCCTTCTCCAACATGTTATTTTCCTCCAATATTCTGTCAGACCTTTCAAACCGAGCATCCGCATAGAGGTTGCGGCATCCCCAGATTGAAAGCCTAGTCATCATAGCACGGCAGCAATTTCAATAGCAAGCAGAAACCGCTGAATCATGACGGAATCATGCGATTTTTCAGGAATCCGGAAGGAATTCCTCGAGAACGGTATTAAGGATCTCGAATCCGCGGTCTGTGCAGGCAAGAAAGCCCTCTGCTTCCTGCAGCAGCCCCTGCTGCATCAGCCGGCGGATCACGGGTCCGTAGACCTCCCTGACAGTGCTGCCGAAATGCGCCCGGAACGCTTCCTCAGAGAATCCCCGCTTCAGCCGCAGCCCCATCATGACTGTCTCGAACTGCTCATCCGCTGTGCTCAGAGGAATATCCTGATGGCTGAGCGGATCAGTCAGATAGGTCTTCAGGCTTCGGGTCATATCATAGCGGCGATGCCCCTCCTTGCCGGATGCACCGCAGGAGATGCCGTAGAAATCCTGGTACTCCCAGTACGCCATGTTATGCCGTGACTCGCATCCCGGCAGGCAGAAGTTGGAGATCTCATACTGGCTCAGCCCATGGGCAGGAAGCTCCCTGCAGATCCATTCATACATGTCTGCCTCGAGATCCTCGCTGCATGGCCTGAGTCCCTTTATGGCAAAGACAGTGCCTGGCTCGATGGTCAGGGAATAGAGAGACAGATGGTCCGGGGCCAGCGCCAGCGCGCAGCTTACGCTGTCCTGCAGCTGCGCCATGGTCTGTCCGGGCAGCGAATACATGAGATCCAGCGAGAGATGATGGATTCCGGCCTGCCGCAGCATCGTCATGGCACGCCCTACGCCGGCGGCGTCATGGTGCCGGTTCATCAGCTTCAGCATGACCGGATCCGACGTCTCGAGGCCGATGCTGGCGCGATTGACGCCATGCGCTGCCATGCACGCAGCCTTCTCCTCATCCAGCGATTCCGGATTGACTTCAATGGTATATTCCGCGGCTCCGGCTGCGCATCCGTCCAGCAGCGACAGCAGCTGATCCAGCTGCCTCAGGCTGAGGCTCGTCGGCGTGCCGCCGCCGATATAGATCGTTGATACCGGCGCATGGATCTGCCTCTTCTGCAGCTCTGCTGTCAATGCGGAAAGCCATTGATCCGCGAGATGCTCCTGATAGACAGAATGGCAGAAGTCACAGTAGCTGCAGATCGTGCGGCAGAACGGCACATGCAGATAGAGATGATCAGTGTGATCAGCTCTTGCGGACATCCGTGTCATCCATGGAGAGCACTGCCATGAAGGCCTCCTGCGGAATCACCACGGAGCCGACTGCCTTCATGCGCTTCTTGCCTTCCTTCTGCTTCTCCAGCAGCTTCTTCTTGCGGGTGATGTCGCCGCCGTAGCACTTGGCCAGCACATTCTTGCGCAGCGACTTGATATTGGTGCGGGCAATGATCTTGCCGCCGATTGCCGCCTGGACCGGGATCTCGAACTGCTGCTTCGGGATCAGCTCCTTCAGGCGCACGGTGATCTCATTGCCGCGCTTATAGGACTCATCGCGGTGAATGATCACGCTGAGCGCATCAACCAGCTCTCCGTTCAGCAGGATATCCATGCGGACAAGGTCTTCCTCGCGGTAGCCGATCAGCTCATAGTCCAGAGATGCATATCCTCTGGAGCAGGACTTCAGGCGATCGAAGAAGTCAAAGATGATCTCAGCGAGCGGCAGCTCATATGTGATCATGTTGCGGCCGGCATCAATCGCCTCCATGCTCTTGTAGATGCCGCGCTTATTCTGGCAGAGCTCCATCACGGCACCGATGTAGTCATCCGGCACCATGATCTCCGCCTTGACGAAGGGCTCCTCGATATGATCGATCTTGGACGCATCCGGCAGTTTGGCAGGATTATCGACTTCGATCATGGACCCATCGCCGAGATGCACCTGATAGATGACCGAGGGTGCAGTCGCAATGAGATCCAGATTGTATTCACGCTCCAGGCGCTCCTGCACGACATCCATGTGCAGCAGGCCCAGGAAGCCGCAGCGGAATCCGAAGCCCAGCGCCTGCGAGGTCTCCGGCTCATACTGCAGCGAAGCATCATTCAGCTGCAGCTTGTCCAGCGCATCATGCAGCTCCTCATAACGAGCCGCATCGCTGGGATAGAGTCCGCAGTAAACCATCGGATTCAGCTTCCGGTATCCTGCCAGCGGCCTGTCTGCCGGCGTCACGGCACTCGTCACCGTATCGCCGACATGCACATCGCGGATCGACTTGATGGAGGCTGCGAACCAGCCGACATCGCCGCAGACCAGCGTCTTGACCGGCACTTCCTTCGGGTTGCGGATGCCTGCCTCCAGCACCTCATATTCAGCGCCGGTTGCCATGAAGCGGATATGATCGCCGATATGTATCTCTCCCTGGCGGACCCGGACCAGCGCAATGACGCCGCGGTACGGATCATAGAAGGAATCAAAGACCAGCGCCTGCAGCGGCGCCTTGGGGTCGCCGGCAGGAGGCTGGATCTTCGAGACGATCTGCTCCAGCACCTGATCTACATTCATGCCGGTGCGCGCTGAAATCAGCGGCGCATCCTTGCAGTCAAGGCCGATGATATTCTCTACCTCTTCCTTGGCTACTTCAGGCCGGGCGTTATTCATGTCGCATTTATTGATGACCGGCAGGATCTCAAGATCATTGTCCAGTGCCAGGTAGGCATTCGCGAGCGTCTGCGCCTGCACGCCCTGTGTGGCATCCACCACCAGGATCGCGCCTTCGCATGCCGCAAGAGACCTCGATACCTCATAGGTAAAGTCCACGTGCCCCGGCGTATCAATCAGGTTGAACAGATACTCCTGTCCATCCTTGGCATGATAGCTCAGCTGCACGGCATTCAGCTTGATGGTGATTCCCCGCTCGCGCTCAAGATCCATGTCATCCAGCAGCTGAGCCTTCATGTCGCGCTCCTTGACGGTATCCGTCAGTTCCAGGATGCGGTCAGCCAGCGTGGACTTGCCATGGTCAATATGCGCGATGATGCAGAAATTGCGTATGTTCTTCTGATCCATTCAGTTCTCCTAGTCAAATTTGCGGCCGATCATTGCCCTGCCGGCTCCGTTGGCGAAGGCCTCTGCCGTCATGCGGCTCTTGCCCTCTGCCTGCAGCTCATATACCAGCAGGATGCCGCCCATGCATGCAATCTTCATGGCGCCGTCCTCGAACCCGAGCACCGTACCCGGTGCCTCGCTGACGGGCTGCACTCGCTTCCGTGCCCGGTAGAACTTCACGCGATGCCCATCGATGAGGCCGTAGCTGATCGGCCAGTCGATCAGGGCCCGCACGTGATTGTACAGCGTATTGATCTCTTCTCCTGCAAAGACGACCTGCTCTTCCTCTTTGGAGATGTTGTGCGCAATGGTCGCAAGCGATTCATCCTGCAGCACGCCGGGCAGCTTTCCGGCAAGATACTCCGGCAGGCTTCTGCGCAGAAGCTCACAGGATGCGTCCTCCAGCTTCAGGTTCAGCTCCTCTGTGGTTTCATCCGGCCCGATCGGAACGACCGCTTCTGCATAGACCCTGCCCGCATCCATGGCTTTCACCATCTCCATCAGGCAGACGCCGGTTTCCGGATCGCCGGCCCAGACAGCGTGATGCACCGGGGCGCCGCCGCGGTATTTCGGCAGAAGGCTCGGATGAATATTCAGGCAGCCATGCCTGGGTGCAGCGAGAATGCTGTCAGGAATCATCTGCCCGTAGGCGCAGCAAACGATCAGATCCGGCTGAAAAGCCAGGACCTCATCTGCCTGCTTCCGCAGCTTCTCCGGCTGAATCACAGGAATGCCGTACTGATCCGCCATGGCATGAACCGGCGTAGGCGTCAGAAGATGCTTGCGGCCGGTCGGCTTGTCCGGCTGCGAGACCGCTGCGACGACATGATATTTCTCTTCCACAAGAACCTGCAGGATCTTTGTAGCGAAGACCGGGGTTCCGATAAATACGATTCTAACGTCTTCCACAGGAGTACCTCCACGCGAACTATTATACAGTATCAAGCCTTGATTTCATTGCATTTTAGCGGGTGCTTTGTTATAATTCTTTCGCTAATGCGTTGAATAGGAGGTGTTGGCATGGCAAACATTAAGTCGCAGAAGAAGCGCGCCCTGACGAATCTGAAGAGCCAGATGCAGAATGCAGGCAAGCGTACTGAGCTGAAGACCGCAATCAAGAAAGTCCTGACTGCTGTCGAGGCAAAGGATGTCGAAAACGCTGCAAAAGCATACAACGAAGCAAATTCTGAACTCGACAAGGCTGTAGCAAACGGCATCAAGAAGAAGAATTATGCAGCCCGTCAGAAGTCCCGCCTGGCAAAGGCTGTCAATTCCATCCGCTAATTCAATGGAATGATAAAAAACATCTCCTCTCGGGAGACGTTTTTTTTATGCTCAGAGACAGCGGTCAGCGAAGGCGATCAGCCCGCTCTCCACCTCATCGCGGATCTCGCGGCTGTTGTGGATCTCATGCCGGTATCCGGCGTAGGCCCTGACCTCGACATGATGGCCGGTGCTGATCAGGCGGTTGGCGATGTGATAGAGGCCCTCGCCGTAGTTTCCGCAGGGATCCTGATCGCCGGAGATCAGATAGCATGGCAGCCCTGAAGGCACCTGGCCTGCCCATTCCTCTGCCTCGATAAACTGATACAGGCGGAAGAAGTCATAGATCAGCTGATTGGTGACATTGAAGCAGTTGAACGGATCATGTGCATGATCCGCGACGATCCTGGGATCCTTCGAGATCCAGTCATTCGGCGTCTTCGCATCCGGGAATCTGCTGGTCATCCCGGCAAATGCCTCCATCATCCATCTGCCGCCCTTCTCGGCACCGTGCCCGTTCAGGCAGGCCTCTTCGAGGCCGTCATCGTTTCTGCACATTGCCTCAAGTCCCTGCGTCTGCGAGACATTCCCGCACAGCATGAGCCCCTTTAGATCTGCTCCGAACATCGCTGCGTATCCCCTTGCAAGCATGGAGCCCCAGGAATGCCCGAACATGAGATACGGCAGATCGGGATAGAGCCCCTTCATGAGATCATGAAGCGACTTCTCATCCTCGAGATATACCTTCCAGGCATCCTTTCCGGATGTGCCCGGGTCGCCCAGCGTGCCGCTGTCATATCCGGTCTTGCCATGCCCGATATGATCATCGCATGCGACGATATAGCCTGCTTCCGTGAACCTGTCAATCATGTGAAGATAGCGGCGGGAATGCTCGCCGAAGCCGTGAATCAGCTGGATGATGCCGCGCGGTGCATCCAGCGGCGTATAATACCAGCCCTTGACCGTGTCGCGTCCATTATGAGACGCAAAAGACAACTCGTGCACTGACATGATGATCTCTCTCCTTGAGGCAGCGCTTCTGCCTGTTTCTTCTGCCAGTCTAGCATGTTGCCGGCGAAAATGACAGGATGACGGTGAATGGATTCCAACGGAAAAGAACTGCCGCTTATTGAGCAGCAGTTCCCGCTTCTGCAATCTTCCAGTCTGCCAGCGCCTCCAGGAGATGCCCGCCGGCTTCCTTCATTCCGCTGCCTGAGAGAATTTCCTCGATCTGGCGGATCTCCTTCCGGCAGTGCTGCCGATAGATCTCCGTGGGCGCCTGCAGCAGGCAGGGCCCGCATCGCTCCTCGAGTCTGGAATAGGGATCATGGTCCCGCGCGCTGATCTCCATGACGACATAGTCATGGCCGCGGTCTTCCACCATCTGCTCAGCCTCGATCGTCATGCGGCGTGAGCTGATCCAGCCTCTCAGAAGCATGAGATCGGTATTGGACTGCACCAGGATCTGCTTCATGGCCGGAAGCCTTGGCGCCGCCGCCGATAGAATATCTCGGATCGTGTAGAATCCCATGCCGGCCAGCACGGCGCATTCCGTATCCGCGGGGACTCCCGCAAATCCATCTGACAGGATGCACCGGATCTTCCCTTCAAGGCCAGCGGAGGCGATATGCTCGCGGGCCTGGCTCAGCGGGCCGGGCGCGACATCGCATGCATAGGCACGGGGAATCCTTCCTGCCCGGATCAGCGAGATCGGAAGCTGGGCATGGTCTGTGCCGATATCAGCCAGTACCATGCCCGGTCTTACCATCCCGGCGATCATTTCCAGCCGCCGGTTCATATTACTTGTCGAAGAAATCCTTCAGCCGCTTGGAGCGGGTCGGATGCTTCAGCTTGCGCAGCGCCTTTGCCTCGATCTGGCGGATGCGCTCACGGGTGACATTGAATTCCTTGCCGACTTCCTCCAGCGTGCGGGTGCGGCCGTCATACAGGCCGAAGCGCAGCCGGAGCACTTTCTCCTCACGGTCTGTCAGGCCGCTCAGGACATTGTTGATCTCATCCTTGAGCAGCTGATTGTTTGCATACTCATCCGGGCTCATGGCATCCTTGTCCTCGATGAAGTCGCCGAGGTGGGAGTCATCCTCCTCGCCGATCGGGGTCTCAAGCGATACCGGCTCCAGCGCGATCTTCTGGATCTCGCGGACCTTCTCCGGAGAGATGCCGTCCATATGCTGGGAGATCTCCTCCGGGGTAGGATCGCGCCCCAGCTCCTGCACCAGCTGACGCTGGACGCGGGTGAGCTTGTTGATGGTCTCGACCATGTGCACCGGAATGCGGATCGTTCTTGCCTGATCGGCAATGGCACGGGTGATTGCCTGGCGGATCCACCAGGTCGCATAGGTACTGAACTTGAAGCCCTTGGTATAATCGAATTTCTCGACTGCCTTGACGAGGCCCATGTTTCCTTCCTGGATCAGATCCAGGAACAGCATGCCTCTGCCGACATATTTCTTGGCGATGGATACGACAAGGCGTAGGTTGGAGGAAATCAGGATATTCTTGGCCTCCTCATCGCCCTGCTCGATCCGCTTCGCGATCTCAGGCTCATCCTCCGGCTTCAGCAGAGGAACGCGCCCGATCTCCTTCAGATACATCTTGACCGGATCATTCAGCTGCATGGATGCGCCCTTGCCTGCATAGGCAGACAGCGAGGCGGTCTTGCGGCCATGCGCGGAGGTGACTACCTGAGGAATATCCTCATCTTCCTCCTCGATTACCTCGACTTCCTCAACCGCATCCGGATCCGCATCTTCCAGCACGTCGATGTCTTCCTTCTCCGGAACATCGCCGTCATCCTCAAGCAGATCCAGCTCGGTCTCATCCAGTGCCTCGATGTCCTCATCCTCGGAGACCTTGATCTTCGCGTCCGAGAACCAGTTCCAGAGATCATCCATGTCCTGATCGCTCAGATCCAGATGATCCAGGGATGCCATGATGTCCTTCTGATAGATGACAGCATCCTTCTGGAAGACAACCTGATAGTCTTCCTTCAGCTCCTCCAGCGTCTTCAGCTCCTTGCGCTTGCCGACATGCTTGTATACATCAATCTCGGTATGCTTCTTCCCGCCGATTGCCTTCTCTACTTCCGCGAGCTCCTTCTTGTCGGCTTCAGCCGGTGTCTTCGCGATGCTGTCCGCGGCCTTCTTCTCAGGCTTTCTTTCAGCGCCTTTCTCGATCTTCTTCTCCGGCTTTTTCTCGGCCTGCTTCTGGGGCTTTGCAGCGGCTGTCTTCTCCGCTGCCTTTGCCGGAGCAGCTGTCTTCTTCGGCGCCGCCTTCTTCTCGGGCCTGCTCTCCGCAGCCGGCTTCAATGGAGTCTTCCTCTCCGGCTTTTTCTCTTTTGCCACACTTGGCTTCTTTGCGGGGGTCTTGACTGCAGCAGCCTTCGCCGGTCTTGCTGCCGGCTTCTTTGCGGCAGTCTTCTTTTTCTCATCCGCTGCCTGCTTCGCGCTCACAGCGGGCTTTCTGACTGCCTGTTTCACGGCAGCTGCCTTTGCCGCCGGCTTCTTTGCCGGCACGGGCTTCTTCGCTGCCTTCTTAATGCTGTTCGCTGGTTTCTTCATCAATGTACCTCCTCAGGTCTCTCAGGCATTCCTGGTACTCCTGCATGATCAGCGCCCTGCTCTCCGCATTCATCGGCTGCGTCAGCTGCTGCCGGAATGCCTCGGTCTGGGCCTTCTTGGCGCTGATCAGGATCTTCCGGATCGCGCCGCTGATCACATTCTCATCGTAGGGCTGCTCATATTCCGCTGATGTTGCAAGACCGGCAATGCGATTCCGCACTTCCTGATCCGCTGCCTCATCCATCAGCTGATTAACCGTCAGCCTGCCGCTGCGCCAGGCATCGACAATCATCATTGCAAGCTGATTTCTGTCGGCGTCCAGCAGATATCCGATCTTCTGCTCAAACAGCTTTGATGCGCCCGGATAGGCCATCATCTGCGCCAGGATCAGATCCTCCGCCTCGGCGGTTCCATCCGGCACTGCGGCCGGCTGCACTGCCTTCTGGCGGATCGGCGCTGCTTCCTTCGGCGCATACTCGATCCGGATGCCGCTCAGCCTTGCCAGCTGATCGGTGAAGTACTGGCGGTCCATCTCGTCATCCAGGCCGGCAATCTCCTCCTGCGCCTTCCGGACAAACTCCTTCTTGTCCAGATAGTTCTCCAGGTTGTACTGGCCGGCAAGATACTTCAGCACGAATTCCATCCAGGTAATCTCCTGGCTGGCCAGCTGCCGAAGTGCCTCCGGTCCCTGCTTCCGGATGATCTCATCCGGGTCAAGACCCGTCCGGTTGTCGATGATCGTGACAGTGCAGCCTGCGCTGCGGGCCATCTTCGCCGCCCGCCAGGTCGCATTCTGGCCTGCCGCATCGCCGTCATAGCAGAACACCATGCGCGCAGCCAGCCGCTTCATGAGCAGGATCTGGTGCTCCGTGCAGGAGGTTCCGAGCGTGCATACCGCATTCTCCATGCCGGCGCGGGCAAATGCAATCACATCCGTGACGCCCTCGCAGATATAGACCTTTCCTTCCTTGCGGGCAGAAGCTCTTGCCCGGTGGGCATTGTAGACAATATCGCTCTTCTGGAAGAGATCGCTGTCATTGGTATTGATGTACTTGGCCGGGCTCGAGGGATCAATCGTCCTGGCCGAGAAGCCGATCGGATTGCCATGCGCATCATGGATCGGGAAGGTAATCCGATCGCTGAATACATCATGGATGCCGGATGCACCGGTGCGGATGACATTGCAGGCGACCATGTCGCTGTCCTCATACCCCTTTGCCTGCAGGAATGCATGCAGGGTATCGCCGGGAGGCTGATATCCGATTTCGAACATCGTGCGGATATCTTCCTTCAGCCCGCGGTCGTCGAGATAGGCGCGGTGCTTCTCTGCCGCAGCCGTGTTCATCTCGTACATGGTGTAGCGGATGGTCTCATTCATCACTCTGTACAGCGCTGCCCGATGCGGATCCACCTGCTGTGCTTCCGCGGAAGGCTTTGAGGAAAGCTCAAAGCCGACCAGGTCAGCCACCTTCGCGACTGCTTCCGTGAAGGTGACCTTCTCGTAGTTCTGCACGAAGGTGAAGACATTGCCGCCGGCACCGCAGACAAAGCACTTGTAGATCTGCTTATCAGGAGAAATGGACATGGATGGCGTGTGATCATCATGAAACGGGCATAATGCCTTGTAGGATTTCCCGTTCCGGTGAACCTGCAGATAGTGGCCGATGACCTCGACGATATCTGCCTTGCTTCTCAGCTCGCTGATTTCCTCTTCGCTGATTCTTGCCATTGCAGTCCTTTCTCTATTTTCAGAAGCGGATTTCCTTTGCGATCTTCGCCCTGACTTCCTCGACGCTCATGCGCTGCTGCTGCATGGTATCGCGGTCGCGGATCGTGACGGTTCCGTCCTGCGTGGTCTGCTCATCAATCGTGATGCAGTAAGGCGTGCCGATCTCATCCTGGCGGCGGTAGCGCTTGCCGATGGAGCCGGCCTCGTCATAATCGCACTCGAAGTCATAGGAGAGATCATTGCGGATCTTGCGTCCGAGCTCGCCGTAGTTCTTGCGCAGCGGCAGGATCGCAGCCTTGATCGGTGCCAGCACCGGGCTGAAGTGCATGACGATTCTCGTCTCGCCATTCTCCAGTGTCTCCTCGTCATAGGCATCCGTGAAGAACATGAAGAACAGGCGCTCGACGCCGACCGCCGGCTCGACGACATACGGCAGGAACTTCTCGTTGGTCGTCGGATCGAGGTATTCAAGATTCACGCTGCTGTGATTCTGGTGCTGCGTGAGATCATAGTCCGTGCGGTTCGCAATGCCCCACAGCTCGCCCCAGCCCCACGGGAACTTGTACTCGATATCCGTGGTTGCCTTGGAATAGAAGCTGAGCTCTTCCTTCTCATGATCGCGGTAATGCAGATTCTCCGGATTTCCGCCCAGGCTGTAGATCCAGTCCATGCAGAACTTCTTCCAGTATGCAAACCACTCATCATCAGTGCCCGGCTTGCAGAAGAATTCCATCTCCATCTGCTCGAACTCGCGGGTGCGGAAGATGAAGTTGCCCGGGGTGATCTCATTGCGGAAGGACTTGCCGATCTGGCCGATGCCGAACGGCAGCTTCTTGCGGTACGCACGCTGGACATTCTTAAAGTCGACGAACATGCCCTGCGCAGTTTCAGGGCGCAGATAGATCGTGCTCTTGGCATCTTCCAGGGTTCCCTGGAATGTCTTGAACATGAGGTTGAACTGCCGGATCGGCGTGAAATCATGGCCGCCGCAGTCGGGGCACGGAATATTATTCTCGCGGATGTAGCTCTCCATCTGCTCATTGGTCCAGCCCTCGCAGGAAACCCTGCCCTGAGACCAGCTCTCGATCAGCTGATCCGCGCGGTGGCGGGTCTTGCACTGCTTGCAGTCCATCAGCGGATCGGAGAATCCCTTCAGATGTCCGGATGCCTCCCAGACCTTCGGGTTCATCAGGATTGCGGCCTGAATCTCGACGTTGTTCGGATCTTCCTGGATGAACTTCTTCTGCCAGGCCTTCTTGATATGATCCTTCAGCAGAACACCGTAGGGACCGAAGTCCCAGGTATTAGAAAGTCCGCCATAGATCTCAGATCCCTGAAACACAAATCCGGTATTTTTGGCGTGGTTGACAATCGTATCAAATGTCTTTTCCATGAATATGGTTAGTCCTTCCTATCTATAGTGCAAACGTTAAAAGTATAGCACTGCAGAGAGGTTCATTCAATGGCAAAAAGCCTTTTGTAAAGGCTGAATGAGCGCAGCTGGACCCCCGCGTGCTCCTGCAGGATACGGGTAAGCGTTTCCGCATCTTCCAGGGCATTGGAGACATGCTGCTCCGCTACTTCCGCCTGGCTCAGCAGCGCCTTGTTCAGGAGGCGGAACTGATGCAGCTGCGCGGGATGGCCAAGCGGAATCTCCGCCCTGCGGGCGCAGCTCTCGCACAGAAATCCGCCGTCCTTCACGCTGATCGCCGCAACCTTCGTCGAGCCGCAGACAGCGCATTCATCCACATTCGGCCCGATGCCAGCCTCAGCCAGAAGCCGGGCCAGGAAAATGGCAGTCACGACATCGGTTCTCCGGCCCTGATCGAGCAGTGAAAAGCCCTCGTCCAGAAGCTGGAATGCTGCTCTTGAGAACAGGGGATCAGAATCCTCATAGGTCAATGCATCTGCCGCCTCGGCGAGCACTGCCGCTGCCAGCGACGCTGCCAGTGTCTCATGCATCTGCCGGTAGAAATGAATCGTGCTTGCCGTCTTCATCCGGAAGATTGTGCGGTCATCCCGGTAATCGAGCAGAAACTCCGCCTCCGTATACGGCAGGATGGAGCCGGCATTCTTTGATGCCATCTTCCTTGCGCCGGCAGCGATCAGGGAGATCTTTCCATATTCTTCCGTAAGCACGGTCAGCAGCACCGCATGCTCGCGGTAATCCGTCTGCTTCAGGATGAAGCCGGCAATCCGGTCATTCATTCGTCGGTATTCCCGTAGCCGAACTCGCTGATCCTGCTGTCGCGGTCGCGCCATTCCGATTCGACGCGGACAAACAGGTTCAGCACCACCTTGCAGCCGAGCAGGCGGCTGATATCCTTGCGGGCAAGGGCCGTGATCTTGGCCAGCATGCTGCCCTGCTTTCCGATCAGGATGCCCTTCTGGCCCTCCCGCTCAACCAGCACCACGGCGCTGATATGGCAGACCTCATCTTCCATTTCCTTCTGCTCAACAAGCACTGCCGTCGCGTGCGGAACTTCCTCTTCCGTGCAGTAGAGCACCTTCTCGCGGATGATCTCGGCAATCCGGAAGTTCTCCGGCTCATCGCTCACCATATCCTCGGGATACATGGCCGGCTGCTCCGGCAGATACCGCTTGGTCGTCTCGATCAGATCGGAGAAGTCGCTGCCCTCCAGCGCCGACAGCGGAAAGAACTCCGCAAATTCAAACTTCTGCTGCCAGGAGGATAGATGCTCCAGCACCTTGACTCTTGACATGCGGTCCACCTTGTTCAGGATCAGGAATACCGGCGCTCCGGCCTGCTTTACCATGCCGAGAACGACTTCATCTCCCTTGGAGAACGGCACGGTGCCGTCGACGACCAGATACACCACATCCACGCCCTGAATGACATCAGCCGCCTCCCGGTTCATCCGGCTCTCCAGCCGGTGATGAGGCTTGTTGATGCCCGGCGTATCAGTAAAGACGATCTGCGCATCCGGCAGGCTTAAAATGCCGCGGATCTGCGAGCGGGTCGTCTGCGGCTTATCAGATACAATTGCAAGCTTTTCCTTCATCAGGGCATTGAGCAGCGTGCTCTTGCCCGCATTCGGCAGTCCGGCGAGCGCCACGAATCCGCTTCTCATCGAATCACGTCTTCCTGAGTGAACTGCATCGGCAGAAGCTCACGCATGCAGGTATCCACTTCATCTTTCCCGTTGGAAAGATAGATCGGCGTATCCTCTGTCAGCAGCTCGGAGAGCACCTGGCGGCAGATGCCGCACGGCGCCGCGATGCGACCGCCGTCAGAGACGATCGCCAGCGCCTTGATATTCTCCTTGCGGCAGCCATTGGAATAGGCTGCGAACACCGCAGAGCGCTCAGCGCAGTTGGTAGCCCCGAAGGAGGCATTCTCAATATTTGCGCCCCAGAACTTCCTGCCGTCGTCTGCCTCGATGCAGGCGCCGACATGATACTTCGAATACGGTGCATAGCTGTTCTTCATTGCCTTGAAAGCTTCCTGAATCAGTTCTTCCTTTGTCATTTTCCAGATCTCCTTGTCATAGATGATTCCAGAGGATCAGCAGTGCATTCGCCAGGGCGATCAGGGACGCTGCCAGCACTGCGCCGGCAGCCAGGTCCTTGATGGTGCGGATGCGCTCATCCTGCGCCAGCGTATGCAGATTGCACAGATCCTCTATGCAGGTATTCAGCATCTCGGCAGTGATCACGGCCCCGATGCAGACCAGGACAGTCTGCCATTCAGCCGCGCTCAGATGCAGCATCAGCCCTGCAGCCGCCGCAAGCGCTGCCAGCAGAAACTGCAAACGGATGCTGCGATGCTGCAGGCCAAGCCTCAGGCCATGAAATGCCGGCCCGAACTTCTCCTTCAGCCGGCTCATTTTCTCGCGATGATCGGATCCAGGATCCGGTCCTGCAGCGCGAACATGACCTTCTCGTCCTTCGGCTTCATGTGATCATAGCCGAGGCAGTGCAGCATGCCGTGCGTGAACAGGAAGCCGACCTCGCGCTTCAGGGAATGCCCGTATGCGCGTGCCTGCTTCTCTGCATAGTCAATATTCAGGAAGAGATCGCCGAGATCCTCTTCTTCCTCTGCCATCTCGCCGGCGAATGCACTGTCGCGGATCGCGAAGCTGATGACATCCGTCGGCCGGTCGACGCCGCGGCAGTCCCGGTTGATCTGATGGATCGCGCGGGAGCGCACGAAAGTCACCGACAGCTCCAGATTCTTGCTCAGGCCGAGCGTTTTCTCGGCGGAAGATGCAATTCTGCGGAACATCGGAAGATATTTTTCGCAGTTTTCACTGGTTCGGTTGATCAGGGTTATTTTCATCGTCAGGCCCGCCTTTATCACTATTATAGCGGGTTCAGACAGTTCCTGAAAGACGTTTCAGGATACGTTTGAGTACCCGTCCTTCGTTGACCTATGGAAATGCGTTTTGTAAAATAGAAGTTAGGCCTTTGTAAAGTTGGGACGGTAAACGCTTATGACTTTGGCATCGATTCGCTGGGACATGATTCTGGGAGGGTTCGGCCTCTTCATGTTCGGCATTCAGTTCATGGGGGACGGCCTGAAATCCGTCGCCGGAGATCAGCTCAGGGATTATATAGACAAGTACACAGCCAACCCATGGAGCGCTGTCCTGATCGGCGTCATCCTGACGATCCTGATGCAGTCATCCTCTGCATCCACCGCGATCACGATCGGCTTTGTCCGCGCCGGCCTGATGAACCTTCAGCAGGCAGCCGGCATCGTCATGGGTGCCAATATCGGCACGACCGTCACCTCATTCCTGATTTCCCTCAGCATCGACAAGTACTCGCTGTACATCATCTTCGCGGGAACGATGCTCATCTGCTTTGCCAAGCGCCGCAAGACCAAGTACATCGGCAATGTCATTCTCGGGTTCGGCCTGATCTTCTTCGGACTGAGCGCCATGGGCGATACGCTGGCAGCCCTGAAGGACCTGCCGGAATTCGAGGGATTCGCGCTGGCGATGTCTGACAATTCCTGGCTCAGCATGTTCACCGGTGCCCTGCTGACTGCGATCGTGCAGTCCTCGGCAGCTACCATCGGCGTCATCCAGAAGCTCTATCAGGCCGGAGCACTCACGCTCAAGGCCTCGCTGCCCTTCATGTTCGGCGCCAATATCGGCACGACCATGACCGGCATCCTCGCCGCCATCGGCGGCTCCATCGGCGCCCGCCGCACTGCCGGCCTGCACACGATGTTCAATATCTTCGGCACGATTGTCGGCATGATCATCCTGCTGCCGTATACCAACTTCATTGCCATGATCGGCGCCTCGGCCGGCCTGAATCCGATGATGCAGATCGCCGTCGCGAACATCATCTTCAAGACGGCAACCACGATCTGCTTCATGCCGTTCCTGTCAAAGCTTGTCGCCCTGATCTCCAAGATCGTTCCGGGACGCGAGCCGGAGCGGCCGGAGGTCAACATCGACGAGCTCGACGTGAATGTAGGCAGCTACCTGCCCTCGGCAGCGATCTCTGCCGCCCAGCAAGCCATCTGCAAGATGGCAGATGTGGTCCGCCAGGATATCGGCGAGACCAAGCAGTTCATGAACGGACCGCATACCTCCGAGGATCGGGAGATGCTGAACCAGAACGAGTCGCTGATCAACAATCTCGACAAGAAGGTCACATCCTATCTTGTCAGCATCTCCATGGAGACATCGCTGACCGCGCAGGATACCCAGGATGTCCGCCTGAATCTGGATGTGGTCAAGAACCTGGAGCGCCTTGGAGATCTCGCCATGAACCTCACGGAGTTCTTCTCGATGGTCTTCGATGACAACGGAGAATTCACGGACTACGCCATTCAGGATATCAACACGATGTTCGATATGCAGCTGCACATGTTCAACCGTGCCATTGAGATCTACAAGACCAGGGACGCCTCCCTGTACTCCTCCCTGATGGCAGATGAGGATGCGCTGGATGCCTATGAGTATCAGGCCCGCCAGGCTCACTTCGACCGCATGGCGAAGAACGAGTGCGGCTCCGCCATTGCCGCTTCCGTCTACTGCGACATCCTCGGAAACCTCGAGCGCATGGGCGATCACTGCTGCAACATCGCCCGCGACACGCTCTCTTCCATCGATGCCCCGGCTGAGCAGCCTTCCCCGAACATTCTGTTCCGCAATCACTGATGCAAACGAAAATGACGCTTCAGCGGCCTGGATTCAATCGCTGGAAGCGTCATTTTTTTGGTAATGTAATTTCTCACGGGGATTTAAAAAAGTCCCCTCTAATCTTTGATGGGGTTATGCAGCCGCGGAAATGATGATTTGTCTTAATTGATCAGTCGTCATTTCATTGTAAAAAAGAAGTTCTAAATCATCTGGTAGAGAGATCTTTCAGATGAATGGCAGTCAAGCTACTTTCTATATAGAAGCATGTGCAAAGTAGACAGGTAATATTTCAAGGTGTGAATCGCAATAGCCCATCTTAGGCGCAGTTTGAAGTTGAGTTTGATATAATCTCATCAGGCATAAAATGCCTCCCTCCATATAGAACTTCTGTGACAAGAAAGCTCTAGTATGGAGGTGCTTTTGTATATGAGGCAATAGTATCGTTGATCACCCCGTGAAAGATTACAGGGCCTCCCCACGCAACGAATAAAGAGGTCAAAAATCGACCCCTTAGGAAATTACAGCCTATCCCCGACCCCGTAAGAAATTACTTAGCCATTTTTTTCTCTGCTATTTCTTCTGCGCGCTGTAGCGCTCGATGATCTTCTGCACGAGCGGATGGCGCACGACATCATCGCTGGTCAGCTCCATGATGCGGATCTCATCGATGCCTCTCAGCAGGCTGCTCGCTTCGACGAGGCCGCTGACAGTTCCGTACTTCAGATCCATCTGCGTGATATCGCCGGTGATAACCATTCGTGAATGGAAGCCCAGCCTGGTCAGGAACATCTTCATCTGGGCCGGCGTCGTATTCTGGGCTTCATCCAGGATAGCGAAGCAGTCATCCAGCGTACGGCCGCGCATATATGCAAGCGGGGCGATCTCGATCGTTCCCTTCTCAATGAGCTTCTCGGTCTGCTCCACGCCGAGCATGTCATGAAGCGCGTCGTAGAGCGGCGTCAGATACGGATCGACTTTCTCCTTCATGTCGCCGGGCAGAAAGCCCAGGTTCTCGCCGGCCTCGACTGCCGGACGGGTCAGGACAATGCGCTTGACATCGCCCTTCTTCAGCATGGAGACTGCCTTGATAACGGCCAGGAACGTCTTGCCGGTGCCGGCAGGACCGATCGCGAAGACGATCGGATAGCCTTCCATCGCCTTGACAAACTCGAGCTGTCCCTTGGTCTTCGGCGCAATTGCACTACCGGTCAGCGTGCGGCCGATGATCGTGCTGGAGAAGTCATCGAAGCTGACCTTCTCGCTCTTTGAGACCAGGCGGCACGCATAGATGACATCCTGCTCGGAGACAGGCTGGTTCTTTCTCGCCACCTCGTACAGCGCCATCAGCACATCCTGAATCTGCTGAAAGATAACATCATCGCAGTCCGCGATGGTAAATGTATTCTCCCGGAAGGAGATCTCCTTGCCGAAGCATTCGGCAAGCGCCCTGAGGTTCCGGTCTTCCGTGCCGCACAGGCTCATCGCCTGCATGCCGGTCATATTTTCAAATCGTATCGTTCTGGTTGTTTCCAAATTCACCAGCTCCCTTCAGTCCCGTTGTCTGTATTCTAATACTGAATGCCGCAAATAGGCAAAAAAAGAGAGGCCTTTCGGCTTCTCTTTACTTGCCACGTCTGCGAGCCTTGCGCGCAGCTTCGCTCTTCAGCTTTCTGCGAACACCCGGCTTCACATAGTACTCTCTCTTACGAGCCTCAGCAAGGGTTCCATTGCGTGACACCTGACGCTTGAAACGGCGCAGCGCATCATCGAGGTTTTCATTCTCCTTGAGAATCACTTTTGGCATTTGCTACCCCCCTTCCTGATTTACAAAGCAATTACTATATTACCAAACAGGCCATCAGAATGCAATGTTTTTATGCATCCAGTTATGCACCTGAAGCCCTGTTCCGGACGGTGATCCCTCAGATCAGATCCGCTCCGTGGCTGGTGCCGATCCGCTCTGCACCGGCCGCGATCATGGCATCCATATCCGCTCTTGTCCGCACGCCGCCGGCTGCCTTGACCTTCATGGAATCGCCGACCGTCTTCTTCATGAGCGCAACATCCTCCGGCGTAGCTCCGGCCCTGGAGAACCCGGTGCTGGTCTTGACGAAGTCAGCTCCGGCAGCCATGGCATCCCTGCATGCCCGCACCTTTTCCTCATCCGTGAGCAGGCATGTCTCGATGATGACCTTCAGGATATTGTCCCCGACGGCTTCCTTGATGGCATGGATCTCATTCGTCACATAGGCATCATCGCCGCCTCTGAGACGGCCGATGTTGATGACCATGTCCACTTCTGTGGCACCCTTGGCAACTGCATCCCGTGCCTCGAATACCTTGGACTCTGCTGTCATTGCCCCAAGCGGGAAGCCGATAACGACGCAGACCTTGACATCAGTGCCCTCAAGCTCCTCCTTCGCGACGCCAATCCAGCTCGGATTGACGCAGACGGAGGCGAAGTCAAACTCTTTTGCCTCCTGGCAGAGCCTGCGGATGTCCGCCTCGGTGGCATCTGCCTTGAGCAGGGTGTGATCAATATACTTGCTGCGCTTCATTCTGTATCTCCTCCTTCATTGAAGTAGTACTTATGCAGAACCTCGCGGGCAATGGCATCATCGCCCTCGTAAGGCTCTCTTCCGAATTCGCGGTAGATGAACTTCTCATCGCCCTTGCCCATGATGATGATCGTATCGCCCTCATCGGCAATCTCCACCGCCTGGCGGATGGCATCATAGCGATCCTCGATGATCACGTATGGCGTCTTCTTGATGCCGGAGGCGATCTCATGGCAGATATCGATTGGCTTCTCATTGCGGGGATCGTCCTCCGTGAGGATGATCATGTCCGCATACTTGTCCAGCAGCTGCCCGAAGACCGGGCGCTTGGCGGTATCACGCTTGCCGGCGGAGCCGGTGATCGCGATGATCCGCTTCTGCCTGGAAGTGATTGCGGAGGCATACCGGCAAAGCTGCTCAATGCCATCCGGCGTATGCGCGAAGTCAATCACGATGTTGAACGGCTGCCCGATATCGATCCGCTCCATGCGGCCGTCAATCTGCTGGATATGCTTGATATGATCCAGCATCTGCGTAATCGAGAGCCCCTTCAGGTTGAGGGCCGCGATCGCAGCCAGCAGGTTGTAGATATTGAACTGCGCTACCAGATTCGTCTCCAGCTCATACTCCATGCCGTTGCACTGCAGCGTGAATATGGTGCGGTCCTTAAGCAGCTGGAATTTCGTGACACGGTAGTCCGCATCATTGTTGATGCCGTAGGTATAGACCTTGCACGGGCAGTCCTTGACGATCTTCATCCCGTACGGATCATCTGCGTTCGTGATGGCTACCGCATCCGGCTTCAGATGATCAAAGAACTTCTTCTTGGCCTGGAAGTAGTTTTCCATGGTGCCGTGATAGTCCAGGTGATCATGCGTCAGGTTGGTGAAGATGCCGACATCGAAATCAATGGAATCCACTCTGCCCTGCTCGATGCCGATGGAGGATGCCTCCAGCGCGCAGGCCTTGATCCCGGCATTGACCATGTCGCGGAGAATGCCATGCAGGTCATCGATATCCGGCGTGGTCAGCAGCGGCGGCAGCTTGACGCTGCCGTAGGAGATCGCAATCGTCCCGATGTAGCCGGTCGGCATATGATCATTCAGGATATCGCGGATGATGCATGCGATGGAGCTCTTGCCGTTGGTGCCGGTCACGCCGAACATCAGCAGCTTATGGGACGGGAATCCATAGAAGGCGTCTGCCACGCGGTTGAACGCGGTATTGACATCCTTCACCTTGATATAGGTCACGTCCGGATGATTGATCGGGATCGGCTCGCTGTATACGATGACCTTTGCCCCATTCTCGATTGCCTGCTCCACGAACCGGTGCCCGTCAAACATCATGCCGCGCACGCAGAAGAAGATGGAATCCGGCCGCTTCCTGCGGCTGTCTGCCATCAGGCTCCTGATCTCTATCTCCGGTACATTGTCAAACAGATCTGTCAGCTTCATTTGCTATCGCCTCGCTCCAGTCAGCTGATGCCCATCGCGGCGCGTGATCAGCACGTCGGATATCTCGCCATGCGGGATGCTGCCCTGCACAGAGACCTCGAAATACTGTGATGCATGCCCTCGGGAGAATCCGTTTTCTTCCGATTCCGCCAGGATCTGAGCGGTCTTCCCGATCCAGCTGTCCTTGTAGGAATCATACAGTTCCTCCGACAGCGCCAGGCATCTCGCTGCTCTTGCCTTCCTGACCTCGGGCGCGACCTGACATGGCAGCGATGAGGCTGCCGTGCCCTTCCGCAGAGAATACGGGAAGACATGCAGGAATGAGAACCGGCAGCGCCTCAGGAAGGCAAGCGTCTGCTCGAATTCCTCCTCCGTCTCGCCGGGAAAGCCGACGATGAGATCAGTGGAGATCGAGATATCAGGAATCATCCCGCGGATCCTCTCTATCTTATCATAATAGGATTGCGTATCATACGGCCGGTTCATGCGCTTCAGCACCGCATCGCAGCCGGACTGCAGCGGGATGTGGAGATGCCTGGCAATGCGCGGCTCCTGCTGCAGCAGATCCAGGAACTCGTCGCTCAGCTCGGTCACCTCGATGGAGGAGATGCGAAGCCGCTCCAGCGCCGATGCCTGCTGCAGGATGCGGCGCATGAGCTCAGCGAGGCTGATGCCGTATTCATGGCCATAGCGGCCGGTATGAATCCCGGCCAGGACGATCTCCCGATGAGACTGCGACAGCCGCACTGCCTCGCTGACGGCAAGCGACGGATCCATGGAGCGCTCGCGCCCTCTTGCGTATGGAATGATGCAGTAGCTGCAGAACTGATTGCAGCCGTCCTGCACCTTCAGGTAAGCCCTGGTCTGGCTCTCGAAATGATCCATGAGCAGATTCTCAAAAGCACTGCCTGCATGCAGATCCTCAAGGTCCGCGATGCGCTGATGATCCCTGGCAAATGACTCGATGTACTGCGGGATCAGATGCTTGTTGGCGCTGCCGACCAGGATATCCGCATCCTGCAGGGAGTCCGCATCAACCTGCGCATAGCAGCCGGCTACCGCGATGATCGCATCCGGATGATCCCGGCGCAGGCGATGGATCTTCTGACGCGACTTCTGCGCTGCCGTATTGGTAACGGCGCACGTGAAGACAAGACATGCGCCGCAGCCTGGATCTGATTCCTCCGCGCGCTGAAAGCCGCGCTGCTCAAGCAGAGCGGCGACGCTTTCCGCCTCATAGGAATTGACCTTGCAGCCGAGATTCAGCACGCAGAATTTCATTGATTTCTTCTCTTCTCTCCCTGCTCGGCAATGACGCTCATCGCATACAGCGATGCGGTCTCTGCCCGCAGGATCCGCCGGCCCAGGCTGACTGCCTGAAAGCCCATATCGGAGAGCTGCGAGACCTCAGCCTCGCTGAAGCCTCCCTCCGGGCCGATCACCACCGTGCACGGCCCTCCTGTCAGAAGGTCCGACAGCATTCCGGACTCGCTTCCCGCCTTCTCATAGGCAGCCGCATTGATCTCGCTGCGATAGGAAGCAAGATCCCTGAAGGAAGCTGTCTGCACCACCTCCGGAATGAGGTCGCGCTTGCACTGCTCCGCCGCTTCCCGGACGATTGCCTGCCAGCGCTCCATCTGCTTTGCAGAGCGCTCCTCGCGGGCGCGGACAACGCAGCGGCTGGATTCAAACGGAACGATCCTCGCAGCGCCGAGCTCCGTCAGCTTCTGCAGGACAAGCTCAAACCACTCCCGGCGGATGAGGGCAACGCAGATGGTCGCCGCCGACGGCAGCTCGCGGGAGATGGGATCTTCCTGCAGCACCATGGCCGCGAAGCCTCCGGGCACCGGATAGCCATCGGCGTAATAGCCATGGCCCTGATATACCAGGCGCACTGTCTCGTGATTCAGGCGGAGCACCGTGCCGGCATGATGCGCCTGCGCTCGGTCAAACTGATACTCCCTGCCGATCTGCAGGGGAACCTGCGAAAAGAACTGCTGCATGCATGTCAGCGGATGGCCGGCTGCTCAGTCGTCATCCTTGTCCTCCTCATTCTTCGGCCGGATCTCGACCTGGATCTCAATGACCTTTCGCTGATCCGCCTTCGTGACCGTGATATGAAGATTCTGATAGTCAAACACGTCGCCGATCTGCGGAATCCGCTCCAGCTCATGAATTACCCATCCGGAGACCGTGATGAAATCAAACTCATCCTCTTCCGGCTCCACGTCAAAGCGCTCCATCATGTCATCGATATCGGCATCGCACTTCACGAGATAGGTGTGGTCATTGATCTTCTCATAGTATTCCTTGACCGTGTCATGCTCATCCCAGATCTCGCCGACCAGCTCCTCGATGATATCCTCCAGGGTGATGATGCCCTGCGTGCCGCCGTACTCATCCAGCACCACGGCAAGATGGAGCTTGGCAGCCTGCAGCTGCTTCAGCAGCGCCGATATCTTCGTATTGGCGCTCGTATAGATCACCGGCTTGATGATCTTCCGCAGCATTCCCTTGGAATGGTCATTGTCCTGATAGTAGAGATTGTAGAAGTCCTTCTCATGAATCACGCCGACAATATTGTCAACGGATTTCTCATACACCGGCAGGCGTGAATAGCTGTTCAGGCGGAACACGCGCTCCACCTGATTCAGCGGCGTGCCGAGATCCACGGCAACCACGTCCACGCGCGGCGTCAGCACGTCCCTGACGTCCTCGTCATTGAACTCGATGGCAGCCGAGATCAGATCCGACTCATGCTCCTCGAGGTCGCCATCCTTCTCCGCCTCATCCACCATGGTGATCAGCTCATCGGAGATATCGGGATTCTCCGGGGTCAGGTGAATCACGTGATGCACCAGATGCTTCCATCCCCTGAACAGCAGCGACAGCGGAAAGAGAATGATCATCAGGAACCGAACCAGGCCGGAATACCGTACCGCAAAGCGCTCCGGCACCTGCTTGGCAATGGACTTCGGCGTGATCTCGCCGAAGACAAGCACGATGACAGTGATGGCAATGGTCGCGATGGTGGCGCCGGCATCTCCGTAGATATGCGTAAAGAGCACCGTTCCGATCGTTGCCATGGTAATATTCACGATATTGTTTCCGATCAGCACGGTAGACAGGAACTGATCAAAGTTGTTCAGGATCTTCAGAGCCTGCTCAGCGCCCGGCACATCATCATTCGCCATGTTCTTGATGCGGATCTTCGAGGCGCTGCTGTACGCGGTCTCAAGCGCTGAAAACATCGCTGATAGCAGAACAAGGATCACGATCGCGAGCACCATCATGGAGTCATTCTGCGACATGATCATGCCTCCCGGGCTCGCCGGACTCTGCCCTGCTTCCTAAATGCACGCCTGAATCATCAGGCACGATAGAACCTTCCAACTTTCATCAACATCCTTTCGATGAGAACGATTATAGCATCAGCGCCTGCTGCAGCGCAAATCACGCAGGGCTCCGGGCCAGCCTGAGACAGGGCAATGGCAGAATAAAGAGCACTTCCCACTCCGCCTGAAGCTTGCCTCAGTGGATTGTTCCGTGCTCTTCCGGATTCCTGTTTCTTCCGCTGCCGCATCCTGACTGCCGGCAGCTGAATGCTATGCCTTCTTCTTGTAGAGCGCATTCCCGATTCCCTGCACCAGCTGCACGAAGATGATCAGCACGATGGAGGTGATGACGAGATATGCCATGTCGTAGCTCTGGTATCCCTTGCGGATCGCGACATCGCCGAGGCCGCCGCCGCCGATCGTGCCGGCCATTGCCGAGGCGCCGACCATGTTGATGATCAGGAGCGTGATGCCGTTCAGCAGGCGCGGGATGGATTCCTTGATGTAAACGCGCAGGATGATCTGCATATCCGTGGCGCCGAAGCTCTTGGCAGCCTCAATGACGCCGGCATCCGTCTCCCGCAGCGCATTCTCGAAGACGCGGGCGATGAACGGGATCGCATAGATAGTCAGCGGCACAATTGCCGCGGTCGTGCCGATCGACTTTCCGGCCAGCGCTCTTGTCACCGGGATGACGATGACCATGAGGATGATGAACGGAAAGGAGCGGAATACATTGACGATGACATCCAGCACGCCGTAGACGGCGCGGTTCGGCTTGAGGCCGTCCGGCGCTGTCAGGGTCAGCACCACCGCCGGGATAATGCCGACGATCACCGCAATGAGCGTGGAGAAGAACACCATGTACAGAGTTTCCCCGGTTGCCTTCAGGATTACATTCCACATCTCACAGCACCTCCCACTTCACGTTCTTGTGATCCAGATACTCCAGCACCTTGAACTTGTCCTTGTTCTCGATATTGATGACGAGGCTGCCGAAGATATTGGTCCTGAACTCCTCCAGCTTGCCCCAGCAGATGGAGAAGTCGATGCCGAGCTCGCGGGCCATCTCCGTGATGACCGGCTCATTGGAATCCTCCGTGAAGAACAGCTGGACATTGACGCCCTCCTGCGGCAGCGCCTGTCCCTCCTCGCCAAGGAACTTCTTGATGTCATCGGAAGGATGCACGAACAGCTCCTCCGGCCTGCCCTCCGCAAGAACCACGCCGTGCTTCAGGAATGCCACCCGCTCGCACAGCTGCTTGACGACCTCCATCTGATGCGTGACCACGACGATCGTGATGCCGAGCTCATCATGAACCTTCTGCAGCAGCGTCAGGATCTCCTTGGTGATGCGCGGATCCAGCGCGCTGGTTGCCTCATCGCAGAGCAGGATCTTCGGATCATTGACCAGGGCTCTTGCGATGGCAACACGCTGCATCTGCCCGCCGGAAAGCTCAGACGGCTTGGCATGGATCTTGTCGCTCAGCCCGACCAGGTGAATCAGGTTGTCAATCTTCTTCCGGGATTCCGGCGTCTTGGGATCGACGCCCCAGAATCGCATCGGCAGCGCGACATTGTCGTATACGTCAAGCCGCGTGAGCAGATTGAAGTTCTGGAAGATCATGCCCATATCCTTGCGCAGCTCACGCAGCTGCCGCTTGTCGGTGGATACCGGCTTTCCATCCACGATGATGCTGCCGGAATCGTAGGACTCCAGGCCGTTGATGCATCTCAGCAGAGTGGACTTGCCGGCGCCGGACTGGCCGATGATCCCGTAGATCTCCCCCTCGTTGACATGAATATTGATGTCCTTGAGCACCTCGAGGTCCCCAAAGCTCTTTCTTACGTTTACCAGATCGATCATAGTCGCGCTCCTCAGGTATTCTTTACAAAGCATAAATGTTCAGGGGAGATACTCCCCCGAACATTCATGATGATATCGGATTAATGCTCAGTTCGCTGCGGAACCGTCTGCGTTGATGAAGGATGTGATGACAGATCCCTTGTAGGTGTCCTCAATGTACTTGGCAACCTTCTCCGAAGTGATTGCCTTGACGAGAGCCTTTGTCTTTTCGGTGTTCTCCTGGCCCTGCTTGACGACGATGAAGTTCGTGCGGGCAAGCTTGGTCTCATCTGTGAATTCCTCAATCTCAAGTGCAGGATGCGTGGAAGGAAGCTTTGCCTCAAGCGCGTAGTTGCCGTTGACGACTGCGACTGCGAAGTCAGAGAGCGAGCGTGCTACCTGTGCTGCCTCTACCGGCGTGATGACATATCCGTGCGGGTTGAGATCCGCATTGCCATTGAAGGTTGTCTCGGTGACATAGTCCGTGGTTCCCGGATCCTTGAGCAGGCCCTTCTGAACGAGCAGCCTCAGCGCGCGGTCCAGGTTGTCGGAATCATTCGGCACGCCGATCGAGTCGCCGTCCTTCAGATCGCTGATCGAGGTCAGCTTTGCGGAATAGATGCCCATCGGCTCAATGTGAACGCCGACGGCAGCCGCAAGATGCAGGCCGTTAGAGGAATTCTGATCATTCATATAGCCAAGGGTCTGGAAGTAGTTGGCATCCAGGGATCCCTCTTCAAGCGCGGTATTCGGAGTGACATAGTCCGTGAATTCGGTGACTTCCAGGGTCCATCCGTCGGCTGCCAGGACATCCTTGACGACGTCATTCAGGATCTGTGCATGCGGAACAGAAGTTGCGCCGACCTTGATGACCTTGTCGGATGCTGCGGATGCTGAAGAAGCTGCGGTGGTTGCGGCAGCGGATGCGCTGGAGCATCCTGCCAATGCGAGTACGAGTGTAGCGGCTGCGATTTTCTTGATTGTGATGGTCATTTTCTTTTCCTCCCTTGAGTGTCTTGAATAAGAGATATCGGGTGATGAAACAAAAACTACGCCCTCAGCTGCTGCTGCAGCTGTAAGGGCGTAGATTTACGCGTTACCACCTTACTTTGAAATGACCTCACGATCATCTCCTCTTCAAGTACGCTGATCCAATCAGAAATACTCTATGTCTGTAACGGGACAGCCCGTTGTGACCTACTTATCGGCCACACAGCTCCGAGATCATGTTCACCGATCATTTGCATATCCCTTTTCAGCTTGCCGGGACTCTCTGGAATGCAGGTAGGTCAGCTACTCTTCTCTTCTCTGCTTTATGCTTTTAGTCTATCCCTGTTTTCATAATTGTCAATCACAATTTTCTGAAAATATTCTGCATTTGTTTTCATGACATTCATGATACGAAAAAGCCCCCGCTTCTGCGGAGGCTTCCGTATGACTAGTTGCGGCTGAAGAAGTTCGGGATGCCGGATGCGCTGTCAGAATCATCTGCTGCAGCTGCACCGCTTCCGAAGGACAGGTCGGAATCATCTGATGCGATGACGCCCTGCGCAGCGGCAATCGGATTCGTATCGACTGCCGGTGCATCGGTCGGGATCATCTCAGGCTTTGGAAGATCGAAGCCGGTAGCGATGACGGTGACAATGATGGATTCCCCGATCTTGTCATTGATGGCAACGCCGAAGATGATATCGATGCCATTGCCTGCAGCCTCGCGGATGCAGTCAACAGCTTCCTGAGCATCATAGGCGGACATGCTAGCGCCGCCGGTAACATTGACGATGGCATTGCGGGCGCCGGAGATCTGTGCTTCCAGCAGCGGCGACTGAATTGCCTTCTCGGCAGCTTCCTTCGCCTTGTTCTCACCCTGTGCCATGCCGATGCCGATCAGAGCGGAGCCCTGGCCTTCCATGACAGACTTGATATCCGCGAAGTCCAGATTGATCATCGCCGGCACTGCGATCAGGTCAGTGATGGTCTGAACGCCCTGGCGGAGAACATTGTCAGCTTCCTTGAATGCATCCTCAAACGGAATGTGGCCAATGACCTCAAGCACCTTGTTGTTGGAGATGATGATCAGGCTGTCGACATATTCCTTCAGCTGCTCAAGTCCCTGCTCTGCCTGGATCATGCGCTTGCGGCCTTCAAAGGTAAACGGCTTCGTGACGATGCCGACTGTCAGGCAGCCAAGCTCCTTGGCGATCTTTGCAAACAGCGGAGATGCACCGGTTCCGGTGCCGCCGCCGAGTCCGGCTGTCAGGAATACCATATCCGCATCCTGCATAGCCTTCTTGATATCCTCTTCCGACTCGACTGCTGCCTTGCGTCCGTTATCCGGATTGCCGCCGGCGCCGAGTCCTTCCTTGCCGAGCTGAATCTTATTCTGGACAGGAGATACATCGAGGGCCTGCAGATCCGTGTTGGCTACGTAGAACTCAACACCCTGAACGCCTTCCTGAACCATTCTGTTGACTGCGTTGCTGCCGGCACCGCCGATACCGAACACCTTTATCCTAGCAATCTGATTGTAAGTTAAATCTGCCATAAAATCTTCCCTCTCTTACTTCTTCCCGTCGAAGAGTATCCCTTTCAGCTTATTGGTCAGCGTGTCTTCTTTCCCGCCGTTTTTGTCCTTGTCGCGATAGGATACCGACTTGATGAAGGCATCCATATCCAGGCTGTTGTCCGTATATCCTGTGATTGGCAATTTATCTTTATAAGCGTAGAAAAGGCCGAGGGTTGCCGTGAGACCTGCATTCCTTCCGCCGAGGGTTTCAGGAATATAGTTCTTTGCCTCACAGTTCAGTTTCTTCTGAAGGAGTTCATTCAGGCCCTGCATTTCCCCGCCTTCACCGGTAATAATAACAGTTGTGGAGCCTGCTTGCAAGATTGGCTTGCATAACTCGGCAATCCCGTCAAGCCATTTTTCGACATCCGGCATGACCGTCTCGCAGAGTTCCTGCTCTGTCAGTTTCTGCGTCTCGCCGTTGGACGACCAGATATGAACCGGGTTGGTGGAATAGATCTTTTCGTTGAGACGGGCACTGTACTTCATCAGCTCCACTGCCATGTCCGTCTTGAGCCCGTACTTGTCGACAATCGTTCCGGCCATGGTGCCGACGCCGGCCGGGGCAACGAGGCAAGTCGTGAGGCGGCCTCTCGAGAGCAGGCCAAGCGTCGTGGACTGGCGCTCCAGCTTGAGAACGATGACATTCTGATCCACCGCCTGCTCGAACAGCGCAGCTTCCTTGGCTACTGCATAGACATCCAGGAAGATGTCCATGACCTGCAGGCCGGCAGCCTCCACGCAGGAGACAAGATCAAATGCGAGCTTGCGGTCCGCGCAGAGCAGATCGATATCCACGATCAGCTCTGATGCCTTCTCGCCGATCGGGATTCTTCTGGAGGAGATTCCATTGATCGTATATTTCACGCAGACAGTCTGGATCAGGGCAAGATTCTTTCCGATGTTGACAGACTCCGCCTGCTTGATCGCCCTGCGGATATCTGCCACTGTAATCTTCTGGTCAATGCCCTCAACCTGGACCGGAGATTTCAGCGCATAGCGCTTCATCCCGTAGGATGGTATGGCAAGAATCACTTTCTTGATAGCCGCTCCGATGAGCTTCTCAGCATCCTTGGCAGCACGCTGAATTGCATCTGTCAGAGCCTTTGCGTCAGTTACCTGATGATAGGTGAGCCCGCTGACCGGAACCCGCTCCACTTTGATGATATTGAAGCGCGTATTAAAAAACTCGCCAACGATCAGCCTGACTTCATGGTCGGCGATTTCCACCGCCGCAAATATCTGTTTATCGTTCACTGCAGAAGCTCCTTCCGGTTGACGAAGTCATTCTATCACATTGTGAAAATACAAAAAAGACTTTTGAAATGGGACCGGGCGGAAATTTATTGCAATTCAAAACAAGTCATGTTATCGTAATTGAGCAATTGTCAGGTAAGGAGGTTATGGTCATGTCAAGAGTTTGTGCCGTATCCGGTAAAAAAGCGATGTCCGGCAATGCCCGTTCCCATTCACTTCGTGCTACCCGCCGCAAGTGGAATGTGAACCTGCAGAAGGTTCATATGATGGTAGATGGCAAGCCGCAGACAGTTCGTATCTCTGCGCGCGCGATGAAGACACTCAAAGCTGGGGCTAAGAAAAAGCCGGCAGCTGCGGAGTCAGCGAAAGCAGAATAACACACCGATAAAAAAGGCTTCCAGGCGGAAGCCTTTTTTATGTTCATTCCCATATGATGCTGATGCTCAGGCATCTCTGGAGCGGATCAGCAGCACCTTGCCGCTGTGAACCTCAAGCTCGCCGCTCTCTCCCGACAGCTCATTGGAAAGGCCGTACAATGCATCGGCATTCATGTGCCTTGACTCCAGAGGATAGCGGAATCCCCGCAGCGAGATTACCGAGTCCTCCAGCGGGAAGAAGGAAACATACTGATATTCCTCCCGGTCGATGCGCCAGATGCCGACGCCTCTTGACTCGATGCAGTTTGTCTCGTTCCGCAGGACCAGCCGGGATGGGTACTGCCCTACCAGCTTCAGATTGACCAGCTCATGGTCAATCCTGCCGCCGATCCCTCCGATCAGGATCATCCGCTCATAGCGGCCCGCGCAGAGCCGCACTGCAGCCTCGCTGTCTGAATCATCCTTGACCGGATTCAGGAAGACCATCTCCTGCGCATCTGCCCGGATTCTATCCAGGGCATCTTCAGGCACGGAATCAAAATCCCCGATCGCCGTCTTCATCGGGATTCCCTGCTCCGCAAGCACCAGAGCCCCGCGGTCGACGCCGATATAGTCAGCCTCGCATCTCGGGATTCCGCCCGCCAGCGTCAGGACGATCATGCATGTCTCAGGCAAGGGACGCGACTGCCTTTCCGATCTCATCGCGGAAGATATAGGAGCCGGCTACCACAACATCCGCGCCTGCTGCCTTGACCTGCGCGCAGGTCTCCGCATTGATGCCGCCATCCACCTCGATGTGAGAGGAGAGATGCTCCGCCTCCAGCCAGCTGCGCAGCGTGCGGATCCGGTCGAGGGATGCAGGCATGAACTTCTGCCCGCCGAATCCCGGCTCGACTGACATGATGAGAAACAGATCAAAGTCCTTCAGGAATGGCTTCAGCTTCTCGATATCCGTGCCCGGCTTGATCGAGAGGCCGGCCTGCACGCCTCTTGCATGAATGTGACGGGCTAGCTCCTTCGTGGCAGCTTCCTCCAGCAGCGCTTCCTCATGAAACGTGATATTCTGCGCACCGGCATCGATGAATACGTCCGCGAAGAATGCCGGATCTGTTACCATCAGATGAACATCCAGGAACAGGCTGCTCATCTTCCGGAATCCCTTGAGGATATCCGGGCCGAATGTCAGATTCGGGACAAAATGGCCGTCCATGACATCAAAGTGCAGCCATTCCGCGCCTGACTGATTGACCGCATCCATCTGCTCCTTCATGCGGCTGTAATCCAGTGACAATACTGATGGTGCAACGATCATAGATAACGCTCCTTCCTTTCCTGTATCAGCTTCAGCACGCTGAGATAGCTTTCATATCTGGTTCTGGAGATCCTTCCGCTCTCGACGGCTGCCTTGACGGCACAGCCCGGCTCATTCTGGTGCACGCAGTCATTGAAGCGGCACTGCCCGAGATACGGCAGGAAATCCGGCACGCACTGCGCCAGCTCCTCCGCATCAATGGCGGAGAAATCCAGCGAGCTGAATCCCGGCGTATCGGCGACGAGCCCGCCAGCCACTTCATGAAGCTCATTATGTCTCGTGGTATGTCGGCCCCTGCCGAGTGCCTTGGATATTTCCTGCGTCTCGAGATGGAAGGAAGGATCAAGCTCATTGAGAAGAGTTGACTTGCCGGCACCGGACTGCCCGGTCAGGACAGTGATGCGGCCGGAGAGAATCCCCGCAAGATCCGGGCTGAGCGAATCTCTGGCCGTGCGGATGACCTGCATGGGTCCCTGCTCATACTCGCTGATTCGCGCCTCCGTCTCTGCGCTGATGCCAAGATCCGTCTTGGTCACGCAAAGCAGCGGCTGTATGCCTGCATGCATGATCAGGATCGTCAGGCGGTCGATCAGCAGAGGTGAAAATTCCGGATCGCGGACGCTCATCACGATGATCGCCTGATCCACATTGGCAACCGCCGGCCTCAGCAGATGGCTGGTTCGCGGCAGTATCTTCTGGATGACAAAGCGGCTGTCCGTCTCCTCAGCCTCTACCATGTCTCCGGCAACCGGCGTATCCTGCAGCCGCACCTTCCCCATGGCAATTGCCGGAATCCGGATTCCTTCCGCCGTCATCAGCTCATAGTCCTTGGATACAATCTTGACAATTCTTGCCTTCATCTGGCTCCTGCATCTGCACTCATATCAGTAGAAATATAGGATGACATGATTGTCTTCCTTCTGGGTATACTCCGTATTGACCTCCGGATCGGACTTGATCACGACCCCGGTCTTCAGATTGGCGATCTCGGTCTCGGTGAGCCCGGTCGTATCCAGGTTGCTGGTGAGAACGGAGATGCCCATGTTCTCAAGCTCAGCAACTGCCTCATCAAGATTCTTGCCCTCGATATCTGCTGGAATGGTAACAGTCGGATAGGAAGCATACACCAGGCGGATCTCGCTTGCGGTCTCCGGATTGAATTCCGTCCCGGCAGTCAGAAGCTCCTGGCGGATGACTGTGCCCGGCTCAGCCGTATCGCTGGCTTCTTCCTGGGTATCCACCTTGAGATACTTGTACTGGCTGAGATCCTTCTGTGCATCCGCGAGGCTCATGCCCGTATAGTCCCTGATCTTGACGCCGATGCCCGAGGATACCGTGATGGTCAGGCTGGTCCCCTTGTCCACCTCCGTGCCGACATCCGGGCTGACATTGATGATCTTGCCCTTTTCCGTGCTTTCCGTCAGCGTATAGGTCACATTGGAGGTATCCAGGACCAGCTCATTCTGCGTGCAGATATCCTTGGCATCCGTCATGGACATGCCGATGATGTCAGGCACTGACACAGTCGTGGGCGCCGGGTTCAGAATGCCGCTGGCATTCAGCGCAAAATAGATTCCCGCCGCTGCAAGCAGCGACAGCATCGCGATCAGCAGAAACATGAGCGGCCTGTTGCCCTTCGGCTTCCGCTCGACGGCCGGATGAACGACCCGCAGCTCAGGCTGGCTGCCTGTGCGGGCCGGTGCTGTCTTCCTGCCTCCGGCAGCGCCCTTCTGAGGCACCGCATCCTTGCTGACAGGCACTCTCAGAATCAGCTTCGGCTCATGGAGCCGCTCCGGCCTGAGGCATGTGCGCAGATCATCGAGCATCTGGTTGCAGGAGCGATAGCGCATGTTGGGATCCTTTGCCGTTGCCCGGATGATGATATTCTCCAGCGACTGCGGAATATCCGGATTGATGGCACGGGCACTCGGCATCTCATTGCGCATGTGCATCAGCGCAACCTGTACCGCATTATCAGCCTTGAACGGGACATCGCCGGTCAGCATCTCATAGAGTACGATGCCGAGCGAGTAGATATCGGACTGAACCGTGGCATGATCGCCCTTGGCAAGCTCCGGAGCGAGATAGTGCACGCTGCCCATGACATTGTTTGCCTGCGTCAGCTGCATGCTGCCCTTGGCCAGGGCGATGCCGAAGTCAAGCACCTTGATGCTTCCATCAGCCTTGACGATGACATTCTGCGGCTTGATGTCGCGGTGAATGATGCCGCGCTTATGCGCCTCCGCAATTGCGGAGGTCAGCTGCTTCATGATGTCCACAGCCTCTTCCTTGAGCAGCGCTCCGCGGCTCTGGATCACCTGCTTCAGCGTCTTGCCGGGAACGTACTCCATGACTATATAATGATGCCCCTTGTAATCGCCGACATCATAGATCTCCACGATATTCGGATGGGAGAGTGCCGTCGCTGCCTGGGCCTCCCGCTCAAAGCGGGCCACTGACACCGCATCCGTGCTCAGCTCGCTGCGCAGGATCTTGACAGCAACCTGCCGGTTCAGGATGGTATCGACAGCCAGGAAGACATCGGCCATGCCGCCCTGCCCGATATGCTGGAAGACCTCGTAGCGGTTTGCAATCAGGTTATTGGCCATCTGCTGTCACCTCCCTGTCCAGATCAATCAGGATCGCCGTCACATTGTCAAAGCCGCCGGTCTCAAGCGCTGCCCGGACCAGCCTGCGCACACGCAGAGATGGATCCAGCTCTGTGTTCATCACGATTTCCTTCAGCGTCTGCTCTGCCACGTAGCCGTGCAGGCCGTCGCTGCACAGCAGCAGCCCGTCAATCGGCTCCATATGCGTATCAATATCGCAGCGCACGGTCTCCCATACGCCGAGCGCATTGGTCAGCACGTTCTTGCGGCTGAAGTTCTCCGCTTCCTGCACGGTCAGCTCGCCATGCGTGATCATGTCCTGCATGAGCGTATGATCCATCGTCAGCTGCAGAAACCTGCCGTCCTGATAGAATCCGTAGACTCTGGAGTCACCGACATTCACGATGAACTTCCCGACGCCGGTCAGCACGACCCCGGTCAGCGTCGTGCCCATGCCCTTCAGCGTGGAGCGGGTGCTGCCAAGCTGGTATATCTTCCGGTTGACGGCCATGATCTCGCGCCGCAGCCATTTCTTGACATCCTCGGCGCTGATGAATGCCTGTGCATCGGAGAATGCCTCCGAGAGACTGGAGACTGCCATATGGCTGGCAACATCTCCGCCCCTGCCGCCGCCGATGCCGTCGCAGACCATGGCAAAAACATCGCCGTTCACATTGGAGGCGATCACATAGCTGTCCTGGTTGGTCTTCCGGATCCTGCCGCGGTCCGTGATTCCGTAGTACTTCATTCAGCCGTCTTGTTCCTCTCGTGTCTTGCCCGAAGCTGGCCGCAGGCCGCATCGATATCATCGCCGTGGCGGGAGCGCAGCGTGGCCTTGGCGCCATGCTTCATCAGCACATCATAGAAATGCAGCGCCGTCTTCGCATCCGTGGTCCGGTAGCCGTTCTCATCGACTTCATTGTAGGGAATCAGGTTCACGTATGCATTCATCCCATGAATCAGATGCGCAAGCGTCACGGCATCCTCATCGCGATCGTTGACTCCCTTCAGGAGAATATACTCAAAGGTCAGCCGGCGGTGGTTATCCTCGCTGTACGTGCGCAGCGCTGCCATCAGCTCCGGCAGCGGATAGGCCTGGTTCACCGGCATCAGCCGGCTGCGCAGCTCATCGGTCGGCGCATGCAGCGAGACTGCAAGATTGTACTGCAGGTGCGCATTCGCAAAGTCATAGATGCGCGGAACGATGCCGCAGGTCGAGATCGTGATATGCCTTGCCCCGATGGCAAGGCCGAGGTCGCTGTTGATCACGCTGCAGAAGGAGAGCACATTCTCATAGTTGTCGAATGGCTCGCCGGTGCCCATGATGACGACATTGTCCACCCGGCGGCCTTCCGCATCCAGCTCCCGCTGGATCTGCATGATCTGCCCGGTCATCTCGCCCGGTGTCAGGTTGCGCTGCTTCTTCAGCAGCCCGGAGGCGCAGAACGTGCAGCCCATGTTGCATCCGACCTGCGAGGTCACGCATACGCTGTCGCCGAAATTGAAATGCATCAGGACAGACTCAATGGAGGATCCGTCCGGAAGCTGAAACAGGTATTTCGCGGTCAGGTCCTTGGCAACCTGCTTCTCGAGCACCGTGATCGGGCTGATCAGGAAGCGCTCCTTCAGCTGCGCGATCAGAGGCGCGGGAAGATCTGTCATCTCGTCAAAAGTGACTGCCCGCTTCCGGTACAGCCAGCTGTAGAGCTGCTTTGCTCGATAAGGCTTCTGGCCCAGTTCCGCCAGCACAGCCTCCATGTCCTTTATGGTTAAATCATAGATCGTCTGCATACCTGAACATTCTACCATAACCTCAGCCGCCTTTCCTGATTTTTGCCGTATAGAATCCATCGGAGTGGCGCTCGAACGGCAGCCATGTCCTCTCCGTCTCCAGATGCATCTCCGGATGAGCCTTCAGGAACCGCTGCACCTGCATCTCATTCTCCTTCCGGTTCAGCGTGCAGGTGCTGTAGACCATGATTCCGCCCGGCTTCAGGAAGCCGGCATTGGCCTCCAGTATTCTTGCCTGCAGCGCGGCCAGCTCATCCAGGCTCTCCGGCGTGACATGCATGCGTATCTCCGGCTTATGGCAGAGATCGCCAAGCCCTGAGCATGGCGCATCGATCAGAATGCGATCAAAGGATTCCGGCATCAGCTGGGGATTCGGCACGGAAGCATCCGCTGCCGCTGCCTTCACGATGCTCACGCCGGTTGCGGCCATGAGCTCGTCGATCAGCCGGATGCGATTGGGATAGAGATCGAAGGCATCGATCTCGCCCTCATTTCTCATCAGCATGGCTGTCTCCTGGGTCTTTGTCCCCGGCGCGGCGCATGTATCCAGCACGCGCATGCCGGGCTGCGGATCCAGCAGCAGCGGGATCTCCGCTGAAGCCAGATCCTGGATCACGACAGCGCCGCTGCGGAACCATTCAGTTCTTGCCAGCACGCCGTCAAAGGTAAAGGAAAGATCATTCACGAAGTGAATGCCCGCCTCTTTTGCAAGCTGCTCCCTGCTCAGCTTCAGCGTGTTGAGGCGGCCGTATACCTCCGGCCTCTGCTGATCGCCTGCGGCGATCGCAAGCGCCGTCTCTTTTCCATAATGGCTGGACCACAGCTTCAGCAGCCACAGCGGATGGCTGGTCAGGATGGCCTGATCCGCAAGATCATCCTGCTCATGAGGCTGGATCTGCCCCTGCTCCAGCACCCGGTGCAGGATTGCATTCACGAATTTCTCATCCCGCTTCGCGGAAAGCTTTCCTGCCTCAGCGATGACGGCATAGGATGGGATGCGGTCCAGGAACTGCAGCTGATAGATGCTCATATTCAAAAGGATCTCAGTGCGCGGCCGGGCCTTGGGTGCCATGTGCTTCCACTGGTACTCCAGAAAGCTGTAGTTGCGCATCGTTCCATAGACCAGCTCGCTGGCCAGCGCCATGTCCTGCTCGCTGAGCCCGGCTTCATTCTGGCGCAGAAGCAGATTGGCATAGCCGTGCCGGCATACAATCTGCTCCAGGGTATCTAGTGCGTATTCTCTGACGTTCATTCTCTTCCTCTGCTCTCAATCCAGCGCGATCGGATTGACATCAATCCGCACGCCCTTTGCCTTCTGCCGCTCCTCGCCGTCCAGCAGCGCCCGGATGTCGCGGCACATGGCACTGACATCCTTTCCTTTCAGGATCACGCGGCTGCGATATCTGTCCTGCACCTTGAGCAGCGACAGCACGCCGATTGTCTTGTACTCCCTGCTCTGCAGGCTGTCCTTCAGCCACTGCCCGGTCTCTTCCGCCTTCTCTGCCGTTGTATCCACAGCGGTCAGGGCAACGAGATAGGAATACGGCGGATACTGTCCCGCATGGCGGAACTGCATCTCTGTGCGGAAGAAGGTCTCATAGTCCTGATGCGCCGCGCACTGCACGGCATAGTGATCCGGATCGAAGACCTGATAGACGACCTCGCCCGGCTCTGCCGAGCGGCCGCTTCTGCCGCCTGCCTGCATGAGCAGATCAAAGGTGGTCTCGCAGCTGCGGTAGTCCGTGCGGTTGAGTCCCTCGTCTCCGTTCAGCACGCCTACGAGAGTCACATTCGGATAGTCCAGGCCCTTGGCGATCATCTGGGTCCCGAGCAGAATATCTGCATCGCCCCGGCCGAAGGCCTTCAGGATCCGCTCATGGCTGTTCTTCCGAGACGTCGTATCAGCATCCATGCGCAGGATGCGCGCTTCCGGAAAGGCTGCCTGCACTTCCTGCTCCAGCCGCTCCGTGCCGAAGCCGTAGCTGCTGTATCCAGCTGCCTGCCCACACGTCGGGCAGTACTTCGGCACCGGCATCATCGCGCCGCAGGTATGGCACTTGAGGATCTTTTCCTCGCGGTGATAGCTCATGGCCAGATCGCAATGCGGGCACAGGATCACCGACTGGCAGCTGCGGCAGCGCAGCGAGGTCGTATAGCCGCGCCGGTTCAGCAGCAGGATCACCTGCTGATGCGCCTGCAGCCGCTGTGCAATCTTCTCCCTGAGCGGATCCGAGAGCACATAGGACTGTCCCTGCTTCATGCATTCCTTCAGCGGAATGATCGTGACTGCAGGCATGGTCCGATTGACCCGCTCCCTGAGCGTGATCAGATGATAGACCTTCTTCAGCGCGCGGGCATAGCTTTCCAGCGTCGGCGTCGCGCTGCCGAGAATCACCTTGCAGTGATGATAATGGCCGCGCCAGATCGCAACATCGCGGCAGTGATAGGCAGGCTGGTTCTCCTGCTTGTAGGAGGAATCCTGCTCCTCATCCATGACGATCAGCCCGAGCGAGGCAAACGGCAGGAAGACAGCGCTCCTGGTGCCGACCACGATCCTGGCCTTGCCCAGCTTCACCTTGCGGTACTGCTCATATTTCTCCTGGTCATTCAGGGCAGAATGATAAATGGCAAGCTCGCTGCCGAAGCGATCTGTCACCCGATCGATCATCTGCGGCGTCAGGCTGATCTCCGGGACCAGGATCAATACCTGGCGGCCGGACGCCAGCGCGGTCTCGGCGAGCTGCAGATACAGCTCGGTCTTGCCGGAGCCGGTCGCGCCGTGCACGAGATAAACGGCATCATCGCTGCCTTCGATCTCCTGCTTGGCTGCCTGCTGCTCCGGTGTCAGCCTGAGCGGCGCGGAAGTCGGCAGGATCACGGGATCAGATGCCTCTTTCTCCCGCTCGCTCAGCACGAGGGCATTCTTCTCCGCCAGCTGGCGGATCTGGTTGGGATATGCCTTCCGCGCTGCTGCATAGGTCAGCGGCTGATGGCCGCGGATATACTGATAGGCCTCCAGCTGCTTCGGGGTCAGGGTTACCTCTTCCTCCGAGCAACTCACCCACCGCTCCATGACGATGCCATGGCGGCCGGAAGTGATCGGCTTGATCCGGGCCGGCAGCATGCTCTGGAAGCAGGAGATGGCAGTCGACAGCGTTGTCTCGCGCATCCACAGGGCCAGCGCATGAAGTTCCTCATTCATCAGGCTGCTCTCATCAAGCACTGCCCGGATCGGCTTGAGCTTCACGCCAAGCCGCCGCTCCGCTTCCTCTGCCGTCTCCTCAGTTTCCTGAACGGACTCCACGAAGCCGATGACCTCCTGGCTGCCGAATTCCACCTTCACCCGCATGCCGGGCTCGAGATCCAGGCCCTCTCCGGTGTACGTAAAAGGCTGATCCAGCGTACGCACCGGGTGCTCAATCCAGCAGGATACCAGCTTCATTCCGTCCCTCGTCTTTCTTTGCAACATTTTACTCTATTTATAGATTCCCTGCAGGAAAGCCGCCGCATTTATGCCATAATATGAAACAGAACGGGGGCATCCCATGAATGACTGGAAGAGGATCGTAATCAAGGTAGGCACTTCTACCCTGTGCCGCGAGAACGGCACCCTGAACCTGCGCCGCATTGACCGTCTGGCCAGAACCCTCAGCGACCTGAATCACAGCGGCCGCGAAGTCGTGCTGGTCACTTCGGCTGCCACGGTGGCAGGCATGCAGAAAGTCGGGCTGCGCGAACGGCCTCAGCATATCGAGGAGCGGCAGGCAGTAGCTGCCATCGGGCAGTGCGAGCTGATGTCCGTATACGACCGCAGCTTCATGGACTACGGCGTCATCACCGCCCAGATTCTTTTGACCCGCGATATCACCGAGCAGCCGGAGAGCCGCCGCAATGCGGTCAGCACCCTGCATCAGCTTCTGAGCATGCATGCAGTGCCGATCGTCAACGAGAACGACAGCGTATCCACCTACGAATTTCACTACGGCGACAATGACACGCTGTCGGCCGTGGTTGCCTCTCTGATCCAGGCGGATATCCTGATCATCCTGTCGGATATCGAGGGTCTCTATGATGCGGATCCATCGACGCATCCGGACGCAAGGCTGATTCCGGTCGTCGAGCATATCACGCCGGAGATCACTGCCATGGCATCCGGCAGCCATACGAGCCAGGGCACCGGCGGCTTCCAGACCAAGGTCCGGGCTGCCCGGATTGCCGGCGAGGCGGGAATCGATACCATCGTGGCCCTCGGCGAGAATCCGGATATTCTCTATGATCTGCTGGATGGCAAGGCCTGCGGGACCAGGTTTCTCGCGGAGAGGAAGCGCAGATGAAGCTGGAAGAGCAGTCGCGCCTCGGCAAGTCCGCGGCGCAGGACATCCGCAATCTCCCCCTTGCGGTCCGCAGCCAGGTGCTCCTGCGGTTCAGCACCCTGCTGCTTCAGGAGCAGGCGGAGCTGATCCGGGCCAATGCGGAGGATCTCTCTCTGGCAAGGCAGGAAGGCATGTCGGCGGCGATGCTGGACCGGCTTGCCCTGAACCGGCAGCGGATCGAGGCGATGGCTGAGGGCGTCAGTGCAGTCGCTGCCCTGCCGGACCCCCTGAACCGGATCCTGGAGGAGCGCACGCTGCCAAGCGGGCTGCATCTCAGGAAGATCTCGGTTCCCTTCGGGCTGATCGGCATCATCTTCGAGTCAAGGCCGAATGTCACCGCTGACTGCGCTGCCCTCTGCTTCAAGGCCGGCAGCGCCGTGATCCTCAAGGGCGGCCGGGAATCCATCCGCTCATGCGAGGCAATCGTGAATCTGTTTCATCAGGCCCTCGCCGAGGCGCACCTCAATCCGGATGCCGTGCAGCTGGCAGATCAGCCTTCTCACGCCGAGGTCGAGGAATGGATCGGCGACCGCAGCTTCCTGGATCTTCTCATTCCGAGAGGATCGCGCCGCCTTATTCAGTCCGTGGTCAGCCATGCAAAGGTGCCTGTCATCGAGACCGGCGCCGGCATCTGCCACGTCTATGTCGATGCCGATGCGGATCCCGACATGGCAGAGCGCATCGCGATCAACGCCAAGACCTCGCGTCCCTCCGTATGCAATGCGATGGAGACGCTGCTGGTGCATGAGGCCATCGCGCCTGCCTTCCTGCCGCGGATCGTCACTGCCCTGCAGGAAAGAGGCGTCCGCACGATCTACGGAGATGCCGCGGCCGTGCAGATCGACAGCCGCATCACGCCGGCACAGGCAGACAGCTTCGATACCGAGTATGATGACCTGATCATGAACGCTGCCGTCGTCCGGGACGTGCAGGCAGCTGCCGCCCACATCGAGGCGCACGGGACACACCACAGCGAGACAATCGTGACCTCATCGCAGGCTGCAGCCGACTGGTTCATGAATCATGTGGACAGCGCCTGCGTCTACCATAACGCCTCTACCCGCTTCACTGACGGGTTCGAGTTCGGGCTCGGTGCGGAAATCGGGATCAGCACACAGAAACTTCATGCCCGCGGACCCATGGCATTGCGGGAGATTACGACTTATACTTTTCATATCGAAGGAGATGGACAGATCAGATGAAACAGAAAAAGTTCAAGCTGGGTTTTATCGGCTGCGGACATATGGGCCTCGCGATTGCCCGCGGCATCGTTCTGAAGGAATACCTGGAGCGCTATCAGATATGCATCTATGATCCGTCCGACAGCATGGCCACCATCTGCCGGACAGAGAGCTTTGCGCTGCTCGGCAGCGAGCAGGAAGTAGCCGAGAATGCGCATATCGTTCTGCTGGCAGTAACGCCGCAGCAGGTCGATGCCGTCCTCAGCCATCTTCAGGGAACGGCTCCGGAGTGCATTCTCTCCATCGTGACCGGTGTCTCGATTCACCATATCAAGGAGGCGCTCGGAGAGAAGATCCCCGTGATCCGGGCAATGCCGAACACGCCGCTGCAGATCGGCGAGGGCGCGACGGCGCTGTGCAGATCCGAGGATGTGCGGGCGGATGATTATGACTTCGTCTATCAGATGCTCAGCAGCCTCGGCGTGACCAGATCCATTCCGGAAAGCCAGATGGAGACTGTCGTTGCCGTGCATGGCAGCACGCCGGCCTACTTCTACTGCATGGTGGATGCGCTGATCAGGGATGCGGTCGCGCGCGGCGTTGATGAGGATGCGGCCAGGGCCATGGTCATCCAGACCATGATCGGCTCCGGCAAGCTCCTGGAGATGGACATTCACAAGCCCGTTGATGACTTCATCGATGAGGTCTGCTCCAAGGGCGGAACCACAATTGAAGCGGTCCGGATTCTCCGCAAGCGCAAGCTCGATGACATCGTTCACGAGGCCAATGAGCGCTGCATCGCAAGAGCGAAGGAAATCGGGCACGACTGACATATGATAAATAAAGCATGGCGTCTCTGATGCGGATCACTGCTGATCTGCCGGAGATGCCATGCTTTCTTATGACTGCTCCCGCCGGCTGCCGAGAACCGCGACTGCCGCGAGATCTGCGACCAGCTTTCTCGAGGTCGGGCTTGCGGATGCCATGGCCCTGACGACATCCAGCAGCCCCTTGCCGGCTACTTCCTGCATGGTATTCGCGCCGCCTGCCGCAAGCGCGCCGAAGAATTCATTCACGAAGGTCTGGCGCTCCTCGAAAGTCGCATCAGCCACCCATTCCGCGATCGTGCGGTTGAACCAGTCCGCGATCTTGTCATTCTCGACCGCAGCCTGCAGCTCCATGCCGTCAATGAGCCAGCTCATCAGATCATGCTGGTCCACGCCCATGGCCGTAGACCTGACGATATGCGTATCCGGCACCTGCAACTCAAAGATCTTGCCGATGATGCAGAACTCCGGGACGATCCGCGTGGTCAGCGCCAGCAGCGGATTCAGCCTGGAGCGGTCGAAGTTCTCCGGGCAGAAGCCAGGGCCGTCCAGGTCATAGATGCGCTTCACCTGCTTCAGCCTTGCCGGCGTCAGCCAGGCAGCCGCGAACATCGCGAGGTTGCCGCCCTTGGAATGGCCGCCGATATAGTACTTCCTGCCAAGGTGCATCACCCTGTCAAGGTAGTCTATTGCATATTCCTGCGAGCGTATTCTCGTGAAGGAGATCATGAAGTCCTCCTTCCATCCCACAATGGAATTATCCGTGCCGCGGAAGGCAATGAACGATTCCAGATTGCCCATGGCAAATTCGATGGCAGCGAACTGCGCATCTGAATTCTCATCAAAGATATCGCGGTAGCTGCGCAGAAGCACCTTGCCGAACCGCCTGGAAGCGCAGACCTGCTCGAAGAAGTCCTCATGGCCGCCGTACAGGTTGCAGAGCCGGTAGGTGCCCAGCTCCCTGATCTTCCTGCCGGCTGCGCTGAGCGTCATGCCCCGGGCATCGTCCTGCTTCAGCACGCTGGTAAAGTCCACATAGGAAAGCTGGCAGAAGATCATGCTGTCGATCTGGTTCAGCGGCGACTGCGCAAAGGAAAGATCTCCGCGCCAGCGGACATAATCCTCAATCGTCTCGATGCGCTGCGTTCCGGTGAATGTCCGGACCAGCGGATTCAGATTGCTCATGCCATTATTCTATCATGATGCGCAGAGCGCACAAGCGGATATGAGCGATCAGCCAATGAAAAAGCCGGGGTTCAACCCGGCCTGACATTCGATATGGTGGGCGGTAGGGGATTCGAACCCATGACCCCTCCCCTGTGAAGGGAATGCTCTCCCGCTGAGCTAACCACCCGTGCCGAATCATTGTAGCACAATGATCCGGATTCGTCTCTACTGATTTTTCGGAAGAATGATGCGATCCAGGGCAATATCCCAGGGATCAGCTTCAATCGCGTCAACCTGCTGCTGCGGATAGGCAATCCCGATCCGGTTTCTGACCGGCTTGAGAATGCTGTCATAATATCCCCTGCCGTATCCGACTCTGTGCAGCTCAGCATCGAACGCTGCCAGCGGCACGATCATCGCATCCACGGCAACGGCCGGAACCACCCTGCCGCCGGATGGCTCGGGAATATTCCAGACGCCCGGCTTCAGCTCCTCCAGTGAATGAATGACCTGGAATTCCAGCGTATGCGCAAGCGTCCGCGGAACCGCGACAGACTGCCCGCGGGACAGACACCACTGAATCAGGGCTCTCGTATCGGCCTCGCAGCCGAAGGAGACATAGGTTCCGACAAGCCTTGCATCCCTGACCGCTTCCTGCAGCTGCGCCAGGATGCTGGCATCGTATGCCTGCCGCTGCTCCGGGCTCAGCTGCCTGCGGGCAGCCAGCCCGAGCGCTCTGGCCTGCTTCTTATCCAATGGAATTGGTCATGTCGATCTTCAGCAGCTGATTCAGCTCGACTGCATACTCCATCGGCAGCTCCCTCGTAAACGGCTCCAGGAATCCCATGACGATCATGTCGGTTGCCTGGGCCTCTGTCAGTCCCCTGCTCATCAGGTAGAACAGCTGATCCTCGCTGATCTTGGAGACCTTGGCCTCATGCTCAATCGTGGAGGTGCTGTTCTCATTGATATTCAGCGGTATCGTGTCAGACCGGGAGCGGTCATCCAGGATCAGCGTATCGCACTCAATCTTCGCTCTGGAATGCTCTGCGCCTCCCGTGAAGCGGATCCAGTCACGGAAGTTCGTGACGCCGCCGTTGCGGGAGACAGACTTTGAGATGATGGAGCTGGAAGTATGCGGGGCCAGATGAATCATCTTGGCGCCCGTATCCTGGAACTGTCCCTTCGAGCCGACGGCAATGGAGATGCAGTTGCCTCTTGCATACTCGCCGGCCAGAATGCAGGCCGGATACTTCATGGAGATGCGGGAGCCGATGTTGCCGTCAATCCACTCCATCGTCCCGTGCGCCTGGACCTTGGCCCGCTTGGTGACCAGATTGAGAATATTGCCGGACCAGTTCTGCACGGAGCTGTAGCGTGCCCTTGCGCCCTCGCCGACGAATACCTCGACGACGGCTGCATGCATGGAGTCCTTGGAATACTGCGGCGCCGTGCATCCCTCGACGTAGTGAACCTCGGCATCCTTGTCGACGATGATGATGGAGCGCTCGAACTGCCCCATGGATTCCGAGTTGATGCGGAAATAGGACTGCAGCGGCTTCTCGAGTTTCACGCCCGGCGGTACATAGATGAAGCTTCCGCCGGACCATACCGCGCTGTTCAGCGCCGCGAGCTTGTTGTCTGTCGGCGGCACGATCGTCGCGAAGTACTTCCGGAACAGATCCGGATACTGGCGCAGGCCGGAATCGATATCCAGGAAGATGACGCCCTTGGACTCCACCTCATCCAGCATGTTGTGATAGACCGCCTCGGACTCATACTGCGTCGTCACGCCGGCCAGATACTTGCGCTCGGCCTCCGGAATGCCGAGGCGCTCAAAGGTATTCTTGATTTCGTCCGGGACTTCCTCCCAGTTCTGCTCGGTCTCCCGGGTTGCCTTCTTGTAGTAGACAAAGTCCTGGAAGTCGATATCGGAAAGATCCGGTCCCCAGGAAGGCATCGGCATCTTCTCGAAGGTATGAAATGCCTTGACGCGGAAATCCGTCATCCATTCCGGCTCATGCTTCATGGCCGAAATCTCGCGGACGATCTCCTCCGTCAGGCCCTTTCCGGTCGAGAAGACCGAGATGTCCCTGTCCTTGAATCCATATTTATAGTCATCCTGGGAGGAGATGACGCTCTCCTCTGCCTGATGATTCTGATCGCTCATTTGGTTTCCTCGCTTTCGTCAATCATCTGCTGCATCGCCTTCCAGCCGATGGTCGCACACTTGATCCGGTTGGCCTGCCGGTACACGTTCTTCATGGCAACTGCCTCTTCCAGAAGATCCGGATCATATTCCTTCGCATCGATCATGCTGAAGTAGTTGCGGATGATCTCCTTCGCCTCGGCAACGGTCTTGCCGCGCAGCAGATCGGTCATCATGCTGGTTGAGGCGGTGCTGATCGTGCAGGCAACGCCGTCAAAGCGGATATCCTGGATCCGGCCGTCCCTGATCAGGGACTGCACGGTAATGTCATCAATGCAGGAATCGGACGCCATGTGCACGGAATGGTAGCCCTGCTCCTCCGTCAGCTTATGGTGATGCGGATACTGATAATGGTCCATGATCAGCTCCCGGAGCACTTCCGGGTCATTCAGAAGACTGGACTCTTCGCTCATGTCATTCCACCTCTTCCTAGAAAAAGATCCCGACCGCATTCTCAAGGCTGATATCCTTTGCGGCTGCGACGAAGCGGTCTGCCTCCTTGCGGGTATTGTAGAAATAGAGAGAGGCGCGGATGGACTGATCCGTGCCGATGATCTCATGCAGGATCTTGGCGCAGTGATTTCCGGAGCGAACGGCAATGCCGCGGCTGGCAAGATAGCCGGCCGCATCCTGGGCAAAGACGCCCTTCGCATTGAATGTAACCGGACCGGATGCATTGTCCGGGTTCAGGAACTCGATATTGTCCAGCTTGCTGATCTGCTCGGCAAAGTAGGCCCGCAGCTCTGTCTCATAGGCATTGATCTCATCCATGCCGATCGCGAGCAGATATTCTGCCGCCGCGCCGAGACCGATGGCGCCCTCGATGTTCGGCGTGCCTGCCTCGAACTTGTAGGGCGCATTCTTCAGCGTCATATCGCCGCAGGACTCGAAGCGGGCATTCATGCCGCCGCCGAGCGCAATCGGCTGCATCCGCTGCAGCAGATCATATCTGCCGTACATCACGCCGATGCCGGACGGACCGCACATCTTGTGGCCCGAGAAGGCAAGGAAGTCGATGCCCATGGCCTGCACATCCGTCTTCCGGTGCGGCACGCTCTGCGCGCCGTCCACGATCATGTAGGCGCCGCCTTCATGCGCGATCCTGGCGATCTCACTGATCGGCTGCACGCTGCCGAGCACATTGGTCACATGCGCGACAGCAATGGCTCTGACGCCCGGGTGCATTGCCTTCTCCACGTCCTCGATATGAATGACGCCCTGGCGGTCGACCGGGATATACTCCACCTTGATGCCGGATTCCCTTTCCATGCGGAACCACGGCAGCAGATTGCTGGCATGCTCCGCCTCAGTCGTCAGGATGACATCTCCTGCCTTCAGGAAGTCATGCTGCATGCCATAGGCGATCTGGTTCATGGATGCCGTATCGCCGGCGGTAAAGCAGACCTCTTCCGGCCGGCAGTTGATCAGCCTCGCAATGGAGCTTCTGGCGCCGTTGTAGAGATGGTCTGCCTCGGCAGCGATCGGATAGTCGCCGCGCTCGACATTGGAAGTCGTGCTGGTATAGAAATGCATGACCGCATCAATGACCTGCTGCGGCTTGAACGTCGTTGCCCCGTTGTCAAAATAGACCAGATCAGGATGATTCTGAAGCATCGGGAAGTCTTTTCTGATTCTCTCGACATCAATCATAGCTCGCCAATCTTCCTTTCCATCTCTGCCTTAAGGGCATTGCGCAGCTCCTCATTCTCCAGCGTCTCCGTGATCGGCATGAGATAGCCCGTGCTGATCAGGCTGGTGCACTGGCGCTCGCTGAGGCCGCGCGACATCAGGTAATACATGGCATCCTCATCCACTGTGCCAATGGACATGGCATGGGATGCCTGGACATCATCCTCGTCAATCAGCAGCTCCGGCAGGATCACTGCCCGCTGATCCTCATCAAAGGAAAGCGCTCTGGACGTCTGGTGAGACTCTGAGCCGGAGGCCCCCTTGACGATCTTGCCGATGGCATCGATCATCAGGCTGCCTTCCTTGAGCATGACGGCATAGTTGCGGATCTCGCCGGCTGTATGGCGGGCGAAATTCACGACATCCATCTGATAGTCCTTCTTCCGGGAGACAAGCGACGCGCTGGATACCAGTGCCGAGGCTCCCTCTTCCCGCAGAGCCACATAGGTGCTGCGGGAGGTATCTGCACGATTGCATTCGCCATAGGCGACTGTCAGCCTTCCGCCCGCCATGACCTCATAGGACTCCTCGGCCTTCAGCGGCTGCTCCGCGACATTCCAGAACAGGTAGCTGACCCGGATGCCGGCAGGCGTGAAGGAACGGATGCGCAGGGACTTTGCCTTCACGATGCGGACAAAGACATCGCTGTCCTCCTGCGCCCGGAAGCTGAGCTCCAGATCCCGCTCTGTATCGATCTCATATTCAGAATATCCGGCGGGAACCAGAATATCCTGATTCACATGGATGGGAGTCATGCCTTCTTCCCTGCCTGGACAGATTCCCGGACTGCGCAGGTGCCGAGCGTGACGACCGGGCGCTTCTTCTCCTCCGCCTCTGCTGCCGGCTCGACATGATAGTCGCGGTAGATCCAGTCATAGCCCTCCGCATCAATCCGGCGGGCCAGGTCTGCATCACCGCTGAGAACAATGCGGCCGTTGATCAGGACATGCGTGAATCCCGGCTTGATCAGCTCATAGAACCGCTCATAGTGAGAGACGATGATCATTGCCATGCGGTCCTCTTCCTGGATGCGGTTGATGGCATCCGCGACAATGCGGAGCGCATCGACATCAAGGCCGGAGTCAATCTCATCCATCATGGCAAGAGACGGCTTCAGCATCTCCATCTGCACGATCTCATTGCGCTTCTTCTCGCCGCCGGAGAACCCCTCATTCAGGAAGCGGTGCGCAAGATCCTCCTTCATCTGCAGGTCCTTGATGGTCTTCTCCATCTGGCGGATAAAGGTGAACAGCGGAACCGGGCTCTCCCTTCTGGCATTGATCGCCGCTCTCAGAAAGTCGGAATTCGTGACGCCCGGGATTTCCTGCGGATACTGCATCGCGAGAAACAGTCCCGCCGTAGAGCGCTCATTGACCGGCATGCTCAGAAGATCCCTGCCGTCATAGGTGATCGTGCCCTCGGTCACCGTGTATTTCGGATTGCCCATGATGGCCGCGAGCAGCGTCGACTTGCCGTTGCCGTTAGGTCCCATCAGTGCATGTGTCTCTCCCTCATTGACTGTCAGATCGACGCCCCTGAGGATTTCCTTTCCTTCTACCGATACGTGAAGGTTCTTGATTTCCAGATTTTTCATATCAAATACTCCTTTGTGTCCGCTGGAAATTATAGCATCCATCCATTTTCTTGTGTTGTCAGACGATTCGTCATTTTCGCTGTTCTCGACACATCAGGCGATTTGTTCACATAAACTTCAGATAGAGATTAAAAGGCTTAAATTGCAAATGGCGATCTCCCATCATATAATAAGTAGGCGTTTTTATAGGAGGAACTATGGGCAATTTCATTAAGAAGAACTGGTTCGTATGCCTGCTGGTAGTCCTGCTGGCCGGAGTCAGCACCTACTACATCTACGATACGAACAAAGGAAAGCTGAAAGGAAAATCATCCGGGGGCGAAGATGTCCTGTATGAGGTAAACGGTGAGGACACGACCACCGGTGCTTTCTACGATGAGCTCTACAAGACCAACGGCACCGCTGCTGTCTACAACCTGTTCCAGCGTACCGTGGCAAATGCTGCCGTGAAGACCACGGATCAGATGAAGACGGATGCCAAGACACAGTCTTCCAGCATCATCTCAAATTATCAGCAGTACTATCCGACGGATTACCAGGAGCAGCTCGGCAGCGCCCTGAAGCAGATGGGCTATACCGGATATGATGATCTGGAAACCTATCTGATTGATTATGCCAAGGAGCAGCAGATCACCTCTGACTATGCCAAGGCAAACTTCGATGATCTCAAGATCCGCTCGATTTCCTATATCCTGATCAAGTTCACGGATTCTGCCAATGTGACGGATACGCCGACCGATGATGAGGCAGCCCGGATGCAGGCCGTTGATGACGAGCTTGCCGGCGGTGCTTCCTTCGAGCAGACAGCAGCGGATCATTCCGAGGATTCCTCAACTTCCAGCAAGGGCGGATATCTCGGCGTCATCGACAAGAATACAAGCTCACTTGATGCGACCTTCATGGATGCCGCGCTGAAGCTCGGCGACGGCGAGGTCAGCGGCTGGGTCAAGTCTTCCAGCTTCGGCTACTTCAAGATCAAGTGCAACGCCTGCACAGCTGATACGCTGGACAGCCTGGCAAATGCGACATCCGCGACTGCATCTCCTTCTGCTGACGCAACCGCATCTGCAGAGGCTACTGCAGCGCCAAGCGCTGCTGCAAGCGCATCTGCTTCCGCAGCGACCTACACTTCAAGCTTCGCGACAGAGCCGTATACCGAGCTGGTATCCAGCTACGACACTTCCCTCGCCAACAAGGCGCTCTGGGATAAGGCACAGTCGCTCGGCGTTGACTTCAAGGGCAACGACGATCTCAAGACAAAGCTTCTGACCTACATGGGAATTGAAGATGCCGCAGACGCATCCGCAAGCGCTTCTCCGGAAGCATCCGCATCCGCTGAGGCAACTGCATCTGCAGAGGCTACCGCTGCCGCAAGCGCAACGGCCGGAAACTGAGGAGGATGATGAAGATGAAGAAGATTACAGCAGTTCTCGCATCGCTCCTGGCGCTTTCCAGCCTGGCAGGATGCACCGATGCCACCGCAAAGCTGAAGGACAGCAGCACTGTTCTGCTGACCGTCGGCTCCAAGAAGATCACCAAGGGCGAGGTCTACAGCATGATGTTCGCCAGCGCCGGCGAATCCACCGCGATCAACGACGCAACCAAGTCAATCGCGAAGATCGAGGTTCCGCTCACGGATGAGATCAAGAGCAGCGCCCAGAGCACGCTGGATTCCTACACCAGCATGTACGGCGAGAGCTTCACTTCCTATCTTGCCCAGAGCGGCATGACAACGGATGAGTATCTCAATGACTATCTGATCCCTTCCCTGCAGTCCGAGAAGCTGACAGATGCCTATATCGATGCTGACTGGGACAGCCTCATCAGCACCTATGCGCCAGTCAAGGTCACGGTGCTCACCTTCACGAGCGAGGATGATGCCAACGCCGCGCTCTCCGAGCTGAAGGACGGCTCCAAGGATATCGCCACGGTCATCGCTGATCACAACTCCTCTTCCACAGGCACTGCCGAGATCGTCACGATCGAGACCACTACCTATGAGGCAACCGTCCTGAGCGTTGCCCGCAGCGGCTCCCCGGATGACGGATGGACCCTGGTTCCGGGCACTGCAAACAATGGCTCCTTCTACCTGATCCGCATCGAGAACAATGACCCTGCATCCATGAAGGATGAAGTCAAGGCTTCGCTGGATCAGATCGACGGCATCAAGAAAGCCGCATCCACCTACTTCTTCCAGAAGTACAAGTTCCATGTCTATGACATCGACCTGTACAATGCCATCAACACGACGAATCCGGAATGCCTGGTTCAGGACATCAAGGCAACGCCGACGCCGTCCGCGTCTGCTTCTGCAGCAGCTACCGCCGGCGCATCTGCTTCTGCTTCCGCTGCTTCCAAGTAATTCATGAATGCCTGCTGCAGAGGATGCGGCAGGCATTCTTCATTTCCGCTTTCCGCGGCAATTGTCTATAATGAAAAAAGGAGGATTCTGCCATGTGCATATTCTGCGATATCATTGATCACAAGATTCCATCGAAGGTTGTCTATGAGGATGATCAGGTCCTGGCCATCCTGGATATCTCCCAGGTGACGCTCGGCCATACCATCGTCATGCCTAAGAAGCATGTCCGCAATATCCTGGAGGCCGATGACGAGACGGTAGATGCCTGCATGCATGCTGTCCGCATGCTGGCGGCGCAGATCGTGAAGAATACCGGCGCATCCGGATGCAATATCCTGAATAACTGTGGCGAGGTCGCAGGCCAGTCTGTCGACCACTTGCACTTCCATATCATCCCGCGCTACTCATCCGAGGATGCCTGCAGATTTGAGTTCGGCAAGTCTGCACCGCAGGATCTCGATGAGGTGCTGCGCATCGTTCAGGGAAAATAGCAGAAGAAAAAGGCAGAGCCGCCGGCTGAGGATTGATTCGATCAGCTGCTGATTCTGCCTTTTATTTGCGCTCAGCCCTGCTTTCTGCGGCTGACATGAAGCCGCTCCAGCATGACTTCCCTTGCCCTTGTCTCAAGTGCGTCATCCAGCGGCTTCAGCTCAACCTCGCCGCTTCTCTTTCGCAGCGCCCGCTGGATCACGAGATCCGCGATCATCGGATTCTTCGGGAGCAGCGGTCCATGCATGTAGGTTGCCAGGACCTGATCATTCACGAAGCCCTCCTGGCCGCCGCTGAACATGTTGCCATGCCCCGAAAGCACTCTGGCAAATGGCGTCTTCACGTCGTGCGTCTGGCCGCCGTGATTCTCGAAGCCAACTGCCTCGAAGACCTGCCCGTCCATGGATGCCTCGACGGCGATATTGCCGATGCACCGATGATCCCGGTCGCCTGCCACCGTATAATAGTCAAAGAAGCCAAGTCCCGGGATCTTCTTTCCGTCCTGGTCCAGATAATACTGGCCGAACAGCTGATAGCCGCCGCAGATCAGCAGAAAGGCCGTCTTCTCCGCCATTGCCTGCTCAATCTCCGCGCGCCGCTTCAGCAGGTCCTCAAAGATCAGACTCTGCTCCCGGTCCGCGCCGCCGCCCAGGAAGAACAGGTCATAGCCGCGGATATCGCGCTGCTCACCGATCGTGCAGGTATCCAGCGTCACGTCGATGCCGCGCTGCTGCGCGCGGATCTTCAGCACCTGGAGATTGCCCTTGTCGCCATAGAGATCCATCAGATCATGATACATCCAGATCATCTTCAGATTCATCGATGCTCACCTGCCTGTCTGCGCAGTAAGGCCCTCGTGGAATGCAGGGCGGTATAGGTCGAGATCACGTAGCTGTCAAGCCTGGCCTCATCGAGCCAGCGCACTGCCTGGCGGCTGTCCTCGATCACCTGAACCCGATCGCCGAGTCCCTCATACTTCAGCCGCAACGCCATGTCGCAGGCCCGCAGCCCGGAGCAGATGATGGTATGCACCAGCGGATCATCAAGACGCTCGAAGTGAGCATCCCAGATCCAGGAGACATCATGGCCATCCGCATCATTGTCATTCAGGAAGATGCAGATATTCTTCTCACCCGGACGGCTGATGATATCCTTCATGACCTCATTCGCCCCGGTCGGATTCTTGATCAGATTGATGACGCAGGGACGGCTGAGATGGAACACCTCATTGCGTCCCTCCTTCAGCTGGTAGTTCAGGAAGACCTCATTTGCCCTGCGCATGTCGAGTCCCAGCATCTTGAGCGTGCACAGAACCGAGGCGCAGTTATAGATCGCGTAGATCGCGTTGATGAAGGAATGATATGTCGCTCCGCAGGCAGTGAATACGCCGCGGTCAAAGTCGACGCTGTCTACCAGCAGCTCCGGATGAATGTTTCCGAAGTCATCATAGGGGCAGCGGAACCTTCCGATATGGGCATACTGATAATAGCTGTAGATCAGGCGGCGGCCGCAGCGCGGGCAGAACTTGCCCTCGCTTGCCTCATCCGTGACATTGCGGCTGGCGGTATTCTCGGCGACAGAGAAGTAATGCACCCGCGCCCGGCGGGCATTCTCGCCGATCCGGAGCACATTCGGATCATCCCCGTTCAGGACGAGATCTCCCTCAAACTGCTCTGTCACTTCCATGATCTTGCGGATGATCGTCTCCATCTCGCCGGCCCGGTCCAGCTGATCCCGGAAGAAGTTCGTCACCACGACCGCGGTCGGGTGCAGATTCGCAAACTGCCGGTACAGCGTCAGCTCATCTACCTCAATGACTGCCGCATCCGCCTGCACGACATAGTTCTCATCGCTGCTTTCCGCAAGCAGCGTCGCGATGCCGATATTGAGATTGTCGCCGCGGTGATTGTTGATGACCTTCAGGCCGCAGGCGCGCAGCGACTCCGCGATGAGATTGCTGGTCGTCGTCTTGCCGTTGGTGCCGGTAACGAGAATGACGATGCCGGGCATCCGGAAGCGCGAGATAAACTGCGGATCCATGGCCAGCGCAAAAGAGCCGGGCAGCGATCCTCCCCGGCCTGCCTTGGACAGAATGCGGTGCATCTGCTGAACCATTGCAAGGCGAATATCCATGAACACGCTCCGTTCCTAGTGCTTCGGCTTATAGAACTGCCGGTTTTCCAGCGCAAAGATCCGCTGCGTCCACTGCCCCGGCTTCACGCCGTCAAGCGCGCTCTTCAGCGTATTCAGCCTGGCATCGAGATTGTCAATCAGAGAAAGCACCTCTGCCTCCGGCACTTCCGGCATCATCGGCGAGCCATACTCCAGCTTGCCATGGTGCGACAGCACGAGATGCCGCAGCAGGATTGCCTCCTCGCTGCTGCCGAGACCGGCTGCGTCTGCCACTTCCACCAGCCATGCATGGCCGATCGAGATATGGCCGGTCAGCTTTCCCTCTTCCGTGTATTCCGACTGGATGACGCCGCCAAGCTCAGCAACCTTGCCGATATCATGCGTCAGCACGCCGGCAATCAGAAGATCGCGGTCGAGCTGCGGATAGAGCCCGCAGATATCCTCCGCAACGGCAGCCATGCCGAGCGTATGCTCCGCAAGCCCGCCGAGATAGCCATGATGGATCTTGGAGGCAGCCGGATACTGATAGAACCGCTCCCCCGCCTTCTGAAGCATCCCAGTCACCAGAATGCGGTAGTTCTCATTCGTGAATGACTTCAGGTAGCCCTCGATCCTCGCGCTTGACTCCGCCTCAGATATCGTGCTTGAGAGCACGTACTGAGAAAGATCCAGCCCTTCCTGCGGGATATCTTCAATCTTCGTCACGCGCAGCTGCAGGCTGTGATTGTATTCCAGCACCTCGCAGACAATCTCCTGAACATGACCGATCTTGATCTGGGCCTCTTCCTCAGGCTTGACATCCCAGAACTTTCCCTCGATCGTGCCGGTATCATCCTGCAGGGAAAGGTTCAGGTAAGGAGATCCCTTCGAGGTGATTCCCTTCGTGCATCCCTTTACCATCAGCCTGACAGTCAGGCGCTCCTTTTCCTTCAGGTCCTTGATTTTACTCATCTTTCCACTCCATTTCATCCAGAATCGCGTAGATATCCTCGGTCGGATATCCCTGGGCTGCGCAGTACCGGTATACGGTATTCCGCAGCTGGCTGGCAGTATACTTGCGCTCATAGCGCTTCTTTGCCTTCACGGCGCACTTGCGGAGAGAATCCAGCTCATGATTCTCATCATCCGTGAAATCCATCTCTGCGATCACGCGGTCGGCAATATCGCCATGATATCCGCGCTGCATCATTTTAGCACGTACTTTCCGCTTCTTCATCGCAACTGACTCATTGCGCACTGATTCCGCAGCCCGATGCGCAAAGGATGCCGCATTGATGATCTCATCATCCGGCCGCTGATCCAGCTTGGCCCGGATCATCTCATAGGGAATGCCGCGCTTCTTGAGATCCGCGATGATGCGGTCCTCTCCCTGCAGCGCCAGCTTCATGCGGGTGATGGACTCCTCGCAATAGCGCTCATCATTCAGGTATCCCTTGGTCTCAAGGCGATCCACGATGCTGTTGATCGTCTCGATATCGCAGTCCGTATTCTGGGTCAGCCAGTCATAGATCTCCTTGCGGGTGCGGTCCTTGACGGCAATCCTGCGCATGCAGCCCTGATAGGCCCGCACGCTGCTCTCCCGGCGGCGGATCTCCTCGATCTCATGATTGGTCAGGCGCCTGCCCTTGCGGACGCCATCCGCATAGTAGTCATCCAGCGACATCATGAGCCGCTGCTCCTCGCCCTGCGGCGAGCGCAGATAGAGCTGCACATAGTCGCCCTTCACCTCGGCATCATCAATGATCTGCATTGTGCTGTAGAGATGAATCGCATCCTCGTATACCTGCAGCGCCTTCTCGTAGAAGACATCCGCAGAATACGGATGCACATGCTCAAGGCACTGCCGGCTCATTTCCGCATGCGCCTGCGGCGTCAGGGCCTCCAGCTTCTTCAGCTGCTCCGCAAAGTCATTCTCGTCCTGGAAGAACCAGCCGGTCTGTCCCGGTATGAGCAGGTCGTCCAGCACGACATCATGGCGCGCAAACAGCGGCAGGCCGCTGGCCATGGCCTCGATGAAGGTCATTCCCTGCGTCTCGGTAAGGCTTGCAGAGATAAAGGCATCGCAGGCACGGTAATAGTCAGGCACATCGCCTGCCGGCTGCTTCCCGGCAAAGACGACGGTATCCTGCAGGCCGAGGTCCGCTGACATCTTCCGCAGCTTTTCCTCATCCGGACCGCCGCCGACGATCAGAAGCTTTGAGCGGCAGCCGGCATCCCTGGCATTGCGGAATGCGCGGATCACGAGATCCAGCGACTTCTCCTCAGCAATCCGGCCGACATAGACGACCACGGTATCATCTGCCGCAAAGCCATAGCGGCTGCGGATCTCGGCGGTCTTTGCCGGATCGGTGCGCGATGGCGAGAACTGCTCCAGCTGAAGACCGGTCGGCACGACCCGGATATCGGAGCACACCTGATATCGCTCCAGAAGATCCCTGGTCTTCTCGCTGGGCGCGATGACCTCCAGGCACGAGTCGCCATAGACTCTTGCCATGTAGGCAACGCCCTTCCTGGCCTCCTCATCGAACTTGTCGGAATTCAGCAGATTCACGTAATGCGTGTAGTCCTCATAGGTCGTGTGATACGTGCTGACCAGCGGAATGCCCAGCTGCTTCGCGCAGATATGGCCGAAGATGCCGACGCCGAACTCCGTCTGGTCATGAATCACATCCAGGTTCAGCTTCCGCACCTCATTCAGGGCAAACAGATGAATCGGAGACGTCATGACATAGCCGTAGAGCTGCTTCAGCGTCACGCCGGCAAGGCGCAGGATCGTATGGGTATCATCCCACTTCGCGCCGCCTACGCCGGGATAGGGCGCAATGACAAAGGCCTCGTGGCCATGCGCGCGAAGCTCCTCATATAGAATCCGGGTGCTGTTGGCAACCCCGTTGACATCAGGCGGGAACGTATCTGAGAACAATCCGACTCTCACTTGCTTTCCTCCCCCGCAGCATCGTTCAGCTGCGGCTCTGTTTCGGAATCATCATCATGCTCGATCAGGATATCCGGCTGCCTCTTTGCATAGACAAAGCCGATGAATCCGATGAGCAGGATGAAATAGTAATTGCTGATGCGCCACAGCAGCATGATCGTGCCCGTATTGCTGGACCCGAAGATGGTGCTGAACATGAGCAGGAACGTCGCTTCCGCGCCGCCGCTGCTGCCCGGCAGAGGCACGAAGGCATTGATCATCTCCACGAAGGAGGACAGAGCCAGGATATCGATCATCTGGCTCATCTGCACCGGGATATGCAGTGCCTTGGCGCAGAAGAACGGCACGGAGTAATACAGCATCAGCCGTGCGAAATGTCCGCCGGCAATCTGGGGAATCAGCTCTCGGTGCCTCCGCAGAACGATCACTTCCTCGCCAAAGCGCTTCAGCTGCGCATCGACGGACTTTCTTGCCTTCTCCGGATCCTTGATCAGATGAATCTTCACGCCGATCGCGAAGCCCTTGGTCGTGAGCCAGGTATAGAACCTGGGAAAGCGGACCAGCGCCCACAGGCCCACGATAACAGCTGAGCTGACGACAAAGCCCAGCAGCACAATTGCGAAGAACTGTGAGTATTTCTCATAGAAGTGCTGGAATCGCAGCAGGATCAGGACGAATACCGAAACCACCATGGTGGACTGATAGATGATGAAGTCCATCCAGAGCACGCTGGCTGCGTGATGCAGCGGAACGCCCTGCTTCTTGAAGATGTATGCCTGGGCGAACTGGCCGCCGCTGGCACCCGGAGTCACGCCGTTGAACAGCCCTGCCACGAGAGAATTCACAAAGCCCTGCCACCAGGTATAGCGGGGATGCGAAAGATTGCATTCCTTCTTGATGGTCCATCCGACAATTGCACGGATCACAAGCTCAATCAGGACGATCACCAGCAGCCAGCCTATGCTTGCATGCCGAAGCAGGCTCAGCACCTTCTGCGGGTCGTCCTTCACAGTCAGCCAGAAAACAAGGATCGCCAGGACAATAATCAGCGTCACATTGAATGCATAGCTGCTGAACAGCTTTGACAGTCGTTTCATGACTTATCCATTATACTATCTCGCCGTACTGCACTCAACCGAGCAGTGCCGGATCATCCGGATCGAACTGTCCGCTCAGCGTGCATTCATAGACATGGCGAAGCCGCTGGCCGATGCGGTCAATCGACCGCTCTGCAGCAACCTCATATCCTGCCTCCCTGGTCGAGGGAAGCTGATGCTCGACAATGCCCTGCACAAGCCGCACAAAATCCCCGTTGTCCTTTCCCTTGTAGCAGTCCGTGCCATCCCGGAGCCAGGGATCAAAGGCGCCGATATCGCGGACAAGCACATTCTGGCGGGAAGCCAGTGCCTCCAGCACGACGATGCCCTCAGTCTCTTCATAGGATGGGAAGAAGAAGCAGTCCGCATCCTGATAGGCGCCCTGGATGATCGGTCCCTTTACATAGCCCGGGAAGATGCAGTTATAGGGATGATTCTCCAGGATCTCATTGATCTCGTGGGGAACCAGGGCCGGATTGATCTCGCCGAACCAGATGAACTTGTACTGCGGCAGCTGCCTTGCGACTTCCACGAAGTCCAGGATTCCCTTCCGCTCAAACGGCAGGCCGACGCTCAGCACGACCCTGTCATCATCCTTGAGGCTGAAGTATCTGCGATAGGCCTTCACCTTCTCGCTGTCCGGCGTGAAATGCGACAGCTCGATTCCGTTGGAGACCGGATAGATCGGCAGCTGGATGCCATAGCCCTGCAGAAGCTTCCTGGAATAGGGTGTCGGCGTGATCAGGCAGTCAGCCTTGCTGTAGAGATTCACGATGATCTCCTTGAACATCGGTGCAAGGACATTCGAAAGCACGAAGGAATTGCGGAAGTCCTCCTCCGTGGAATGCGCATGGTAGATTACCTTCTTGCCGAGCCTCCTGGCATTGCGGATAATCGATTCGCTGTTCATGTAGTAGGTATTGATATGGAGAATATCGTAGTTCTCATCCCAGGGATCCGTCGTGTAATCCACCCCGGCAGCCTCCAGGGCAGCCTTCTGGTGCTCGAATGCCCTGCCGATGCCGGAAGTGGAGATGATGCTCTCCCCCTCGAAATACAGAAGAATTCTCATATTCCCTCCTGCCTGAAACCTGCCTGCCCTATTATACCAATTATTTGTCTCCCAATTATTAAAAAAGGAGAGAAGCACAAGGCCTCTCTCCTGTTCAATGCATGAGCGGATGAATTACTTGGATTCGTCCTGGAGCTTCTTCTTGGTAACGAGCTTGCCGTAGCGCTTCTTTGCGTCATCCAGCGTCTTGGCAAACATCTTCTCTGCCTCTTCCTCGCCCTTGAGCTTCGGCAGATTGAAGTAGCGGCCTTCCTGCATCAGGAAGTCATGGAACTTGGTCCAGTCAGGCTCCTTGGAGTCGATGGTAAGCGGCTGTTCCTTGCGCGGATCATACCGGTACAGAACGGTGTAGCCGCAGGCAACCGCATCCTTCTCACGGGACTGCGCCTTGACCATGCCGCCCTTGATGTGGTGCTCGATGCAAGGGCTGTAGCAGATGACGATGGAAGGTCCCTGATAGGACTCAGCTTCCTTCAGTGCCTTGAGGGTCTGGACCCTGTTGGCGCCCATGGAGCAGGAAGCCACATAGACTGTGCCGTATTCCATGAAGATCTGGCCGAGGTCCTTCTTGGAGAGCTGCTTGCCGCCGGCAGCGAACTGCGCGATGGAAGAAGCCTGGGAGGACTTGGAAGACTGTCCGCCGGTGTTGGAATAGACCTCAGTATCGAGAACGAGAACATTCACATCCAGGTTGTTAGCCATGACATGATCGAGTCCGCCGTAGCCGATATCGTATGCCCAGCCATCGCCGCCGATGATCCAGACAGACTTGGAGACGAGATCTCTCTCGAGATCGAGAAGTCCCTTGACCGCCTCAACCTTGGAAGCCTTGACGCCTGCAATCAGCTGATCCTTGACTGCACGCTGTGCATCGCGGTTGCCGTTGGCATCGATATATGCCTGGAAGGCAGCCTTCAGATCCGGCTCAACTGCATCCAGATTGTCTTCCATGATCTTCAGGATCTTGGAATTCTTGTAGGACTGAGCGATTGCCATGCCAAAGCCATACTCTGCATTGTCTTCGAACAGGGAGTTCGCCCACGCGACGCCATTGCCATCCTTGTCAACAACGAACGGAGTGGAAGGAGTTGCGGAGCAGTAGATCATCGAGCATCCGGTTGCATTGGCAACGAGCATATCCTTGCCGAACAGCTGGGATACCAGGCGATAGTAAGGAGTCTCGCCGCAGCCCGGGCAGGATCCGCTGACCTCGAAGTAAGGCATCATCAGCGCTGCGCCGGCAACGGTATCGAGGTTGCCGTACTGAGTCTTGTATTCTGTTTCCTTGTAGCAGTAGTCAGCAAGAGGCTCTTCGTTGAGCTGGTCGTTGACGTCGACCATCGTGATGGCCTTGGTCGGGCACTCTGCTGCGCAGACGCCGCAGCCTACGCAGTTGCGTGGAGAGACCTGGACACGGAATTTGAGTCCGGCTTCCTTGGCACCCTTGTAGGTCGGTCCGGCATCCTTGACATCGAAGGAGACGCCGTTTGCCTTGGCGATTTCCTCAGCCTTGGCGACTTCTTCAGCACTCAGCAGGAACTGACGGATGGTTGCGTGCGGGCAGACATAGGTGCAGGTGCCGCACTCAACGCACTTCGAAGCATCCCAGCTCGGGACAGTGACAGCGATGGTTCTCTTCTCGCGGAAGGAGACATTCTCAGGAATGGATCCATCGAGAACGCCGTACTTCGTGAAGGAGGATACCGGCATGTCATAGCCTTCCAGTGCATTGATGCGCTGCAGGTTGTTGTCGAAGTACTCATCGCCGGTCTTCTCGTACATCTCGGCCGGATACTGCAGGTCAGCCCATTCCGGCTTGACCTCGACCTTGACGAGTCCGGACTTGCCGGTGTCAATGGCGTCGCAGTTGTTCTTGACGACGTCATCGCCCTTAGAGGCGTAGGTCTTCTTCGCGGAAGCCTTCATGAGCTCGACTGCCTTTGCATACGGCATGATCTGCTCATTCAGAGCGAAGAATGCAGACTGCAGAACCGTGTTGGTGCGGCGGCCCATATGTGTCTGGATGGCAAGCTTCGTAGCATCGATGATGTAAAAATTTGCATGCTTCTGAGCGAGCTCAGCGAGCATTCTGTTCGGCAGGTGCTTGTCGATCTCCTCAGCCGGGAAGGTCGTGTTCAGCAGGAATGTTCCGCCATCCTTGAGGTTGCGGACCATGTCATACTTGAAGCAGTAGCTGTCGAGCGAGCAGGAGACGAAGTCAGCTGCATCGATATAGTACGGCGAATGGATCGGGCTCTTGCCGAAGCGCAGATGAGAGCGGGTCGTGCCGCCGGACTTCTTGGAGTCATATGCGAAGTAAGCCTGCGCATAGAGATCCGTGTTGTTGCCGATGATCTTGACGGTGCTCTTGTTGGCGCCGACAGTTCCGTCGGAGCCGAGTCCGTAGAACAGGCATGTGCTGTAGTCAGCGACAACCTTGATCGGCTTCGGATCGAGGGACAGATGCGTTACATCATCGTTGATGCCGATGGTGAACTCTTCCTTCGGCTCGTCCTTCTTCAGCTCTTCATAGACGCCATTGATATGGGAAGGATTGGTGTCCTTGGAGCTCAGGCCGTAGCGGCCGCCGATGATCGTGAGTCCCTTATGATGACGAAGTGCATTCTCAACATCCAGGAACAGAGGCTCTCTGGAGCCGATTTCCTTGGAGCGGTCGAGAACTGCGATCTTCTTGACGGATGCAGGCAGTGCAGCCTCGAGATACTTGGTGCTGAACGGACGGTACAGATAGACCTTGATCAGGCCGACCTTCTCGCCCTGAGCGTTCAGGGCATCAACAGTCTCCATGATGGTATCAGTGACAGAGCCCATGGCAATGATCACGCGCTCTGCATTCGGATCGCCGTAATACACGAACGGTGCATAGCTGCGGCCGGTGTGCTCGGAGACAGCCTTGAAGTACTTGGCAGCGATATCCGGTACTGCCTCAAAGTGCTCATTCTGAGCCTCGCGGGCCTGGAAGAAGATATCATCATTCTGGGAGCCGCCGCGGGTAATTGCATTTCCGTGCGGGTTCAGCGCATTCTTGCGGAAAGCCTCGACCTTGTCCATCGGAAGCAGAGACTTGAGGAAGTCATAGTCCATGACCTCGACCTTCTGGATCTCATGGGAAGTGCGGAAGCCATCAAAGAAGTGCATGACCGGAACGGATCCGTCAATGGCAATCAGGTGCGCTACGCCGGCAAGATCCATGCAATCCTGCACGGAGTGGGAGCACATCATGACGATGCCGGTCTGGCGGCAAGCATATACATCCTGGTGATCGCCGAAGATGCTCAGCGTATGGCTGGCGAGAGAGCGCGCCGCAACGTGGATGACGCCCGGCAGCATTTCGCCTGACAGCTTGTAGAGATTCGGGATCATCAGCAGCAGACCCTGTGATGCAGTGAATGTCGCAGCGAGGGAACCTGCCTGCAGAGCTCCGTGAATAGCTCCTGCAGCGCCTCCTTCAGCCTGCATTTCCACCACCTTGACCTTGTCGCCGAAGACATTGGTGCGGCCCTGCGTGGACCACGTGTCAACGTTCTCAGCCATCGGAGAAGACGGCGTGATTGGATAGATGCCGGCTACTTCTGTGAATGCATACGCAGAATGAGCAGTCGCGGTATTTCCATCCATTGCTTGGAAAACCTTCTTGTTCTCAGTACTCATATGTCCTCCTGTTGTTACGGCTTACATTATAGACCAATCAGCACCTGTTTGGATACATGAATTCCAGCATTTCTCGGCCTCAGAAGTGCAGTTTCATGCGAATTCCGCAGGCCTTTGCAGAGGCGCGCGGAATCAGGCGGCGGAGCGCTTCCCTCTCCGCTTTCCGCAACGAAGAAAGGAGCCTTGTGAAAGGCTCCCTCATGCGTCTGAACTGCCGGCAGGGCAATCTCTATTTCTTTGCCTTTTCAGCAGGCTCGCTTACGCCCATGGAGCGCATGACCTGACGGATCTGCGCCTCGCTCGGCTTGCGGCCCATCTGCAGGAACATTGCCCGGATCATCTTTTCGCTGACCGGCGGATTTTCCTTCAGCTGCTTCTCAAAGGTCTTCTTCGTGAAGTAGAAGCTGATCAGAGCGCCTACGAGTCCGCCAAGCACAAACCACAGCAGAGACGACCAGAATGCATTCATACCAACACCACCCTATCTTTTCATGAATCACTGCAATCAGTTTATCTTTTTTCATCCATCTTTGCAACGAGCATTTCAGTTTCCATCTCCGGATGCTTCCTCTTTCCGGTCATCCGCCGGTTCCATCGCTGGCGCTGAGGGTGCCTGCTCCGCCTGCGGATGAGGCACTGAAGCCCTTCTCGCGGCGCGGCGGTTCAGCAGATGCAGCAGGATGAATATCCCGCCTGCTGCCAGCCCGATGATCCATGCAGGCATGCGGATGAGGCCCGGCAGCAGGAAGGCAGCTGCCGTGCCGGCCAGCGCCGAGAACAGCAGCGCGCTCATCCAGTAGCCCGGCGCGGTCCGCTGCACAGCCAGAAAGCTGATCAGCAGCGCGGCGGCTGCGAGCATGCTCACGGCCCAGTCAGCCGCCCAGGCGTAATAGAGAAGCGCCTGCAGCGCCAGCGAGGCCAGCACGCTCTCCGTCTTCTCCATCCAGCCCGGATAGATGGAAAGCAGGATCAGACCGAGCCCGCAGAGCGCCGATATCCCGAGAATCCCGCTTCCAGTCATGCCCATTCCTCCCGCAACTGCCCTCCATTCTAATCCCTTCCGGCATGGACAGTCCATCTGCGCGTGGGTTACAATAGCCCCATGACCAGAAAGACTGCTGTATTACTGCTGCTGCCGCTGATGCTGTGCAGCGCTGCCATCCTGCCGGCGGAGGCCGAGACTGCGTTCAAGACCAGCGCTGCCGCGGCAGATGAAATCACCTATCCTGAAATGACGAGCGACTACCTGATTCTGGAGGATCTCGATACGGGCCAGACGCTCTGGTCCGTGAATCCGGACGAGCGGATGTATCCTGCCTCCATGACCAAGATGATGACGGAGATCCTTGCGATCGAGGCCTTCAGCGATACCAGCCGGAAGATCGAGATCACCGCGGACATGCTGTCGGGGCTGGCCGAGGCAAATGCCTCCGTGGCCGGCTTTGCAGTCGGCGATGCGCCGACGGTGCTGGACTGCCTCTACGGCGCTGCCCTGCCCTCCGGTGCCGACGCGGTCAATGCCCTTGCCTTTGCCGTCAGCGGCTCTGTCTCTGCCTTTGTCGATCAGATGAACGCGAAGGCTGCCGAGCTCGGCATGACCCATACGCACTTTGCCAATCCGACCGGCCTCTTTGATGAGGACCATTACAGCTCCGTGTCGGACATTGCGCTGCTCATGAAGCACTGCCTTGGAAGCGATGTCTTCCGGCAGCTGATCGCAGCCCGCCAGTACACCACCACGGCGCTTGCCTCCCATCCCGCCGGCATCTCGCTGAGCTCCACCTTCTGGCCTCATATCAATAACGGCGACGGCAGCTACTCCATTCCCGGCTTCATCGGCGCCAAGACCGGCTATACGACCAATGCCGGCAGCTGCCTTGCCTCAACTGCAAGCGAGAACGGCATGAATCTCATGCTTGTCACTGCCCACTCCATGGTCTCGCTCGGCCATATCAGGGATGCGCAGACCGCGTATGCCTGGGCTGCCTCGACCTTCGAGAAGAAGACGATCCTGACCGCCGGGGATGAGCTGCTGGAACGCAGCGTTCAGGATACGATGCCGAGGCAGACCATGTCCTTCACGGCTGACCGGACCGTCACGCTGGACCTGCCGCAGAATGCCGAGCTGACGACTGAAGCCGCGATTCCGGACCCGATTCCGGCCCCCGTGAAGGAGGGCGACGTGCTCGGCACCTGGACCATCCGCCTGGGTGACCAGGTGCTCTATACCCAGCAGCTGACCGCATCTGAATCCATTGCCCGCAATCCGCTTGCCTATGCTGCCCGGATCATTTCCGCCTTCGTGAAGGCGCATCCGCTTCTTGCCCTCTTCTATGCAGCGGCAGCCGTGTTCCTGGTGCTGCTTCTGGTACGGGCTGCTGTGCTCTCCAAGCGCCGCCGGCGCCGGGCCGCAAGACGCAGGAAGGCAGAAGAAAAGCGCCGCAGGACGCGGCGCTCCATGAATCAATAAACCAGGAAGGCTGATATATTCCCTCTTCTGTCGAGGTGGGTGCCCTTGGTATGCCATCAGGATTCCCGATCGTATCGGGCGTTCAACACAGGCATCTCCAGTCAGGGCTCCCTTATATCAAAATGTAGGAAAATTATTGACCTCCCTGGGACTTAAACATATCATAAGAAATCCCGGATGAACAGTACTTGACTTTTTTCTCCGGGATCCCTTGCCTGATGACTCAGGCCTTTTTATTTTCTTTTGAAATCTCGATGCCGAGAATATCCAGCTGCGCCTGATCGACGACATTCGGTGCCTCGCTCATGAGATCCAGCGAGCTGTTTGTCGTCGGGAACGCTACCACATCGCGGATATTATCCGTGCCGGCCAGAACCATCGTCAGGCGCTCCAGGCCGATGCCGACGCCTCCGTGAGGCGGGGTCCCGTACTTGAAGGCATCCAGGAAGAAGCCGAACTTGTCCTTGGCCTGCTCCATGGTCATGCCGATAGCCTCGAACACCTTCTCCTGCAGATCCTGGTCATGAATGCGGATCGAGCCGGAGAGCAGCTCATAACCATTGAGCACCAGGTCATAGGCACGCGAGGATACATGCTCCGGATCGCTCTTCAGCTTGTCGACATCGGCAGCCTTCGGCGCGGTGAACGGATGATGCGCAGCGACCCAGCGCTGCTCTTCCTCAGACCACTCGAACATCGGGAAGTCCGTGACCCACAGGAACTTGTACTGCGCTTCCTGCGGAATCAGGCCGAGCTCATGCGCCAGGCGCACGCGCAGCGCGCCGAGCGAGGTCTCGGCAACTCTCGGCTTGTCAGCGACGATCAGGACCAGATCATCATCCCTGAGGCCAAGACGGCTGATGAGCGCTGCCTTCTCCGCATCGCTCAGCACCTTGGCAATCGAGCCGCTGAGCACGCCCTGCTCCATCTTGAGCCAGGCCAGTGCCTTGGCCTTGAAGCCTGCCTTGATGAATTCCTGGAGCTGATCCAGGCCCTTGCGCGAATATTTGCCGGCAGCGCCCTCGAACTTCAGGGCATCAATCTCGCCCTTTGCCTCGAGCACATTGCGGAATACCTGGAACTCAGTATCGGCGAAGAGATCGGAGAGATCCTGGATCTCATTGCCGAAGCGCAGATCCGGCTTGTCAGAGCCGAACCGCTTCATGCATTCCGCCCACGGGATGCGGATGAAGTGCTCCTCGAGCTCCGTGTTCTTGATGCCGCGGAAGATCGCCTGCATCAGATGCTCGACGACAGCGAAGACATCATCCTCGTCGACAAAGCTCATCTCGATATCGATCTGCGTGAATTCCGGCTGGCGGTCTGCCCGCAGGTCCTCATCGCGGAAGCATCTCGCGATCTGGAAGTACTTCTCCATGCCGGCAATCATGAGCAGCTGCTTGTAGATCTGCGGTGACTGCGGCAGCGCCCAGAAGCGGCCGTTATAGATTCTCGAGGGAACCAGATAGTCGCGCGCGCCCTCCGGCGTGGACTTCGCCAGCATCGGCGTCTCGACCTCCACGAAGCCCTCGGAATCCAGGGTGTTGCGGGCGATCATGCAGATGCGGTGGCGCAGAATCAGGTTCTGCTGCAGCACGGAGCGGCGCAGATCCAGATAGCGGTACTTCAGCCGCACGTCCTCGCTGGTATCGGAATCATCCGCGATCGTGATCGGCGAGGTCATGGCGGTGTTGATCACCTCGACCTGCTTCACATGAACCTCGATCTCGCCGGTGGCCATCTTCGGGTTGGCATCTTTTCTTGCCTGGACCGTCCCTGTCACCTGCAGGATATACTCATTCCTGACATCCCTGACCTGATCGGCCATGGTCTCGTCAAAGACGATCTGAACCAGGCCGGAGCGGTCTCTCAGATCGATGAATACCAGGCTGCCGAGATTTCTTCTCCTCGCAACCCATCCGATCAGCGTTACTTCTTTGCCGGCATCTGCGATGCGCAGCGTGCCGTTGCCGCATGTTCTCTTCATATCTGCTTTCCTTCCCATTCCCTGATCTGATCGATCAGCGCTGCTTCCGGAATCGTGACCTGGGTCTGATCCGAGGCCCGCTTCAGATTCAGAGTGCCATTCTTCAGCTCTTCCTCGCCGAGGATAACGATGTACTTCGCCCCGGTGCGCTCAGCGCTTCTGAACTGCGCCTTCAGCGATCTCCTGCTGAGATTTGCCTCCGCCGCAAGCCCGGCTGCGCGCAGGCGCTCCACCGCAGTCAGCGGCGCATTGCCCACTTCGCCAAGGCCGATCACGTACGCATCGAGCTTCTGCTCATCATGGAACTGATAGCCGTCCTCTGCTGCCAGGGACAGCAGGCGCTCCATGCCGATCGCGAAGCCGATGCCGCTGAGCTCCGGGCCGCCGAAGTACTCGACCAGGTGGTCGTAGCGGCCGCCGCCGAAGATTGTTGCCTGCGCTCCCGAATCCGGGCGGGTCGACTGCACCTCGAAGACCGTGTGCGTGTAGTAGTCAAGGCCTCTGACCAGGCGGTCATCGATCTCATACGGGATGCCCATCGCATCCAGCGCGGACAGCACCTGCCGGAAGTACTCGCGGGATTCCTCATTGAGGTAATCCGTCAGCTTCGGGGCTGCCTTCAGCAGCGGATTGTCCGCATCGACCTTGCAGTCCAGGATGCGCAGCGGATTCTGCTCCAGCCGCCGGTGGCAGTCGCCGCACAGCTCATCGATATGCGGGCTGAAATACTCGCGGAGCGCATTGCGGTAGACTTCTCTCGAGGCATCGTCGCCCAGCGTGTTGATGCATACCTTGATGGACTGGATGCCGAGCGCCTTGCATACATCGATGCCGAGCGCGATCGTCTCCGCGTCGAGCAGCGGCGCCTTGAGGCCGATCGCCTCGACGCCGAACTGCGTGAACTGGCGCTGGCGCCCCTTCTGCGGACGCTCATGGCGGAACATCGGGCCCATGTAGTAGAACTTGGCCGGCAGCTCCATGGAGCCGTACATCTTATGCTGGTCAAAGGCCCGGATGACGCCTGCCGTTCCCTCCGGCCGCAGCGTATACGAATCGCTGCCGGTGCCGAAGGTGTACATCTCCTTGTTCACCATGTCGGAGCTGTCGTTCTGGCGGGCAAAGACGCTGGTGCTTTCAAAATAGGGGGTCCGGATCTCGGCGTAGTGATACAGCTTCGTGATCCTGCGGATGATCTCCTCCGCCTCCTGCCATCTGCCGGTCTCGTCCGGCAGGATGTCATAGGTTCCCCGCGGTGTCTGGTAATTCATTGGTCTCCTCCTTCTCTTGCAGGAACTAAAAAGCGCCCTGGAATCCAAGGACGCTTTGCATGCGTGGTGCCACCTCAGTTCATGGGAGTTTCTCCCATGCGCTCATGATTCCTTAACGCGGAATACGGGCTTCCCTACCGGATGCTTCAGGAAGCATTCTCCAAGGTGTCTCTCGCCGGCTTCCAGTCAGTGCTCTCACCATTCCACTGTCGCTGATCTCCTGTATGACGGCGATTTCCTCTTCAACGAATCTAGATGGATTATACCCTCGCAGCAGGATTTTCTCAAGTGCTAATGCGCGCTGCGCTCGACGCTGATGACGCCGTCCACCTTGCGCAGGTTGGCTGTCAGCGTCTTCAGATGATCGAGATTGTGAACCTGGATCGTCATCTTGATCGTGGTGGTCAGGGCCTCCTGATTGAGCGTGGCATTGACCTTCAGCATGTTGGCCTTGCATTGCGAGGTCACGGTCACGATATCCGTGAGCAGGAAGCTGCGGTCATGCGACAGGATGATGAGATCCGTCTCATAGAGCCGCTCCTTGTCCTCCTCATCCCACTGCACCTCGATCAGCCTTGCCTTCTCCTTCTGGATGTTCGGGCAGTCAGCGCGGTGCACCTTGACGCCCTCGCCGCGGGTGATATAGCCCACGATCGGGTCGCCGTAGACCGGCTGGCAGCACTGCGCCATGGACATCTTCATGGACTCGATGCCCGGCACGATGATGCCGCTCTTGGAGCCCTGCTTCCGCTTCAGTGTCGCGTCGATATCGCGGTTCAGCAGCTTGCTGAGCACCTCATCGCTCATCGGCCGCTTCTCGTTGGTCAGCTTCTCGATGACCTTGATCAGGCTGATGGACTTCACGGCCAGGCCGTAGAAGAGATCATTCATGTCACGGCAGCTGAACTGCGACAGGATGGCCTCGATCCGCTTGTTGTCCATGTACTTGTCCGGATCGAAGCTGCGCTTCTTCAGCTCATCGATGAGTGCCTTCTCGCCGGCCGGGATCATCTCCGCCTTCTTCTCTGCTTCCTTGTGGGTGAACCAGGCGCGGATCTTGTTGCGGGCCTGATTGGTCCGCACGAACTTGAGCCAGTCCTCGGAGGGGCCGGTTCCCTTGGCGGTCTTGATCTGGACGACATCGCCGGTATGGAGCTCGGTATTCAGCGGCACCATGGCATCGTTGACGATGGCGCCGACGGTCATGTTTCCGACCTCGGTATGGATGCGGTAGGCAAAGTCAATCGGCGTCGCGCCGTTGGGCAGATCGATGACCCTGCCCTTCGGGGTCATGACGTAGACGCTGGCCTCAAAGACATCCTTGCGCAGGGTGTCCATGTAGTCCGTGGCAGTCTCCTGATCATTCTCGGAGTATTCAGCGAAGTCGCGGAACCAGGAGAGCTTGTCCTCGATCTCCTTCTGCTCCACGCGGGCATCATAGTTGCTGCCCTCCTTGTAGCGCCAGTGGGCGGCAACGCCGCGCTCAGCGACCTCATCCATCTCCTCGGTGCGGATCTGCACCTCAAAGATCTTGCCCTCATAGCCGATGATCGTGGTATGCAGGGACTGATAGAGGTTGGTCTTCGGCACGGCGATATAATCCTTCAGCCTGCCCGGGATCGGCTTGTAGGCCGCATGAATGTAGCCCAGGATCTCGTAGCAGTTGAGCTCGTTCTTGGTGACGATGCGGATGGCAAGCAGATCCAGGATCTCATCGAACCGCTTATGCCGGACCGTCATCTTGTGATAGATGGAATACAGATGCTTGGAACGGCCGAAGATACGGAACTGGATGCCCTGCTCCGAAAGGAGCTTGCTGATATCCGTGATCATCTGCTGCACGGCCGCATCGCGCTCTGCCTTCTTCTCCTCGACGAGGTGAGCGATATGATGATATTCCTCCGGATCCAGATAGTAGAAACAGAGGTCCTCCAGCTCGTTCTTGATGCCGGAGAGGCCGAGCCGGTGGGCAATCGGCGCATAGACATCCAGCGTCTCCTGCGAGATCCGCTTCTGCGCCTCCGCCGGCTGGTATTCCAGCGTGCGCATGTTGTGCAGGCGGTCGGCCAGCTTGATCAGGATGACGCGCACATCCTTCGCCATGGCGATGAAGATCTTGCGGTGGTTGGCGGCCTGGTATTCGGGGTCATCCTTGCCCTTGAACTTCAGCGCGCCGATCTTGGTAACGGCCTCGACGAGCTCCGCCACCTCGGGATTGAACTCCTTTGCGAGATCCTCCTTCGAGATGCCGGTATCCTCGATCGTGTCATGCAGGAAGCCGGCCGCGATGGTGGAGGGACCGGTATGCAGGCTGGCCAGGATATAGGCGACGTTGATCAGATGGACAGAATAAGGCTCGCCGGACTTGCGGAACTGTCCCTGATGGCGCGCCACGGCATACTCAGCCGCATGGCGGATCAGCTTCTGGTCTTCCGGCTTGTGGATATAGGTCTCCGCTTCCCGGAACACATCCTCAAGACATGCGCTCTGTACCTCTGCCATATTCTGCCCCCCTTTCATTTTTTTAAAAAATCGAAGAGAAATCAATCCCTTCGATTCTGACGATGGCTATGCAGTGAAAGCTACTTGTCGCTGAGCGTCATCATCGAGTAGACGTCGTACTTGCCCAGTTCCTTGCGTCCCGGCAGTCCTTCCAGCTCAATGACGAACGCGATGCCGGCTACGACGCCGCCCATCTGCTCGATCATGTTTGCAGTGGCCATGGCCGTGCCGCCGGTTGCGAGCAGATCATCGATGATCAGCACGCGCTGGCCCGGCTTGACGGAATCCCTGTGCATGAAAAGCTCGTTGGTGCCGTATTCCAGATCATACTTGCAGCTGATGGTTTCGCGCGGCAGCTTGCCCGGCTTTCTCACCATGGCAAAGCCGACGCCGAGCTCAATGGCAGTCGGGCAGCCGAAGACAAATCCTCTGCTCTCCGGTCCGCATACAAGTTCCGCATTGACCTTGCGGCCGTATTCCGCAAACCGGTGAATGGATTCACGGTAGGCTTCCGGATCCTGCGCAAGCGGCGTGACATCGCGGAACAGAATTCCCTTCGTCGGGAAATCAGGAATTGTTGCAATGTAGTTCTCGAGATTCAAGGCCATATTCTATCCTCCAGGAAAACGATATTTTTATTATAACACCGGCCGTTTTGCAAACATAGAGGATTGTTTACTCCAGGCCCTGAATTTCCATCTGCGGGATGATCTGGTTCCGCCAGCGGTTGATGGAGAGCGTTCCGTAGATCAGCGCCGGCGCTTCCGGCTCCTCAAGATTGAGGCGCCGGTACAGCACTGCCTCATAGCTGCCCTGCGCATTGCGGCAGGTATACTTGAGAACCTTCGGGCTCTCGAAGCGGTTCATGACAAGCGGACTGCGGATCGCGAAGAGCGGCTTCCCGAGCTCCTTCGGAAGCGGCTCGAGATTCTGCAGATCCGAGATCTCCGGCATCGTCATGAGCGCGGGATCGATCTCGATGGCTGTGTCCTGCGGCGGCTCATAGGAATAGCCGCTGGCAGCCATCTTCTGCTGCACGCGGGCACTGAAGGCCTCGAAATCCTGCTTCTCGACCGAGATGCCGACAGCCATCTCATGGCCGCCGAATCCCTGCAGCAGATCATCAAAGTCCTGCTGGAAGAATCCATACAGATTGAAGCCGGGCACGCTGCGCCCGCTGCCCTTGATCAGATCGCCATTCTCCGCCATGACCAGCGTCGGCTTGTGGGTGCTGGACGCGATCCGGCCGGCAACCAGGCCGCAGATGCCCTCATGGAAGCCGGGATCAAACAGGATCTCGAACGGATCATCGCTGAGCAGTGCCTCCGCCTGCCTGGCCATCCCGCCGGACAGCGTCTTGCGGGCGTCATTGACCTGGTTGAGCTGCAGCGTATAGGCCGCGATGGCACGCTCATCCTTCAGCAGCAGATAGCGCACCAGCGTATTCACGTTGGAGAGATCGCTCATCCGGCCGACGGAATTGAGCTTCGGGATCACCTGAAAGGACAGCGTCGTCGGATTGACAGCGGATCCCGGCGCCATCATGGCAGTCACGGCCGGCACTGCATTCTGCCGCAGGCAGGCCATGCCGTTCTTCACGATGCGGCGGGTCTCCCGCCAAAGCGGCATCACGTCCGCGATCGCGGCTACCGCCGCCAGGCCCGTATGGGCCTTGACCTCGCCAAGCAGCGTCCGCGAGATCTGCAGGGCCACGCCGGCCCCGGAGAGAAATGCATACTGCGGCTCCATCAGGCTCGGATGCACAAGCAGGCTTGCCGTCACCGGCGTGCCGATCTCGTGGTGATCCGTGATGATGATATCGAGGCCGAGCGAGAGCGCCTTCTCCGCGGCCGCAAAGGCACTGACGCCGTTATCCACGGTAATGATCAGCGAATAGCCCTTCTCCGCAGCCGCCGCGACTGTCTCCGGCTTCAGACCGTAACCTTCCCGGAAGCGGTCCGGAATATAATAGCCGTTCTCGATGCCGAGCTGGTCCAGCGTATCCTTCAGGATCGCCGTGGCCGTAATGCCATCCGCATCATAGTCACCGCCGATGAATACCTTCTCATGATTCTCGCGGGCCTTCTGGATGCGCCGGGCGCATGCCTGCACGCATTCTGCCCTGCTCGTGCTCAGGGCGGCATCCTGATCCAGAAGCTCCCGGATCTGATCATCAGAAAGCCCGGAGGCAGCCAGCAGCTTGCCGGCAAGATGCGATACCTGAAAGCGATCGCAGATCTCCTGCTCCTGCGGATTCCTGATCAGCGCGCTCATCTGCCGGCCAGCCTTTCAAAGACATCGCCGCGCTCCTCGAAGTTCTTGAAGTGATCATAGGAAGAGGCCGCCGGCGACAGCAGGCAGCTGAAGCCCGGGCGCGTCAGGGACTTCGCAAGCGCGACCGCCTGCTCCAGATCCTCAACCTCATGCAGCCCCTCGCGGTCCAGTCCCTGCGCGATCATCTCCGCATGAACCCGATGCCCGGAGGCGTACATGAAGATGACCTGGACATCCTTCCGCGCGGCAAGATATGCCTCAAGCTCGCGGTACTCAATGCCGCGGTCCATGCCTCCGACCAGGACAGTATCAACGTTCTTCAGAGAAGTCAGCGCCTGGATGCAGGACTGGCCGATCGTGGAGATGGAGTCATCGATATAGCGGATGCCGCCGTGAATGCCGAGATCCTCAAGGCGATGCTCCAGCGGCTGAAAGCGCGCGGCCGCATCAAGAAATGCCTCATTGCTGACGCCGTAGATCGCATGCGCGATATAGTAGACCACGGCCAGATTCCAATAGTTATGCTCGCCGATCAGCCGGCAGCGATCCACGGTGAGAGACTCTCCGGGGATGATCAGCGTGCGGCCCTCGGCGCGGATATCCTTCCCGATCAGGACAGGATGATCCGCCCGTGAAACCCAATCAGTCAGATCCTCATTCAGGATCGCGATGTCGCCCTTCTGCTGATGCAGGAAGACATTGGCCTTGGCAGCGCCGTAGGCGGCCATGGTGCCGTAATGATCAAGGTGCTCCTCGAACAGATTCAGGAACACCGCCACATGCGGCGAATACGGACAGAGCTCCAGCTGATGGCAGGATGTCTCGAAGGAGACGAGGTCCTCCGGCTGCAGCTCGGGGATGATGTCAAAGCATGGCGTGCCGATGTTGCCGACCAGATGAACGCGGTACTTCGTCGACAGGATGCAGGCCGTCAGGGTTGAGGTCGTGGACTTGCCCTTCGTGCCGGTGATGCCGATCACCTGGCTGCGGCAGTGCTTCAGGAACAGCTGCGTCTGCCCGGTCAGGTTGTCGCGCGACATGCCGGAAGGAACGACGATGCCCGGTGACTTCAGCACCATGTCATAGGATGTGATATCGATATCCGTGTCATAGAAGATGTGCGCATGAACTGTCTGCTGATGCGCCTTCTCCAGCACAGCCGCGCCGGTCCTCGGGCTGTCGGCAATATCGATGACCTGCTCCGGCAGAAGCGAGCGGATCAGGCGGTAGCTGGACTGCCCCTCTCTCCCGAATCCCCAGATCAGGATTCTCTTTCCCGCAAATTCCTGTTTCCATTCCTGCATGTCCATCAGGCAATCTCCTTCAGGCGGGCTCTGACCAGCGCCTGATATTCCGGCGGGACGAGGTTCTGGCTGTTCCAGCGCGAAAGATCAGCCGGCCGCCCGCTGTAGTACTCATAGTAGCTGGAGTCGCGGTACTCGCTGTACAGCAGCTGCAGCGGCTCCTTCGATGCCTCGCTTCTGCGGATTGACATGCAGACAGCGAGATTGACCTCTTCCCTGGTGCCGACGCATTCAAAGGGCTTATCGTCAAGAACGCCGGTCAGCTGCTGGAAGAGCCTGCGCATGGACGGATCCTCCAGCATGGAGCGGCCGAAGATGGCATCCACTTCCGACATGGGCAGAAATGCGCTCATCATGATGCCGACGAACAGGCACTTGGCGCAGTGTCCGCACCAGGTCTCGGTCTTCTGGCCGACATTGCAGGAGCGGAACACGGCATGATACTGCTTCAGCTGCGCGAAGATCCCGGCAATCTGCAGCTCTGAAAGCGGCCGCAGAAGCGAGAAGTAATGCACCTGCCTGGTCAGGTAGGAATCCATGTAGTACTTGAAGTCCTGCTCAAACTCGAAGGTCTTGGAATACTGGTGATTCACGCTGCTGCCCTTGATGGTTGACTCATTGGCGCTGGCCTCATTGGACAGGCAGACATTCTGCTTGCCGTAGATGATCGCTGTCAGCACGGACGCGAATGCGGCCATGGCGGAAAACGGCGTGTGCCCGTTCAGATAATGCTCCTTGTTGAACTCCAGCATGCGGGGATCCAGCGTGCGCTCCGCGTTGATCAGGCGGCTGCCCTCATAGCCGGCAGCCCGGGCGCTGTGAATCGCCGACATGACCCGGCCGATGACGAAGGCATGGTTCTCCTCCTTCATCCCGCTGAGAATATCAAGGCTGACAAAGGAATCCTTGCCGCCGCCGACCGGGATAAGGTTGCCGCGGTAGGAGCGGGAATCCGCCCTGCCGCGGATGCGGCCGCCGACGGAAAGCAGATTCATGAACGCCTTTGGATCCGCATTGATCTGATTCTTATAGAAGAACTCGCCGAGCCCGTTGAAATACAGCTTCTTCCACCAGCTGATCTGCTCCTGATTCAGATAGCCGCATTCCACGATGACGGAAGGCGCGCAGGTGATCTTCCAGTAGCTGATCAGCTCAACAAGTCCGAGCGAAAAGGCAGCCTCACGCACGACGGCAAGCTCGCTGACCGGCAGCTGAAGGCCTGATGGCTTGGGTATGACGAAATCCGGATTGAAGTGCGAGAGTCCCTCGATCTCGAAATCATAGTGGACCGCGAATTCCTCCTCGCTCTCCTCAATCTGGAAATCATGGTAGTAGAATACCGGATACCGCCGAATCAGCTCGTTATATTCCATCTTCATTGTCCTTTGCACTGCCAACAGTATACATCAAAACGCTCATTCCTCATCGGAGGCGCGCAGATGCTCCAGAAGATCGATTACCTCCAGCATGCTCGGCTCCTGGAATTCCATGGCCTGCTTCATCTCACGATCCGGGATGATGGTATCCAGGATGAAGCAGGAATGCATTCCTGCGCGATAGGCAGCCAGGATTCCCTGCTTGGAATCCTCCAGCACCATGCATTCCTCCGGCTTGACGCCGAGCTCCTCCGCGCCGCGCAGGAAGATCTCCGGATTCGGCTTGGAATGCGTGACCATATCGCCGGAGATGATCGCGCTGTACTGCAGCGGCACCGATACGGTGCCGATCAGCGTCTCCACATACTTCCGGTTGGAGCTGGAGCAGACTGCAATCCGATAGCCGTTGTCATTCAGGTAGCGGAACAGCTCGATCAGGCCCTTCTTGTTCAGGCAGTCGGAATTGATCGAGCCCCAGAAATCAATGTCGAACCGCTTCTTCTGGATCAGCGGCAGGACCTCGGCAAGGCCCGGAATTGCCGTCTCATATTCCTTGACATTCTTCGGCGCCGCGCCGGTGATCCTGCTGAAGAAGTCCTTCGGCAGGGTGATGCCGTACTTCGCGGCTTCATTGCGCCACATCTCCTGGCTGACTATCTCGGTCTCGAACATCAGGCCGTCGCAGTCGAACAGCACTGCTTTAATCTTCATGATGATGCCACCTTTCTAGTGGATGCTATCTCGCAAAAAAGACAGCGAAGATGCCTGCTGTCTTTCCTGCTGCTCTCAGGCGTTGATGCCTGTGATCGTATACTCGTCCAGCTTCTCTTTCGGAGCCTTCTTCTTCTTTGACTTTGCCTTCTGCTTCGGCTCGTGATGCGTGCGGATCCAGACGAAGATGCCCGGCGCCAGAAGCAGCGATGAGATCGTGCCTGCGATCAGGCCGACGAGCATTGCGAAGGTGAATGTGAAGATTGCATGCGATCCAAGCGCGATCAGGAAGATGACCGGCAGAAGCGTCGTCAGGGAGGAATACATGGACATCTTGAAGGTGCGGTTGAGCGCCTCGTTGACGATGCCGCGGTAATCATCCTTGCCTACGCGGCCGTTGCGCTCCTTGATCATCTCGCGCACGCGGTCGAATACGACGATGGAGTTATTGATGGAATAGCCGATGATGGTCAGAAGCACGGAGATCAGCTCCGTATTGACTTCCAGCCTCAGGATGGCGAATGCGCACAGCGTGATGAGGACATCGTGAATCAGCGCGGCAAGGCAGCTGATCGAGTAGTCGAACTCATAGCGGAACGCGACATATGCAAGCATGGCAACCCAGGCCACCAGGGTCAGGATGACAGCATTGCGGACAAGCTCGCGGCCGACAACCGGAGTGACGACGTTGTCGCCCGGCTCCTGGCCGTACTTCTCGGTGAAGTCTGCCTTGATGGTCTTCAGGTCATCTGTCGTGACTGCAGACTTGGTCGTTGCATAGACCGTGTTCTCGCCGGAGGACTGATACGTGAAGTCCTTATATCCAAGCGACTCCATCTCGGTCTGCACATCCTTGACCGTGATGGCGCTGTCGGAAGTGATCGTCAGCTTGGTGCCGGAAGCGAAGTCGATGCCGAGGTTCATGAAGCCATTGCCCTGCGCGGCATTGGCGATGCCCATGACCAGCGCAACCGCGAAGATTGCCAGCATGACCCTGATCTCATACTTGGTCCAGGCGAGGAAGTCGCGGTCCTTGCCGCCGAAGTAGAACTGCTTCTCGCCCTTGGAGACATTCGGGATCTGATCCGGCTTGACGCCGAACCAGGTCGGCTTCTGATCCGCGACGCCGGAATCGACGAACAGGTTCAGCAGCCATCTGGACAGGCCGACATTCAGCGCCAGGGTCATGATGACCGTGACGATCAGCATGGTAGCGAATCCCTTGACGGTGCCGTTGCCCCACCAGTACATGATGAGTCCTGCCAGCAGCGTCGTGAACTGTGCATCGAAGATGGCGGAGAAGGAGATCTTCTGGCCCTCCTCTACTGCCGAGCGGATCGAGCGGCCGCGGTAGAGCTCCTGGCGGATGCGCTCGTAGGTGATGATATTCGCATCGACCGTCATGCCGACGCCAAGCACCAGCGCGGCAATGCCGGACAGCGTGAAGACTGCGCCCATCATTGCATAGACGCCGAATACCGCCCAGATGTAGGCCGCCAGCATGATGCTGGCAATGATGCCCGGGGCACGGTAGTTGAGAATCATGAAGATGATGACGCCGATGACGCCGATCAGGCCTGCAACTGCAGTGCGCTGCAGCGCATCCGTGCCATAGGCAGCGGAGACGACGTTGGAGCTGATCTCACTCAGCTTGACCGGCAGCGAGCCGGAATTGATCAGGTTGGCGAGGGTCTTGGCTTCCTTCTCGGTGAAGCTTCCGGAAATGACGCAGTCGCCGGAGATGGCGCTGTTGACGGAAGCTGCGGAGATATACTTTGGCTCCTGCCCGGCTGCAGCCTTCTTGGCCTCAGTCTGGTAGGAATCGCCGTCCTGATAGTCCAGCCAGATGACGATGATGTTCTGGCCGCTGGTCTTCTGGGAGATGGTGCTGGTGATCTCAGACCACTTGGTCGCATCAGCGATCTTCAGGGAGACAATCGGCTTGCCATCCTGATATGCCAGGGAGGCGCCGCCTTCCTGGACGATGGAGGAATCCGCCAGCAGATTGTTGTCAACATCGCGGAAGGACAGATTGGCAGTCGTGCCGAGCATCTGGCGGGCAGTCTCCTGATCGGCGACACCGGCCAGCTGCACGCGGATGCGGTTGTCTCCCTCGACGGAGATGGAAGGCTCGCTGACGCCGAGCACATTGACACGCTTCTCAATGGAATTGACCACTGCCGTCATGTCAACGGACTCTCCCTCGTTCAGCGGATCGACCTGGTAGAGGATCTCAAAGCCGCCCTGCAGATCCAGGCCGAGATTGAGGTGGGACTTGACCAGATTGAAGGTAGTGCCGATCAGCACTGCCAGGACTGCCACGAATATGGCAAGTCCGGTCAGGCCATGCTTGTTCTTCTTTTTCTCACTCATGTGTTTCATTTCCTCCGATCACATCGGAAAAGTCCGATAGATTTTTCCTTCTGCTCTCCACGATTGCCTGCTGTGACAGGAACCGGATGAGATCTGTCGCCGTGACAGACAGAATGTCATTGGCTGCCGCATGCAGAGAGCCGGGAATCTTCTTCTTCCAGAGATACTGGGTCAGATAGTCTTCCAGATTCTGATAGGTCATGGCAGGAAGCTGCTCTCTCTGCAGCTGCTGCAGCTTGATGATCATCGTCAGCTGCACCTGGACATTATTGATATCGTAGCGCTCGTCTTCCATTCTACCCTTTCCCTGGCAACTTGGATATTATACCAAACTTCGCCTCTCTCAGATACTGGCAGAATGGATTCCTTTTGCGTTTCTTTCTGAAAGCCGCACCTCCGCGGCCGTGTTTATTCTGCCTGAATGCCCTTGGACGCAACCTCGCCCGCCAGCATGTCGATGAATTCCTGCTCACTTACCGTGATCTGGTCCTTCTGGCCGTATCTGCGGTAGGTGACGGTTCCGTTCTCTGCCTCCTTGTCGCCGAGAACCAGGGAATACGGGATCTTGTTGGTCTGGGCTTCGCGGATCCGGTAGCCGAGCTTCTCGTTGCGGCTGTCCAGATGGACGCGGAAGTGATTCTTCTGCAGATCTGCCTCGATCTTCTTTGCATATTCGAGATGCGCATCCGGGCTGACCGGCACCAGGGTTACCTGAGTCGGCGCGAGCCAGGCCGGGAATACGCCCTTGGTCTCCTCCAGCAGGAAGGCCACGAAGCGGTCAAGCGAGCCGAGAATGGCGCGGTGAATGACAACCGGGCGCACCTTGGCGCCGTTCTCATCCACATAGGTCAGCTCGAAGCGCTCCGGCAGCTGGTAGTCCAGCTGAATAGTCGACAGCGTGACATCATGGCCGATGGCGCTCTTGACCTGCACATCGATCTTCGGCCCGTAGAAGGCTGCCTCGCCCTCGGCCTCGTAGAACTTGACCTTCATGTCCTTCAGGATCTGGCGCAGCTCCGTCTCGGAGCGCTCCCAGAGCTCATCATTGCCGAAGTACTTGTCGGCATTCGCCTTGTCCCTGAGAGACAGGCGGAACTCATAGTCATTGAAGCCGAAGTCATGATAGACATCGAGGATCAGCTTGGTGACATTCTCTACCTCGGACTTGATCTGATCCGGGCGGCAGAAGATATGGGAATCGTTCTGCGTGAAGGCGCGGGTGCGCTCGATGCCGGTCAGGGCGCCGGAAGCCTCATAGCGGAAGTCATTGGCGACCTCGGCGATGCGGACCGGCAGATCGCGGTAGGAATGCAGGCTGGACCGGTAGATGATCATGTGCTCCGGGCAGTTCATCGGCCGCAGCACATAGGCCTCATTGTCCATCTCCATCGCCGGGAACATGGAATCCTTGTAGTGCGCCCAGTGGCCGGAGGTCTTGTACAGGCGGACATTGGCAACGGAAGGCGTCATGACATGCTGGTAGCCAAGCTCAAGCTCCTTGTTCATGATGTAGTCGGACAGGATGCGGCGGACCGTGAAGCCGTTCGGCAGCCACATCGGCAGGCCGGCGCCGACGATGTCATCGAACATGAACATGTCGAGCTCCTTACCGAGCTTGCGGTGATCGCGCTGGCGGGCATCCTCGAGGTCGGCGAGATACTGATTCAGCTCCTCCTCGGTAGGCAGGCAGACGCCGTAGACACGCTGCAGCATCTTGTTGTTCTTGTCGCCCTTCCAGTAGGCACCGGAATGCTTGATCAGCTTGAAGTTCCGGCAGAGCTTGGTATTGTCGACATGAGGGCCGCGGCAGAGATCCGTGTAGTCGCCCTGCGTATAGATGGAGATCGTGCCGTCTTCCAGACGCTCGATCAGATCCAGCTTGTAGGGATCCTCATGGAACATCTCCAGTGCCTCTTCCTTGGAGATCTCGCGGCGGATGATCTTCTTGCCATCCTTGCAGATCTTCTTCATTTCCTTCTCGATCTTCGGAAGGTCCTCATCGGAGATGGTCACGTCGCCGAGATCCATATCATAATAGAATCCCTCTTCAACAACCGGGCCTACCCAGAACTTCGCCTGCGGCCACAGGTGCTTCACTGCCTGTGCCATGACATGCGCGCAGGAATGGTTGAGATCATGCAGTTCGGGTTCATTCAGAAAATCTCTCATATCGTTACCTCCATAGTAACAAAAAGGTCTTTGCCGCAAAGGACGAAGACCCGTGGTACCACCTTTATTCACAGCCTCAGCGGCTGCCTCTGACCCTTAACGCGGGGAACGGCAATCTCTTTCGAGCGCAGCTCACAGGGAGTACCTTGCCTGGTTCCAGCGAGACTTGCACCGTCCGTCTCTTCTCTCCGCCTGGAAATTCAGGAAGACATATCCTGATCAAAGCCAAACGTATCTTACAACATCCGAAGATGAAATTCAATGAAGATCAGGCTGATTTTCAGATCAGCGCAAGAATCGTGCCGAGGATCGCGAAGCAGAAGGACGCGAGCCAGAATCCGTGCACGGTCTGGTTCTCGGTATATCCCTTCAGGCGGAACGCATAGTGAATCGGCGTATACGGAAATACCAGCTTGCCCCGCACCTTCACGCTCACCTGCTGGATGATCACGCATACCGTCTCGATGACGAATACGCCGCCGATGACGATCAGGGAAAGCTCCTGCTTCAGCACCATGGCAATGGCCGCAAGCACCGCGCCCAGCGCCAGGCTGCCGGTATCGCCCATGAAGATCCGGGCCGGCCTGATGTTATAGAAGAGATAGCCGACCAGGGCTCCGATCAGGCTCGAGATGAAGATGGAGAGCGTGACATTGTGCTGGACCATGGCAAGCACCAGGAAGCCGCCGAGCGAGCAGATGACGCAGCCGGCCGCCAGGCCGTCCATGCCGTCCGTCAGGTTGACGGCATTGCTGGAGCCGGAAAGCATCAGCACGATCAGCAATGCATAGAACGGGCCGAGCCGCCAGATGGCATGCGTAACCGGCAGCACAACCTCAAGCCGCGCGTGCGTCCGGTAGGCATAGAAGAAGAGCGCTGCCAGCGCCAGCTGCAGCCCGAACTTCTGCCAGGGCTTCAGGCCGTCATTATTCTTCTTCACGACAATCAGCCAGTCATCAATGAATCCGATCAGGCCGTAGCCGACATAGACTGCCATCACCGCGAGGTTGTCCACCCGCACTGCTCCTCTTGCGTCAAACAGGAAGGTCATGACAATCGGGATCAGGATAAACTGAACGCCGCCCATGATGGGAGTCTTTTCCTTCTGCTTGTATTCTCCCAGGCTGTATTCCGAGACGCTCTGGTTGAAGCTGATCTTCCGCAGGTAGTCTATCCACAGCGGCATCAGCACCAGGGTCAGGATCAGACTGGCAATAAGCGCGCCAATCGATTTCAGGATCATATCTTTTCCTCTTTTATTCCGTAAATCCAGCAAATTATACTGCAGTTTGGAATATGTGCACAAGAGAAAGGAGGCAGTGCGCCATGAAGCGCCTGCCTCCCCTGCCCGGCCCGCTAGCCGAACGTGATCTCGATCTCGGTGCCGCGCGTCACGGCTGTGCCGGCCGGCACGCTCTGTGCCGTCACGACGCCGCTGCCGGTCAGCTTGAAGCCAAACTGCGTCACTGACCAGAGCGCTGTCACATCCTTCCGGGTCCAGCCGGTCATGTCCGGCATCACGAAGGAATTCGTATCCGTGAGCAGGAATACCTTCTGCCCTGTGGAGACGGAAGCCGTCGAGGCCGGATACTGATCGATGACAGTATTGCCGCTGCCGAGAATCGTGACATCAGCACCGGTATCCTGCAGCTTCGTGGTCGCATAGTCCAGCGAGTGATTGATCACATCCGGCATGTCGGAGGTGACGATCTGCGCCGGAGCCGCAGTTGCCTGCGCATCGGCAGTGGCAGATGCGGCATCCGCGGTCGTATTGGCGAAGCCCAGCTTCATCGCGGTCTTGCGGAGCAGATTCTGGGTTGCCTCGGTATAGTAGTGGGCATTGTGGTCATAGCTGGCCTCGAATGCATAGTAGACGATGACCTGCGGGTTGTCTGCCGGCATGGCGGACATGAGCGAGGCGATCGTGTAGCCGGACTGATAGGTGCCGTTCTCGGCAACCTGCGTGGTTCCGGTCTTGCCCATGATCGTGCACTCCGGAATCCGGTAGTACTTGGCGGTGCCGTCGCTGTCATTGACGACCCGGTACAGGATGCTCTGCAGCTCCTTGGCGGTATCGGCAGTGATCGGGTTGCCGGTGGTCTTGGTCTCGGCCTGATACACGACAGAGCCGTCATAGGGATCGCGGATGGAGTCAATGTAGTACGGGCGCACCATCGTTCCGTCAGAGAACACGGCGCTGTATGCCTGCAGCATCTGCAGCATGGTCACCGTGGAGCCCTGCCCATAGGAGAGCGAGACCTTGTCCTGCGGCCATGTGAAGTTCAGCATGCCGGTCTCCTCCGGCAGGCCGTCGCTGTTGACGGAGCTGAAGAAGCCGAACTTCTTCAGATAGTCCAGATCGGTCTGCGGCGTGATCAGATTGGTGTCGACATCGGCAGCGATCGTGTTCGCGGAATAGATGAGTCCGTGGTCATAGTCCGTAGTGCCCCAGTTCTTCTTCGAGGCATTGTAGATCGGCGTGTAGATGCCGTTGTCATAGGTGGTTCTGTGAATGTTGCCGTCGGCGTCGACGTCGAAGTAGAACGGGCCGCCGTCGACTGCCGCGGTGCCGTCATACTTGCCCTCATTGATGGCAGCGGCCCAGGTGAAGGTCTTCAGCGTGGAGCCCGGCTCATACGGCAGCTGCGCGCCGTAGTTGTTGTAGTCCGTGATCTCCAGCGTATTCGGGTCAAAGGAAGGATACTGGCCCCAGGCCAGGATCTTGCCGGTCTTGATCTCCATGACCGCGCCCCAGATTCGCTTCACGTTGAAGCGGGAGGCAGTCATGGTAAAGGACTGCTCCAGCGCTTCCTGAATGGTCTGGTCAATGGTGGTATACACATCATCGCCGTTGACGGCCGAGACGACCTCTTCCTTCATGCCCGGCAGGATATACCCGTCTGCGTCGGCCTGATAGGTCAGCGATCCGTCCGTGCCCATGAGGTACCTGTCAAGATACAGCTCGGCACCCATCTTGCCGACGGTGGAGCCGGTCTCATCCGACTGCGCAAAGCCGATCAGGTTCGAGGCAAAGGTGCCGAGCGGATAGATCCGCTGGATGGAATCGGTGAATTCAATGCCCGGCAGATTCAGGGCGGTGATTGCCTCCATCGTCGACTGCGAGAGATTCCTGCCGCCGGTGCCGAGCTCGGTCTGGTAGACATCCAGATTGAGATAGTCCAGGATGGCCTGCTTGTCCATCTTCAGGATCCCGGCCAGCGCCTCCGCGGTTCCGTCCTTGTCCTGCACATACGCAATGGTTCCCTTGACAGCCGGGCGGTTGGAGTCCAGGATGCAGACAATATTATAGGTGCGGTTGTCCTGCGCAATGATCGTGCCGTTGCGGTCGTAGATATTGCCGCGCAGTGCCTTGGTGGTCTTGTATACGGTATTGGCGGAATCCGCATAGGCGGAAAGGTCCGTGCCGGAGCGCAGATGAACGCGCATGATCGTAACGAAAAAGACATTAGAGGCAAGCATTACCATTACCGCTAATGTCATGATGAACAGCGTACGAATCGTGCGGCGGCCGCGTCTTTTCACGAACAGATCCTCCAAAGGCAGGTGTTTCCTGCCCCGCAGCTACTGATTGGAAGAAGTGCCGTCCGTTGAAGTGATCGTGATGATGTTATCCTGATCCAGGCTGAGACCGTTGTCGGAAGCGATGCTGTCGACGCGATCCCTGGTGCTCAGGGTCTGGATCTCGACCTTGACGGCATCGTTCTGGGTCTCAATTGCGGCAATCTTGGAATCAATATCCTGCTTCTGTGTGCTCAGGCTGTTGTTGTAGGTTCTCAGGAACAGGGCACTGCCAAGATATGATACGACGGAAAAGAGAAAAAGGGAAACTGCAATGCGCGGAAGCCTCGGATTCTTTCTTTTCTTTCTCTTGACGATCTTTGCCATGTCCCTATCCCCTGATTTTTTCAATGACCCGCAGCTTGGCGCTGTGCGATCGGTGATTCTGCTGCAGTTCCTCTTCGCTGGCAGTGATCGGATGCTTCGTTGCCAGTAAGAAGGAGGCCTGCTCCATTTGTGAAGCCTTCACGGGTAGTTTCGGTTCCACAAATGGAGCAGAAGACAAATCTTTGAAGAGGTTCTTGACCATGCGGTCTTCCAGCGAGTGGAAGGTAATCACCGCCAGGCGGCCATGGACTCCAAGCAGCGTCGTCGCTTCCTGGAGTCCTGCACTCAGTGAAGTCAATTCATCATTGACCTCAATCCTGAGTGCCTGGAATGTCTGCTTGGCTGGATGACCTTTCTGGCTCAGCAGCTTGGCAGGCAGTGCCTTGCGGATCACGTCTACCAGCTGAAGCGTCGTTTCAATCGGCTGCCTCGCCCGCTCTTTCTCGATCATGCGGGCAATCCTTGAGGCGTTGCGCTCTTCTCCATACTGCCAGAGAATTCTGGCAAGGTCTTCATAGCTGTAGGTATTGACCACCTCATAGGCGGTCTTGCTCTGGGTCTGATCCATTCTCATGTCCAGCTTCGCATCGAATCGGTAGCTGAAGCCGCGGGCAGGATCGTCGAACTGCGGTGAGGAGACGCCCAGGTCCATCATGATGCCGTCAACCTGGCTGATGCCGTATGCATGCAGGCTTTCCGCCATCGAGCGGAAATCCCCGTGAATCATGGTGACCCGATCCGCATATGACTGCAGCGCGATCGCGCTGTCTGCCAGTGCCTGCGCATCCTTGTCAAATGCGTACAGATGGCCTGTGGTCAGGCGGGACAGCAGCAGCCCGGCGTGTCCGCCGCGGCCCAGGGTGCCATCCACGTAGATGCCGTCCGGGCGAACCTGGAGAGAATCTACGGTTTCGTGAAGCAGTACCGGCTGATGCTCCATCATTTCAGAAACTCCGTCAGCGATTCCGCTGCGCTCTCGAAGGAGCCGCCAGCCTCGCTGTCATATGCATCCCACTTGTCCTCTGCCCAGATCTCGACGTGATCGTTGACGCCGATCACGGCGCAGGCATGATCGATGCCGGCAACATTCTTGAGGACCTGCGGAAGCTGGATGCGGCCCTGTGTATCAAAGCTGCACTCCATGGCCTTGGATGTGACCGAGCGGACGTACTGACGTGCTTCCCGCTTGGTGGAAGGAAGCTTCTGCAGCTCCTCCATGAGCTTTGCGAACTGCTCCTCCGTATAGACGGACAGGCACTCGTCAAATCCCTTTGTCACATAGAAAGTGTCGCCCAGCTGCTCGCGGAATCGGGAGGGAATGATCAATCTGTTCTTGGCGTCCAGGCTGTGCCTGTATTCCCCCATAAACATGAAGCAATCCCCCACTTTCCTCCACTTCTTACCACTTTCTACCACAATGTTACCACAACAGCATCGAGATACAAGTGAAAATTGCATTTTGAGCGCAAAAAAATCCGATGCCCCTTCTGAGGTCATCGGATTCTTTCTGCGCTTGTTTCTGCGGCTTAAGCCTTGGCTGCTTCGTTCTTCTTGCCGTCGTCTGTTGCACCGCAATTCGGGCACGCATGATGCGGCTGCTTCATCTCGCCGCAGACCGGGCATTTGACGAGAGTAGGCGCTGTAAGCTTGTAATGCGTTCTCCTCTTATCTCTTCTGGTCTTAGAATTTCTTCTCTGCTGTACTGCCATCTGCCTGACACCTCCTACTCTTCCTGTTTGAATTCCTTTAGCTTTGCCAGCAGCGGATTGACCGAGTTGGCCTTTTCCTGCTGGTACTCCTCTTCGGAGATGACCCGCCATCCATCACCGCTCGGGTACTGATCCGAAGCTGCGTTGGTCACCTGCAGCGGCACTTCAAGCAGAATGCTGTCAATCACTGCCGGAAGGAGCTCGATGACTTCATCGGTAACGACGCGGATGCCATCTTCGTCAGCCTCTGCAAATGCATAGGCCTCCTGGCTGTCCGTTTCAAAGGGATACTCAAGCTCCTCGCCGGTAATCGCATCCGGGATCAGCATGGTTCCGCTCACATGCATCTGCACATAGAAGCGATCTTCCTCTTCCTCGAGGAATCCGCTGCCGCTCACATGCACATCGCTGACGCTGTTGATCCGGGAATTTCCGGCAAATGCGGATGGATCAATCTCGACATCTTCATCGAATGAAACATTCCCGGAAGGTGCTTTCAAGAGATCAGATCTGGTCCACTTCACGATAGAGTCTCCTTCTTCGTTAGCGTTCTTAATTATATGCAATGGATTTCGTAAAGTCAATGCATTCGTCCCGTCAATCCGCTTGCAGAAAACTCTGATTTACTGCGGCTTTTCACAGTGTTCGCGCAACCAGTCAAGGATCATGGCGCGGACAGAGGCCGCATCCTTCTCATGCAGGGTCTCATGGCGCATGCCCGGAATCTCGCTGCAGGTGACATTGCGGTATCCGGCCGAGGTCAGCGTCTTCATGGAATCCGCCAGTCCTGCCGTGCCGCCGGTCGTCGGATCCTCGCCGCCCGCGAAGATCCAGATCGGCAGATCCGGCTTCGTGCAGTGATAGCGCTCCGTCTCATGCATGCGCTTCATGCCGGTCAGCTCATCGACATAGCCCTGCAGCGTGAAGCCGAATCCGCAGCGCGGATCCGCGAGATACTTATCCACGTTATCCGTATTGAAGCTGAGCCAGTCGCACGTCGTGCGCGGGTTCTTGATGGTCTTGTTGAAGTTGCCGGTTGCCATCTGGTCCATCAGCTTCGAGTGGCCGCGCTTGCCCTTGAAGACCTCAAGGGTCTTGGCGATCGCGATGCCTGCGCCGGTCGCGCTCTGATAGGTCGGTGCTCCGGAGAGAATGACGCCGTCGAGCATGCTGTCATGATCCTGCAGCATGCATCTTGCAATCATGGTGCCCATGGAATGCCCGAACAGCACGAGCGGCACATCCGGGAATTCCTTTCTTGCCTGCTCGCTGATCTGCACCGCGCTGTTCACCAGGCGATCCCAGCCGTGATCCGGCCCGAACCAGCCGAGATCCGCTTCCAGGCATGCCTCGCCATGCCCCGGCAGGTCATACGTGATAACGCCGTAGCCTGCGTCCTTCAATGACTCTGCCAGCCCATCGTAGCGCCGACGATGCTCCGCCATGCCATGAACCACTGCGATGCTGCCCTTCAATGGCCCCTGCGGGCGGAAGATGCTGATCTCCAATGTTTCGCTCATATGATTTTTTTTCAACCTCGTCCTTATTTCATTGTATCATGGACTGCAGCAGCAGGATGGGAGAATCGTCATGAAAGCATGCGGCATTACAGCAGAATACAATCCGTTTCACAGGGGACATGCATACCAGATCGCACAGACACGAAAGGCGCTTGGAGAGGATACTGTCCTTGTTGCCGTCATGTCCGGCAGCTGGGTGCAGCGCGGCGAGCCCGCGATCATCGACAAGTGGCAGCGGGCTGAGACAGCCTGCCGGAGCGGCATCGATCTGGTGCTGGAGCTCCCCTATTTCTATGCGACCCAGAGCGCAGGCCCCTTTGCGCACGGCGCAGTCTCCATCCTGAAGCTGGCCGGCGTCGAGGCCATCTCCTTCGGCAGCGAATGCGGCAATCTCGAGAATCTCCAGGAGATCGCCGATACGCCGATCAATCCGGATCATCTGCATCAGTCCATGAATCGGGGCATGTCCTTTCCGAAGGCATACAGCCTGCTGACGACGGAGATGCAGCCGAATGATATCCTGGCAGTCTCCTATCTGCGCGAGATTGCCGGCACCGGCATCCGCCCGATTCTCATTCCGCGCACGACGAATTATCTGGATCCCGAGCTTCATGAGACGGCCAGCGCTCTTGCCATCCGCACAGCGCTTGCCGAGGGCAGGGATCTCGGCGATACCACTGTCATGAAGGATGCCCTGCTGGCCTCCTTTCACCCATGGCCTGAGCTTTACTACCCCTACCTGCGCACCTTCCTGCTGACCTCCGATCCTGCGGAGCTGGCCGGCTGCTTCCTGTTTGCGGAAGGCATCGAGAATCACCTGATCGCGCAGGCAAAGCGCTCCTCGGACTATGAGGAATTCCTGCGCAATGCGGTCAGCTGGCGGTATACTGCCGGCCGGATCCGCAGAACGTGCCTCGCCGCCATGAACCGCGTCACAAAAGCGGAGGTTCAGAAGCTGCCTCCGCTGGATACGCCGCGCATTCTTGCCTTTAATGAGAGAGGCAGAGCCTACCTCCATCAGCAGAAGGATTCCGGTGTCCGCTTCGCCAGCAGATTTGCCAGCGTGCCCTGGCCCTGGCGGAAGATGGAATACCGTGCTGCTCTGATGTATGCCTCCGTCTTCCCGGAGCCTCTGCGCACGCAGCTGCTGGAGCGGGAGATCGGCGGCGCGCTCTATGTCGACTGCTAGAGCTTCCTGCCCAGGATCTGCAGATCCTGCTTGATCTTGGTGGTGGAGATGCCCTCAGTGCGGGGCAGATAGACAACCTCGCAGAGGTCCTTCAGATCATTGAACTTGTCCAGCCAGTCATCGCCCATGACGAAGATATCCGCATGATACTCGACGATATCGGTGCGCTTCTGCTCCCAGCAGGTCTCCGGGATGACGAGATCCACATAGCGGATCGCCTCCAGCATGGCCTTGCGCTCCTCATAGGGGTGATAAGCGCTCTTGCCCTTGCCGGCATTGAACTCGTCCGTGGACAGGCCGACAATCAGGTAGTCCCCGAGCTCCCTGGCCCGCTTCAGCAGCCGGATATGCCCGTAATGCAGAAGATCATAGGTTCCATAGGTGATGACACGCTTCATACTGTTACCTCGCTGCCTCTATCATAAGAGAAAAGCTGTCCGTTTGCGAACAGCTTTTTTTCTATTATGAAATCAGGAACATCCTAGTCCTGATCATAAAGAAAACTTCAGAAGAAGAAATATTATGAAAGGGTCAGGAGCAACTATGGTGTTCCTGGCCTTTCTTCTACAGGCATGTAGTGAGAAAGGTCTGGGCAAAGTGAAGGACGCAGCTCTTTTTAGACCTGGATCAGTCCATGAGTCTGTCAAAAAAAGCGTCCTGCTTCCCTCTTGTATTCCCAGCCTGGTTAATCTAGATGAGCAGTCACAGCAGCAGATGGACATGCCGTATATCACCCAGAAAAATAGTCGGATGCAGGATCGGGGAAGACTTGCCAAGACATGCGAGAAAGGAGGTCCGCATGGAAGGACCAGTCATCACAGTCGACGTATCAAAGGGCAACTG
>Ga0183095_10098_pt1 | contig 232871 bp, 174 predicted proteins | sample BioMet4_FD_130346 | JGI IMG/M metagenome (GOLD analysis project Ga0183095, IMG submission 130346) | Microbial communities from bioreactor (seeded with sewage sludge) at LBNL, California, USA - Biofuel metagenome 4 (v2) (version 3) | ecosystem: Engineered > Bioreactor > Anaerobic > Unclassified ...
TCCCTAGTTTTGTGGAAGTAGCTCAGTTGATACAGCATTAGCCTTCCAAGCTGAGGGTCGTGGGTTTGAGTCCCGTCTTCCGCTCCAAAGAGAATCCTATTGAGGTTCTCTTTTTTGTTATATATAAGATATAATTTGCGTAACTTTGTAGTATCATGATGAAGAATAAAATGAATTACTTAGGTTGTAGCAGAATTAACCTGTATACGACAGCTTTTCTTTTCACGTGCCTGTTTGGTTTTGGCAGTCTTCAGGCACAGAACTACACCGTAGACGATGCATGGAAAGATGCACAGATTTACAAGTTAGCCGACAAGTCGGCAGTTGCGCAGCAGCGTACAGAATGGTATCGCAATGCCCGCCTAGGCTTGTTCATCCATTGGAATCCGTCCAGTGTGTGTGGTACCGAAATCAGTTGGAGCAAGCAGTTCTATAAAGATACAGGCGAGCGGCTGGAACCCAATCCCCGTCCTAACCTGTCGGATGCCCGCCAGCACGAGCATACCGAATGGCTCTCGTGGTTCAAACCCGCCATACCCGCATCCGTTTACGATAACCTTTATAAATCGTTCTATCCAGGCATGTTCAATGCCGACAGCATTGTGAACACCGCCATCAAGGCAGGCCTTAAGTATATCATCATGGTTGCCAAGCATCACGACGGCTTCTGCATGTGGAATACCCGGTATACCGATTTCAACATCATGAGTACCCCGTTCCATCGCGATATCCTCGGCGAAATGGCCGATGCCTGTCATCGCCATCATATCAAGTTCGGCATCTATTATTCCCAGCGCGACTGGCATCATCCCATGTATTCGTCGGCTACCATCAAACAATACAACGAATATATGCGCAATCAGATACGCGAGATACTCACCAAGTACAAGCCCATCTCCGAAATCTTCTTCGATGCAGGCGAATGGAGCAAGTCCGACTCGCTGCTTTGGGAACCCGAGAAGATGTTTAAGGAAATCTATGCCTTGCAGCCCGATATCATCATCAACGACAGGTGCGGACCTGTTGCCGACTATTCCACTCCCGAGCAGAATATCGGTACCATCGATATGGAGCGTACTTGGGAGTCGAACATGACATTTACGGGCTATTGGAGCTGGCGTGGCTTCAGTTTCCCTGTCATCTCTGCCGAAGAATACTTCCGTTACGTTGTATCGTGTGCGGGGGGCAACGGTAACCTGCTGATGAATGTAGGCATCATGCCCACAGGACAGATTGATCCGCGCGAACAAGACCGCCTGCTCACAGTCGGCAAGTGGCTCGATACCTACGGTGAAGCAGTCTATTCCACCCATGGCGGGCCGTTCCGTCCATGTAAGATGGGCATATCCACCCGCAAGGGAAACAATATCTACGTCATCATCTTCGATTGGAATGCTTTCAATGGCACCCTGCCGTTAGAGTCTAAGCTGGTGAAATCGGTTGCTGTACTCGGAGGTTCCCCTCTCAATTTCCAACGTTTCAAAGATGCTATCCGCATCGACACTAGCAACATCACGAAGAGTTGTTTCACCGTGATGCAGATAACGCTCAAGAAAGATGCCGGCAAACTGCCGTTGCGAGATTTTATTCAATAAGTGCGTTGTCTTTTTACTTCATTGAAGAGAAGTGGCTAAACCGTAGATATTTTTTTCATCCTCTTGCTATTTACTCAAAAATGAGTATGTTTGCAAATGATAAAAAGAAAAACTTTCCTATGGAAAGCAGATCTTTATCAAGCGTTTTTAAAATCAACTTTATTCATTTTGTGAGTAGGGTAAAAAACGTCTTTTGCGGTATATAATACGAAATCGGTTAGTAATTTATTAATGAGATGATAAACAAAAACGATTTTAAAGCATTGTTTGACGAATATTATGAATCAATCAGGCTTTACATTTACTATAAAATTGGAGAAAAAGTGGCGGCAGATGATGTGGCTCAAGATGTGTTTATGACTGTGTGGGAGAAAAGAGCCGACATGCATCTTCGTAATATGAAGTCGCTTCTCTATAAGATCGCGTCAGGACTTGTGGTTGATTATTATCGAAAGTGTGATGTGGAAGCCGATTTTACGAAATGGGTTTTTTATAACAGCAATGACATATCAGCATCAACCGACCAAGAAACTGAATTTAAAGAGACCATTCAACTCTATACTCAGGCACTCAACCAGATGTCTGGCGGTCAAAGAGAGGTCTTCTTGATGAATAGAGAGGAACAACTGACGTATCGAGAAATTGCCGAGCGCTTACAGATAAGTGCCAAGGCTGTGGAAAAACGAATGAGCGGAGCTTTGAAAATATTAAATGAAAAAATGTTGACGCTATGAAAAAGTTGGATAGTGGAATAACAATAAAGCCAAAATGGGAAAAGACTCCCGATCAAGTTTGGAATGAGCGCTTTGCTGCTCTGATGGATGATGATAAGGAGTCTGAGGATGGCGATAAGTCCAAACATTCAGGAACTATTGATTTTTGGAGGCGAACACGATATATTTGGTCGGTAGCTGCTGTAGTACTTCTCTTCATTTTGGGAACGGCTTTCATCTATACCAAAGAGATAAAGGGAGTTCCAGGTTGCGCTTGCAGTATAACACTGCCCGATGGCTCTATGGCTCAAATTTCTTCGACTACGGTAATCACCTATCATCCTATAGTATGGGCCTTTTCACATCGTGTGGATATGGTGGGCGAGGCTTATTTCAGCGGTCATCACTCCAAAGGTTTCTCGGTGAAAACACCTCAAGGTGAAATTGAAGTATTGGGTACATCGTTCAATGCACGTACTTACGACGATAAGCTTGTCGTCACCTGTATCGATGGAAAGGTGAAAGTAAAGACAAAGCAGACTGCTGTAGAACTGGTTGCCGATATGGAGACAACTTTGTGCAATGGAGTGCTTACCACCCAGCATGTACCCGATGCCAAGAGTGCAGTTGAATGGGCGAAGGGTGTTTTCTCTTTTTATAACACACCTGTTATGGATGTGCTGAAAGATGTCGAAAGATATTATGGCATCAAGATAGGTGCTCCACAGGGTATCGACACGCTGAGATATACCGGTAGATTTACTCAAAAGAAATCTGCACAAGAGGTACTTGCTATTATAGGACAGCCATACGGTCTGAAATTTGAGATAATTAAATGATAGGTAGGAAGATATTTATCATACTCATACTGATTGTTTCTTCGTTTTCTTGTTTCGCTCAAAAAGTTCATGTGAAGGCATCAAACGAGGCTTTAAGTTCTGTCATCAAAAGATTGAATACAGAAGTCTCTTTCGACAATAAATTGTTGTCTACTTATAAGGTCACAGTCGACAGAACATTCACCTCACCATACAAGGCTCTCGTCTTTCTCATTGCCGGCAAGCCCTTGCAAGTGCAGAAGGTGGCAGGCGTTTATATCATTACTGCTAAACAAAGGTCCATAAAGCCCGACTTACAGCCCGTACGGAAGACATCCTATAAACATGTCGTTACTAAGATACCTGTTCCACCGTCTATCGATTTGGCGGTATCGCTGAAAGAAATTGTCATTACGGCTCGTAACCATACCCCATACTTGAAGGGTGAAGAAGATGACGGAACCAGTCGTTTCAACTCTTTCACAGCGAATGCCATGCCCGGACATTCCGACAATCTTGTTTTCAATGTTCTGAGAATGATGCCCGGTATTAGAGCCTCTGGTGAACCGTCCGATGAGTTATATGTGTGGGGAAGCAGTCCGGGTGAGAGTAGGGTATATTTCGATGGCATTCCCTTTTTCGCGCTGCAAAGTTACAACAGCAATATCAGCTATATTAATCCTTATATGTTCGATGAAGTACGATATAAGCGCGGTGTGTTATCGGCATCTGAAGGCAGTCAGACGGGAGCCACTATCGATGTGTTGAGTGGTATGTCGCGTACCGCTAGTCCCGTCTTCAAAGCAATGTTGAGTACTATGAGTGCCAATTGCTTCGGGATGATTCCTTTGGGAAGAAACAATGTAATATCTATGGCATACCGACATACCTTAGGCGATTTGTTCGGCGGTACCTCTTTTGATGCTTATCGAGGTAAAAAAGAAAGAGAGAACTCTTCTGAATCTAAAAACAACAGTACAAATACCACAGGCGCAACTAACGAACTGAATAACAATAGCGAGACACATTCCACTTCCGAAGCCACCACGATAACTCCCGAATATCGGTTCCAAGATATTAATTTTAACTTTACGGGATTAAGCGAACGAAACACATCGTACCGTATATCGATGTATGGAGCCAAAGATTATTTGGACTATGAAAGCAGCGACTCACTGTCTGCCTTCGGTAAACAAACAAGTTATCAAGGAGGCATCTCCACACTTTTGGATAAGAAGTGGAACAATGGAAACAAAAGTGAGATAACATCATTCGTATCGGGATTGTATTCTAAGCAGAGTGGCACTGCTGACAGCATCGGCTTTGCCTCAAATGAAAGGGTCTCGCAATATGATATCAAGATGCAGCAGACAGGGCTGCGGAAAAATACAGGTCTTTCGTTTGGCGGTGAGTTCCAGGTGTACCATGTGGGAAGCAGCTTCGTGAACACAACGACGATTCAGCCTACTTTGTTCGCCTCTCAGAAGTTCAGCATGAAAGGTATAAATATTGAAGCAGGTCTTCGAACCGATTTTATGAGCACGGGCATTAAATGGCAACCGCGCTTCATGCTGAAGTATCATTTCTTATCGCATTTCACCTTCACATCGGCCTGGGGTATCTATAATCAGTACCTAGTTAAAAATCCTTTTGCCATTGCCCAAGGTAATTATAATTTTAGTTGGGATATCAATACCTCTCTCAAGTCGTACAATACCGTGGCAGGTATTGCATACGACAAGGGAGGGCTAAACATCTCGGTAGAGTCGTATATGAAAAATATCCGCCATTCGCAATGGGTGGTAGATGACAAACTCGGAATGTACAATTTCAATCTGAAAGGTGTCGATGTCTCTGTGAAATATAATTGGCGGCATGGCTTGTCATTCGCTTCCTGGTCGGTAGCTAACGATCCGAGGCAGACCGACGACGTATCCAACGAATTGAAGATTGGCAGCATACTGCGTTTCTATCCATTCACATTCTCGGCTAACTATGTCTACAGCAGTGGCTACAATTCACTGCTTCTGCCTGCCAACTCTTACGAGAAACATGAAGGAAAGGAGCAGGGCAATTATAATGACATACACTATTCCCGCTTTGATATCTCCGCTTCCTATGAAAAGAGTTTCGGAAGTCTGGTCTTTACAACTGGGGCCTCTATAATTAATGTTTTTGATACCAATAATCAAAAGTATGCTACCACATGGGTACCTCGCAAATACTCATCCACATTCAGCGCACGTGCTTCGCGCTTTACCCCATTAATCTTTATAGCTGTTAAATTTTAAAAAAAGGAAGTAGGGAAACAAGAATCTTCTTCGGTATACTATTCATAATTAGTAAAACTAAATAATGGATATTATGCTAAAAAGATTGTATGTACTGCTGATTTTATTATTCTCAGTATTTTCATTGGCCAATGCCTGTGATTTCACTTTCAAGATGAATGGCAACAAGAAAGAGTGCCATCCGGGTGATATTATTGAAGTGACTGTAGAGCTGACACTCACTCACCGTGTATGTAATGTAGCTCCGTCGCAGACGAAGTTCAAGATTGACGGAATAAAAGTTTTGAGTGCTTCCGAATGGAAACAGATAAGTCCGACAAAATACGAGCGTACAATAAAAATGGAGGTCCTCAAGGACAACAAAAAGAATATCACATTGCTGGCCACGCGTACATGTAACAAGGAGGGCGGGTCCGGTATGTTTACACTGCCTAAAAGTTAAAGATTATGTTTCGTAAGATTATTCTTATCGTTCTCTTCGCCTTTGCTCTAACTGAAGCGAATGCAGCAGTGCCGAAGCATACGGCCGATAGCATTGCCAATCTGCTTAACCAGCGAGAGGTGGTTTGCGATAAGTCATGCCCCCTATTTGCATCCGAGAATTCGAATGCAGGTTTGGTGAACACACTATTTATCGACCTGTTGGCTGTCATCGGAACGGTATGGCTGTATTCGAATTATAAGAAGAAGTATTTTATCGGAATAGGTGCTGCGGTTGTCATTATCGTAACGGGCTCGTTATTCTTACGCAACAACAGCAATACCAAGTGTATCGAATATTCCAATGATAATTGCAAAGTCGTCGTCGCGAAGCAGAAAACGGTAAAAGCGAATGGCGGTGGGTTAAGCGACTTCGAGCAGATGGATACCGCTGCATCAACTTCTGCTCCATCAGCAGTCTCTGTTTCATCGAAGCCGTCCGATGAATTCAGCAGTCTCGATACTTCATCAAAGACAGAAACGCCGTTGGTAGTATCAACACCTTCGTTGAAGTTGACCGACCCTAATGTCATCGACCCGTTGATAGCCTTTGCTGTACTGGCTCTTATCAGTATTGGCATGAAATATCCCTCTTTCGTCCGATTCAGAGGACTCTTCCTGTTGGCGGGAGTTGTATGGTTCGGCTTCTACCGAGGAGGATGCGAGTGTATGATTAGCAGTTTCCAGAGTCTGGTATTAGGTATCGCCGGTTGGAAGTTTGCTTGGGTACATCTGATATGGTTGGGAGTGCTCATCATCGGCACCTATCTCTTTGGACGCATATGGTGCGGATGGCTGTGTCATTTAGGAGGCATTCAAGACTTCCTCTTTCGCTCTTCCAAGATAAAGATCCTGTCGAGTGTCAAAAACCAGAAGTCTTTGCGTATTGTCAGGTATGTCGTCTTCACTGCTTGGATACTGCAGCTGATTTGGTTGCAAAAGAACATCTACTGTCAGTACGATCCTTTCAAGTCACTTTTCAATCTCATATTCACCGATTGGATAAGTGTGGTATTGCTGCTCTTTCTTTTGGTCTCATCAGTATTGATATACCGTCCGTTCTGCCGAACGATATGTCCTGTAGGGGTTCTCTTAGGCTGGATTTCCTTATTGCCTGGAGCACGGAAGATGAATGTGAAGCCGACATGTGTCAACTGCGGAGCTTGTTCGAAAGGTTGTGATATGCATGCCATACAAACCATTTCCGATAAGGCCGTTATCGATACAGAGAATTGTATCGCCTGTGGAGAATGTTCAATTAAATGTCGCAAAGGTTGTATTAAAAACGATATCAAATGAAAAGAATACTGACAATCATTATTTCAATAGTTGTGAGTTGCGGTGTTTATGCCCAATGGGAATGTCCCAGTAGGCTAGGTGCAGCATTGAAGCCGATAGGCAACAGCAACTTCATGTTGGGTAGCGAGGTTACCACTTCGGCAGGCTGGATAAAGGATAACTATGCCGGCAATGCGATGATATTCCTTGGCTTGAACTACGGTACGGGCAAGAGCAGCATCTATGTAGAAGGAGGAGCGAAGGCCTGGATGAGAGGAACAAACAAAGAACTAAGTTTCAGCGACGATGCCGGAACGACAGTTACCTATAAATCCGACCGAACCGATAAGTTCTTGTTCGGCTTGCGCGAAGCTTTCTATCGCTATACAGGAAGCAACAACACCTTTACCCTCGGTTTGCAGTCGGCGAAGGGTGACGAAGATTATCTGCTGAACGAAAGAGTAGTAGGAGCCAACTATACATTACGTGCCGATCAAGTAAAGTTGAATGCCATAGCAGGTTCGGTGATGCAGGAATTTGCCCGCAACGGACGGTTCTGCACCATGGGTTATCTCTATAACGACATTGTGGTAGGACGTCCCCGTTCGTTTGTAGGCAATGGCTTTGGCAATACCAATTTCGGCATGCTCTCCCTGTCGTTCTTGCCCGAGAAGAAGGTCGACGAATTTGGCAGCGGATCGTCATCCCTTCTCTCACTCGACAAGTTGGGCGGTGTAGCATATAGTGAGTTCGGCAGCAAAATAGACAATGCTGTCTTTACAAGCGGCCTATATGCCGAAGTAAGTCTTGCGGGCATACAGCTGAAACCCGAAATACTCTATCAATCGGTAAAGAATAACAATACCATGATTTATAATATCAGTGCCGAGAAGCTCATCCAATGGAATGCATCGCAAGCCACTCGTCTTTATGCGAGATACCTGGGCTATGGCTCCATCAGCAAGGGCGGACGTCCTGTCAATTCATTCAGCAATCTCTTCATGGGCGATGTGCTGCGCATGGATGTGCTCGAGAATCCTGTACTGATGATGGGTATCAAACACTCGTTCACAGCTGTCAAGACATCCGTCAAGTTGCAGGGTATCCTGCAGACCAAGGCTTCGTATCTAGGGGGCGACTACGGTTTTGTAACCGACAAATACTCGTCACCGCTCACCAAGATGAAAGAACTTGATCTTGCGGTAACAAAGAATTTCGGAAAGTCGTTGATGGTCAATGCCACATTAGGCATGCTCGATTACCCGAATTTGGAAGTAACCGACTTCGTATTACATTACAATCACGTGCAGACGATGTTCGGAAAGTTAGAATTTCGATTTACCTTTTAAAATTTCAGGAGCATGAAAAATAAAATATTTCTTATCCTCGTTTGCGTAGTAACAGCTTGTTGGATAGCTGTTGCCTGCAGTATGGATTCACCCATCGTATCAGATGGAACCACTATCGACGAAACCGGCAGCACCACCACCATTACACCTACACTGGCTTTGTCGCAATCATCGCTTGCACTCACAGTAGGTCAGTCGGCCACGTTATCGGTAGTAAGCAATGTATCGACAGCTGCAGCCGATGCTTCCTGGTCGACAAACAACAGTTCGGTAGCCTCAATCAGCGGAGGTGTCGTTACAGCAGTAGCCAGCGGAACAGCTACAATCACCGTATCCGCCGAAGGTCTGACGGCCACTTGCACAGTTACTGTAACATCGAGCGATGTACCTGCCACGGGCGTATCGTTGAGTCCGTCGACAGCCACACTCACCACTGCGGGGCAGACCATCCAACTGTCAGCAGCTATCACACCCGCCAATGCAACGAATGTCACTTATACCTGGTCGAGCAGTAACACATCGGTGGCAACAGTTAGTCAGGCGGGAGTAGTAACAGCAGTAGCCAGCGGAACAGCAGTCGTCACCGTACGCACCAATGGCGGTCTTACAGCCACGTCGACTATCACCGTATCCATCACAACGGCGAGCAGCCGAACGGTGTATACAGTTAGCACCTCCCGATGCACGGGATGCGGCCATTGCAAGTCGGCCTGCTCTTATGGAGCGATTACCATCAGTGGCGGCAAGGCCTATATCGATGCCTCCAAGTGTACGGGATGCGGCAACTGTTACAGTCGTTGCGGTCGTGGAGCCATCAGCAAAACCACAGTAAGCAATTAATATCTGTAATGTTCACTATCAAATAACGATTAATATGACAACAAAAAGAAACAGAATATTCGGTCTGACCTTTGTTTCGATACTTGTGGCAATGACCATCTTCAATAGCTGCAGCAAGTACGACACCACCTACGCTGTCAACGACTCCAAATGTGCCCTTTGCTTGAAGTGCGTTGCAGTGTGCGGCCAGCATGCCATATCCGTTCAGACCAGCGGAACCACCCAATATGTGGTAATCGACAAAGATAAATGCATCGGTTGTGGCAAATGTTACAACGCATGCAGTTACAAAGCAATATATGCTAGATGAAAGCCAGGACCCTTTTCTTCATCCTTGCCCTTCTCTCTGTGAATGTCTTTTCGCAGATAAGCATCAAATACAGCGGTGCAAAGAAGTCGTATTACCATCCAGGCGATACCGCACGCATCACCATACTGATGAGGCTCAACCCAAAGAGTTGCCTGGAGGGGATGAAGAAAACATACATATACTATTCTGGATGCGAAGATATATTGAATGAGCAATGGGCGAAACGTCCCAATTATATCTTCCAGAAAGAAGTGTTACTACGAATCAAAGCAAAACAAAATAAGGCAAGGATGACCATTGTTCGCGAAACCGACAAGGAATCCCTTTTCAGACAAGAAACATTAACGATTAAGTAAAATGGAAAAGATGGCACAGGCAAAGATGTCGGCTAAACAGTTGACGGCACGGGTAATCGTATTATCCGCAATATTGGTAATGGTAGTCGACACTATCTATATGAATCTCAACGGGCTTTATGACGGTAACCATGCCAAATGCATCATATTCAAGTCGATGCCCAAGTGGAGCTTTTATCTCCTCGAAAATGTGGCCGAACTGTTTATCGTCGTCATTCTCGGCGTGATGATAGGCGTCATAGCAGAGCAATACTTTCGCAAGATAAAGCGCTTCTATCCCAAGAACCAGCTGTTGGCTTTCGCCTACGGTTCCATTCTTCCAGTGTGTTCGTGCGGAGTAGTGCCCTTAATCGATTCCATGAAGCGGCGCACGTCATTGAAAGTAATCATCACCTTCGTCTGTGCAGCCCCGTTACTCGATCCCTATATCATCTTCTTGTCGTACACTGTGTTAGGCATCAAGTATGTCATCATACGCATCATCAGTTCCTTCCTGCTGTCGTTTGCGGCAGGGTGGATAGTTGAATTATTGGTGAAGCGGCTGAAGTGGGACAACTGGACAGATAATGGAACCTGTGCGCGTCAGTGCGATTTTGTAGCCGACCGTGATCCGTTTGTCAAGACCATGAAGATAACCCGCAAGCTGTTGCCTTACATCCTCTTTGCCGGGCTGTTGAGTTTCGGCTTTGCGATGTTCGATACCAAAGAGCTGTTGCACCAGTTCAATCTGAATGCCGAGCCCCTTTCGGCCATGATAATGACAGCCTTTGGAGTGCCTATCTATATGTGCCATGGCGCCGATGTCATATTCCTAAAACCATTTCTGCAGTACACAGACATGAGCATCGGCAGTGCCATGGCATTTTCTCTGAGTTCATCGGCAATATGCATCTCCTCTATCGTCATGCTCTCAAAGTTCCTGGGTAAAAGAGTTGCGGGGCTGCTCACTGCTGTGATATGCGTACTTATCATTTTGCTGTCCATACTAATAAATTGGATAGTATAATATTGTCTTTCCAAAAAAAGTCATATCTTTGCAATGGGGAAGTGTGCCTTGTCGAAAGATGACATCTTCGTACGCTTAAACTATTGAGAAAAAGTAAGAAAAAAACTTGTAAGAAAATAAACTTAACACAAAACACAATCACGGATAATATTTCCGTGGCGAAAAGAGAACAGATAGTAATATCTGCTCTCTTTTTTTATGCCCAAAAATGAGCAGTGAAAAATAACGACGAAACATTCGCGCAGAAAAAATTAACGGAAAAGAGGCTAAAAAATTTAGCCGAATATTTTATTAACCAATTAAAATAAACAAAGATGAAAAAAATCATGAGTTTGCTGTTGCTATTAGCAACGGCCGGAATCTCTGTGTCCGCACAGAACAGTAACACCACACGTAGAACGGGATTCGAGCCCACTATCCGCGCTTATTACGACTTGCGCGATGCCGACGATATCGACAATTCAGCGGGAATGAATATCGTGGCAGCCTATCGGTGCAGCCCCAAATTCCTTATCGGAGTTGGAACTGGAGTAGAGCAAAGCAAAATGCTGTATTACCAGGACAGCAAATACCACAGTTGGGAAACCGCCACACTATTGCCTTTGTTTGCCGAGCTGAAGCTAAACTTCACCGATACGCCCTGTATCACCCTATGTGCTGATGGATAGCGGTTACTCCATCACAATAGTCTCTGCCGAAGAAACCCCCGGGCTGTTCTTCCGTCCTACCTTTGGCGTCGATTTCCGCGTAGGCACAGGTAAACTGTCGCTGCAGACATCGTACAAGGTGCAGCACATCAATTACAAGTATTTCGGTACTTTCAGCGAAGACCATATTTCGTGCAACGCCGAGCAAGTAGAAGTGGCGATAAGCTATTCGTTCTGAATTTGACATAATGACGCACAACGCAAGTCCATGACGACAAAACAAGTCGTAAATTCTTTATTAAATTCTGTTACAAGTAATTATTTTATCAAAATGATATAATAATTGTGTGTTTTCTTTGGCGGATAAGAATATTGAAGTATCTTTGTAGATACAAACTATTCACGAAAGTGAATGACGTTTTTTTTATAGAGATTTAGATAAAGTTGCTAAAGTCCCGGCTTGTGAAAGTCGGAACTTTATATTTTACAAAATGCCTGTATCATTAGGCATTAATTTCAAATAATTTTATAGCTTTGTTGTATCCAGCAAGTGATATAATGAGTGGCGGGAAATGGTGTAAAAAGTGAAATGTCATTTTAAGCATTGCTTCAGAAATTTATCGCATGAGTTGCATAACAAATTATACCTTAAATTTTTTATGTCCGGCTTTTGGGGTGCACTACAGTGTCGAAGGGGTAGTTAACATTAACCTTAGGGCAAGTACTGCTTAGCAAATTTAGAAATATATAGGCTTTTGTCACAGGGGGTATACGCATGATATTGCTATAAATGAAGAAGTTACTCATACAAATTTCAATATATTTACAATCGATGACAGTAAAAAAGAGCCTACAGCATATTCTTGATACGATTTTCAATAGACGCGAAAGTGCTGTTTTTAGTCGACAAAAGTTACTTGCCTTTTTTCATTTACTGAAATACGTTTACAAATGAAAATGAACTTCCTTTTTAAATAATTTCTTACCAGTTTTATGACATTTTTTCATAGAATATGAAACGCAGTAAAAACAGGCACTTCGATGAATATTAGAATAATAACATATTATACGAATTGCTTACTAATATTAATTAATTAGAATAATTAGCTATCAAAATGAAAAAACAAAATAGTTGTAAATTTGAGAACATCGAAAAATATGGAAAAAAATCATAAAACTGGTTTTTAAAAAAATCGCTTCTATAATATATTATGTCGGCGATTTATTTTTTTCTTTTGTGAAGGTGTGGTTGCTACATAAGGAAACCACCCCCAAAAAATAATTGTAATTATATTTCATATAATACGTACTATCATTATGATATATGGTAAATATGCATCTATATTTTGAGGGAAGGTTTATATATGTACCACCACAACTTTCCGCTTTATGAAAAAAAATAATTTTACATCAACTTCGAAATAATTAAACAATTACGATTTATGAAGAAACATCATCATTACCGGAGCACTGAATTTTCGTAACTACGAAGAAGAATTTTCCCGGTTACAAACTTTTCATTTCCCGGTTACAAACTTTTGAGAACATAACTAAAAACTTTTCATTTCATAACCACGAACTCATAACAACATAACCACGAAAAATTGGCACATAGAAAATGATAATAAAAACATAAAAAGAAATATCACGAACTTAACATAAGTATGGCATAAATACATGCGACTCAGTTGGAAAATATGGCTTTTTATTTAAAGCTTTACTGAATTGATATCTACAAAGTGGTTTACAATAGCGTAAATGGTTAGTCCTGCAGGGCTATGGATTTGCAATTTGCGGGCGATATTACGTCGGTGGGTTGTTACAGTATTTATAGAGATGCACAGATGGTCTGCAATTTCTTTATTACTCATTCCTTTCACAACATCTATGATTACATCCTTTTCACGTTCGCTGATAATATCTTTATTCGAATTGTGGATTTGAAGAATAGAATTATATCCATTTGAGGTATCGTTTTGCTTAATGTCCATTTCTAATTTTCGTATGGCAGGAATAAAGATGTTGTCTTCAATGAGACCATGTGCTTTGATCCATTCTTCGTTGGCATAGATATCGTATAGGGTAGCTATCAACTGGTTGTTACGTAAATTGTCGGCAGGCAAGTATTTTAGTATCACGTTTTTTAATTCATTGAGTTGGAGGTCTGCCTGTCCGTGATGTTTTGAAAACACTTCTATCTCATAGCTGGGTAGTTTCTTATTGTTGAGCAGTGTATCTACATATGGAAATACTGTCTTTTCTTCATAGAGCATGTGTTTCCGTATCTCTTTCATATATTCTTGAAAGAACTTCAAAATGAGTTTGGCCAAATTATCATCATCATCGAGCGCCTTCACCAGTTCACTTTGTATAAAGGGAAGTTCGAAGTTGAGGTAATATTCGTGACTTGATTTGAGATACCTTAACAGGGTGGAAATAGATAATCTGCTGATGTCTTCATCAACGTGTGTGTAGTTGCTCGCCATGTAGTTGACGACAGTCAGAAATGTATAGCAATCTACATGGTTTTGTTTGCATACATTTTCTACTGTTTTGTCGCCGAAACCTAAGCTGATACCAAATCTGCACATCACCTGGAGCAAGTTATAGTTATCACTGATGATGTCAATCATCTTATCATCGGGTTCATATTTTTTTGAATTGAACATGTTTTGTTATTGTCTGTAATGATGGCTGCAAAGTAATAAAAAATAAACAAATGCAACAATAACTATAAATAAGTATATTTTTAAGAATGGGATACTTAGAAATGATGATTGTTTAATTTCACAACTTTTGAGTATTGCTGTGTGGATTTGAATAGCCTACTTTTGCGTCGATCAAAATATGAAATGATGAATAGATTCGTAAAAGATTGTTTATGGTTTGCTTTGGCAATGAATCTTACCGCAATTAATGCCAAAGCAATTTCTATTAATGATTCTACGGCAACGAAAGTAAGCCGTATCAGTATAGGTGGTTATGGTGAAGCTGTGATGAGCCGTATGTTTTACAGTGATAACTGGAAACGTTATACTGATGCTGCTAAATATAAAGATGCGCCGAGTAACGGACAGTTTGATTTGCCCCATGTGGTGTTGATGCTTGGTTATGATTTCGGCCATGGTTGGACAATGGGTTCTGAAATGGAATTTGAACATGGAGGTACGGAAAGTGCCACTGAAATCGAGGAAGAAGAAACCGGTGAATATGAGTCGGAAATAGAACGCGGAGGAGAATTCGCTCTGGAACAATTCTGGCTGCAACGGTCGTTTTCATCGAAGTTTAATATCCGTATGGGAATGATAGTTATTCCAGTTGGTCTGACAAACTCGGGACATTTGCCGAATCAGTTTTTTACTGTTTACCGACCCGAAGGGGAGAATACAATGATGCCATGCACTTGGCATGAGGTGGGAATAAGTATATGGGGAAAAGTTCCCCATTGGCGTTACGAATTGCAGTTCATTCCTGGACTTGATGCCGACAGAATGAATAATAGGGGATGGATACATAATGCATCGGGATCACCTTATGAATATAAGATTGCTACTGCTTATGCAGGTGTACTGCGAATAGATAACTATTCGATAAAAGGACTGCGACTTGGAATGAGCGGATATATAGGGAACAGTGGTTCGAACAGCCTGAAACACGCTAATTATGAAGGAGTGAAGGGGACCGTCAGCATTGGAACTTTCGATTTTGAATTTAATAAATACAATTGGATTGTCAGAGGGAACTTAGATTATGGACATCTTTCTAATTCTGCAAGGATATCAGCTATAAATAAAAACTTGAGTGCGTATTCTCCTTCTTCGCGAACAAATGTTGGCAGTGATGCAATTGCGGCAGGTACTGAAATCGGATATAATCTTTTCTCGCAATTTGAAAAGGTGCGCGAATCACAGAAATTATATGTTTTTGGTCGGTACGAGTATTATGACACGATGTATAAAACCGAAGGAGGAATACTTGACGAAGAATGTTGGGGAAGACAGAAAGTGACTGTCGGCATGAATTACTACCCTGTTAAGTCGATAGGGATCAAAGCCGACTATAGCGTTCGCCTTTTGAAAAGTCAGTATAATAATGAACCGGCATTATCCATCGGCATTACATACGCAGGTTTATTCATGTGACAAATTATAAATAAACAATAGAATGGAAAAGATTAAATATTATTTTTGGCTATTGTTGGCGATGCTGACAATATCCTCTTGTAAAAGTGATGATAACGATAAAGTCACTACAAACTCTGCCGAGGTCAAAGCAATGTTGACTGATTATGTCAATAATGTTGTCAGGTCTACCTATCATAATTTGGCTGATGCGTCCTTCGACTTGGAAAGTGCATGCATTAATTTGCAAAGCAGTAAGACACAAGCTAATGTAAAGAAAGCTACTGATGTATGGCTAAAGGCTCGTAAGTATTGGGAACAGAGTGAGGCTTTCCTTTACGGACCGGCTACACTACGCGGCATCGATCCGCATATCGATTCTTGGCCTCTTGACAAAACCAATCTAGACAACTTACTTGGCAATGCTAAGTTAATGGCGAATTTCGATTCGGACTATGCAACTAATAATCTGACTGGAGGACTTTTAGGTTTCCATGCGCTCGAATATGTATTATTTCGCGATGGTGGTGAAAGAACGGTCTCGGATATTTCAGATAACGAATTGAAATATGCGGTTGGTGTAGCTGGCGATTTGAAACTGCAATGTGTTACTCTGGAAGCGGCATGGAGCGGTCTATCGAATGTATCTTCCGCAAAACAGACATTGCTTAATAATGCCGAAGTATATTTCGACAATAATTGGGGAGATAATGTTATCAATGCAGGTGAAGCCGGCAGTACTTATAAGACACAGAAAGAGGCTATACTTGAGATCATTCAAGGAGAAAAAGGTTGCCGAGGCATTGCCAATGAAGTGGGCAATACAAAGATTACCGACCCTGTAAACAGTGGTAATGTTCTCGATGTAGAATCGTGGTACAGTTGGAATTCAAAGGAAGATTTTCAAGATAATATTCGTGGCGTAGAGAATAGCATTGTACCTATACTTTCATATATTAAGAAAGTTGATGAAAATGAAGCTGCAAAACTATCTAAAGCTATAACAAATACAATAGGAGATGATGGGAAAACCGGAATAGGAACTATACCTTATCCATTTCGTAATCATCTTATAAAGAGTGAATGTCAGACTGCTATCAATGAGTGTAACAATTTAGTTGGCGTTCTTGATGAAGTGGCTGTAAAGATTAATAATCTATAAAGAGAACCACATACGTAAGTCAATATAATTTTTTTATTAATTATTATTAGTACGGGTTCCGTCATAGGAATCCGTACTTTACAAATCATAGCAAAATGCATAAAAAAATATTATTATTATCAACAGTAATTTTACTCATCGCTTGTAGCAGCGATAAGAATGAAGCAATAGATAACAGAAAAGATAATTTATCCGAGGAATGGTATGCGGGTGGTAAACTGGGCACCGTATTTAATACTACGAGTAGTGCATACGAACAATCTACTCCAGTAGTGGATAACGATTCAAAATTATCGGCAGAATTTCAACATGGTGAAGCTTTTTTTGAGGATATCTTCGTTACGGGCAACAACGGAGCGACTCGTACAGGATTGGGGCCTGTATATGTTCGCAATTCTTGCATCGCTTGTCATCCTGGTTACGGCCATAGCAAAAGAATGACACGTTATCGGGCTGATGATTATGGAAATGGTTATTTGCTTGTCGTTACCGATGCGAATGATAACTTCGTCTCTACACTTACAGGTATGCCGCAAACTAAGGCTGTGTCTCCATTTTTGCCTCCTATTAATGAGAGTGGTATACATATTTCATGGCTTGAATATATTGATGAATTTGAAAATAAATTTCCTGATGGTGAAACCTATAACTTGATTTATCCGGAAGTTACAATTGATCGTAGTGCTTTTAATGTGAAAGTCCCTGACGACTATAAGGTAAGAATAGAAGCTACAATCGGTATTTACGGTACTGGATTGATAGATGCTATTCCTGACGATTCTTTACGTGCCCAATATGAAAAGGAAAAACTGTATTCGAGCAATGTAAGGATAGGTAAGAATATTACTGAGAGTGACGGAACTACTCATCCAGGACGATTCACTTACGGCCTTACACGAGGTACTCTGCAAAATGGACCTGGTGCTAATGCAATATGGAATATCACTAATGTAACGCGTTCTAATCGTCGTTACAATTATATCACTGCTGCCTACGCCGTAGCTATGTCGCAAAATAAAGATATCCAAACAAAACTTGGTCTTAATGAATCGCAGATATTTGATATGCTGATGAGTAATAATCTAGAGCCGGAAATGTCAGATGAAGATTACATCTCTTTGATGGTATGGCATCGTGGATTGGCTGTACCGGCTGCCAGAGATTTAGATTCCCCCGATGTGATAAAAGGAAAGAAACTCTTTAATGAGATTGGTTGTGCTGCTTGTCACCGTCCTTCATGGACTACAGGTCCCGACAACTACACGGGTGATGCTTTAGTAGCTGGTCGTTTGCCTAAATATCCTTATCAGAAAATTTGGCCTTATACCGATTTGTTGCAGCACAAACTCGAGATGAAGAATAATATTCGTACAGGATATTGTCGTACTACTCCACTTTGGGGACGAGGATTGAGTGAAAAATGTACGGGCGCTGGAGATCATTTGCATGACATGCGGGCAAGAAACTATGTGGAAGCAATAATGTGGCATGGAGGAGATGCTGAAAATACAAAGAAGAAATTTTATAATTTAAGTAAGACTGAACGGGATGCTATCGTCTCATTCTTAAAATCAATATAATAATAAAAATCAAAAATCATGTTGAACGAAAAAATTGTAAAGGCAATTAATGTACAAATTAATGCAGAAATGTGGTCTGCATATCTCTATCTTTCGATGGCTTCTTATTGCCATTCTATTGGACAGACTGGCATGGCAAGATGGTATGAAGTACAGTTCAAAGAAGAACAAGATCATGCAAAAATTCTTTTTAATTATGTTATTCAGCGGAACAGTAAGGTAACTTTAACGGTAATTGAAAAAGTTCCGACAGAATGGAAATCTATTCTAGATGTATTCGAATGTACTCTTGCCCACGAGCAAAAAGTGACGGCGATGATTAATAATCTATTTGCTCTTACTTCTCAGGAAAATGATTACGCAACACAAAGCATGTTAAAATGGTTTATAGACGAACAAGTTGAAGAAGAAGAAAATGCACAGACTATCATCGACAATCTGAAAATGATAAATAATAATGGTTTTGGCCTTTATATGCTTGATAAGGAGCTTGGGGCAAGAGGTTATTCACAAGCTGCTCCCTTAGTGAATTCCACTTTGTAATATGGGACTGTTAGGACATCAACTCTGAAGGAGGTGATGTCCTCTTTTTATAAAAGATATTGATAGGATAATGAAACGTCTGATAGTAATATTATTTATCGTCTTATGCATCATAATGGCATCTGCTACGTTTATCGGACAGAGCCATGACTTTTCGTATGTATCAAGTAAAATCTACGGTACATGGTGGTTTGCAGTGTTGTGGGGAACAGTTGCATTATTGGGAATATTGTATGTAGTAAAACATATCCGAAAGAGACCAGTACTTTGGTCTCTCCACATTTCATTATTACTGATATTATTAGGAGCTCTCTTGACTGAACTAACGGCAAAGCATGGAACTTTGAACCTCGCAAGGGGGGATGATATGGTAATGTTCTCAACAAATAATTCCTACTACGATATGCCGATAAAGATACGCCTTGATTCTTTTGAAGTCAAGTATTATCCGAAATCACGGATGCCGTACGACTATATAAGCCATGTAACAGTGACAGACAAGGCAGATGGTCATTCATTTAGACAGGATATATCCATGAATAAAATCCTTTGTTATAAGAATTATCGTTACTATCAGATGTCATATAATCCGGAGGATAACAGCAGTGTATTAGTCGTCAATTACGATCCTTATGGTATTACAATTTCGTATCTAGGCTATTATCTACTATTTATCTCATTCATTTGGATGCTGTTCGACAAACATTGCGGATTTCGCATAATATTGTCTTCTTTATCCGATAAACAGCGTAAGTCTCTATTGATATCTTTACTGACTATCGTTGTAATCGCTATTGTAGGAGTTATATTCATGGTCAGAAGCAAAGTTTATTTAATGCCCGTACTGCGCTCTCGATTGTTATATGTGCACGTCTCTGCACTTGTCATTTCTTATTTTTTGATGGGGGTCATATTCGTTGTTGCTAACATATCCTTGATACGTCATTTCTGTCATAAAGAGATACGGACGCTTACCCGTTATTCTCGATTGTTACTCTATCCATCGTTAGCTTTAATGGGTATCGGCATTTTTTTAGGTGCTATATGGGCAAATATTTCATGGGGAAATTATTGGTCGTGGGATCCTAAGGAAACATGGGCATTGATAGCTTTCTTGGTTTACTCTGCAGGAGTTCATAGCAGAGTCTTGAAATCTTTAAGTAATGATGTCTTTTACAATACATATATGATATTTACATTCATTATCTTACTCATGACCTATTTGGGTGTGAACTATTATCTAAACGGCATGCATAGCTATGCATAGGGGGAAAGGAGGAGTTTCTTATTTCTATTCTTATTATATCTTAATATCCGATTAAAAAGCCATTTCTTTATTTTGTTCTGTCTTTGTTATGCCGTATCTTTGTTGTGTTATAAAAGACCTATTAAACATATATAATATGAAAATCAGACATTATTTATTATTGATCGCTGCTCTATTTGGAGCTACAAGTTTACAGGCAAAATCGGATATTACTATCGGCGTTATTCAGTACGACTGGAGCAATATCGACAAGAGTCTTGCCGAATTACATGCCCTGGGCTTTGGCTCTTGCCAGATGAATTGGAACCCGAAGATGGATATTAATTTTGCTAAACAGCTGAAAGAGGCTGCTGCAAAGAATAATATCAAGGTTACTACTTTGGTTGGTGTACCGGGAGATTGCGAATGGAATTTCCGTAAAGGGCCTGAAACTATCGGCTTGGTTCCTCCCGAAGGTCGTGAAGCTAAGTTGGCTGAGTATCGTAAGATGATTGACTTCTGTGTATTTGCAGGTATCCCTGCTATGCATTCTCATTTCGGATTTATTCCTGAAGATCCATCGTCGAAGCTGTATACCGACTTTGTTCAAGTGATGAAGGGCTTAGCTGAATATGCCAAGGGCCGCGGCATCATGATTTACTTTGAAACAGGACAGGAAACTCCTACTACGCTTATCCGTGCGCTCAAAGATATTGGCACGGGCAATGTATTCATCAATTGTGATTTGGCAAACTTGCTGATGTACGGTAAGGCTAATTCGCTGGATGCTGTGAAACTGTTCGGCAACAGAATTAAGGAACTGCACGTTAAAGACGGCAAATATCCTGACCCTGAGAATCCTTATGAACTGGGTAGAGAGGTGAAGATTCCTACAGGTGATGTAAACTTCCCTGCTGTGATTGCTCAGCTGAAGAAACAGAACTTCCATGGTGCGCTCACTATAGAATGTGAAATGAACGGTGACAATCGTGATTATCTGGTACAGACTCGCAAGTATCTGCAGAAGCTGCTCGACAAAAAATAATTCATTTTTTAATTTATACCTATCTGAGAGCTCCTCTATCCTTGGGTAGAGGGGCTTTTGTTTTTCCTATATTCACAACCATTCTTCCCAAAAGTATTCTTGAGGCTGCGGATATTTGCCGAACTTTGCAGTATCAAAATTAACAGAAAGTATAATTAAAAAATAGATTAGATGATGAATAAGTTTTTCTTTCCTTCATTGCAAGACAACAAGAAGTTGTCGGTGGTATTGTTAGCGTTGCGTGTCGTTTTCGGATTGTTCTTAGCCTATCACGGGCTGACCAAACTGATAAATTTCTCTACGATGGCAACAAGTTTTCCCGATCCGTTAGGTATGGGAGGCAGTCTCTCGTTGGCGATGGCCATCTTCGGCGAACTGTTCTGCTCTTTGGCATTCGTATTCGGATTCCTCTTCCGCCTGTCGACAATCCCCATAATATTTACGATGATTGTAGCATTCTGCGTGGCTCACGACGAGCTGGCACTGGTTTATCTGCTTGCCTTTGTCATTGTTTATGCAGCTGGTCCGGGCAGATATGCGCTCGATACGCTGCTTGCTCGCATGATAAAGAAAGACTAGAGGATTACACTCACAGATTTTCGTGTTCCACATCCGATGGCAGTACGTCCACCGAATGTGGAACATGCTGTTTATAATGAGTAGTAGGTGCGGATGATAATTGAAATTTCATGGGTTGGTGAACCATTATGAAATAATTGTTGTATTTTTGACAACTGTCTTACCTATTAAAACGAATTATGAGCAAACCTATCGTGTTTATTTTGTTGTTGGCTTTGTGGTTCCCTGTTGCTTTGTTTGCACAGGATAATCCCCCTGCGATACCCGACATCAACAGCTCTCCAACTATTCCTCTTGTAAGCAACGATGTAATAGACATCATGCAGATGGATACGGTGAGCGATAAAGTGTTACAAAGCTCTATCCAGGGGATGAGTGGAGGTTCGTTTGCCGTGCAGCCCGCGAAGAAACGTATTTCGTATGTGAATACGCTGATTGGCACCGATGGCATGGGACATACTTTCCCCGGTGCTTGCGTTCCTTTTGGTGCTGTTCAGCTGAGTCCCGATACCGATACGATTCCTCATAATATTTATGGGAGATATCAGAAGAATGTGTATCTGTATTGTGCGGGATACCTATATAAGGATAAGACGATAGTGGGGTTCAGCCATACGCACCTGAGCGGTACGGGACATTCCGACTTGGGCGACATCATGCTGATGCCTACCGTAGGAAAACTGATGCTGAATCCTGGCACTGCCGACAAGCCGAGGAGCGGTTATCGCTCTGCTTTCTCGCATCTGACAGAGAAATGCAGTCCCGGATATTATGAGGTGATGCTCGACGATTATCATATTAAGGCTCAAATAACGGCTACTCCACGTGTTGGGGTTCATAAATATACGTATCCGAAGGGGGAGAGTTGCCATCTCATCATGGATTTGCTGCATGGGCTGTATAACTACGACGGCAAGGTATTGTGGAGCAGTGTACGCGTGGAGAACGACACGCTGGTAACGGGGTATCGCATCACCGACGGATGGGCGAGAACGAACTATGTGTACTTCGCCATCTCTTTTTCGAAACCTATCGTCAACTATGGCTATGTGGATAGGGTGAGACCTGATTATTCGGGTTTCTGGAGGCGATTCGACATTCATCATAACTTCCCCGAGATGGGCGGCAAGAATGTGGTGGTGTATTTCGATTTCAATAATGCCGTTTCGCAGACGCTCGTGGTAAAGGTCGCCTTGTCGGCTGTAAGCACGGAAGGTGCTGTGAAAAACTTGCAGCAGGAGGCGGGCAGCAAGAGTTTCGAACAGATTGTTGCCGAAACACAAGGACAGTGGGAGAGGGAACTCGCCGCTATCGATGTGGCAGGCACTGACGATCAGAAGAACATGGTGTACACTTCTTTCTATCATACGATGATTAACCCTTCCATCTATATGGATGTCGACAGGAAATACAGGGGCCTGGACGGGAATATCCACGTGGCGAAAGATTTTGATAACTATACCATCTTCTCCTTGTGGGATACTTATCGGGCAGAACATCCGCTGCTGAATCTGGTGAAGACAAATCGTAACATCGACATGGTGAAGTCGATGATTGAACATCAGCATCAGAGTGTGCACAAGATGCTTCCCGTATGGAGCTTGATGGGCAACGAGGGTTGGTGCATGACAGGCTATCATGCTGTTTCCGTGCTTGCCGATGCGCTCGTAAAAGGCGATGATATCGATGCGGAACAAGCATTGAAGGCAATGGTGGAGACATCGAACGTGGACTATTATTCGAATATCGCCGATTATAAGCGGTTGGGTTATATCCCCTTCGATAGGAACGATACGGGAGCTTCGACTACATTGGAGTTCGCTTACGACGACTGGACTATCTCTCAGGTAGCGGCGTTGATGGGACTTACCGATGTGGCGAATAAGTATAAGGCGCAGGCACTGAACTATCGCAATGTGTTTGATGCGGAAACGGGCTTCGCTCGTCCTCGCTATTCGGATGGCTCATTCAAGAAGGAATTCGATCCGTTGCAGACGAGCGGCGAGGGTTTCGTAGAGGGCAACTCGTGGAATTATTCTTTCCATGTGCCGCACGACGTGTTTGGCAATATCAAGTGTATGGGCGGAGAGGAGAAGTTTGTCGGCAACCTCGACAAGCTCTTCGAAATGACGCTGCCTCCTAAGTATTATGCCGACAATGAAGATGTTACTGCCGATTGTCTGGTGGGCGGTTATGTGCACGGCAATGAGCCGAGTCACCATATTCTGTATCTCTATGCCTGGACTTCACAGCCGTGGAAGTCGCAGTATTGGATTCGGGAGGTAATGAACAAAATGTATCGGAACAAGATAAATGGATTGAGCGGAAATGATGACTGCGGACAGATGTCTGCGTGGTATCTGTTTACTGCCATGGGCTTTTATCCTGTTTGTCCGGGTACCGACCAGTACGTGCTGGGTGCTCCGTATATGCCTTATATGAAGTTGACGTTGCAGAATGGGAACAGCATCGTTGTGAAGGCTCCTAAGGTGAGCGACAAGAACCGCTATGTGCAATCGGTGAAGCTGAACGGCAAGTCTTATGATAAGCTGTACATCACCCACCACGACCTCACGGAAGGGTGTACGCTGGAATTCAATATGGGCAGCAAACCGAACAAGAGTCGGGGACTTGCCGCTGACGACAAGCCTTACTCTTTGTCGCCTCAGTGACTCTTGCTCATCACGTATTCGATGTCTGCTCCGTTTTTGATGTCATCCCACGTGATGTAGCTCTGGTGATAGGGCTTTCCGTTCACCAGAATCTTCTTGACGAATACATTCTCCTTGCTCCAGTTCTGGGTATGGATGTTTATCTGCTTGCCGTTGCTCATTGTTACACGCAATGCTTTCAGTGCAGGTGAACCGAACTGATAGATGTTGCTCGAAGGGGCAATGGGGTAGAATCCCATACAATTGAAGATGTACCAGGCAGACATCTGCCCGCAGTCGTCGTTGCCGCACAGAGAACCTGGCGTGTTTCCGTAAAAGCGGTCTACGATGTTGCGCACGAGTTGCTGGCATTTCCAACCCTCACCAATATAGTTGTACAGATAGGCTATCTGATGACAGGGTTCGTTGCCGTGCCAATAAGCACCGATACGTCCTTGGATGTCGTGAGCACCCGGTATATTGTCGGGCAGTTTATATTTGAACAGCGAGTCTAGACGAGTGGCGAAGAGTCGTTTGCCCATCAATTGTAGCAGGCCGTCCACATCGTGTGGCACGTACCATGTGTATTGTAGCGTAAAGCCTTCGGTAATATCTCCCCAGCCATTTACAGAACCAGGCCCTTCGTAGGCGACAGGTGCAAAAGGTGTTCTCCATTTGCCGTCGCTGTCTTTTCCGCGCATGTAGCCCGTCTGTTTATCGTACAGGTTGCGGTAATTCTTGCTGCGGCGGATGAAGTATTCGTATTCTTTCTGTTTCCCGAGTTTCTTGGCTGCTTGAGCGATGCAGTAATCGTCGTATGCATATTCAAGAGTCTTCGATACTGACTCTTTCTCTTTGTCGTAGGGTACAAATCCGAGTTTGTCATACTCGGGCAAGGCATCGTAATGCGGATTCGTCGCTGTAGTCACCATGGCTTGGAAAGCCCTTTCGTAATCGAATCCTTGAACACCTTTCACAATCATGTCGGCAAGCACAGAAACAGCATGATAACCTATCATGCACCAGGTCTCATTGCCGTAGAACGACCAGATAGGGAGCATCTTTTCCACACTTCTATCGTAGTGTGCCAGCATGGAATTGGCAATGTCGGCATTGATGTCTTGATGAACGAGATTGAAGAGGGGATGGAGTGCCCGATAAGTATCCCAAAGCGAGAAGACGGTGTAGTTGGTGAAATCTTTGGCCACAGCGATGTTCTTGTCGAGCGCACGGTACTTGCCATCGGCATCGTTGAACACAAAAGGACAGAGCACAGAGTGGTAGACAGATGTATAGAAAGTCTGCAAGTCGGCCTTGCTTCCTTGTGCCTCATATTTGCTGAGTTCCTTTTCCCATTTCTGTTCACCGAGAAGTTTCAGCGAGTCGAAGTTCTCCTTGTCCAGCTCTTTCAGGTTGTTCATTGCCCCTTCCGTACTTACGGCCGAAACAGCTGTCTTCACCTCTATCTTTTCATTTTCTGCAGTGGCGAAAGCAAGACAAATCATTAGGTTCTTGCCCCATGCTTCCTTGGAACTGCGGAAACGAGAGGTGTTGTATACGACAGGCTTCTGATTTTGAAAGATGGTAATATTCTTGATCGCTTTAGAGAAAACAGCACAGAAATACACATGCCGCTCGGGTCCCCAACCTTTTACCAACTTGTATCCCGTGAGGGTGGAATCGTTCAATATGCGCACATCCGACCATTCGCACGATTGCCACAAGGTGTGGTTCATGTCGATGAGGACGAACGACGAATCGGATTTAGAAAAGGTGAATCGGAAGATGCCGCTGCGGATGCCCGAAGTCATCTCTGCCTTTACGTGATAGTCCAGCAGGTCGACACTGTAATAGTCAGGTGTTGCTATCTCCTGGGCATGAGAGAATCGAGAACGGTAACCGCTATCGGGAGCATCGTCTGTACCCGGAACTAACTTGGGAGTCCCCGTTCCGGGCATGAAGAGGAAATCGCCTAAGTCGGGTATCCCCGTTCCGCTGAAGTGTGTCAGACTAAACCCCTGAATGCTGTGACGGTTGTATTTGTAACCAGAGGCACAGTCGTAGAAGTGTTCGTCGGTGTCGGGACTTATCTGTATGCCTCCGAAAGGAATCTGTGCTCCAGGATAGACATTGCCGAAGCCGTCGGTGCCGACAAATGGATTTACGAATGTTATCTTTTGCTGGGCCTGTACGAAGGTAGTCATCAGCAGTGAGAGGAAAAGGAAAGACTTCTTCATTTCTTATCGTTTGATGTCTGTTGATTTGTATGTGTATATCTGCTCTTTCTTCTTGGCGTCGGGTTCGTTCACTGTAATCTTCTGGAAACTGCCATGCTGAACATCGTCCAATACGAAGGCAGGACGGTAGTCCTTCTTCTTCGCCGTGATTTTTATCCTGTCAAAGGTGATGTTATCCACGTGGCGTACATAGAAACCCCATGCGGGGAGTTCTTTGTGTTGGGAGAACTCGGGATAGGCTTTCCGCATCTCTGGAACCTTGTCGAGTTCATCAGTTCCTACTTTGGCATAGAGGGAATTGCCTCCTCCTGGGCATACGATTTCTACATCCTTGACGCTTACGTTGGTTATCTTGCTGTCCGAGAGTCCTACGATTCCCGATGGTGATATGTTGCGCGGGTTGTCTTCTACAGGACCTTCGTATTCGTATCCTGTATCGGGCTTTCCCGCAGGAACTTCGGCATAGATATTCGACAGATGGATGTTCGACATGTGGCTGCGGATTCCTCTACGTTCGGCAACATTGAGATAGATAGGATTCCCCACGTTGAGGGCACGCAGACTGTCGACTACGATATCGTCGACTACACCGCCGTCTACTGCTTGTATCGTGATTGCCGAACGGAAGGTGTCGTATACCGTATTGTTGATGATGCGTATGTGTTTGAATCCGCCAAGAGAAGCGGTGCCGAACTTGATGCCGCTGGCACTCGAACGAGCCACACAACGTCTCACTTCGATGTTCTGACAAACGCTTTGTGCAGCGTGCGACTTAAGGCAGATGGCGTCGTCGCAGGCATCTACATAACAGTCGGTGATGAGTGCCCCGTTGCAGTCAACGATGTCCATGCCGTCGTTGTTCCAATAGGCAGTGCTGTGTACTGTTATTTTGTCTATCCGAAGGTTCTCGCATTGGTCGTATGTCTCTGTCCAAAATGCAGGGTTGGTAAGGGTGATACCCTGAATGTTCACATTCTTGCAGGAGCGGAAGTAGATAAGCATCGGGCGGTTGGCGACACGGTCGTTCTTCAGATCATCTTTGATGATGCCCTTCTCTACCTGGTCGAGGAAATGATTGGCGAGGATTCTTCCGCATCCGTCGATAACTCCTTTACCCTTGATGCCGATGCTGTCTTGCCCATTAGCCAATATCAATGCATAGGTGTTGTTTTCCATGTCGTAGTCGTACGGATTTGTAGAGCCTACCAAAATAGCTCCTTCCGAAAGGTTGATGGTAACCTTCGATTTGAGGTGTACGCTGCCAGTAAGATATCGCCCGACACTGAACTTGAGTTCGCCGCCGCCATTCTGGGCAATGAAATCGATGGCTTTTTGAATGGAACGGGTATTCATGGTGATGCCATCCGACTTGATGCCGAACACTGATGCTTGGAAGTCTTTTGCTCCCATTGAATTTGCAGCGAGGAGCAGGCTAATCAGGATAATGCATTTCTTCATATCTGTTATTATTTATGATTCGTGATAAAGAGTGACGGGGCCGATGAGTCCCATTGGCTGGTCGGGTTGAGTGTAAGTCTTGCGAACGAGCCATTTCTGTGCCACCTTATTGTCCTTTAATGTCTTCATATAATTTCCCATGGTAGTGACCACATGCACTTCGATGCTATTGTCGCCCTTCAACAATTTATCGCCGATGCGATAGATGCGCCGTCCGTACCATTTCACGCCACAGCTCTTGCCATTCACGAACAGTTCGCTGACACCCTGAACCGAACCGAGGTTGATGACGGTATCGGTGACTGACGACAGATGAATCGTGTTTCGGTAGATGGCGGTACCACAGAAAGTGACATAGTCCTGTGTATCTTTCAAGTCGACCAGCTTGTCGAAATGTACCTTCTTGTCGTAGGTACTATCCAAGCTATGTTTCAGTTCCACTTCCCAATCGGTACTTAAGTTGCTCAGTTCGGAGCCGCTAGTAGGTAGCGGTTTCCATTCTTCACCACGGCGGTGACGGTCGAATACCACCAGCAGTGAATCGGCAGGACCGAAGTCGAATGTGCAACTGTTGTCCTTGTCGAGTTTCAGCCGGTAGCGTTCCCCATTCTCCAAGTTCCACACCCAAGCCTGCCGTCCTTTGGCAATATCTTTGTCGAAACCGATGCGAGTCCTGTGCGATTCATATCGGTGTGCATAGCTGAAGAAGAACATCTCTGCCCTATCATCCGTCTGATATCTTATCTGCATCAGATAAGGATCGGGTTTTTCGATAGAGAGATAAGGAGTAAGACGATATTGTTTCTGAATCTGTTCATACCACACTACGAAATTGGCATCGGGCTTGTGCAACAGAATGAAGCGGTCGGAATAATGTTTCATCTGTTCCACACATTCCTTCACAACCTTGTCATGAGCTTCGAAATCGTTCCATCCCGACGAGAGCGAAGGATACTTCTCTATGCAGAATATCCGTCCCCCACACGCCACAAAAGCGAGCAGTTTCTGAGCAGTTACGGCATCGATACGTTCCACTTCGACGAGGAACAAAGTCTTGTACTTGCGCGGTCCGTAGCACAGATAGCCGTCTTTCATTTCCGCATGGCGGATGATAGACTCGGAGACATAGTCGCAGCCGCCGCCGTTCTTGTTGATGCCCTCCCATATCAGTGTCTTGTATGGCACGATGGTTGTTGCGGGGAAAGGCTCGTTCTGCACACCGATAGTGCTCCACATATCCGTAAGCGGGTAGAGTAGGGCAGTGTCGGCAAACATGGTAGCATGCTGAAGCGCTGTTGCCAGCCTCCCCTTGTACGCCGTATAATATTTGAAGTAGGGCCACCAGTTGTTTTTCTCGTTGTAGTAGGCGCCATATCTAATCCATCCGGGGAAAGGAGCCTCTTTTGGGGAGTAGTTGAAGCCGTGGAAGATAGAATGAGTCACTCCCGTGATGGCTGTTTGGTCGCCGCCAATCTTCAGCAACTCCATGGTCATATTGAACACGGTGTAAGTATTCGTCATCTCCTCGCAACTCACAAGTCGTTTGCCGCTTAAATGCGCTGCCGACGAGACATACTTGTTGACCATCGTGTAAGCCCGTCCCCTGCGGTAATCCGTTTCCGACATTTCCTCTCCCAGCTGATGATGCAGCCATGTCATTGTCCACGACTCACATTCGGGAATGTCGTAGTGCAGACTGCTCTCTAGTGGGAAGAATCCACATCCGTAGGCTTGAGCGCGGGCCTTCACCTTCAGTTCGTGACACCAGTTCTGATAAGTCGTCGTGAAGCGTTCGTCGAGCAGTTCGGCAATCGTATAGTTGAAGTCGTATCGCATCCGTTGGATACGGTTCACCATATCGAGTGATAGTTTCACCTTCGATTCGAAAGAAGCGGGATTTCCCATCGTACCAATCTTGTAAAGGATGAAGGGAAGGTAGGGGCGGATATCGTAACCGCGGCGGCGGATAAACTGTTCCGCCATGTCATCAGTCCAGTTCGTACCCTCCAGTTCCATACTGTCGCAGAACATGGCGCGGATATAGTTCGACAGCGGACCGATGCGATCTTGAATTTTGTCGGACATGTTGCGCAGGAAGTTGCGGACAACATCCTTCTTGAAATGGTCGAGCACAGGACCCATTGCACCAGGAGCCCCATCTTCTACCTGCAGATAGCCATGTACCTTCACCAAGGCATACAGCACATATTTCCCGTCGGGAACCTTGAAGTGGTAATTGCCGTCGGCCTTCTTGGTGTTCAGCAAATCGGTTACCTGACTGATATCACTGAACTCTTGAGGAACCAGTTGCAGCGACAGCAGTTTCATATTGCGACCGATAAAGGGACTGCTTACCCCGGGGTCTGCATCGCAGAAGATACCTTGTTCGGATACTTCATGTTCGATAGGACCTGTCAGCTCTTCAATATAAAGAACCACTATCTCGGCCCTGTCTTTTTCGGGAATACTCTCGGAACCGAAAGGCCAACCCGAACCGACTATTAAGTCGCAAGTCATATCCAACGATTTAGCTTCATTGAAAGCCGTATGCAGCAAGTCGATCCATTCATCGCTCAGCCAATCTACAGACTTCTTCCCCATATCGTCGGTCAGACTAGGGAACTGAATAGGATTAATCTCCACTCCGCCGATACCTGCCTCTTTCAGCAAATGAAGTTCACGAATAAGTTCTTTAGCCTCTATCTTGTCGCCATTCCACCACCATCTTACGAAAGGGCGATACGGAGGCATCGGATTTCGAAACAAGGAGTACAAATCGTGTGACTTCCCAATAGTAGAGCCGTTCTTTATACCGCTCTCGGCAAAAAGAGAAAGATGGTCGGCAGCGAACACTCCAGCCGTTGCCCATGCGCATTGTTTAATGAAACTTCTTCTTTGCATATTCGTTAGAAGTTAAGGACATACAAAACTACAAAAATACTTTTAAAATGCAAGAGAATCACTATGACAAAGGATAATAAAAGAAACTCCCGCTGTTATTATTACTTCTCCTTGGACTTGATGTAATTATCCCTTCGTCATTTTGTGACTCTCTCCCGCCCCCGCTAGGGAATGTCTTTGTTTTGATATTTATTTATTGACAGAAAAATAAGTGTTTTTTTTATCTGTTCACTGACAAAAAAAATAGTTATATTTGCAGTGTTGTTAAACTTACTAATGGAATACTAGATGGTCTTGATGAAGAATTCAGTGAAAGGGTTCCTTAAAAAATGAATTATTAATGACTAACGTGGCAGATATAGATTTCTTTAATCAATTATTTAAAGATTATGAGGCGAAATTTATTCGTTTTGCTAATAGCTACGTTCGGGATCAAACTGTTGCTGAAGATGTAACTATAGAATCCCTAATGTATTATTGGGAGAATAGGAAATCTTTGGATGCGAATACTAATGTACCTGCTTACATCCTTACAACCATCAAACATAAATGCTTGAACTATCTTAATCGGCAGCAAGTTCGTGAAGAAGTTTCCGAAAAGTTGAAGGATCTTGCAATTTGGGAATTGAATACACAAATTTCTTCTTTACAGGCATGCGAACCAATGGATTTGTTTACTGCTGAAACTCAAGCTATCGTTGATGAAACGTTGGCTTCTTTATCCGAACAAACTCGCAAGATTTTTATTATGAGCCGTTATGAAGGCCGTTCTTATAAAGAAATAGCGCAAACATTGGGAATCACTACAAAAGGTGTTGAATTTCACATGAACAAAGCATTAAAAGCATTACGGATTCAACTGAAAGATTATTTTCCTCTTTTCTTTTTCTTGTTCTGTTAGTTAGTATCTTTAGACACAAGATAATCAAATACTAACATAGAATAATCTTTTCCCAACCTACAATATAATTTTTCCTCATTTTTACTAGGGATAGTCAGCTCTGAATTGCTATATTATAAAAGGGCAAAAAATGGATAGAGAGTTGCTATATAAATTTTTCGATGGAACTGCTTCTATTGAAGAAAAAGAAAGGATAAAGACTTGGATGGAGTCGTCCGATGAAAATCATCAGACATTCTTCAAGGAAAGGAAGATATTCGATGCTATGACTCTCTTATCTAGAGAGGATGAAGAAATAAAAGAAATTCCAATTCACAAAAGTCGCTGGTTCAAAGAGTTTGTCAAAATCGCTGCAGTAATTGCTGTTACTCTAGCTTTCGCTTTTGTATATCAGCAGTTAAAAGTGAATCGTCAATTATCTGCTTTTCAAAAGATAATGGTACCTGCCGGGCAAAGAATAAATTTACAATTATCAGATGGTACCAATGTTTGGCTGAACGCTCGTACAAAGATTGAATATCCGGCTGTTTTTGTAGGGAAGAAGAGAATAGTAAGGCTTGACGGAGAGGCTTATTTCGAAGTGGCAAAAAATAAAAAGATGCCTTTTATTGTACAGACTAGGAAGGGAAATATTGAGGTCTATGGAACAAAATTCAATTTGGAGGCGTATTCGAATGATAGCATCTTCAACATTTCTTTGATGGAAGGTTCGGTTAAGGTTATCAGAGGTAATAATGAATTTATGCTGACGCCTTCGCACATGGCCTATCTCGATAAGGGGAGAATGTATATTGCTGAGATTAATGACTATGATGCCTATCGTTGGAAAGAAGGCTTAATATGTTTCACTAACGAGTCATTCTCGGATATCATGCGGAAATTTGTCAGATTTTATGGCGTGGATATTAAAATTCAAAATGATCGTACTGCAGGCCGTCGTTATACAGGAAAGTTCCGACAATCGGATGGTATTCCTTATGCTTTAAAAGTGTTGCAGAAAGATATGAAATTTGAATATATTAGAGATGATAATAATCGTGTGTTTTATATAAAATAATCAACTGCCTATGGAAAATAAGTCATGAGAAACATGAAGCGTTTATAGGCGAAAAAAGAATGCTAACAGGTTTGGTCGCATGTCAGCATTCTCGCTATTAACGCAAATAATCAAATTAAATGTATTAATAACTAAAGCATTACAAATGTATGAATAAAATTTCGATTAAAGGTAAATGTTGCCTTTATTTATTACCAATTAACCATTTCCTTAGAATTATGAAGGTCACAGTATTTTTGACGTGCTTTGTTGCTCTGAATATATTTGCAGCAAATGGAAACTCACAGAATGCAAGGGTCACACTGATTAATGAAAACACTCCACTAAATTCTGTATTAAATGAAATTGAACGGCAAACAGACTATTTGTTTATTATCAATTCGAGTGTGAATACTGATAAACGGGTCACTGTAAAAGTAAAAGAAATGCCGGTTTCTACTGTGCTTTCCAGTCTGTTTCGTGCATCTGACGTAACTTATTCGATGGAAGGCACGTATATTCTATTGTCTCAGAAGCCTGCAGAAAAGCAATCTGTTGCACAAATCAGAAAAATTACCGGTAAGGTGCTCGACGAAACAGGTCAGGTACTGGCGGGAGCAAGTGTCCGAGTGAAAAATATGAAGGTTGGAACTATTACCGACGTTGATGGCTCCTTTACTCTTTCGGGGAACTTCTCGGATAAGAATGTCCTGGAAATATCTTTTTTGGGCATGAAGACTGAAAATATCGTTATCGGACGGAAAAACACTTTTAATGTACGACTTCTTTCTGATTTGAAAACATTAAATGAGATTGTTGTCATCGGATACGGCATGCAGAAGAAAAGGGATTTGACGGGTGCTGTTACTTCTATTAAATCGGATGTATTGGAAGAATCGAAAACGAGTTCTTTTCTGAATGCATTGCAAGGGCGTGTAGCCGGTGTGCAGATTACAACTGGTTCGGGTGAACCGGGTGCCGGAAGCAGGGTATTGATTCGTGGTGCGAACACCTTTGCAGGTTCGAGTGACCCGCTGTATGTGATAGATGGTATCCAAATGAATGAAAGTGAAGGTACCGTTGTTGGTTCTCGTTTCGGCACTAGCGCTTCTCACGACCCCTTAAGTTCTATCAATCCGGCAGATATCGTATCGATAGAGGTGTTGAAGGATGCTTCTTCGACTGCTATATATGGTTCAAAAGGTGCGAATGGTGTTGTTATCATCAATACGCGCCAAGGTAAAGAAGGAATGCCCGTAGTGACCTACGACGGACATGTAGGTGTATCGTATGTGTATAAGAATTATGATATGTTGAATGCCGATGATTGGATTGATTATCGGAAAGACTATACATTGATGCCTGACAAGAAACGTATCAAATATGGCTACTTTAATGATTGGCTGTTCTTTAAGAACCCAGGAGAGACAGACCCAGGCAAGATGGAACCAAGAGATGTTTATGCGTTACCGCAATACAATTGGGAAGATGAGATGTACCGTACGGCATGGTCGACGGCTCATTCTATCTCTCTGTCGGGTGGTACACAATATCTGAAATATTCGGGAAGCCTGGGATATAATCAAGAGGATGGCTTACTGAAGAAAAACGATTATTCTCGTTATAACGGACGTATGAGGCTGGATTATAATAAGGACAGAATTGTGATGTCAATGTCGATGAATGCCTCTTTCTCTCAATTTAACGGTGCTGCACAGTCGGGCGATGGCTATAACAATATGGGTATCCTGCAAGATGCAGTTATTTCGAGGCCTGTTGTGTTCAACAATCCACTCGCTGTTTCAACTACGGGAGGATGGAGAAAGCCAACCGAAAACTTGAACCATATTGATAAGGTGATTTCGTCTCCGAACATCTCAGGGACATATTCTTTGAATTATAAAGTGATTGAAGGACTGTATATCGGTTCGACCATCAGCGGTACCCTGGTGAATTCAAAATGTAATGAGTTCTATGGAAAAGATACTCCTTGGGGGTATTATCTTCAGGGTAGAGCCGCTTTAACAAATTCTCAATGGTGGGGATGGGATAATATTAATACTGTCAGCTACGACAAAGCTTTCAAAAATAATACGAAACTGAGTGCTGTTGGTGCTTTCGAACTGAGCGGGAGCAAGTATGAGTATAACTCGATTATAAAGAGTAATTTCGGTGATGAAACCACGAAATATAATGATATCAGCAAGGGTGTTACACTCCAAGATGCATCATCGGATGCCGGACCAACACATAGAGTTTCTTTTTTAGGGCGTATCAATTATAATATTTTTGATAAGTATCTATTTACAGCTAGTTTACGTGCCGATGGCTCCGATCGCTTCGGTAAAGATAATCGTTGGGGTTATTTTCCATCCATGGCTTTTGCCTGGCGTATTTCGGAGGAGAAATTTATGAAACGCCAACAAGCGGTAGATAACTTAAAGCTGAGATTAAGCTATGGTGTAACAGGTAATTCGAATATTCCGGAGTTTCAATATATGGCTCGAATGGGCAATACATTTTACAATGATGAATTAGGACTTACTCCATCTTCGCTTGAAAATCCTAAATTGAAGTGGGAAACGACGACTCAGTTTAATGTCGGAATCGATTTCTCTTTGCTGAGAAGAATTGATTTGACTGTGGATGTTTATGATAAGAAAACAACAGACATGCTTTATAATGCCATTATTCCTGCACAGTCGGGCTTCAAAACACAATGGCAGAATTTAGGAAAGGTCGACAACCGTGGTATTGAAATAGCATTGACAACACGCAACATTGTATCGAAGGATTTCTCGTGGACTACCAATCTTACTTTCAGTGCCAATCGCAACAGAGTGAAGAGAATAGGAAACGGGTTGAACACTATTCCTATAGGAGCCGGCTCGTGGTCGTTGTCGTATATCAAATTGAATGATGTAGGACGTATTATGACTGGACAACCTATCGGCGTGATGTACGGATATAAAGTAGCTGGTATATATCAAATGGACGATTTTGCTGGATGGAAAGATAAAACAAATACGTATCAAGATAATGACACGCATATCCCTTGGCAAGAGAGAGAATGGATTCTGAAGGATGGGGTTCCGAATTGCAGTAAAATAGCTAAACCTAGACCGGGTACATTTAAATTTGCTAACCTGGATAAATCGGAAGATAATATGATTACTGAGAGTGATAAGGATGTGATAGGAAAGAGTTCTCCTTCTGCTTTTGGTGGCTTTGGAAATAATTTCAGATATAAGAATATCGAACTGTCATTGTTCTTTACTTATCAGCTGGGCGGTAAAATCTTTAATTCTACTAAATATGAATTGGAAGGTGCTTACCCAGGTGAGTACTATAATATCACAAAAGATTTTTGGAAACACAGATGGACACCCGAGAATCCTACAAATTCGTATCCGTCGTATTCGGATGAAGGATATTACAATACTTTGGCTTCGCAATCGTGCGATTACTATGTAGAGAGTGCCTCATTCTTAAGACTTTCTTCTGTCTCTTTGGCTTATACACTGCCTCAGAAATTTGTGAATAAGATAGGATTGAAGAATATGAAGATTTATTATACAGGAAATAACCTCTTCACTATTACAGGGTATGACGGGATAAGTCCGGAAGTCGATTCGCACAATGCATTATGCACCGGCTTCGACACGATAGGCTATCCTCGTGCAACTTCTCATTTGTTCGGATTGAATATAACTTTCTAATGCTTAATAAATACGAATATGAAAAAGATAATTTATATAGTGATTTTAATGTTTGGGTTTGTATTGAACGGTTGTTCTGATTTCTTGGACTCCAAGCCGCTGTCGTTTACATCCATCAATAACTTTTATCAAAATGAAAATGATGCTCAAACAGCACTTATCGGCTTGTATGGGTTATTAGGAAACAGCTATGCTGTCGACTACAGAACCGGACTTTTTTGTATTGCTGATATGGGCAACGATGAATTGGTAGGGAATCCTTATACTACACCGGACGCCGCATCGAATATGGAACAATTCATTTATGGACGTGTGTTGAAAAGCAATAAAAATATCCGTGATCTATGGGCACAGATGTATCATGGCATTTATAGCATCAACCTGTTGTTGACACAGTTGCCTGGAATAAAGATGGATGACGATGTTAAAACAAAGATAGAAGCTGAGGCCAGATTTTTGAGAGGATGGCATTATATGTATATGGGTATGATATGGGGAGGTGTACCAGTTTATACCACTCTTCCTCAAGATGATAAAGCTCGTAATTCATTGCAAGAAGTGATGACTCAGGCCATATCCGACTTCCAATTCGCTTATGACAAGTTGCCGGGTGATAAAATAACGACTCCTGGTAAGGCTTCTAAATGGGCGGCTGCCGGATATCTTGTAAAGATGTATAGCTATCTGGCGAGCTGTAAAAAGTATGGTGTCGGGAAAAATCTGAATTTTGCTTTGAATAGTTTTGATTGGGTAGATGTTGATACATATTATAAGAATGCACTTGCATTGGCCAATGAAATTATCAGTAATAGCGGCCAGACGTTGACAAGCGATTATCGATCGTTATTTTGCGAAGGTTCTACAAGTGAACAATCGAAAGAGTTATTGTTTACATTATTGCCTTCACCTTCTAAATTGATGGGTATGGGGCTGACGTATTATCTTCTCCCTGTCGGTAATAACGGAGGCGGATGGGGAACGTGTCGTCCTACTCAAGAACAATACGACCGATATGATACTCTATACGATTCAAGAGTGCATTGGGTTGTCGGCGGATTATGCAATACGGAAACTGCCACCGAAACAATAGATGGGCATGCGTATTATAAACCTGCCGCTTTGCACCTGTCGAATGGTCAGGCATACGATGGCGATTATTGTATTAATAAATATCGTTACGTAAAGACAAGTTCAAAACATGAAGATTCGTATTATGGTTATTTTCCTCTTTTGAGGTTGGCAGATATTTATCTTTATAAAGCTGAGGCAAAAGCCCACCTGGAAGGTGATGAAGCTGGAAGAGAAGCATTGAAGGATGTGAGATATAGAGCATTGATGAAAAATAGGACAACCGACGTTTCTCTGCTTCAAAGCAAATACCGCAGGAAAGACTTTATTCAGGAACTGTTGGATGAGCGCTCGAGAGAATTATGCTATGAACAACAGCGTAAGTTTGATTTGATTCGTTTCAATAGGTATGAATCGACTATAAAATCAATATCAACCACTTACGGCGTGTGGAATAGAAACGCTGCTCCGCAATTAATAGATAATATTACTGATCAGAAAATTTGGAGCCCTATTCCTGAAGAAGATGAATTGGCTAATCCTTTGTTGTTACCGAATAATCCGGGGTATTAATTCTTAATGTGCTTGATGATGAAAATAGGTTTTAAAGATAAAATCTTTTATTTGGGAATCATAGCAACTTTTATTCTCTTTGTCTCTTTCTCGTGTAAGTCTGATGATGATCCGCCTTCGAATGGGAAAGAAACAAAAACTGAAAAAATTAAAGTAGGTGCTTGGTATTTTGGAGGATGGAGTATGCCTGCCGATTCGAAAGGTTATACTTTCCATATCAGTCCGACACTGGTTACGCAATATTCGTATCGGGAACCTATTTGGGGTTGGAGAGAGGATAGACTGGATATAATGGTTGATCAGATTAATTATGCTGCCGATAATGGCTTGTCGTTTTGGGGATTTTGCTGGTATGAAAATTCTTTGTCCAGCGATTCGACGACGATGAATTATCTGAATACTGCCTTAAAGTTGTTTTTGCAGGCTCCTAATCGCAATAGATTGAACTTTTGTTTGCTCTCTTGTCAGCCTGTTTCACAGAAGATGTGGCCGAATTTCTGTCTGAAGACGATTGCTTATTTTAAAAAAAGTAATTATCTGAAAGTAGGAGGAAAACCGGTAATGATTTTCTTCAATACGGATGAGGTGATTAAAGGATTAGGCGGTACATCGAAAGCCAAAGAAGCTTTCGATGCCTATAGAGCATTGGCCAAAGCAAGGGGTATCGGTGATATCTTAATTGGTGCACGTACTTCGGCAAATGTTTCCTACCAAGATATTTATAAAGATGACGGATTTGATTTTCTGACTACTTATCAAAATTCGGATGATGGCAGGAATAATGCAGGCGCGAATGACTATTCTAATGAGACGAAAGCGGATTGTAAGGTCTGGAATACAATATCTTCGAATACTTCGATGAAGTATATTCCTACTATGGGGACAGGTTACGACATGCGCCCATGGGCTGCCGACCATCCTACTTTGCCGGCTTCTGATTATTGGTATACAAGCGTTACTCCCGAAAAGATTGCTACTCATCTGAAGGAAACCATGTTGTGGGCTCGTAATAATAAGAGCAAGGTGCTCGATAATATGGTGCTGATATATGCTTGGAATGAGAATGGTGAAGGCGGTTGGCTTACTCCGACAAAATCTGAAAATACGGCTCGTTTAGATGCTGTTAAAAAGGTAATTAATGAAATAAATAATTAGGATGAAGAAAATAGTTATAATTTTCGCTTTATTGTCGTGTACAATAAATTGTTGTGCACAAGACAATGATATTAAAAGCAAGAATAACAATCCGATAAAAAGTGTTGTTATCTTGGGCAATAGCATCGTTATACACGGCCCGAAAGCTGATATCGGTTGGAGTGGCAATTGGGGAATGGCTGCATCGGTAGCCGATAGTGATTTCGTTCATCGTCTGATGGCTGATATCCACAAAGTTGATTCTTCTACAAAAGTATCTTTTGGCAGTTTGTCAACTTTCGAAAGGGAATATGAATCATACGACTTATCTCAATTGGCACAATTTAGAAATGCTGATATGCTGATAATAAAGATATCTGAAAATGTGGTATACGATAAAAGCAAAATGAATTCGTTTATGGAACGTTACAATAAGCTGATGAAATATCTGGCTCCTAAAGCAAGGACTCGCAAGATTATTGTAGAAGGCTTTTGGCCAACGCCTGTAAATGATTTAATAAAAGCGTATGCTCAGAAGAATAAGATACCGTTTGTTCCATTGGCTGATTTATACTCAAATGATCCATCTAATTCGGCAGTCGGTCTCTTTGAAAATCCTGGAGTCGCCAGACATCCGTCTGACAAAGGAATGAGAAATATTGCTGATAGGATATGGAAATGTATAAATAAATATTTTCATTAAAAAAGTTATAATTAAATATTAGAATAGTTATGAAAAATATAAAGATTAAATCAATAACTTTGTTGTTAATAACATGTATGTTGTTATTGATGAATGTTTCGTGCAAAGATGATAATGATAATGCTATTTCTTACAAAGTGACAGTTGTTTCGAATGGTGGAACGAATTTCGCTCCTATATACGTAAAAGCGGGACAATGTATTCCGTTGAATAAATTATATCCTGCTCCAATTATCGACGATGGCGGAACATTTGATACTTGGTGCGGTGATACCTCATTATCGAAAGTTTTTGATTTCACAACTCCTATTACAAAGGATACGACTCTATATGCACGCTTTTCTTATGTTACACATACAGTCACTTTTGTTATGAATGGAGCTCCTGACGTACAGTCTGTTCAGGTGAGAGACGGTCGTACATTGACGGTGGATAATCCTACTTATTCGGGCCATACTTTTGTATATTGGTACATGGATAAAGCCTTTACTCAGCCTTATAATATGAATAATCCTATAAAGGATGACCTGACTTTATATGCTCGTTGGGCAGCTCCTTCTCCATCAAGTTGGTTTACTATTGATGGTAACGGTACACTTGTAGGTTGTACTCCTCCTGCCGGTACAGAGACTGTAGTTGTACCGGATGGGGTAAAAGCCATAGGGCAATGGATGGTATTGGCTAATGGCATCACGTCGGTGAAAGAATTTATATTGCCTGAATCTGTCGAGTCAATTGGTACAGGTGCTTTCAAGGATTCACAAATCGTGTCGTTCATCATGCCTTCGAAAGTAAAAGAATTGAATACATGGACTTTTGTAGGATGTAACCAACTGAAATCGTTCTTGTTTGCTCCTAACAGTCATTTTGAGAAATTGGTTTCTGATGATGGGAACAATTCAGTTATCGGAGCTTCTGCATTAACTTCTATCATTTTCCCTCCTTCATTCCAGTATTTTGGAAAATATACTATGGTTGGATGTACTTCGCTGAAGACAATGACATTGGAACGCAGCGAATCGGCTGTGACATTCTATAGTTATTTACAGGGTGGCGGCGTTTGGCTTTGGGGAGGCTATTTTCCTGAGAAAATACGTGTCCCTGCAAAAGTTAAGGATGCTTTTATTGCGGGTATGAAACAAGTTATGCAAGAGTATGAATTGGGCAAGATGTCTGCAATTACAGAGACTTATTAAGATGAGGAAAGTAATACTAATAATATTTGGAATCGGCTGCATTTTTCTGCGGCCGATTCCTATCCATAGTCAGACAACAGCTGATTATGAGAAGATTATAAAAGAATATATTTATAAGGATTATAAGAAGATGTATCGGGAAGCTGGAGGGGCTTTGCAATATCCATTTATGGCCCCAGGTACCAATACCTATGGCAATGAGTTGTGGGATTGGGATTCGTGGCTTTGTGATATCTCTTTGCGGCAGATTTTATCGGATATAGGGTCTGTAGAGGATAAAAAAGAAGCTGAAAAGTTTGAGAAAGGCTGCATCCTTAATTATTTGTCGTATTGTGGCTCTGATGGTTGGATGCCTATCATGATTAATAGAAATACGGATGTGGCAAGCTTGAAGCCGAAAAATATCTATAAAGAGAACATGCATAAACCTTGTTTAGCGCAGCATGCAGCTTTTCTGGTGAAAATGAATAATGGTAATGCGGAGTGGCTGCGTGAAATGTATTCTAATCTTCAGTATTTTATCGGTGGATACAAAACTCGTTATTTGAATCGGGCTACGGGACTCTACTTTTGGCAAAACGACGTGATGATTGGGGTCGATAATGATCCGTGTACTTTTTTCCGACCCGACAGAAGTTCTGGCTCCATCTATTTAAATTGTATGATGTATAAAGAACTGGAAGCAATGGCTTATCTTGCTGGCCGTTTGCAGCTGGATGAGATAAAAGTGGACTATGAGCGAGATGCAAATAATTTGAAGGAGGCTATCCAGAAGAATTGCTGGGATGAACGGGATGGCTTTTTCTATAGTGTTGATCTGAATTTGCGACCTATTCAAACGGAAGAGTGGGCTTATCATAGCGGTGCTCCTCGCGACTGGGACTGCTTGATTCAACGTATAGAAGTGTGGTCGGGTTTTATGGCCATGTGGGCAGGCATTGCTACTCCTGAACAGGCAGCAAGGATGGTAAAAGAACATTATGCTAATCCAAAGACTTTTAATTCTCCCTATGGAGTACGTACTCTCTCGAAAATGGAGAAGATGTATAATGTAAAAGCGAGCGGTAATCCTTCATCTTGGTTGGGCCCTATATGGGGAATATCCAATTATATGACGTGGAAGGGAATGGTGAATTATGGCTTAAAAGAAGAGGCTACTGATTTGGCTAAAAAAACAGTTCTTCTTTTTGGGAAAGACTTTCAGCGTAATCATTGTCTTCATGAGTATTATCAACCGGAGAATGGTGAGCCTATACTTAACGCTGGTTTTCAGAACTGGAATTACTTGGTTCTAAATATGATTGCGTGGATGAATAAAAGGAATGTAATTTCTGAATTTTAATAATAGTAATAAGGATGAAAAAGTTATTCGTTTTTTTGACAATTTCCTTGGCCTTCCTAACGGCTCAAGGTAAGGGGAGCTATATAAAGGACGTTAAGTTGAACGGTTATATAGGTTCCCGTATCAATTTGTGTATACAGAATCAGATAATGCAGCGCGATGTGGATGCCCTGATTGAACCCTTCCGCCATAAGATACTTCATTACGGATGGCAGAGCGAGTTTATCGGCAAATGGATGTGCGGTGCGTGTGACGCGTATTCGTATACGCATGATGAAGAACTTTTTCAGAAGATAAAGAAGGCGGCGTATGCGCTGGTGGCTACGCAAGATGCTGATGGGTATATAGGTGTTTACGCTCCCGAATTTCAGCTGGCCGATTGGGATGTATGGGGCCAAAAGTATTGCTTGCTGGGCTTGCAGTCGTTTTATAGAATATCGCATGATAAGAAAGCACTGAATGCCTGCAGGATGATAGTTGATCATCTGATGACACAGGTGGGTGTGGGCAAGAAGGATATCGCCACATTGGGAAATTATCGTGGCTTGGCCGCCAGCTCCATCTTAGAGCCTATCATGTTCTTGTATAAGAATACGGGCTTCGCTCGTTATTTGGATTTTGCCAAGTATATTGTGGGGCAGTGGGAAATGCCGTCGGGTTCGATGTTGATAAGCAAGGCGCTGAAGGGTGTTCCTGTTTCCGAACGTTTTCTCCCTATTCCCGATGCTAATCATTGGACGCAGAACGGGAGCAAGGCTTACGAGATGATGTCGTGCTATATCGGCCTGCTGGAATTATATAAAGTGACGAAGGAACCGACTTACCTGTCGGCCGTGGAGCTGAGTGTAAAAGATATTATTGAGAAGGAAGTGAATATCGTAGGCGGTGCCAGCGCTACTGAATGTTTCTGGAAAGGTGGACTGAGGCAGACTACTCCTGCTTTCATTTCGATGGAGACGTGCGTGACTTTCACCTGGATGGAACTGTGTGAGCGCTTGTTGAGTGTGACTCATGATTCCCGCTATGCTGACCAGATAGAACGGTCGGCCTACAATGCACTTCAGGGTGCGATGATGGCCGACGGCAATCATATTGCTTCGTATATTCCTTTGGAAGGATATCGGCGATTGGGGGAGAGGCAGTGCGGCCTCAATATCAATTGCTGCGAGGCGAATGGTCCGAGAGGTTATGTATTGTTGCCTCATTTTGCTTATACTTGCAATGATAACTGTGTGGATGTCAATCTTTACACGGATTCTGAAATGCAGTGCATGATGGGGAATAAAGAAATAACATTTTCTCAGAAGACGGATTATCCGCGTTCGGGCAGCATCGAGATATCGCTCGGCATGAAGGGGAATTCGCAGTTCTCAATAGCGCTTAGGATTCCCGAATGGAGCATGAAGAATGGAGTAAGCGTAAACGGGGAGGCTGTAAATGATCCGATTGTTTCGGGTAAATATCTGGTGCTAACAAGAGAGTGGAAGTCGGGTGATAAGATTGAACTGAACCTGGATGTCCGTGGAAGATTGATTTTGCAGAATGGTTTCATCGCTATCGTTCGCGGCCCTGTAGTATTTGCACGCGACAGTCGCTTCAATGATGGCTTTGTTGATGAGACAATTGCTATCGAACACGACAGTGAGGGATTTGTGCCGATGGAAGAGGTGAAGGATAAATCTTCGTTTGCTTGGATGGAATATTCTGTGAATGCTGTGCTAAGCATTTATAATGGAAATCAGGATGAATTTCAGAAGATTAAATTCTGTGATTTCGGCTCTGCAGGTAATACGTGGGATAGGAATTCTCGCTACCGCGTGTGGCTGACTAATACTATTGAAACGGCTGACAGGCATACGTGGTGGTAAGGTTCATTCTTCTCTTTTAATTCACTTTCTTCATACCTTTATCCCCTTTCTTCTCCTAATGAGAAGAAAGTGAAGTAAAGTTAGAAGAATGAAGATATAAAAGAGAATATAAAGATAAGAATGAAGATTAAATAGATGAAGTAATAAAAAATATCCCCATTAATTATTCCATCTTATTTTTATTGTCATAAATGCACTCCTTTTGAATATTTTTTGTTTCTTTATAGCTGAAAATCAAATACGCAGGATAATTACTAAATTGAGAAACATGAAACAGACAAGAAAATCGTTGATCGCTCGTTGTCGCTACTATAAAGGCGAATTGGAGAAGGATAATCCGTATAATGGAACAGATTATGCGATGTTATGGTATTATGAAAGCTGTTGGGTGGATTTCTCGCTGAGCTCCCCTGATAGTCTTCTTGGAATGGTGAAAGAATACAAGAACGACGGTATGGATAAGATACTGAAGCGTGATGGGGTACCTTTGTCGCTGAAAGCGTTGCTGTATAATAGGTATACCAATTGGTCGATAGGTTATTTATCGGGTTTTAGAGAATGGTATTTCACAAAATATTTGAAGACGACGGTCGAGGAAATTGTTCGCTCGCGTAAACCTCGCAAATGTCCGCTTTGCGGTGGCGAGGTAGTTGAAATATTGTATGGCGAGCCAATGATGCCGGAAGAAGATTATTTCAAAACGTATCATAAGCGTGTCGTCTATGGCGGTTGTTGTATTTCAGAACACAGTCCAGAATGGAAATGCAGAAGATGCGAGGTAGTTATTTATAAAAAGTGAAAATGTATAATAGTAATATCTCACTCAGTAAATAACAATATGTTTGAAAGGTATTTGAATAATAAGATTCTTCTCCGCAAAGAGGAGAATCTTATTAATGATTGTTGTTTAAGTTATAATTTAATGATGATTGTCTTGATGCGAGCTGATGAGTTTCTCTATAGCTGCCATAAACTCATTGGGAGAACCTGATCGCGTGATGGAGTAGGTAAGTTTATAGTTCGGATCTTCCGACTGGTAATCTAATACGCTTTTCGCATTGTTTGGCGATAAAACTATGGAGCGCTCTTTTCCATCGTTGGTAGAGATAATCAGTTCATTATCTTCTCGCGAGATGGCCGATATGTTATTGTAGAATATCGACACTCCGTCCGACTCGGCAAACATGTTGCTCGTGGTATCCCATCTGTTGTAGAAAATGGAGAGCTTGTTGTGTTGCGGTATGGCGACAGTGAGATACATTGTTTCCAATACATCGGCAGGGTCAGTGAGATCTTCGTCATCTTCGCCTACTTCTATGAAGTGATTTACAAAGAAAATTTTGCCTGCAAGATCTTTCTCGTCGATTTTGTTGCGGTGCATAATTTCGGATACGGGATCACCCATCGTTACTACTGGACTGTTGGCGGCCAGGTAATGACGACACCAATAGATATAGTCGTGAATAGACGGTCTTTCTTGGTATCTCTTCAAGTCTCTGTCGTATAATTCGTCGTTCTCTTTGTTCTTCTGCCGTATGTCGTTGTTGTGCTTCGTAATTTTTAGTATCTCGCGAACAGTGCGATATATCCATAAAAGTAAGGGCAGGAAGATGATTATGAGCGTGATGGGCAGATGTCGGTAGTTGATGAGCAAGTACTTCTTGACAACAGGAAGCTCGCTCGCCGAAGGTGTGCCGAAGTGATATCCGTTTTTATCGCCTAAGTCGTAAGCTGCCTTTGTGTATTTAGACAATTTAGCACTGTCTTTCTTAGCTTTCTCGTCTACAGTGTTCTGAAGTTGCTTCCATATAGCTACTCTCTCTCTCTTGGTGAGATGAGTGGTTTGGTTCTGCATCCTTTGGGCATACAACTCGTCTACTGTCTTGCCTGGCTTATAGGTATTGAATGAAAAGCCTATGATAAGTTCTACTAAATAGAGCAGAAAGGCTATCAGGATGGCTTTGATAAGTGTCTTGACAAATCGAAAGATGGGGTAGCTCTTGCTCATCAGATGAACGGGATGGTTGGGCTTCCAAAGACTGCTGAGGATTGACTTGCGTCGGCTTTCGTTATTCAGCTTTTCGAATACTTCGGGATTCTCTGAAAGAATTGCTTCATCGGCTCCTTTGGGAAATTCCATACTGGCATAACCCATGTATTCGTTCTGGTCAATGTCATGCGACTTCATCGCCCCTTCGCCGCGTAAGATGGCTAGGTACTCTTGGCAGGTTTCATCTTTGATGCGTACATGTTCCTGGATATCTGTGAGTTCGTCGGCTTCGGGGAGTATCGTCTGAATTTCTGCCATGAGTTCGCGAGGTTGTTCGCCATTCTCTTTTATCTGCAAACCATTGGCTACAAAAGCCAACTGGCGAAGGAACATGAGCAGGATGAGATATTTTCGCTTACGCTGCATGCCAATCGCTGTGCATAGCCACTCTTCTATGCGCTTGGCTTCGTCGAAATTGAGATTCTTGGGTGAACGTCCGGCAATGAGCGACAGAGCGAAATAGTAGTATACATCGGGCTCCATTGGTGATAGGTCGACTGCCGACTTGAAGTTTCGTTGGGCAAGCTCGTAGTTCTTGAGTCCGAGGTAAAACATACCCATGGCAAACAGCGAGTTCTCGTCTTTCGGATTTTCTTGACTGATCTTCTTAAAATAATTAATGTATTTGTTTGCCATATCTTGGCTCATCTTGAGCGGATTGACTTCGGTAGGTGCTGCTATCTTATTTTCGGCACCACAGTGCGGACATTTTAACGTTCCAGATAGGAGTGGACCGCCGCAACTCTTACATTGTAATACTTTTAATACTGCCATAATTATTTTCGTGAGTTAAGTTTGATATTCTTGATTTGTGTTAGAGCTTCTTCTGTGAATTGATCGATGTTGTCCTTTACTTGTGCAACGTCTTCATCTGTCGACGAATTGACACTTTCAACCATCGATTTAGCTCTTGTCAATATCTGATCTAATTCTGTACGAGAGGCCTCCTTTTCCATTATGTTGGGTGTGAGAGAGCGAAAAGCAGTAGCAAGTCGGTCGAAAGGTGTCTGACCAATGGCCGCATCGCTAAATACGATTCCTTTTCGGCGAAGTGCAGATGCCATATTTGATGTAACAGTCTGCATTATGGCTGTATAATCGCGCTGCTCGTTGGTGTGTCGGTCTATCTCTGCTTCATATACTCGGAATGATGCATCGTGACGCAATATAAGCATCAAGGAGATGCCAAAAGCTGCCGTGAGCAATGTAAAGACCGCAAAATAAATGCCGCGCCCCAACTCTGGATTGCTCAGAAATAGTGGGGCTAATTTGCTGATGATACGGGCAACAGGTGAAGGAAAGTCAGCAAGAATCCATATTACACCAGGCTCTACAAGACAGAAATAAGCAAACATCACGAATATCATGACCAATGCATAAAGTATGGCATACGAAGCAATGGCTATGATGATGGGAGTGGATACCTTATTACCGTTGAGGTGCATCCGCACGAAGAATAATGATATGGTAGATGTAGCAAGAACAGACCATATAAAATTGAACCAATATACAGAACCTGGCTGGACAGGTATGAATAGCAAAAAACATACTACTACAGCTACTATAGCGATAATAGGTATGAGAATATCGGTGATGAGATTAAGTTTTTTCATCTATGAATTATGGTATAAGATAGTGATTAAATAGAATAACTCTCTATAGTCAATGAGTGCGGTTACTTATGGGTAAGGATTGACAGGTGGCGGTGGAGGAACAGCACCGAATAATGATGCTAGTTCGGGGCAAGCTGATGCTGCAGCCCAATTATCCATGCCTTGTTTCCATACATAGGTTTGAGGGATAAGCTCTCCGCTCTGTACCATTTGTGCCAAACGGCTCATGTCGAAAGGTCCTAGTTGCTGGTTGTTGACTAGCACGTGATAGGATGCCATGCTCGGTGGAGGTGGTGGTACGGCTGCCCCTCCTTGTGGAGCAGTTTGTCCATTGACAGGTTGAGAGCCCATTACTCCGGCCATCTGTCCCATCTGTGCTCCTAAAGTTCCACCTACGCCAAGTCCCATGCCTATGCCCATACCTGCTCCCATCATCGTTCCTGCGGATCCTTCATTGCTTGCAGCACCTTCCATTACGTCGAACTGACGCTCTTGTTGGTAGGTATACCCTTCGCGTGCCCGCTTACGTGCAAGGGCTGCACTTTCAAAGTCCATAGCAGCTCCCGATGTCTGTGCTTCGAGGATCTGCCTATAGTTGGGATCATCTTCGTCGGCATTGATTCCACCTATGGCAAAGTCGGCTAGCTGCAATCCATATTTCTCGAAAAATCCGTTCAACTCGCCTTGTACAAAACGAGCAATTTCGAGAAGGTAGTTATTAATCTCTGTGATGGACGCTTGCTGCTGAGAGAAATACTTCGAGATACAAGGTTTGATGTATTGAGAAATCTGTTCGCGGAATTTTTCTTGGAATTCGGAAGCAGACATGCTATGTAATGTTCCTGTGAATTCGCGAATGAAAGCAGCAGAATCTACTACGCGGATGCCGCAATTGCCGTAAGCTCCAATTTTGACTGTGACGCCAAAATATGGGTCTCGAACAGGGAACATACCCATCGTACCCCATTGATTTACTCTCGTCGTTGTGTTTACGTAGTAGACGGTAGCCTTGAAGGGAGATTCTCCTCCGAAGGGTAGGTTTACAATTTTTTGAAGAATAGGGATGTTGTTAGATTTTAATGTATGAGTTCCTGGTCCAAATACATCCGCCATTTTACCGCCCGAGACGAAAATGGCTTCTTGTCCTTCTTGCACGATTAATCGTGTATTGGTTGAAAGATTGTCGTATGGAAAACGCCATAGCAGGTCGTCGGATTCTCCATTGTATTGCACAATGTCGATAAATCCTTTACGCTCTTCCCCTTGACCATCAAATGTTGCACCATCTGTGCGTTGCTTGTTGAAAAATCCCATTGTCGATTATAGTTAAGTTAATATTAGAATGCATCAAAGTCACTAGGCTTATATAGTATAAATATTAGCCGCGATGGAATCTTGGAACTAGTAGTTAGGCAATGCTGTAGTTTGTAGATCTTTTATAGATTCATATATTAAATTTGCTAATATACGGCTTTATTTTTAATAAAAAAATTATTTCATTAAAAAACATATTTTCTGCATGATAACTTATATTTGTTTATGATATAACAGTTTACAGACGATGTTGAATAATTTATTTAATGGTTTCTTCTTGTATGGAATATTTTTATATTAACTTTATCGTTCGATTTGAGTATTATGTATCGATATGTCTTTAATATCATGAAGAATAAATGCGTCATTAAAGCTGTAATGGGTATTCTCTGTTCTGCTTACTTATTCCCTGCAATGGCTCAGGTGCCGATTGTGCCTCCAATGAGCGAGTTGAATATGCCTTTCGGTAATCAAGATAAAAAGAATTTTAAGGCTCCGCCTAAGGTGTATTATCCAGAGACATGGTTTCACTTTATCGGCGGAAATGTGTCGCTACCGGGTATCACTGCCGACTTGGAAGCTATTAAGGCTTCGGGTATTTCGGGTATCCAATTGTTTCATGGTCAGTTTGGCGGTGCATGGCCGGGTGTGAGTCCTCAGATAACATGCTTGAGTCCGCTGTGGAACAATGCAGTGAAGTATACGGCTCAGGAGTGTAAACGATTGGGACTGCGCTTCACAATGCAGAACTGTCCGGGATGGGCAATGGCCGGCGGTCCGTGGGTGAAGACAGAAGATGCAATGAGGGCATTGGTATGGAGCCGTACGGATGTGGATGTCGCTCAACAGGTACAGGTGGCTTTGCCGATGCCGCAACCTAGTAAAGAGGCTTGGAGAGATTATAAAGATGTCATTGTGGTGGCTTTTCCAACTCCAGAGGGTGATACGGATAAGGTGCTGCAACCTTCGTCGGTTACTGGAAATCGACAACTGGATTGGAAGTCTTGTCTGTTGGACTCTTTGAAACATCCGCTTTCGCTTTCGTCTGTCAGTGCTACTGATCCTTATAGCATTGAGTTCGCTTTTCCCGAAGAGACAGTGATACGTACGGTAGAACTGCCTAGCATAACGGGGATGAATCAAGCATGGTGCTATGAACCTGGTATCTCATTCAAGATGGATGCCATAAACGATAATGGTGATGCTATAACGGTGGCACAACTCGATATTCCGCAAAGCAATTGGCAAGACGCTATGCCATTTTCTATAGCCTGTTCGGAAGTGAAGGGCGTGAAGAAGTATCGAATGACCATCTTCAACAAACATGATATATCGTTACCTTTCGTGCATCTCTATTCAGCTGCCAGGAAGAATAGTTGGGAAGCCGAAGCGGGGTGGACTCTAAGAAGCATGGTGCGCAGTTCGGAACATCCACTGCAGTCGCCTACTGCTTATTTGAAATCGAAAGAGATTTACGACGTTTCGAAAGCAATGGACGCATCGGGTAATCTTAATTGGACGGTTCCCTCGAAAGGGAAGTGGACTTTCGTACGTGTAGGGCATGTGAATGCTGGCCGAACGAATGGTCCAGCTCCTGCCGAAGGTACGGGATGGGAGTGTGACAAGCTCTCGGAGAAAGGCCCGAATGTTCATTTTGCAGGTTATATCGGACGGTTGGTGGACGGTCCGCTGAAAGGTGGATTGTTGAATGGCATGCTGATGGATAGTTGGGAGTGCGCTACACAGTCGTGGACAGATAATATGGAGAACGACTTTTTCGAGAAACAGGGATATAAACTGCGCAAGTGGATACCCGCCATATTGGGTTATGTCATTGATGACCAGGAAACGACGGCTCGCTTTCTGCTCGACTGGCGATCGACAATCAACGACTTGTTTACGAACAAGTTCTTCGGACGGATGGCACAACTGGCAAAAGCAAAGGGATTGAATGTGCAATATGAGACATCTGCAGGGGATGTTGTCCCCGCTGATATTATGGAATATTATAAGTATGCGGATGTGCCGATGTGCGAGTTTTGGCAACCGACAGCCGACAGCTACGTGGGCTCCATCAATTTCAAGCCTATCAAACCTACGGCCTCGGCAGCTCGTATGTACGGCAAACCGCGTGTTGCTGCGGAGTCGTTTACCTCCATCAACTTGTCGTGGGACGAGCATTGGGAAACATTGAAAGAGGTGGCCAACGTGAATTATATCGATGGGGTGACTCATTCGGTGTTCCATACTTATACACATAATCCGAAGAATGTGGTGTATCCGGGTACTTCGTTCGGTACGGTAATCGGTACGCCGTTCCTTCGTGGAGAGACTTGGTGGAAATACATGCCCGAGTTCACTACTTATCTGGCTCGGTGCAGCTATATGCTGGAGCGCGGCAAGCCTGTATCGGATGTGCTTTGGTATCTGGGAGATGAGATGAATCATAAACCCGACCAGAATGCTGCTTTCCCTGCGGGCTTTAAATATGATTATTGTAATCCTGATGCACTGCTGAACAGGTTGAAAGTGGTAAACGGACAGCTGTCGACTCCCGAAGGTATACGGTACAAGGTGCTGTGGCTTCCCGATAATGAACGTATGTTGCCCGAGACACTCGAGAAGATGTATGCATTGATTCAGGAAGGAGCTGTAGTAGTAGGCAATGCTCCGAAAGGACTGGCTACGCTGAAGGATGTGGAGAAGTCGCAACAGCGGTTCGACTTTGCCCTGAGGAGTATATGGGGCGACGGTCATCGCACGGGTATATATAGAATAGGTAAGGGGGCTGTGGTATCGGGGCTGTCGTTGGATGATGCTCTGCAGAAACTGCAACTCAAGGCTGATGTGAAAGGCGGTGATGTGATATGGCTGCATCGTAAGATTAACGGGGCAAACTGGTATTATGTATGTGCTCCTCGGAATGGCAGCTTCAAAGGGACAGTGGATTTCCATTGTACAGGTCAAGCCGCATATTGGGATCCGCTGACAGGTGAGGCTCATCCTCTGGCGGTGATGAGCAACGGCGGATATACTTCGGTAGCATTGGATTTGCCACATGCTGCCTCTTGCTTTATCGTTTTCGAATCGGGCAAGAATATTCGGCCCGCAACGGCTAAAAAGAATATTATCGCTAAATCGGTGTCTCTGAACAGCAAGTGGACACTCTCTTTCCCTTTGGGTTGGGGTGCTCCTGCATCGATGCAACTTTCGGAACTGAAACCTTGGAAGGATCTGGATATCTCGGCTGAAGGAAAGGCTTTCTCGGGTACGGCGACGTATACTACTTCTTTTAATATAGATAAGGTGAAGTCGGGTGCTCAATATGTACTCGACTTAGGCAAGGTGGATATGATCGCTGCGGTAACGCTTAATGGAAAGAAACTGCGGACTTTGTGGACTGAACCTTATCGGTTGGATTTGGGTAACGCGATAAAGGCTGGTAAAAACGTGCTGAAGGTGGAAGTGACAAATACGTGGTTCAATCGCCTGGTTTATGATAATAATCTGCCTGAGGCGCAACGTAAGACTTGGACCATCGCGGCTCCTAATAAGGACTTCCCGCTGAGGGCTTGCGGCTTGATGGGACCTGTCGTTTTATCTGTTCAATAATGAATCATTAAATGTTTATATCGATGAATAAGAAATTTGTTTTTGCACTGGTTGCAGCTAGTCTGTTTATTACTTCTTTTAGCTTTGGCTGCAACTCGTCGGATTATAGTGGTTTTCCAAAGGATAAGAATGCACAGTCGAAAGATTCTATCCCTATTTTGGGATGGCACAGTATGCCTGATGAATATGCCACATTAGATCGGTATCGGGAGATGAAGGAAGCTGGCTTTACGGTGAGCTTCTCGTTCTCGACTGACTTAAAAGTGGTACAGAGGGAGTTGGCCAACGCTCAAACAGCGGGGATGAAACTTGTGGCACATGTGGGCTACGAAAATCCTGAGATACTTGTGAAAGAAATAAAAGATAATCGTGCGCTTTTCGCATACGCTCTTAAAGATGAACCTTTCTGCTCTGATCTGCCTACTTTGGCCGCGGGGGTGAAGAAGATTCAGGCTATCGATAAGAAACATTATTGCTATATCAATCTGTTCCCTAGTTATGTCGACGAGAAAGCGCTGGGCGATACTTATCCTAATTATGTACAGCGCTTCATCGATGAGGTAGGCACAGGACTGCTGTCGTTCGACAATTATCCGATTGTGAAGAATGTAGTGCGTGAAGGCTGGTATCAGAATTTGGAAGTGGTAGCCGAGAAATCGCGGAAGGCAAATATCCCGTTCTGGGCTTTTGCTCTGTCGACAGCTCACGCCGATTATCCTATTCCTACGACTGCTCATCTGCGCCTGCAGATGTATTCGAACCTGGCCTACGGCGCTCAATGTCTGCAGTATTTCACTTATTGGTGTCCCGGCACGGATACATGGAATTTTCATGAGGCTCCTATCAGCCAAGACGGGAAAAAAGGTGTTGTTTATTATAGGGTAAAGGAAGTGAACAACGAACTGCAGAAACGGGCATTTGTCTTTGTTCATTCGAAGGTATTGGGCTTGTGGCATACGGGTACAACTATCCCAACCGGAACGACACGACTCACTTCGCTGCCCTATAAGGTACAGTCGTTGGATACCCAGGGTAATGGCGCAATTGTTTCGTTGATTAAGAAGAATAACTGGGTATATATGGTAGTGGTAAACAAAAGCTTGGACAGTACAATGCCGTTGAACATCAGCTTCAAGAAAGACGTGGAACGTATTGCTCCCGACGGGACAATCAGCGTGCTGAACAGTTATCAAAATAGTGTGGAAGCCGGTGGGGCTGAAATCTTTGGTTGGAAAGAATAAACGTCTGAAAAGATAATGAATCATGAAAATTAAGTTTTTAGGTTTTGTGGTAATAACCTTCATGGCATGCAGCTCACCTTCAGCATTTGCTCAGGTAAGGTTGGTACAGAACGGGAAATCTTCTTCCCGTATCGTTTTGGCTCCCGATTCTCGTCTGAATAGGACTGCTGCCAATATCCTCCAGCGATTCATCAAGGAGGCCTCTACATGTAAATTGCCTGTTCTCGTAAATGTCACTCCACGACAGAATGATATTGTGCTGGGCGGAACGACTGGTGCTACAGTGAAGGACGACGGCTTCTCTTTCTCCACGAAAGGGAAGGTGGTTCGTATCGCTGGTAAAGAGAATGGAGTTGTTTACGGCGCTGTCGCTCTGCTGGAGAAATATTTCAAAATGGACTATTGGGGTGATCATGAATATTCGTTGCCAATAACAAAGAACATACAGTTGCCCGTTGTTTCTTTCGTAGAGAATCCTGCTTTTACTTACAGACAGCTTCAAAGCTATGCGCTGGGAGATTCTATCTATAAATGGTGGTATCGTTTGGAAGAACCTAACGAGATGTTTGCTTCCACTTATTGGGTGCATACTTCCGATCGACTTCTTCCCGTGAGCCAATATGGTAAGTCGCATCCTGAGTATTTTGCTTTTTATGACGGCAAACGACATACGGAAGACATTACCCAACTCTGTTTGACGAATAAGGAGGTACTGAATATCGTTGTACATCATATCTATTCTATTTTTAAGAAGAATCCTACGATGAATACCATCGCCTTCAGCCAGAATGATAACTTCAGCTATTGCCGATGTGACAAATGTGCTGCCGTCGATAAGGAGGAAGGGTCTACTTCGGGAACATTGATTCGTTTTGTGAATGCTATCGCTGCCAAGTTCCCTGATAAGAAAATCGTCACTCTAGCATATCAGTATACTCGTAAACCGCCGTTGATGGTGAAACCTGCTCCTAATGTGGGGATTATGCTCTGTGATATAGAATGTACTCGAGAAGTGCCTTTGACAGAGAGCAAGAACGGTCAGGATTTTATCGTGGCGCTAAAGGACTGGGGGAAAATTACTAAGAATATCTTCTTGTGGGATTATGGCATCAACTTTGCTCATTACATGTTCCCATTCCCGAATTTTCAAGTGCTGCAGGACAATATACAACTCTTTAAGAATAATAATGTAACCATGCACTTCTCAGAAATTGAGAGTGATCGGGGAGGCGACTTCGCTGAACTGCGAGCTTATATTGTGGCAAAGTTGATGTGGAACGACCAATTGAATGTCGACTCGCTGATGCATCATTTCTTGGATGGCTATTACGGGAAAGCAGCTCCTTATATAAAAGATTATATCGAACTGATGAAAGGAGCTCTTTTGGGAAGCGGCAAGGAACTGGGCATCTTCGAATCGCCGATGAATCATTTGGATGGTATGTTCCGTCCTGCACTGATGAAACGATATAATGAACTCTTCAATAAGGCTGAACTGGCGGTCGCCGATAATACGATGTATCTGAAACGGGTACAGCGTTCAAGATTACCTCTTCAGTACATGACTTTAGAAATTGCCCGTAAAGAAGGGTTCAAAGATTATAATTCGATAAATGAGACGTTGAAACTGTTTGAACAACGTACGAAGGAGTTCTGTGTTACGACTTTGAGAGAGGTTCATTATACACCCGCTCAGTATTGTTCATCGTATCGGGAGGAACTGGAAAAACATCGGTAGTTGTCCGACAAAAATTGGTACATTATTACTTTTTGTTCATCGATTATCACATACTGTTCATTTTTGAAGATTTGATGAAAATAACTTTTTAATGCCAAGTAATTAAAGAAATATTTCCATAATTTCGCGCAGTTTTTAGAAAACAGTTATTGTTAATTAATGATTTAAAAATGGTAAATAGATTTGTTTTAAACGAAGTTTCTTACTTCGGACCTGGAGCACGTAAGATGCTCCCACAGGAGGTTTCTCGTCTTGGATTGCATAAAGCCTTTGTCGCTTCAGACAAAGACTTGGTAAAGTTCGGAGTTACGGGTAAGGTGTTGGAAGTACTTGATGAGGCCAAGATACCTTATGAGGTATTTTGTGATATCAAGCCGAACCCGACAGTATCGAATGTGAAAGCAGGTGTTAAGGCTTTTGCTGATTCGGGTGCAGATTTTATCTTGGCTATCGGAGGTGGTTCTTCTATGGATACTTCGAAGGCAATAGGTATTATCACGAACAACCCTGAATTCAGCGATGTTGTTTCTTTGGAAGGTGTGGCTAACACTAAGAAGAAGTCGATTCCTATTATCGCACTGCCTACAACTGCAGGTACTGCAGCCGAAGTAACAATTAATTATGTCATTACAGACGAGGTAAACCATAAAAAGATGGTTTGTGTTGATCCTAATGATATACCTTGTATCGCTATTGTCGACTGTGAGCTGATGTATTCTTTGCCTAAGAGTCTGACGGCTTCAACAGGTTTGGATGCTCTGACTCATGCTATTGAGGGGTTGATTACGAAAGGTGCTTGGGAAATGAGTGATATGTTTGAGATTAAAGCCATCGAGATGATTACTCGCCATCTTGAAACGGCCGTAAAAGAACCTACAAATGTGGAGGCTCGTAACGGCATGGCTGTTGCTCAATATATAGCAGGTATGGCTTTCTCGAATGTAGGTTTAGGTGTTGTTCATGGAATGGCTCACCCATTGGGAGCTATTTTTGATATTCCTCATGGAGTGGCTAATGCTTTATTGTTACCTATCATTATGGAATTCAATGCACCTGCAGCTCTCGATAAGTTTGTTGAGATTGCAAAGGCAATGAATGTATTTAAGGATGGAATGACGAAAGAAGAGGCTGCTAAGGCTGCATGTGATACTGTGAAAGCTTTGTCGGTTCGCGTAGGCATTCCTCAACATCTTTCCGAATTAGGCATTAAAGAGAGCGATTTAGAACGTTTGGCTGTTGCTGCAATGGCTGATGTTTGTACACCGGGCAATCCTCGTGAAGTAACGAAGGATATTGTTTTGGGTCTTTATAAGAAAGCTTTATAATAATTGAACGCAGGGGACATGCGTATATTGCGCATGCCCTCTTTTAATAAATATACCATGGAAACAACAAATACAGGTTATCGGGTACAAGAATATCATCAACCCGTAAAGCGTTATTGTCAAACGCTGGATTTACGTGATGACCCTCAGTTGATTGCTGAGTATCGGCGTCGTCATAGTCAAGAAAAAGTATGGAAAGAAATAGTGGCTGGCATTCGTGAGGTGGGAATCCTTGAAATGGAAATTTATATCTTAGGGACTCGGCTCTTTATGATTGTTGAAACATCTTTGGATTTCGATTGGGATACGGCTAATGCTCGCCTGGCTACATTGCCTCGTCAACAAGAATGGGAAGATTATATGTCTATCTTTCAACTGACAAAGCCTGGAGTATCTTCAGCAGAGAAATGGCAATCGATGGAAAGAATGTTTCATCTGTACGATATTTAAATTATTTCTTTTTATCTTTGTCCTCAATTTAATTACATTTATTGATGGAACCTAAAACGAAAAAGATAATAAAAGTATCATGCTTTGCTTTTGCCGGTTTAATTGTAGTTTTCGGCATATTAATTTATTTCTTCTTCTTATCTTCTCAATTTCATCCTGATAAGACAGCTTATTTGTTGATTGATCAAGATGATACAGCTGATTCTGTATATTATAAAATAAAAGAAGTGGGGCATCCTGGGCATATTGCTCCTTTTTATTGGTTGGCCAGAAAGTTCGATTATTCACATCATGTACGTACAGGTCGGTTTGCTATTCATAAAGGGGATAACGTCCTCATGGTATTCAACCGCATTTATAAAGGTCGCCAGACTCCCGTAGATTTGGCTATAGGCAGTGTTCGTACTGTTGATAAATTAGCCCATTATTTGGGAACTCAATTGATGATTGACTCGGCACAAGTTGAAAAATGTTTGACCGACACAGCATATTTGTCGAAGATGGGTTATAACCCTCAAACTGTTCCTGCTCTATTCATTACGAATACTTATCAGATGTATTGGAATATTCCGTTGAATGATTTCTTAAAACGGATGGTAAAAGAGAATAAGAAATTTTGGAATCAAGAACGAATGAAGAAAGCAAACGAACTTGGTCTCAACCCAATCCAAGTAAGTACTTTGGCTTCTATTATTGAAGAAGAAACGAATAATAAGGCTGAGAAACCGATGGTTGCTGGTATGTATTTGAATCGTTATAATGCAGGAATGCCTCTTCAAGCAGATCCTACCATTAAGTTTGCTGTTAATAATTTCGATTTACATCGAGTACAAGGGGCTATCTTGCATGTGAAGTCTCCTTACAATACTTATACTAATCTTGGCTTGCCTCCAGGACCTATTCGTATTCCTACAACAGAAAGTATCGATGCTGTCTTAAATAGGGTAAAGCATAATTATTTGTATATGTGTGCTAAAAATGATTTTTCAGGTACACATGCATTTGCTACAACTTATAGCGAACATATGCAGAATGCTAGGAAATATTGGAAGGCATTGAACGAAAAGAAGATTTATAATTAACATAAAATACTAATTCTATGAGTAAGATACTCTTTCTTGGTGATGAGGCTATTGCACAGGCTGCTTTGGATGCCGGTTTATCAGGTGTTTATGCTTATCCTGGTACTCCTTCTACTGAAATAACTGAGTTTATTCAGGGTGCCCCTATTACTGCCGAAAAGAAAATTCATTCCCGTTGGTGTACTAATGAGAAGACGGCAATGGAAGCCGCATTAGGAATGTCATTTGTTGGCAAGCGTGCTTTGGTATGTATGAAGCATGTGGGTATGAATGTTGCTGCCGACTGTTTTATCAATTCAGCAATAACAGGTGCGAATGGTGGTATTATTGTTGTCGCTGCAGATGATCCTAGTATGCATTCTTCACAGAATGAGCAGGACAGTCGTTTCTATGGAGATTTTGCTATGATTCCATTCTTCGAACCGAGTAATCAGCAAGAAGCATACGATATGGTATACAATGGATTTGAGTTCTCGGAAAAGATTGGGGAGCCTATATTGTTGCGTATGGTGACTCGTTTGGCCCATTCTCGCTCGGGCGTTGAGCGTAAGGAGCAAAAGCCGCAGAATGAGATATCGTTTAGTATGGATCCTCGTCAGTTCGTTCTTCTTCCTGCTATCGCTCGTCAACATAATAAAGAATTGATTTTGAAGATGGATGATTTTGTTAAAGCATCTGAAGAATCTCCTTTCAACAAATACATTGATGGTCCTAACAAGAAGATGGGTATCGTAGCCTGTGGTATAGGTTACAATTACTTGATGGAAAACTATCCGGAAGGGTGCGAATATCCTGTTCTGAAAATAGGTCAGTATCCTTTACCAAAGAAACAACTTATGAAATTGGTTAAGGAGTGTGATTCGATATTGGTTATTGAAGATGGCCAGCCTTTTGTAGAGAAACAATTGAATGGTTATCTCAGTTTAGGTATCAAGGTAAAAGGTCGTATGGATGGTACATTACCTCGTGATGGAGAATTGAATCCTGACTCTGTCGCTCGTGCGGTTGGTAGAGAGAATAAGCAAGATTTCCCCGCTTCTCCAATTGTTGAAGTTCGCCCTCCAGCCCTCTGTCAGGGATGTGGTCATCGGGATATGTATACTGTCCTCACTGAAGTATTGAACAATGAATATCCAACCCATAAAGTCTTTAGTGATATTGGTTGTTATACATTAGGAGCAGGTGCTCCTTTCTATGCCATTAATTCGTGTGTCGATATGGGTGCTTCTATTACGATGGCTAAGGGTGCTGCTGACGGAGGTTTCTTCCCCTCGGTTGCAGTAATTGGTGATTCTACTTTTACTCACTCAGGTATGACAGGACTGTTGGACTGTGTAAACAGTGAGGTGAATGTGACTATTATTATTTCTGATAATGAGACTACGGCGATGACAGGTGGTCAGGATTCTGCAGGTACTGGAAAACTTGAAGCTATTTGTTCAGGCATCGGTGTGGATCCGAAACATATTCGTGTAGTTGTTCCGTTAAAGAAGAATTACGAAGAGATGAAGCAGATACTACGTGATGAGATTAACTATAACGGCGTATCTGTCATTATCCCACGCAGAGAATGTATTCAAACTTTGGCACGTAAGAAAAAACAAGCAAAATCATGAAAAAAGATATTATTCTCGCAGGTGTAGGCGGTCAGGGAATCTTGTCAATCGCCACTGTAATAGGTAAAACAGCTTTGAAAAAGGGCCTTTATATGAAACAAGCAGAAGTCCATGGCATGAGCCAGCGTGGTGGGGATGTGCAATCTAATTTGCGTATCAGCGATTCTCCGATTGCATCCGATTTAATTCCTACAGGTAAATGTGATTTGATCATCTCGCTTGAACCGATGGAAAGTTTGAGATATTTGCCATTTCTAAATAAGGAAGGTTGGTTGGTGACCAATGAGACTCCATTGATAAATATTCCGAAGTATCCGTCGGAAGAAGATTTGAAGAAAGCAATGGAGAAAGTTCCACATAAGGTTATACTTGACGTCGATAATATTGCTAAGGAGGTTGGCTCTGCACGTGTAGCTAATATTGTATTGTTGGGCGCTACGATTCCTTTCTTGGGTATAGATTACGACACGATGAAACAGAGTGTTCGCGAGATATTTGAGAGAAAGGGTGAGACTATTGTTGAGATGAATCTGAAGGCATTGGCGGCAGGTAAGGAAATTGCAGATAAACATTTGCAATAGGTTTTGGTTTATAGAAGATAATAATTATAATAAAATGATGACATCAAAGTACTGGGAAGAGGAAATAGAGACAATGCCTCGTCCTCAATTGGAGAAACTGCAAGTTGAGAGGTTAAAGAAAACAATTGCCATTGCTTCAAATTCGCCTTATTATAAACGCGTTTTTGCTGAACATGGCATTACACCTGACAGCATTAAGCATATAGAGGATATCCGAAAGATTCCTTTTACTACAAAAAATGATATGAGGGCAAATTATCCTTTTGGATTAGTTGCCGGTGATATGCTTAATGATGGCGTTCGTATCCATTCCTCAAGCGGTACTACCGGTACTCCTACTGTCATCGTTCATTCTCAACATGACTTGAATTCGTGGGCTAATCTAATTGCCCGTAGCATGTATTCAACTGGCGTTCGCAAGACGGACGTTTTTCAAAATAGTTCTGGTTACGGTATGTTTACGGGCGGACTTGGTTTCCAGTATGGTGCAGAACGTCTTGGCGCTCTTACTATTCCAGCTGCTGCAGGAAACAGTAAACGGCAGATTAAGTTTATCATGGATTTTAAGACAACTGTTATTCATGCCATTCCGAGTTATGCTATTCGATTAGCTGAAGTATTCCAAGAAGAGGGAATTGATCCTCAAAGTACAACATTAAAACGTTTTTTTATAGGTGCCGAACCTCATACAGAAGAACAAAGAAGAAAAATCGAGAGATTGTTCAATATCAAGGCATATAATAGCTTTGGTATGACTGAGATGAATGGACCCGGCGTTGGTTTCGAATGTACGGAACAGTTTGGTATGCATATTTGGGAAGATTGTTATGTGCTTGAGATTATTAATCCTGAAACTGAAGAGCCAGTTCCTGATGGAGAACTGGGAGAGATGGTTCTTACTACATTGGATAGAGAGATGATGCCTTTGATTCGTTACCGTACTCATGATTTGACCCGTATTATTCCAGGTGACTGCCCTTGTGGAAGAACAGCAAAACGTATTGATCGTATCAAGGGGCGCAGTGATGATATGTTTATTGTTAAGGGAGTTAATATCTTCCCGATGCAAGTGGAGAAAGTATTGGTTCAATATCCCGAACTAGGAAGTAATTATCTTATTACGCTTTGTAATGAGGATCAGGATGAGATGATTGTGGAGGCAGAACTCAATGAACTCTCTACCGATAATTTTATTGAATTAGAAAAACTTCAAAAGAAGATCGCTCGTCAGATGAAAGATGAGATTCTGCTGACTCCTAAGATTAAATTAGTAAAACGTGGCTCTTTGCCTCAGAGTGACGGCAAAGCAGTCCGTGTAAACGACTTAAGAAAGAATAAATAATACGGCTAAAAGTCGAAATTGATTTTAAGTTGGGTATAATGTTCTTTTTGCGGAACGATTTTTTCATCGATAGGATTAGAAACGGAAAGCCCAATAAGTCGTATAGATGATTGTGAATAATCTACTTGCTTCAGCAACTGCTTTGCTGGAGCAAGTATTTCTTTTAAAGTATCGAGATGTTTATCTTTTGGTAATGTTATACTTCGTGTGATTTGATTGAAGTTATTGTACTTAATTTTCATGGTTAATGTTATTCCATGAAATTTTTTTTGCTGTAATCTTTCCTCTAGTTCTAAAGCTACATGGTATAATTCGATAATGACAGCTGAACGGTCTTTAATGTCTTTCTCCAAAGTGTGTTCACATCCTATGGATTTTCGTATTCTGGTAGGAATGACAGGGCGCTCGTCGATACCTCTGGCAAAATCATAATAGATAGAACCTGCCTTTCCAAATTGTCTGATAAGCATTTCTTTTGAACAAGCTCTTAATTGTTCTCCGTTGTTGATATTCAGCATGTGCATACTTCGGGCTGTTACAGGACCTACACCCCAAAATGATTCGATGGGAAGTTTCGCAATAAAGTCGAGGGCTATATCAGGATGAATGGTACATAGTCCGTCGGGCTTTCGGTAGTCTGATGCAATTTTTGCAAGAAATTTATTGTAAGAGATGCCGGCAGAAGCGACCAAATGCAGTTCATCATGAATACGTCTTTTTATTTCAATGGCTATATCAACGGCTTTCTCGATTTGTTTCTTGTTTTCAGTGACATCAAGAAATGCTTCGTCAATAGATAGTGGTTCGATGATATCTGTATAATCAAGAAATATCTGATGGATTTGTTCGGACACTTCTTTGTATACTTCCATTCGTCCAGGGAGGATGATGAGTTGAGGACAGAGTTGCTTGGCTTTAAATGAAGATAACGCGGAATGAATGCCATGTTTTCGAGCTTCATAATTAGCAGTAGCAATGACTCCACGTTGTTCATCATGGCCAACAGCCATAGGGACAAAATGCAGTTCAGGATGTTCGCGCTCTTCGATAGCAGCGAAGAATGCATCCATATCAATATGAATTATTTTTCGCAGCAAAAGAAGATGAATTATTAAATTTTTTTCAGTTCAGAATAAAGCCGCTGTACAGGGAGTCCCATCACATTGTAGTAACTTCCTTTTATATCTTTTACCCCAATGTAGCCAATCCATTCTTGAACACCGTATGCTCCTGCTTTATCATATGGATGATAACGTTTTACGTAGTAATCAATTTCGTCATCAGTAAGAGGTGAAAAAGTAACTTCGGATATGACATTAAAACTTTTTTGAAATTCAGCAGTAGTTATACATACAGAAGTGATTACCTGATGTGTTGCATTGGATAGTTTATGTAGCATTTGTTTAGCTTCTGCTTCATCATTGGGCTTGCCCAATGCTTCGTCATCAATCCATACGATCGTATCTGCTGTTATGACGAGTTCATTAGAATTAATGAATTTCCGATACGCGTCAGCTTTCTGATGAGCAATAAACGAAGGAATTTCTGCTCCATGCAGATTGGAGGGGTAAGATTCGTTAATGTTTGGGAGGGTCATTACTACGTATTCAATGCCCAATCCTGAAAGTAAGTCTTTACGTCGGGGAGAATTGGAAGCTAATATTATTTTGTATTTTGATAAGTTTGCTAACATATATAACAGTTTTATCTAAGAAGCTAAAAAAAGAGCTGCTTGGAATACAAACAGCTCTTTTATTCCTTATGGTAGAATTATAAGTTGGCTAGTTTATTATCTGAGCCGAGTACTTCGAGGATTTTATGTTTGTACATTTTCTCCATTTCATCACGTGCTGGTCCACAATATTTACGAGGATCAAATTCTCCTGGCTTCTCAACGAATACCTTACGAACAGCAGCTGTGAAAGCTAAACGAGAGTCTGAGTCAATATTGATTTTGCATACAGCGCTTTTAGCAGCCTTACGGAGTTGATCTTCTGGAATACCAATAGCATCCGGCATTTTGCCACCATATTTGTTAATCATATCTACATACTCCTGTGGAACAGAAGAAGATCCGTGAAGAACAATAGGAAATCCTGGTAATTTTTCCATAACAGCGTCAAGTACATTGAATGCCAATGGAGGAGGAACAAGACGACCTTCTGCATTACGTGTGCACTGCTCTGGTTTGAACTTGTATGCACCATGACTTGTACCAATTGAAATAGCTAAAGAATCGCACCCTGTTCTCTTAGCGAATTCTATAACTTCTTCAGGGTTAGTGTAAGTGTGATGTTCAGCTTTTACTTCGTCTTCAACACCTGCTAATACGCCAAGTTCACCTTCAACAGTTACGTCGTATTTGTGAGCATATTCAACAACTTTCTTTGTAAGTGCAGCATTCTCATTAAAAGGAAGAGCAGAGCCATCGATCATAACAGAAGAAAAGCCCATGTCTACACATGATTTACAAAGTTCAAAAGAATCACCATGATCTAAGTGCAATACAATTTCAGGATGTGCGCAACCTAATTCCTTAGCATAAGCGACAGCACCTTCAGCCATATAACGTAACAATGTTTGATTTGCATAATTACGTGCACCTTTAGAAACCTGTAGAATAACAGGTGATTTCAAATCGGAAGAAGCTTTAACAATAGCTTGAAGCTGTTCCATATTATTAAAATTGAAAGCGGGAATAGCATAGCCGCCATTGATAGCTCTCTGAAACATATCACGCGTGTTTACGAGACCTAATTCTTTGTAGTTAACCATTTTGTTAGATATTTATTATTAGTATGAATATAATTCTATGCAAAAATAGCTATTTCCTATCTAATGTGAAACATTATTATCCTTAAAAGTTGTTCTATTTGTGATTATTTATATGATGAAAAAAAACATTTTCTTTTTGCAATTCAAAATAAAAGTCATATCTTTGCGCACTGAAATTTGACCATTACACTTATACGATAATAATTAAAAGTAAATATTGAAATGAAAAAAGGTATTCATCCAGAGTCATACCGTCCGGTAGTATTTAAAGATATGTCTAATGGAGATATGTTTTTATCTAGATCAACTTGTGCAACGAAAGAGACAATTGAATTTGAAGGTGAGACGTATCCATTGATAAAGGTTGAGATATCGAGTACTTCTCATCCATTCTTTACAGGAAAATCTACTTTGGTCGATAGTGCCGGTCGTGTTGATAAGTTCATCAGCCGTTACGGTGACCGTAAAAAGAAATAAAGAGATTTGTTCTAATAGTTAAAAAAGGAATTCCATTCATTGGTTTTCCTTTTTTTTTGGCTTTTAATCATGGTAGTCAGAAAACTACTTCGTATTTTTGTAGAATAATCCTAATTTTATCTGTATGGTAAATATTAAATCGTGGAAAATTGTACGGTGGATAAAATCCATCTTGAGGTATATCTGCAATATCTTTAGAAAATTTTGGTTGTGGTATAAAAATCTCTATCACGAAAGTCCATGGTATAAGAAAACAATTGTAGGAATTCTTTCTTTCATTGTCGTTTTCCTTTTATATCTAGGTATGGTTGACTGGAACTTCTTGTGGCTTTTTGGTAAATCTCCAAGTTTGGCAAGTATACAAGATCCAGAACAGCCTGTCGCTTCAGAAATTTATAGTGCCGATGGTCAACTTATCGGTAAATATTTTCGTGAGAATCGTTTGCCAGTAAAATATGAGGAAATTTCTCCTATTCTTATTAAGACGCTAATAACAACTGAAGATGAACGATTTTATCATCATTTCGGTATAGATTTTCAAGGATTGTTTTCTGCTGCTAAGGATATGGTTCATGGTCACGGGCGTGGAGCAAGTACGATTACTCAGCAATTGGTGAAGAATATGTTCAAAATCCGTTCCCAGTATTCAACGGGTATTCTCGGTTTTATACCTGGACTAAGACTTATTATTATGAAGTCGAAGGAATGGATTAATGCGATTAAGATAGAAATGTTCTATAGCAAGAAGGAGATATTGACGATGTATTTAAATACTGTTGATTTCGGGAGTAATGCTTATGGAATAAAAACGGCAGCGAAAACATATTTTCATACTATCCCTTCTGAAATAAATTATGAGCAGGCTGCCGTATTGGTAGGTATGTTACGTGCAACCACTTATTATAACCCTCGTCTTAATCCTAAAAACTCTCTGAAACGCCGTAACGTGGTGCTGGACAATTTATGTAACCACCATGTCATTAATAAGGATGTTTGTGATTCTTTAAAGGATATTCCTATCAAGTTGAATTATGCTGTAGAAAGCAATTATGATGGTATTGCTTTGTATTTCAGAGAAGCTGTGGCAAATGAACTATCACAGTGGCTGAAAGAAAATGATTTGGATTTGTATAGTGATGGCTTGAAGATATATACGACAATCGATACCCGTATGCAGAAATATGCTGAAGAGGCTGTAAATAAAGAAATGCGTCAGGTGCAGCGGAACTTCAATAGCCAGTGGGGTAAACGAAATCCATGGTGTGATGAGAAACATCAGGAAATACCTCATTTTATTGAAGATTTATCTAAGCGCTCTATTGCTTATAAACTTCTTCAATTGAAGTTTGGCAATCAATCAGATTCTATTGATTATTATATGAATAAACCCCATCGATTGAAAGTATTTACTTATGATAAGGGTATGACTGACACGACGATGAGTTCGATGGATTCGATTCGATATATGGAGCGTTTCATGCATTGTGGATTCGTTGCTATAGAGCCTCAAACAGGATATGTGAAGGCATGGGTAGGAGATATTAATTTCGAAGCATGGAAATATGATAAGGTGATGGCACGTCGTCAACCTGGTTCTACTTTTAAGTTGTTTGATTATACAGCAGCGATGAATCATGGCATGTCTCCTTGTGATACGCGTGTAGACCATTATCTCTCTTTGGATGTATTAGATCATGGTAAACCCAAAAAATGGATTCCACGTAATGCCAATGGAAATTTTACAGGTCGTGAATATTCTCTTAAAGCGGCTTTTGCCCAATCTATAAATACTGTAGCTGTCCAGGTCGCACAAGAAGTTGGCATTCATAATGTAGCAGAAACTGCAAAGGCGATGGGTATTAAAACTCCGTTGGAAGAGACTCCAGCTTTAAGTTTGGGAGCTTCTGATGTGACATTACTTGAACTTGTCAACGCTTATTCTACTGTTATTAATGACGGTAAGGTACATGACCCTGTATTAGTTACACGTATTGAAGATCAAGATGGAAAGAAAATTTATGAACATTTAGATTCGCAAGTTCAGGTCATTCCATACGAATCAGCTTTCTTAATGCAGGAGATGCTGAAGGGTGGACTTACTGAACCAGGTGGAACTACTCAAGCATTGTGGGAATTTATTTCTCCTTACACAAGAGAAACAGAATTTGGTGGTAAAACAGGAACTTCTCAAAATCATTCTGATGCATGGTTCGTTGGTGTAACACATAATCTTGTTGCTGGAGCATGGGTAGGAGGTGAGCATAGAAGTATACACTTCCAGACAGGAGCCTATGGACAAGGTAGTAGAACGGCTTTACCCGTTTATGGATATTTTATGCAACGTGTATTGGATGATCCTTCTTTATCTAAATATAAAGGTAAATTCCCTAAACCTAAGCAAACAATCACTCGTGATTATAATTGTCAGGGCGTTTATTATCGCAATGAGAATGATTCGTCTTCTATTATTTTGGATGACAGCACCAATACGAATATTGATGGAGATGAAATGAATTTGCAAGAAGGAACACCATCGGAGACTCCAAAAGAGAAGAAAGATGATGGAGAAAAGGTCGTTATTTAATTGAAATATAATGGGTAATTTTTTTAAGTCTATATTTGCTTCTGAGCCAATAAATCCAGAAGAAGAGAAAAAGAAGGAAGATGATAAAAACTTCGAGATTTTTAAGTATGATGGTATTCGCGCTCAAAATATGGGCCAATTGGATTATTCTCAGAAATGTTTCCGCGAAGCATTAGCTATTCGTGAAGATGAGGAAGTAGAGAATCATCTTGCTCAGGCGTTGAGTGTACAAGGAAAATTGGAAGAAGCATTCGATGTATACAATCACATCGTAGAATTGTATCCCGATAAAGATGTTTATTTTTTATCATTAGCAAATATATGCTTTTTACTCGATAGATACGGTGAAATGCTTGAGGCAACAACTAAAGCTATAGCAATAGAAAATCAAAATCCTGGTGCTTTCTTTTTGCAAGGAAGGGCTCATCATGGTTTAAAGGATAATGTGATGGCTATAGCTGATTTGACTCAGGCAATAACATTGAAGGAGGATTATACTGAAGCTTTGTTGTTGCGTGCTGATGTTCTTATTACTATGGGACAATATCCAGAAGCTGAGAAAGATATCGATGTGGTCTTGTCTCAAAATGAGTCTGATGAGGATGCACTTCGGCTGAAAGGCAAACTGTTGAAATCATTGGGTGAGACTGATAAAGCGGAAGTCGTATTTCGTGAACTTATAGAGACGGATCCTTTCAATCAGCAGGCTTATCTCACATTAGGGCAAATGCTTATTGAAGAAAAGAGAATAGAGGATGCCATTTCGTTGTTCAATGACGCCATTGAAATTAATCCTAACTTTGCGGAGGCATATCATGAGCGTGGAAAAGCTAAATTATTGGCAGGCGATGAAGCGGGCTCTATAGAAGATGGTAAAAAAGCAATGGAGTTGGAACCACAAGAGGCTGATATCAGTGGCCAATTTGAAAGTCAACAGAAGAAACCTATTAATATATTGGGAATTGATTAAGCCTAAAGCTTAATCAATTTTCATTTTCACTGTTATGCTCCATGCGAGCATCATATTTCTGTTTTTTGAGGACAAATTTTATTTTTACGTTAGCATCATCTATATCATTCTTTATCTTTTGAATTGAAGCTAATACTTTTGTCAGCGAATAGATATTGGTAAGAGCCAATTTATCGGCAGGAGTCATAACTGTGACATATCTGCTTGTACCGATATATTCTACACGTATATTTTTCTGTCTGTTCATGAAAAGGTAATTAATGACTCCGCCATCGGAACCGAAATGATAATCTGCTTTTTCATTTTTAATCCCCATGTCGTTACTTTCATAGACATCTGTTGATGCTGGAGTTTGGGCATAAGTTCCATCGGAAGCAATCACTTTTACTGCATGGTGGTGAATGTACCTTACACCACTGTAGATGGATGTTAAAGTCATAATACCTTGATCATTTACCTGGAAGCGAAGATAACTGCGATGAAGGTTCCTTTCTACAGTCTGAGTAGGCCAAAAGTAATTGCCAATATCTTGATATTTTGCATTCTTCTCATAAGTATATTGTTTCTTAATCGTTTCGAATTCTTGTTGTTTGGTCTGCAACATCGAGGTCAGAAATCTTAAATTGTGCTGTTGCTCTTTCAAAACTACAATACACATAAGTTGCTGACTTTCTTTACGCGTTTTAAAGGCTTTAGGATACAATGTCTTGATACTGTCAATTTGTAATTTAGCCCCGTTGAAATCGTCGTGCTCTAATGCTAATCGTGCGGCAGCTAGACGTTCTTCAGCTTTATCTTCATTTGAATTGTTACATGATATCGTAAACAGAGTAATGCATATAAGGAAAACGATTTTCTTCATTGTGTTGATTCTTTATTGTGCAAAAATACAAATTAAATCAGTATCTTTGCGCCTTTGGAATATATTAACTATAATTTCATGAGAGAATTAAGTCGGGACGAACTGAATAAATGTTTTGACGCACCTATCTTTAGCGTTATTTCTGCTACAGCTGACAGTCTGAATATGGAATGTTATGTAGTGGGAGGATATGTACGTGACCTTTTTTTACAACGTCCTTCGAACGATATAGACATTGTTGTGGTCGGCAGTGGTGTGAAGATGGCTCAAACTCTAAAAAAACTTTTGGGGTATGAAGCAAATATCTCCGTTTTTAAAAATTTCGGTACAGCACAAGTCAAATACAGAGATTATGAGATAGAACTTGTTGGCGCACGCAAGGAATCGTATCGTCGTGATTCTAGGAAACCTATTGTAGAAAATGGTACGCTTGAGGATGATCAAAATCGCCGTGATTTTACGATCAATACACTGGCTGTTTGTATGAATTCGAATCGTTTTGGAGAATTAGTAGACCCCTTTAACGGGTTATGCGATATTAAAGAAAAGACGATACGTACTCCTCTTGATCCTGATATTACCTTTAGTGATGATCCTTTAAGAATGATGCGTTGTATTCGTTTCGCCACACAATTGAATTTTTATATTGACGATAGCACTTTTGATTCTCTGTGTAAAACAAAAGATAGAATTAGCATTATCTCTGCTGAGAGGATTACGGATGAACTGAACAAAATCATTATGTCGCCCGTACCCTCTAAGGGATTTGTAGATATGGATCGATGTGGTCTTCTACCAATCATATTCCCCGAATTAGTGGCCTTAAGTGGTATTGAAACTCGCAATGGAATAGGTCACAAAGATAATTTTTATCATACATTGCAAGTCCTCGATAATATCAGTAAGGTCTCTAATAATCTATGGTTGCGTTGGGCGGCATTACTTCATGATGTAGGTAAGGCTGCTACAAAAAGTTGGGATCCTAAGGGAGGTTGGACATTCCATAATCATAACTTTGTCGGAGAAAAGATGATTCCTCGTATTTTCGAGAGGATGAAACTTCCAAAGAACGAAAAGATGAAGTATGTGCAGAAAATGGTTTTCTTGCACATGCGTCCTATTGTTATCGCCGATGATGTAGTTACTGATTCAGCTGTTCGTCGTCTTCTCTTCGAAGCAGGTGATGATATTGACGATTTGATGTGTTTGTGTGAAGCTGACATCACATCAAAGAATAATGAGCGCAAGCAAAGGTTTTTGAATAATTTTCAGTTGGTACGTCAGAAGTTGGTTGATTTGGAAGAAAAAGATCGTATCCGTAACTTCCAACCACCAGTGTCTGGAGAAGAGATTATGCAAACATTTGGCTTATCACCTTGTGCGCAGGTAGGTACAATCAAGGGATTTATCAAGGATGCAATTTTAGATGGTATTATTCCTAATGAATATGAACCTGCAAGACGATTTATGTTGCGTAAAGCAGAAGAAATGGGACTTAAGGTAGTTTCCGAATCGAAGTAGCTTTAGAGTTGAATAATCTCCTCTGGACAATTCGTTAATTTTTCGATGCCTGTATCTGTTACTGCCCATGAATTCTCTATGCCAACGGGGCCTACATTAGGAATGATGATCTTAGGTTCAAAAGCAAATACCATTCCTGGTTCTAGGATGTTGCGGTTATGAGGTGATAACACAGGTGCTTCATTAATTTCAAGTCCGATACCGTGTCCTACAAAGTGAGCTTTTTGTTCTATTCCCATAAACTTGTCACCGAAGCCATCAGCTTTTGCTATGTCAATAGCAGTTTGATAGATATCTTCACAAACGACTCTTGGCTTAATCATTTCAGCTAATGTTTTTTGAATCTTCAGGCAAGTCTGATGTGCAGCGTAAGCTTCTTCAGAAAGTCTGCCAATAGAAAAGACACGGCTCATATCACACATATAGCCGAAGAAGTTTCCACCTATATCCACCATCACACTCTGACCTGCTTTCAAGGGAGTTCTGTTTGCACCACCAGGAAGAGATGAGTCAAGACCTTCACCACCTAAAGCAAAATCATAGGGAGAGGGAACAGAAGCATTATTCCCTGTGAGAACACTGCCCATGAATATCTCCATACTTTGGCCGAATACGCGGAAAATGCCTAAACAACCTTCTTTGCGCATAATCCTTTCTATCTCTATTGATAATTCTATGTCGGTCATACCATCTCTATAGATAGCAGGTATTTGTTGATAAGCTTTCGTGTGTAATGCTCCTGAACGCCGAAACAGTTCAATCTCGTAACTGGTCTTTATACTGCGGGCTTTTCGTATAATAGGAGTGCCGTTCACTATTTCTGCCTTTGGAAATAGTTTGGATAGTCGTAAATACTGTGTATAGGGTAACTCATCTCCTTCTAACATAATTTTTGAAGCAGCAGGGATCTCTAATTCTTTCAGTTTATCAGGTATCTCTTCTGGCTTGCGAACAGAAACAATATGTTCGCCTAAGATGTTGTTTGGTCTTTTTATAAATAGAATGGCAGGAGAATCAACGGGCAAATAGAGGAATCCGCTTACAATACGACCGAAAGTATATAGTAGATTAACATTGCATGTTATTAGAGCTCCGTCAATATTTTCTTTGATCATGTATTCGCGAATCTTATCGCGGCGTATCTTTAATTCAGATTGAAGCATATCTTTGTGTTTTGAGATAAGGGCACAAAGATAATAATATTAGTTGGAAGTGAAACTCCTGAATTACTTATTTCTTTTTTTGATTAATGATACTGGCTCAGGCTCTATAATAGCCGGTTCGAAGCAGGTCTTTATAACTTCTTTAGGAGGCCTGTTTGGTATCTCTATGGAATCAGTTTCTGATATTTCGACGAGTGCGTAACCATTGCTAACGATATCCAACTCTTTGGCTGCCCTATATGAAAGATCAATCATAAATCGTCTGCTATAAGGACCGCGATCTGTTACTCTGACTACTACTGTCTTTCCGTTTTTCGGATTTTTTACTTTGAGTAAAGTACCTAAGGGGTAGGTACGATGGGCACATGTAAGACTATCTTTATGATATCGTCCACCGTCTGAAGTTCGGTGTCCGTGAAGCCGGTGGCTATAATAAGTAGCATTACCTGTCTTCTGAGCATGAAGACAAGTAATGCTAAAAGTTAAGTATGTAAGAATTAAAAAGAGTTTTCTTATCATATAATACCTTGTCCCATCATCGCATGGGCAACCTTCATGAAGCCTGCGACGTTGGCACCTTTCACATAATTAATATAGCCGTCAGGCTCTGTGCCGTATTTCACACATTGAGCATGAATGCTATGCATAATTTGATGCAGCTTTTGGTCAACTTCCTCAGCTGTCCAGCTTAAATGCATAGCGTTTTGCGACATTTCGAGTCCGGATGTAGCTACACCACCGGCATTGACAGCCTTACCTGGAGCATACAACATCTTATTCTTAATAAACAAATCGATTGCTTCTGGAGTACAGCCCATGTTCGATATCTCACCGACACACATTACATGGTTATCGTACAATCTCTGAGCATCTTGGCCGTTCAATTCGTTTTGAGTAGCACACGTCAAGGCGATATCTGTCTTAACCTCCCATGGACGACGACCCGGAACGAACTTAGCGCTCTTATAAACTTCTGCATAAGGAGCAACGATGTCATTGCCTGATGCACGTAGTTCGAGCATATAATCAATCTTATCTCCACTGATTCCTTCAGGATCATAGATATAGCCGTCAGGACCGGAGATAGTAACAACTTTAGCACCCATTTGTGTAGCTTTCAGTACAGCACCCCAAGCAACATTACCGAAGCCGGAAACAGCAACAGTCTTGCCCTTGATATCGATACCTCTTGTCTGCAACATCTGATTAACGAAATAGAGACCACCGAAACCGGTTGCTTCAGGACGTACCAGTGAACCACCGAATTCGAGAGCTTTTCCTGTGAATGTACCGGTAAATTCGCGGGTGAGTTTCTTGTACATGCCGAACATGTAACCAACTTCACGACCACCAACGCCGATATCACCAGCAGGAACATCCATATTAGGTCCTAGGTGACGCCATAATTCGAGAATGAAAGCTTGGCAGAATCTCATGATTTCAGCATCGCTCTTACCACGAGGAGAGAAGTCGGAACCACCTTTTCCACCACCCATTGGCAATGTTGTCAAGGCATTCTTAAATGTTTGTTCGAAACCGAGGAACTTTAGAATAGATAAGTTTACAGAAGCATGGAAGCGGATACCACCTTTGTACGGGCCTATCGCATTATTGAATTGTACACGATAACCTAAGTTCGTCTGAACTTCGCCTTTATCGTCTACCCAAGTAACGCGGAAAGTGAAGATACGATCTGGTTCTACCATCCTCTCAACGATTTTTGCTTTCTCGAATTCAGGATGTTGATTATAGATATCCTCAATAGACATGAGGACTTCTTTAACTGCTTGAAGATACTCAGATTCTCCAGGATGCTTTGCCTCTAAAGAGGTCATAATTTTTTCAATATTCATAATAAAATATTTATAGGTTGTGATAAAATGTCAATTATAATACCGCAAATATACGTATTATTTTATATACTGATATACAAAATGTCGAAAAATATATAAAATTTTGAAATTGTGATAGAATGGCATTTTGTCACTTCAAAGACCTCATTTAATTACTTTATTACAAAGTTAGTGAATAATGTTTATATTTGCAAGTTATTTCCATATATTATGAAATAATGATATTATTTTTGTTGTTAATTTAATGAATATATAAATCAGTAATAATAGAGAAAAAGATGAAAAATAATATTTCAAAAAGGAGCTTTCCGGTAATGAATCTACATTGTGCAGGATGTGCGGCAAATACAGAGCGAATTTTATCTTCTCAGAAGGGAGTCGTAAGAGCTTCGGTGAACTTTGCTTCAGCAACAGCCATGGTAGAATTCAATCCCGAACAAGTAACACCTAAGGATTTGCAAAAAGCAGTTCGCGATGGGGGATACGACTTGTTGATTGATGATGACGACGAGTCTCACCGAGCCGAGCAGCTCCGCGCTGCCTATTCCAAATCATTAAAACATAACTTCATCGGTGCAGCTATCTTGTTCGTGCTGATTATGGCATTGGGGATGTTCTTCTCTGATTGGTTCCTTACGCGCGACATTATGTATGTGGTAGATACTGTCATTGTCTTTTATTTCGGACGTGAATTTTTTATTGGTGCCTACAAACAGTTGCTGCACCGCTCTGCCAACATGGATACGCTCGTCGCATTGAGTACAGGCATCGCTTATCTTTTCAGTCTGTTCAATACATTCTTTCCATCGTTCTGGACAAGTCGCGGATTAGTTCCACATGTCTATTTCGATGCTTCTGCCGGTATCATCGCTTTCATTTTGTTAGGACGGTGGTTGGAAGATAAGGCGAAGGCCAACACATCTTCAGCCATTAAGAAACTCATGGGCTTGCAGCCGAAGACTGTAACGCTGATTGATGATAAGGGCATATCGCAAGTAGTACCTATTAAAGCTGTCGTGGTCGGCGATTTGCTTCGGGTAAAGCCGGGTGAAAGAATAGCTGTTGACGGATTAGTTGAAGAGGGCAGTTCGTATGTCGACGAGAGCATGCTTACAGGAGAACCCGTGCCCGTTGCCAAATCTGTAGGCGATAAGGTATATGTGGGAACGATGAATCAGAAGGGAAGTTTTAATCTTCGTGCCGAGAAGGTCGGTGCCGATACAGCACTTGCCCACATCGTTCGTATGGTACAAGAAGCAGAAGGCAGTAAAGCTCCAGTGCAGAAATTAGTTGACCGTATTGCGGCAGTCTTTGTTCCAACAGTTATGGCTTTATCACTGATTACCTTTATCGTTTGGATGATTTTGGGCGGTCGCGAGGGCTTTAACTTGGGATTACTATCAGCAGTTACCGTTCTGATCATTGCCTGTCCTTGTGCCTTGGGATTAGCAACCCCCACTGCCGTGATGGTTGGCATCGGCAAGGGAGCAAGTCGTGGTATCCTGATAAAAGATGCCCGAAGTCTGGAGATAGCTAAGAAGGTAGATGTCGTTGTTTTAGATAAGACAGGTACAATTACCGAAGGCAAACCCGAGGTGACAGATGTACGCTGGTTTGCGCACGAAGAACTGAAAGGGGTTCTACTCAGTATTGAGCAACTTTCCGAGCATCCTCTGGCAGAAGCTGTAGTGAAGGAATTGAAAGTCGATGCCCTTCCTGTAGAACATTTTGAGAGTCGTACAGGATATGGCGTAAGTGCTACCTATCATGATGCCAAATACCTCATCGGCAATATCCGATTTTTGGAGGAAAAGGGAATTGTTCTTTCGCCTTCTCAGCAAGAAGAAGCAGAACGATTTACTGAAGAGGCAAAGACGCTGATATGGTTTGCCGACGAACATCAGGCGCTGGCTCTTTATGCTTTGGAGGATAAGATTAAGGAGAAATCAAAAACGGCCATCGAGAACCTGACTAACAACCATATTGATGTATATATGCTAACGGGAGATAGAGATGCTACCGCACGTATCATTGCAAAGAAAGTAGGTATTCAGCATTACAAGGCGAATTTTCTGCCGTCAGATAAGGTGGCTTTTCTAAAGCAGCTGCAGTCGGATGGTCATGTCGTTGCCATGGTGGGCGACGGCATCAACGACAGTGCTGCACTGGCGCAAGCCGACTTAGGTATTGCCATGGGACAGGGGAGTGATATCGCTATCGATGCATCGCATCTCACTATCATCTCGTCCGATTTATCTAAGATTTCCGAAGCGATACAACTGTCGCGTCAGACAGTTCGCACCATACATCAAAATCTCTTTTGGGCATTTATCTATAATGTCATCGCCATACCTATTGCTGCCGGCATTCTTTATCCTTTCTTCGGCTTCCTCCTGAATCCTATGATTGGTGGAGCTGCCATGGCATTCAGCAGTGTGAGTGTGGTAACGAACAGTTTAAGGTTGAAGTGGAAGTAATTTAGGAACTGGCCTAAGCGAGTCTCGTTAAACGAGAGAAAGAAGAGCGTTCAACCGCTTTAGCGAATACAACCTTCGAAGTATCGACGAGATTCAGCCGTGAACTTCTTCATGCGGTGTGAAAAAAAGGAGATGTTAGTTTGAAGCGAATGAACTTAAGTATGAAGAAATGATTTAACAAAAATATTTTTGAAAAATAAGTTAGACCTTTCTACTATCACTGTAAGTATTATGATTAATAGATAATTACAGAGGTGCACTATAGTGATAAAATGCATTGAAAATGCAATTAACTTCTTTGCCCTTAGGGTACTCTATGTGGTTGTTATCATTACTCCTATCCTGCTTAGCAAGGGGAGTGGCACGCAGTGCCGTAGGGGTAGTAACATCAATAGCAGGTGGGTACTGCGAAGAAGTGAAGTGATAATAGTATCAACCGTAGGGAAAGGAAGCAACAATCGAAGGCAACTTTTCCTGGTTATGTTCTTAACTTTTCCTGGTTATGTTACCGAACTTTCATAGTTATGATCTCGGAAGAACATAGTTATGAAAATTTGAAATCATAGTTACGATTTTAGAAAATCATAACTATGATTATTTCTGATTATAACGTCCTTTTCGCTTTGTGGTAATTCATTATACAGATGGCTCCGAGCATAGTAGCAATACCTACTAACTGCATACTTCCGATATTCTCTTTCAGCAAGAAGTGGGCGAATAGAACGGCAACGGGAAATTCTATCGTCATGAGGATAGAACTTACTGTCGCACCTACTTTGGGTATGCCGGCAGAGAACAATGCTGTCGGTATGGTCGTACCGAATATTGCGAGGAACAAGACTGTTTCCATCAGTTCTCTGCTGAAACAACTGCAGACAAGTGTCTGTGCGTTAATGCAGAAAATGGTCAGTGCTGATCCCCACATAATCAGTACGCTTTTGCTTTGCCATCGCACAGTCTTACCGACACAGCTGTTCGCAATGATGTAGATCGCATAGGTCAATGAAGATAGACCTGCTAGCAATAAGCCTTTCCATGAGATGTTCATTACTATTGTGTTCAATAGATTCCCTGCTAAGATTGTACCTATCCATATAACCAGTGCAGTGAGGATTTCTATCTTCGACGGTTTCCGTTTGAAGCACAACCATTCGATGATTATACTGAACCAAGTGTATTGCATCAACAACACGATAGCTAATGATGCAGAGATATAACTCACCGATAGGTAGTAAAGGTAATTAGTGAGTCCTATGGCACTTCCCGTTGCCAACAACGGCAACACTTCCTTTCTCGACATCTTCTTATCCTCGGCTTTGTGTGGTGAAGCAATGGCGCAGATACTTAAAAAGAACGCTGCTAACAATGCTTGCCAAAAAGATATTTCGGCGGCATTGAAGCCTTTTGTATACGACATCTTCACAAATGAGGACATAGTGCCGTATAAGGTTCCCCCTAGGAGAACCATCAAAATATATTTGATTTTTTTCATTTCAAAATTGTTTAGAATATACGTAATAGTACTCGAAAGGGCTAAACAACCTTGAATGCAATGATGCATACTAATCTCTTTCCGGTTATTCAGCCATTAGGCTGCTACCGGTGGATTGCATACAGAATAATGATTGTACATGATTTTTTAATTTTACGGGTGCAAAGGTAAAGAATTAATATGGCTAAGACAAATTTTATTTTAATGAGAAAGTGAACAGCACTTCCCGACCGCGCATCTGGTAGTCGTATGAGTAGCTGTTCACTCCACTGAGGAGAGAGTAGGCGTAATGACGGACATTGAAGATATTCTTCAACTCTAATTTTAGTATCATCTTTTTCTGTTTGTATACGATGCCCGTATCGAAGAATGTAGCATCTTTGTATTTAGAGTCGGCGATTTCGTCCTTTATATAGTCTAGCGAGGTGTACAAACGTAGGTTGGAAGTAGGATAGTAGGATATGCTTCCCACGTGCTTATAGTTCTTTATCGAATTGTTGGTACCGTTGTAACGCGTATGGTATTGGTTGAAAACAGCAGAATAATTCATTTCGAACCAGTTGTAGGGATTGAAATTTACATTGCCGTTCAGATAGTAGCTGCATCCGTAGTAGTTCATCGGAATGTTCTGTTGCATTACTTTTTGCTTATTCCATCCATAACCTCCCGAAATGGATAGTTTGGTGGCAATTTGCATCAAGTATTTGGAAATGCTGAAAGAAGTGTTTGCCGAATGTGTGCGATTGTTGTCGAGGATACTAGCATTCGATATGGTTTGGTTGGTGACATACTGCGAATTCAGCAGGTTCACTTTCGTAAGATTATATGACGCACTTATATTCAGAAACCAAAAACTGATTGGGTCTTGGTAGGTATATTCCAAGTCCGAGGTGGAGTCGCTCGATTTGCTGAGAATGCCCGAACGGGTGTATTGTGACAGGTAGTTCGTTTGTATGGGATGGATGAGCAAACTGAGAATGTCTCCTGCATTGTGGCTGTACGACGACGACAGGTTCACTTCGGATGCACCGTTCATCTGCCAATGGATATTCATATCAGGATCTATATAGGCACGGTTCAGTTTCATCTTCGCAGACTTGTCGGGATTGTGATAATTCAGATACGAATAAAAGATGTTGGCGGCTATGTTAAATGTCAGCGACCGTGTTGTAGTATGATACTCGAGCTTAGGCGTGAGAGAAGGTCTCAAATTCACTCCGCATAAGTCGTTTACACCATGTGAAGATTTCCTGTATAAGTCGGTCAGTATTCTGTCGCAGGTAAGATTCATCGCTATAGGGAAGTACAGTGTGGTGTTCGGATTCAGTTCATAAATAAAGCTGCTGCTCTCGTTGGTGTAGAAGGTATGGCTATGCGAATGTTGGGTATATGCAGTATCGGCAACGAGATAAGAAATGTTGTTCGTTGGAGTTGTCGCGTATTTAATCATCGAATCGAAATTCCATCTCTTGGAACCTCTTTTGCGGTCGATTTTGAAGCCGTTGCTGATGCCGAACAACTCCATCGAGCGATGTTGGAAGATATTATCGGCATCGCGCCATAAGTTGGCGGCAGAATGCTCGAACTGTGCCGTTATTCTCGTTTCATTCTCCAACATGAATTCTGCCTTGTTTTTCCAGTATTGTATATTCACCGAAGGAGTATGAAGTTCGTCGCTAGGACTAATCTGTTCGTTTATGACGAGCGGCAGGGTTGTGTCGGTGAAATACCGGCTCTCTGTGCGATAGGAGTAATCAGTCTTCTTATACGAATAAGAGATGTTCGCATTCAGCGTCTCGTCTTCATTGTATTTCTTTATTGCATGGACGCTGTTTTCCACATTCGTTCCGTTCTCATAGCGTTGCGTAGAGACGGGCGGAGTCGATGTGCCGAAATTATTCAAGGCCGACTTTGCCAAAGAGGTAATATCGATATTTCCGAAATGGTCGATGAGGGTGAACGAGGAAGTACCTTCGTTGACATTGTCCGACTTGCTCGTCATGATTGTCTGAAACTTTGTATTGAACTCCATCGTTACCAGTCCCACTTTATACAGCATTTTATGACTTTCGTATCCCGTTCCGACTTCGGGCATAACGAAAAACTTGCCTTTGGCCTTTGCCGCTAACTTGATATTTAGGGCAACATCATTGCTGAATGCTTCCTTATCGATTTTATTGCGGTGGTGATGTCGCATCACTTCAACCGTCGTTACATCGTGCAATGGAATATTTCTGGTGGCTACATTGTACTGTCCACCAAGCATATCGAGTCCTTCAATCTTGAACTGGCTGATGTCTTTCCCCATATAGCTTATCTTTCCTTCTTTCGATACGGCTATTCCAGGCAGTTTCTTTATTCCGTCTTCGAGTGTCACATCACCCTTCCTAGTAAATGAGTTCATCTGATATTTGATGGTGTCGCCCGCCAATCTTACTGGAACAGCTTTCACAATTACTTCATGTAGTTGGGTAGACGATTCCTCCATGGCTATGTCTACCCTTTGTGTTCGGGCATCGATGAGTTTGTCTACTACACCGTAATTGAGATGTCTCGCTATCAGATGCAGTTTGTCCGATTTGGATGCGACTTTAATACTGAAGTTGCCCTTTTCATCTGTAGCGTTGAAAGCCAGTGTGCTGTTGTTGACGACGAGCTTGACAATGGCATTCGCAATGCCTGTCCCTGTCTTGTCGTGTACAACTCCCGAAATGGTAATCGTCTGCGACTTGATAAGAGAACAGCAACAGCAGATGAGGATAGAAAGAAGGAGTCTGCGCATCATTTCAATTCTAATGGCACAGCGACGTGTCCTATCATCGAAATAGGACTTCCATCATTGATGACGATGACACCTCCTCTTTTAAATACTGTTACCGCTTTAAGAGATTCGGGGGCGATATAATACAAAGGATTGGTAACATATTTAGGATTTGTGATGATACTGTTCTTGAAACTGATGAATTTGTCGCGTGTTGTCTTTATATCGGAAGCTCTTACCTTATACTTTATCGGTATGTTGGATTTTACGAGCCCATACATCGTGAACGAGAGTTGATGGTCAGCATCTTCGGCTTGCAGGATGAGTCCGGGCAGTCCGTTCAGTTTCCACGGCCCGAAGGTAGTCGGTATATCTTCGGTGTACCACACTGTCCATGTCCGTCCGCCGTAGGTTGTGGTCGCCTTCTTGCAATCATATCCGCAGATGCTGGTCGACTCATCCGAAAGATTCCATTTCAACTGTCTTATCTTCTCTTGGTAAACATAATAATGCGGCGACTGCGAATCACGTATTGTCATCTTCCCTGAGGGATAGTTCTGGTATACGACAGGCATGTTGTAAGATTCTGCTTGCATCGACTGTTCTAGTAATTGCTCCTTTTCTTCTTGGGTTATATTCGGTTTGTTCTCGGTGATGGAATCAGCTAAGAATATATTTTTCTTATCGAATTTGGAAATCTTTTTCCCTACTTCGAGAACCAAATCGCAGGTGTCGCATACGGTCTTACCTACCTTATCCTTAGAATGTATCTGATAATGGTAATAAACGATGAACTGTAACTTGTCGATTACACCGTTTGTATCTACTTCTTTCTTTTGCGCATAGGCGAAAGAGACTGCGAATAGGCAACAAAATAAAATGATTTTCTTCATGATTTATTGTTTTAATGCCGGCAAATATAGGTCATCTCTGATATTTGGACTAGAAAATGGTTGCGAAAGTTGTGCGCATTTGCTGCGAACAAAGTTCGCAACATCAGAACTGGTTGATGAAGTCGTCCATTTGTTGTGCCGAACCGTTCGTGCCGAATAGTTTGCTGTATAGTCGGCTGCGGATACTCGCTACACTGCTCTTCGCTCTTAATGAAAGATGAGGAATTTCAGAAACAGGTATCTGCGCCTTGACAAGCAAGCAGATGTGCAGCTCTATCTCGGTAAGTGAAGGGTGAGTATCGAGCAGTCGTTTGGAGAAGTTGTTATAGGTCCGGTCAATTTCTGTTTGCAGTTCTTCCCATTGTTCCGTCGACAGGTAGGCATTTTCATCGCCGCTCATCTGCTGTATGGCTTCGTAGATAGGAGAGTGCTTGAAGAGAATGACATTCTTTTCTTCTTCCGTAATAGATTGAATGGACGGAACCGCAGAATTATTCTTCCGTTTCTTTCGAATACGATAGATAAGGTAAATGATCAGTCCGCAGAAAATGAATACAGCTACGCTGAACAGTACGATATGTTGTTCGAGGACGAACCAGTAATTTGACGACTTGTCGGCTGGTGCTGCTTTAGTATCGACAACAATCATGCCGTGTCCATACCTTTTCAATACGGTAACGGCGCGTATTTCGTCTGTTCTTATCTGTTTCTCCTTGGGTAAGATTCTCCAGTTTTGGTTAGCGTCTTTATAATAGAATTGAAGTTGTGTGAAAGATGGATCCTTGGTATGGGATTTATCGTTAGCTTTAGATTTTACTTTCTTTTGAGCATTATCAGCAAATCCGATATACTGAGTGGGTATATAATTGTCGGAATTCCCTTGACCAGTCTTCTGTTTGGAACTACAGCCGATTAGCAAACAGATACTGAAAAGGATGATGATAAATGTCCGGTACTTCATATTTTTGTCATTACGGAGAGCGATTTCGCTTATCCATACAAAAGTATGAAATATTTCAGAAATAGTAAACTTTATTGCAAAGCAAAGTAGGATTTCGCATCCTATAATTTCTTATGCTATCGTTGAGGCTTTATCTAAAGTCGTACAGCAGTTTCTTATAATTCAGCTTGAAGTGCCAAACTAGCCAGGTCATGTATTCTTTTTTGTCGGAGATAGATGAATCGAAACGACCCGTAAAACTACCTTGAGTGGCGATTGTTGGCTGACACCAATAGTAAGTAATCATATTATGCTGCAGTAAAAGGGCATGAAGCAAGTCGACAGGGCGGTCGAACTTATGAGTGGATACGTAATCGACAATGAACTTTGCTGCATCGTAGGTGATATAGTAAGCACCCGCCATCCGGTCTTTCTTCCCTTCGTAAAGATACTTTCCTCTTATCCTTTTGCTGCGTGGTACAAAGCGCAAACGACTGTCCTCAAATGAGATAATAGCTTTCGTGTTCGCCATCTCTTTCAATTCGTCCATGCATTTATTAAAGATAATGGGGAAGTCCTTGTGCAGAATAATATCATCTTCTAGAATCAAGGCACCGTCCAAATGATTGTTTATTATTTGCTGGTAAGCCAATAAGTGTTTATAGCTGCATGACGCTCTTGCACAGAAACCGTGCATTAGAGGTGTAGTAAAATAAGCGTCCAGAATGTTCTGGTTGAGGTCAGAAATATCGCCTTTCAATATAAATTCAAAAGGCATCTGAAGTTTAGCAAGCATGCTTCTGATATGCATCTCCCGCTCTTCATAACCGTTTCTGATGTGAAGTACGTAAATTTTCACTCCGTTGATAGTTGAGTAGCTCATTTGAATAATGTAGTTAGTAAGTGCTGCAAAAGTATATAAAATCTATATTCAGTGTTATTATTAAATGTTTTTTTGTGCTAAAATGAAGATAATCGGAGAGATTTGCCTAATTTTGTCGCGAATAATAAAACATTCTGGCAAAAGAGCTGTTGATTTTTTACAATAATAGGAGGAAACAAAATGGATGATTTAGAGAATGTACTGTTGAACGGTATCGTTTTTAAGAAGAAGAAAGAACAGAGTAACGAGAAGAAGGTGAGGACGAAAGCGAAGAAAGCTACTTATATTCATGGCTTGCACGGTTCGGGCTCAGCAAAGATGAAAGCTGAATACCGTCGCCGTAGAGCCAATCGACACAAATAAGTTAAAGTCTATTTAGTTTTGTCTTGCGTCCTTTCTATTACTTCCAAACACATACGTGTGTTGTGATATGGGCATTTCCAAAAGCCCGCTTTATCATCTTTCTGGTTGATCGTTCCGTCGCCATATCTGCTCCAGAACCATTCGCCATTTTCTTTATCTATTAAATTCTCTTTGATATAGTTCCAGCAGGAAATGGAATGTTGCAACGCTTCCTCATCTCCAAAATGCTGGTAGATATTCAAAAATCCGATGACCGTCTCACACTGAACCCACCAATGGAGTTCATCGTCAGTATGGTTGGTATCTAGGTTTTTCTCATGAATCATCGCTCCGTTGGGTGTCAGTCCTGCCGCTGAAGCTTCAGCAATGAAAGGAACGTCTCTCTCCACTTTTGCTAGTACATCTTTGTCATCTAGTATTTCGGCTGCTTCGTGTAGTAACCATGAGGCCTCGATATCGTGGCCGTACGATTCAATATTGTATTTATTGTTCCAATCTTCGTCGAAGAAAAGATTCAGATGATTGGTCTGCTTGTTCAAAATCTTCTCTGTGAAGATATAGATCAGATTTTTTAATTGTTCTTTTAATGTTTCATCTTTCCACACTCTGTATAGGTTTGTGTAAGGTTCCAGGATGTGAAGATGAGTATTCATCGTCTTCTTTTCGTTGGCATCCTTATCACTTAACCGCATGTCGGCAATCTCGTTCCATTCGCGTGTGAGCGCTTCTAGATAACCGTTCTTCTGCTTATCGAAACTGTGTTCTTCGATAGCGTAGAAAAGCTTGATGGCATAGTCGAGCGCTTCTTTTTCACCTGTTGCACGATAGTATTCACTGAGTCCGTAGATGGCAAATCCGATAGCATAAATCTGTTTTTTCGTATCTTTTGGCGTTCCGTCGGCATTGAGTTCCCAATAGATTCCGCTGTATTCATCATCATAGAAATAGTGAATCAGATATTGTTCCGCTCTCGTGGCCATAGTTTTATACTGCGGATTTCGGAGAACACGATAGGCTGCTGAGAATGCCCACAGAATACGAGCATTGAGTATAGCACCTTTGGATGCATTGGGAACGAGAACGTCGTTGCCTGTTATCTGCCCATAGAAACCGCCATGCTCGTTATCCACCATCTTGTTCATCCAGAATGGAAGAATGTTATTCACTAATTCTTGGCTGACTTCTTTCTGCAGCTTCATCAAGTCGTTCATGCTTCTATTCCTTTCTCTGCTCGTTTAGCTTTCAACTGTTTCGTTATTTCACCCATTTTCTTTTCACTCAACGGGTAGAAAGCAATGAATACAACCGATAAAACAGTTCCTACGGCAGGTAAGAAGCTGAGAAACATTCGTATTCCATTGATGGTATCGGCACTTTGTACTGCATTTGCTTTGAATCCGAAGAATGCCAATAGCCAGCCCGTAATGGCAGTACCTACTGCCCAACCAATCTTCTGACTCATTGATGACGAGCTGAAGATAAGTCCTGTGGCACGATTTCCCGTCTTGAGTTCTGAATAATCGGCACAATCGGCATACATGGACCAAAGTAAGGGGAAGATGCTGCCTGCACAGATACTGATAAGAACCTGGAAGACGAAGATAAGGATGATGTCGTTCTTGTCGAACCAGTAGAAGATGATGCTCAGAACGGTGGCAATGACCATCGCCCCCATATATGTTTTCTTTTTACCAATCTTATTGCTGATAGGGGCTGCTGCTACAACACCTATTATATTGGATATCTGTCCGAGGGCTAGATAAATGCCGCTTAATACCAAAGGAAATCCCCAGACGGAGACTTGTGAGTCGTCGACAAAGTATTTGAAATAATAGACGGTGGCTCCGTCACGGATAGAATTGAATATTAAGGCAGCGATACCTGATCCTAACAATATCCACCATGGATGGTTATGAAGCAAGTCTTTTAAATCGTCGGATAGCCGAGTTTTTTCTTTCTTAATCGGTTTCACTCTCTCACGTGTGAGTGAGAAACAACCGAAGAACAGAAGGGCACATACAATGGCGATACATACTACTGCGAGTGTCCACCCGTGTTGCTGTACTGTAATATCATTGTTGCCATGGCAAAAAGTATTGACCAACGGCATGAAAAGAAGTAATGCCAAGAAGCTGCCGATATAGGCAAATGTCATTCTAAAAGTGGATAGTACATTGCGGTCTTTAGGTTCTGGACTCATCACTCCCAATAATGAGGCGTACGGGACATTAATAGCTGAGTATACCATCATCATAAGTGAATAGGTGATATAAGCATATATAATTTTTCCAGTTTCATTGAATGAAGGAGTGAAAAACATCAGAATTCCAATGAGTGCAAATGGTATGGCAAGCCATAATAAATAGGGGCGAAACTTACCCCACCGTGAATTGGTACGGTCGGCTATTACTCCTACTACGGGGTCAAAGAAAGCATCCCATATACGAGTCACCAGGAACATGGTGCCTACTGCTGCTGCCGAAATACCGAACACATCGGTATAGAATATCATGAGGTATGCTCCGAAAAGTTTCCAGAACATGGACGATGACATATCACCGAAACCGTAACCTATCTTTTCTTTTAGTTTTATCATAATCTTCTTACTTCATGATTTTTAGATTTCTGTCAATCAGTTCGTTGATAGTACAGACTGATTCTGCTGTCATATACTTGTCGGCCGGTGTATTCATACAATAATCTACGAGTTTGTCGATGGTAGATACTGCGACATGCATACGTGTGTCAGATGAGGCGTAATAGATGTACACAGTACCGTCTTCATCGGCAATCCAACCATTAGAGAACAATACATTTGCTACATCGCCTACATACTCTTCTCCTTTTGGAGCCATGAAATAACCTCCAGGTGTAGCAATTTGTCGACTTGGGTCCTCGAGTGCCGTCATATACATGTATAAGACATAACGTAATCCTGAAGCGCATCCGCGTACGCCATGTGCCAGATGCAGCCATCCTTTAGGTGTTTTGATGGGGTGGGGGCCTTCACCGTTCTTCACTTCCTTAATCGTATGATAATGACGAAGGTCGATGATCTTTTCCTCTGTTATTTCGGCATGTGTGATATCGTCTATCAAGGCCCAACCGATTCCGCCTCCACTGCCAGCATCAATAAAACCATCTTGTGGACGAGTGTATAATGCGTATTTACCGTTGACGAATTCCGGATGAAGTACGACATTGCGTTGTTGGCTCTTCGATTTAAGATCGGGAAGTCGTTCCCAATTGATTAAATCCTTTGTCCTGGCGATTCCTGCTGTAGCTGTGGCAGCCGACAAATCGTCCGGTGCATTTTTGTCGTGTCTTTCTGCGCAGAATATGCCGTATAACCAGCCATCTTGGTGTGCAGTCACTCTCATATCGTAAATATTTGTTGCAGGAACGACATCTTCGGGCATTGTTATAGGACGTTCCCAAAAGTGGAAATTATCAATTCCGTTCGGACTCTCAGCAACAGCAAAGAAAGATTTCCTATCGGCTCCTTCTACTCTGACAATCAGAATATATTTTTCTTTCCATTTAATGGCTCCTGAGTTCATCGTGGCATTCATACCGATTCTTTCCAACAAGTTAGGATTCGTCTTTTCATTGAGGTCATATCGCCAATAAATGGGTATATGTTCAGCAGTAAGAACGGGATATTTATAACGTCTAAATATGCCATTGCTCATTGTTAACGGTTCATTTTTCCGAGTAATAAAAGTATTATACTCTTTGAACAATCTAGCAACTTTTTCTTTGTATGTTTCCATAGCAATTTAATGAAAATTGAAGTATTATTTGTTTAGTTTTTGTATGTCTCTTACGAATAAAGTCTTGGAACTATTATAAAACTCTACGAAATCATCGGCTGATTTCTGTCCTTTGTAGGGTGCAAAGAAATGATTATCTCTATCGTAAGCATTTCTCCATACCAATACGTAACTGATAGGATATTTCTCTATGGCGGGCATCAATCTCTTTGTCCACCAGTTTTTTTCAGGAATACAAACATATCCTGTTTCAGTGAAAGCTATCAATTTATTATGTTCTTTTCCCAGCTTTGTGAGAAAATCGAATGTGGATGTTACTTCTTTGGTATACGATTCATCAGAAGTTGTTTGGTAGATATCAGTTCCCAGGATATCAATATAGTTATCTCCAGGATAGCGTTCCATATATTGTTCCTCCGAACATCCTCCTCCAGGAGAGAATACATATAATAGATTATTTACTCCATAAACTTTTAATGTCTTTTCGGTCATCAGCCATAAAGCCTTGTAATCTTGTGGCGAACAAAGTTTCTCTCCCCACCAGAACCAACTTCCGGTGTTCTCGTGCCAAGGGCGAAATAGAATTGGGACTTTAGTTCCATTGGGTGTCTTGATAGAATTGATGAATATTGCCACTTTCTTTAACCATCCTTGGAACATTCTATGATTCTTACCGCCTGGCAAGATAGAGGATACTACTTTATCGTTCGATACATCCCATGCATTTCCACCTGTTAGCGGATTATTGAGATGCCAAGATAGTGTTACGATACCGCCTCTTTGATATTGCTTTATTGCTTCCTCGCGAATTTTGATGAAAGGAACATTATCTAGGTTCTTTGTCGAGTCGAGTTCGATATGCCCTAAATCGAATCCGATTACACCGGGATAGTCACCACATACATCTTTAACATCCGATCTACCTTCTTCATTGCACCAATGATATCCATAATTGGTATCATCTTGATGTCCGAAGATATATCCTTTAGTTGTAGCTCTTTTCAATGTTTGTCTTAACACCGTAATTTGTCTGTTACTATTGTGCTTGCTCTTTACTGTAGTAAAGGATACGAGAATAGTCGCTAGAACTATAATAATGATGAAGAATATGTTTTTCATTCGAAATATTATTAATGTTTTTCTATTGTTCAATATATTCACTGAAAAGTATAACAAAAGTAGGGTTGTTATGTCTTATAAACAAATACAATTTTATCATATCATTGCATTTTAAGAACAAAATGCATTTACAATAAAAAAGGAACTAAGATTTCTCTCAGTTCCTTCCTTACTATAAGTAACTAAAATTATTTATTGTTATTTCATTCCACTCAATGCTTTCTTTGCAACTTCATTGGTTGGATCAATAGCTAGAATCTTATTCCAATAATCTTTTGATGCAGCATATTGTTTTTTAACTACATAATAATATCCCAAGTATTTATAACATTCAATTATATAGTCATTATATTTAGGATTGTTCTTGGCTACTAATAATTCAGCTGCCTTCTCGTAATATGGTTTTGCCAAACCTTGTGTTACTTCAGGATCAAGATTTGAATTTGTACGTGCCCGCCATAAGTTACCCATATAGCTGTCGGGTCGTAACTCTGCTACTATAGCGAATGTGGAATCTGCCGACATTAAATATGACTTTCTTAAGGTTGCTTGTGTCTTTTCGTCCAAATTAGTGCCTGCTCCATAGTAGAGTTTGCCTAAACTAAATATAAGTTCAGGTGTTTTTTCTTCCCCTTTCAATGTCTTGAAATAATTGTTGAATGCTGGAATGGCATTATGATAATCTTCCATTTCTTCATAAGCATTAGATATCTCTTGCCATAAAGCTGTTTGTGTAGTATCTTTCTCTAATGCTTTTTGATACATCGGAATAGCTTTATCGTATTTTTTTAGTGCTGTTAATACATATCCGTAATATTTATAGTCTAGATATGAATATGATGCACTGTCTGAAGAATTGAAGAATGCTTCACCTGCTTTTTCAGCTTCATCGAAATGTTTGAGGTCGGCATTGTTATACATTAATAAACGATTGAAAACTGCTGAACGGCTGTTTTTCTGTAATCCCTTTTGTGCAATAGCCAATGACTCGTCGAATTTATGACTTAAGAAAAGCGTGAAAGCATAACGAGCCATATCATCTTCTGTTGCTGCAGGAGTATCAATAAATTTACTATAAGCTTCAGCTGCTTTATCAAATTGATTATGAGTATAATAAATTTTAGCCTCTGCTTTGTCGACATCAGGAGCTTGCTTTGGATTAACAGCTTTCAATTGTTCCAATTTGTTGATAGATTCTTCAGGGTTTGCTCCACGGTAAACGTTTGCATATTTTACGTAGGCATCGAAACAGTTCTTATCGAAGTAAATAGCTTGTTCATATTTCTGGCAAGCAGTTCCTGGGTCATTATTCTCCAATGCAATATCACCTTCAAGAACTGAAGCAAGAGGACTCTTTCTATTTACTTGCTGAGCTATTGCAAGATATCTGTTGGCTTCCTGCAAATTTTTGGCATCCAGATATGCATCACCAATAGCTACGATAAGCTCTATATTTTTTTTATTTTTTCCCTTAATTAAATTACCTGCTTGAACAGCGGCTTCTTGAGGATTAGTTTTAATAAGTGTTTTGATTGTTTTTACACTTTCTCTCCAATCAGTCTCTGGAGTTTGAGCAGAGAGGACTCCAAATGTGAAGAGTACTCCCATTAAAATTATTAATTTGCGTTTCATTCTACTTATATAATTTTAGTTATTTAGCTTCTATTTTACGCTTACTATTCTAACCGGTTGTGTTTCGGGTACTAATCCGGACTTTAAGATGATCCGTTGACCTTTGTCTGATGTTACGAATGCTTCGAACCCCCATGGTAGTGCATTCATCGGATCATTGAGTAACATATAAATACTTCTTGCCAATGGGTAATTGGAATAGTAAAGATATGCTTGATATGGTTTATAGCTGTTGTCTGGTGTTGCATTATTGTCGGCAGAAACAGACATTACCTTTATTTTTTTACTGAATGATAATTTGGTTGAGTCATTGTTATCGCTCAACCAGTTTACGCCGATAATGCCGATAGCATCTGGCGTCTTTGATACGAAGTCGATCACTTCGTCATTTTTTGTCAAAGCCTTTGCATTGTTTAGTGAAAGTTGCTGCCCTTTGCATATAGAATCGATTGCAAAACGAACAGTACTTGAATTAGGATTGTCGAAGACAATCATAAAATTACCGAGTTTCGATTTAGGATAAAGTTGTTTCCAATGACTTACCTTACCTGTTAGTATGTCACGAATTTGGTTAACTGTGATTAGTGTATCTGGATTATGTTTGTTAATAATCAGAGCTAATCCATCAGTAGCAATTTTAATTTCTTGAGGATAATAAGTCCTGCTATTAAATGATTTAACCTCCCCAGGTGTTAATCTGCGGCTGGTAATAGCCAGCCACAGATTGTTGCACTTGAGAAGTTTATTGACAGCATCTACTTCTGTTACATATTGAGGGATAATCTTTGCTGTTGGATAAGCGCTTTCAAAAGCAGCTATCTCTTGCTCAATAATAGGCGCAAAACTTTCGTCAACGGCAATTGTCGTTGTTCCGGATGAATAAGTATCCGTTCGTCCATTTTTTTGCTTATGTTGGCAACCCATAATGAGTGCTAACATAATTATTAAGCTTAGCAGTTTGTATTTCCCCTTCATAACAGTAATAGTGCTATATTATTGCAATCTAAAGATAATTGGTAATGTAAACTTAACAGATACCTCCTTACCATTTTGTTTACCAGGAATCCAGTTAGGCATTGCATTTACAACGCGTAAGGCTTCCTTATCGCAACTTGGGTTAAGAGCACGAGCTACAACAGCATCTCTAATCTTTCCATTCTTACCTACGACGAACTGAACGATAACTTTACCTTCAACGCCGTTTTCAGCTGCTATAGTTGGGTACTTTAAGTTCTTACCGATCCAAGACATTAATTCGCTTTGACCTCCAGGGAATGTAGGCATTGTTTCCACCATTTCGAAGACTTTATTATCTTCTTCTTCTTCCTTAGGAGCTTCCTGTACGACTACTTTCTTCAAATCGGCAATATCCTTACCATGTTCGTCGTTACCTTTTACATCGGCGATAGAAATAGCTACATTAGTCTGAGTTAACTCTTTCTGAGATTTCATCTCGTCCTCATCCTTAACTTCACTATCTTTCTTGATGACAGGAGCAACGAATTTAATACTACTTCTAATCTTTTGTTCTGGTGGTTTCTCCATTTGAGGCTTTTCGAACTTCTTCTGTTTAACCTCAGCTTTTGCCAGTTTCGACAGAGTAGTAACTTGTGTCATTACTTCATGATTCTTTGGTTTGGCCATCTGGATCAACGTAGGCAATGCAAATGCAAAGGCAGCAATGATAATTAACCACATTACAGCTTTGTTGTGGCGTTTTGCTGAATCTTTACGTAATTTGAATGCACCGTATTGTTGGTTCTTGCCTGTGAAGACCATTTCACACCATTCCAAAGAAGTTAAATCAATTTTCGACATTTTTCAATTCTTTTTAATCATTAAACTTCTTATTTGGCAGTTGCCCCCTTGAAGCTTTCAAACTTTTTAATCAAGTCTTTTTCTTCTGGTGTAATTTTGTCAATCACAAATTTGCCAATACCGCATATATGCATTTCATCCAGGGCATCTATTAGATTCCTGTATGAAGCAGTATCCAATGCTTTGATGATAACAGTAGGAGTCTCTTTACCTGCTGTTATAGCATCAAGTTTATTATTATATACTGAATCTTCCTTTAATGTCGGATCGCCTGTACGTTTTTTAACCTGCAAATCAATCATAGCGTTGTAAGCGTCAATGTTACGTGTTTGCAGCATTTTACGTAGACCATCTGCATTATAATTAGTCTCAGTAAGTGCATGTTGAGGATCATTATACTTAGGCTGTCCATCATAATAGAATACTCTGTCGTTCTCGGCAAGCAGTATAGTTATAGCTTTAGAAGCTTTTACTGCATTACGATCTTTGTCTTGAATATTCTTATCATTACTAGGCATGCTAATTTCCATAGTCTGAGGCTTGCTCAAAGAGCTACACAACATGAAAAAAGTAATCAACAACATATTCATATCAACCATCGGCGTAAAGTCCACACGACAGTTAAATTTTTTTTGTTTGGTTTTTCCTTCCTTACTCATAGTCAATTACTTTGTTTTATTAGGATCCTCTTTCAAATCGGTAATCAAGTTATACCGGTTTTCGCGTAAATCCTGCAGTGAGTTCATAACTTTTTTAATGACAGCGTAAGGTGTTTTCTGATCAGCCTTTATAGCTATAGTCAACGATGGATTTTGGTCACGGCATACTTTCACCCATTCCTTAAATTCATTGTTCAAACTGTCGCTCGGTATTCCCGGGTTTTCTTGGCTACCTAGAAATGCATCTTGGTCTTCTGTCTTCATATCCAAATAACGTTTCATGATTTTAATAGGAACACCAAATGTTGGCATGATACTAAAATCATTTACTTCCTTATCTGTAAAAGTGATGTTATTTTCTTGACCCATCGTCTTTAGAACTTCTGTCATGTCCTCTTTTCTATCGAGACCCATGAAGACCCTACCTTTGGGATCAATCAATATCGACATAACATCTTTCTCAGGAATTTTAATCTGAGAAATGGACTTAGGAGTACTGACTTGTACTGGCTCTTTCTTTACGAAATGCGAAGTAAGCATAAAGAAAGTCAGCAACAGTACGGTCACGTCACTCATAGCCGTCATGTCGATGAATACGTTTTTCTTTTTAATTTGCGCTCTACCCATAGTCTAATTTTTTAAGGGGTTCGAACTACTTTTTATGTGTTGCAGCAAATGTTGATACAATTGAGAAACCTACTTCGTCAAGGCTATATGTCAAAGTATCGATTTTGTTTGTGAAGTAGTTATAAGTGATAACTGCCAATGCACCTGTTAAGATACCGAATGCCGTGTTGATCAAGGCCTCAGAAATACCAGTTGATAATGCCTGAGAGTCACCACCACCACCAGCTGCCAAAGCGGCGAATGAACGGATCATACCGACAACCGTTCCGAGAAGTCCGAACAACGTACCCAGTGTTGTGATTGTAGCAAGAACAACCAAGTTCTGTTGTAATGTAGGCATTTCCAATTCTGTTGCCTCATCCAAAGCTTGCTGGATAGAAATTAACTTCTGGTCTTTTGGAAGTTCTGTGTTCTCTTCCATTTCTTTATATTTAGCTAAAGTAGCATTTACAACATTTGCTACAGAACCGCGTTGTTTGTCGCAAAGTTCTTGTGCTTTAGCCATATCGTTTGCTGCTAATGCAACTTTGATGTTCTTAACGAATTTTACTAATGAGCCCTTGCCATAAGCTGAACGTAATGCAATCCAACGTTCGATACTCAGAGCGATAACAGTTAACAGTAAAGTCTGAATAATAGGCACAATAACACCACCTTTGTAGATTGTTCCGTAGAAGTTACCTGGTAACGGACGATTGTTATGATCACCGCCTTGGAAGTTTGCACCGTTTCCAAAAACAAACATGTAGACAAGTTCTGCAATGATAAAACATGCTAAAATCACCAAACCGGCTGATTTAATGCCTTTAACTTTTGAGGTTTTCTTTTGATTAGTTTCCATAATGTAAAATTAAATTAAATTGATTTACTATAAATTGGTTTTTTAATTAGGTACAAATATATAAATAATCTCTTTTATCTTCTAAAAAGTTAGTATTTAACTTGAATTTTTCTAAATTAATTTTTCAAATGCGGCTTCCGCACCGCAACAAAGGTATAAACAAAAATGGTATTATGAAAGAAAATATCTTCTCTTAATAAAAACATTTAAGCACTTTTAATGATAAATTTTTATCTATGGTGCAAAAATGTTATCAATATTGTCTTTATGTAATAAAGATTGTTCCTTTTGTTCCTCCATTAATAATAAAATAACAAGAAAGAATCACTTTGAATGATTTCTTTCTTGTTATTCTTATTCTCTTTCTTTACAAGCCAATTGAGAATTTCCCAATCGTTTGATATACTATGCTGGCTATACCTAATCCTACGATACCAATCAAGCAGAAGATAAGACCTACTTTTGTGTAACAATCACTCTTGAAACTTGTGATTGGATGTTCGGATGGTGTTATATACATGGCTTTTACAACTAGCAGATAGTAGTACAGTGATATGATTGTATTGACTAAAGCAATGAATACTAACAATTCGTTTCCTTTGAAAGCTGCCATGAAGATGAAGAACTTTGAAAAGAACCCAGCGAATGGTGGTATACCAGCTAAAGAAAATAAAGCTAATGTCATGATAAACGAGAGTTTTGGATTTGTCTTATATAATCCTGCATAGTCGTCTAATGTCAGTTTCCCGCTTCTTTGCTCAATAATCGATATAATGGAGAAGATGGCTAAGTTGGCTACGGTATATACTAGTATATAGTATACTAGAGATGTCATGCCTACGGCATTCCCTGAGATTACACCAAGCATGATGTAACCAGCTTGTGAGATACTGGAGAATGCCATCAGTCGTTTTAGATTTTTCTGACGAACGGCAAAGATATTTGCTAATGTAATTGTGACAACAATGATCCAGAATAATACTTGATGCCAATCACTTACGATAGGTGAGAATACTTTTACCAAGATAGTCATCAGAACAAATGCTGCTGAGCCTTTGGAAACAACACTTAAATATCCTGTAACTGGGGTAGGGGCACCTTCGTAAACATCAGCTGTCCATAAATGGAATGGTACAAGTGATAGTTTGAATCCCATACCTGCGAAGAAAAATACAAATGCCATGATGGAAAGATACTCTTCGTTAAGATGAGTTGGAATTTCATCGAAATACAACGTGCCGCAAGCACCGTAAACAAAGGATATTCCGAATAGCAATAAAGCACTCGAGAACATGGCGGTCAGGATATATTTCGCACCGGCTTCGGCAGATTCATAACGGAATTTATTGAAAGCTGCCAATGCGGCCATTGGAATACTTGCTGTTTCAAGTCCGAGGAAGAACATCAAAAAATGTCCTGCAGAAATCATGAAATACATTCCTAATAACGTTGAAAGAGTCAATATGCAGAATTCACCTCTGTTGACAGATACATCATCTCTCTTTAACCATTCCGGTGACATTAATAGCACCAAGATAGCGCCCACATTTAATACCGCTTTAATGACAGTATGCATCGGAGTGTATTGGAACATTCCCCCGAAAGCTGAAATAGTGCCGTGAGAAGGAACAATATTAATTAAAGTATGTATTGTCATTAAGACAATCGGCAATAATGCTGCCAACCTTATGTTCGCTGAACTTTGGCGCTTCTTAGGATTTATAAACAAATCCACTAATAAAATAATGAGGATGACTGCTATCAAGGAAATCTCCTCTTTCATATATAGAAATTGTGAATAATCCATAGGTCTAATGTATTAAGTTCGTTAAGTTCGAAATAATAGGTGTTACACTATCTGATATCATATTGCTCATCCAAAGTGGAGCAAGTCCTAGTCCAGCCACGCAAATAACGAGGGTGATTACAGCTATCTTCTCATCCCAGGTGGCGTCAGACAATTTCAGATGTTCTTTGTTCGTACATACACCATATAATATCTTCCCGATAACGCGAAGAATGTAGACAGCCGTTATGACAATACTTGTACATGCTATAATCGTCAGAACTCTGTGAAAAGCATCATAGTTTTGGAATGATCCCACGAAGATAGTCATCTCAGCAACGAAACCGCTGAATCCAGGAAGACCTAAGTTAGCCAAACCTGCAATTACATAGCCGACGGAGAGGAAAGGTATGATGCGCATCAAACCGTTCATCTCTCTGATGTCTCGAGTGTGCGTTCTTCCATAAATCATACCGATTAATGCAAAGAATAAGGCTGTCATCAGTCCATGACTCAACATCTGTAGCACGGCACCTGTTGCAGCTGTTTTATTGATCATTAAAATAGCCAATAGAACCATACCGCAATGGCTTACTGAAGAGTAAGCATTGATGTATTTCAGATCGGTTTGAACACATGCAGAGAAAGCTCCGTATACAACCGATATAGTAGTCAGTATTAAGAAAATCCATGCCAGTTGATTAGCTGCCTGCGGCATCAGATACATGGCAACTCTAAAGCATCCGTAACCTCCTAGTTTCATCAGTACACCTGCATGGAGCATAGATACAGCTGTAGGTGCTGAAGAGTGACCATCGGGGCTCCAAGTATGGAAGGGGAAAAGAGCACCCAACACACCAAAACCGACGAACGTCATCGGGAACCATATCAATTGTTTTGATAATGGAATATGTAACGTCGCTATTTTTGTCAGATCCATTGTTGTTGCACCTGCGCTGAAATAGATACCGAGGATACCGCAGAGTAAAAATGCAGATGCTCCCATCAGCATCAGCGTCAGTTTCATGGCTGCATATTCTTTTGGTCCTGTACCCCAAACACCAATCAACAAGTACATTGGAATCAATGCGATTTCATAGAACATAAACATCGTGAAAAGGTCGATTGATATAAAAAAGCCAAAGACACCCGTCGACAGCAATGTAAACCATAAGAAATATTCTTTTGTAAGTGGTTTCAGACGCCATGAAGCAAATGTTCCTGTAAATACTATAATAGCAGACAGGAGCAGCATCGCTACTGATATGCCGTCGACACCAACAGAAAATTCAATATTAAGTGGTTTGTACCATACAACACTTGCTCTGAAAAGCATGTCGCCCGTCACTCCTGCTGCACGAGCTTGCAGATAGCTTACTGTTAATGTGATAGCAGAGATAAGCAAGGCGGATGCACCTATGACCATCACTGTACGAATTTGTGCTAGATTACGACTTAACCAAAGTCCCAATAGCATCAGGAGTGGGATTAATACGAAAATTGATAAGAGATTCATATCGTTACTTTCATTATAAGATTAATAATAAGATAAGTGCTAAAGCACCTAACAGAAAGACGTAGGCATACTGTTGTACTTCTCCACTTTGGAATCCACGAATTTGATAGCTGATGGCATTTGTCGACCAAGCCAAGAAATTAAAGAATCCATCAACGACATGTCTGTCGAACCATGCAATTGGGTGACAGATATGTTTGAATATAATACGGTGAGTAATATATTGGTATACTTCATCAATATAGAACCTATGGTAAGCGGCTTTCCACAAACCTATGAAGGTAGTTTGCATCTTGTCGGCAACCGGCTGTTTTGCACGTACGTAGATTTTGCCAGCAAGAAGTATTGCGATGACGGCAAAAATGATACTTGTAGAAGCAACGACCTTATTAATTTCGATATCATAAACCAGTCCATTTGAAGAAATGAAATTTCCGAATGGAATAAAGCCGGCAACACAAGTGATTGCAGCTAAGATAATCAAAGGAATGGTCATTACCCAAGGTGCTTCGTGAGGTTTTACTTCGGCATGATGCTCTTTATTCTCATTTCCCCAGAAGATGCAGAAATAGAGACGAGCCATATAGAATGCTGTCATGGCTGCGATGATTGTCATTACCCAGCCCATGATAGGACTAAATGTATAGCATGCACTCAGAATTTCATCTTTTGAGAAGAATCCGGAGAAAGGAGGAATGCCGGAGATGGCAAGACATGCTATAATAAAGGTAATATGAGTGATTGGCATATATTTTCGCATGCCGCCCATTTCTTTCATTTCATTACTGTGAACTTGTTCAATAATACATCCAGCGCATAGGAAAAGCAGTGCCTTGAACATTGCGTGTGTAAACAGATGGAACATAGAAGCCATATAACCTAGACCGCCTGTATGTGGGTCGAAAGAGGTACAAACTCCTAATGCAACGAGCATGAAACCGATTTGTGAGATGGTCGAGAAAGCGAGCACACGTTTGATATCGCTTTGGACACATGCAACAGTAGCTGCATAGAAAGCAGTAAAAGCGGCAATGTAAGCGATGACGTGTAATACACCCGGTGCAAAAGTAACATAGAGCGGGAACATTCTTGCAACCAAATATACACCGGCAACGACCATTGTTGCTGCATGAATTAATGCAGAAACAGGAGTCGGTCCTTCCATTGCATCTGGAAGCCATATATGTAATGGGAACATAGCACTCTTACCAGCACCACCGATAAACATCAGGCCTAAAGCCAAAGGTATCATCTTAGCACCGCCGTCGGCAAATGCTGTGCTCGAAGGACTCAGAAAATCGAAGGAGCCTGCATAAAAACCATAGATGAGGATACCTACCAAGAAGCCAAGGTCAGCGAAACGGGTTACGATGAATGCTTTCTTAGAAGCAGCAACAGCCGCTTTCTTCGTGTAATAGAAACCGATGAGGAGGTAACTGGATACACCGACCAATTCCCAAAACAGGTACATCTGAAATATATTTGTGGCAACCACTAATCCCAGCATAGAAACGGAGAATAATGACAGGAAAGCGTAATAACGTTGAAAACCCTTTTCGCCATGCATATATCCAAAAGAATAGATGTGTACCATGAAGCTTACGGTTGAGATGACTACCAGCATCATTACAGATATAGGATCCAACAAGATACCCATGTTGAAATGAAGAGATTCATTGAAGAACGGTAACCATGTCCAATTATAAGCTATAATAGTTTGATAAATCCCATCAGCAGTACGTGGAGCTGAGAAATAGAGGTATGCCGTATAATATGAGAGTGCTGCGACAACTCCCAAAACTATAGTACCTATCAGTCCGGATGTACGATGAGAAAGAAATTTTCCTACGATTCCTAAGAACACAAAGGATAAGAAAGGAAGTAGGAGTATTAATATTGTAAATTCCATATTGATATACTGTTTATACGTTTTACCATTTCATCTTATTCAGTTTTTCTACCTGAATACTTCTGATGTGTCTATATATATGAATCATGATTGCTATTGCCACAGCTGTCTCTGCTGCCGACATGGCAATGGAGAATAATGCAAAGAAATATCCTTCTTGTCCTTCGGGATACAGCATTCTGTTGAAGACTGCAAAATTAATATCTGTTGCGTTAAGCATCAGTTCAATAGAAATCAACATGGCCAGAACGTTATGACGGGTAAGGAAGCCATAAATGCCTGCAAACATCATAATCGTCGATATTATCAGATAAGATTCTATACTAATCATTTTTTATCCTCCTCTTTACGTGCAATTAATAAAGCAGCAATGATACAAGCCAGCAAGAAGACACTGATTACTTCGAAAGGAAGCAAATAGCCATTTCTGCCAGTTGAAATTAGATGTTCTCCTATTACTTGAACAGGTATTTCTGTTACGCTTGAATCGGCGAATGAAATGAAACCATGAGTCAGCAAGATAAACAAAACGATACCTGCACCAACAATAACAGATGCGAGCACTGCAATCAGTTTGCTGCATTTGATTCTTTCCACATTATCTCCCGAAGCTCTTGTCAGCAAGATGGAGAATACGTATAAGATCATTATACCACCTGCATATACAGCCATCTGCACAGAACCAAGGAAGGAGTAACCTAATAGAAAATAGATACCTGCCGTCGCAAATAGAGTGAAAAGCAGATAAGTTGCCGAACGTACGATACGTTGTGTTGTCACCGTCAGAATAGAGGTTAGGACGATGAAAAAGGCAAGGAAGTAGAATACTACTGTTTGAACTGTTATTTCCATATCTAATTATTCTTTTTTCTTTTCTTCAACTTTGCTACCTTCATGGTTCAGTTTCATAATGAGCTTCGATTTGTCGAAGACAGCATGTTCAAAGTTCTGGTCAAAAGTAATAGCATTGTGAGGACAAGCATTGACACATAGCATACAGTACATGCAAGTCCCGATATTGTATTCATATCTGTCGAGAATACGTTTTTTCTTACCGTCTTCTGTCTCTATAGTTTTGCTGATGACATGAATGCTCTCGTTCGGACAAGCCATTTGGCACAGACCGCATGCGATGCAATGGTGTTCATTATTTTCGTTATGAGGCATTGATAGAGAACCGCGGAAGCGGTCAAACATTTTCAATTCTTTCCTGTTCTCAGGATATTGTTCGGTAACCTTCTTGCGGAGATAGATTTTCATTGTCGTTTTCAGACCGACGTATAACGTCTTGATGGCATGAAAGACAGTGCCGAAATATGTATTATGTTTTGTATTATTCATTTTTCAAACCTCCATTAGAAATGTAAACCGAAAGCTGTGATGATAGTCATAAGAAGCAGATTAGCCAAACAAAGAGGCATCAGGTACTTCCACTCGAACGACAGCAGTTGGTCAATACGTAAACGAGGATAAGTCCACTTTATCCACATCAATAAGAATACTACAAAGAATGCCTTGGCAAAGAACCAAATGAAACCTGGTATATAATCCATAACGGCATTAAAACCAGCAAGCCCGCTTATATGCAATGGCATCCATCCTCCTAAGAATATTGTTGCAGCTACTGCAGCAACGATGAACAGATTCAGATATTCTGCCAAATAGAAGAAGCCGAAATGCATGCCCGAATACTCGGTATGATAGCCGGCTGTCAATTCACTTTCTGCCTCGGGCAAGTCGAACGGTCCGCGGTTACATTCTGCATTACCTGCGATAATGTATGTTAGGAAAGCAATGACGGCAGGGATATGTCCTTTGAATATAAGCCATCCGTTCGTTTGATAACTGATGATATCAGAGAATGACATAGATCCTGTAAGCACGACAACAGTCATGATACTCAGACCTGCTGAGAGTTCATAACTGACAATCTGTGCACCGCTTCGCATGGCACCGATCAGTGAATACTTATTATTAGAACCCCAACCTGCCAGCAGAAGTCCTAAAACGCCTATGCTAGAAGAGGCGATAAGGAAGAATACGCCGACATTGAAATCTAGAATACTCGCACCTTTATTAATAGGTATACATGCAAAAGTCAAGAAAGATGCAAGAATTACCAGGTAGGGAGCTAAATTATATAAGAACTGGTCGGCATGCTTTGGGTTAAAGATTTCCTTGGTCAGCATCTTCAATACATCAGCGAAAACTTGAAAACATCCCCATTTACCAACACGGTTAGGTCCTAAACGACATTGCATGAAACCGCAAACTTTGCGTTCCATATATATTAATGCGATAGCCAGCAATGCATATATGGTGATAATCCATACGGCAATAGCTACACATTCAATGAATACAGCCCACCCTTCCGGCATGACAGAAGTCAGTGTTGTATGTATCCAACTTGTTACAATACTAAAGTCAAACATATTTATTATCTATCTATATCTGGTATAACATAATCAAATGAGCCACCGATAGTCATCAGGTCGGCAATTTTCAATCCACGACAAGCAGTATCAAGAATATCGACAAGTGGCAATCCAGTCGACCGATAGTGTAGACGGTAAGGATACTTGTCGCCATGGCTTTCCAAAAATACTCCGAATTCACCACGGCTAGCTTCTACAGCTTGATAATATGATCCTTCAGGAACCTTGATGATAGGTTTTGTCTTAACCCTGAAGTCACCTTCAGGAATATTGTCAATTAATTGTTCAATGATCTTGAGACTTTCCATGATTTCATCCATACGGACCATATAACGTGCGAAAGAATCTCCTTCATTGTAAGTGATTTCTTTGAAATTAACTTTATCGTACAAAGCATAAGGTATACGTTTGCGAACATCGCAATGCCAACCACTTCCACGTCCTGTACCACCTGTTGCTCCGAATGCTATTACATCTTCTTTACTCAAGTAGCCAACACCTTTCATTCGGTTCTGAGCGATTATATTATCGGTAAACAGATCATGATACTCATGAATGATGCCTCTCATATAAGGTATAAACTCTTTTACCCGTTTTACGAAATTGGGATGAATATCATATTGTACACCTCCAATAACGTTATAATGAGTCATCAATCTGCCGCCGCATGTCTCTTCAAAGATATCCATAATCTTCTCACGATCGCGGAATCCGAAGAACCAAGGAGTAGTAGCACCGATATCCATTGCCAGACAAGCATAGAATACAAAGTGAGAACTGATACGCTGAAGTTCATCCATAATAGTACGGATGTATTGAATCCTATCGCTGACTTCCAGTCCCATTGCCTTTTCGATGCACATACAAAGTGCATGTCTGCTTTGCATACCTGCAAAGTAGTCTAACCTGTCTGTCAGTGATAATGTCTGAGGATAGGTCATGCTTTCATTCATTTTCTCAATACCACGATGGATATATCCTAATACCGGATCTATTTTCTTGATAGTTTCGCCTTCAATAGAAACACGAAGTCGTAAGACACCGTGAGTAGACGGATGCTGAGGCCCGATATTTATAACATATTCTTCATCTTTGAATACTAGATTCTCTTTATCTTTGATAGTGCCGTCTGGGTTTAGTTCAACCTCTGTTGTTTCATCGACAGTTTCTTCGTTATCCATACGTAGCGGATTTTCTTTCTCAGGTTCATCATCCTTACGCATGGGATAACCGACCCAGTCGTTACGTAAGAAAATTCTACGCATATCATCATTTCCCACAAAAACGATACCGAAAAAGTCGAATACTTCCCTTTCATTGAGTTTTGCAGTCTTCCATATGTCACTAACTGTAGGTAGCTCAGGATGTTCTCTATCAAGAGTCGAGGTCTTCACGGTGGTGCGCTCATGAGTCTCTGTCGATTCAAGGAAATAAACGACACCTAATCCGCGGGTAGAATCTGGAGCATCTCCTTCTGTGGGGACTCCCCAATCCATTCCAATCAAGCTTCTTAAGAAGTCCATTTTCTTCTCATTACGCAAGTGTAACATCTCATCGCGTAGAGAAGCAGGTTCTATATATTTTATATCTTCCATAAAAACTATTCTTCAGATTTTTCTTTTTTCTCTTTCTTGTTCACGCCACCAAAGAATTTTTCAACCTTTACTTTTCTCTGCAATTGCATCAAACCATAGAAGAAAGCCTCTGGTCTTGGAGGGCATCCTGGTACATAGACATCTACAGGTAATATTTTGTCGACACCTTTAACAACATGATAAGACTTCACGAAAGGTCCGCCGGCAATAGCACAGCCACCAATTGCAATTACATATTTTGGATCTGCCATTTCATCGTATAATCTTTTCAATACAGGAGCCATCTTATTCGTGATAGTGCCGTTCACCAAAATGACATCAGCTTGGCGGGGGCTTGAACGGGCGACTTCGAATCCGAAACGAGCCATATCATAACGTGCAGCGGCTAAAGCCATAAACTCTATACCACAGCAGCTAGTAGCAAAGGAAAGAGGCCAAAGAGAATAGCCACGTCCCCAATTGATGATATCGTCTAAAACGCCTATAGCTACATTTGAGCCTCCTTCATGAAGTTCACGAACAATTTTCTGCAATGAATCATTGTCATTAAACTCATCATAAGGAATATCCTTAATTTTTGGTTTTTTCGTTATTTCCATTCCAGATCTCCTTTCCGCCATGCATAAGCAAGGCCCAATACTAAAACTACGATGAAGAAGATGACACAGATTAACGCTTGAGTTCCTGCCAGACGGACAACAGCTGCCCATGGGAAGAGGAGAACAGTTTCTACATCAAACATTAAGAATAAAATGGCAAACAAATAGTATCCGACACGGAACTGCATCCATGTCTTACCACGTGTTGGAATACCACATTCATAAGGTTCGAATTTCTGGGCATTGTAAGAACGAGGAGAAATAGCCTTCGCGAGAACTATTACAATGCCGACGAATAGAATTGCTGTTAAGAAAACGACGAGCAATAGTAAAAAATTCATAATCTATATTTATATAGTTTTTTATAATATTTTTCAAATTGTGTGCAAAGATACAATTATAATTTATAATTATGAATTTTGGATTATGAATTTTGATTGGATATTTAAGAATTTTATTTCACCTCCTTGTATTCGAATTTGGTACGAGTAGTTTTCAATAATTTAGAGCCCATCGATTTCATTTTGATTTTGACAGGTCGTATCACAAATTCTGGAATATTATACGAAAACAGATTGAAGGTATTTTGAATAGGATTCTTTTGCGGAAGCATGAAAGGTTTTGTAACACTGCCGTCTTTACCGATAGATGCAATATACAAACGAGTATAAAGTCCGTCATCTCTTCGGCTGCTGAATACAAACCAACGGGAATTACTGCTCCAATCATGGAAACTCTCAGTGTTGGGGCTATTGACCTCTTTGATAGAACGATATTTCTTTGTTTTCAAATCCAACAGATATAAGTCGGCTTCCTGATGCCAGATAGAAAAGTTGCCATAATCGGATAGGGTGAACATTAAATATTTTCCATCGTAAGATGGGCGAGGGAAGGAGATGCTCTTACCCGTTTGGCGAACAGATATCACTGTATCCACCTTATTGCCGAAAGTTCCGTCTTTAGCATTGAAACTGATACTGCACAGACTGTATTTGATTTCTTTATATTCATCAGGCAATCTTTTCGGCTCAGAAGAACAGAAATAAAGTTTAGTACCATCGGCAGAGAAAGCGGGAAACGTCTCAAACGAACTTGTCATCAGACGAGGGCAAAGCAATAGCTTGTTCTCTTTAGTATCGTACACGACAATATCCGAAGCTCCATCTACAACTTCAACACGTTTATCTCTTGCTGAATGAAAAACTTGTTTGGTCGTATTATTAGAATAAGCTATATATCTTCCATCTGGATGCCAATACGGATAGACACATGAAGAGATCGTTCTGTCAGTCTTGGTTTCATAGCACTTTTCGCTGCCATATCCTTTTGTCTGCAATACCGTAGCACTGTGCGAACCTCTTACGTGCATGCTGATGCAGTCGGGGTTATTATGTCTGAAAGCATGGCAATTCACACAGCTGCCCGTTACCAAGGTGTTTTCGATGATAGGCCGTTGATCGAAATTACTGAGGTTCCGTTCATAGATACCCATTTTGCTATAGGTTTCATAACCCGGAGCAATCAGTCTGTACACCAATCCATAATCGATAGAATCTTTGCTGACATGAATGGCAAAGTCTTTATACTTGGTCCATTTGCTGCTGTCGAGTATACAAACACTTATATTTAAGTCGCCCCCTTTATTTTCTTTCAACAGCTTCTGCCATTTTTTCAATGAGATTTGAATCAAGTTTTTCCCTTGCAAATGGATTTTCGACTTGTTCCCTTTAATAACGGCATCGATGGCTTCGACAGGTACTCCCGATATAAAGTTGAGGGGAGCAATATTACAAGGAATTGTCACATTTACATAATCAGGATATATGTAAGGGTATTCATTACTTATCTGTGGATTCCTCACCGTTTTCTTGCAAGAAGAAAAGACGAGCAAAATTAAAATTAAATAAAAATAAATCCTTTTCATCATGAGCCGTTTGTAAAGTGAATTATTTCCTGGTATTGGCTTGGATATAGTTTAATGCCTGTTGATAAGTATACGGAATATGGTCGTATCCGATATTTGCACCTTGCGGGAAGAACTTGGCAAACTTCTGTAGATTATCCGTCAGCAGATAATATGCCATCAGATATTCGTAAGCCATTCTATTCTGTTTATAGTGGTTGAATACCTTATTCAACATCACATCCTTTTCGTTTTCATCAAACAGAAAATCTTCTGTCGGGCGACATTTGCGTAACCATCCGTATTCAGGGTGATCGTTGATAGCCTTTTCATTCCAAAGCAATGGGATAGTCTTGTTAGCGAATTTACGATAGAAGAGTGATTTCTGTAATATCTTCAGGTATTTAAGAGCAACCTTATATTCACCGTTAATCAGATTCGTTTGCGCCAGTCTTTTAATAACCCTTCCGCTCTTCTGATAATCTGGAACCGCTTCCATAGCTTCGAACGCATAGCGTTGTGCTGTATTTATAAATCCTAGATAATAATAGATTTCTCCTGTCATCAACGGAAGAGTGAAGTCTCTTTGAAAATCAGGAAGCAATCCTTGCGGGCCGTGCTGATAGTAGTTGAACATTTTGTCGGCCAGTTTTCCTTCCTGACAAAGGGCAAGGTTCAGTGCAGAGACAGACAATGGAGTGTTGGGCGATTTGTGGTTTGCCTTATCGATAATCAAGTCCCATTGTTTGGCCCGAACCATGAAATCATAGTACATTAAATTTTCTTTTTTGCCATTGTATACCTGTCCTATAGCCAAAACAATCAACGCTGCGATTCCAATGAATTCGGCTGTTGTATATATGATGACATGTTTCTTGATTTCGGGTATGATAATAAATAAGAATGGTATTAATGCAACCGAAATCCAGATAAGCAGAAAAGTAGAATGATTAGTGACGGGATATCTGAAATAATTGGATCCCCAATATAAATTAGGTAAGGTAGCTTGAGCTATATAAGATGTGGCCCAAGGAAGAAATACTGCTATCAGAATACCTCCAATACAGCCGACATAAGCACTCACTTCTCTAAAGTTTTCGAAGTAGACGTATTCCAGGATGATTGAAAGGAAGATGAAGATGATATATACTCCACCAGCGAAGTAGTATAGGATGAAAGAGCCAAGAAGTAATGTCACTACTCTAGTCCATCCGTGTTCAACAAGCGTATAGAAACCGGTGGCAAGCAATGCCATCACGAGAGCAACTACACCTGTCAGCATCGTATTCTCGTCGCAAAGTAAACGCCAATAGATAATGGAAGGAATGAATGTCAGCAATGTCCAATATGATTGTCGTTTGAGCATGGTCGACAAGTACAACATCAGTTCCTGAATGATGACCAGCAGTGCGGCGATGATTAATGCACCTATTTTCGGATAATAATAAAACTGAGTGAGGAAAGCTCCGATATATCCTGCAAGTCCGCCGACATGCCACACTGTTTGCCGGAAATATTCGCCGGTGAATAAGAACAGTTGGTATTGCTCTTGATAAAACAAATGATATTGGTAGAAAAACGCAAAGAATAAAAAGACGGATAAGCCGAATATCAAAGAGAATATTTGATTTATATATTGTTTCATAATACCGACACTTTTTTTCTTGAAACTGCTAATCTATCCTCTATCACTGTTATTTAGATATTCGACGTTCTACAGTTTTTATTATCTTATTACTTTCACGCTGCAAAATTACATAAAAGAAAAATAATATCCAATTAGAAATTAACACATAAACATTATCTAGGTGTTAAAGAATAGATTTAATCTATTTATCCCAACAGGTAATTTTAAATAGGTATATCAGTTCACTAAATCTCAATTAGTCTTTTTATTTCTTACTTTTTACTGATTCTTATCTCTAATATATTTTTGATTTCTTCTGCTGATGGATTTATTTTGAGGATACTTGCCCTTGCACAAATCGGATTAGATTCTTACTGTCTGGGTGATTCTTTACCGTACCTTTGACAACGGTGCGGACTTGGGAATTTGCCATAAGAGAGCACATGCATGTTATCATTGTCAGGAGAATACATTTCTCCATAAGCTTGCTTTGCATATCGACGAAGTTTAAGGTTTATAAATGAATGTGCGATAGTTACTTCTACAAAGTTAGCAAAACAATTCGAAGTCTGCAAACAATGTCCTAGAATATGCTCAATTATAGTAGTTATGTTGTCGCAAGATCGTAGTTATGTTGTCGTGAGAACATAGTTATGTTGTTCTGAAAACATAATTATGAAAGTTTGAGAACATAGTTATGTCGTGAGCAGAACATAGTTATGTTATATGGCATATATAATGATGAACTTTTTTGTTAATATACATTAATTAGTTGAATTGTTGCGAAAAAAACTTTTTAGCTATATTGTTACTTATCAACTATTTAATATTACATTTCAACGATAAAATAGTATTTGTGTAAACGTTATTTATGAATTATAACAAAAATTATATATAAAAACGCATTTTGACATTGTTAGTTTTTATTTATAATGAATAAATTTGCTAAACCAAGAATGAGAACACTATCACACTTAAGGAAGTTTTCTAAGTGGATACTAACACAATTTACGATGGAAGCATTAATTATTTATTATCCTCTCATAAAACCTATTTTTCTGGTTTGAGCAAATGACTTGAACCAGAGAAGGAGAAAATCGTGTTTATTTATTGTTTTTATACTTTTATTTACCTTAAATATTTTCTATCATGGCTATCATTGCAATTGATATTGGTGGAACAAAAATAGCTACTGCTATTATGTCGAGCGACGGCACTATAATGTTTGATCACAAAAACTTGTTGAAGGGTCGGACCGGTAATGATGTCGGCAAACTGATTGCCGATAATCTCTATAAACTTATCGAGAAGGCTAAATATCATAAGATCAACATTGAGAGTGTTGGCGTTTGTGTACCCGGCATTGCCAATTCTCAGACGGGAAGGGTATGGGCACCAAATATCTCCAGATGGGAGAACTATCCGCTCAAGGAGGTACTTCGAACAGCTATCAACGATCCGAATATTGAGATTTATATTGATAGCGACCGTATTTGTTCGGTATATGCCGAGATTTGGCAAGGTGCAGCTAAAAATTGCAATAATGTCATCTTTATTGCTGTAGGCACGGGAATCGGCGCTGGTATTGTTATCGACGGCAGAGCACTTCATGGCGCCGGCGATATTATCGGTGCAACAGGATGGATGGCTTTGGCTCCTCCATACGATAAGAAATACGATGCTTGCGGTTGTTTTGAATATTATGCTTCGGGAAACGGTATCGGCGACAGAGCGAAAGATGCAGTCAGAAACGACCGTAGTTATAGGGGAGTGCTTCGGCAGAAACCAATCAGCCGCATTACTTCTACCGATGTGTTCGATGCATATAAGGAAAAAGATCCGTTGGCAATAGCTACCATCAAAAATGCCGTACAGTTTTGGGGAATGGGTGCAGCCAATCTCGTCAGTCTTTTCAATCCTGAAAAGATTATTTGGGGAGGCGGTGTTTTCGGACCTGGGAAAGAGTTCATCAATGATATATATGATGAAGCCTGTAAATGGGCACAACCTATCAGCATTAAGAGAGTAGAGTTCTTGCCTACACAACTGTCCGGTAATGCCGGTCTAATAGGGGCAGGTTATCTGGCTTTAAAGAAAGGAATGATTAAATAAACGGATATGGAGAATTACAACAAGACATTGGCATTTGTTGCCGCTTGCATTGGAATGTCTTTCTTTGGCATTTCTATGCTTACCTTGGGTTCGGTATTGCCGTCGCTCACTACGAAGTTGATGCTGACTACGCTTCAAGCATCGGCATTGGTCACGTTCTTACCTATCGGCATATTAGTAGGAACGCTATTGTTCGGTCCTATTGTCGATCGTTTCGGTCATAAAATATTGTTCTTGTCGAGTTGTATCATTCTGCTCGCAGGACTAATAGGCATCTCTTATTTCAAGGATATTCCACTTTTACAATTGTCGATATTCGTCATCGGCTTGGGCGGCGGAATATTGAATGGTGAGACGAATGCATTGGTAGCTGATATATACAGTAATGAAGATACGGGTTCCAAACTTAGTTTATTGGGAGCTTTCTACGGTTTCGGTGCGATAGGGATTCCGGTATTGATGGGTTTCCTGTCGAAATATTGCAGCTTCGAATCGATTATCCGTTATATCGGTATCGTGATGCTTATTTGCATTATCTTCTGTTTCTTCATCCGCTTTCCACAGCCTAAGGTATTGCAAAGCTTTCCTGTGAAACAGGCTGTCAAACTCCTTTCAAGGAAGAGTTTGTTATTGCTCAGCTTCATCCTCTTTTTCGAGAGTGGTATCGAAGGAGCCAGCAGCAATTGGACTACATTGTACTTGACGAAGGAAACAACTATCGACAGTGCTCTGATAGTGCAAGTGCTTACTTGTATGGTTGTCGCACTGACAATAGCGAGACTTCTTTTGGCTGTTCTTCTTAAGAAATTAAATCAGAACGTCATATTGACAATATGTATGATTCTCGCCTTTATCGGTTTTGTTATCCTGTCGTTAGCGCCAAACTTCTTGGTCGCTGCAATTGCCATGGCTTTTGTCGGCGTCGGCACAGCAGCTACTTTCCCGGTGATATTGGATATTGTCGGCAAAGAGTTTAACGCACTTATAGGAACTGCTTTTGGAGTGGCCATGACCATCGCTATCATCGGCAATACACTCATTAATAATCTTACAGGTATTCTCTCCAATTCATGGGGAATATCTGTATATCCGTTCATCATGATGTTGGCAGTAGTCTTGATGTTCATATTATTCAGAATTCAATTATTAACTTCTAAAAAATAAAAAAATTATGTTAGCAAACGAATGGTTAAAGAATGCCCATGGAATAATGGACAGTATTGAATCTTCTCAAATGGAGAATATTAAAAAGGCAGCTACAATAATGGCTGATACAATCCAAGCAAATCGTTGGGTACATACTTGGGGTTGCGGACATGCTACTATTCCGTGTGAAGAGATGTATCCTCGTATCGGTGGTATCGTAGGCTTTCATCCTCTTTGCGAACTTCCTCTGACTTTCTTTACTCAGATTATCGGCCAGATGGGTATTCATCAATTCCTATATCTGGAACGCCAGGAAGGTTACGGTCAGCAGATTATGAAGAATTATAACTTCGACCCGAAAGATTGCTTATGGATATTCTCGCATACAGGTATCAATGCTGTCAATATTGATATGGCTCTCGAAGCAAAGAAACGTGGAATGAAAGTCATCGTCTACGGTTCAGCAGGTGCAACAGGCGACAAACCAGGACGTCATTCTTGTGGAAAGAATCTTTTCCAATTAGCTGATGTCGTTGTCGATTCATGTGTTCCTCTTCAAGATGCTTCTGTTCCATTGAAGAACCATTTCGACAAGATAGGACCGTTGTCGACTTTAGGATTTGTCACAATGGTATGGATGACTATTACTACTGTCTGCGAGATTCTTGAAAGTCGCAATGTTCATCTTTATATCAATCCTTCTCATAATGTTCCTGGCGATTCTACAGCTCAAGAACGTTTGGATGAGGCTATAGGAGAATATCAAAAACGTTTGCACGTTTTATAATCACTTAATTTAATACAATGCAGGTGATACAACTGCATCGGGGCATCTCAAAGAAGCTTTTAGAAGTATCAAAAAACGGTTTCGTTTTAATTTTATTTTAATCTAATAATAAATTTATGAGAGTAAAATTTATCTGTTTATTAACATCGTTATCCCTGTTCTCTATTGGCATATACGCCTCAGAAGCAGTTGAAGGAGATGTTCTTTCAAAGGATAATGCTATTTCTCTGAACTCTGGAATCACCTCTACACAAGATGTCTCCCAAAATGCAAACAAGATTAAGGTTGTTGGGAAAGTAGTAGATGAGAAAGGAGAAGAAATTATCGGTGCATCCGTTCTTGAGAAAGGAACAACGAACGGTACTACAACTGACATGAGAGGTTCTTTTAGCCTCAGTGTCAAAGCAAATAACACACTTGTTATTTCGTATATCGGCTATACGACACAAGAAGTAAGAGTAAGTCAGAATATGAAAGTCGTGCTAAAAGAGGAATCTAAATCGTTAGACGAGGTTGTGGTTGTGGGCTATGGTGTTCAAAAGAAAAAATTGGTAACAGGTTCGACTGTACAGGTTAAAGGTGATGATATTGCCAAACTGAATACGGTTGATGTTATAGGGGCGCTGCAGAGTCAGTCTCCAGGTGTTACAATCACTCAAAGCAACGGTTTCTTGAATTCAGGTTTTATTGTCAATGTTCGTGGTATCGGTACTATAGGCAACTCTTCACCTTTATATGTTGTTGATGGTGTTGCCAATGGTAGTGTTGACGGATTGAATCCATCAGATATCGAATCTATCGATATTTTGAAAGATGCCGCTTCTTCAGCTATCTATGGTGCACGTGCTGCTAATGGTGTTATCCTTATTACTACTAAACATGGTAAGGAAGGAAAATCTAATTTCACTTACGACGGCTATTATGGAGTACAAGATTTGTATAAGATTCCTTGCATCCTCAAGGCAAAAGAATTTATGGCAGTGCAGGATGAAGGTCGTGTGATGGATGGCTTGGATCCCTATAATTGGGCAACATATATTCCTGCACGTGACTTGACAGCCATCTCTCAAGGTAGTTGGGAAGGTACAAACTGGTTGAAGGAAATAGAGAATAAAGATGCTCCAATACAGAATCACGCTCTTAACTTCACTGGCGGTAACAGTCAGTCTACTTATGCTATTGGACTATCGCTTACAACTCAAGATGCAACAATGGGTGTTCCTGATGCAATACCTAATATGAATAGGTATAATTTCCGGGTAAACACTGACCATGTTGTTCTTAAAAGTGGTGACCTTAATTTGTTGAAGATAGGTGAAACTATCAACTATAAGTATACACAGATGAAAGGTTCGTTTGCTACGGGCGGTATCTATTGGAATGCTATGCACGATATGTTGGTCATGAGTCCGTTGATGCATGCTTACAATAGTGATGGTGATTATTATGTTTATAATGATATGCAGGCCGACGGATACAATTGGGATACATCAAACGGTGCAAGTAAGAACCCAATCGCTTATTTGGACTATTTCATGAATCAGAGTAAGAGCAAGAACCATTATATGCAATCCAGTTTCTATGCTGAACTGCAGCCAATCAAAGATTTGAAGATAAAATCGCAATTTGGCTTTATCTACGGTTCTTCTAGCTATCGTAGCTATATTCCTACGTATCAGTTGACAGAGACCTTATCGTCTAATACAGACCAGGTATCTCAGTCTTTGTCGTCTTATCATCGTTGGTCGTGGGAGAATACAGCCAATTATCTCTATAAGCTCGGTGATCATCATTTCGATTTCTTGGTAGGTCAGAGTATGGAGAAATGGGGATATGGTGATTCAATGAGTGGTACAAAGAAAGGTTCTTATTTTACGGACTTCAAGCATGCTTATCTCTCGAATGTGTCTACAACTTCTACGAGTGTACTATCATTGAGCGGTTATCCATCTAGTCAGGGTGCTATCGCATCTTTCTTCGGTAGGGTAAATTATGATTACCAAGAGAAATATATGGCTTCTGTTGTAATGAGAGCTGATGGTTCTTCGGTATTTGCTCGTGGTCATCGTTGGGGCTACTTCCCTTCAGTATCTGCTGGCTGGGTTATTTCTAATGAACAATTCATGAAGAAGACTTCTAATTGGCTCGATTTCTTGAAGCTTCGTGCTTCTTGGGGACAGAATGGTAACTGTTCAGTATCTACTTTCCAGTACCTGTCACTTATTACATCTAATAATGGTTATGGTGGATATTCTTTCGGCGACTCGATGGATCTCGTTTCTACCGGTTCTTATGCTTACAGATTGACAAATCCTGATTTGAAATGGGAGACAGAAGAGCAATTAGACTTAGGTTTCGATGCACGTATGTTTAGAAATAGATTGGGCGTTGAATTCGACGCTTATAGTCGTGTAACAAAAGACTGGTTGGTAACGGCTCCTGTACTTTATTCGTTTGGTGCCAATGCTCCTGCTGTAAATGGTGGTAACATCCGTAATAAGGGTGTTGAATTGGCTCTTAATTGGAATGATAATATTGGTAAGGATTTCCGTTATGGAATCAATTATAATATTTCTTACAACAAGAATAAGGTTACGAAGATTGCTAACGAAGATGGTATCATCCATGGTAGTGGCAGTATCTTGTGGGAAGGTTCCGAAGAGTGCTATCGTACAGCACAAGTTGGTTTCCCTGTAGGTTATTTCTACGGCTATAAGAGTGCAGGCATTTTCCAGAATCAAGCACAAATAGATAATTATAAAGGTGCTTTGCTGAATGGCGCGAAAACTGAACCCGGTGATGTTATTTGGGTAGATAATAATCATGATGGTGTTATCGATACCAACGACAGAACAAAGTTGGGTGATCCTCATCCTGATTTTACAATGGGATTCTCTTTCAACTTAAGTTGGAAAGCCCTCGACTTGTCGGTAACTACTTATGGCGCATTCGGACAACAGATTTTGAAATGCTATCGTGATTTCAGTTCTTCTCCATTACAGAACTATACAACAGATATCTTAGATCGTTGGCATGGTGAAGGTACATCTAATAAGTTGCCTAAACTCAGTAGCGCTTCAAGTAGTAACTGGAATAGAATCTCCGACCTATATATAGAGAATGGAGATTATCTGAAGATTAAGAATATCACTATTGGTTTCGACTTTAAGAAACTATTCAAACAATTGCCTTGTCAACAACTTAGGTTGTATGGTACTGTTCAAAACTTGTATACTTTCACTGGCTATTCTGGTATGGATCCTGAAATTGGTTTCGGTGGTGAAGATGCAGGTAGTTATGCTCAAGGCATTGATCTTGGTTATTATCCGAGTTCTCGGAATTTCTTGATTGGATTGAATGTTAAATTTTAACTGACATAATATGAAAAAGTATCTATTTTTATTATCTACAATATTTGTCCTTTGTAGTTGCAATAATTTTCTCGACACAGAAGACTTGACTGAAAAGACAACAGCCAACTTCCCTGAATCTGAAAAGGATGCCGACGAAATGCTGACTGCAATCTATGCTCATCTATTGTTTGAAGATCCTGAACAGTCTTCTTCATTATATATCGCTCAGTTGGCTGGTGACGATTGCATTGGTGGTAATCTTTCTTATTCAAATAACTGTGCCACTAATTTCCTTATGTATAAGGATAACTTGAATGGACATCTTGGCTTATGGGATCGTGATTATACACTAATCAATCGTGCTAACAATGCCATCCTTTCTTTCCCGAACGTAAAGAAATGGTCGAGTACCGAAGAAGAGAACCGTCACTATGGTGAAGCTTATTTTTTGAGAGCTGTTGCTTATTATGAATTAGCACAGGTCTTTGGCGGCGTACCTATCCGTACTACTCTAGAAACGACAAATATTCCTCGTAATACGGTCGAAGAAGTATACAAACAAATTGCTTCGGACATGAAACAAGCAATTGAACTACTTCCTTCTAAAATTTATACTTATGGTTCGGATATGGCTGGTCATACCAACAAGTATGCTGCAGAAGCTTATATGGCTCGTATTTTCTTGTTCTATACAGGACGGTATGCAAAGACTGAACTTCCAGGTGGCATCACCAAAGCTAATGTTATTGCTTGGATTGATGATTGTGTAAATAACTCCGGACACAAATTGGTTAGTGATCAGCGTAATTTATGGGCATATACCAATACTGCTACCGAAGATAATTCGAAAGGCTACAAATATCAATATGCTGTTGATAACAACTTGAAATGGGAAGGTAACAGCACTGTTGAAACAATTTTTGCTAACAAGCATAATTTGAAGTCTAACTGGACTTATACTTGGTGGACAAACACATTCGCTCAGTTCTGTTCTCCTTCGGCTGATAACTACTCTAAAGCTGATAGTTATCCGTTTGGAACAGGATGGGGTGCAGGACCTGTATCTCCAGCTATGGTCGATGAATGGAAAGATTGGTCGGGCAAACAAACTTATCTAGATGGTTACAAAGAGGATCCTCGTATGACAGGTTCTATCTGGTCGTATAAGGCTCTCGATCCAAATGTAGCTGGAAATGTATTAATGGATAAACGATTGGCTTCTGATGAACCATCGTATACAGTATCTTATAGATATTTCGAGCAGACAGGTTACTTCCAAAAGAAGTATATCAATATCAACTCATACTACAATGGAGGTTTTACTCCTTTCGGCAAGCAGCTATATCCGAATATCTCTAATCAGACTTCTCAGTCGTTATTGAATATTGCCGATTTAATTCATATGCGTTTTGCTGATGTATTGTTGATGCAGTCTGAACTAGAAGCAAATGCCGATGGTTTGAACAAGGTACGTGCTCGTTCTCATTTGGCACCAGTAGCTTACTCTCTAGACGCTATCAAACAAGAACGTCGCTGGGAACTTGCTTTCGAATGTATCCGTTGGTGGGATTTGCTCCGCTGGTCGGGGCCAACTCTCGAAGAAGCTGGTGCTGCCTTGAATAAACAAAAAGGCTTTAATGTAATCAATGCGGCTGTTGTTGTTCCTATGGTTAATTTCGATTATGCCGCTCGCTTGAAACAGACACAAGGCTATTGGCCTATTCCTCAAGATGAGATTGATATCTCTAATGGTGTAATTGAACAGAATCCGGGATGGGATGCATCTGCTCAATTCAATGACTGGAGTAAACTTTAAAACATATTCTTATGAAACGGTTTATAGAATTAATATTAATGTTCGTAGTTGTATCTGCATTTGTCAGCTGCGATCCTATTGAAGATGATTCGCTGCGCAATTCTAAGATAGATAAGGCAGGAACAGCCATTACAGCTGAACAGTTGAAAGCCGCTCTTTCATTGACGCAACTTCCTAATCAGGATGGTGTTGTTGTCGGCGACCAATATATTATCGTGAAAAACAATCGTCCCGATATTGGTGGAAAATGGCATTTGGTTCACGGTGGCATCGACAAAACGTATGCTACCGACAATGACACAATTATCTGTAGTGATAATGGTGACTATGAACTTTATTATGTAGGTATTTCCGCTAATACAGTTGTACAGTCGGATCCTTTCACCTTTACTGTAACGAATGTATTCGACCCATGGTCGGGATATTTCACCAACGCTGCCGATAAGGCCGACAAGACTGCATCGAAGACGTGGCGTTTCCGTCAGGTCAGTTGGGGATCTGTATGTAATATGGGTGCTCACGGCGGTTGGAAATATACGAGTGCCGGTTATACTCCTGAGTCTAATTTCGCTTGGTGGGCTAATGTTTCTTTAGCTGAAGCCGGTGATCAGAAGATGGTGTTTGTGTATGACGGTAATAAACTGATCAATTATAAAGCTGATGGTTCTGTTAGATATACGGGTACTTTCTCGTTTACTCATAATCAGCCTGAGTCTGGTGTATTAGGGGAACTTGTTACTTCGGTTCCTGTTATCGGAAGTGGTTACGATGATGAAGGCCAAAGTACGAAAAAACTCAATACTTTCTGGCTACTTACCCTTACTAAAGATTACATCACTATCTATCATCCTGATAAATATAAAGGTGGTAGTGACTGGGATGATTGTGGTTGGTATGCTTATTATAAATCTGATAAATAGAAGAAGAATATGATGAAAAAATATGTGTGGTTGTTTGTGGGCCTTTTAGTCTTTGCCGCATGTAGCAAGGATGATTACACCCCTGGTAAAAAAAGTTCTGACGATGATGGTGGCAGTAGTTCATCAACGATGGAAGAGCGTGTGGCAGGACGTGTTAATATCGCCTATGTTACGTGGTATGGCTCTACAATTCCTGACCCAACATATCTCACTCATATCTGCTATTCATTTGCAGAGTTATACGTAAAGAACAATGTTTACCAGAAGTTTGCTTTACAAGGTGATGTCTCACGGTTTCAGAAAGTCGTTCAACTGAAGTCGAAGAACTCAAACTTGAAAGTGATACTTTCTTTTACGAATAATGTTGAAAACAGCGATAACAGCAGGGACGGAGGTTTTTCCGCCCTTGCTAAAAGCGCTGAAAGTAGGAAAAAGTTTGCAGAAGATTGTAAGAAGTTCTGCGAAACGAACAATATCGATGGTATTGACATCGATTGGGAGTTTCCTGGAATGACTTTTGGCAGCAATGCCTATGACGCAGCTGTGGATGTAGACAACTACACTTTGCTGATGAAAGAACTGCGTGATGTCCTTGGCTATGGATATCAGTTGACATACGCAGGCTATACAGAGAATAAGCAGGCTACTACCGGTGGATATAGGTATATCGATGTGGCTGCAGTAGATCCTTATGTAGATTTTGTCAATATCATGACTTACGACCTTTGTAGTGCTCCCGGACATCAGTCGGCACTCGATAAGCCTAGCAACTATTGGGATTGCAAACGCTCGGTTGACGCATACTTGAATGCTGGTGTTTCTGCTAGCAAATTGGTATTGGGAATTCCTTTCTACGGTAGGAAAGATTTCAATAGTGGAGGATCAATAGATTATAAGGATATTATCAAACTCAGTAAATCTAACGGCTATGTCATCAATAATTGGGATACTGAAGGAAATGTTCCTTATGTCACATTGAACGGTAATTTCTATTGCGGTTACGATAATGCCAAAAGTATTGGCATAAAAGGTGAATGGGCTATCAAGAAGGGCATGAAGGGCCTGATGTTTTGGGATTATAATGCTGACGACTCTAATGGCACACTTCGGAAAGCCTGTTGGAACGCTGTGATGAAAAAATACAATTAATAGTGACTGTATAACACAATTAATTAAATTAAAATTATAATGAAGAAAATAATAACTACGCTAACGTGTCTTTTAATGCTCTTTATCAGTTGTTCGAATGATGATTACACTAAAGGAGTACGATGCGATCCAATAGATCCCGACTATAAAATCAAGACTTTCTTGGATAATTCTTCTGGCTATCAGGCATTGATAACTAGTTGTCAGAAGGTGATATCGTCAAGTCAGTATATGGTGGGAACTTTGGTTTCTGAAACTACATCTTATCCTAACTACGAAGGATATCCTGTCAAACTATATGAATACTATACAAGTGCTGATGTACAGACAGGCGTGAAGAAAAAAGGAAGAGTTTATCTGTTGAATCCTACTGCACAAAAACTGGCAACATGGATTGCTATGGCGGTATGGAAAGCAAAGGGTAAAGTCGATACCGAGATGATGTCGAAAGTCTTGACAAATATTCAAGTACAGTCGGGTGCTCAGTTCCCTGTATGCGGAATCGTATACGAAGACATGGAGGGTACAGGTCAGTATCCATATCTGTTTAAGGATGGTGTAACTGTCTATCCTGCCAATCGTGATAGTTGGGCTACTGCTGATTCCAAACATACAAGTAACTATAGCTGCTCGGATGCTCAGTTAGCATATTGCATCAGTATTACAAATGATTTGTTGAAGACATATACCGGCAAGTTTGCTCGTATTTGCAGTACCACTCGTGAAGATTATGTCTCATACGGTGGAACAGCTGCAGTTGGTACAAGTGATTCACAAGAAACTCGTTCACTTAAATGGTTGGATGTAGTTCGTGATTTATACAAAAAAGCTTGGAACTCTGATGAAAATGAACTGATAACTGCTTGGGTGAAAGATAATATACAATAAATTCGTATATTTGGACTATTCTTAATCACCATAAAGATATGAAAGTTCATCTCTATATTCTTTTAGCTTTTATGTTATTGTGTTCCTGTAATAGGAATGACAATTTACAGATGAGGATAGCAGGTACTATCTCTACCCGTTTTAATGGGCAGAAGATGTATCTGCTACCTCTTCCTCATCCTACACCTCAAAATGTTGACTCCACCTACATAAAGAATGGTCAATTTACATTCATTGTACCTGCCGATTCGTCCATGTACGACATTACTATCAGTAATAAAGCGAATGCTATGACACAGCGCTTGCTTGTAATTGCAGAGAAAGGGGAGTTACGAGTACATATTGATTCTATCAGTACATCTTGTGGAACCAAATTGAATGATCGGTTGCAACAATGGAAAGAGGAGATGGAAAGGGGGCGAAGAGAACAAGTATTCATCTCCAATAAGATGATGGCTCATGAGAATGACAAACAGATATCAGCGTTGCTTCAAAATCGGCAAGACAGTTTAGTGAAAGGTTTTCAAGAGACGACCTTCTTGTTTGTCAAACAGAACATCAATCCTTTAGGAGGATTCATATTTTTTTCAATGAATGAGTTGTTCAATGAAAATCAAATTAGCAGACTGAAGTCGTTAGGTATCGAAAAATGGAAGCCAAAGGGTTGAAAAATAATCGTATCGGCTGCTGGCTAATAGTTGCATTCTTCGTATTATGTTGGCTGTTTTTCTTCTTTGTGTATCCTTATCATCTATACTACAAAGAAGAAATAACACTTTTCGTACAACAGCCCGATTGTCTGAAAGCATATTTCTTAAAGCCTGCTTTTTTCTGTGAACTGTTAGGTGATTATCTCACTCAATATTTTCTTTGGCGAGGTGGTGGAAGCACTATCATAGTCTTCTTCCTTATTTTCTCTTGGTGGGGATTGAGGAATTCCTTCCGCACGATGGGCATGAAATCATTTCAAAGTGCTATCTGGGCATTAGTTCCTGTAGCTATAGAATGCGCGCTTTCGTGTCATTTGGAATATCCGCTGTCGATGAACATCTGCTTTGCTTTGTCTGTATGGACATTTGTCTTGTGCACGAGAATCAGTAATGTTGTTGTTCGGAGAGTTCTTCACTTGTTTATTTTACTTCTGTTATATCTGCTCGGTGGTGCCCATTTTCTAATATATGCTCTTCTTGTCATTGCATTCGAATTAAAGCAGAAGCGAAGCATTATTTTCTCAATATCAATGCTTCTTGCAGCCTTTCTCATCCCGTTTTTTGTAGGATATCTATTTTACTTAACGCCTACACAATCTTATTATTATCCATTGATAAGCAGGTATATGCTGGCACATCCATTTATATATTTGCTGACGGAGGCAGGACTTCTATTTACTTTATTACCTATTTGGTTACAGTGTCTTTCTAAAGATTTTGTGGCTGCCGGCTGTTTAGTCGTTACGATAGTGATATCTCTTTTCCTTTGCTATAATCAAAAAGAGGAGAGAACATTGGCTTTTTCGTGTGAAGCTTATTTCGGTCATTGGGACAAAGTTATTCGAATGTCACAGAAAGATTCTTCTCCTTCGTATCTCAGTGTCTACTATACTAATCTGGCTTACGCCAAGAAAGGCAGATTATGCGATGAACTGATGAACCATTATCAGCCGGGTCCTTACGGATTGTTGATGAATATCAAGGAAACAATGGGATATATTTATGCTATGGCAAGTCCCGATGCTTTGATAGCATGTGGTGATATGGCACAAGCCCAACATTCAGCGATGTTGGCAATGATGTTCACTCCTCATCAGCGTTCGTCGCGAATGATGCGCCGATTAGCGGATATAGCTATGGTTAATGGAGAATATAGTGTAGCTCGCAAATATTTGCTGATGCTGTCGCATACATCTCTCCACAAAACATGGGCAAATAGACAGCTTGACATATTGAATGACAGTACCGTGAATGTTCAGCTAAGTGAACGACGCCAGTCGTTAGCACGACAAGATACTTTATTCTCTGCAAATCAATGGCAGTTGTCTCTTATCAATCTGTTGAAAGCAAATCCAACAAATAAAATGGCTGCCGACTATCTGCTGTGTCTTCATCTGTTGAATAAGGATTTAAAATCGTTTAAGGAGGATTATGACGTCTATTATTATCCTATATTCGGCTCTAACCCGCCTCGCCTTTATCAAGAGGCTTTAATGGAATGTATGAGCCCTAATAAAACGCCCGAAGCACAACTCCGTCATTACCGTATTTCCACCAAGGTATTTCGTGACTGCTTAAATTACCTGGCTGCTTATCAAAAGGTTCAGGGTGACGGTAAATTGTTGCGGGCGCAGTTCGGTAAGACTTATTGGTTCTATCATTATTATGCACAACTGAAGTCATGAAACGCATTACTCTATATATTATCCTATCTCTACTGCTTATCTCTTGCGGAAAGGTTAATTTGCAACGTTTCTCGCCGAGCAATACGTTGCCATCTATCTTCCCCGACTATACCAATATTGCCATACCTTGTAATATCGCTCCGCTACATTTCTATGTCACCGATGCCAGTGCTGTAACGGTAGTTGTTCGTGGAAATAAAGAATATCGCTTTGACAGTCGTTCATCGCGAATGTTTTTCCCGATGGAAAGTTGGAAAAAGATGTTGAAAGAAGAGGTCGGTGATACGCTGTCGGTTACTGTTTATGCCGATACGCCGAAAGGAAAAATAAGATATAACGATTTCTATTGGTTTGTTGCTCCCGAAAAGATTGACCGTTACCTAAGTTATCGGCTGATTGAGCCTGCCTATGAAATATGGAATATGCTGCAAATAAGCGAGCGTGACCTTGAGTCGTTCGATACGAGATTGTTGGGGGATAATAATATTACCGACCATAGTTGCATGAATTGTCATACTTCGAATCATGCTCCTGTTTCTGCTACCTTTATGCATGTAAGAGGAAAGCTAGGCGGTACTATCTACTGTCATGACGGGAAGATAATGAAGATCAATACGAAAACCGATAAGACAGCAGGAGCAGTCTATGGAGAAATCTCTAACAACGGACGCTATGGTATCTTTACTACTGCCGATATCATGCCTATCCTTCATAGTTATCGCACGGAACGATTAGAGGTATACGATAAAAAGAGTGATCTCATTCTAATTGATTTCAAGGATGGGACAGTGACAGATAAACCGTGTATCTCGGGCGAAGCTTTCCAAGAAACGTTCCCTTGTTTCTCTGCTGATAACAAGACCATCTATTTTTGCCGTGCCCGTCACTTCGAACAGCCTGATAGCACACGATATATGCATTACGACCTTTATTCTATCTCTTTCGATCCGGTAACGGGTATATTGGGCAACGATATTCATAAAGTTTTTGATGCAACAGCTGTAGGCAAGTCGGTCAGTTTCCCTAAATGTTCACCCGACGGTAAATATCTGCTCTTTACGGTTTCCAATTATGGCACTTTTCCCATTTGGCATCCTGAAACAGATTTATGGATGATGAATCTCAATACCGGCGACATCGACAAACTGCCACAAACGAATGGCAGATATTCTGATTCGTATCATTCGTGGAGCACAAACTCCCGATGGATTGTCTTTGCTTCCAAACGTGACGATAGAGTCTATGGTCGCCCTTATATTGCTTATGTATCTCCCGACGGGAAAGTAGGCAAGCCCTTTGTATTGCCACAATCCGATCCTCATCTTTACTTGAATACCTTTAAGTCGTACAATATTCCCGAACTTTATTCCGTAAAGGAGAAGTACGATGCACATAGTATCCGCAGCATTTATTATAGCGGAAAAGCGAGAGCCTTCCTTTACAAGACCAGTTCTCGATAGCTGCCTAGTCAGATTCTGAAAGTCTTGCTTTCGCCTTCCTTCATTGTTATATTCTTGGCAATGCGCTGTTTATTGTCGAGCATGAACTTCGTCAGGTGCAATGAACCGCACAATACTTGCAGGGTAACCGATGAAGAGGTAATATCGCAGGTTCCCCAAGCATAGCCGTTACTCCAAAAATACTTTCCGGGTTGAGAAGTGAAACTCATGATGCCCGTAACGCCCGAATAATGAAAATCGCTTAATGCAAGAACCGACGACCATGCCGCCATTGCACGGGCATAGTGGTGTCCACATTCTATTTCGTCGAAAGGATTACGTTTCAATCCGTCGAAACGATCGCGAATAGCACGGATACATTTCAGGCCGTCGTCCGTCATTCCTTCGTACAACATACCTACCGCAGCACAATATTCAAAGCCTGTCATCGATTCTGCCCAGTAGGGGAAAGGTACTTCCAATCTGCCTTTAGGCCAGGCTGCCATTACGAGTCCCGCTTCGTCGCCCATCACATAATTCCGCATATTATTGAAGTGTCGACTAAAGTCGGTCAGATAGTTGTACTTCATGATGCTGCTCAAAGCAGTACGTATATTTTTAGGATTAGCAAGATAACCCAATCCGCAGATATGAGCCATATACTGTCCTACTAGTTGGTCGACCAGGCAGCCTTTACCGAGTTGATATTCCGGTATGGCAGTCTTAGGATTGTCCATGTCTATGAATTGGAAAGTCGTCGGATCTGTAATCTTATGTTCGTAATATTCACCGTTGAAGAGGTTGGCATCCATCCAAGTGCTGCCCTTTACGAACAGCGAATGGCATTTCATCTCGAATGTCTTATCGTTCATAGCTTTTGCCATTTCTTCGGCAGCGCGCAATGCACCCATATACCAGAATTGCATCTGTGGGTTCGGTCCGTAATATTCTACATCCATAGTGTTCCCTTGCGCACCTTCCATCACACCATCCTGATTACCGTCCCATCCTTTGTCTACCCAGGCAAACGACAGCGCTTTCTTCACGTTCTCCCAATTTGTTTTCAAGAATTGATTGTCGCCACAGAGCTGCCATTCCCGATAGAACTTCATGATGCAACCCATCTGACCGTCGGCTGCAGCATTCCAGTTCTTCCCTTTGTCGTCGAGCGGAAGTCGTGCCCTAAAGTTCATAAACCCTTTATCCCGTAGCGAGTAGTTGAATTCCACGTCGCGCATGGTCTTTGCCAATTCACCGAATAGAAAAGGAGTAGTGACCTCATAGTTCCATACGTGTGTGCACGATCCTTCGCATGAACCCAGTCGTTCCATTGTACCTTCCCAGCCCATTAAATGCCCGCTGGGAATGCGGAATACTGTTTGCGACCGTAGTGTTGATACATTGAACAGAGCAGCTTCTTTTACAGTTTCCGGATACGAACTGGAGAGAAAGGCATTGACGAACGTCAGCGTCTTCTGTTCTAAAGAAGGAAGTTGCGGTATGATCTTTTTAGCAGCATCCCAAGCATCTTGATAAAGCGTGCTGTAATAGTTGCCTACAACTTTCGGCGACCATGCCTTGCGATTGGGGAAGTCCCATGTAAGGTAGAAAGTGAACGTCTGTGTCTCGTGAGCTGCAAGTGTTTTCTTTACACAAAGTGAGCCCATCGGGTCGTCGTCTTGCTTATGAAATTTCTCTGTCAGTATGCCGTCACTGCTGAAGTCGTCCCAGAATTCGAGCAATGCATTCCACCATCCTCCGTCGGGGCGACCGGAAGTGCGGTACGACACATTGCCGTCAGAGGTGGTGCATAGTGCAAATGTTCCCCATGCGGGATTATCTTTGGCTACACCATTCGAGAAGTAGTAAACACCTTTCATTTTGCCGTCGGTACGGAATATATTCTCATTGTCTTTAGCTCCTTTTGGAATGATATCGTCATTCCAATCCATATAATAATTGCTTCCGTCCTTACCGATGAAATTACGGATGCTGCCGCACACAGCAACCTCAAGGGGAGCATCGGTTGTATTGGTCACCTCGTAAGACAATACGGCAACGGGCAGACTGCTAGCGTCGGCATTGGTAGGAATCAAAGGATTGAACCCTTTTACACGCACACTGACAGGCAACTCCTTATCTTTCAAATTTACCTGACCGAATGGATAAGCTGCATCAAACGATGCCTCGCTGAAACGAGGAAGTCCGTAGTTATCGAGCGGCTGTCCCATACAATGCATATATTCGTAAGGATATGCAGGGCCTGCAAGCATAGTCGCTTGCGCAGGCGATTTCTCTCCTTTGGTAAAAACAGCAAAGAAAGGAGCATTATTTCCTTTTTCCGTCGTATGGAAGGTCTTGCCTGGGATATTCATTATTTCCCAGTCCCGCAGTTCTCCTCTTCCGCCCAATGAAACAGTACCGGTACCAATGCCACCTATCGGCAATGCGATACGGTAAAGATGGTCTTTGTCATAATGTTTTAATATAGGCCATTCGGATGTTTTCCAATCTTGTGCCGATACGGCGATGCTTGTGAGGAGTAGCAACAGCAGACTTATTCTATGCTTTTTCATGGTGTTTATGGGGTTAATGATTTCACATTACAATTTTTCTCAATACGTTATCAGTTCACTGATTTTTGGCAAAATTAAAATATACTACAATTGAAACTTTATAATATTCTATCGATTGTATATAAAATCCTATTAATACTAATTATTACTTAGGGCAGGAGGATATTTCTTCCTCAAAATACATCCAAAAGCCATCGTGTAAGGGTAATTTATTAAGAAGATTCAGTTGCATCGATTCGATGTTTTTCTTAGCAATTATTCTACAACATACCACGTATATCCGTTAGCCGGGATGTTTACGGTAAGGTTGATAGAATAGTCGCGATTCATATTGTAGCGTTTACTCTTTCCCTCTTGCTCACGAACGGAGGCTTTATTTGTCAATCCGGTATAGTAGAGCGGGAGTTTGATATTTCGGGTGATATCTTTGTCTGTAGGATTGAAGAACATGGCAAGACCTTTTTCTTTGTTCGTGGTGCTGACATGCAGGATGCCGTCCCAATCTCTTCCATCGGCTTTACGAAGATGGATGATGTCGCTGTTCAGGATAACGCGGTATTTCTTGTACCAATCTATCACTTCCTTGACGGTTTCTTTTGTCTTTTCAGTATCGTATAGACGCGGACCCCTATAACATGCTTGAACACCTGCACCATAGTTTTGCATCATGATAGCTTTATAAGTATTCAGATGTTTGCTTAATGGCTCGAGTGTGGCGGCGGCACCACCTCCTTGGTATTGAACCAAAGGAACAAATGACCAGCACATTGATGCTGTACGATCGAAGGTGCCGGCGAAGTTGACTTGCCTGCCATGGATAAGTTGACGGTCGCGAGGCAACGACCAGTTAGTCTCGCGATATCCAATGCTCGTTTTGGTAGAGCCGTTGAGAAAATAGAAATCAGGTACATTCAAGGAGATTCCTTTGGCCAGCATCCAATGATAAAGGTCGGTGATGCGATAAAATTGCTTCCATTGCGAGTCGTTCAATCCTTTATGATAAGTATGTTTTGTCGATGCACATATGTCGCCGGGGTAGGAACCGTCGTGTTCTAGCAGGGTAAGTCCTGTCTGTTCATAGAAGTTCTTCACCTTGCGCAAATACTCTACTCCCCAGTCGCTGCACAGACATGGAGAAGAACCGAATGTGGCCCCGCCGGGTTTGCCCGTTATGGAATCGATGACATCGACGTCTTTACTGACAGAACGACTGGCATAAAGAGAATATCCTCCCATTTCTATACCTTTTGAATGAGCATAATCTACCAGCGATTTGATGGCATCGATATGTTGTTGCGATGTCGTTTCGGCATTCATTCCGCTGCCGAAAGATAAGATAATCATTTCGTATCCCGTTGCTGCGCATTGGTCGACGGCACGATGAACGATGGTAGGGTCGATAGAAGTGAGGTGCATGAAAATAGGATTCTCTGTTGTCCATGGCGCAATGGTAGTGTAGAAACGCCGTTTGAAGAGTCCTTTCCTCTCACGTTCGTAGGTGTCTATAGGCATCTCGTACACGTGGTATGAGGAGAACGGCTGCGTTTTCAATATCTCAATATCGGGGCCAATCTTAAGATTTACATCGAGTGTACATAATGTTCCCAGGTTATAATTGCACTGTGAGGTATATTCCTTGTCGGTAGTCCAATGTTCTGTCCTGTCAGTCGAGTATTGCCAAAAGTTGCCGCCGCAGGTGAAATCACTCTCCACATGAATATTCGGGAGATAGTTGCGCGACATATCTCCTTCTGTCGATTCGGGTTCGGCGAAGAACAGGTGCTCCAACTTAAAGCTATTCAGCTTTATCGTATCGTTCCCTTCGTTGACTATCTCCATACTCTTGCGAATAGCAGGGACAAAATCGTATATGTCGTAGTGCAGTTTCACCAATACATCCTTTGTCGTGTCGCTGCCGCGCAAGGTGAAAGTGATGCGTTTCCCCGTCGGATTCTTCTTGTTCAGCGCCCACCTTGAGCGTGCCCAATTTAACACATTGACAGAATCGCTGATGTCAATGTCCTCAATGATAAAGGAGTTAGGAATTGCCGTCATGTTTTTCACCCATTCGGATTTGATGTATCCGCGCTCAGGTTGCCCTTGCAGTCCGCCAAGCATCCATTTTACGCCGTTCAGCGTCACTTCGCCCTCGCCGCTTACTGCCCGCAACATGTTCTCGCCGGTCATTTGATTTACGATATCGAGTGTTGCCAAGTTGGGTGAAAGGCAGAAGATACGGGCAACGAGACCGTTAGTAATAACGATGCTGTTCCCGTCGTTGCCGGCAAATATACAGGCTTTCGCTTGTTGAGGACTGATGAGCCAGTCGTAATTTGCTTGTGGCAATGGCAATGTTACGGTAGGAAGAGTCGACAGCTTAGTTTTGATCCGTTGCCATGCCGACGGAGATACCGATGGAGTTACAGCCAGTGCAAAAGAAAAGCAGCAGATTGCCACGAATGAAGTTATAATATATTTTTTCATGATGCTATTAAGTAATTAATTGGTCGACATGTAAATTTTCCTTTTTTCTCATACGCAAAGCTGATAAAGGTAAACAAGATTTGGACTTTTACCCTATGGCCGTTACAAATTATGCCTTCAAACCCTTATCGACAACGAATATACTTATATTTTCTGCTTCAATGGTATTCTGACAGTATATTTTTTTGCCTTGTCTGGCTCATTATATTTTTGGCATTCTTCTGATGTTGCCATTGCTTTGAGTCATTACGACCGATGGCCTTTCTCTTGTTGTCTGCAAATCTAATAAAATAAAGACGAATTTGACTATGGTTTGAAAACAGATTGTGTCCTGATTTCTATGGGAAAGAATAACGATGGAAATGATATTTCACACGTGTGGTCTAGTAAAATCACTGGTGTAATCTAATAAAATCACAAGTGTGGTTTAATAAAATCACAAGAGTGAAATATCAACTTCATCATTACGCATTTTCAGAAACATATCGATGATTTTTCCACTTCCTAATGGCTTGCTGCAGATTGAGAGTATTATTCTGAATAGAAGTGGTACTGTTCACCCGCCTTCGTCTTCACATCGTATACATATACTTTCTTCAAAGTTATTCCTTTTAGTGTAGCATCCCGAGAGATTAGTGCTTGTTTACCGCCTCCGCAATAGAGTAGCGGATTGGGATTGCTTCCATTGGCGACAGAAAGTCCTTTCCCTTTTAAGGGAACATAACTGCGTATGCGCAGTACGCCGCCTATGGAAGAGCGGATATCTGCCGTTTGCAGCTTGCCACCTTCCCAAGTCATGTTCACAATAAAACCGCCTCTGGCTTTCAGCCCGCTTACATTGCCACTGCTCCATTCATCAGGAAGTGCAGGGAGCAAGTCGACAGCAGCGTCATGACTCTGCAACAACATCTCTGCTACTCCGGCAGTGAAGCCGAAGTTTCCATCTATCTGGAATGGCGGATGTGCGTCGAACATGTTCGGATACAAACGACCATCGGGGTATTTCTCCCTTAGGCTGTCGCTCGGCAATAAGTTAATCAGACAGCGAATGATACGGTAAGCATGGTTTCCATCTAGTAGTCGTGCCCACAGATTTATCTTCCAACCGATGCTCCATCCCGTAGCGATATCGCCGCGTTGCAACAATGAATTTCTGACTCCCTCGAAGAGAGCAGGAGTGAAGTACGGGGAGATTTGATTGCTGGGATACAATCCGTAAGTGTGAGATACGTGACGGTGATGGTCGTTCGGATCATCTATATCCTCCAACCATTCCTGCAACTGATTATGTTTGCCCACTTGCATTGGAGGTAGTTCATTAATAAGAGTCTTCAACGAGTCGCGATATGTCGGCGACACATTCAGTGCTGTTGATGCTCGTAAAACATTATTCAGTACATCGTAAGCAATCTGGTTATCCATCGTACAGCCTGCTGTGACCGACACGGGCGAACTCTCTCCGCCTAGACCATGTTCGGGCGATATACTTGGGCAGGTCACATACCATCCATACTTAGGATGTTTCACCATCGATGTCAGGTAGAAGTCGGCTGCACCTTTCAAGATAGGATACACCTGTTTCAGATATTTTTTGTCGCCGGTAAACAAATAACGTTGCCATAAATGAGTCGACAGCCATCCTCCACCGTTAGGCCACATACCCCAGAAAGGTCCGTCCACTACACCCGTGCAACGCCATAAGTCGGTATTATGATGTGCTACCCAACCTTTGGCGCCGTACATGTCGTGCGCTGTTTTCTGTCCTGTTACACTTAAATCTTTCAACATACTTATCAGAGGCAATTCTGTCTCTCCTAAGTTTGTTACCTGTGCAGGCCAATAGTTCATTTCCGTGTTGATATTGATGGTGTATTTCCCATCCCATGGAGCCAGCAATTCTTTGTTCCAGATTCCTTGCAGATTTGCGGGTTGACCGCCCGGCTGTGATGAACAGATGAGCAGATATCGTCCGTACTGAAAGAGCAGTGCCACAAGCGATGCATCATTATCAGACTTGAAATTGCGGATGCGCTCATCGATATCTGCTGTCGGTGCAGCCGACTTTCCAAGACGCAGGTTTACCCTATCGAACATCTTGCGATAAAAATTTGTATGTTGCGTGAGGGCCAATCGATAGTCTGTCTTCATTGCCTTGAGCAAGGTAGCTGAAGTGCGCTCTTTTTCGTTGCCGCTCACATCTTGATAATTCACGAAGTTGGTTGCGGCAGTGACGTATAACACTACCTCTGTAGCTTTTGATATGCTAAGAGTAGAATCGTTCAGTGAGATGATGCCCCCTTTCTGTTGAGCTTTCATACGTGTCTCTACACGAATCATTCCTTTTACTCCTTCATGATCTGTACCTTTCCCGTCCATCACGAGCGTTGTACCGTCGTGTGTTGTCGAGTGGACCAAAGGTGAACGATATCGGGCTGTCAACGAGATTGCATTCGGCTTGTTGGCAGATATACGTATTCTCAGCGTGTTATCGATAAATGAAGTGAACACTTCCCGCTTATAAGTCACATTTCCGATGCAGAAAGTTGTAGTAGCTATTGCTCGCTGCAAGTCGAGAGACCGATAGTAACCCGTAGCATTAGCCGACGAGAAAGGGAAGTCAATGAGTACGCTGCCCACCGTTTCATACGGCATACCGTTCCGTGGAGTAAGGAAGCAGCGTTCGATGATATTTTGTGCTTCCATGTTACGACCTTCGAAAATCAGTTGGCGAACATACGCCAAACTGTCTTTAGCTGTCGGGTTATCATTGCGGTAAGGCCCTCCGCCCCACACTGTATTTTCATTCAATTGCAGTTCCTCGTGGCTGATACCGCCAAATACCATTGTCGCAATTCTGCCGTTACCAAGTGGCAGAGCCTCTTGCCAGATAGAGGCAGGTTGGTGATACGACAATTTCAATACTTGTGCATTGGCCGACAATGAAAGTGCGGCGGCCAATATCAGGATATTTATCTTTTTCATTTTATCAGACAATTATTTATTTTATCCAAAGATAGGAAGAAAAATTCGGAATGAGCGTAGATAGGAGGAATAACTTTGTGATCTAACAAGCATATGAAATAGTTCTATTTCGAGGAACTTCCTGAAAATGATCGATATTATAAGCAGTATTTTTGATGCTATTTAATTTATATAATAAGTAAAGTTCAAAGCAATGAAAAAAATAGTATTGGCAATAATGATTGTAGTTGCTGCAATAACAGCGAATGCACAGAATCTACGATTCGGTATTAAGGGAGGTCTGAATTTTTCTAAAGAAACTAAAAATGAAATGGTAAAACAATACATTTCAAAGGATCTGTCGTTTAGAACGGGATTTCACGTTGGTGGCGTGGTGAATTATGCATTGAACAGCCGATGGGAGTTGGAAACTGATTTGTTGTATTCTATGCAAGGATATAAAGATAAGATAGATGTAATGGCTGAACAGTCATTGTCGAATGAGGACTATACCGTCACCAGTCATTATCTCAATCTTCCTATTGCCGTGAAATTCTTTCCCGTAGGGGGATTTTATATTGAATGTGGACCTCAATGGGGGTATCTGTTATCTAAAAAAGATAAAATAGATAATTGGGATAATACAAATATGTATCGTTCAGGTACAACCAAGAAGATTGACTTCGGCATTTTTGGAGGCCTCGGCTATCGTTTTAAAGACAATGTATTTGTTGAAGCTCGTTATATCAATGGCTTCACAGGAACTTCAAAGAAAAACGATGGAGGAAAGAACAGAAACATACAAATGTCATTAGGATATCTATTTTGATATCTGTTATTACGGTAGAATTGTTGTGAAGTAGAGTTTAGAATCTCATTGAAAGGGTAATTATTGTAGATTCGTTATTAGCAAATTGTAATCTTCTTTGGCTGTTTATTCTATTCCTTTAGGAGATTAATGGGCAAAAAATGGGATATTAATCTAAGAAAATAGTCAGTTCGTCGAATTTATTTTTGTAGGTTCGAAACACATGTTATCTTTGTCACAGTAAAAAGAAAGAAACAAGCGTGATGAATAATCACGTACAAGATACAAACGATAAGTGATTAATAGGGATAGTTAGTTTAATAGTTTAGTAGTAGTTTGAACAACACAAAGTAAAACGATTTTTTCTTTAATGCTCCGAGCTTGTGAAAGTTTGGAGCATTTTTTTGTGAATCATTTTACATGAACTAGTTCATAATCTCTTGAACCAAGATTCAGATGTTGTCCCCAGTAAAGGATTCTTGTACCGTGGCGTGAGACGATACGTTCCACAAGGTCGCGATTACCAGAGTCGTTGCTGTTGAATACCATATCTACACAAGCTTGGTCGAGAGCGATAGGATCTAGACTAGCCATGATGCCTACATTCTTCATCTTAGGTTCAGCCGGATGAGAGTCGCAGTCACAATCTACACTTAGATTATTCATCACACTGATGTACAATATTCTTTTGCCGAAATGGTTGATTACTGCACCAGCAGACTCTGCCATACAATCTTTGAACTCATCGATACCCGCAAACACAGAACTGTCCATCATCTTACTCCAATCGGGGAACTTATTCTTTCCAGCCGTATGAATTAAACCTTTGCCGCCCGACGAAGCACAGCCGATGGAGAGATTCTTCAGGGCACCACCAAATCCACCCATGGCATGACCTTTGAAATGGTTCAATACGATAAGAAAGTCGTAGTTAAGCAAGTCTTTTCCCACAAGGTCTTCTTTCAGATACTTCGACCCCGCAGGAGTCGGGATGCTTACTTCACCGTTTGCATCCATAATATCAACCTTGGCAATCTTATTGAAGCCATGATTTTCGATAGTCTGTTCATGGTCGGCAGTCTTCATGCGCGAACCTCCGTAATTGGTGTTGCATTCTACGATAGTGCCGTGAACGGCATCCACCAGATTCTTGATTAGCTCGGGGTGAAGATAATAATTACCGCCCTGTTCGCCTGTAGAAATCTTCACGCCTACACGACCAGTGGCTTTTCTCCCAAGTGCCTGATATATCTTCACTAAGTTTTCGGGAGAGATATTTTCCATGAAATACACTTTCGACTTTACCGGTCTTGTTTGCGGCGTAGTCTGAGCATTTGCCAAGCATATTATTGCTAGCAAAGCCACAATTGATAACACAACTTTTTTCATATATTTCCAGTTTTAAATTAAATACCTTTAGTATCCGTTCGCTGCAAATATATGAAAAAAGAATTAGAGCTGTAACGTGTTAAATTACAATAGAGTAATAATGGTTACAGAAACCGTAAAAATGGTAAGGTATCACTTTCCGAACAATACCTTGCGCATGAAACGCGAGGTAGCAACAGCATCATTCTCCTTTACCAGATTTTCTATTTCAGTGAAGTTATCTTCTACGATTTGTTCGAAGTTACGAACCCACAATACGCTTTCGCCGATAGCATCAGTGGCATCCTCGCGATAAGGATACTGGTCCATCGACAGCCATCCTGCATATCCTGTTTTCTTCAGATTATACAATAAGTCGACATAGATTGTGCTATGTACCGAAGCCACCATCATATCGTCGTCCCAGCTGCCGTGGTTATCATTAAAATGCATGTGGAAAAGCAAGTTGCCAGCACGTTTAGCAAGTACTACAGCTTCGGCAGCATTCTCACCAGCAAAGAAACTATGACCGGTATCGATGCAAATACCTACATTTGGACATCCTGTTTCTTTTGCTGCGAGTATTGTATCAGCCATACGAGCTTGGAACGAAAAGTTGCGTGGTTCCTTAGGTTTATACTCCAGCGCATATTTTAATGTTGGAAATTCTTTGGCGAGAGCCGTATTCGCTTCCTTCATCCATTCCCGTTTCTGATCGTAGTCAGTAGTCAACAGGTAATCGTAGCCATCCTGAGCCATCCACATGTTTACCAGTTTGCAGTTCATCTCGAGAGCAATTTCGCTAATCTTGCGCAGATAGTCGAGTGCCTGTCTGCGGATAGCAGGATCACTATTCGTAATAGAGCCTTTACCATATTCTTTCACTGTGAACACATCTGGAATGATAGAAACACAAGTTTTGCCATAGTCTTCCATCCTATGCTTCATATCTTTTACATTGTCGGGAGAGATATCCCATGTGCCGACTAGTTCAATGCCGTCTACATAAGGAATTTTCACTGCCTTAGCCAGCATGTCTTCCGTACTAGGGTTGTTTTTATAGCTCTTGCAGAATCTGTCGCATGTATTGCCCAGATTACCTAAGATTACTGAATACTTGTACATAATAATGTATTAATTTATAGTTTAACAATAAAACGAATTCATGTATTGATTTCGACTCACGAATATACGGCTTTTTGTTGATAATTTAACTTAGTATGTATTGTTTTTTTATTGATGATTATAATGAGGGAAGATTAAAAATGGATTTAATGTGCTGTTCTGATACTTCTATCGAATAAATTCATATATTTGCTTTATCAACAGTTAATCTAAAATTTTGTGGATATGATGAAATTACGCTTGCTAACCCTTTTCATTGTAACATTTGCAATTAATGCTTTTTGTTCTCCTGTACCTGTATATCGTTATACTGCGGCTATTAAGCCGTGGCCTGAACATTTTGGCAATCATCGTGCCGTGATAGCGGTCGATCGTCCTTCAAAGGCGGTAATGCTCGATTTCTGGTGGCGTCGTCATGACAAAGAAGTAGACAAGCATTGTTTGCTTATTGTGAATGCGTCAACTGGCGATACTGTACGGAATATCCTTCGTAAAGAAATTAATGCCGAACGTTGCCGACTAGTGTTCGGCCCTGTGGCGAAGGCGGGTACTTATTATTTTTACTACTTGCCTTATAAAGTGTATGATGGTGGCGGTAACTTTCCATACGATTACATCAAACAAGAAAAGGCACCCGATAGTAAATGGGTGGATGACTTGAAGTCGGTGTCCTCTGTTACGTCGCGTGTGGTAGGAGTAGAGTCGCGTAGTGAATTCGACAGTTTTTTTCCGATGGAATTGATTGCTACGGCTTCCGAACAGGCAAAATACATCAAGACTTATAACGAGCACTATTTTCTGTTTCCTGAAAATCGTCGTTATCCAATTCGTATGCGTGACTGTGTACCCGAACGCTGGATGAATCTGAGACAGAACGCTACATTTGTTGGCAATGCTGCTCCCGACGAATATTATGCTTTCCAAATAGGAGTGTGGGCTTTTAAAGATGGAGTACAAGGTGTGAGCTACCGCACTAAGGGTTTACGTTGCGGCCCTGCCATGATTCCGTCTTCTGCAATTACTTGTTTTAATACAGAAGGGGTAGATTCGTATGGCAAGTCTTTCACTCGTACTGTTGACGTGAAGAAGGGTACTGTACAGGCTCTTTGGTTTGGAGTTGATATTCCAAGCAATATCAAAACTGGTATTTATAAAGGTACAATTGAGATTACTGATGCTTCGGGTGGTTGTAGAGCGGTTCCTGTGTCTATACGAATCGAAGGTAAACCTATTGCCGAGAGAGGTGACAATGAACCATGGAGGCATAGTAGGTTACGCTGGCTAAATTCTACTCTGGGTATTGCTGATACTCCGATTGCTCCTTATACTCCGATGGTGCTGCAAGGTAATGTGGTAGGATGTTTAGGACGTGACGTGTCGGTGAATGAAACAACTGCTCTGCCTGAACAGATAAACTCGTGGAATACCGACTTGTTGGCTGGTCCTGTACGTTTTGTTATCGAAACAGCAGCAGGTGTGAAACATCTATCAGGAAGTCTTGATGATGTGGAACGTACCGATGGACATGTATCGGGAGTGTGGCGTGCTGAAGATAATGACTTGACAGTGGAGGCTCGTGCTCGGATGGAATTCGACGGGAGGATGAATTATATCTATACGGTGACTGCCAAACATGCTGTTCAGGTGAAGGATATTCGCCTCGAACTGTCTGTACTCAATGAGGCGGCTCCTTGTATGGTAGGAGCGGGATTGCCCGGACAACTGATGCCTAAATATTATGAAGCATCGTGGAGTGCCCCTCGTCGACTGGTGGATGCAACGGGTTCCGAATGGTCGGCCGATAAATTGCATTGGGAATGGCCGCCGTTCGACAGCTTTTGGATAGGTGGTGCTCAAGCAGGTATTCATTGTGAATTGCGAGGTGCTAGTTATACGGGTCCGATGCTCAATATCTACCATCCTGCGGCTCCTGAGAGTTGGAGTAACGGAGGACTCGGCGGTTTTCGGGTTCAACGTGACAGTACGACGACTTTGGTTACGATATTCAGCGGTAAAAGAGAATTGGAGTCCGACAAACCGGTGACCTTCGACTTTGCTTTCATTGTAACTCCAATAAAAAAGGTAGATTATCATGCTCAGTTTACGAATCGATACTATCACGACCCTAGTATGAGTGATGAGATGTTGAGGTCGGGAGTGAAAATTATCAATATTCATCATGCCAATCGACTGAACCCGTTTATTAACTATCCGTTCTTGTCGGTCGATACTTTGAGCAACTTCGTCAAGAAATGGCATTCTAAGGATTGCAAGGTAAAGATATACTATACCGTTCGAGAACTTACAAGTGCTACTACCGAGATTTGGGTATTGCGAAGCTTAGGACACGAGGTGCTGGGTGGAGGACAAGGTGGTGGTTTCCCATGGTTGAGGGAACACTTTATCGACGACTATACCCCGCAATGGTACCAACATTTCGATTCCCCTATGCCTGGTGGTATCGTAGCTGATGCAGCCGTACTTACTTCGGGAAATTCACGTTGGTACAACTATTATGTAGAAGGCCTGCATTGGTTAGTAAAACATATCAATATCGATGGTCTTTATCTGGATGATGTTGCCTACGACCGCCGTATCTTACAACGAATACGTCGTGCAATGGCATCGGTAAAGCCCGGTTGTATTATCGATTTACACTCTAATACAGGTTTCTCTAAATGCCCGGCTAACCAATATGCTGAGTTCTTCCCTTATATAGACAAATTATGGTTCGGAGAGAGTTTTCAGTACGACGAGATGTCGCCTGAAAATTGGTTGGTGGAGTGCTCGGGTATTCCTTTCGGATTGACAGGTGATATGCTAAATAAAGGAGGTAACCGATGGCTTGGAATGCAGTACGGAATGACCAACCGATTGCCATGGTTCACTGAAGGTGTACAATGTGACCCTCGCGACGTATGGCGCGTTTGGGATGATTTCGGCATTGCTGATGCCAACGTATTTGGATGGTGGGATAAGAAACCAGCTGTGGTTGCGTCTGACTCCGAAGTGAAAGTGACGGCTTATCTTCGCGGCAACGAGGTGCTACTTTCTGTTGGTAACTATGGAACTACAGATAAGCAAGTACGTTTGACAATCGATCGCTCTCTCTTGGGCCTTGGAGATGGTGCATTTCGGTTGGTAGCTAAAGATGTACCTTTATTCCAGAAGGCTGCGCAATGGTCGCTTGACAGTTTCCTGCCTGTTCCTTCGAAGAAGGGCTGGCTATTAAGAATTGTTCCCGATAAATAGCAGTTTTATCATAATATCGCCCCGAACAAATAGATTTTTCTATCGATTCGGGGTGATATATATTTCATCATTTAATTAGAAGTTCTTCTAATCGAGAGTCATTTCATCGATAAGATTGCTGCAGCCACCAAGTTTATCGATGATAAACAAAATGTAACGGATATCTACACAAATGCAACGTTGTAATTTTGTATTAAAACTGATATCACCACTCAATGATTCCCAATTGCCATCGAAAGCAGCACCGATGAGCTGACCGTCGGCGTTCATCACCGGACTACCCGAGTTACCACCAGTGATATCATTTGTTGTGAGGAATCCAACAGGCATTTCACCGTTAGGCATTGCATAGCGACCGAAATCCTTGTTCTGTATCAACTCTTTCAGTTTGGCAGGAACAACAAACTCCTGATCATTTGGATTCTCTTTCTCTAGAATACCGTCGGTCGTTGTGTAGTAACGGTTTATCACACCATCTTTAGGATTGTATGATTTTACATTACCGTATGTCAGGCGCATTGTGAAGTTGGCATCAGGATAAGCGGGGGTGGGTTGCTTCATCTCATTCAAACCACGAATATACTTTTTGTGCAATGAAGACAGTTCTGTATTATTTTTATTGCTAGCTATAGAAAGAGCTTTTGCGTAAATCATAGCCGACATGATATATTGCACACCTGGATCTTCATCTATTGCCTTTGCTGTAGGATTCTTAGTAAAAGAATCAAAGTTCTCTTTATTTCCCAAGATCGACTTGTCGAACATATTATCGACATACTTATTATAATCGCCACCAAACTTTGAATCTATAGTTTTAAAGAAATCAGGGCATTGATTAGCTGGTATCATCTGAGCATATACAGGTAGAATAGTCTTCATTAAACCTCGTTCTATTCTATTATTGTAATTCTGTCCATGAACGTTATTGTATGCATTTTTAAGATCTTGAATGTCTTTCTTTACGGCTTTAAAATCATTAGCAGTGAGATGTTGTTTCAGTTGCATAATAGTAGATAAAGACATTGCCATGTTATTAAACTGACTGCCCATGAATACTTCTTGCAGTGTAGTCATAGCATAGTTATAAGGACCCATTTCGGTCGTTAGCTTATCTATTCCTTCGACAACACCTTGATATACAGATTTATTTTTAGCAAACTCTGAAAAAGCCTTTTCTTGTTGTTTCTTAGCATCTAAGACATGATTGTCAATGATAGCTTTATTCATGCCTATAGAATTCTTCCAATAGTTGCTCGAAGAAGCAAAGATGGAAGCATACTGAATACGAATGGTGTCATTGGCTGCCATTTCTTTCTTCAGATAATCGAGTATTGCCGTGCGCACTTTAATACGAGGAACATTCTGATTATTCATACGGTTCACTACTTCATTGGCTGTGAGAAAACGACTTGTACGTCCAGGGAATCCCATTACCATGGCATAATCACCTTCTTGGACACCTTTCAGAGAAATAGTCAGATGTTTCTTTGTCTTCAATGGCACGTTCTTTTTGTTGTATTCAGCGGGTTCGCCATTTTTATCCGCATAAATACGGAACATTGAGAAATCGCCGGTATGACGAGGCCACATCCAATTGTCTGTTTCACCACCGAACTTACCTATTGAAGAAGGTGGAGCTGCAACCAAACGGATATCGCTATAAATTTTATAGTAAATAAGGTAGAAACTGTTGCCAGCATAAAATGGCAATACTACTGCTTCAATGTATTTCTTATCTTTATATTCGCTCTGAGCTTTTAAGGTCTTGGCCAATTCATTGCAGTATGCTTGAGTTAGAGATTTAACTTCGTCGGTCTTTCCTGCTTTAATATCAGCATTGACAAGGTCGGTCACATCGATGATTTTATCAACAAAGCGGAATTGAAGTCCTTCATTTGGGAGTTCTTCACTACGAGATTTCGACCAGAAACCATTTGTCAAATAATCATGGTCTACAGAGCTATGTTTTTGAATTGCACCATATCCACAATGATGATTGGTGAGAATCAAGCCGTCGGCAGAGATAATTTCACCAGTACAACCGCCGCCAAAGATACCTACAGCATCTTTGAGAGATACTCCATTTGGATTGTATATGTCCGAAGCTTGTAAGCGTAAACCAGCTTTCTTCATTAAATCGATAGAATGCTGTTCTTGCATAATTTGTAATAGCCACATACCTTCGTCGGCACGTGCAATAGCTGTAACACAAAGAAGCGATAACAGTGCGAAATACTTAAATAGTTTTTTCATCTCTCTTTATATAAATGTTTTTACAAAAATAAGAATTAATTATTCAAAAAAGATAAATGTAGAGAAAAATAAGGTAATAGATGAAAAATCTACAGATAATATAATAATGTTAGAGACTTAAATCAATTTATAGTTAAAAGCTAAATAGCCTGCAACTCTTTGGAGAATCACAGGCTATTTAGTTTTAGTTATTGGCGACTTATATTGCAGTTCCGCATGTGAGCATTATCACCGCGAAGGCCTAGCCGATAGTCATTATCGCCAGTAATAGTAAAACTGACGGTTATCGTCACCCATTCATTGTTAGTAAAAGCTTTCTTTAAAATTTGTTTCCCAGTGGACGATTCGATTGTTTCAAGTGAACCGTTTCCGCGGACTTCTGCAGTAAATTTATAGTTGCCTTTGGTAAGGTAGAGTCCTTCAAATAGAAATCCGCCGTTCTCTACAAACCCACATTTATCGGTTACACCAGAATGACCTTCCATAGTCCAATAGGAACTGCCATCTTTGAAATCGGCATTTTTGAATTGACTGCTGCTATGAATACCGCAATCGTCGATAAAGTTGGTAGGTTGAATACATAGCAGGTCGCAAGGACTGAGATATTCGTTGTTGAGAATGGTAAAGTTCTTTACGGGTGAATAATCGTTGATCTCTCCGTTGGTAAAAGGTTTTCCGTCAAACGGATTATCGGGCCATGTGCCTACTGAGTATCCACCCTTAAGTACACAGTCAGTCACGCGAATATTATCGAGTTCTTGTTTTTGTTGGTCGGGATTAGTGCTTCCCCAAGGAATAAGTGCTATCGCTTTGCCTCCGCCATTGTCGGCAGAGTTAATATAACTGTGCTCTACGAATATATCACGTAGGGAATGGTCGGCATTGTCGTCTTCGGTACGCCAAGGACTGATATAACTGCGCGGATCTTTGTAGCTGGATGCAAGTACTATACCGTCATCGTTGGATTCCACGAAGGCACGGTTAATCGTTATGTGAGTGCTGCCTTGGCCAAAACTCAATCCATCACTGCTTACACACTTTGGATCGTAGAGTTTAACATTGCCAATAAACATGTTACTAACGGCATGAAAGTTGGTGTGATAATTGTTAGTACGTATTATATCAATATCAGTTATTTCTATATTTTTACAGTCAACCATCCCGATGGGAACTTCGTGCATACAGTCACTGCAAACCCGAGCATAATGAGTCCAATCGGGATTGATGCTCCATGGATCGTTCATACGGATGATGCCGGGACCTGTAATTTTGATATTCGTAGCATTATTAGCTTGGATGAGTGGCATGTTGATGAAGAGACAGTGAGTCCAAGGAGTACCTGGAATGACAAAGTCGTGTCCAAAGAAAGGACGATAGGAGTAATCACGAAAATCGCCTGACTGCCACAGGATAGCTCCTCTTTCTAGATGTAGGTCAACGTTACTCTTAAGTTTAACATTGGTGATAACGTAGCGGCGTCCGTAAGTATCGTTGTTGCCAGGGAGGATGACATGACCGCCACCGGCGGAATTGCAAGCATCAATTGTTTTCTGCAAAGCCTTGGTATCATCGGTAAATCCATCACCCTTGCCACCATAGTCGAGTATGCTAAAGTTCTTGTTTGGCAAGGAGAATGGATAAGGATTATTTCCGAAGTCGCGCCAATTCTCTATATAGAAGTAAGGGGCCAACTCATGATTGTCGGTAGTATCATTCCTCACAACGGCAATAAAACGCGTACTTAGATGAGAAATACGACCGCCAAGGCGCCGGTTAGGCAACGTGTCGATTGAGAAAGAGACTGTTGCTGGACCTTCGTAGAGTAGCTTGTGTTTGGTAAGAGGTATGGCATCGTTGAACATGGGAGCTTCATAGATAGCGAGTTGATGATATTTGTTCACGAACTCAGGTCGGATTGTGCCCTTGATGTGCAGAAAGGATGAATCGGCGGTACACGAAGTTATGCTACCTGCATAGTCGATAATAGGTAGCTCTTTCTCGAAAGTAATGCGGTCGATAGTCCAAATTCCGCCATTTCCGTCCAGCGGTTCTAGTTTAATTCCTGTAAGGTTTCCTTTTGCAGTTTTTATATCCGAGATATTGAAATAATAGCTGGTAAGTGCGCTGAATGGATGAATGTTGAAAACTTTAGATTTATTCTCATCAAATATCGAATCGTGAGAGGTGATGAAACTCAACCGTACCTTGCTCACGTCGCTGTTATTGGCAAGTACTATACGTATGGTATTGCGAATTTCTAGTGGAGGATTATACAAACTGTTACGACTGTTCTTAAGTTGTGTAGTGAAGAGGGCAGAGGTTCTTTTTTTAAACTTGAAAGTGAGTGCGTCGTCAGTTTGACCCACTTTGCCGTTGAGAGCACTAAATCGGTCACTCGCTCCAGGGAGCATAAAGTTGAGGTCAAGAGGTTTGCCAACATATATGGCGTCTATTGCGAAGTCACATCCGTCCTTCCATATAGCATTGCTGTCATCCATTACACCGATTTCGATGCGTTTTACCTTTTTCAGAAACTTACATTTGCTCATGTCGAAGATGATGACACGCCAAAGAGATGGTATAAATTGAGCTACAGCTTCGAAGTGTTCTTTGTCGTTGGAAAGTGTCAGCCGTACGAATTGGTTGGTTGCAGGACCTTCTTGAGAAATGATAGCAAATTCCATGAGTGGAGTTTTGCTGAAATCGATTGCTTTATTGAAATCTTTATAAACGTTGCGCCAAACATTAGCCTCTAGAGTGGGCTGAGGTTGAACATACAGAGCTTTTGTACCTTCGGTACAGCCGAAGGTCTCGTTATGAGTAAAACTGATGGTTACCCCTTTGTCGGCACGAAAGCCGTCGAGTGAGTTGTTGAAACCGCCAATAAGTATTTTGTTGGCGAGAGAAACGCGGTTACTATAATCGTGTGAGATAGTTGGAGCAGCTATTAGACGAAATGTTGCTGTCAATACTATGATTGCAAGCAATGTTATTTTCAATGAGCGATGGGTGTTCATGTTGATTTATGATATTAATAACGATAGTCGGTACCGATAAAAGCTGCGTCGCTAAATGCGGCAAAGTTATGACTGATGATGTCGTCGATGAAATTAATGAATAACCATGCGGTAAACTGATAGCCGGCAGCATTCATATGTCCCCCTGCAAAATAGTTTTTGCGAAGGTCGGTGTCATGCCTATATGATGGGCCATACTTATATAAGTCAATCACATAAACATTGTCGAATTTCTTAGCTATTTTACGGATAACATCATTATATGCATTGTTGGTGGCTTCTTCATTGGGAATAGTTACGACGAAAAACTTGGAGCGTGGTTGGATAGACCTAACACGTTGGATGATTCCTGCATAGTTGCCTGCAAAAGTATCAGCATTTTTGTTATAGTCGGTGAGGTTAACGTCTTTATCAACATCCCCAATCGGGAACTTCATGTTCTCATCGTTGACGCCGAGTGCCATGATATAGGCTTGAGCAGGATGCGACTTGGCATCGATATTGTTATTGTTGTTTTTAGGATTGTTCCAAAAGTTTTTAATCCATCCATGAGCTGTTTCGCCGCTTTGTGAAAAGTTGTAGCCTTTAGTTCCTGTAGCCCTGCAAATACATTGCCCCCAAGAGTAGTCGTACAGGTCAATATATCCAGTACTGCCGTCACTCTTTTTATATTCATGCTCTCCACTGGTTAAAGAATCGCCAATGAATCCCCAGATGTGAAATATACCACAGAATTGACTTTCGTGTTTGATGCTCATAGGGCTAATTTCGATTTTAGTTGCAACGCGTGTATGGTCTTTATGCGCTATGTTTTGTGCTTGCACAGCAATTGGCAACGAAACAAGGCTCAGTAATAAGATTACGATTTTCTTCATGTTTTTTTATACTTTGATATTAATAAATGTATTGTTTAAATGAATAAGTTAGATTAGCAAGGTACGAACTTTGTCTACTGTAAATGAAATTCAGCCCTTTTTCAATAACTATAATAGTTGAAAAATGGTTCGATTGTTCATAGTGTAGAAAGATATGCCTTACCCTTATTTTATCAGGAACTTTGTAGCGATATCGGCAGCACGGTAGATGTTCTGCGAGAAGCTATGATCGAATCCATCGAGAAGGTTGAATTCACTGTCTTTCCACAAATCATGGTATCTTTCACCATAAGTATAAGGAACTATTCGGTCACCTGTTCCATGAATAATGCAAGCAGCACCATGATAACCCGCTGCCGTCTCATAAATAGGTAACGAAAAGGCTGTTTTGATATATTGACGCCCTAGCTTTAGTGCACCGAATAGAGAAACATATTCGGGTGGGTCAAGAGGGTCATATAGCGCGCCCATTGTATTGCCACGAATGGCATCGTCGCGCAATACAGCAGCAGGTGCCAAGAGTACTACTTTCGATATTTTGTCGCCCAGTTTGCCCGCTGTCATGCTAGCAACTACGCCTCCTTGTGAATGCCCTGCAAGCATCACGCTGCTAACATATGGGAGGGCACTGACATATTCGTAGACTTTCATAGCATCATCTATCTCATTTGGTACAGTCATATCCTTAAATTCGCCTTCACTATCTCCGTGTCCGTTGAAATCGAAACGGATAGAGGCAACACCATGAACTTGAAGACTATCGCAGATAAGTTGCAGCAACTGACTTTCCTTTTTGCCGCCGAAGCCATGCATTACAATTGCCATGCGACATTTATCGCCTGCTTTAAGCTCGGGCTTTTGTATTATTGCAGCCAGTCTCCCTTTAGAGCCTTGAATAGTGAGGCTCTCGGTAGTACCAGCTATTGGCAAATGAGTGGCAGTGAGTTCAGTGAGTGTCTTCTCTAACTTATCAGAAAGCACGGTGCCTAATATCACATTACCGTCTTTGCCTATGAGATACATTGACGGTATCCACTTCACTCCATAGACTTTAGATATGTTTGTATCATGGAATTTCTTGAGTTCGCTGACTTGTGTATAGGGAATGTTGTATTTAGCTATGCCATTTGTCCATGCTGTAATATCGGTATCGAATGAAATACCGATAAATTCTATTCCACGGTTGTGGAATTCGTTGTACATACGCACGAGATTGGGAGCATCTTTACGACAATCGGGGCACCAGGATGCCCAGAAATCGAGTACCACGTATTTACCTTTCAGTTTGCTAAACTTGAAATCTTTTCCTTCAGATGTCTTTAACTTAAAATCTGGTGCAGGTGTACCTTTAGTGAGTAGGCCTGTAGCATACTTTGCATCGGCATCAGTCTGCATTGGCATCTGTGCCTTGATTGAGGTTGTCGTGAACAATAATAAGAACAGCGGCAATAAAGACTTGGCTATTTTCATATGGCTAATATTATAATCTATGATGCAAATATAGAAAATATAGTTTATGTTCTCATGGTTTTTTCTAACTTTGTAAAATGAAATAGATCGTTTTGTTTACTTAAATAGAATACTGATTATGTGGAAATATCTATTGACTTTTTTGTGTTTCTCATTGTCGTTGAGTGCAAATAACGGGAAAGTGAATACTTTGACTTCTCCTTCGGGTAAGATTCATGTACAAGTGATTAATAAAAATGGACAACTGATGTATAGTGTGTTCAGTAACAGAAATGAGGTGGTTTTACCCTCGAAAATGCTATGGGAAGTGAACGGCTTGAAATTGGGAGGAAATGTTTTTTCGAGTGCAATGAGTAAGGGGAAGGCAGTGAAGACTTCCTATCCAATGTTGGGCAATCATACGATGGCTTATAATCGTTATAATCCGGCAGTCTTAACAATCGTTGAAAAGGGTAAAATGACTTTTAAGGTTGAATTGCGGGCATATGATAAGGGCATTGCTTTTCGCTATCTAACAAGACGTGACAGCCTATCAAAAGTGAATGATTTTACGACCTTTCGATTTCCTCTTGGAGGAACTTGTTGGTTGCAGTCGAATGTGAAGAATTATGAAGGAGCATATAGTCGATATGAAATAGGTCAATTTCCTGATAATATTGTCGCGGGGCCTCCAGTCACACTACATTTCTCATCGGGTTTATATGCTTCGATAACGGAAGGTAATCTAGTGAATTTCGCAGGGATGGGACTGAAAGTAATTGATGGCTCTTCATTTCAATCGTTGCTTGGCGGTGAAACATTACAGGAAGGTACTATAGCTACACCTTGGAGAATTGTGTTAATCGGTTCTCCGAATGATTTGGTAAATAATGATATTATCACCGATGTATCGGCTCCTCGTGCTTTAATATTTAACAAGAACATGGATTGGATAAAACCAGGCAACTGTGTATGGAGTTGGTTGGCTGGTTATCGTGTGACAATGGATAATATGAAGCAATTTTCAGATTGGGCTTCGCAACTGGGTATTTCGTATAATCTAGTGGATGATGGATGGGGGTATTGGAAAGATGAGAAGAGAGGATTGAATGCTTGGCAGTTGATGAAGGAGTTGGTCGACTATTCGGCCAAGAAAGGAGTGAAGATCTTTGTTTGGAAGTCGTATCCGAAAGGTGGTACACTAGAAGGTATCGAGACTCCAGAACGCCGACAACAGTTTTTCCAGAAGTGTAAGGAGATTGGTGTCGCAGGAGTCAAACTTGATTTCTTCGATGGGGAGAATCAGCGAATAATAAAGTACTATGAGGAAACCTTGAAAGATGCGGCTAAGTATCATTTGATGGTACTTTACCATGGAGCGGATAAACCTACAGGATTGAACCGAAAATATCCGAATGAGGTGACGCGAGAGGGCATTAAAGGATTGGAACAAGGACGTTCGTTCGCAGACCAAGATGTAGTGACACCTTTTACACGGTTCGTTGCTGGCCATGCCGATTATACACCGATGTCGTTTCAATCGAAATGGATGGGAAATACAACAGAATCACATCAGATAGCTCAGATAGCTGTGTTCTTATCGCCTTTCCGTTGTTTCGGCGGTCGTCCAGAGGATTATTTACATCATCCTGCTCGTGATATTTTCTTGTCGATTCCAACTACATGGGACGAAACGATTGTGTTACCACCTAGTGAAATTGGCAATTGTGTGGTGATGGCACGCAGAAAGGGGAGTACATGGTATTTGGCCGCTATGACGGATCTTGCAAAGGAGAATATCAGCATCCCAATGTCGTTTCTGGGGAAAGGAATTTATCAGGGTGACATCATCAGTGATTCAACAACAGGCGAAAAGGGTTGCGTTATTACGCATCATTCATTAAAAAGTTCCGACAAAATCGTTATTCGTATGTTGGCAGGAGGAGGCTACTTGGCAAGGTTGACGTTGCAGTAGTTTTTTATTCCATTTTCCTCGTTTTGTTGGTCTAAAGAAATAGTCGATTTGGCATTGTTGAGCGAAAGGGATATTTTTGTCCAAACTTGAAACGACTATGTCAATCGTCAGAGTAAAATACAACTACGTTCATTGCAGATATGCTGTGATGGCTTTGACCATTCATTTTGCGGCAGCTTTGTTGCGCTGTTTGTTTGTTTTAACAGGTCCGTTTCGGCTGCAGAGTGAAGAGGCTCAGTATAGCGCTTGGTCACAGCATTTGGATTGGTCGTATTACTCGAAACCACCGTTGATTGCATTTTGTAATTATTTTACACAAATTCTTTTTGGACATTCGGAGTTTTCGGTACGTATCAATGCTATCGTATGTGGCATGTTGTTAGGATGGATCACTTATTTATTTACTTATCGTCTGTTTCAAAACGAAAGAAAAGCTTTTTGGGCATCTATGTTAGTATTTGTGATGCCTTTTTATTTCGAAGTGTCCTTGTTCTATTCTACAGACAGTATCTTGTTGTTGTGCTGGTTGTTGGCTGCTTACTTTTTTTGGCAGGCTTCTGAAACAAACCGTTGGAGAGATTGGATTGCTTTGGGATTGGCTATAGGTATTGGTTCTCTGGGCAAATATGCAATGCTTTTCTATATCCCTATTATTTTTCTATATGTGGCATTGAAGAACAGAGAGCTTTTATCGAATCCTCGTCTGTATGTAGCTCTTATATTGGGAATTGTTCTTTTTTGCCCAGTTATCATTTGGAATATAAATTATCAATTCATTGGTTATAAACATATCGAGAATTTGTCGGGGTTGAGCAGTGAATATCATTGGAAGTTCTCAAATTTGGCAGATTTTGTCGTGGGACAAGTGCTATTGATGTCTCCTCTTTTCGTTGTAATGTATTGGAAAATGTACAAAGTTTATAGAAAGCAGAAACAAATGTCTTTTTTTTTGATTCCTATGTTGTTTATATGGACAGTATTTCTATTCATCTCCGTTATTAAAAAACGTGAGGCAAATATTAATTGGGCAATGTTCGTTTATGTAGGACTGCCCATTTTGCTTTCCTCGTACATTATCGATTTTCGGAAGGAGAAGATAGCGGCTGTTTTATCTGGTGTAACACTTGTATTCATGTTATCAGTAATAACTGTCCCATTATGGGATGGAGCAGTCCTAAAACGAGTCTTCCCTGTACGTATTGACCCAGTACGCAAATTGTCGAAGTGGAAAGAAATAGCTATTGATGTAGATAGCATTTATCAAAAGTGTGATTCTCGTAAGACATTTATTTTTATGGACGACTATATGCTTACTTCCGAACTATTATTCTATATGTATCCTAATAAGCAGATTTATTTTTTCAATAATGGTACAAGAATGTGTGAGTATCAGTTATGGAAAGGATTAGAACAATATAATAATAAGGGTTATGATGCACTCTTTGTCCAGTGTACCTCCATCAGCCGAAAGCATCAGCATATCAAATCGGCATTGACCAAGAATATCGCAGATGCTTTCGCTCATGTTGAACCAGTGGTAAGTAAGGTGCTTTATTATAGGGGAGAACCAACGTATATGTTGGATATCTACAAGCTAAAGGAGTTTACTTCCATCCGTCCTGTTCCGTTTACACATTATTAAAATTTAAGTCAGGTGGGCTTTCTTTAGGAAGAAAAACTTATTGATAGCTTTTTTCAGTATGGTCAAGATACAGTCCGTTAATATCGCTCATGAATAATGTTTTTTTGTCGTTATAGAACTTGACAAAATTGGCAATGGAGTGTTCTCCCGGGAAAGGGGCACAGTAGTTATCTTGAGTTCGATCTCCTTTGTTTTTGCCTAACACAACATAGGTGATGCGATATGGCTTGAACAGAGGAAGGAGTGTCTCCGTCCAAAAATCTTTTGAAGGGATGCCACTCAGTCCTGTGCGTACACCGATTACTTTTTGATGTGCTTCGGCAAAATCGGACGTTTCTTTTAGTTTGTTCTCCATAAAAATGTTGTAGTCGGAGATCCGACTGTCAGATGTTGATTGAATATAGCTAGCTTCGATGATATCGACATCCTTGTCTCCAGGATAGCATTTTATGTCACCAGAAAACACATACAGCACATTATTTATTCCTTGTTTTTTGAGACTGGTGATCACTTTTTGCCAATAGTTTTGGTAAACTTTAGGGTCACGACTGGTGATATTCAGTACTAGAAGTATAGGAGCTTTGATACCATAAGGGTCTTGCAATGAATTAAGGTAGGTAGCAGCTCGTTTAGTAAATTCTTCCATCAGATTATCCATGGCAAGGGGGACCGACCACGTCAGCATGTTGATTCCTCCCCGCTTAAATTGATCTAATATAGCTCTTCGGATAAGGGAGAAACTGATGGAGTCGCTGTTTAGGGTCGTATCTTGTTCGATGCCGGATAGTTCGAAACTAAGGACAGCGGGGTAATCATCACAACAGCTTTTAATATCAGACTGTGCACTGTCACCGCGCCAGCCTATACCTTCAACAGTGCTGTTCTCATGTCCTATCATAATTCCGTTTGCTGACATCATCTTGAGATTGGCACGAAGAAACTCTGTCCTTGTAGTTAATCCGCTACTACCAATTTTGTCGTATGACGTTATTTGATTCTTATGATGACAAGCACATACACTCAGTATGACTAGCAAATACAGGAAGAAATTAAGCTTTTTCATTATATCAATATTTTACATCGCTACGCGAAAGAACATACGACTGCGACATGGCGTCGGTCCAAAAACTGCTGCTGCACATATTGTTTGTTGTAGATTTGCCATTATCGTAATAGTAATCGTACCAAGGCATAAAATACAGCCAGCGGCATCCTTTCGACCATTGAGAGGAGATAGTTGCCTGAGTATTTTTCAATGTTAGTGCTGAGCCGCTATCTGTTACACCGTTGCCACATTCGGCAAGTGCATTCATTTTTTGTCCGTAGGTTGTATTTACAGTTACCCACTCATTATATGATGCGGTTGTATCATCTCCATAAAGGTCGCGACCAACAATATCGACGTATTCGTTACCTGGATAATATGCAGAATCACTGTCGTATTTGGAACTATCTCCGTTGTTGGCTTGAGTCGTCCAAATCCATATCAAATTGTGAATTCCTTTTGTTTGAAAGTAATTATACATCAATTTCCATAATTTCACATACGCTTCTGGCCCATCATAACCCCACCAAAACCACGCAGAACCTTTATATTGCTTGGCATAATAGTTACCGGCTGCTTCATGGAAAGGACGCCATAAAGCGGCAATACCTGCATCCTGAATCTTCACTAAAGTAGCACAAACCTTGTCCATCTGTTCGTAGAAGAATTTGTTTTCCCATGTACCCGATGTGAAAATATTGGAGCAGCGGAAGGTCGTTTTGTTCGGATCAGTAGTCAGATCGGTAGAACCTTCTTTTAAAGGTACATTGACATGCCACATTAACGACACGATGCCACCTGCATTTGCCCATTCGGTGACAGGGGTGATATTGGTATAGTCAATCCAGTTGGCTGGAGAATAGTAGATATGTAAGAAATCGAAACAGTTGATGGCAGGATATTTTCCCGTGAGTTTATATACTTGATCAGCTTCTGTATGGTTCCATGAAACACTTGCCATTGTAGCAGATAGACATTTTGTGCCATAAATTGATAAGAGGTATGCGTAAAGACTTTTAGCTTTCGCTGTAGCATTAGCATCGCATAGGCTAGTTGCTAAAGTAGAAGTCTTAGTAGAAAACGAAATAGAAATTTCGCTGTTATAAAGTGTCCCGGAGCCTTTGATGAGCCCTGCAGGGATGATAAGCTTATAGGTTGTGCCTTTAGTGAAACCTTTGGCTGTAATAGAAAGGGCGTTATAAGCACTAGTTACTTGTGCACTTGTTACAGTTGCAGTTCCTAAGGTTATCTTTGTGTAATTAGCAGTTACGAAACTGATGTTTTGGTTGAAGGTTAGGGTAATGGTCATATCATCAGCAGCGAGATCCGTGGCTCCATTTGTTGGAGTTGAACTAATTAGAGTAGGTGCAGTACCTTTAACCTTATCATCTTCGCCATCTCCGCTTCCGCTAGAGCAAGAAGTGAAGTTGAGAAAAGCAGTAAACGATAATAAAATATATGTTACGAGTTTCTTCATGTTCATATTCTGATGCAAATTAAACAAAAAAGAAGGGAATCCTTTTAGGGAATTCCCCTCTTTTTAATCAGTTAATACAATTTTATTTGGGATCGAATCTAAAGTTATCGATAAATACACCCGACAAATCTGCTGTCCCGTCAATAGACAGATAGAAACCATAGTCTTTTGTCCCGTCAATCAATCCGCCTGCATTCAAATCGAACGATTTTGTTATCCAATGTCCATTAGTGCTTTCAGCAAACAGATTACCTAAATTGATTGAGTTGTCCCAACCATGTAAGCACATACCTGCAGTAACATTTGATGCTGCCTTAGTGATGCAGATATCCATTTTGAATACATATTTACTAGGGTCGGCAATCGAAGGTAATGTACCCCAGTTGGCAGCCCATGACCATACCCATCCACTAACTCCAGCCGTACCAATCATACATTGTGTACCATCTAATTTGATAGATGGAATACCGAAGCCAAATGGAGAACCCCATGTAGATTGCGAATTACCACCTCCGTTGAAGTCAGTCAGCATAATGGTTGCTGAGGTGATAGGGTCGGTAGAGCCGCAGTAGACAGTTGGCATGAAGCCTTCATCTCCGTCGAAGGTTACCATTTTCGGTGTGATATTGCCCGTAGCAGCGCCTAGAACATGATAGAACTCAACCAATGTGCTATTCTTAGTACCGTAATCTGTAACCTTAATAGTATAATTACCACTGGCATCAGCAAGATATATTGTCTTGATTAAATCGAGTTGGGTACCTGTAATCGTAATTTTGTTGCCAGGACCTTCAGATTTGATGCTGGTGATGACAGGCAGTGTCACATTGATAGTGATGGTTTGTGTTGTTTTTATCTGTGTACCGTTGACTGTAGTCAGGACGAGTGCTCCATTAGCAGCTCCTACTGGTACAGTAACCTCAATCTGTGTATCGGTCTGACTGGTGATTGTCCCATCGTAAGTCCCAAAGGTAATCTTTTTCACTAAGTCGAGGTCTTTACCAGTTATAGTCAGTGTCTCTTTAGCTTTGATAGAACTTGCAGAGAATGCCGTTACTGTAGGTTTCACAAATGTTAGTGTCTTGCCATCAGCAGAAGTTTCCGACAATGTCTTTACTGTAAAGTTACCGTCGGTTGCTGTCGCTGGCATCATTAATTCAATTTTCGATTCCGATTGCGAAGTGAAATCAGCGGCTGCTACAGTGGCTCCTTGGAAATCTACTTCAGATACCAAGTCAAGGTTTGTACCGTTGATGGTAAATTTAGTATTATTCTTCGGAGTTGATGTAGATACACTAGTTACTGCAGGCTTAACTAGATTTAATGTAGCCGAACTGATTTCTACGCCAGATTTTGCAACTAATTTAACTACACCTTCTTTGATGGTAGCTTTAGTTGGAACTGATATTTTAGTAACAGATGCGTCACTAATGTCGACAGCCACTTCTTCACCACCAGGGAGTATTATCTTATTCGCCAATTGGAAGTTGGCACCTGTAACTGTCAGTGCATTTCCTGCTTTCAGCGGATTCGGTGAAATAGAAGTCAGAGTAGGCAGAGCAACAGTCAATTCAGTGTCTGAATACATTTGGTTAGGTATTCCTTCGGCAGCATCGGAGATAATCACTTTACCTGTTCTTGCTGTCTGAGGAACGGTCACTTTTATTTCATAGCGTGAATGGCTGATAAACTGTGTTTCGGGGACTACAATATTGTCTGCGAAAATCACTTCGTGCATTAGGTTAAGATAATCACCGGTAATAGTAATTACATCGCCTGGCATTACTGTTGATGGAGAGAAACTCGTGAAAGCGATAGGCTCGGAATAGGTAATCTTTGTACCGGTAGTAATGGTTCCACCTTTAGGAGTAGCTAGTGTTACGTATCCTTCGGTACAGTTTTCTTTTGGTACCTGAACGGTAATCTCGCTATGTTCACCCTTTGATACAACAGTAATATTAGTGATAGGATCGGTACCTGGTATAGAAATACTAGTAATTTGATCCAGATTACTACCTAGAAAGCGTAAAGTGCCTCCACGTAGTACAGGACATGGACCGAATGAGTTCAATGCGATATCGTTGCCGTATTGATCGGTATTCAGATTATCTTTGTCGCATGCTGTGAACGATATGCTGCTCAAAAGGAGCAGGCATATCATCCAAATATTCGATAATTTATATGTTTTATTCATAATCTTATGCTATTAGAAGTTATTCAATCGGGGCAATACGGATATTGTCGATACAGATAATCGGTGAACAATCAGTACCTTCGTATCCACCTTTCCATACAAAGAAGGTTAAGCCAGTCATATTTTCGTTTGTTATCTTTGACAAGACTGTACCACTGTTAGAATATTTGAATTCGCTCAGAGGAATGCTTACCGTTACCCAACCTTCGGTAGTATATCCGTTGGCTGTACCATACCATGGTGTCCAAAGAGCACGTGGATAGGTGTCATTAGAAATATAAGTGTTATTGCCCGTAGCATAAGTAACTTGACTGTTACCTGTAAAGATACATTGTAATGCACACGAATTCCATGCTTGAGGTACGTTGATTTCGAATTTCAGCTGTAGTTTGCTGATGTCACTGGCATCAAACAAGGTATTTAATTCGGGATAGCCATTGCTTGTATCTGGCCAATAATCGAACGAATAACCATCCTCGTTCCAAGAACTTCCAATTTTACCGGCTAAATCACCTTTGAAGATTATATAATTGCCATCAAGAGGAGCAACCACATTCTGACCAATTACACCATTTCTCCAACCATGACCTGTAGCCAAAGCTTTGCCATGAGTACCGTCCCAATCGAAAAGCATGTTACGGTCGTCGCGGAAGTAGAACTTAGATGTGCTAGTACCGTATTTAGTAGTAACCGTAACATAACCTTTACTTGAGCCAGCCGGTATTTTGAAAGATACTGCAGTCTTGGAATAGCTTACGAAGTCTGTGACAGGAACATTCCCCGGCATCGTAATCTTCAATGGGTTTGAGCTGTAGTTTAGCAGATAGTCCCCGCTAAGTGTTACAGTCTCTCCATCCTTTGCCCATTCATTATTCAAAGAAGTAACAGTTGGGCTAGGAACAAGAACTTTGAAGTCGTAAGTCGTTGTATCATTCTGATTGTTGACCATATAAATTTTGTCTGTAGGATTATCAGAAAGAGTGTTCGGTACATCTACCAGAAGCGTGTTGTCTGTGATAAAACTGGAATTCAAAACAGCTTTCTGGTCATTGAAATACATCTTAGTGATGCTTCTAAGGTTACATCCAACGAAGCAGATGTTAGTACCCATATATGCGCCGGTAATCAGAGAATCTTTGGCTGCTACCTTGCTCAGACGTGCATAGTAGATAGTAGGAGCCCCGTCTGATATCTTGTATTCATCAGGCTGGTCGGAGCAAGACTGAATAAAGGAACCCGACATGAGTGCAAGTATGCCAAGTAAGATACTACTTATGTTTTTATTTAATTTCATGATTTTCATCTTTATTAGTTGCACTTATTATTTATACGTATATTGAGTGACATCAACATGTTGAGGGTCTTCCGTCAAGTGAGAATTATAAGTAATGTCGGATGAAGGAAGAGGAATAGTGAAACTCTTTGTTGTAACATTTGGCTTTGTTGCACTGGTGTTATAACGAGTAGTATTCGCATCGAAAGTGAAAGCACCTTTTTCGCCTGCTTCGCTGAAACTCTTATAAGGAATATCTAAGCTATAATATACATCACGTCTCTGATTTGTCAGTTCGTTGATGGCTTTCGTCGGATTGAAATAGAAAAGGCGAACATAATCGTACCAGCGGTCACCTTCACAAGCCAATTCCAAACGACGTTCTTTCCAGATATCATCAAAAGTAAGAGAGGCCGGTTTGCTATAACTCTTTACCGAACGTGAACGTACCTTAAAGAAGGCATCTATTGCACTTGCGTCTGAAGTTGAAGCATTATCACCTAACACAGCTTCGGCGTAAATCAAATATACATCTGCAAGGCGAAGGATATGAGTATAGAGTCCGCTATGCATCTTAGATGCAGATACTCCCAAAGCTGCTAGATGGTCGGCCGCATCACCATATAGATGTTTCACCTCGTTAGCGCCGGTAGGAGATTGGAATTCACCAGGACCTGTATGCTTCTCATAACCACCATAGATGAATTTCAGATAATCGAAACCACCATCATCAGTATAAAAGTAATCATACTTGTCGCCTGCCATCTTCATTGTAGCTTTACGTCGGTCATCGGTATTGTTACGTGTAGGGTTCAATGCATTTTCACCAAAAGCATCCTGCAAGTCAACGGATGGTCCGCAATAACCTCCCCAGCAATCTCCAAATTCATCGAAACCTGTGATTGCTAAATCACTTTGAAGAGAGTTCTGAGATGTCCAGTGAGCACTGCTTGCCGACCAAGCCCATGAGATGAGGGCCTCATCGCTAACATTATTATTCATACGGAAAATATCAGAATAGTCAGTCATCAATGTTCTGCCACTGTTGTCGATGACGTCTTTCGCATATTTAGCAGCATTAGCCAAATCTTCTGTATTACGTTGATGGACTGTTGTCTCGATATAGCTGTATGAGCCGGAAATATATTTTGTATTATCAGCGCTGAAGCCTGATTTTGTCAAATAGACTTTTGCCAGCAGACCTTCGGCACAATATTTATCTAAACGTCCGTTCTTTGTTGCGTCCTTAGCAGGTAACAATTCTATCGCCTTTTTTAACGTCATAATGATATAATCGTATAAATCTTCAATTTTAGCTTTATACTTGTCGTTGTAGGTACCTGCACCAATTTCGTCGGTATTGTTGTGTATAATAGGAACAGCACCAAATGTTCTTACCAGGTAGAAGTAAGCCATTGCTTTCCATGTCAGACATTCACCTTTACAGTAATTCTTTATGGTTTCGCTAGGTCCAGAGCTATTGCTAATATTATCGTAAACGGTATTGCAGTAAGCATTGACAGACCATAGGGAAGCCGACATATTAGCTAAGTCTTCATCAGTACCAGTCAATGTAAATGTCAGATAGGGTGAACCGCCCCAATAATAATTTCCAGAGAGTACTTCGCCAACTTTGAAGAATCCACGTTGGAAATCGTACCAAGGAGAATTGTAAATAGGATCTACACCTTGGCGGCATTGCTCATCATTTTGATAGAAATTGTTGACGTTGTAATTGTCCTTTCCTGGTTGATCCAAGAAGTCACTGCACGAAGAAATGCCAAACAAGCCTATAAGAGCAATAAATGCGATTTTTATATTATTTATTTTCATGATAATCGTGTTTATTAGAATGTTACATTTAGACCAAATGAATAGACTGTCGGTGAAGGATATCGTCCGTTATCTAAGCCGTAAACGTATCCGTTCGAATCGGCTGTACTGGCACCGACTTCAGGATCGTATCCGTTGTATCCGGTGATGGTACATAAATTCTGAATATTGCAATACAGACGCAGCGCTTCTAAACGCAAGTGAGATATCAATGCCTTTGGGAAAGTATATCCTAGAGTGATATTCTTTATCCTTAAGTAGTTACCACTTTCAATATAGCGGTCGCTGATACGGTTGTTCTCATTCGGATCGCCGATAACAGCACGTGGTACGCCACGTGAATTAAGAACCTGAACATTGTCGATATCATCGTACCAATTCCATACGGTGCCACTATTGCCTGAATACCCTGATGTATAATCTTTATCAGCTTTGATGGCTGAAATGACAGCATGTTTGTTGACAGTCTTAGCTTGGTTGTTCCAAGGAGTGTTCATGTGTGTCAAACTTCTGCCTAGGTAATTGAAAACTTTATTACCGACAGAGCCGTTTACGAAGATAGCTAAGTCTAAATCTTTATAATGGAAAGTGTTCGTCCAACCGAACGTGTACTTAGGCATTGGTGAACCAATATAAGTACGGTCTTTTTCATTGATTATACCATTACCGTCTAAATCTTTGTATTTAATGTCACCTACCCAAACTGTATTGCTGCGGTTGAATACGCCATTACTCGGATAAGCTGTAGGTTTCGGTGAATTCTGCAAGTCGGCAAGGTCTTTATAGATACCGTCGCATACATAGCCGTAGAAAGAATATAATGAATGTCCTACGTCGCTCTTGGATACTACATCGTTCCACATACCTTTACCTAGGATGGCTGCAGATGCAGTACCTTTCAGTTTCAACAGTTTGTTCTTGTTCCAGGAAATTTCGAAATCGGAATCCCATGAGAAATCTTTCGTGCGAACAGGGTGAGCGTTAACGGTAATCTCAAGACCTTTATTGGATATCTTACCGTAGTTACCCCAAGGGCTTGCTAATGCAGAAGAACCATTGCCCGATGTTCCCATATATGAAGGTAATTGAAGCGGCATCAACATATCACTGGATGTCTTCTTATAGGCATCGACAATCAAGTTGATTCTGTCGTTCAAAAGGCCCAAATCTAAACCGAGGTTCCATTGCTCTTGTTTTTCCCATTTGATATGAGAGTTTGCTATGTTCGACTGACGATAACCAACTCCGAGTCCAGTTTCCATCTTTGACATGGAAGCGCCCCATTTATAAGAGCCGATGTTCGAGTTACCCGTTTGTCCCCAGCCGAGACGGAGTTTACCATTACTGATAATGTTCTTGAACGGTTGGAAGAACTTTTCGTTCGAGAATCTCCAAGAAGCGGCAAACGAATGGAATGAACCCCAACGATTATCAGGACCGAAGTTTGATGAACCGTCGCGACGGAATGTGTATGTCAGCAAGTAACGGTCGTCGTAATTATAGGTTTCACGAGTAAAGAAGGAAGCCATGGTCGATGTGCCATATCCTGAATTGATTGACGGTGTGCCCGTTCCTAAGTTTGGATTCTTTACCTCATTGGACGGCAATCCCGTATTATAAATAGAAGAATAGTCATAATTCGACTTCCAACATTCCTGACCTAGCATGGCGGTGAAAGAATGTTTGCCGATGTTGCCCGTATATGTCAGATAATTCTTCAACTGCCAGAAGTTATTCGTGTTCTTTTGGTCGGAAGCACTGTTGATAGTGACTTGCCATTTACCTAAGTCTTCGGTCGGAATAAATACAGTAGCATCAGACCATCCGTAGTTGTAACCTATTTCTGCATGCCATACCAAATTCTTGATTGGAGTGATGTCGGCGAAGATATTACCTTCCAATACGTTTCGTTTATAACGGAGGTCCTTATCCAATGCCAATGCGATTGGGTTAGGATTGACTGCACCTTGTCGAACAACAGAAGTATATTTGCCGTCCAAATCGTAGATAGGAATATCGGGAGTGGTAGTCAGTGCATAAGTAATGATGCCTTCATCTTGGTCTGCTTTCAGCAAGCGTTCGTTAGTATTTGTATAGGTAGCATTAACGCCAATCTTCATCCATGATTTCAATTGTGCGTCCAGATTAGAACGGAAGTTGTAACGTCTGAAGTTGGAGCCTATCAATGTACCGTCTTGATCCATATAACCACCCGATACGTAGTATCTCACTTTATCGGTACCACCTTGAGCTGACAACTGATGAGAGTTCTCGAAAGCTGTGCGGAAGATGGCATCCTGCCAGTTCGTACCTTTGCCCAATGTAGAAGGATCTGAATAATCGTCGCGTTCGGTAGCCATACCATCGCTGACGAAACTATTATAATATTCGGCGAATTCACGCAGGTTCATCATGTCGATGCGTTTAGTTTGGCGTTGCCATGCCATCATGCCGTCGTATGTAAACTTAGCCTCACCGGCTTTACCACGTTTGGTAGTGATGAGAACGACACCGTTAGCGCCTTGTGCACCGTAGATGGCCGTTGCTGAAGCATCCTTTAATATTTCCATGGAGAGAATATCGGAAGGGCTGATTGTAGATAACGGAGAGATAGAAGATACCGAACCGTTGCCGAGAGCATCACCGAGTCCGACTGATGCACCGCTGCTGCCGCCGCCTTGTACTATGACACCATCGATGACATACAAAGGTTCAGCTCCTGCGTTGATAGTGGCTTGGCCACGTACACGTATTGACGATGACGAACCAGGAGCACCAGAAGTCGCTACAGCTGTAACACCGGAAACGCGGCCTTGAAACGACTGATCCAAATTAGTGATTACAGATCCTTTGATTTTGTCCTCACCCATAGTGACGGCTGCACCCGACACATCGCTCTTTTTCATGGTACCATAGCCCACGACAACTACTTCGTCCAGCACTTTCGTGTCTTGTTGAAGTATAACTTTTACAGTTCTCTTTCCACTAATACTGACCTCTTGAGTCTTGTAACCGATACTGGAGAATACCAGTACGTTCTTTCCGGAAGGAACTTTAACGGAGAAATTACCGTTGATATCGGTGATGACACCGACAGAAGTGCCTTTTACCATAACACTTACACCAATCATCGGAGAATTATCACTTCCATCGATAACAGTTCCGGTAACCGTGTTCTGTGCAATTAGATGGCAACTCATCAGTATTGCCACCAAAAACATTAACATGTTTTTCATACGGACATCTTTGTTTTATATAGTTAATTAAAATATGTGTTCTTCATTTAATGAATCAGTGTTCTTCATCTAAAATTGAACGCTACAAAATTATGTTGATTCAATAATTGCGCCAAATACGATTTTATCATAATGTAATACTTTTATAACGTTTTTGTAATTTAACATCACTATGGCGTGTTCACTTCATAGTTATGTTGTTGAAAGATCATAGTTATGAAAGTTCAAGATCATAACTACGGAAGTTCGATAACGTAACTAAGAAAGTTTGGTAGCATAGTTATGTCGTGAGCAAAACATAACTACGATATTTTGCCCTTGTTTTCGGAATAGTTTTAGTAGGTATAAGCAGTCTTCGATCCTTCAATAATAGCATCGATAGCACCTTTGTCGTAAACAGACATATTGTACTTTCTGTTGAAGAGCGCGAATGCGTCTGAACCGGAACCCATCACGGTAGAATCGGTAGCTGTTCCTAGGTTGCCGTTGTCCCAATATATAGGAGTTATGCCGTAGGCATGGGCAGTCGATACCAGCCACTTCAGGTAGTAATCGCGCGATTCTTCTCCCTTAGCTTGGAGTCCGCTCTTTATCTCAGCAGCCGTAAAAGAGTGGCGGTTGACGCCGAATTCTCCCAAAACGAGAGGTATGCCCTTGCTGATGAAGTTTGTCTTCAGCGTGCTGAAGTCGTTTGTAATCATAGCAGCGGTTCCATAAGTCGATACGCTGCCGTATTGTTTGTAGGAATCTCCCCAGAACCTCACTTTGTCGGTACCGTCATTACCGCTGTCTGTCCCGCAGAAGTTCCAAGGATTATAGTAGTGGAACTCTAGAATCATTCGGTTTGGAGTAGGGTCGGTAGGAATAGTAAGGTAAGAAAAATAGCTGGGGTTGCAGCACCAGGGCTGAATTATCAAGCTGCGGTAGGTATTTCTGCCTCCGGTTGCTCGCACGATATTGACGAAGGCCTGCTGGTAGAAACTTTCTACTTTCGCATTTTCTGTAGTGGGAATGCCCCAGTTGTTGCCAATGTGCGGTTCGTTTAAACAGGCGAACATCAGATGTTCATCGTAATCACGGAACTTGACCGCAATTTGTGTCCACATCGACACTCCTTTCCTGCGTACGGATGAAGAGTCAGCATACGAAGCTACTCCTTCGAACCATGTGTCGTGATGCGAGTTGAGTATCACATACAGACCGTTATTATATGCGTAGTCGACAATCTCTTTCACTCTTGCCATCCAAGTCTCGTCGATGGTCCATAGTGAAGTATCGGAGATATGGTCACCCCATCGAACAGGAATTCGGATGGCGTTGAAACCGGCAGCCTTTACTGCTTTAATCATAGCTTCGGTAGTCTTCGGATTTCCCCATGCGGTCTCGTTGCCTGCTGCATCACAGGAATTGCCTAAGTTCCATCCCACATTGATGAGGTGCATCAGTTCCATCGATTTGTGAGTCATGCCATCTTGATTTGCACCGATGGTGGGGATGTTCATCTGCTGCAGAATGTAAACGTATGCTTTCAGGTTACCGCTTGTGATGGTGATGGTATCCGTACGGTCTACATATTTTGTGTTGACTTCGATATTCAAGTCATATTTGGTAGCTTTTGATGCGGCAGATGAGGAAGGAGATACCCACGATTTGTTGCTGGTAACATAATAATTATCAGAAGATGTTATTTCTAATGTTATCTTAGTCGTGGAAGCTGAGATGCGATAGTTGTTCTGTTTTACGGTCAGCGTCTTTACCTCAGGTTCCGAAGGTGTATCATTATTGTTGCTGCTGCTACAGGAAAACCCTGCGAACAAGAATAGGAATAGGCAGGAAATGATACAAAGAAAGCGCTCATTAGCTTTATTCAAACGACTTATTCTCTTCATAATGGCATTAGTTCTGTTAGGAAAGCAAAGTTAATGTGTTTCTCGTAGATGTAATGATATTATTTTATCAACTTTTAGTTAGAATATGCAGCCTTATACAACTTTCTTTTTCTTTCTGTAACTCTCCCTGAATTCTTTGGGTGCACATTTTTTGTTCTTCTTGAAGATACGGTTGAAATTGGACAGATTGTTGAACCCGCATTCGTAGCAAATCTCGGCAATCGACATAGTGGAATCTACCAATAATCGGGATGCATAACCTAAACGGATATCGATGATATATTCCGAGAGATTCTTTCCCGTACGCAATTTGAAAAAGCGACTGAATGAAACAGGTGCCATACCAATCAGGTCAGCCAGCTGTGAGAGTCGGATTTCTTCGTGATAATGACTGTTGATAAAGTTTTTCACCTTTTCAACGCGACGGCTGTCGGAATGGACACTGATCTTGGCAAAGGAGGAAGAAGACAAGGCTCTGGCTTCATCTTTGAATGTCGACAATTCGTATAGTATGCTTAAAAACTTAATGACAGCATAGAATCCTTGCTTCTCGGTAGGGAGAGTGTCGAGCATGTCGTAAACCTTCATGATGGCTGTCATAGGGAATGCTAATCCTACCTGGGCTTTGTCTAACATCTGACGGATGGAGTCGAATTGATTCTTATTGAGGAAGCTCGACAATAAATCTTCCGAAAACTGGATTGTTATCTCTCGGATGTCTTTCGAATGGCAATTGTTCTGTTCCCAAACATGTTCTAGGTCTTTCCCTGTGATCAGTACCAAATCATAATCTCCTAGTATCTCGGCAGAATCTCCTACAACTCTTCTTACTCCCGCAACATTAGCACAGAAGTTCAACTCGTATTCCGAATGATTATGAATCGGATACGTAAATTCACTTTTATGGCGGTCTGCGATGTAGAAGCAGTCTTTATCCGATAATGGAGTTATCTCGCGGATGATGCAATCTTGTTCGTATGTTTCCATATAGTTTCTTATGGTATTTATAATAAGGTATTATACAACAAATGTAGTGATTAAATTGTATTGTTACAAAGAAATACTCCTATTTTTTTGCATGTTCTGATTATCATCATGAATTCTTTTTTAAATATAAAAATATGGGTCTTTGTCGTTAAGCGCTGTTAAGTCGTGAAGTGAGTTCGTTAAAAGAGAAAAAATAATTGGTTTATGTGAGATAAGTGATAATTTTTTGTTGTTATTTTAACGTCGAAATGTTAAACGAGTACAGATAATTAACGAATAAAATTTATATTTGATAGTTATGAAACAGACGGAAAAAATCTTTTTGGGATTAAGTGTTGTTGCTTTTGTCAGTATGGGAGCAACAGCGATGATTAAGAGTAATGTATTGGTGCCCGACAAGCATCCTGTAACATTTAGTGAAGCTTTTCAACAGAATCCGAAATCGCATACAGTAGATGCTGCTGTTCAACCAGTCGATTTGACGAAAGCATCTGAATTGGCTGTTCATGCTGTTGTGCATATTCGCTCAACGAAGGCATCGAAGGTGATAACAGTTGAGGATGATCCTTTCAGCCGTTTCTTTAGTGATCCGTTCGGATTTGGAGACGACGACAGCAATAACAATAGCGGAAGCAATAAGCGTCAAATGAAGACGCAGCCTCAGGTTGGTATTGGCTCAGGTGTCATCATCTCTGAAGACGGTTATATCGTAACGAATAACCACGTGGTTGAAGGAGCTGATGAGATTGAAGTAACGCTTAATGATAACAGAAGTTTCAAAGGTCGTATCATTGGTACTGATGTGAACACTGATCTAGCTCTAATCAAAATTGAAGGTAAGGAGTTCCCTACTCTGCCAGTCGGCGATTCGGATGCTCTGAAAGTTGGTGAATGGGTAATCGCTGTTGGTAATCCGTTTAATCTGACTTCTACTGTAACAGCAGGTATTGTTAGCGCAAAGGCACGTTCTTTGGGTATGAACAGTATCGAATCGTTCATTCAGACTGATGCTGCAATTAATCAAGGTAACAGTGGTGGTGCTTTGGTAAATGTTAAGGGTGAACTAGTAGGCATCAATGCCATCCTTTCGTCTCCGACAGGGACGAATACTGGTTATGGTTTTGCTATTCCTTCGAATATGATGAAAAAGGTAGTTACTGATTTGAAGACTTATGGTACTGTACAACGTGCAGTCCTTGGAATCGAAGGCGGCTCATTCCCTGAAATGCAAGAGGGTGCATCTAGCGATGAGGAGCTGAACAAGGTACAAACGGAAATGAAGAACCTTGGTGTAGTTGATGGTGTAGTTATTCGTAAGATTACAGAAGGTGGTGCTGCTTCAGGTGCAGATCTGAAAGTTAATGATGTCATTGTAGGTGTAAATGGTAGTACTGTTCATAAGATGGCCGACCTGCAAGGGGCACTTTCAAAAATGCGCCCAGGACAGACCGTGAAATTAAAGATTGTCCGCGAAAAGAAAGAAAAAGAAGTCTCTGTTACTTTGAAGAACGAACAGGGTAATACTAAGGTTGTAAAGAATGAGGGTATAGAAATATTAGGTGCTGCATTCCGTGAAGTTCCTGCATCACTGAAAAAACAATTGAGTTTGTCGTATGGTATCGAAGTAACAGGTGTTACTAAAGGCAAGATGATGGATGCTGGAATACGAAAAGGTTTCATTATTTTGAAAGTCAATGGTGATGCTGTTCATTCGGTATCAGAATTTGAAGCTGCATTCAAAGCCGCATCAAAATCTCCTGAACAGGTATTATTCTTGAGTGGTATGTTCCCGAGTGGAAAACGTGCTAATTTCGCTGTCAGCTTGTCTGATGACGACAATTCGAATAAGTAATGAAGAGTTTCCATAGGTTACAAAGTATAATTTAAACTAAAAAAAGGTGCCATCAATAAACAAGTTGGTACCTTTTTTTGTTTTTAAGTGTATTAATTATAAACGCAAAGGAAAATCATATTGCTAAATTTTTTTGTATCTTTGCGCGCTTAAAATAAATTTGTGTAGATGAGACAACTTAAAATTACAAAAAGTATCACTAACAGAGAGAGTGCTTCACTCGACAAATATCTTCAGGAAATAGGTCGTGAGGACTTAATCACTGTAGAAGAAGAAGTGGAACTCGCTCAACGTATTCGTAAAGGTGACCGTAAGGCATTAGAGAAACTTACCCGTGCCAATCTTCGATTTGTAGTCTCCGTAGCAAAACAGTATCAAAACCAAGGTTTGAGTTTACCCGATTTAATTAACGAGGGCAATTTAGGACTGATTAAAGCTGCCGAGAAATTCGATGAAACACGTGGATTTAAGTTTATCAGTTATGCCGTATGGTGGATCCGTCAGTCTATCTTACAAGCTTTGGCTGAACAGTCTCGTATTGTTCGTCTGCCACTTAACCAAGTCGGTTCGCTGAATAAAATTAGCAAGGCTCTTTCTAAGTTCGAACAGGAAAACGAACGTCGTCCTTCTGCAGAAGAACTTGCCACCGAGTTGGATATTCCTGTCGATAAGGTTTCCGATACGTTGAAAGTATCTGGTCGCCATATCTCAGTGGATGCTCCTTTTGTGGAGGGTGAAGACAATAGTCTGCTCGACGTGTTGGTTAACGATGATTCGCCTATGGCGGATAAAACATTGGTCAACGAGTCCTTGTCCAAGGAGATAGACCGCGCACTTTCTACACTTAGCGAACGTGAAAAAGAAATTATTAAGATGTTTTTTGGTATTGGCCAACAAGAGATGACTTTGGAGGAAATCGGTGACAAGTTTGGGTTAACTCGTGAACGTGTCCGTCAGATTAAGGAAAAGGCCATTCGTAGATTGCGGCAAAACGCAAGGTGTAAATTACTTAAACCGTATTTAGGTTAATAATAAATGATAAAAAGCGGTTATCACTTTGGTAGCCGTTTTTTTTTATTTATCTTTGCTCACATTATCATTCAGTCTATTATGAAGTATTTCAAAATATTATTTGTGGCAGTCCTCTTGTTTTCTGTTTGTACTGCCTTTTCATTTCCGTTTCTGAGAACTCTTCCGAAAACGGTGTTTGCATTCGGTGTATCTGCTTCTTTTAAAGATACTGTCGTCTATTTTACCGAAATACAGGTTCTTGATAGTGTTCAGTTGGATAAACAAGGTTTTTTACCCAATAGGGCATCCTATAGTTATCAATTGAAAAATTATTTAGAGGGAACAAAGAACTTACCTCACCAAACGTGTATGATTTATTTCAGTAGGGATAAAGCGAAATTACAGAAACAGGAAAAGAAGTTGGGCAATTTGTATGCAAAGGATAAGAATGTTACTATTCAGGTTCTTACTGCTTCTGAATTCCAATTCAAGAAGCCTGCTTCTGAAGAGTCGACTACTGTTCAATAATTCTTGATTTATGCCAAAAAAAGGTTTCATATTTGTTTTGTTGTCATTATTCTTGTTGACAGCTTGTCACAAAGATAATGGGGAAGACGAGCCGGATACACGTACTGTTCTGATATATATGATGGCAGATAATTCTTTGAGCAGTTTCTCTTCTACTGATATCAGTGAGATGATAAAAGGGATGGGCAGTGTCGACGTATCGAAAAATAATCTGCTTATTTATTTGGATACTTATGATGGTACTCCAAAACTCATCAAATTGGATGAAAAAAATGGGAATATCGTACAGACCATTGTTAAAACTTACGACGAACAGATATCAACCGATGAATCTGTTATGAAGACGGTTTTTTCGTATGTCTTCTCTGAATATCCTGCGAAGAGTTATGGCTTGGACTTGTGGTCACACGGGGAAGGATGGATTCCTGCAACTTCTGCTTCGAAAGGAGTTATTTCTCGTTGGATAGGTGTCGATCAGAACGGTGGGTCTAACAGATATTATTTGAATATTTCTACGTTAGCTTCTGTGTTATCTTCTGTACCACATTTTGATTTTATTCTCTTCGACGCCTGTTTCATGTCGTCAGTAGAGGTTTATTATGATTTACGCAGCCATTCCGATTATTTTATTAGTTCGGCAACAGAGATACCTGGTCCGGGTGCATATTATGCTGACGTAGTACCTGCTATGTTTGCCTCTTCGAACGATGGCGAAAAAGTAACGGAAGCTTATTACGATTATTACAATAAGATTTATGCTGCAGGGGTAGGAATTTCGAATGACAAATGGACATCTGGCGTATCGGTAGCATTAGTGAAGTCATCCGGACTAGAGAGTCTTGCATCAGCTACTAAATCTATTTTAGCAAAGTACGTTCAGTCGGGTACTAGCATTTCTGTTAGTGACATTTTCTGTTACGATCCTTATCGTAATAATTATTATACTGATTTGGACGGATTGATGCAGAAAGTTTCTGGAGGTGGTACCGATTATCAAAGTTGGAAGACGGTGTTTAATCAGTGCGTACCTGTGTATCTTACAACAGCCACCAATTATATGAGTTATAGTGATGGTTCGATGGATGCTGCTCGTTCTATGACAGGCTCTGCAGGCTTATCTACTTATGTTCCTCGTAGTACTATGTCTACGGTAAATACTTATTTTAAGAACACTGGTTGGTATACGGCTGCAGGATGGAATAATCTTGGATGGTAGCATAAAAATATAAGGTATGAAACGTTTTTATTTTCTCTTTATCTTCCTTATTCTTGCTTTGCAAACACCTTTTGCTCAGGTTAAGACAGTTAGACTGAAAGTGATGCACACAACGGATATTCATGGCAATTATTTCCCTTTTAGCTTTACAACGCTGAGCGAGTGTCCGGGAAGTCTTACCCGTATATCTGCTTTGGTAAAAAACGAGCGTAATACTTATCGTCGGAATTTGCTCTTTTTAGACAATGGTGATATCTTGCAAGGTCAGCCTTCTTCGTATTATTATAACTATATAGATACGACATCTACGCATCTGTGTGCTACAATGATGAATGAGATGGGCTATGATGCAGGTAACTTAGGTAACCATGATGTTGAAACAGGCATGAAAGTGTTTAGTCGCTGGGCAAAAGAGTGCAAATTTCCCATATTATGTGCTAATGCAATAGTGAAGGCTACAGGACAACCTTATTTCCTTCCTTTTCAAATTTTTGTTAGAGACGGGGTGAAGGTGGCTGTATTAGGAATGCTTACTTCAGCTATACCTTGCTGGCTATCGGAAGATATTTATCCTGGTCTTCAATTCGATGATATGGAGGCTACAGCACGCAAGTGGATAAAGATAATTAAAGATAGGGAGAAACCTGATGTTATTATTGGCCTTTTTCATTCGGGTATTGATGCGCAGACTTTATCAGGTAAATACCGTGAAAATGCTTCTCTTGAAGTCGCCGAACGAGTCCCTGGATTTGATGTCATCTTGGCTGGACACGATCATATGCAGTATTGTAAATGGGTGAAGAATACTGAAGGGCATTCTGTACTTGTTATCAATCCTGGAAAAAATGGCATGAGTGTGAGCAATGTCGATATTACTGTAGTAAAAAAAGGTGATAAATTAATTAGTAAGAAAGTCGATGGAAAACTTACTTCTACGGATCGAACAATTGTCGATGAACGATTGATGAAAATTTTTGCACCACAATTTAATACGCTGAAAGAATTTGTCTCTCATAAATTAGGAGTTTTAGATAGAGATATTTCTATTACTCCTGCTTTCTATCGTTCCAGTTCATTTATTGATGCTATCCATACACTCCAACTCCAACTGACAGGAGCAGATATCTCCTTTACAGCACCTTTCAGTTTAAAGGCTGTATTAAAAAAGGGCAATTTTTATGTGGCCGATTTATTTAGTTTTTATAAGTATGAGAATAAACTATATGTTATGAAACTGACTGGTCGGGAGATAAAGAATTACCTTGAGGAGTCTTATGGAAATTGGTTTAACGAGATGCATTCTCCTGACGACCATCTGCTAAAATTACAAATTGACAAGAACCGAAATCAGGTATATTTTAAGAATCCGCTATTTAATTTTGATTCTGCAGCTGGGATTATCTATAACGTTGATGTAAGAAAACACAAGGGTGAGATGATTCAAATTGCTAGTATGGCCGATGGCTCTCCTTTCTATATGGATAAGGTTTATCAAGTAGTACTCAATTCGTATCGCGGTAATGGAGGTGGTGAATTGCTTACTGCAGGTGCTGGCATTCCTCTTGAAAAACTATCAGAACGGATTATTTATCGTTCAGAGAATGAACTTCGTTTTTACATGTTGAAATATATAGAGAAGAACGGGTTATCATTTTTTCATCCTTTGAAACAATGGAAACTGATTCCTGAGGATTGGACTCAGGCAGCAGCAAAACGTGATTCTGCGCTACTGTTCGATGACCCTAATGATTAGGCTAGAGTATCAGTAGAAGGTCCTAATTGTTCGTCCGACTTGTTAGTTAGTGTGATATGTGATTTTGCATATAATGTAAAAATCATTATCTTATCTCGAAGAAAAATTAAAATTGAACGATTTTATTAGCTTTATAAATAAAAAACTCAGCAGAATAGTTTCTACTGAGTAATTAAATATTGTCTTTATTTCTTTAGAATGGCAGGTCGTCGTTTGAATTACCTGATTCAGTAAAGGGAACATCTGTGGGGGCTGGTGCTGGAACTGCATTTGGAACAGGTGATGCAGGCTGAGCAGCGTTATCTGCAACTCTATCTACTTTCCACGCTCTGATAGTATTGAACCATCTGTCTTGCCATTGACGTGCATCAATGTCGAACGAAACAGTTAATTCTTCTCCCATCTTTATATTGAAAGAACTGATTTTATCATCACCATAAACTTCGAAACACATTTTTTTCGGATAATTCTCATGCGTTTCGAGTACATACGATTGTACTTTCCAAGGGTTGCCCGTACTTTTAGCGGTACCTTCTCTTGCAGGTAACACTGCAATAATTTTTCCTGTTAATTCCATAGTTTTTATTATTTTGCTGCGAAGATACATTTTTTTCTTTAAAAGAACTATATTATCCCATTGTTTTTCTTTCTCTTTTTAATTGTTCGAATCAATCTTTCTTTGTATTTTTGTAGACATTATAAATGGTTGAGATTAAAGCATAAAATATAAACTTAAATATTTGCATATATGAAATTTACTGTTTCCAGCATGAAACTTTTTAATCATCTTTCTACTATTAGTAGGGTGATTAATTCGAAAAATACGCTTCCAGTCTTGGATTGCTTTTTATTCAATCTTCAGGATGGCACTCTTTCTATTACTGCTTCTGACAGCGAAACTACATTGGTCACTTCTATTGAGGTAGATACTGATGATGAGAACGGAAAGGTTTCTATCGTTGCCAAGACTTTACTTGACGCTTTAAAGGAAATTCCAGAACAACCTATTACCTTTGAAATCAATCTATCGTCTTTTGAAGTAGTCGTCAATTATCAAAATGGTAAATATAACTTGATAGGCCTGCCTGGAGAGGAATATCCTCAGTCTCCTGACTTGTCAGAAGATGTGACACATCTGACAATCAACTCAACTACGTTGCTTGATGGCTTTAATCGTTCTTTGTTTGCAGTAGAAGAAGATGAACTTCATCCTATTATGAATGGTGTCTATTTTGATATTACAGAAGATAATGTTACCATGGTGGCTTCTGACGGTCATAAATTAGTTCGCTATCATATCAATAGCGTTCATGGCGAAGGTGTTTCTTCTTTTATTCTTCCTAAAAAGCCGTGTGGTTTGCTAAAGAATTTGCTCTCTAAAGGTGATGAAGAAGATGTTAAAATTGACTTTGACAATCATAATGTAGTGATTACTTTTACTAATACACGTATGGTATGCCGCCAGATAGAAGGTCGATATCCAAATTATAATGCTGTGATTCCTGCTGATAATCCTCATAAAATTATTGTGGACAAACAGTCGTTATTGGGAGCGTTGAGACGTGTCTCTATTTTCTCTTTGATGTCGAGTTGTCTTATTAAACTTCGTCTTGAAGAAAACAAAATGGAGATTTCTGCTCAAGATATAAACTATTCATTGTCGGCTACAGAAACACTCGATTGCCAATATGCTGATATGCCTATGAGTATTGGTTTTAAATCGACTTTTCTTATCGATATTATAAATAATATGCCTTCTGATTCTATCAGCATGGAATTGGCTGACCCTTCACGCGCTGGTGTCTTTATTCCTGAGGAGCAGGATGAAGATACGGACTTGTTGATGCTATTGATGCCGATGATGCTGAATGAATAGATAATGAAATATAACTAACTCCCATGAAATTAAATTTGAAAAATCCTCTCGTCTTTTTCGATTTGGAGACAACGGGAACTAATATTAATATTGACAGAATCATTGAGATTTGTTACCTGAAAGTATATCCTAACGGGAATGAAGAGGCTAAGACTTATCGTGTTAATCCTGAAATGCATATTCCGGAGATTTCGACTGCTATTCATGGGATAAAGGATGAGGATGTTGCTGATTGTCCTAAGTTTAAGGAACTAGCGGCGATGATTAAACACGATATTGAAGGTTGTGATTTTGCTGGTTTTAATTCAAATCGATTTGATGTTCCTGTGTTGGCCGAGGAATTCCTTCGTACTGGTGTAGATATAGATTTAAGCAAGCGTAAGTTTATCGATGTTCAGGTAATCTTTCACAAGATGGAGCAGCGTACATTGTCAGCAGCTTATAAGTTCTATTGTGATAAAAATTTAGAGGATGCACATACTGCTGAAGGTGATACCCGAGCTACTTATGAAGTATTACAGGCTCAACTCGACCGTTATCCTGATTTAAAGAATGATGTAAATTTCTTATCTGACTATTCGAGTTTTTCAAAAAATGTGGATTTTGCTGGTAGGATGATATATGATGATCAGGGTAGAGAAGTTTTTAACTTTGGTAAATATAAGGGACAACTAGTGTCTGAAGTCTTGCGCCGAGATCCTGGTTATTATGGATGGATGCTGAATAGCGATTTTACATTGAACACAAAGGCGATGCTCACTAGAATCCGCTTACGCAATAAATAATTGTCCATGCTGAAAGGGAAGAAGATAGTTCTGGGTATAACAGGTAGTATTGCTGCCTATAAGGCGTGTATCCTCATACGTGAACTCGTTAAATATGGTGCCGAAGTACAAGTCGTCATTACTCCTTCCGGGAAGGAGTTTATTACTCCTGTCACACTTTCTGCCTTGACTGGTAAACCTGTTATCAGCGATTTCTTTGCTCAACGTGATGGTACATGGCATAGTCATGTCGATCTTGGGATATGGGCTGATGCAATGTTAATTGCTCCTGCTACTGCTTCTACTATAGGTAAGATGGCGAATGGTATTGCGGATAATATGCTTATTACTACTTATCTCTCTATGAAATCACCAGTTTTTGTGGCACCTGCTATGGATCTCGATATGTATGTACATCCATCTACTCAAGCAAATTTGGAGAAACTTCGTTCGTATCACAATATTATTATCGAACCTGTAGAAGGAGAATTAGCTAGTCATTTAGTCGGGAAAGGAAGGATGGAAGAACCTGAACGCATTGTCCAAGAGTTGGATGATTATTTTTATCCAAAAGACTTAGCAGGTAAACGGATACTTATAACTGCGGGCCCTACTTATGAGCGCATTGATCCTGTTCGTTTTATTGGTAACTTTTCTTCAGGAAAGATGGGTTTTGCATTGGCTGATGAATGTGCTAAAAGAGGAGCTGATGTCTGTCTTGTTACAGGTCCTACTTATCAGAATTGTATTCATTCGAATATTCAGCGTATTGATGTAATAAGTACTCATGAAATGTTTGAAGCTGTACAAAAGAATTTCTCTCAATGTGATGCTGCCGTCCTTTCTGCTGCAGTAGCGGATTTTACTCCTATTGCTGTGGAAAATACAAAAATAAAGAGAGGAGACGATGATTTCACATTGAAACTTAAACCAAACGTCGATATTGCTGCCGTCCTTGGTAAACAAAAGATGGAAGGTGATAAACGTCGGATTTTAGTAGGATTTGCATTGGAAACTAATGATGAGCAGATTCATGCTGAGGAAAAACTTGAAAAAAAGAATTTCGATTTTATTGTTCTGAATTCTTTGAGAGATAAGGGCGCGGGGTTTCAATATGATACAAATAAAATATCGATTATTGATAGAGAAAGCAAAGTAGCTTATCCTTTAAAACCCAAAAAGGAGGTTGCGGTTGACATCGTTAATCGTCTTGCCACTGAATTAAATTGATAAATATGTTGCGTTCTCTTTACATTCAAAATTATGCGTTGATAGAGAAGCTTGATATCAATTTTGAAAAAGGCTTTTCTGTTATTACTGGTGAAACTGGTGCAGGCAAGTCAATTATGCTTGGCGCCATCGGGCTCTTATTGGGACAGCGTGCAGATGTGAAAGCGATTAGGCAAGGAGAAAAAAAATGCGTTATTGAGGCACATTTCGATTTGTCGGGCTACCAACTTCATCCTTTTTTTGATGATAATGGATTGGATTATGAAGATGAGTGCATTATTCGGCGTGAGATACAGTCATCTGGCAAGACACGTGCTTTCATTAATGACACCCCCGTTCAATTATCTCAGTTGAAAGAATTAGGTGATAAACTTGTGGACGTTCATTCTCAGCATCAGAATCTATTGTTGAATAATGAAGGATTCCAGTTGAATGTATTGGATATTTTGGCTCACAACCAGTCTACTTCGGAAAAGTATCGTCTTGTTTACAACGAATGGAAAGCCATTAGTAAAGAATTGGATGAATTAAGATCACAACTTTCTAAAAATAAGGCGGATGAGGATTATCTACGTTTTCAACTCAATGAACTTGATGAAGCCCATTTGTATGATAACGAGGAAGAAGAACTACAGCAAGAATGTGACATGTTAATTCACTCCGAAGAAATTAAAAAAGTATTTTTTGATGTTGATGAGCATTTGAATGCAGAGGAGAATGGTGTGCTTGATATGCTTAAAGAGGGTAATTCTTCATTAGAATCCATACTTCCTTACTATACAGATATTGAAGCCTTAGCTGAACGTTTAAATAGTTCCTACATCGAACTGAAGGATATTGCTGCTGAAATAAGCAAACGGGAAGAACGTATTGAATTTAATCCTGAACGTTTGCAGGAAGTAACCGATAGACTGAATCTAATTCATGCACTACAGCAGAAACATCAGGTGAATACGATAACTGACTTATTGGCATTAGCTGATCAGTATAAGTCTCAATTAGAAAATATTTCTACTTCTGATGAACGGATAAGTACAATGGAGTCGCAATTGGCTGCTTTGTTCTCTAGTGTAATGGCGTTAGCACAAGAATTGACGGTTTCGAGAAAGAAAGCAGCTGTTGATGTGGAAAAGCAAATGGCTAATCGTTTGGTCCCATTGGGCATGCCTAATGTCCGTTTTCAAGTACGGATAAGTAAGAAGAATATTCTTGGTTTACATGGAGAAGACACGGTAACTTTTCTTTTCTCCGCAAATAAGAATGGAGAATTACAAAATATTTCTTCAGTGGCATCTGGAGGTGAAATCTCTCGAGTGATGTTGTCTGTAAAGGCAATGATAGCAGGTGCAGTGAAATTACCTACTATTATATTCGATGAGATAGATACTGGTGTCTCAGGTGAGATTGCAGATAAAATGGCATCCATTATGCAGGATATGTCGCAAGATGGAAGACAGGTAATCAGTATAACTCATCTTCCTCAAATAGCATCTCGTGGACAGATTCATTATAAAGTGTATAAGGAAGATAGTGACGATGCAACAAATAGTCATATCAAGCGGCTTACAGATGAGGAACGAATAGAAGAAATAGCACATATGTTAAGCGGATCTATGCTAACAGAAGCTGCTTTAAACAATGCCCGTACTTTATTAGAGGAAGGGAAGAAAAATAAGTAAGATGATGGATAAAAGTGAAATGATTTTCGGCGTACGTGCCGTGATAGAGGCAATAGAAGCGGGCAAGGAGATAGATAAGATATTGGTGAAACGCGACTTGCAGAGTGATCTTTCGAAAGAATTGTTCGCTGCTTTGAAGGGACATTTTATTAATGTCCAACGTGTTCCTGTTGAACGTATTAACCGTATTACAAACAAAAATCATCAAGGAGTGGTTGCTTTTATTTCTGCCATTGCTTATCAATTGGTAGAAAATGTTGTACCTATGCTTTTTGATGAAGGTAAGAATCCACTATTATTAATGCTGGATGGCATTACGGATGTCCGTAATTTTGGTGCAATAGCTAGAACTTGTGAGTGTGCAGGAGTAGACGCAATTATTATTCCATCGCATGGTAGTGTGACGGTAAATGCCGATGCAGTAAAGACATCTGCAGGTGCTCTTCTTTCAATACCTGTCTGTCGCGAACGTAACCTTACCGAATCGGTGCGTTTTCTGAAAGAGAGCGGTTATCATATCGTTGCTGCTACCGAAAAAGGTGATAAACTTTATACTGAGGCTGATTTATCTTTACCGACCTGTATAATTATGGGGGCCGAAGATGTTGGCGTATCTGAAGAAAGATTATCTTTGTGCGACGAATTAGTAAAGATTCCGATGTTCGGTAAGATTGAATCGCTTAATGTCTCTGTCGCATCGGGTATCTTGATATATGAAGCAATAAAACAGAGAAATAAATAAAGTATTAATTGTCAATGAAAAGAAATTTAGTTTTTATATTTTTTCTTTGTCTGATGGGACAGACAGTGATGGCACAGAATAATCCCAAATGGTTAGAAAAAGCAGGTAAGTCTGTTTTTTCTGTTATTACGTATGATAATGAAGACAAGATATTGAATAATGGCAACGGCTTTTTTATCAGTGAGGATGGAGTAGCTTTATCTGATTATACAACATTCAAAGGTGCTAAACGTGCTGTAGTGGTTGGAAGTGACGGAAAGCAAATGCCTGTTACTTCAATTATGGGTGTTAACGACTTGTACGATGTTGTTAAGTTCCGCGTTGCTGTTTCTAAGAGTGTCACTGCATTAACTATTGCTCAAATTGCTCCTATCGTAGGTGCCGATGTATATCTTATTCCTTATTCTACACAAAAGAATCGTTCATGTACAGTTGGTAAGGTCACTACAATTACAAAAGTAGAATCCAAGTATAATTATTATACCTTATCTTATCCTTTGGAAGATAAAATGGTTAGTTGTCCGATAACTAATGCTGAAGGTGAAGTTGTCGCTTTGGCACAAAAAACAGTTGGTACTGATAACGCTAATCTTAGTTATGGTTTGGATGTTGTATTCGGAAAGGCATTGGCTATCGGTTTATTGTCGACAAGTGATGCTTCTTTACAATCTATTGGAATTAAGAAAGATCTACCAGATGATGAGGATAAGGCATTGGTCTTCCTATATATGGCTGTATCTCAATATACGCCCGAAGCTTATGCAGAATTACTGAACGACTTTGTTACTAAATTTCCAAATAGTTCTGAAGGTTATGTCCGTCGTGCAACGAATTATGTTGTCACTGATAAGGACGGTGCAAATATAGAACTTGCAGATAATGATATGAATTCTGCTATTAAAGTTGCCAAATCAAGAGATGATGCGCTGTATAATCGTGCTAGACTAATATACGAGTATTTGCAATTGGCACATGACAAACCTTATAAAGCATGGACATTGGAGAAAGCTCTTGCCGATATCCGCGAGGCTATTTCTGTCAATCCGCTTCCTCTCTATACACAATTAGAGGGTAATATTTTGTATGCGCAAAAGGATTTCGCCGGTGCTCTGACTTCTTATGAAAAAGTGAATCATAGTCCATTAGTCTCAGCAGCTACCTACTATAATACAGCTATGACATTAATACAACTTAAACGAGATAATAAAGAGGTGATAGCAGTGATGGATAGCTGTATTGCTCATTGTCCAAGTCCTATAACCCGAGATATGGCCCCTTATGTTTTGGAGAGGGCTCAGGTTTATATGGATGCCGGAATGTACCGATTTGCACTTCAAGATTATAATACTTATTATGACTCTATGAATGGCAATGTAAACGATGTATTTTATTATTATCGCGAACAAGCAGCCTTGAAAGCTCATCAGTATCAATTAGCTCTCGATGATATCCAGGCTGCTATTGATAAGAAATCCGATGAGATGGTTTATCGGATTGAGCAAGCTGCTCTTAACTTACGCTTGTCGCGTATTGATGAAGCCATTTCAGAGTTGAAGAATGCTATGGCTTTAGATTCAAAATATGCAGAGACATATCGTATATTGGGCTTATGCTATATCCAGAAGAAGAATAATGCAGAAGCTTGTGCTAACTTTAATAAGGCAAAAGAATTGGGCGATCCTAATGCACAGTCAATGTTGGACAAATATTGTAAATAATCGAAACCGAGAATTCTATAATAACTGTAATAATTAATAGTATGAAGAAAGTAATATGTAGTGATAAGGCTCCTGGTGCTATCGGACCTTATAGTCAAGCTATCGAAGCTAATGGTTTTGTGTTTGTTTCAGGACAGTTGCCTATTGACGCTACAACTAGTTTTATGCCTGAGGGTATTGCTGCACAGGCACAGCAGTCTTTAGAGAATGTAAAACATGTATTGGAAGCTGCTGGATTGACAATGAATGATATTGTTAAGACCACTGTATATTTAGCAGATATGTCTTTGTTCGGTGAAATGAATAAGGTCTATGCTACTTATTTTGATGGCGCATTTCCCGCTCGTTCAGCTTATGCCGTGAAGCAACTGCCTAAGGAAGCTTTAGTGGAGATTGAGTGCTTCGCTGCCCGTTAATAAATCAGATACAATATAACTGCTGCCTCCTACGTAGATAAAATCTTCTGGGAGGCTGTTTTTTTGTGCAGCGATGACAGCAGAAGGGACATTCGGATAAGTCTCACCCTTTAATCCGTAAGAGGTTGCCATCTTCTTCAATTCATCTTCAGCCAATGCTCGTTTTACAGAAGCACGAGTGAAGTAATATACTGCATCCTTCGGAAGAATAGCCAATACACTTCGGATATCTTTATCGTTTACCATACCAAATACAAAATGCAGTTTACGGTATTGTTGTTGTTTGAGTTGTTGCACTATATACGTGATACCTCCTACATTATGCCCTGTATCGCATATCAGCGTCGGATTGCTTTGCAAACGTTGCCATCTACCTTCTAATCCCGTCTGTTCACAGACGTGTGCAAACCCAAATCGCACTGATTGTTCATCTATGCGATAGCCTTTCTCTATGAGAATGGGAAGAGCTGTGAGCACAGTATTTGTATTCTTAATCTGATATAGACCACCGAGTTCACCGAATAACTTTCCATAACTTTTAGTGCGATATTCGAGCCCGTCTTTAGCAATCTTAGCTTCGATTACGACAGGACAGTCTTCTGCAAATACAGCTGTTGTATGCACTTCTTTTATTTTGTCTACAAATACAGAACGTGTTTCTGGAACTGTTTCACCAATGACAACTGGAGTTTCTTGCTTGATAATACCTGCTTTTTCTGTTGCTATAGCAGCAAGTGTATTACCTAGAAATTGCATATGGTCAAAACTGATGTTGGTTATGATGGAGATGTCTGGAGTTATTATGTTGGTACAATCCAATCTACCACCTAATCCTACTTCCACTACAGTGATATCAATATGTTCTTCAGCGAAATATTTGAAAGCCATGGCTGTGGTGAGTTCGAAGAAAGAAGGGTGTAGCGGTTCGAAGAAGTTCTTTTCCTGTTCAACAAAATCAATGACAAACTGTTCGGGAATCGGTTGTCCGTTGATACGTATCCGTTCACGGAAATCTCTAAGATGAGGTGATGTATAAAGTCCTACCTTATAACCTTCTGATTGTAGAATAGCAGCAATTGTATGTGAACAAGAACCTTTCCCATTTGTTCCACCAATGTGAATACTACGGAAACGCCGATGTGGATGATTGAAATGAGCATCCAATGTCATAGTATTCTCCAATCCTTCTTTGTATGCCGAATTGCCCACTTGTTGAAACATCGGCGCACACGTATAAAGATAGTTTAGAGTTTCCAGATAGTTCATGGCTTCAATGTGTAGTCTCTTTCTCCGAATATCTTAGTACCGATACGAACCAAGGTGCTTCCTTTGCTGATGGCGATAGGATAATCTTGAGTCATTCCCATCGATATTTCTTTGAACTGATCGTCTGCTGAGAAAAAGTCTTTCTTTATCTCATCGAAGAATTCTTTCAGTGACTGAAATTCATTCGCAACCTGTTCATTGTTATTAGTATTTGTTGCCATTCCCATTACACCCACAAGGTGTATATGTTTCAGGTTGCGCCATCCGTCGGCCTTCAACATCTCTCTACATTCTTCGAATGAGAAGCCGAATTTTGTCTCTTCCTTTGCAATATGTATTTGGAGCAAGCAGTTGATAGTACGTCCGACCTTAGCAGATTGTTTGTCGACTTCGACGAGCAATTTATAGGAATCGATAGATTGGATAAGGGCTACAAAAGGTACAATATACTTTATCTTATTGCTCTGGAGGTGTCCTATAAAGTGCCATTCGATATCTTTTGGAAGACGTTCGTATTTACCCGTCATCTCCTGAACGTGATTTTCACCAAATATACGTTGTCCTGCATGGTAAGCTTCCAGAATATTCTCATCAGGATGAAACTTTGATACCGCTACTAAACTGGTGTACGGAGGAAGTTCCTTTTTAATATTAATTATTTGAGTTGCAATATCCGATGCCATGATAGAATCTCCTTATTCGGCCTTAAAGGGATAAACATCCATGATAGCTGTCTCGGCAACATTGGCAATCTGATAGTCTGCCATTGAGCCCTTCATCCCTTCGTCCAAACGTTTCACGGCATCGCGTAAGTCTTCGGCTTGCACCAATATATTCGCAGCAGTCTTTTTTTCGGCTCCACTCTTCTCATCCAAAGTAATAAAGTAGAGTTTACATTTGAACCATTTGTCGGCAGCATCATCTGTTGCAGGAAACAGTTCTGTATAGTTAGCCCTTTTTATATCGGCAACAGTGAGTTCACCTGATATGAAAGGTTTTTCTTCTTCTAAAATACGAGCTTCAGCTTCTGTGAAACTGAGAGCATCTACTAGATAAGGTTCGGTAACCTTCTTATTCATGCCATTCTCCATTACTTTCTCGTAGCGGATTTTGCATTCAAACCAATTGTGCATCATTTCTTGAAAATTATTAGTCTGCAAAATTAGTGAAAGCCGAGAGCAATAGCAAAAAGAAATGAAATTTATTTTTGCATAGCCGAGGCGCATCCGAATTTGGGCAACGCCAAAAGGTGAAAGCCGAGAGCAATAGCAAAAAGAAATGAAATTTATTTTTGCATAGCCGAGGCGCATCCTTCAAAATAACTACTTACCTTTGCACTCTCAGAAGATATGATGATGCAACAGCGAAAGAATAGACATCCCTTCATAGTTATCCGTCGACAAATATCCGTGTCGATTATTCTCCTTATTGCTTTCGTCTTTCCTTTATCTGCACAAGATTCTTTGAATAATCAGGTATCATTCGAAAATAACATTCCGTCGAAGATATATCAGTTCAAGGTCGAAAAGCTTATTGTTCCTGCTACTATGATTGGAATCGGATTCGCAGGAGTCTACAATGGTTGGATGAGGTCCTGTAACCGAGAAATCAGGAACGATTTACAAAAACATATTGACAGCAAGATAAAAATAGATGATTATTCGCGATATGCACCAATTGTTGCTCTCTACGGATTAGACTTATGTGGAGTAAAAGCGATGCATTCTATAAGTGATCGTACTACGGTCGCTGTTACGTCCATCTTGTTGATGGTAACATCTGTATATACATTAAAACATATTGTCAGGGAGGAACGTCCTGATGTTTCCAACAAGTATTCTTTCCCTTCCGGACACACTGCCATGGCTTTTCTAGGAGCACAATTGTTATGGAATGAATATAAAGATGAGTCAGTATGGATAGGATTAAGTGGTTATGCCGTAGCAACGGGTACAGGATTCCTACGACTTTATAACAATCGGCATTGGCTTACCGATGTTGTTGCAGGTGCAGGAATAGGTATACTGAGTGCTAAGGCGGCATATTGGCTTTTACCCTTTATGCATCATAAGATATTGAAGAAAAATAAGATGAATGTGGTAGCTCTGCCGGCCATTTCTAATAAAAGTGCAGGACTAAGTTGTGTAGTTTGTTTTTAATTTCTAATTTTATCTTCGGAAAAGAGAATCATTAAGTTTGTAGATATGAAAGATAGATTGATATTGTTTTTCAAGACCTATTTCTTGTTTGTGCTTATTTTTATCATCATGAAACCCTTGTTCATGTTGTATCACCATGCCTTATATCATACTGTTTCATTCGTCGATTATTTGCAGGTCATATGCCACGGGTTTACCATGGACCTAAGTGTGGCAGGCTATCTGACAGTTATTCCTGCTATCATACTCATTATCTCCTCTTTTAGTAATCGTCCGTTCATTAAGAAAATATTTATTGGATATTTCGTCATCATATCTCTACTGTTATCGTTTATCTATGTAGTAGATATGGTGCTGTATAGCTTTTGGGGATTCAGGCTCGATAATACCCCTATATATTATTTTATGACTTCTCCGAAGGATGCTATCGCCAGTGTGAGTTTTTGGTATTCCTTGTCAGGTTTTGTATGTTTGGCATTAGTGGCTTTTCTTCTCTATTTGCTCTTTTATTATGTGCTCATAAAGAGGCGCATCCCGATGAAAATTCCTTTCCATAATTATGCAGCAGCCTTTATCCTTTTTATTCTAACGTTAGCGTTGTTTATTCCTATTCGTGGAGGTTTCACTACATCGACAATGAATACAGGACGTGTATACTATAGTTCCAACCAGCAACTTAATCATGCAGCAATTAATCCGTGTTTCAGCTTTCTGAATTCATTTGTTCATGAGATGGATACCCGCGGACAATATCGGTTTTTCAAGGAAGAGGAAGCTAATCGTCTGTTTGCACAAATGATAGATACATCGGATGGTGGGCCCGATGTCACGCAAGTCTTGTCCTCTCGTCGTCCGAACGTTATTGTGGTCATTCTAGAAAGTTTCTCTTGTAAACTGATGCAAACAATGGGAGGTGTTCCTAACGTGGCAGTCAATATGGATAAGTTCGGCCAGGAAGGCATATTATTTACTAACTTTATGGCAAACAGTTTCCGTACAGATAGGGGAGTAGCCGCTATTTTAGCTGCCTATCCGGCACAGCCTACGACGAGTATCATGAAATATCCTCGAAAGACAGAACAGTTGCCTATGTTTCCGAAGGTAATGAAAACTGCGGGTTACGATTTGAAGTATTACTATGGCGGCGATGCTGACTTTACCAATATGCGCTCTTTCCTGGTGAATGCCGGTTTTGTGAACATCGTTAGCGATAAAGACTTCCCTCTTTCGGAACGATTGAGCAAGTGGGGTGCTCCCGATGGTCCTGTCTTCAACCGAGCTTATGCTGATATAAAGAACAATCCGAAACAACCGTTCTTGAAGATTGTACAGACCAGTAGCAGTCACGAACCTTACGATGTACCTAACTTCTACCGTTTGAAAGACAAAAGGTTGAATGCTTTCGCTTATGCCGACAGTTGTTTGGGTGCCTTTGTTAATAAATTGCGTACATTGCCTGCTTGGAAGAATACACTGATTGTATTAGTTCCAGATCATCTCGGAGTTTATCCACCCGATATCGACAATTATTCATTCGAGCGTTATCATATTCCTCTTATCATGTTGGGAGGAGCTATCAGACAACCGATGACAGTTCCAGTTTATGGTTCGCAAATCGATATCGCCGCTACGCTTTTGTCACAACTCGGACTTTCTCATAAAGTCTTTACATTCAGTAAAGACCTGTTTAACCCGAAATCCCCTCATTTCGGATATTCTACGTTTCCAAATGCTTGTTGTATGGTGACGCCCGACGATTCAGTATTCTTCAATTGCGAATCCAATAAGGTACTATCGGATAAAGGGAAAAAGAGATCCAAAAACCTTCCATACGCAAAAGCATATCTTCAGAAATTATTCGATGACCTGTCGAAAAGATGAGACTCTGTTAAATTATTAAAAAATAGAGAATACCTGTTTAACTTCAATTCGGTTTTTGTTTCCAATATACAAAGATCAGAGCAGGTATGAATAAAGATGAAGAAATACTTCTAGCTTTCCGAACCAATAAGCAGATTGGTTTTAAGATACTGATGGATGCTTATCAGAAGCCGATGTATTCTTTTATCCGAAGAATGCTTGTGGTTCATGAAGATGCTGAGGATGTGATGCAAGAAGTCTTTATAAAAGTCTATTTTAATCTGAATAAGTTTAGAGGTGAGAGCGCTTTGAAAACATGGATTTTCAAGATAGCTGCCAACGAATGTATGCGTTTTCTTAATAAGATAGCTGTCGACTCTGTATCTATTGATGGCGATGACAACAATCTGATCACTAAGTTGATGGATACCGAATATGTCGATTACGAGAATGAACTGGCTGTGAAATTCCAGAAGGCTATTCTACATCTTCCCTATAAGCAACGCATCGTATTTAACTTGCGCTACTACGACGACTTGGATTATTCGGCAATAAGCAGTATAACAGGCATTGCCACAGATACTGTTAAGGTGGATTACCATTATGCGAAAGAAAAAATAGTAGAATATATAAAAAACAACTGAAGATGAAACGAAACGATTTTAATTTTGAAAGTATGGCTGAAGAAACTCCTTATAGAATTCCAGAAGACTTTTACAAGGATTTCCAAAAGAAGATGGAATATCGTATTCGTAAAAGAAATCGAGAAAAGTTCAGATTCAGATTGGCGACAATATCTTCTATAGCTGCAGCTTTTATAGGCATAGTGTTTATGTTTACGTTGAATATGCATCAGAAGGCAATTTCAGAAGTGAAGACGGATTGTACGTCTGTTTCTCAAGATAAAACGACGGATAATTGGATTAAAAATGTATCCGATGAAGACCTCGAAATGTTGACTTCACTCTCAGAAAATGATAATTTCTTAAATAACTGATTTATTATAAATTTGAAAGAATGAAAAAGTATGTATTTATGGTAATAACTGCTGTTCTCCTCATTGGGAACCAGTTAAGCGCGGGCGCGCAAAACGTACAAGGTACAAAGGTAAAACAACACCTGAGTATAGAACAGATTCAACAGAAGCAATGCAATCAGATGATTCAGACGTTAATGCTAGACGATAATACCGCAGCGAAGTTTTCTCCGCTATATTTGCAGTATCTGAATGATATGTTGCAATGCCGGAAGATGAATTACAAGAAGAAAACAGCAAATGGCATTGCTAACTCCGTAATGACAGATGCAGAAGTGGAGAAAAACATCGAAAATCAATTTGCGCAAAGTCATAAGATGCTCGAGATACGCGAGAACTATTATAACAAGTTCCGCAAGATATTATCGCCAAAACAGATAATGAGGATGTATCAGACGGAAAAGAGGAATGCCGATTCGTTTAAGAAGGAATTGAACAAACGCCGTCAGATGAGAAAAGCAAAAATGGCATCGAATAATAATTGAGCGTAGTTCTTTTTTATAATATTTGTAATACTGATTTTATCTCTCTCGAGTTCCTTTCTCGGGGGAGATTTTTTGTGGTTATGATTTGCTCATGACATAACTATGAAAGTTTGAGATCATAACTATGATTTCAACTTTTCATAACTATGATTCTTCGACAACATAACTACGAAAATTCAACGGCATAGTTATGATATTTGCACACACTAACTACGCCGTTTTAATTTATTAAAAGGATCTCGCAACCTGCACCTCGACAGACGCCCATACAAAAGAGTAAAGTAATACAACCATATAAACTTCATGTGACTCGACCAGCGGATATTGCTCACATTCTTCCACGATTGGGGGAACTGGTTATCATTGTCTTATGAGAAGGATGGCTATAAGCAATAGCATTTTAAAGTCTTGAATGCTTACCTACATTTTATCAAGATTTCACGAAGTGCACACAATGGAGCCCTTGATAGCTATTGTAACATCGCCAACGACCATTTAACGCGTTTCCTTCTCTTCCTCTTATCTGGTTCACGCACTGCTGAAAGTGGACTCGAACCACTTACCAAGTTTTTACGCTTGGCGCAACCAACCAGAGGACCCCTACTCTCGGGAGTAATACATAGGCAAACCTAAAACCGATGAGAGCATTTGCCGAAGCATTGTTTCCTCATTCAGTTTCGCCAGCAGATTATAGTATCCGCCAACTTCGGTGATGTTTAATGGTGCAGGTATGCGAGAAGGTTTGATATCACTTTCTAGTGCAACCCTCCGCATAATCAGGTTGCGTATTTCGATAGCCTCCGGAGAAGCTTCTTGTTCCAAAAGCTTAATGACCAAACTTCTTAAATCTGAAATATCTTCTGCCATAATATAGTTCGTTTTTATTATTATTTATATCTATTATTTAAAGCTGAAAATTTCAACTCCTTCATCTGTTTTTACGGTGTCGTCCTTAACAAATCCTGAATACTTACTCATTATAGAAGTATAGTCGAGAACAATATGTTGACCATTACTAACATCAGCTACATTAAGTTTGATGGATGAAATGTCGTTTTTGTTTCCACTTATTCCAAAAATTAAATATGTTGGCGGAACAATACTCTCTAAACGATCTTTTGGTAAAATTATGAATGGACCCTTCCCTTTTAATTTATTATATATTCTTTCAGGATATAGAACTTGATTCGAAGTTACCATGCCGCAGTTTGATAATATTTTTACTCCGATATCATCAGGCCATTGCTTTGGGTCATCACCATATTTCTTTATATATTCTCTTTTTTTAGCGAAACGCTCAAGCTCTTCTTGGCTGATTTTCCTGCCTTTTTTCCAAGACATCAATAAAGCAGCACTTGCGATGTCCTCAGTCATGTATTTTTCAATTTCGGGGATATTATAATTCAACGAATTGTCATTGCTATGATGATTATTATCGCCACTCGGTTTAGTGTTGTCACCTTGTCCTTTGCCATTATCGTTGCCAGTGCCTGGTTTAGTGTTGTCACCTTGTCCTTTGCCATTATCGTTGCCAGTACTTGGTTTAGAGTTGTTGTCTTGTCCTTTGCCATTATCGTTGCCAGTAATCGGCTTAGTGTTGTCACCTTGTCCTTTGCCATTGTCGTTGCCAGTGCCCGGTTTAGTGTCGTCACCTTGTTCTTTGCCATTATCGTTGCCAGTAATGGGTTTAGTGTCGTCACCTTGTGCTTTGCCATTGTCATTGCCAGTACTCGGCTTAGAGTTGTCACCTTGTCCTTTACCATTGTCATTGCCTGTGCCTGATTTTGTGCCTTCACCATTTCCTTTTCCTTGATTTTCATTCTCTGTCATCTTTCCGTTCAGTTGATTCATTAGAGATTTCAACAGATCGGTATTCTTATTGATGATGTTGTCTCTGCCCGTAGCAGTTGTTGTAGTGGCATTATTCAAGATATCCTTTAATTGATCCTGCCCTGTAATATTGGCGAAGGAAGGAACGTTCTTGCTTACCAATGCTGAAATAAGGTCGCCTACTTGGACAGGAGTTGCTGCAGTAACACCGGTCGGTGTTGAGGTGAATTCTTTAGTCTTGACATTATCCAGTATATCGTCTTTCTTGAGATAATCAGCATTAATGTCCATGTGGTCGATATCAGAATCTTTCCAATTCCAGAAACGAGTGAGATCAATCAGTTCACTCACATTTGTTTCACCAAGAACGGCTTCACCCACCATTCCATCGGTTGGCAAAGAGATAGTTGTAGTTGGAACACGGAAACAATTTGTATGATAACGATAGATAGAATCCTGCAACTCGCCAGCCGTTATCTCTAGCTTTTTGGCTATTTCTTTCGGCATAGAGAACGGCAGCAAGATGCAGTTTCCATAGAAGCCCAACGGATTTTTGTTATTCACACAATTCAGCAGGGAAATAGTTTCATTGTTTGTCGTACTGTTATTTGTCGTGTTTCCTTGTTTCGTACCATCATTGACAATATCGTTTGCCTTCTTCATCATGCTGATATCGATGGTGTATCTCTCAAGGAGGATGGCTCGTTCATCATCGGTCAGTGATGACCAAATGCGTTGTGAATAATGTAATGTGTTCTCAATCACATGCTGGAACATGGCTTCTATCTTTTGTAAATCATTATAGCGCAACACTGTTGCATTACTTGTGATATTGATGTATACCGAATTGTTTAATGTACTCGAAGAAAGTGCAGTGCTGAAATTACCGCTAATACCCGACAAAGATACTGTGTTGATGATAGGACCACCAAGTGCGCTGAGTTGGCTGGAAGTAAGATACACTTCTGGATTCAGTACACTCTCGGGCAATATCGACTTGAAATGTTCAGCTTTCTTCATGTCGTATCCACTCTTAGTATCATCTTCAGCAAAATTATACAGCTTGTGTTTATAATTGTCGAAGGCTTCTTTTTGATAGTCCGTCAATCCCTCTTCTGCCTTTAAAGTGTATTCTAAATTGTCGCACGAATGTGTCAAAACAATATGGGAGAGGTCGTTTTCAACAAATGTACCCGCTACTTCGAAGCTACAAGTATATGTAACTGTTCCCACTTCATTTCTCTTGTCTCTTATAGCTTGTAATAATTTGTCTTTTGTCGGAGCCGACGGAATAGCATCACCTTTAAATATAACATTTGTTGCAGCGATACTGCCATTACCGTTTTTCAGTACGAGAACAGCAGATACATTGTCGAAGGAAAGGAAGTTCCCTTTTACCGTCAAAGTATAGAATTTTGATGCTGAATTAGTTGGACTCTGTACGGTATAGCTAGGTATACTATTGTATTTACGCAGAATGTTTAATCCGTTGCGGAACTGGAAAGGTAATGCGCTTTGGAAAATAGTAGCATATTTCAAGACATTCCTATAACGGTCGTTCACCCAACGTTGCGTCAATGCATCACTGCCGTTGATAAATAATGATTGTCCACCGGGCAAGAAACTGATAATCTGCATCGGAATGAACAAGACGAGAGTAACATCATCGATACAGGTTTCCATTCTGTACTGACGCATAACTTCCCAATATTGTAATGTCATAGCATGCGAATGATTATGGTTTGCAATAATCTTTGTTGCCACAGATTCTGATTCGCTACTTGTTGCCGTACTGATACTGATACGTTTGGCTTGTGCTATCTTTTCGGATGCACTCTTGATGCCGTGTTGGAAATTCTGTGCGGCGTTTGATGCTTCATTGTGGGTGTTGCTTTGTCGGGCAGAAGAAGAACCGCTGCCACTCGACTTTGCATAACTTCCCGACAATCCGAACATAGCCGACTTTACAGCACTTATACCTGCAGATATAGGACCTTTAGAGAATGAACCTGATGCTTTACTAGAACTACCGGCAGCAGCACTTCCACCGAAACCGGAAGCCTTTGTAGAATATTTGTAATCTGAATTGGCTGTCGAAAGTTGGCTAACAGCGTAGTCGTAAGCGGCAGAAACATAGTCTTCCTGTTGAAGACTATAATCTTCACTGACGAAATCGCTGCCTTCGGCAGTGTCAGCTATAGTATAGCTTTGAGATGTCTCTCTTACGACAATACGCTGTTCTTCGCCTGGAGCTAATATAAGAGAGTAGAGTAAATTGCCAAGAGCAAAGCCGCAGGGAACCCATGCTTGGTGCATGTTCAATACATAACCTATTCCCAATGATGACATCTTCGGAATGCTGCCTGGTGCAGTATATAGTTGATCCTTAAAGGAGGATACATCTAACGGACTGTTAAGTGTTATTCTTTGTTTCCCTGGTGCTGGATTAGGATAGACAGATGGTTCTACCAATCGTTGAATCATACCGTAACTGAAAATGCGTGAAGGTGATGTGTCAGTATTCAGACGGATTGGATTATTGTCGTTCCCCATCAGGCGAACACTGGGCAGTGCAGATTTGTTTGCATCGGCAGTAATATCGGCTAACTTGATATCTCCTAAATTGGCTGTAATCTGTTTCTGTTTGATAATCGATGTTATCGCTTCATTGATTTCATTACTGTATTGTTCACTATTCTTCTTAATCTCTTCGGGCGAAGGAGCTTTAACGCCATACAATTGCTTGAACTCTGCCACCAACTCATAGTCTAAAACAGACTGAAGAATATCAGAAGCACTCTTGGAATAAGCATATACTTGTGGGTAGGGTGATTTAACTGTGATGTTTAATGTGACCGATTCATGAAAGTTGTATTTGTCGGGCATCGTGATTTCAAACTTACCATCGGCATCGGTGTAGGCGGATGGCATTTTGGATGATTCTTTTAAGTCGGATGTCGGACTAAGTATGCCTTGCAGTTCGACTCGTGCGTAAGGCAACGTGTTATCTTTCAAATACACTACACCGACGAATACATGAGGAAGAGGAAGTGTTTCTCCCAGATTTTTCAGCGTGTTTACACCTTCTTCTATGGCATCCGAATTGGATTTCATTAGGACATCTGCTTTATCTTCGAAAATATATTTTGGGGGATCACCACTGACCTCGATTGAAATTCTATACGAATTCCCTGCTATCGAAGTGTTTAGAAGACTTTTCGCAGCATCGACAATACGTACTAATACTCCTTGATCGTTAGTATTGAAGATGAAATCGGGTTGCATATCATATAAACGTTGAAGGATAGGCATCGCTTTGCTCGCACTCATCATTGACAAATCTTCAATACTGCGAATGCCAACTTGTACAAGCAGATAGGCAAGGTCGGGAGACATCTCTGGTACTCGCCACAAATCGGCTTGTTTTACCCACGACTCTAACAACTTGACATCTACACCTATGGCAGTGGAAATAGATGTGCGTTGTGACTTTGTCCTTGCTAATAATAGTAAGGATGGTATGTCGTAAATCTTTTGAGAATTCAGTTTTAACTGCATTGCTTTACTGATGCCTTTAATAGGAATCAACGATTGGCTGACATATTGTTTAGTAGTAATTTTTTTCAAGAACCCTTTTAATTGGTTCTCCATAGCAGAATTAATGAGATTGTTTGTTCTTGCTAAAGTAATTTCATCTGCAGTCAGTTTTTTTACCTCTAATAAGTTTATTAACGCTTTTGATATCAAAATCTTTTCCGAAGATTTCTTTTAGCTTTGATAGGGCTATATCTTCAGTTGATTGTTTTGTCGTGCTAGGATCGTTTCCTGAGTTTGCATCTGTAGGATTTTCGATTAGTTGAGCCATAGCTATAAGTATTAGTGATTAATAGAATTTTTTCTTTATTGCAAAGATAGGAGTAGAGTATATTCCTCGTTAGGACAGATTGCGCATTGTTATGTGAATTATTACGCATCTTGAGATATCAAAATAGGATTAATTGCGCATTAATTTAATTATAATCATTGAAAATGAACTATTTGCAACTCCTATTTTTACGATAACAAAAGTATGATACAAAGATATCTTTTTGTTTCTATAACTTTAATTAATCTTCCTTCGGGCAGTATTTTTCTGTTTTTTGTATTAATAAAGAAAAGTTTGTTCTACATTTGTACCGAAGAATGAGCCATTCTTTTTTATATATTTGACTATTACTATGTGTTTTGAGCAGATTTTACTACAACTACTTCATTCCTTTATGACTGAAAGAGGTAGAAGTGCCTTCTTTATACAAGGTGTGTACTATTCTTATGATGACCTGATGAAATGTGTCTCTAAGATTAGACAAACTGTTCATCGAATTCCAGATAATAATATTACTTTAATAGCTAATGATGATTTAGAAACTTATGCTTCAATTGTTGCCATTTGGCTCGAAGGTAAGTGTTATGTCCCTATCCATCCGTTACAACCTTTGGAGAGATGTTTGGATATTATTACCCAAGTAGGAACTTCTTATGTGCTCGATTCGAGCGATGAAACACGTTATAGTGATTACCATGTTATTTCGACGAAACATCTGTTGTTTACAGATTACGATATCGACTTTGAAAAAGGGTGCTCTGATGAGGAGCTAGCGTATATCTTATTTACGTCGGGCAGTACGGGGAAACCTAAGGGAGTGAAAATAAGCAGAGGTAATCTGGCCGCTTTTATCACAGCTTTTAATGCATTTGACTATCAACTTGATGAAAACGACAGATGTTTGCAGATGTTCGACCTTACATTCGACTTGTCGGTTATGTCATATCTCCTCCCTTTGCTTTCGGGAGCATGTGCTTATACTATTTCATCTTCAAAAATTAAATATCAGGCAGCTTTTGAACTGCTAGATGAGCAACAAATTTCTTTCGCAGTAATGGTCCCGTCGGTTGTTCATTATCTACAACCTTACATGGATGAGATAAATCTTCCTTCATTGCGTTATTCTCTTTTCGCCGGTGAAGCGTTACCACTCGATCTTGTCGATTTGTGGAGCCAATGTGCTCCTAATTCTATTATAGTGAATGGCTATGGTCCGACTGAGTGTACGATTCTTTGCACAGCATGTATTTATGATGTCACAGGAGGGAACAAGTCTGTTAATGGAACAATGAGCATTGGAAAGCCAATGTTAGGAACTGAGGTTATGATTGTAGATGATAATTGTGAAAAATTACCAAATCGTAAGAAAGGAGAGTTATGTCTTTCGAGTATTCAACTGACATCCGGCTATTGGAATAATTCTTCAAGAGATGCTGAGTCTTTTTTTGTATTCGAGAATAAGAGATATTACAAGACAGGAGATCTCTGTTCAATAGATGAGGATGGTGATATTATGTATTATGGGCGAAAAGATTCTCAAATAAAAATTCAGGGATTTCGTGTAGAGCTTAGTGAGATAGAGTTCATTGCGCGTAGATTCTATTCTCATAATAATGCTGTCGTTGCCATGCCGGTTTATGATGATAAGAACAATTGTACTATACAATTGGTCGTTGAAAAGGCTGGGAGAGATGATGCTGATGCCTTAATAGCATATTTGAAAAAATATCTTCCGAGTTATATGATACCTGCCCGAACTTATTTCATGAGTAGTTTCCCTATGAATGTAAATAACAAGATGGATAGGAAAAAAATAAAATCATTGATTTCAAGTAAAAATTAATTATGACAGAGAGAGAGATTTTAGATGATCTGCAACAAATTATCGGACATGTTCTCGATAAATCAGATTTATGTATTGATGGAAATACTACAGCAAGTGATGTGGACGGCTGGAATTCGTTAACCAATATGCAGATAATTAGCGATACAGAGAGCCACTTTAAAATTAAATTCAAATTGCGTGAGATTATCAAGTTGAAGAATGTAGGTGACTTTTGCAAGATAATCCAAGATAAACTAGATTCGAAATAAACGGTTTATGGAATTTTTGACCATCCCCTGCATTTGTTTGATATTAATTACTTTTGTTCTCTACTATCTAACAAAGAGCTTGCTGTGGCAACGACTTATCTTGTTGGCGGCAAGTGTAATTTTTATATCATATTATCACATTGCCTTTTTAGCTGTTGCATTGTCAATCGCATTATTCTCATTTTATGCAGGGAAGGCCATTCATAAATATAAAGATACAGCAAAAACTTCATGGCTTCTAGCTTCAAGCATCGTTTTGCTAGTGGGAACTTGGCTATTTTTCAGGTATTGTTCTTCACTGTTTCCTCTAGGCATTTCATTTTATACTTTTCAAGCCTTGTCCTATCTTATCGAAGTATATTGGGATGATGAAGATGTCGAGGATAATTTGCTTGATTTCCTCTTGTATATGCTGCTGTTCATGAAATTTCTTTCAGGACCGATTGAACGTGGATTCGATTTTCTACCTCAATTGAAAAAAGTTCATACTATCAGCTATAAAAAGATTACTGAAGGCATTCGGATGACGGGAATAGGTGTCTTTATGAAGGTTGTTATTGCCGATAGATTGGGCCCTCATCTGGATTCTATTTTTAATACAGTTCGTGATGCGTCGGGATTGCAATTACTTGAGTCAACATTATTGTATCCTATTCAATTGTATGCTGATTTTGCAGGCTATACTTGTTTGGCGATTGGCATCGGTACGATTTTCGGATTTAAAATATCGTCTAATTTCAATCGTCCGTTTGTCTCGCTCACCACTGGAGAACTGTGGCGTCGGTGGCATATGTCTTTGTCTTTTTGGGTACGTGACTATATCTTTGTTCCCTTGACTGCATCTTTTCGTTCATGGGGAAAATGGGGAATATACTGTTCATTGATAATAACCTTTGTTGTATTGGGTGCATGGCACGGAGCTGGTTGGACATTTATTATTTATGGATTGATACAAGGTATCATTATTATCTATGAAACAGCAGCGAAGAAATACCGTGATCGTGTGCAGCATAGCATGAATAAAAATGTCTGTTCTTTTTTTTCTATCATACGAACTTATGTTCTATTCGCCGTTTCTTTATTGTTCTTTCGGATTGATAAGATAGGGGATGTATTTTATACTATATCCCATCTGTTTAGAGGATATAATGCTTCATGGAGTGAACTGCGAATTGGTATGTCGGATTATAACTGGGAAATATTAGGAGTTGCATTGCTACTGCTGTTTATCTACGAATACGTTAATTCTAAACGCAATGTATTTTCTTTGCTCGATCGTTGTCCAGTTGTCGTCCGATGGTGTATCTATTATCTTTTCCTCTTCTCGTTGTTTATCTTCGGTTGTTTTGGAGTAGAAAATTTTATATATATTCAATTCTAATTGGCCATGTTGAAGTTAATTAAACATATTATAGATCTCAAGTCGGTCAAGGAAGAATACTTGTTGCTCTTTAAGGGCTTCTTGCTCTTATTTCCTTTTATGGTTGTAATAACGATGTATATTCACGAGGATCCTTTTAAAGTACTGAGGACTTATCAGGATTATGACTATTCTCAAGTCTTCCAGAATGAAGGGGCGATAGGATGGTATAAATATAAGCTTTATAGGGATGAGGCTCATTACGATTCATTCATTATGGGAAATTCTTGCACAATGGCTTTCTTTGGATATGATTGGAAAAAATATATTCAAGGTTCTCCATTCCGCTTTTTCAGTAATGCGGAGTCGTTGGCCGATTTGTACTATAAGCTGTCAGCTTTGGATAATCAGAAGAGTCAGCCAATCCGCAATTTGTTAATTGTCCTCGACAGAAGTTTATTGAAGAAAGATTATATTTCGTCTGGTTTCATGCATGTTATGCCGCCGGAGGTTTCTCATATCAGCAAAATGAGATATCAGGAAGCGTATATCCAAGGATTCTTTACTCCTAGATTCTTTATTCCATACGTAGATTATAAAATTTTTCATGTCTATCGCAGGGGAACAATGAAAGGAATAATTAATCCCATTACATTTGCCCATTATGGCGAAATGAATGATGCCGTCAGTTTTCATGAAAAAGAAATTAAAGATGAAGGCGAGAAATATTGGCAGACTGAATATTGGCAGGAGATTTTTGAAAAACAATCAGAGAGATATACATATCCTCAGTGTATTTATGGTCTTCAGAAAAAGTATCTGTTGAAGATAAAGGCGATATGCGACAAACATAGTACAAATGTAAAAATAGTTATTAGTCCTTCGCAAACTTGGAATAAATTAAATGAAAAGGATGTCCGGACAATGAAAACTCTCTTTGGTAATGATAATGTATTTGATTATTCAGGTATCAATAAATTATCCAGTGATTATCATTATTTTTACGATATCTCCCATTACAGCCGTTCGGCAGGTAGAATTATTCTATATGATATTTATGGTCTAAAGAACTGAAGAGAAGCATATCTGAAAAATAATCTCACAATAACTCTTGATGGGTTCGACATCCTTAGTAATTTGTCGAATGTACAATGGAACACACAATACTCAAGGGAGAAATAGAAACTTCTATAATGTTATCTCTCGTTATGCAATGTTACTATTAATTTGTAGACACAACATATAACCTAAAAATCAAAGTGAATAGTTCATTCTCTCCATTAATATTTTAGTCCAATGGCTTGTATGTAGGCAGAATCAATCTTGCATTGTTTGAATTGTATTTTCTCAATTAATTCATCTATTATCTTCTTTGAAGTCTCTCGGTCTGGGCGGTTTGCTTGGATTTCTGCATAGGTATTCCGGGGAGATTCACTGAATTTTATAATCGTATCCCAATTCTGTGGCCCTTTGAATCCGACGAATGAATCACCATTTATTTTCTTATAAGGCCAAAAGGTCCAGCCTATATTATTTTCACTGAGCACTTTTACAAAAGCAGACATCCAGGTGAATGAATTATGTCCTATTTCTCCCATATACATCGGGCGCTTTGTCTTATCGCGGAAGTTAATGTAGCTTTTAATAGCTGCAGCAGAGGCTTCGCCACCATATCGGTGACATGTAAACATGATATTAGCATCGTAATTCCAGTCGTGAAATAGATTGAAATTTGTGTCCCATTGTGAACCTCCCAATAGAATAATGTGATTTTTATCAACTTCTCGAATAGTTTGAACTCCTTTCTTGTATAACTGTTCTAGTTCTGCATTCAATTCTTCTTTATTTTTCATGTAATGGGGTATAGGTTCGTTTAATAGTTCATAGCCTAAAATAACCGGTTCATTACGATATCGAGCGGCGATTTTCTTCCATATACTGCAAAATAAAAGTTGGCTCGTTTGACTCTCATAAATCCAAGGATAGCCGTAGCTATCGTCAATATTATCTCCCGTTTGTCCGCCAGGAGCGTCGTGCATATCTAAAATAAGGTATAGGTGGTAATCTCTACACCATTTTATCAAGCTGTCTATACGTGCAAAGCCATCTTGGTTAGATGTTAATCCCATGTAATCTTCATCGGTAAAGAGTTTGTAGTGGAAAGGGAGTCGTATAGTATTGGAACCTGTTGAGGCAATAAATCGGATGTCACTGCGTGTGATATAATTGTCTTTAAACCTTTTCCAAAATGCTGCAGTGGCATCGAGGCCGATTAATTCACAGTACATGTCGTTTATCATCCGAGCAGAATTTGTTTTTTTGAATCCGAACATATAACCTTCCGGATTTAGCCAATTACCGAGATTAGTTCCTTTTATATTTAATTTCGAGCCATCGGGACAACGTAAATCTATACCATCAATATGTACGAATCTTATAGGGTTTTTAGTAGAATGATGATTCGATGCTAAGATAGGCATGGAAACTAATGCTAAAATAAATAGTGAAACAATGCAAATGTTTTTCTTCATGATAAGGCGTCTTTTAATTTTTCAAAAGTAATATATAAATCTTGCAATATCAAGATTTTCTTTTGGTTTTCGATGACAATCTATGTATCTTTATCGGCAGATAATTGATATGACAATGAGAAGATATGTGTTGTTTATCTGTGCTGTCCTTTTGTCGATATGTTCTACACAATGTCGTTCAATAGATAGAAATCGTCAAAATAATGGCGAGAATCTGTATGCTAAAATTGATAGTAATCTCTCACAAAATAATGATAATAGATTGTATAGTAAAAGTACGCTGATTATCTTTTATGATGCAGACATAGGTAAAAGTTATCTGCTCAAAGCTATAAAGGCTTATCATGCTAAAATTCTATATCAATATAATAATTTCAATGGTATGGCTATTGCTATCCCGACGGAGAAGAAATTAGAAGAATCGATCCATTACTTCGAGAAGGTAAAAGGGGTAGTTTCGGTGAATAGGGATATGATATATAAATTGGATAATGTCGAGAGGTAACGATTTATGTTTAGGAGAGAATTATTAATAATGTTCGTTATATTGCTTGCCAATGGTTGTAATGGTAAGGCACAAGTAAAACAGGAGGATAAAATAATGGATGATAAGGCTGAAATTTATTTGGCAGGTGGTTGCTTTTGGGGAATGGAGCATTTCTGTAAGCAGATAAATGGCGTTACGGATACACAGGTAGGATTCGCTAATGGGCATACTGCTCGCCCGTCTTATCAGCAAGTTTGTAATGATAATACAGGGCATGCTGAAACAGTGCGTGTCGTATATAATCCGCACATATTGCCCTTGCGCTTACTGATTGCTTTATATTTTAAGGCAATCGATCCAACGAGTATAAATAAACAAGGTGGTGATATTGGAACACAATATCGTACAGGCATTTTTTATACCGATAAAGCGGATTTATCGATTATTCAAGACGAAGTGAAGAAATTGGCGATGCATTATAATAAGCCTATTGCTGTTGAGGTGATGAAATTGCGGAATTTTTATCCTGCAGAGGATTATCATCAAGATTATTTGGATAAAAATATAAATGGTTATTGTCATATCTCATATGATTTGTTCGAGATGGCACGACAAGCAAATGCCGTTCAACGCCATTATTCTAAGCCGGATGATAAATTGTTGAAAGATAAATTGACTGAGTTACAGTATGACGTTACTCAGAGGAGTGCTACGGAAGCACCTTTTCATAATGATTATGTTGATGAGTTTCGTGAGGGCATTTATGTAGATGTGACTACAGGAGAACCTTTGTTTCTATCTACGGATAAGTTTGAGTCAGGTTGTGGATGGCCAGCTTTTTCGAAACCTATTGATAATACATTTATTATCGAGAAAAAAGATTCTTCACATTATATGATGAGAACTGAAGTGCGAAGTACCATAGGTAATGCACATTTGGGGCACGTCTTTAATGACGGGCCAAAGGATAGTGGGGGACTTCGTTACTGCATTAATAGTGCTGCTTTGCGATTTGTTCCTAAAGACAAGATGAAGGCGGAAGGTTATGGTAATTATCTTTTGCTATTAAATAATGATAAATAAGACTGTTATGGAAAATAGAATTTCTACATTGTTCGGAATTAAATATCCGATTATACAGGGTGGCATGGTATGGTGCAGCGGTTGGCGACTGGCATCAGCAGTTAGTAATGCCGGAGGTTTAGGATTGCTAGGAGCTGGTTCCATGTATCCTGACGTACTGCTTGAACACATAACGAAAATGAAGGCTGCAACAGATAAGCCTTGGGGTATTAATGTTCCACTGATGTATCCCGATATCGATGCTCTAATGAAAATTATCGTTGAGCAGCAGGTGAAAGTCGTTTTTACCTCAGCTGGCAGTCCGAAGAAGTGGACTCCCTATCTTCATGAACATAACATAACAGTTGCTCACGTTGTATCCAGTTCTAAATTTGCGCAAAAATGCGAGGAGGCTGGTGTAGATGCCGTCGTTGCTGAGGGTTTCGAGGCTGGTGGACATAACGGTCGGGAAGAGACTACAACTATGACGCTTATCCCACAGGTTCGTTGTGCAATTAATTTACCGTTGATTGCTGCAGGAGGTATTGCTTCAGGAAATGCCATGTTAGCTGCTTTTATATTAGGTGCTGAAGGTGTACAGATGGGTACCTGTTTTGCGCTCAGTTCTGAAAGTTCGGCGAGTGATGCTTATAAGCAGAAATGTTGTTCCTTAAATGAAGGCGACACCATGCTTTGCTTAAAGAAAATATCTCCAACACGTATGATAAAGAATAGTTTTTATCAACGAGTAGAAGATGCCGAGTCGAAGGGGGCCAGCGTTGATGAATTGAAAGAAATTCTTGGCCGTGCCAGGGCTAAGAAAGGTATCTTTGAGGGAGATATGGAAGAGGGTACCTTGGAAATCGGGCAGATTGCTTCCATTATCAAAGATGTAAAATCTGCTGGTGAGATTGTGAAAGAGGTAATCGACGAGTTTAATACTAGCGCAGGAAAGTTGTCTGATTATCGTTTTTAACTCTTGTATTATTTTGTCGATTGTTTCATCAACCAATGTTTCTTTAACCAATCGCGAATAGGCAAGTCGTATAGCTTAAGACAAGCATAGGCTATGGCTATGGAGAGAATGAAGATAGAGATGCAAAGACAAACTATTTCTCCGGTTGATGCATTAGGATGATTTTTTGCCCACGCTATCTGCATATATATCAAAGGATAATGTGTGATGTAAAGTGGGTAAGAAATCTGACCTGAAAATTTGCAAAGAGCAGCAGATTTTCCTGTAACATTACTGCCAGCACCTATTGAAACAATCAAAGGGAACATGATAAGTATGCAGAGTGCTTCGTATAAACCATTCATCCACATATTATGTTCACCGCCAATACGCGGCATGACTAAAAGTATTACTATAAGAATAGAACACCACCAGAATCCTGCTCTTATTTTTATCAGTTTGTTTATTCGTGAAAGTAGCAATCCCATGAAGAAGGGATAGAGCAGTCGTGTGATACCTATGCAGATTTGATCGGGGGTAATATTCCAACCGCCAATAACAGTATATGCAGCATATTGTCGGGTGGAAAGTACGCCAAATACATCCCAATTAAGCGTAAGGTTGAGAGTAAGAAATGCAGCAAATGCAACAAAGATGATTAGCAATGTTTTTGAGAAATGACGGATAAAGACAGCATATAGAATGTTTGCAAGATACTCCCACATTAACGACCATGTAGGCCCGTTGAGTGGATTCGTTTCACTCCATCCTCTAATGTCTAAAGACGGTAATGTCGGTATCATTGTAAAACCTAACAGCATTATCAGTATCATTAGCCACCAAGGGGTCTGACTGATTAATGAAAAAGCAGAACAGTCGCCAAAATAAAAGAATAGAGCTCCAAGTAATGTTCCCATAATAACCATCGGATGCAAGCGAACAATACGACGTTTGAAGAAATCTTTTATTGACATCCTATTCCAACGGTCATCGTAAGCGTAACCAATAACAAAACCCGATAAGACAAAGAAAAAGTCTACTGCTAAATAGCCATGATTTAGAATTTGTGATGCTGGACCTTTTGAATATGTTTCGAATAAATGGAAACCGACAACGATCATTGCTGCAACTCCACGCAGCCCATCGAGAATTTCATATCTTTGCTTTGATGCTAAGTATACTGAAGCCATTCTTTTTTATAAATTTTGGCAAAGTTAGTATTTAAATAATCTGATTACTTGGATAATATTTGTTATTTGTTGTCGGATATTTGTAGTATCAGATGTTTTGTAGGTATGGAGGAATTATGTTGAAGCGTCTACTCCCATGTTTTATATGGTGACTTGATGAGCATAGAGTTATAGTATCTTCTATCACCGGTCACTTCTTTACCTAGCCATTGTGGATGAGGAAAGGTTGTGCCTTCCTCTGGCAATTCTATCTCCGCTATGATGAGTCCTTCGTTATCACCATGAAATTCGTCTACTTCAAAGGTGAAGTTAGCGGCTTTTATCAGGTAACGTGTTTTGTCGATAATTCCAGGTTCACAAATTTGAAGTAATTGTTGGACATCTTCAATAGATATTGCTTTTTCCCATTCAAAGCGGGTAGTACCACTTTCATTACTCTTCCCTTTGATAGTGATATATCCTTTATCTCCCATAATGCGAACACGTACCGTTCGTCCTGAGGTTGAACTGATGTATCCTTGTGTAATACGGATGGCTTTAAATGCTTCCTTCTTAAAGTCTCCTGCAACCAAAAACTTACGCTCTATTTCTAGTGACATAATTATAATTATGAATGATTGAAAAGCCCCACACAGTCGTTAGGCATAGCCTTTCTCATGTGTGGGGTTTATTATTTTCCCTATTAAGGAATAAATTCAGATTTATTCTTCAGTCTGATAATTGATAGATGATAAACGCTTGTAGTTGTTATAGCGCCATTGAGCATTTTTCTTAGCAGCTTCAAACAATTCATCAGCTTCTGTAGGATACTGTTTCATTACTGATGCATAGCGTACCTCACCTTTTAAGAAGTCTTTGAAACCATCCCAATTAGGCTCTTTACTATCAAGTATGAATGGATTCTTGCCTTCTTTCTCCATATCTGGGTTGTAACGCCACAGGTGCCAATAACCGCAGTCGACAGCTTTTGCTTCTTCTGCCTGGCTCTTGCCCATACCTGCTTTCAAACCATGATTGATACAAGGTGCATAAGCTATGATGACACTTGGGCCTTTATAAGCTTCTGCTTCACGAATAGCTTTCAGCGTCTGTGCTTGGTCTGCTCCAGAGGCTACTTGTGCTACATAAACATATCCATAAGTAGTAGCCATTAAGCCAAGGTCCTTTTTGCGAACGCGCTTGCCTTGAGCAGCAAACTGTGCGATAGCACCCAATGGAGTGGCTTTTGATGCTTGACCACCTGTGTTAGAATATACTTCTGTATCCAAGACGAGAATGTTGACATCTTTGCCTGTAGATATTACATGGTCGAGTCCACCGTAACCTATATCATAGGAAGCTCCGTCACCACCAATAATCCATTGACTACGTTTAATCAGGTATTGTTGAAGTGAAGCAATTTCTTTACAGTAAGGGCATTTAGCTTTTGCTGCTTCGACCATTGGAATAATCTCTTCAGTAAGTGCTTTTGTCTTATCACCGTCATCTCTATTGTCAATCCATGATTGGAATAATTCTTTAGCTTTATCAGGAGTTCCTTCAGCAGCAATAGCTGACTTCATAACATCAGCAATACGATCGCGTAATTTTTCAGAAGCAATCTGCATACCTAATCCAAACTCACAGAAATCTTCGAATAGGGAGTTAGCCCAAGCAGGACCTTGTCCTTTTTCGTTGATTGTGTATGGTGTAGATGGAACAGAAGCTGAATAGATGGAAGAACATCCAGTTGCATTAGAAGCTAATTCACGATCTCCGTAAAGTTGGGTAATCAGTTTCAGATAAGGAGTCTCACCGCATCCGGCGCATGCTCCGGAAAATTCAAATAGAGGAGTAGCAAACTGTGAATTTTTTACATTAGCCTTAATGTCGATAAGACTTTGTTTCGTCTTTACGGTATTTACGCAATATTCCCAGTTATCTGCTTCTTTCATTTGACCTTCCAAATGAACCATTGAAAGTGCTTTACCACCCTTCTTAGGATTTCCTGGACAAACATCGACACAGTTGTTGCATCCCAAGCAATCGAGTACATCGACTTGTATACGGAATGTCATGCCGGCAAATGCTTTACCAACAGCTTTCAGCTGATCAAATTTTGCACCTTTTTGTTCTTCTTCATCAAGGATGAATGGACGGATGGCTGCGTGAGGGCAAATATAAGAACAACGATTACATTGGATACAGTTTTCAGGGTTCCATACAGGAACAAAGGCTGCAACACCACGTTTCTCATATTTTGCGGTTCCAACAGGCCATGTTCCATCTTCAATACCTTTGAAAACAGAAACTGGTAACTTGTCACCATCTTGTGCATTGATAGGGCGAACGACTTCATTAACGAATGCTGGATCGTTGTTTACTTCAGCTGCGTCATCAGGGATATTAGCCCAGGTCGGATCAACATGTAATTGCTTGTATTCACCTCCACGGTCAACGGCAGCATAGTTCTTGTTGACAACATCTTCGCCTTTCTTGCCATACGATTTCACGATGAATTTCTTCATCTGCTCAACAGCAAGTTCTACAGGGATGACTTTGGTTATACGGAAGAAAGCTGACTGTAAAATGGTATTGGTACGATTACCTAACCCAATCTCTTGTGCTATTTGAGTGGCATTGATATAATATACAGTGATATTCTTCTTTGCAAAGTACTTCTTAACGTTGTTAGGTAGATTCTTGTCTAGTTCTTCTTCATTCCAAATTGTATTTAAAAGGAAAGTACCGTTCTGGCGAAGTCCTTCCGTTACATTGTACATACGAAGATAAGCTTGAACATGGCAAGCGATAAAGTTTGGTGTCTTTACCAGATACGTAGAGCGAATAGGAGAATCTCCAAAACGAAGATGTGAACAAGTAAAGCCTCCCGACTTTTTAGAATCGTATGAGAAGTATGCCTGGCAATGTTTATTAGTGTTATCACCGATAATCTTAACTGAATTCTTGTTTGCTCCTACAGTACCATCAGCACCAAGGCCGAAGAATTTAGCTTCAAACATACCTTCGCCACCAACAGCTATGTCTTCATCTTGAGGTAGAGAAGTGAATGTGACATCATCAACGATACCGATAGTGAAGTGATCTTTTGGCTCTGGCATTGACAAGTTATGATATACAGCGAATATCTGGGCTGGAGTAGTATCTTTAGAACCTAAGCCATATCGGCCACCAACAAGAAGTGGTGCATCTGGATTCTTGAAGAAACTTTCTTTGACGTCCATATATAGAGGTTCACTGTTAGTACCAGGCTCTTTTGTACGGTCGAGTACAGCGATACGTTTACAAGTCTTAGGAATAGCTGCAAGAAAACGCTCTGTTGCAAAAGGGCGGAAAAGATGTACGGCAACAAGTCCTACTTTCTCACCTTTTTCCATCAAATGATCTATGACTTCGCGGATTGCTTCGCAAACAGAACCCATAGCGATGATGACACGGTCAGCATCTTTAGCACCATAATAGTCGAAAAGGCCATGAGGACGTCCTGTTATTTTGGCAATTTCTTTCATGTATTCTTCAACAACGTCAGGTACAGATTCATAGAATTTATTGCCTGCTTCGCTGTGTTGGAAGAAATGGTCAGGATTCTCTGCCATACCACGGGTTACAGGATGTTGTGGATTCAATGCACGAGCACGGAAATCGTTTACAGCATCCATATCGAGTAGAGGAGCTAAGTCTTCGTTATCTAGACGTTCTATTTTTTGAATTTCGTGAGAAGTACGGAAACCATCGAAGAAGTTAATGAAAGGTACACGAGTTTTGATAGTAGCTAAATGAGCTACACCTGACAAATCCATTACCTCTTGAACGGAACTTTCGCTAAGCATTGCGAAACCGGTCTGACGGCATGACATTACATCCTGATGATCACCAAAAATACAAAGAGCATGACTTGCTAGTGTTCGTGCAGATACATGAAAGACGCATGGTAAAAATTCACCGGCAATCTTATACATATTAGGAATCATCAGCAATAAACCCTGTGAAGCGGTGTAGGTTGTTGTTAATGCACCGGCTTGTAGTGAACCATGCAGCGTTCCTGCTGCACCACCTTCGGATTGCATCTCTTGTAAAGTGACAGTTTCACCAAAGATGTTTTTACGTCCTTGGGCAGCCCACTCATCAACATGCTCTGCCATCGGTGACGATGGAGTGATCGGGTAGATAGCTGCAACTTCAGTGAACATATAAGAAATATGCGCAGCAGCTTCATTACCATCACAAGTGATAAATTTTTTTTCTTTAGCCATAATAACTTGTTATTAAATTTGTTTCCTTAATATAATAAGCCCAACATCCAAATAGGGATAAGTTTATTGTGACCTATCTCCAGTTCGTCTTTGACATAATATCTACCCGGTAATTCTTTTGTACGAATACCTTTGCATCTTATTTTGAAGGGATATTTGCCATCAACAATGAAAGAACAGGTCTTGCCTCCATCACTAACAGCATAGTCTTTCCATAATGCATTGGCAAAGAAAGTGTGAAGTATATCGGCACGTGTATTATCGTTGGGGTATATTGTATACATTAAATTCGAATTATGCAGCATTACTTTTGCTGGCTTCTTGGGGAATGACTCACCATGTCTATAGATAATGTTGATGAGGCGGGCATCGGCAAGATATTTGATATAGTTCATGATGGTAGCACGAGAAGTATGAATGTCAGTAGCAAGCTGACTAATATTAGGTGTTATTGTTCCAGAACTAGCCAACATGTAAAAGAGTTCCTTAATCTTTGTAAGATATTTCAGTTCAATTTGTTTGATGAGAAGGATATCCACTTCAATCATCATATTCATTGTTTTCAAAAGATTCTCTGAATAGTTCCTGTTTTCTAAGAAAAAAGGATAGTATCCGTGGTGTAGATAACTTTGAAAATAATCGAGTGGATTTACTCTTGAAATAATACTATGGGCAATCTCTTCATGATTATTGATAATATCTGTCAGATTGAATGCCGGAATATTGGTATCTGCTTTCAGATTCAAAAATTCACGAAAAGAAAAACCTGGCAGGTTATAGCTTTTAGCTATTCCGTTCAGCTCAGGGTTCTCATCTTTTAAACGCATCACAGAAGACCCTGCAAATATAATTTTTAGATTTGGAAAACGGTCATAACATTCTCTTAGCTCTTTACTCCACTCGGGATGTTTGAAAACTTGGTCGATAAGTAATACTTTGCCTCCCCTTAGTTGGAAGTTATTGGCGAAATCAACAATGCTGTGACGAGAAAAGTAGAAATTGTTCATGTTGATGAACAAGCATTGCCGATCGGTACCGAATTTCTCTTTAGCGTATTCTAAAAGAAATGTGGTTTTACCAACGCCACGAGCACCCTTAATACCTATAAGACGACTTTCCCAATTGATTTCATCCATCAATTGTCTTCGAACAGGAGATTGAGTATGTTCTACTAAATATGCGTGAGTACGGTAAAAGGATTCCATTTAAAATATTACTAAGCGAAATTGAGTGCAAATATACAGATATATATTTGATTTTGCTATCTCCACATTACAATATTTTCATTAATAGATAAAAAATATTATAAATTTTCATTGTTATGTATTTTTATTCTTTATATTTGAGATCCATTAAGAGAATGATGAAGACAAGTTCAATCTATATATTTAATCCAGGCCACGACTTAGCTTTAGCTAACGGATCATTTAGTTTTATTCCACCTCACGCTGTACAGCTGATGTCGAATGACTTATCGCTTCTTCCGGTATGGTATGCTGATGATAACAGCATCGTCTTGTCACCAAATGCCGCAGCCGATCAGTTTATGGATATTATGCGAAAGCAACTACCTATATTAAATAAATATTCTATAAATGTTGTCAACCCCGTCATTTCATCGATTCCTATATCTTCTGGAACTGACTTATCTATATGTCCGTGGGGTTGGGACAGATCTGTTCGCGAATACCTGAAACGTTGTGGTATACCTATGTCTTCTATGCCTACAGATAAACAGTTGGATGATATTAAATGGTTGTCTAATAGAAAAAGGGCAGTCGAATTATTGCAGCGGTTAAAAAGTAATAGTAATTGTATAGGTGAATCTGAATATTTGACCGACTTGGAATCTTGCCTTGAGTATGTAAAGCGACATAAAGAATGTGTTTTTAAAGCTCCATTGTCGGGAAGCGGAAAGGGATTAAACTGGTATCGTGATGGAATATTCACTTCTCCCTTCGAACGTTGGTGTCATCGTCAACTCTCTTCTCAGGGTGGAGTAATTGCAGAACCGGTATATTCTAAGATTCTTGATTTTGCAATGGAATTTTATATTGATAAGGGAGCGAAGGCTTCTTTCGCAGGCTATTCTTTTTTTGATACTTCAAAAACGGGCGCTTATCTTTCAAATCGGTTAGTGTCGAATGATTATGATAGTGATAAGGAATACATGAAATTTGTAACCGAACAATTGAAGCCTCGAATTTTGAGTGAGGTCGATCAATTATTCTGTAACAAATACCAAGGCTTTTTGGGTATTGATATGATGTTGTGTGAAGGTAATGAAGATGAATCCTTTCTTATTCATCCGTGTGTCGAGATTAATTCACGCATGACTATGGGCATTTTCTCTCGTATTTTTTACGATAGATATGTTCATGAGGGAAGGGAAGGCGTTTATCATGTCGATTATTTTAAAAAAGAAGGTGAAGCATATCAGCTTCACCTTGAGATGCAAAGAAAATATCCCTTGCATCTATTTGATGATAAAATTGATTCAGGTTATATTCCTCTCATACCTATAAATGAGCAAACTCATTTCAGCGCATGGGCTCTATTTCTTCCCGCTTCGTTTAAGAAAATCATCTAAGAAACCACCTATTAGTTCTGGTCCCATTTTCTTAAAGTCACTGATTAAATCCTCAACCTGTACGGCACTCTGGCTACTTGCAATAGCGAGATAGCGAGCATCCAAACGAAGAATCTCTTTAATTTGGCTACTGCTTAATTTACTCTTCTTCTGACAGAATTGAGTAATTCCATATTTCCTGAACTGATTGATGCTCTTTTCCCATTTGCTCATATTATAATCTTGGCATTGTGCATCGGTTCTATCTACAAATCTAGAGAAATTGGATACATAAGATTCAGTTGAGCAACTCGTCAAGACGAGAACGGCTAAAATTGGTAATAATAAAAGAATTTTTTTCATTGTTTTTTCGTGTTATATATCTTTTTCAAGGAGTAAAAGTAGGTGTAATATGTGAATTAAACAATAAAAAGGGAGTTAATAAGTTTTATTAATCACATCTTTTAATTTTATTGTTTGAAATGTTATTTCTGCGACACTGCTTTCGTATAATATACCGATGGTCTCTTTATCAATCATCGTAAGACAAGAATAGCCCCATCCATTACCCTCATCGAGCAGCAGTTGATTTTCTATAGGCCAAGTAATGCCTTCATCAAAACTGGCTTTTATGGTAATATGGTGTCTCCCTTTTGTTGTACTTGGATTAGAAAATAGAAGTATGTCTTTATTATAAATGTTTTCATTGGCGGGGACATGCAACAAACTTGCCATGCAGACAGACTCAGGCAATGCTTTTCTAGACGATGGATGTTCAATCCAAGTCTTACCTAAATCTTTGGTGATGGCAACTGCTCGGCTTCCTCCTCTGTTATCTCGCATGTTCAGCATTAATACACCCGGCTCTATTTCGGCAACTTGTGCCTCAGTAGTGTTATCTCTAGCCGGTTGATGGAATGACCAGTGTTCTCCATGGTCTTTGCTATACATGATTGCCGAATGTGGTAAAGATGCTGAATCAATAAACTGAATAGGGAAAACCAATGTACCATCTTGCATAGTAATGCCTTTGCCTGGACCTTGCAATAATAAACGCCACGAAGGATTTTTGAATTGAGGAACAACGCTGACAGGTTCCGACCAGGTTTTACCCTCATCTGTACTTTTGGTTAGTACCAACTGGCCTGTTAAATTTGGATCCATTCCCTGTTGTGAGCTAAACCAAGATACTTGATGTCCCATGCCGTGCATCCATACTGCAGCAATCCATATCGTATTAGTTTTAGTATCATAAAGGATACAAGGGTCGCCCACACCATTCTGGGCTGAAGGAAGTCCGCCATTTTCACCAAAGGCAAGAGGAATACGCATCTTACCCCACGTATTACCTTTATTATTACTCTTGCTAAATCCGATGTTGATATATTCTTGTAAATCATTTCCATTATTATAACGAATATCATATACAGCTAATAATGCACCGCTGTTTGAAGTTGTCAATCCTGGAATGCGGTATACTTTTGCGTCATTGTCCCCGGCATGGCGTAATCCTTTTCCCATTCTATGCTCTATGTTTTTCGGAGAAACGATGTCAATATTTGCTTTTTCTCCGTCTAAAGTTACAGAATTGATTTGCGCTGTTACTTTGCTCGATAGTGATGCATCTGGTTGCATTTGTAAACTAACCCAGAAGTAGTTGACGCCAGGAAACAACGTCTGATTCCCTTTTAGTGTAATTGTCCTTTGAGTTGGTGAAGTGATAACCGCTCTTAATATAGAATAAGAAAGATTGGCTGCGAGTGTATTATTGGGTTCGGTAAATGAGAGATAGTCTACAGGAGCGAAACGCGATTTACTGTAACTTTGATAAGCTTCAGTTCCGCCATAGTATAATTTTATGGAGTTAATCTCTTTAAGTTTTGTTGCATTACCGAATGTAATGACTACATCATTGAGTACATGAGTTGTCTTCGCTGTCAGCCTAAGGTAAAAAAGTACGTTATCATGTCGTTCAATTAATATAGGTATTTGAGTTTCATGTATACTTACAGTGTCAGCGGCTTTAGTTGAAAAACTGATGCAGATGCAAATTGCGAAAAATAAAAATCGAATAGATGTTTTCATATACGCAGGCATTTATAAATGATAAATATATTTCAAAGTTACAATAAGTTACTGAAATAACAAATGAAAGTCCTGTAAATTTATCCATGGTTTATTGGAGTCTCATATAGCATAATTTATTATGGTATAAATAATGTGTGATGTTACATTATTAAGGTGAATTCCAAGATGATTTCTGCGGATCCGTCTGTATTTTATAAATTATTTTAATAATAAAATTATTAGAATGAAATTTTTGATGTCATTTTTAAAGTTAAAAAGAAAGATATGAAAGCAATGTGACGTATTTTTCAGTGATTGACGTTATTTGAAGATAACTTTTCGTTATTTATGTAAAAGAGAAATATTAAAAATTATAAATTTGCTGTGTACAATACGAAATATGTGCTGGGATAGATAAGGTCTAGCGTTGTATTCGATGGAGTTATTTTATAGGATGATATAATATAATAGGTTGGGGAATTTAAGGAAGGCTTATGTTCTTTATATATTCTAAATAATAAATTTCTTGTTGAATAAGTAAATATTTTTGTTATGCAGAATCTATTCTTCAGCAAATAAAAATTATAAGTTTTTATTGAAAGGAGTAAAACGTATTTATTTTATTTATAAAAAAGGATATAATTAAAATGTATAAAAAATATGCTGAGATGCTTGGAATAATAAAATTTTTTGTAATTTTGCAAAAGGAAAATAAAAAAGCGTATAAAGTAGGATATCACTTTATATGTATATAAGGGCTTTATAAAATTTAATATATAGATGTTGACTATAAATCTATCACTGAGGAATATTATGAAAACATTTCTGAGCTTATTGTTTTCAATGCTAATTTCTATTGGAGCTTTTGCTGATAATTCTGCAACTGCTTCTATGCGTCGCATGATGATGCGCTTATCACCGTCTCATGCCAAATCATTCGTTTTTCAACAAATACAATCAGAGAAAGATTGTTTTATTCTTCAAAGTGTAGGTGGTAGAATTAAAATCAGTGGCAATAATGCTAATTCAATGGCGGTTGGATTAAATTATTATCTCAAAAACTATTGTATGACAACAGTCTCATGGTTTTTGGCTGATCCGGTTGAACTTCCCAAAGTACTTCCTCATATTAAAGGTACAGTGAAAATAAATGCTAAAGTACCTGTTCGTTTCTTTTTAAATTATTGTACCTATGGTTATACAATGCCTTGGTGGTCGTGGAAAGATTGGGAACGCTTTATCGATTGGATGGCTTTGAATGGAGTTAATATGCCGCTTGCGATAACAGGACAAGAAGCAATATGGTATAATGTATGGAAGAAATTTGGATTGAGTGATATAGAAATTCGTTCTTATTTTACGGGTCCCGCTCATCTGCCTTGGCACAGGATGAGTAATATCGATGCATGGCAAGGTCCATTGCCTATGAGTTGGTTAGACAATCAGAAAGAGTTGCAGGAAAAAATCGTTGCTCGTGAACGGGAATTTAATATGAAACCTGTTTTACCGGCTTTTGCTGGTCATATTCCTGCAGCATTGAAGCGCATATATCCTCAAATACATACAACCCTTGTTAATGAATGGGATGGTTTCGGTCCTGAATGTCAATGTACATTCCTTAGCCCGATGGATTCCTTATTTAATGTCATTCAAAAATCATACTTGACAGAGCAGACAAAATTGTATGGTACTGATCATATATATGGAGCTGATCCTTTCAATGAAGTAGATCCCCCCACCTGGGAACCGGATTCATTGGCAATGATGTCTTCTCATATTTATAAGTCGATGAAAGCAGTTGATAAAGATGCTAAATGGCTTCAGATGACATGGCTTTTCTATTATCATGCTAAAAATTGGACTGCTCCACGTATTAAGGCAATGGTTCGTGGTGTCCCTCAAGATAAGATGTTGTTGCTAGATTATTTCTGTGAAAATACAGAAATCTGGAAGAGTTCCGATTCTTATTTCGGTCAACCTTTTATTTGGTGTTATCTCGGTAATTTCGGTGGTAATACGATTGTTTGCGGGCCAATGAAGTTAGTGAGCAGTAGACTTGCCAATACTTATCAAAATGCAGGAAAGAATTTTGTTGGAGTAGGTGCAACGCTTGAAGCATTGGATGTTAATCAGTTTGCTTATGAATTTGTATTAGATAAAGCTTGGAATATTCCTCAGAATGATAAGGAATGGTTCAGTAACTTGATAGGTAGAAGAGTTGGAAAGAAAAACGACGTTACGGCATCTATAGGAAAACTGATGCTTGACTCCGTTCTGACTAGAATATCCGATTCTCCTCAGGGAACATTGATTGAAAAACGCCCATGCTTAGAAAATACGGAGTTTGAAATAGGTCATTTGTTTGCATCAAAGGATCAACAGCGAAATCTATTAAAAGTATGGCATCAATTATTATCCATACCGAATGTCAATCGTGACTCATACAAGTTTGATGTCATAAATGTAGGTCGCCAGGTGCTGGGTGGATATTTCCATGAATTACGCGATCAGTTTACAGAAGCTTATAAAAAAGGAGATGTAGAACGCTTGAAATTAATAGGAAATAGAATGAAGAGTATTTTGATTGATGTCGATGCACTTGTTTCTTGTCATCCTACATTCTCATTGAAACATTGGATTGAGAGCGCTCGTGTCTTTGGTAAAGATGCCGCCGAGAAAGGTTATTATGAAAAGAATGCTCGTACCATATTGACAGTATGGGGTGGTGGGCCGGCTTTGACTGACTATGCTCGTCGCGGTTGGTCGGGTTTGATTTCTAATTATTATGCACCACGTTGGAATAATTTCATTGATGAAGTGATTAAATGCAGTGAAAAACATGAAAAATTTGATGAATCTGCCTTTACGAAGAGTTGTTATATCTTAGAACATAAATTCATGGAACCGTCTTACCCTATAGTATATAATAAAAGTCAAGATGGAGTAAAATTGGCAAAAAAATTAGAAACTAAATATTTTAATAATGGAGGAAAATGAAAAATTAAAATTAACCTTAAACTGAATACAATTTATGTGTTGTAAATTAATACTTAATGTCAAATTAATACAAAAGAAGATGGGAAAAACAAGATTCAATCGTTTGTTTTTGTTGCTATCCTTATTTTCATTGTTTCTTTGTATGCCTTTTCTCTCAGTACAAAGTACTTATGCGAATAGTGTATATGGAATCAACCAAGATAGCAAAATGATGAAAGGTAAGATTATCGATTCGTCAGGTAGTCCTTTACCGGGAGTTAACGTTGTGAATATGACAACTGGAAAAGGTGTCATATCAGATGCAGATGGATATTACATTATTCCAGCACAGAGAGGTGATGTCCTGAAATATTCTTTTATCGGTTATAAAGAACAAAAGATAAAAGTTGCTAATAAAACGGCTATTGATGTTTCTATGGAAGAAGAAACTACGATGTTGAATGAAACGGTCGTAGTAGGTATGGGTACTCAGCGCAAAGCGAGCGTTGTAGGTGCCATCTCTTCTGTAGGACTAGATGAACTGAAGGTTCCTGAAAGATCATTGACCTCAGCTCTTTCCGGACGTGTTGCCGGCGCTACCATTGTTCAGCGCTCTGGTGAACCTGGATACGATGAACCTTCTTTCTGGATCAGAGGTATTTCTTCATTCGGCTCAAATCAAAGCCCTTTGATATTGGTCGATGGTGTTGAAAGAAGTATGTCTAACTTGTCTATTGAAGAAATTGAATCAATTTCTATTTTGAAGGATGCATCTGCAACTGCAGTCTATGGTGTTAGAGCTGCTAATGGTGTTGTTTTGATTACTTCAAAGAAAGGTATTGCTCAAAAACCGGTTATCGAAGCAAAAATGGAATATGGTGTTTCTGATTTACCTAATATGCCTAAGTTCTTGGATGGTGTCAATTATGCTAAATTGTATAATGAGGCTTTCGGTCAAGAAAATTATTCTGCAGAATATATAGATTATCTGCAGAATAAAGTAAATCGATTCTTATGGCCGAATGTAGATTGGTTTGATCAGATCTTTAAGAAATATTCCAGTAATATGAATGCTTCTGTTAATATCAGGGGTGGTGGTGAAAGAGCCAGATATTTTATTGATGCTGGGTACTACGGTGAATATGGTAATTTTAAAGATTATGATATCAATGATTATAAATCTAATATCCATCTAAACCGTTACAATTTCCGTTCAAATATTGATGTCACTGTTACCAAAACGACGACTCTTAATTTGGAAATCGGTGCCAATCTTACAAATATTCATGAACCTGGTGTCGGTAGTAGGACATTGTATTCAACCTATTTCGATAGTCCTGCTGAAGAATTATTTTATTGGGCATATCTGTCAACTCCACTTTCTTCACCAGTACGTGTCCCTATTGAATATAATGATGATGGAACTGTTCATAAATGGGGATGGGGTGCTCCAAGTCAAGTTGGTGAAAAGAACCCTGCAGAAAGGTTGTTAGGTTCTGGATACAATACACGTTTCAATACTCAAATCATGAGTCAGATTGTTTTGAATCAGGATTTGTCGTTCCTGACAAAAGGTTTGAACTTCAAAGGTTACTTCTCTTTTGATGCTAATAATGCTACTACTCAAGCAAGACAAAAGAGTTCATCTACGTTCTCTGTTGCTGGTGTTGATGATGAAACAGGCTATCTAATCACTAAGGAAGTTGATAAAGGTCAGGACTTCTTAGGCTATAGCACTTATTCAAGCAGTAATAGAGCTATGGAAGCCAAAGCACAATTCAACTACGACAGAGTATTTAATAAAGTACACCACGTTGGCGGTATGTTGATGTATTATCAACGTGACTATGTTAATGGTTCTGCTGGTTCTGCTATTCTTTCTTTACCTTATCGTAAACAAGGTATCGCTTTCAGAAGTACATACTCATACAGAGATACATATTTCGGTGAATTTAACTTAGGTTACAATGGTTCAGAAAACTTCCCGAAACACAAACGTTTTGGTTTCTTCCCTGCTGTTGCTGCCGGTTATTTAATTTCTAACGAACCGTTCTGGAAATCTAAGGTTGTCAATTTATTAAAGATCAGAGGTTCTATCGGTTTGGTAGGTTCTGATGCTCTTCCTTCAAGTATGCGTTATGGATATCTTTCTACTTGGGGAACAGGTTTAGGTGGTTATGCCTTCGGTATGACACCAGCTTCTATTGCAGGTGTTGGAGAAAGCCAAGAAGGTGTTTCAGATTTAACATGGGAAAAAGGATTGAAGAAGGATATCGGTCTTGAAGTACAGTTCTTTAATAATGCAATCTCTTTGAACTTGGATTATTTCCATGAGAGAAGAACAGATATTTTGATTCAACGCCAGTCGGTGCCTGCAATTGCAGGTTTGAATGTACAACCTTTTGCCAATATGGGTAAGATGGTAAATCATGGTATTGAAGCTACTGCTGATTTTAATCATAATATCGGTAAGTTATTCTACAAGGTATATGGTAATTTTGCTTATACAAAGAATAAGGTCCTCGAAAAAGATGAGCCTCAAACAAAATGGCCGTATCGTATGCGTACAGGTCACAGATACGGACAACAATTCGGTTTGACAGCCTTATCGTTATTCAAAGATCAAGATGAAATCGATAACAGTCCTGAACAGAAATTCGGTACAGTACGTCCGGGTGATGTGAAGTATATGGATATGAACAATGATGGTGTTATCGATGCAGATGATGAACATGCTATCGGTTACTCTACAATCCCTGAAATTATTTATGGTTTTGGAGTGCAGTTGATGTATAATCGATTCGACGTAGGTGTATTCTTCAGAGGTCAATCTCATGTATCTTACGCTTTAGGTGGTTCAACATTCATTCCGTTTAGTGAAGGTGTCGGAAAGGGTAACTTGTTCGACAAAGCATTAGACCGTTGGACCGTTGATAATCCAAATCCGAATGCATTCTATCCTCGTCTTTCTAATGGACGTTCAACGAATAACTGGCAGTCTTCTTCCAGAAATTTATATGATGGAAGTTTTCTCCGTTTAGCAAATGTGGAAATTGGTTATGCTTTTGATAGAAAATTGGTATCACATTTGGGCATTCAAGCTTTAAGATTATACGTAATTGGTGATAATTTAGCTTTGTTCTCAAAGTGGAAAATGTGGGATCCTGAAACAGGAACTAGCAATGGTAACAAATATCCTTTGGCTCGCAAGGTTAATTTTGGTATGAGAATTACTTTCTAAAAATTAAAGATATGAAAAAATATAATATATATTTATATGTTGTCTTATTAATAGGTTGTCTCGGTTGTTCCGACTTTTTGGATAAACAACCGGATGATATGAAGACTGATGAAATGGTATGGTCGACTAGAACGCAGGTCGAAGGATATTTGGCTAATGTTTATGCTGCTATACCTCCACATAATTTGCATCAGGATGATCCTTGGTTAGGATGTTCCGATGAATGTGATTTGTCGTGGACTGTTTATAACACTTATGGCATCAATTTAGGTAACTGGAGTACGAATTCTTATTTCTATAATAAGTATGCTACTTGGTACAAAGCTATTCGTGCCTCACTGACATTTGAAAATAATGTAGATCGTTGCGGTGAATTGAGTGCTGATTTGAAAAAGCAATATAAAGCTGAAGTAAAATTCTTAAGAGGATACTATTATTGGCTATTAATTCGTCAATACGGTCCTGTTGTATTGATTACTCAACAGATGCCGAGCAGTACGGATTGGACAGCATTAGCTAGATCTCCGTTTGATGATTGCGTCGACTATATTTGTAAGATGATGGATGAGTCCGCTGAAGATTTGCCTTTACATTGGTGGAACAATACTACCAACTTAGGACGTCCTAATAAGATCGTTTGTAAAGCTGTTAAATCTATTGTTCTGACATTTGCAGCCAGTCCACAGTGGAATGGTAACAAGGAATATGCTGATTTCAAGAATTTGGATGGTACGCCTTTGGCAAATACTACCTATGATGAGAATAAATGGAAGAAAGCAGCTGCTGCCAGCAAAGAAGTAATCGATTTGGCAGAGAAGAATCCTGATGCTAACCTGAAGTTGTATAAGAATAATGAGAACGGTGATGCTACTTTTAATGCATATAAATCATTGGTAGATGTTCAGTTGAAGGAATGGAACTGCGAAGACATTTTCGGTCGTTACAATGCCTATAATACAGAAGCTTGGATGATTCATACTTCTCCAGGTCCTAATAACTTAGGTGGTGTTGGTGCTACTCAACGTTTGGTTGATGCCTTCTTGATGGAAAATGGTAAGCCTATCGAAGATCCTAATTCTGGATATGTTGCAACAGGTTTTGCTACAGACCCGGGTCCACATTGGAATCCTAATAATCGTGCTGTAGGCACAGAGAACGGCCGTATACAGATGATTTCTGATATTCGTAAGTGTGAAGCTTGGGGACATTGGGCTGGTGAATGGAATATGTATGCCAATAGAGAGCCTCGTTTCTATGCATCTATTCTTTATAACAAACGAATCATTCCTCAGATTCCTGATGATATAGCAAAGAGAAATTATTATAGTACAAAAGGTCAGCAGAACGGTTATGGCCGAGTTGAATTATATTATGGTGGCGTTTCTAGACAATCTGGTTCTTATACCTTCTTCTCTAGAACAGGTTATCTGGCATTCAAAAATAACGACCCGATGGCAAATATGAGAGATAGGGTATGGCCGCAAACTTATCTGCAGGTTTATATTCGTTATGCACAGATATTGTTGAATTATATCGAAGCACTGAATGAATACGATCCGACAAATGCTGACATTCGTAAGTATTGGGATATGATTCGTGAACGCGCAGGCGTACCAAGTGCTTTTGTCGCTTCTCCAGAAATTGCAGGGAACAAAGATCAACAAAGAGAGTTTATTCTTCGTGAAAGACAAATTGAATTGTGTTTCGAAGGTGACCGTTACTTTACAACTCGTCGTCGTTGGTTAGCTTCTACTGAAGATGAAGGTGGTACGGTTGATAATCGTAAATACGGTGATGGAGGTAGAATGTGGGGTATGGATATAAATGCAGGTAATGCATCATCCAACAGTTTCGCATTTACAGGATTCTATAATGTTGTTCCTTTTGAAACACGTGTTTTCAAAAAAGCTTATTATTTATTCCCTATTCCTCAAACGGAAATAGACAAGAGTAAAGCTTTGGTACAAAATCCTTGGTGGTAATATTAAAAGGTATTGATTATGAAAAATATAATAAAATTCATATTTGGATTATTCCTTTGTTTGGGAATGTTCATTCTGAACTCTTGTTCAGATAATAAGATGGATGAGTCTCTTCCTCTTAATCCTGTGATTGCTCCTATTAAAGCGGCAACTGCAACAGCTGCAAATGGTAGATGGACTTATTCAGCTGATATAGATAATAGTAGTAGAACTGTTACTTTTAATTTAACAAAGGCAAAGCCTTCTGAACTTAAATCTGTAAAAGTAGTTCTTTCTGTTTCTAAACGCGCTACGTTGAAAACTCCTACAGACACTGTTCTTACGTTGGATTTGACACAGCCGTTGTCGATTACTCTTAACAATTTGTATAAGGATGTAACTTACACAATGACTGCGGCCATTCCTGAGATCGTTAAATGTGATAAGACGTTATTTAAAGAACATAGACTGACTAATGACTCTCCTGCAGCTGTCGCTAGTAACATTAAAATCGAGTTTTTATGGGATAATGCCTATATGACTAAACCTAACGATTATGGTAGTATTTCTTATCATTGCTATCAGACTAACGAATGTTTTACTGTTGATTTAGGTGATTATTATCATCTTCAGAAATTCTTAGCAAATTGGTATTGGCCACTTTCTAATATCTGTCCAAAGAAATATCAATTGTTAGGTTACTTAGGTGATGGTGAACCTCCTGTAGCAGGAACTTGGTCGGATTGGACAGTTTTGGCTAATATCGATAATACTGGTGCTACTTTGGATCAATTTGCTGATGGCGATGCCGTTGAATTTACAAAAGATAAAGCTCCTTATTGTAGATATATCAGGGTTCGTTGTCTGGAGAATTATAGAACTCCGCCTTCAACTATTCTTGCATTCTGTGAGATTACCTTCTGGGCTTGGAATATTTAATTAAACTTTAATATTATAATTTAAGGCTGCGCGAAAGCGCAGCCTTATAAATCATTCTTTATAATGAAGTTATCAAAAATCTTTTTTTTCTCTATCTTTTTATCTTTGTTTGCTTGTGGAAGTTCTAGCGGCGATTTGGGCGATGATAATACTAAACCTGATTCTAAGGAGGACACTTCGGGCTATCAATGGGAAAAAGATAGAACCACATTGTTGAATTATCATGACATGGTCTTGATATATGGAGGCGGCAGTCATCGGGTACACCTTTGGGGTACGGATTACTTGGCTCCTTATGTGACTTGTGTCGATAAAAACAATGTGGAGCATTGGTTTTTTGATAGTTTCTTGTTCTTGGAAATTTATAATGGCAATTCTTCACAATTTGCAGCCGGCTACGGGAGACCAGCAGCCACTCAGCAGGATTGGAAGAATTTAGTGGATTATTATTTCCAATCGAAAACGGCCTTGGGTGGTTTGGATAAAACAATCGCTGCTGCTATTGAGAGAATTGGTGCACCCAAGACCAAGAGGAGAGTAGTAATAGGTATTCCCGAACCTATTCAAGGACAAACCAATTGGGGAAGTGTCAAAGATGGAGTGATGTTGAATTTCTCTAAAGACGCTGACAGGATTACTGCATGTAAATGGTATATCGACTATGTCAGGTCGAAATTCAAAGAATTGAACTATAAAAATATCGAATTAGCCGGTTTTTATTGGATAGCTGAACAAGCTACTCAAACAAAAACGATTCTTAATTCGTTGGCTACGTATCTGAATTCTTTAAAGTATACTTTCAATTGGATTCCTTATTATAATGCTGCCGGTTATTCAGAGTGGAAATCATTTGGTTTCAACTATGCCTATCTGCAGCCTAATTATTTTTTCAGTGAGAGTACTCCCGATTCAAGATTAGACAGTGCATGCAGTCTGGCTAATGCTAATAGTATGGATATGGAGATGGAGTTCGATAATAGAGTTTTTTCGGGGTGGGGTTACCGTTTGACTAATTATATGAATGCATTCAAGAAGTATGGTATTTGGAGCAAACGTAGATTGGCATATTACCAAGGTGATGCAACCGTGTATTATATGTCTAAATCTACTACCGACGACGATAAGCAACTCTATCAGAATTTCTGTAATTTTATTATTGAACGCCCTCTATATTAATAAGTCTGCTATTTTTTATAGAAGAATAGTAGCACACTAAAACTAAGAAAGAAATAATAGCGATATTATCATTTTTCTTAGTTTTTTATTTCGATTAGTGATTACGGATTTATTTATTAACTTTGAAATTACGTTATAATCGTAATGTCATTCATAATTTTGAAAAATGAGATATGTAAAATACGTCCTTCTGATGTTTCTTTTATCTTTATTCATTGGCGGAAGTTCAGTTTCGGCTTCTAACAAAGGCAATACCTTATACAAATGGGAAAAGAAAAGGGCTCAACTGTTGGATTACAATAATTTAGTTTTATTATATGGAGGTGGTCATCAACGTCCTCATGTTTGGGATTGTGAGTATCTTACTCCTTATGTGACCTATGTGGATGAAAATAAAAAGGAGCATTGGATGTTCGATGGTTTTCTGTTTCTTGAAATACATAACGGAATTGATAAGGAGTTTACTACAGGAATGAAGAGAAATCCTTCGAACAAACAAGATTGGAAAGACTTAGCAGATTATTATTTCCAATCGGAAACAGCAATGGGGGCTTTGGATAAAACGATTGCTTCTGCGATAAAAAGAATAGGTACTCCTCCTACTAAAAGAAGGGTGGTAATTGCCATACCCGAACCCATACTTGGACAGACCGACTGGGGCTCTCTGAGCGAAGGGAAAATGTTGAACTTCTCGGACGATAATGATCGTATCGCTGCCTGTAAATGGTATATCGATTATGTGAGAGCGAAGTTCAAACAGATGAAGTATAAAAATCTGGAATTGGCAGGCTTTTATTGGATAGCCGAAAAGGCAACTGAAACGAAATCTATTCTCAACCAACTGGCAACTTATCTGAATCAATTGAAATACTCATTCAATTGGATTCCATATTATTTGGCTGCCGGTTATTCTGAATGGAAATCGTATGGTTTCAATTATGCCTATTACCAACCGAATTATTTTTTTAATGACAAAATTCCAATAGAGAGATTAGAAAGGGCATGTGAGTCGGGCAAGGCGCACAATATGGATATGGAGATGGAATTTGACGACAGGGTATTTACAGGATGGGCCTATCGCCTGAACGATTATATGGCAGCTTTTAAGAAATATGGTGTATGGAGTACGAAAAGATTAGCATATTACCAAGGAGGGTATACCTTATATAGGATGTCGAAGGCTACCAAAGCAGAGGATATGAAACTCTATCATGATTTCTGTCATTTTATTATTGACCGTCCGTTATATTAGTATATTCGTCGAAAATGAGGTTTAATAGATTTCTATTCATATCTGTCTTTTTCTCACTTGTAGCTTGTCAGGGTTCCGGTGAGCATGATGATGATAACAATCAATTTGTCTTTAACAATGAGGATGTAAGTTATCAATGGGAAAAAGACAGGAAACAACTGCTGGGCTGCAATAACCTTGTCCTATTATATGGCGGGGGTTCTCATCGTGCTCATTTGTGGGATAGTGAATATATTACTCCTTATGTGACCTATGTAGATGAAAATAAAAAGGAGCATTGGTTGTTCGATGGTTTTCTGTTTCTTGAAATACACAACGGTATTGATAAGGAGTTTACTGCAGGAATGAAGAGAAATCCTGCTAACAAACAAGATTGGAAAGGCTTGGCAGATTATTATTTTCAATCGGAAACTGCATTGGGCGCTCTGGATAATGCAATTGCATCGGCTATAACGAGAATTGGTATTCCATCTACTAAAAGAAGAGTTGTGATTGCCATACCTGAGCCAATATACGGGCAGACCGACTGGGGCGGACTTGGTAGCAAGGCTATGTTAAACTTTTCGGATGATAATGATCGGATAGCAGCTTGTGAGTGGTATATAAATTATGTACGGGCGAAATTCAATCATATGAAGTATAAATACATTGAGTTATCCGGTTTCTATTGGATTGCTGAACAATCTAAAGGAACGAAAACCATACTCAGCAAGTTGGCAACTTATTTGAATTTGTTAAAATATACTTTCAATTGGATTCCTTATTTTAATGCTTCAGGATATTCAGAATGGAAGTCGTATGGATTTAATTACGCCTATTATCAGCCGAACTATTTCTTTAACGAAAAGGTGCCGATTTCTAGATTGGAGGCCGCTTGTAATGCTGCCAAGACTTATGATTTGGGTTTGGAAATGGAATTTGATGAGCGGCTGTTTACAGGGTTCGCTTATAGATTGAGTGACTATATGTCAGCATTCAAAAAGTATGGTGTATGGGATTCGAAAAGAATAGCGTATTATCAAGGAGGCTATACCTTCTATAATTTATCGAAGTCGGATAAACCAGCGTATGTGAAACTTTATAATGAGCTATGCCATTTTATTATTGATCGCCCATTATATTAATTATTAACTATAAAAACAAGGAAAAATGAGATTTGTAAAATTTGTGTTATTATCTACTCTCGTTGCATTCATTGCTTGTGGAAGTTCATCAAAGGATGCAAATGAGGAAGGAACGTCTGATTCGAATAAGGATAAGACAGGTTACCAATGGGAAAAAAATAGAACTCAATTGTTGGATTATCATGACATGGTGCTCTTGTATGGAGGCGGAAGTCATAGAACCCATTTATGGGATGCCCAATACATGGCTCCGTATGTAACTTATGTCGATAAAGACAAAAAAGAACATTGGCTATTCGACAGTTTCTTGTTCTTGGAAATACATAATGGTAAAGGTAAGATGTTTGCATCGGGCTACACGAGTACACCTGCCAACCAGCAAGATTGGATGGCTTTAGTGGATTATTATTTCCAGTCGAAATTGGCATTGGGCGCTTTGGATAAAGCAATCACTGCAGCAACAGCACGTATTGGCGCTCCAGCAACTAAAAGAAGAGTCGTAATAGGATTGCCTGAGCCTATCAAAGGACAGACTGATTGGGGAAGTGTAAAGAACGGACAGCAACTGAACTTCAACAATGACGCTGACAGGATAACAGCTTGTAAGTGGTATATCGATTATGTCAGGATGAAGTTCAAAGAACTCGATTATAAGAATATCGAACTGGCAGGCTTCTATTGGATTGCCGAAGAAGCTACCAATACCCGCACGATTGTAAATGAATTAGGCAATTATATGAATTCGTTGAAATACACCTTCAACTGGATTCCTTATTTCAAGTCTGACGGCTACTCTGAATGGAAATCTTTTGGCTTCAATTATGCTTATCTGCAGCCTAATTATTTCTTCAATGAGAAAACTCCGACATCTAGATTGGATGACGCTTGCAGTTTGGCAAAGAATTATAATATGGATATGGAGATGGAATTCGATGAAAGAGTCTCTAAAGGATGGGGCTATCGTCTCACTAACTATATGGATGCATTCAAGAAAAATGGCATCTGGAGTTCTAAACGATTAGCATATTATCAGGGCGACGTTGCTTTATATAACTTGTCTGTTTCTACTAATACAGATGAGAATCAGTTATACCACGATTTCTGTCATTTTATCATCGACCGTCCGCTGTATAAATAGCAGATTTATAACTTCAATATGAATAGTAAGATTCTAAATATTAAGAGAATAGCTGTAGTAATATGGCTATTCTCTTTAGTTTTTCATTTCGACTGTATAGATGCTCGGAATAAGAGCACGCTTTATGTGGTAGGTTCTGAGACAAACGATATTGTTAAAACTTTGCGCTCGCAAAAGAATGTATCAATGTCTGTCTTCCCTACTATTGATAGGGCTTTATCGAAAATCAGTAAGAATGATGCACTATTGGTATTGTCGAATCAATATCCCCAAAAGCAGGTTGAACTGAATCAGAAGATTTATCAGCAGATTGTGAATAAGAAGATCAGGGCATTCATTGAATTTCCTTCTTTTGTACCGGGCGTTTCTCTTGGAAAAATTCAGGCAGCACAGAAGGAGAGGGCAGTAGTGTGCTCAAACTTCTTTAATGGTATTCCTGATAGCCTTGGCATCTTATCTGTTAATGGATTACACTATGTAAATGTAATGTCAACCATAAAACATCCTTTTATGGTGGCTGCTAAAGTAGCAGGGTTCGATACCGCAATATATGGATTGCCGACAAAGACAATACCCGTATTATTTCAGCTCGATGCCAGTAGGATATTAATATCTACTACTAATTTCAGTAATTTTATCACAGGAAGATATGCTCCTCAGCGCGAATGGAAAGCCATCTGGGAAAAGATAATCAATTATTTGCTGCCTAGGCTTCAGGTTCGTTTGAATTGTCGTTATACTGTTTCGACATCTTATTCGAAGAATGAGAAGTTGCCGTCGGATTATCTGACAAAGAGTATACAGCGCGGTGTGAATTGGTATAATAAGGCACGCTTGCTCATATCAGCTTCTGATGTGGATACCATCAAGAAAATGATGAAGGTGGAAATTGAGCGTAGACCGTGGAATAAGAATCAGCCTGTGGGTGATGGCAGCAACGGACTTTTTGAGTGTATTTTCTCGGAGATTGATGAGAAGGGCAATCAGCCTGTCGGCTTGATAACGAGAGGTGATTGTGTCAGTGAAACTGCAATGGCCTTTGCTGCTTCGGGAATGGCTTTGCACAATGAGGACTATTATAATATAACGCGGAATCTATTGGACTTTTATCTGTATCATTCTATCGCTTCGAAAAATGAATATGGTGATCCGAATCATAGCGCCTACGGACTTATTCCGTGGGGTATCAGCAATTATCCGTGGTATAGAGCAAGCTATGGTGATGATAATGCACGATTCTTTTTAGCCGCAATTGTTAGTTCCGCCATTTTGAAAACTGACAGATGGAATAAGCCTCTTATGAAATCGTTGTTGGCTTTGTGGAGAACGACAGGTAAAAACGGATTCAGAGGAGAACGGATCGACTTGCCCGACTTTGCCAAAAATGGTTGGAAATACTATCATCAAAGGGATATTATTAACCTCAGCCCGCATTTTGAAGCTTATTTGTGGGCATGCTATCTGTGGGCTTACGATAAGACGGGCGACAAGATCTTTTTGTATACAGCAGAGAAAGGACTGAAAACGATGATGGCACATTATACCGACGATTGGGAATGGACTAATGGATTGGCTCAAGAGCGGGCGCGAATGATTCTTCCTCTATCGTGGTTGGTAAGAGTAAACCCTTCTGAAGATAATAAGAAGATGCTGCTTCGTGTAGTTGATGATTTTTTGAAACTACAGGATTCGTGTGGCGCCATCATGGAAGAATTGGGAAAAATTGAAAAAGGAAAATTTCCACCGCCACAGTCGAATGAGGCTTACGGTACGAGTGAAGCATCGCTAATCTCTAAAAATGGTGAAAAGGTAAGTGATTTGCTGTATACTACAAACTTTGCATTTCTAGGATTACACGAGGCTTCTTATGCCTTGAACGATCCGAGAATCAAGGATGCCGTTTCTAAATTAGAGAAATTTTTATGTCGTATACAAGTGAAGTCGGCTCAACATCCTGAAATAGATGGCGGCTGGATGCGTTCATTCGATTTTAATCGTTTCGAACATTGGGGCTCAAATTCGGATTCCGGTTGGGGAGCCTGGGTAATAGAGTCGGGTTGGACACAAGGATGGATTACCTCCATACTTTCTCTGCGAAAGATGAATATGTCAATCTGGGATCTTACTCACTCTTCCACAGTCAACCAATGCTACCCTGGTTTAAAGGCAGAAATGCTACCTCAATAATCATATCAACTTTTCATAGTTATGCCGCGTTCGCGGCATAACTATGATTATGAATTTTCATAACTATGTTCTTCCGACAACATAATTATGAAAATGTAAGATCATAACCATGAAAATTTGAGAACATAACTATGAAATATGGTCAATCCCGTCAAAAATTATTATTATTCTCTTTCGCCACAGGGGTTATCCGCATAAATTCGGTGTAAATGAGCACATTTCTTTATATTTTCTTATTATTTACGAGGGAGAACCTGAAATACGGTCTCACGGTATATTCTAGATGTGATTTTTAATGGTCCTGTAATAAGATAAATTGAATTCGATATTAATGAATGAAAAGGTTTTTGCTAATGTTATATAAATGTAACATGAAAATGCTATTAAAAAAATGCAAATCACATAAATTCAATTTTTATTCCTATTTAATTTTAATATATTTTAATAGGATGAATTAATGTCATTTGATAAATATTCTTTATAAAAAAGGTCATATTATCATAATTAAAATAATATTTATTCCAATTTATTTTTAATATTTCTTGAAAACGGGTATATAATGCGAATTCATTATTTGTATCAGACTAAATATAAAAATATTTAAATATAGTAAGAATACTTATTTAAATGAAATATAATAATTATTTTTACGGTTGAAAAACAAATCTTTTATTTAATAATATTATGATTCATAAAAAATTAAAAACAAAGGTTGACCTTAAAATAATTATTTTAAGCTTAACATTTTTAGGGGCTTTAATTACAACCCCTGTCTTTGCAAATATTATTGATGTTCAAGGTACCAATCAGACTAAAACACAAGTCACTGGTAAAGTTGTTGATGAACAGAATAATGCAATCATCGGGGCTAGTGTAAAAGTCAAAGGTAGTAATTTAGGGGTTATAACAGATACTGACGGTAATTTCGTCATTAATGTTGCTTCGAATGCTACTCTCGAAATTTCTTATGTGGGTTATAAGACAATTGAAGTTTCCGTTAATGGAAAGAGACATTTTGATGTTAAAATGACTCCTACATCAGAAACTTTGGGCGAAGTTGTTGTGGTAGGTTACGGTACTCAGAAGAAAGTCAATTTGACGGGTTCTGTACAGACTGTTTCCAGCCAGCAATTAACGCAACGCAATGTGCCGACTATATCTACAGCATTGCAAGGATTAGTTCCGGGTGCTGTCGTAACTCAGTCAAGTGGCGCTCCTGGTGCTTCGGCTGGTATTCAGATTCGTGGTACAGGTTCTATCAATGCCGACTGCAGTCCGTTGATATTAATCGATGGTGTTGAAGGTGATATGGATTCTATTGACATGAATTCTGTGGAATCTATCTCTGTATTGAAAGATGCTGCATCTGCTTCTATCTACGGTTCTCGTGCTTCGGGCGGTGTTATTTTGGTAACTACCAAACGTGCTGCTAAGGGTGAACTGAGAGTATCTTACGATGGTTATGTAGGCTTTAGAACTCCTACCAAGATGCCCCATCCTGCAAATGCGCTCGAATATATGAATGCTATCAATGTAGCAAGTGCCAATGCAGATGCAAACCTTCCTTATTCTCAAGAAGTACTTGACATTTATAAGACAAAGGGTGCCGATAACTATAATTATTTCGATACCGATTGGAAGGGTCTATTGTTTAAGGATAATACATTGACTCATAATCATTCGTTGAGTATCAGCGGTGGTAATGACAATATTAAGACTTTCCTTAATGCAGGTTATAACTATGAGGACGGCTTGATTCCTAATAACTTCTATACCAGAAGTTCTTTACGTTCAAATACGGATTTTAAGATTAATAATTGGATTTCAGGTGGTGTAGATATCAATTTACGTCGCACAAAATTCTTGGCTCCATCGGCAGGTTCTGTAACAATAATTCAGGAATGTCTTACTTATGCTCCTGTATTTTCTGGCGTAAATGATGATGGTACATGGGGATTCGGACAGAATGGTGTCAACCCGATTGCTCAGGATAAGGCTGAAGGTATTGGTAAGAGTTACCATAGTGAAGTAGCTTTGAAAGGTTTCATAAAAGTAAATCCAATGAAGGGTCTTGAGGGAATCGCAAGCTATTATCGCAGACGTTACGAATATAAGGGTGAATCATATGTAGCTAAGTATGATACTTATGAGGGAGGTGTCTTCAAGACTTCTTATCCTACTCAGAATTCTTCTTCTGAAGGTTGGGAACAAGATCTTACTAACCAGTTCAATGCTCAACTTACTTACGAGAACACGTTCTTTGGCAAACATTATATGAAGGCCATGGCCGGTTTCCAAACAGAAGAAATGCTTTATCATGGCTTTAGTGGCAGTCGCCAGAACTTTAACTATCCTGGCTTCTGGACATTGGATAATGGTGATATCTCTACAGCTAAATCATACGGAAGCAAATCTGAGGTTTCGGATGTTTCTTGGTTCGGACGTATCAATTATGCTTATGCCGACAGATATCTCTTGGAGTTAGACGGACGTTACGATGGTTCATCCCGTTTCTTACCTGCAAAACGTTGGGGTTTCTTCCCTTCAGTATCTGTAGGATGGAGAATTTCTGAGGAACCGTTCTTCAAACCTTTGAAGAGCTATGTTGATAATTTGAAGTTGAGAGTTTCTTACGGTACATTGGGTAATGAGGATATCGGTTCTTATCCTTATGCATCTAACTTGTATGTGGGTGCCGGTTATTGGTATAATGAAAATTATGTAACTGGTGTATATACTTCTCAGGTTGCTAACTCGAATATTACATGGGAGAAATCAAAACAGACAAACTTCGGTTTGGATTTAACGGCTCTTCAGTCGAGATTGAATCTTACTTTCGATTACTATATCCGTAATATATCCGACATGTTGCAGACATTCCCTATTCCTATGTTCGTAGGTCTGGGCTCTTCTTGGCAAAATGCAGGCTCTATGCGTGATAATGGTTGGGATATGCAAATCACTTGGAGAGATCATATCGGTGATTTCAAATATCATATCACTGCTAATCTAGCCGACGTAAAGAATAAGGTTACGAATCTTTATGGTAACAAGTACATCAACTCTAATAACTCTACTCAGGAAGGTCATCCTGTATTCTCTTATTATGGTTATGTAGCTGACGGTTACTTCCAGTCACAGTCTGAAATCGATGCTACTCCAGTTTATGGTGGAGTGAAGACAAATGTTAAACCTGGCTTTATCAAATATAAAGATATCAGCGGTCCTGACGGAGTTCCTGATGGTGTGATTGATACAAACGACCGTACATTTACCGGTTGCCCGCAATCGCGCTATACCTTTAGTGCTGATTTAGGTGCACAGTGGAAGAACTTTGATGTTTCTGTATTCTTGCAGGGCGTTGGAAAGAAAGATATCTATTTCGAGGGTTATGGTGCCCGTCCTTTCTATATTGGTCGTACAATTTATCATGAACAGATGGATTATTGGACTCCTGAAAATACACATTCAAAATATCCGTTGTTGTTGATTGATGGAACAGGTAATAATATGAATAATATGCCTTCGTCTTTCTGGGTAAGAAGTGGTGCTTATATGAGATTGAAGAATGTAACTTTAGGCTATACGCTTCCTAAATCAATCGTTCAGAAGTTGAATATGGAAAGCTTACGCTTGTATATCAGTGGTCAGAACTTGTTGACGATAGCTCATGCTTATCCTGGATATGATCCTGAGACGAGTATCGGTAGTTTTTATCCGCTCATGCAGATATATACATTTGGTGTTAATGTTAAATTCTAAAGACTAAGGTTATGAAAAAGTTATTATTAAATATATTACTCCTCGCAATTGCAGGATTTAGCATATCTTCTTGTTCTGATTTCTTGGACAGGGAAGATACGAATATGTCATATTCAACGAATGGTTTCTTCCGTTCGGAAGTAGCTGTTAAGGATGGTGTAACGGCTGTCTATAATGGTTTGTACATGGGCATGACCGGTTTTTATATGATACCTCATGTAGCTGTCTTTGACCATTTAACTGGTTTAGCTTCAGAACGTACAGAAAATACTACTATAGGCGCTGGTGGCGGACTCCTTCCCGGTAACGCTCTTATTCAAAGTTTTTGGTCAAGCTTATATGCTTATATCGGACGTGCTAATACGGTTATAAGTGGAGCCGATCCGTATATGACTTCAATGACGACTACTGCTAAACAGTATTTGGCTGAAGCTCATGTATTGAGGGCTTATTACTATTATTATCTTATCGGCTTGTGGGGAGATGTTCCTTTCTTCGATAAACCGGTTACTACCGATCAGTATACAACTGCTCGTACATCTAAAGTTACTATCCTCGACTTCATTTTGAATGATATCGAAAGTGTAGCAGAAGATTTGCCTTGGACAGCTGCTGACCGTGGTCGTGTCGACCGTTCGTTCGCTTATGGTTTGGAGGCTCGCGCCGCTTTATTGGGAGGCAGTCTGAATTATGGAGGCAAGGCTTCTGAATACTTTACTAAGGCTGCTGCTGCTGCAAAGAAGGTAATTGGTCAGAGGGGATTAGCTAAGAACTTTGATGACTTGTTCAATATCACTGGACAGACAAAATCAGATGTACGCAATGAATTGGTAATGGAACTTCCTTATACGAACAGTGGTACCATTCTTAATAATATGATTGCCTTCGGTCAGGTATCAAGAAATCAAGGACAGACAGGTCGTCATCCTCTGATGTTGCTTGCTGATACATACGAGTGTATCGATGGTAAGCGTATTGATGAGTCTCCATTGTATAATGTTCATCATCCGCAGCGTAACAGAGATCCGCGTTTCCATTCTACATTATGGATGCACGGTGATACATGTACAGTATTCAACGGATCTATGTCGACTTATGTCATGAATGCATACGATGCTACTACCAGACGTTATAGCTATAGCGGTCAGCAATGGGTAGATGCAAATAATGCTGATATCAACAGTGCTGCTGCTTGGGCAAGTTTCTGTAATAAAGGTTCCGGGTATTTGTGGGCAAAATTCAGCAATGAAACTGCTGAGAATATTTCTGCAGCCAGTGTAAATGTTCCTTTGATGCGTTACGCAGAGATTTTATTATCGTATGCTGAGGCTAAAATCGAATTGAATTCTCTTGATCAATCTGTTTACGATGCCATCAATCAGGTTAGAAATAGGTCACACATGCCTAATGTATCAGCCGACCGTATGGGTAATCAAGACAAGATGCGTCAGCTGGTTCGTCGCGAAAGAAAAGTTGAGTTTGCATTGGAAGGTCTACATATTATCGATATGAGAAGATGGGGCATCGGCGACTTGGAGAATGAAGGTCCTTCTTACGGACTTCCTCTGCCTTCTGTTAGATATGAAGGTTTGGCTGATACAGACATCCCTTATTTCAAGACAGATGCTCGTCATGATTTGAATGATATCCCAACTTATCCATATAAAGCTAAATTACATGTTCGTGATGCAAACCGCTATTGGGATAAGAAGTTTGAATTGTGGCCAATTCCTCAGAAGGAAATTGATAACGATGCAAATCTGACTCAGAATGATGGTTATTAATTAATATAATCGATAATTATTTTTTGTAATTAACTGTATGAAGAGGGTGTGCCATCATTGTCATACCCTCTTTTACTCATATAATAGACTATGGACAGAAGAAATTTTATTAAGGCTTGTGGACTTACCTCCGCTTCTTTGTTGATTAACGATAATGTCTTTGCAGAGGAAACTACTCAATGGAAAAGAACGCCACATATTAAACCTGTTGTTTGTTCTTGCTTTGAGTTTCATCATCCTTCCATTCCAGAAGGAAAATATTGGAATGATTCGCTGACTAATTTCACAGAAGCACAATGGAAGGCAAAGGTAAAAGAAATCGCTGAGATCGGTATTCAGTATCTTGTCCTGAACAACGTAGCTAACTTTGGCAAAACTTATTATCCGTCGAAAATTCAACCGCGTCATGATGAATATGTTTGCAGTGATCCGCTAGAAGCTGTTTTAGCAGCAGCCGACGAGTGCGGCGTTAAGTTTTTTGTCAGCAATGGCTTTTGGGGCAACTGGGCTCAAACACGCAACTTGATGATTGATAAAGAGGTGGCTAAAATCCGTTTTGCTGCAATGGAGGAAATGGCAGAGAAATATGGCCATCATAAGAGTTTCTATGGATGGTACTATCCTAATGAAAGCGGACTGCATAACGGTATCGACGATATAACAATGAATTATTGTAACCAATGCAATCATGTTGCCAAAGAATTGATGCCGCATTCTGTAAATATGTTGTCGCCATACGGGACAATGTCCGTTCGTTTGGATGACAATTATGTGAGACAGCTGGAAAAATTGGATATAGATATCGTGTCGTATCAGGATGAAGTAGGCGTAAAGAAAACGAAGGCAGGATATGCCGGTAAGTATTTTGAAGGCTTATATCAGGCGCATGCTAAAGCTGGACGTTCCAGATTATGGGCTGATGTAGAATTCTTCGAATTCGAAGGACCTGTGTATAGAAGTGCATTGCTGCCAGCCGACTTCAGTAGAATATTGAAGCAAATGGAAGATGTGTCTCCTTATGCTGAGCATATTATGATATACGATTATATTGGCATGATGAATAAACCGGGCTCATTGGCTTTTGCCGGACATCCTAGTTCAGTAAAATTATATACGGATTACGTAAATTGGTTAAAGGCTCAGCAATAAATTAATCGGGGATGTGGGCGTTGACGGATTCGAACCGCCGA